>JAABUI010000032.1_pt1 | contig 243747 bp, 263 predicted proteins | sample 5559111 | NCBI WGS metagenome assembly JAABUI01 (sample SAMN10711870, study PRJNA513365) | rock metagenome | isolation source: Antarctica rocks | place: Antarctica: Victoria Land, Buttleship Promontory | reverse complement strand
AACCCTGAATAGGGTTGGCCTCGGAACAACCCTATAGCCTAGCGGCGAGCGGCCGGCGATAGTCATCAACATAGCCACCAACATAGCTACCAACATAGGTGCGTAGCTAGGATCGTAACAATAATGATCATTGTTCATGTTCATGCGTTGTATCAGACTCTGTTTTCATGCATTCAATCAATCTTTGTTTCTTTCATATTCAAATATATCAAAAAGCTTCTTGAATTTAGAAGTGATGAAAACAACGACAAAGTTCACAGAGAGATAAACGATGAAGAAAGATTGATTGTTCAAGATTTGTGTGACAATTTGAATTATCATTGCAAGAAATTGAGAATTCAATTCTATATAAACTGAAAAACTGAGAACAATGAATAAGAATGAAATGATAACATCATGTTATCAAACTTGATTTTGAAGCTCTTGCATTACGTGAAAGATCTCGACTGAATTTTCAATCATACTTTGAGCGAACTGTTCAATAACATGCTCATCGTTGATCAAGAAATTGTGAGATGACTTCATTTAAGTGAAAGAATAACTAAATGAGATTTCAATGTATGAAAATGTTGCAGAAAGTGTAGATCTTTCATAATGTCAGAGATTGAGCTAAACTAAAGATACTATCAATATAAAAGACTGATATTATTATTATTTTGATAGAATCTAGATACAAGATAATACATCAAATAATGTACAAGATGAAAGACAAAGAGCAAAAGAAAAGAATGAAAGTTCAACTTCTATATACATGAATCGAGCAGAATCAAGACTAGACAGTAATTCTATTGATTTAAGATTGCAGAAGTTCATGCACATAATTGAGATGATCAAAACAGAATTGTTGAGACTAAATTAAAATGATGATGACTAAATTGATGACTTGATTCATTGAACTGCAGAACAAATTCAATGAATCGAGATTATTTAAAATATCGACAATCTATGTTTTAAATTGAGTTGATGATCTGACATCATGACACTGTCTTTTGACTAAGTATTTTCAGAAAATATAAAGAACATAGAGAAAATGACTGTCATCATTTTGCTGATATGTTGAAGAATTACACGTTGACAGTAATGAAATTTGAGATGTGAATTTTCAGCTCTATAAAGCTGAACGACTGCTAGATTTAGATGACTGCTAGATGAATTCTTCTATACGTTGTAGCGAATCATGCTCTCACATCAGTTATTGTATTGTTAACATTAATCTTGAGAATATATAGACTGATCATCGAGCTGAGTTTTCATATCTACATTCTGACTCGACTCGATTACTCGAGTCGAACCTTCTGACTCGACTCGATATTGATTTCGGGTCAGGGTTCGATTCGAGTTCCCGACTCGACTCGCCAAGCAATCGAATATGACGTCAAGAGGGCTAAATATAGAAAAATTTTCCGGTTTTTTGCTTTTGCATTACCTTTTTGCATTACCTTTTTGATAGAAAGCCATGAAGGGGAACATGGAGGCTATTTGGTAGGGAGCCATGGCGGGGAAACATGAAGGCTGTTTGGTAGGGAGTCATGAAGGGGAGCCATGAAGGGGAGCCATGGTAGGGAGCTATGGTAGGGAGCTATGGTAGGGAGCTATGGTAGGGAAGTCATGAAGGGGAAACATGGAGGCTATTTGGTAAGAAGCCATGGTAGGAAGTCATAATAGGGAGCCATAATAGAATATCTATCTACCTACCTTCATGTCTTGGCGGGCCGGGTCGGGAATTCCGGGTCGATACTCGGTTTCAACCCTCTAACCCGGCTCGATTACTCGGGTCAAATCTTCTGACCCGGCCCGAATACTCGGGCCAAGAATCCTGACCCGAATCGGGTCTTGGCGGGCCGGGAACCCGGCCCGACCTCGATGACCCGACCCGACGCGGCCAGTCTAAGAATATACTTAACAATGAGTACTTATTAATTATATGTTGTAATTTAAAATGCGATTAATATATTTTAAAACTTTTATAAAAAAAAAGTACTTATTTAACGCTGTATTTTAAAAAATAACTTGAACATTCGTTTTAATATACATTTTTTATATATTTCGCATGTTTTGTGCATATGCTAAGCATATGCCTGTTCTGTCTCTAGCTATTTTAGCTTAATAGTATCAATTCTTGAGCTCATGATTAGCATATGCAGAAAGCTGAGCCGGGCGGGGGGAAAAAAAAATTTCCGGCCCTGGCTCAACTTTTCCAACCCCCCGCCAGCTGTAACCCCGAGCTGATAGATAAGGAAATTGCGGAACCTACATTAGTCAGCGGAGGGGTCAAATACTCGCTTTGGTAGCTTAGAAAATTCACATCCTTTTGCGACCTAGAGTTCTAGGAACCAATTGTACGATTTTCAGCGTGCGGTTCAGAAGCGACGCGGCAGTCGCCTAAGATTGCCACGCTTAAATACGCACGGTTGTTCACAACTGAGGCACCTTATTGCCCCGTCGCCAAGCGTTGCGCGGAGAGATGTGTAGATGCTACTATACCCCATTCCGGGATTCGATAAAGTTAAGTTCGACTCAAAGGCTTCGTAGGATTGCGGCGACGCTACTAATGGAGTTATACCTGTTCCGTAAACGTTTCCCTCGGATTGACTGGGCGAAAGAGATGGAAATTTGGACCGACCTCCGCTCCCAATCATGCACGGTGGTGGTGGTGAGGAACGCCGCTTTTTTTTTTTTGGTGAGATGGAGATGATCTTCGCCTGAATTTGGGTGTTTTCTGGGTGGCCAGAGGGGGTGGGCTGCTGCCTGGTTGCCCTAGGCGTCCGGGGTGGATGGTTCGATACCGCGGAAACTGAGGTCCAGGCGCAGAGTCTTTCCAGAGTTGCCTGACGAGCCGTTTTGCCTTGGATTCGGAGAGCTCTGTCGCAATTTAAATTGATCATGTCGGTGTGTGGATTGATCTAGACACTGTTTTGGTTTTGAAGTTGACGATTGAGGCGGCCGTTTGGGTCTCAGAATCTTGTAGTCTTGGCAGATGTGTTGCGTACGCTTCTTTACACAACTCAGCCGTATCGATCATTGAAGGATTAAATCCAAGTCTTGAATCCTAGCCTTGTTGCGGAGCATGTACAGAATGAATTGTGTAGATCCTATGGAAATTCTATACCATGGAGCGGCAGGCGCCAGGGCGTGCTCGCTGCCTGTTCTGGAGCGTGGTATTCCGTACTGTAGCACTGTGACTCGATGGTTTGCTTCGTAGAAGCGTGCATGCAAGTTCCATGGCGGAGGAAAAGGGATGGGCAAGGCTGCTGTCTCAACCTTAAAGTAATCTCCGATCTCCGATGCGCCCCGTTATATAGAGAATACTGATTTCTCAATAGATAGCGAAGTGTCAGCCTTGAGGCTAATACCTCTCCCCTGGCCCAAACGTCATCGTTGTGCCGTTGCTGTTGCTGTTGCTGGAGGAGATCCAATGGGTACAGGCCAACCTTTTCTGTCAAGGAGGCTGTCATAGCCACGCGTACACGATAACCAGGACTGATGATCCATGACGTTCCGCAAGCGTTCACCGATTGGGTAGGTTGTCGGTCCGTTTGTCTTTATCTGCCTCGAATGCCGGGCTACGTAGGTGTTTCAAAATGGTCCACGGAGGCAGTGGCCGTCTTGTCACAACTCTTAGCCAATCTCGATCAATCCCCCGCAACCCTCTCGGACTACACCATAGCAGTGGCGGTTTGAAGTCGTCATAGCCTTGTCCTACAATTCCACGGAGGAACTGGCCTATGTACAACAAGCAAGGGCTTGGAGAGATCGAGGTCTCCTCATAAAGGCTGGAGCTTAATCCATTTCAATGCTGAGAAACCGATTTGCTTACTCTCCTGTTTCTTTTCTATGCTGCATGGTGACCAAGTCGTGCCTTGGCTGCATCCCATCTGTATATAAAGGATCACTTCGCCTACCTCCAAAATTCCCCCAAGCATGAATCAAGATGCTCCCGAGCGTGGCCAAATGAGACGGGTTGGCGTTCGAGGTCCGTTCGAAGAAGACATAACCGCCCAGGACGTCAACAAGAGGGTCAATGAGTTTCTACTTAGGACGGGTCTGCATGAATACGCCCCGTATATCCGCAAAGGCGCTTTCCTAGCCCGCCGACCTTTCGGCAAGGAGCAAGTCAAATATCTTAGAGACGAACGCAAGGCAGAAGATGCGAAACGCAGAAAGGAAGCGGAAAGGCTCAACCGGGAAGCGAATGATATCCCAAAGAGCTCAAGGATTGGACGACAAGACCCAGATGTTGGATTAACTGATAACGACGACATCATAAAACTTCGCCGGGAGTACGAGGATGAACAATTTGAGACTGAGGGCAACAGAGGCAGATGGCAGATATATATTCGCCAGAATTGGCATGTTCATGCACTGGTGCTTTGCTGCTCCTTGGGCGCCGTGATCCAAGGGTGGGACGAGAGTGCTGTCAACGGAGGTACTGTTGATTCCGCAGAGCCGAGAATAATGCTGATAATCGAATAGCACAACTGTTTTATCCAAAAGACTTCAAGATTGCTGGGAATTCTGGCCTCATCGGCTTGCTCAATTCGGCACCATATCTGATGTGTATCGTGTCATGTTTGTGAGTCGATGGATTTAATGCCTTCGTAGAGACAAGAATGTCAACGCCAGATGGCGCAACAACACAAGGGTCCTTTTGAGCTTCTTCAATTACAGTGGAATTGCTGCTTCTGGTAGAGTCCTGAGCTGATAGGCTTAACAGCTTGACGGAACCTCTCAATCGCTTCTATGGTCGACGTGGTGCCATCATGGTCTGCTGCGTGTTCTGCTTCGCCTCATGTCTTGGGCAAGTATTCTGCCGGAATTGGCAGCAACTTCTGGCTTGTCGTTTACTTCTTGGCTTTGGAGTCGGACCAAAAAGCGCAACGATTCCAATTTATGCTGCAGAAAGTGTGCCATCAGAGGAAATCAGAGGGGCCTTGGTGATGACGTGGCAGCTATATACAGCATTGGGCATAATGCTTGGATACGCGATGACTTACGCTTTCAGGGATCTGGTGAGACAATCTACCGTAAATCTCGCTTCAATCTAATCGTTCTAGGGAAACCAATGGCGGTTTATGCTCGGTAGTCCGGTCAGTGCCTCAGGTCAAGCACCTTCCCTATGCTGATTCGTCAGATGGTGGCTCCTATGGTACTCTTCTTCCTAATGATGTCGCTTCCTGAGTCACCGCGCTGGCATATTCTCAAGGCACGCCGCCTTGAACGACAGGAGCGACCAGATTACCGCTTGAGAATTGAGAGACACTATGAGGCTGCCTTCCTAGCCTTGTGCCAACTTCGGAACTCAAAAGTCCAAGCAGGAAGAGACATGTTCCTTATAGACGCGTGGATAGCCATGGAACAGGTGCCGGTAGAGTCACGCAACTCGGGAGATGCTGTTGTAGATAGAAGACTTGTGCACATTCCCTGGAAAGCTTGGTCGCAGAACACGTTAACTTTGTTTTACGACGATAGATGCCGCCGGGCAATGACAGCCGGCCTGATAGTAATGTCGCTCCAACAGCTGTGTGGAGTGAACGTGCTTGCTTACTACTCCAGCTCTGTATTCAAAGATTCATTGCACGAGGACTGCAGGCATTACCGCACCCCAGGCGACTGTGAGCACGCAGTGGACAATATCGCGCTTAAGGTTTGCCTAACCATGGAAATTGAGGTCAGCCTATGCTCACCACAGAATAGTATTCCTTGGGCTTCGGCACCATCAATTTTGGCGTCGCAATAATAGCGGCGTTTCTTATCGACAAAGTTGGCCGGCGGCTCTTGTTGCTCACAACTTTCCCGTTGATGAGTGTTTTGCAATTAGCGATCGGTTTGTCCTTCAGCGCATCCGAGGCACACCGTAACGGCCTGGTCGTAGCATTCGCATATATTTTCTGTGTTACTTATAGCATTGGAGAGGGCCCCGTCCCTTTAGTACGTGGCCAACAATGCAATGGTTGGTGCCAAAAAACTGAGCTGATCTACCAGGTCTACGCATCTGAATGCCTCCCTTTAGAAGTGAGAGACACTGGTACGATCAGCAAGCCCCGTCCATCTCGATATCGCGCCGACTGGCGTTGAAGACGTGTTCAGCTTGCTAATTTTGCGCAGGAGTCGGGCTTCTCACAGGCGTATACTGGGGATTGAACTCTTTGATGGCGTTAACATGGCCCTCGATGCTTCAAAGATTCAATTCGCTGGGAAGTTTCGGCTTCTATGCTGTGATGAACCTATGCGGCTGGTTCCTGCTCATCATGTTAGTACCGTACCATCTCACTACTAGGGTGGCCAAATAATGATAGCCTCTCCAGGTTCGTGCCGGAGACTAGTCGATATACATTGGAAGAGCTCGATAATGTGTTTGGGTTCATGACCAAAGATATCATTAATAACGGCTGGGCTCAAATGAGGTGGTTGCTCACTGGAGGCTGGGTGAGAGGACGAGAGTATCCAGAGCTTGTCCCACGGCAGGCTGACAGATATTTCAATGATTATCCGCAAGAACTCGTTGAAATGGATTCGCGGTAGTGGTGGACATCTCGATGGCGATGGCGATGGCGAAAGTACGAATGTTGTGCCAAGCGAGTAAGAAAGCCTCGAGAAAGCGACAAAGCCATTTTTTCTAATCTAGTGACTATAGATAGATTGAAAAAACCTAAGGGACATGTTGAAGTTCTTTAGCGACAGTGTTAGGAGCCAATGCCATATTCGCGAAAGAAATCACCGTGTTCGTCGTACAATGAAAAAAGCCCCTTGTCAAGGTTAATGTATTTTGTGACCTAGAGTACCCTCTAAGTAAACGTCATGTGCTCATTTTCAAATCCTTTCAGTTGCACTATTCATGTCAAACGTAGTCGTTCCGACTTTCCCACGTCTTCTCTCGAAATATCTATAAAGCTTGTCTAGAAGCCGCACCGAGGCTAGAGTTAAAGCCATGAGCGAGATAGTTGCCACAATTGGTAGCCACGATTGTGATGCTACTACAAAATGGCTTGGTTGTGGCGGAGAGGACCTCGGAAGTAGTTGGACGATGTTGGACTGGAATATCGTAGCGATCAAACTGGCTGGAAGGTATAACGTTGCAACAAAGGTCAACGCTTTCATGGCTTTCGAATCCTTATCTCTTTCCTCGCTAAGAAGAGTAAGGATCCTGGCCTCCGAATTCAAGGTGCCCAAGGTTTGGAACATGGCGGTGCTTGTTTCCTGCATTTGCTTGCTTGTGCGGAAATCGAGGATTTTGTACAGCTATCAGGCCCGGGGTAGCGTTAGCAGAAACCATTGCGGGACCCAAATGAAAGATTTAGAAGTGATTAATAAGGGATCGGATTTACCAGGTCAGCGGATCGACACGCTTGCTCCGCTAATTTTTGCATGACTTCCTTGTGGAAGTCAAGCTCCATGATGATTCCTCGAACCTCGATGAGGGTGGCTTGCACTCTCAGACGATTGGATATTTCCTGCCAGCGCTCTTCACACAATTTCAACGCGCAAATATTGCCTTCAAGAGCTGGTAAGGTTTGAGCAATTTTCCACTGGAATTTCTGCAGCCTTTGGCAATCTTCGAATCTTACAGAGAAATCTGAGTCTGGATACTTGGAATCGCGGTCAACGCCAACCCTGGAGAAATGCGCTGCTTCGTTCTAGAAGCACGATCAGCCTCCACAGATAAGAGGAGTCTTGTCATAGCAGACAAACCAGTGGTTCTAATTCAGTCCGCAAATGCTCTAAGAAATCATCCCAGTTAGCTCTCTGAAAGGAGAAAAAAACAATGTGCAGCGACATAGGGTCATCTTCATTGGCATCAGCATATTCTGCGTTGTTAGCTACCAGCTCCAGCTTGCTTAAAATTTCTGGGCTCGGCTGTAAAATGATCCAAGTCGAGCTCTGCGGCCCACAACTTTTCTGACAAACACCCATCTGGCGCATGGAGAATGGATCTCCCCGGTTGCGATTGTTGCGTACTGGATATTGGATTCTGTAACATATCTCTGCAAAATCTATGAGTTGAAGGGAATAGTCAGCTGGCTGATAAGCCACGGACTGACCAAAGTGGTCGACTCCGGGTTTCGTCAACCGTGCTCGGCACGCACTCCATCGGAATTGGTGGGTCTCACTTGTCCTACGACGGAAGGCTCGGACAACATCGTAGACATTATCACTGAACTCGTGTGCATCTACGATATTCTGGAAACTCTCAAGAGAAATATTGAGACGCGACCAAGATGTGTTTTGCGATATCAAGCTAGTGTAGCCAAAGGTCAACTCACTCCGGGGCGTTCCTTATTCCCGGTGGAAGGAAGTCAGGTGAAATCTCACTAGATAGAGTGTTGCGTCCGAGATGAATTGGCCTATCCTCAGCTTCATTAGCAGTCAAGATGCATACCTCCAAATTTAAGCCGTCATCAGAGGGAGATACTTCTGTCTCCTCTTGCATCTGCTCAACACTGCAGATCTTGGCCAACTCTAAATCTTGAGACAAATCAGTTACAAATGATCTCGAGACCAATGCGATCTGTGTTGCCTCACGAGCAGTACAATCACTTCCATTCGACGGCATTTTCATAACATGCACAAGCTCGAATGCTGTGCTGAACGTGTTATCAGCATCTTGGAGGAGCTGGCGATCAAGAGCTTTCGGGGGCCCTAGGCCCATACTCGTATCTGGAAGAATAGTCTTCAACTCTGGCGAGGGAGTACTACAAGATGCAGACAATCAAGCTCACTGATCGCTTTAGACGACACAGAAGCCCAGGAAAGGCACCCATACTGTAATTAGAGTAGTCGAAGCTTATAGTTGGGTTTCGAGAATGTAATATTTGTGGATAACAACTAGCTGGAATGTTTCATACGGCAGGAACGAAGATGCTAAGGTATTCACCAATCCAATTGGATTTTTTTGACGATTGCGCCCAATCCTAAGGACTTACTATTCCGTAACCCTCGTACGCTTCGAACATTGAAACTATCAACCGAACTATCAACCGCAACGGTCCTGAGGTTATCCTTAAGCTGAAGGTTCCTAGGCTTGCCAAGTGTCATAGGTTGTCATCGTTCAGTTTTTATCAGCTGACTGAGAGCCTGACTCAAGACTTAGAATAGTAAGTAACGACGCTAACCGACATCAAGTATTTTTCGATAATTTACAGGGCCTAGCCCAAGGATTCACCACGCCATTTTGTATTAATGTAGAAAGGAGGGTGGTGCGCCCCGTTTTGCGGTGAACTTTGAACGCCTTGAAAGATCTGCATGGTGACTGCACGCCCTCGCCAAGTCATCAGGCTGTGCCTGCCAATGGTATTGACTCAAAGTACCTTGGTCATCTGATGCTTGACGGACGCCCTGCCAGGCGCTTTGCAGGGCATACTTTTTCCCGCCTTAAATCTGCCAGCCAGCCGCAAGAGCAAAAACCAAAGCTACTCAAGAAAGTGACGGTGCAGAATGAAGAGTCAAGTACTTTCCAGGCGATACATTGACAAGCTAGACTTGGTAAAGCTTCTCAGGAGACTTTTCGGATCAAATTACCATCTTGAAGTAAGTGCTCCCTAGGTACACCTATCGTCGTGGCTGATTCACTTATTTTAACAGATCAACGATAACAACTACATCTTGCAGATTGAACGATTGCTGACAGAGGTCGCTAAGTTCCAATTCGAGATTATCATCTCAGAACAAGGATATGTGCTGATCATCCCAGGACGAAATTGACAGCGTGACGTCTAATTGACACGACAAACCGTCGTAATCGTTTGGTGACATAGATTGCAATGAGCCAGGCCCTTGGCCGTTGTTGCAATGATCCGTCAGTCTATGAGCACCATGTAATGCGCCCATAACACTATTGCACGGATCAGAAGCTCAAATCCGAGCTTTAGCCACAAAACCATAAACAGGTGTTCGATATGGTCACTAGTACGTTGTAGGAAGCATTCCTGCACCTGCAAATACCCGCTTTCCTCTACTTTTTAGAGCATTACATGGAGCCTGTTATGGACCACGTCTCTAGACGATTGTCTGAGGCACACGAAAAGAACATGGACGGGCATTGGTATGTGTCAAGGCTCGCTCTGGATGAAATCTTCAACAAAATCACCATCTTAAAGATACTTCAAGAGGAGAAATTCGCCGATCATAACGATGACCCGATATTTGTGGTCAGTTCGAAACCCGGCCTAGTCAATAAGATTCATTCAAAAGCCAAGGCAACACTCGCTGTTTTATTTCACATGGGGGCGGAGTATCTTCGCTACATTATTGGTTTCATTCATTATGGAGACTCCATGGGTTCTGATATTGATCATCATCTTCCGCTTACAAAGAACGAGCTCCTTCTCTGCAGATTCGATATTAATCGCGCAGATGCTTTTCAAAGCGCTCAATGGCATTTCATTGCACCCAAAATTCAACTTGACGTCTTCACCCCTAACGAGTTCCGTCAAGAAGTCGTACTACCTATCAAATTAAGTCGACCAGAGCTGGCAGTGCCGGAAGAGGGCGCATTTGGATTTGTCACAGAAATACAGATCGAGCCAGGGCATCAGGCGGAGCCAGCCTACGCTGGCAGAGTAAGTTGCATAAGTCTCAGCACTTGCGATCTATGTGGCTGCTTACGGAGCCTTTCAGATCGTCCGGAAACAGTTTCATCCTCATATGAAGAGGGAAGCATATGAAAAGGAACTTCGAAACCTTAGTATTCTATCTTTAGTGCGACATGAGAATATCATTCCAGTACTGTCAGCGTATGTTCACGGTGAAAGTTTCAACCTTATATTCCCTCTTATCAGCCATGGAAACCTCGATCAGTTGTTCCGGAGTGATGTATCCTCGTCCTCCGCGATCATGGAATCTGAGAGCTCTGTCGTCATAGCAATCTCTGGTTTGGCGTCTGCGCTGGCGACTCTCCATGAGTTCACCCTAGAAAATCTCCATTTGATAGGATGCCATCGCGACCTGAAACCTACTAATATCCTTGTGGATGACGGACGATTGCTTTTGGCCGATTTTGGTCTTTCTAGGTTAGTAGAGGGCCAAGACTCTTCAAGTTCTATCGCGCCGAATACTCCTGGAGATTTCATCGCCCCTGAGCACGAAGATAAAGACTTCTTGCGGAACCCAATAGGACGCCCCAGTGATATATGGGCGTTTGGGTGCGTGATGCTGATGTTGCTAGTATTTTATCAAGAAGGAAGTGAGGGGCTTGAGAAACTCAAGACAAAGCGGCGGAGGGAAGGGCCTCAACACACACACTATTGCTTTCACGATTACGATAAACCGAACCCCGGATTGGAAGAGATCTTCAGTCAGTTGACTCTAGACCCTTCAGCATTTGCTCGAGGTCTTTTATTTCTCATCAAAAAGATGCTTGTCCTGGATAAAAAAGTGCGACCCAAGGCTGTCATGGTTGACACATATCTGCGGTCATTGGCTATCTATATGTGGTCAACCTATATTGAAGAGGAATTCGGTAAAGTGTGTGAGAGTGAAGATATTCACATACACGTATTCGTTGAGAGGTTTAGGTTTCAGGGGTGGCGTTCAGCGGTCAAAATGGCTGATTCAGACTTCCCAGCTTTCTTAGAAGCTTTCACTGGGGTGTCGTATAGTGATTTCAAGAATGTCATGAACCACCTGCAAGAGTTACGGAGGCTACTTGCCAGTTTCAGGGTTCAAGGAAAGAAAGCTTTCTTCCCTTTGAGAAGCCGCATCGATCGTCTTCTAGAGGTTCTAGATGATGAGAGACGTACCAGCGCTGTCGCATATACAGATTATGTCTTATTAGAAAGCAAAGAGCATATGTGGCTTCGGGAACTGCAAGACTTTTCCGCAGAGGCCCTAGACAAACGTACCGAGGGTAAAGTCCTCACGAGACGTCGAGTGCTCGATCCCTCCACGATCCAAACATCCATTGGTAATCTCTGTGTCGATTTCTCCGCTTTCGAACCGCAGCCACAAGCAGGCATGGCCTCCAAAATTCGTATACTTTCGAAGGCAGGTTCTGATAGCGTCGTTGCCGAAGAGAACTTCGCCATTCACAGGTATGCGGCCGACACAGCGTCCCGCCACTATCTACAACGGACGTCTGCGCGTTTGCAGGAAATAGCGGAGCTATTGACAATGTCCGCAAACAAACACTTGTTCAGAGTCCTATGCTGTCGGGGTTACTATCATAATCCCTTCAAACTTCGTTCAGGACTACTATACGAGCTACCAAGCGGTCCTCAAGGTAGATTCCAGGGAATTTTTACCCTGCGTGAGCTGCTTACAAATGACAGTAGCCAATGGCTACTAGGAGACCGCTTCCGCCTGGCGCACGGTCTTGCCCTCGCGCTTTTCGAACTTCATTCTGTATCATGGTTGCATTGCAATATCTCAGCGTCCAATGTCCTCTTCTTCCATCACGGGGACAGAGACAAGATTGACCCCCAATCGTTCTATTTCATTGGGTTTGCACAAAGCCGCCCAGACAGAAATCTCACAGAAAGCGATGGACCCATGCATGGATTTCATGATGAAGATTATTACGTGCACCCAGAATATCTATTCCAGAACCAAGGCTTCCAAGCAGAATATGACTATTATGCTCTTGGCATCTTACTGCTCGAAATTGGATTTTGGCAAACATACCCTAACGTTCTACGTGAGAATTTGTCTCGACGTGTCAGCAACGACGTCAGGGCAATCACTATAGAAGAGCTTGTGCCGAAACTTGGTGCGCTAATGGGCAAGTTCTATCGGGATAGTGTATTAGCTTGTCTTGATGGCACGCTCAGCGTCGAAGCTTCTGCCGCAGGAGGCCATAAACCACCTTGGCGGTTTTGGGAGAGCGTCGCTGACCGGCTAGGTCCCAGGAATTGCCATGCATGATAGGACGGGGAGCATTCAAGAGATATAACGTATTCCTATTCTCCGTGTGAGTAACGGCTGTGATGGAAAGTCCGAGAATCCAAATGTGATGGTTTCAGTACCGTAGTGCGGCTCTGAAAGGGCAAATAGGGTGGCAGGGAAAGCAGACCAGACGAGCGCTCGCACTTCTTGTACTTTATCTACATCGGCAGATTCTAGTCCATGGTGACGCGGCATGCTAATTGGACTTTGATTGCCAATTCACGTAGAAGTCGATAAAAGCGATGTTGTTGATTGCGAAACTCGGGTCCACTTTGGGAAATGCGATGTTGTAGATAGCAGAGGCAGGCACAGCAGGCACATCCATATCTACTACAGTAATCAACGAGCGTCTTAGCCGAGTTGTCGCTTAGTCTCTCTCAGCCAATCCTTCTAAACTCAGGGTTAAACTTGAAGCTACAGCCTCATTGTTGCCCTTCCTAGAATTGCTTGACTTCAGAGGCCTAGAGCACTGGTGTTCGTGCTCGATCTCGAGTCTTCAACGCTATATTACTATCGTTCACTCTGTTCAGATCGGTCCCCACTACAGGCGCCGTGGCCCTCTACTCGTAGGACCCACGGGCTACATTGATTTCCCGCTTCGTAGACGTATGCCATATGCCTGATATCATAGCGGATCCTGGACCGTCATCCGAGTTCTCGAGAGTTTCGAACATCCTCGGCAAGATAGACAAGCTCGCTCTGCTAGAACAAGTCAAATCTGAATCAGATTTCATATGGGATAACCTTCTAATTCCTTACCGCGAGGATCAACTGCCCGAAGACGAATTGGAGGCGGATGACCCGTTGAAATACGTAACTGGCTTTCTCGAGGAACAGGAGAGAACTCTGACCGAGACCACCCCTTCGCGCGAATCGATCCTGGATGATATCCATTCTGGTAGGACGTCTCCACCACTGCACATTCCTGTGAACAACATTAGCAAGTTGTTTCTCATTGGAGAAACTTTGGGCTTTGGTCGCGCTGAGACAACGGTCGAGAAGGTGGAACTACATGTTTCTCATAAAACGCCGGAAATATTCGCTATGAAGCGAATGCGCAAGCCTGCTGCTCCTCGAAACGCCAGGAGAGACTTACCTCCCAAGACCAAGAGCATTGTGAAGGAGTTCAAAGCTGAGCGTGACAACATGAGGAAGTGCAAACACCACCACCTGGTGTCCTTCCATGCAAGTTTCACCGACCAGGAGTACTTCGGCATTATCATGTCTCCAGTTGCAGAGTCAAACTTGCAACAACTGCTGGACAACTATATTGACGTAAACCAGACTTACCTGAAAGAGCGCGAAGATGATTGCAAGACTTTGACTGTCGCATTTGGTTGCTTGCTCGAGGCTGTCCGTTTCCTTCACTGTGCAAAGATTAGACATCGTGACTTGAAGCCAAGTAACATTTTGCTCCATGACCACCGCGTTCTTATTTGCGACTTTGGTAGTACCTACGACTGGGGACCGGTAGACCGCAAAGAGTCCACAGAAGAGACTCAAGCAGGAACTCGAAAATACAAAGCATTCGAAGTTCTGAAAGATCTCGGCTCAAAATCAACTCCAAGTCATAACAGCAAGACGGATGTCTTCTCGTTAGGGTGCGTTTTTCTGGAAATGCACACAGTGTTGAAAGGTATGACCCTAGACAAAATGGCCCAGAAGATCATGGAGGACGGGACAAGCAGCTATGGCGGATTCTGGAGTTACGCATCATTTCTTGCCGGCGTCAAGCTGTGGCTGGAACAGCTCAAGGAAGCTTCCGGCGGTTTACGACAAGCCCCCGCTCGCCTGATAACAAAGATGGTATACTAAAGTCATGTTTTATGGTATCACTTAGCTAACATTGTTCTGCAGCTTTGTGAGAATCCCCACGAACGCGACTCGGCGGATACGCTGTTGAACGAAGTTCGCAACAATTACAGATATTACATTGGCGAGTGTTGCAAGAGGTCTTTTAGGGGTATAGAGGAGCAACCGCCGGTGCAAGACCCAATGACTGGCCCAATGGGATATTCAACACCGAGACCAATTGCACTATACAAAATTGGGCTACGATACAAAGACTCGAGCTCTTCTAGCAAGCTCGAATACAGCCCGTACAATTTCTTCGCAGAGTCCAGGGAGGAAGGCCACTTGGAGATAAAAGAGCATTGTGACGGAGCTCCCTGGATGACGACCCGCTCGATTATTATCAGATCTTCGTCTCTACAAGAGCTGTGTGGGCCTAGTACTTTCCGAATACAAATGCATGAGTGCTGACGACTCTATCACTAGGGTTACCAGCCTATTTCGTCCTAGTGACACAGGATGGATGTAAAGTTATCCTTAAATGGTCCGACTGCGACCAGGAGGTGGTATATTCGAAAAGTAGGTCCCGAAAGCATCGTTGCGAAGCCCAAAAACTTGTAAACTGATACAAATGCTTAATTAGACCGTCTCACCGAGTTTAGAAAGGTGCGCTCCTGAGGTGGATTAACTGAATCTGACAATGTCACTTGCTCACCCATAATAAGGTCCATCACAGTAGTTCGGCAATGACCAATCTATACATGGAAGTCGAGTTCAGAAACGAATCAAGTTACGCTCGACTCACAAATTCTGCCCTCGATATCGGTGCTAACGAAGGCCAGATGCCCAAGCTCTCTGCACTCTCCTTCTTAGAGAACCAACGGAAGGTCAATCACTTTGCGAAATGCAACTACCACACAACAAGCACCTCACCGTCCGTAGCTTTCAGTGGGAAACAACAGGATCCGAAAAGTCAGCATCGGGATCTGGATCCCATGTTTTGTCTATACGCTACTCCCCAGAGTCTAGACAGTACCAGAGACTCGAGTCGGTCTTTCTACCGGAAAATTTAGACTTCACCTGGGCTCTGGACCAGGCCCGAAAGCATGTCAAAATCACTATTAAACCGGCCTGGATGCCAAGATACCTATCCGACCAGGACCCAATCTATGAGGGGAAAAACGATAGGGCCATTTGTAAATGCGTTGAGCTGGTTGCCGTCTCAAAAGAATATTCCATCGAATTCCATGAAGGTTCTAAAGACTCTTCCACTCCTAGGCGTGTTAAAAACCCGCAATATATCGAACGTGACGTACAGTTTCAATCACTTCCTAAGCACTCTCACCGGTTTAGAACTCCTTGTTGCCTTCTCCATTACTACATCACCTCCGGGGTCTTGGAAAAAAAGACCTGCTGATGTGCTCTGCTTTCGAAATCGAGACGACGGAGTTTCACGAGTGGCTTTTCGCTGGAAGGACTCAAGTGGCGCCACCACGGGTTGGACGACGGCTACATTGACCAAGATTGTTTCTACGCACAACGACAAGGCGCTCCTCGAAGTCGAACTTGCATTCCGGCAAGACGGGCAGCTGTTGGGCCTAGCTGGCGTGGCGGCCATTGGTGGGAAGCGGAACAGCAGTACCAAAAATTTAGAGAAATGGGCTCTCCAACTCGAGAGTGGCTCTGCATTACCTTTGAAGTACAACCATTGTAAGTATACCTTCGCTCAAAGCTTTATGCCTGTAATTTCTACACCACTGACCACTTTTTCGCGTTAGCGTTATACAACCTGGTTTCACTCATTGAACCCCAACGGTGAGGGATAAGAATCTCCGAGGGTTCAGAAAGCGAGACTGGGTTAACAAAGTAGCATCTCTGTGCAGAAAAATGCACGGTTTTCAATAATAATTCTATAGATGCTGAGGGTTCTAGTCATTCGAAAACAATCACCGAACTTCCATATACTCGTATTTACCCCTGGCGCGCCCTGGATCGATCACACCCACCAGTGGCCTGGCTAGCTCCATAAATTCTGTCCAGTGGTTGCCCAGCTTCGTTTACTGTCAGACTAAATCTGTCAGGTTACTTGGCTCATTGATGGGGTAATTACCTCGATAGACATGAACACGAAAAGCTTCGTCCATCTCCGCTTCTACTGTAGTACAGATACCCCGACAGCTATGGGGCCCATTGAGCCTACAATCCGAGATATTAGCAATAGATAGGCAAGGAAATGAGTAGATAAAGTTCACTTGTCTACCATAAAATGCAGTACGAGAGAATCCACCTACATGAATGCTCCACCATAAACATAGAACACAGTCACCTTGCTTGTAACGTCCTTCATCAAGCCTTTATATTTCTCTAATTCGGTCCCTGATACCTCAGGTTCATCCTTGTCCACCCCCGAGCGCCATCCTATCCACTGTGCCTCGAGTTCTCCAACCTCTGGCACGTCGAACTTCTCAGTCCCATCTCCGAGCTCTTTGATGGCATGCAAGACAACTCCTTGAATGGCATTCTCCGGAGGTCTGGGGTATCTGGTTCGGGACACCCAAGTTGACCCTCTTACCCCAGGATCACGACCTGGGGCCTTTTGCTGTGAGGTAACAGTTCCGACAGTGCTATTGATCATAGCACCACGGATACGGGCGACCCTCGTAGCTATTTGAGTAGCCGTCGGATTGACTTGGCCGTCGACTCGAGACATTTCTTGTGGATATGGAAATGGTTCCGACACGTGGGGGGGTGTTGAACAACAGTGATCAATGATCGTGACAGCGGGCACTGAAGACGGTCTTAGTTGGTAGCATTGGAGAATTGGAGAGTCATGCTGTTGCGCCCAGCAGCTGCCTACATGTACCTCTAATGCGAGCTGCGAACTCAGACCCCCTCTTCCAGTCACAAAACTTGCTGAAGTGCTGCGCGAGCCCTGATCATCATTCTGCTCCTCAGACGTCGAGTCGTCGCTCATGTGAATGAGAGTCGCTAAAATGAATGAAATTCATGTCGAAAATGATCATTGTACGACACAATTTCAATGGTAAACCATGAGATAATGATAGATCGATTTTGTTGTTGAAAGATTGAGGCAATGAAGAGAGAATTATGTACGCTGCAGACTGCAAGGCCGGTCACTCACTGGAACCTTTCCGGCTTGCAAATCCCACCCCTCTTCACTCTTTTTCCAAGACCGTCGATTGTCGATACTCAGTCATTTGTCTCACATTCAGTCGCACGCGCTGCTGCAGCTCTCGGCCATTGTAGCCTTGTATTCGATTCATGATTCATGTCGGCTGAGTGTTCGCTGCGCTCATCGAAGATGTTCATTCGCCTGAGTTGAGACTTCTGCAACGGCTCTGTGACATCGTCCTCTCCACGATATCTGCCCAAAGCGAGATTGACATCTCGAAGCCACGTCATCAGAACAACGCTATTGCGGCATTCTTGTCGGCGCAGCCAGGAAGACACGCAAAGGAGCAATGTCGATTGAGGTGAGGTCAAGGCCTCCTTGATTCCATTCGCTGGTTTTGGCTTCACACTCAGCCTCCCACTGTCAGGTCACCCGATCACGGCTGAGGTGCGATCCTTGTCGACCGGTCAGGCAGACAAGTAGAAAGCCTGAGCGATCGCGAAAAGGGATAAGGTATTCCTTTCATAGGTCGTGTGGTAGCTCAATAGGCATGCTGGAATTTTGATAGTCGCTTCGCCATGGGGTTCTCGCCGCAAGCTAGGTTCTCCATCAGTGTTGTAGCAGAGTCGCAGATCAGCTGAGCAATGGCGAAACGATGGCTGGCAAAGGATGACAGAGGCAGGAAGCTCTGGAGCAGCGAGGTTAAGCGAAAAGATGCTTCAGCATGCTCGGAAACGGAATCGTGACATGAGCTGCAGCACGGACGAGGTCCGAGGCGACGAATAAGAGAACCTGGCAGTTTCGCTGGATCAAGCTGTAGACCAAAATGAGCCTGTGGAGGGTAAAAGCACCTGGTCGAGTCTGAATTCAGGCAAACGATGATTCAGAAGCACAAAGGATCGCGATCGCAGTGAAACTTATTTGACTGAGTCGATGACGTTGAAGCTACAGTACGCCGGTGAAGCGATCGTCGCACCTGTCAACATATTCCAGATTGTGGGATGATTTTGGAGCGACGGATCATGAGACGGATAGCAGAAGTCATCAGCAGAGAGAATGAGGCAGGGGAAAGGGATAAAAGGAAGGAGAGGGGAGGCGAAGAAAAGATTGAAGGTCGCTGCTCACCTTCCAGGCTAGAAGTGGAAGGGGCAGAAATGTTTCGTGATCATGTCTATAGAGGTAGTCACCATTGTTACTGTGCTCCGGGTAACATACGTAGCAGCGCGTATGGTAGCTACTGTAGGTACCTTGGTAGATAATCTCATGTTGACGTCATGATCCGGATATAAATCCATGAGGTTTTCAAGGCTCGTAACGGATTACGGAGGTACATGGTAGTACAGTACATGGTCAGTTCGCAAGGATGTACTCCCTATCGAGATTGTGACCGCCCTGCTGCGCTAGCTACATAGCAAACAGGCTCAACCACATTCAGAAGCTCTACGGAATACGTTGCCCCCCAACCGATTTTCAAAACGAACGTCGTACTTCCGTATCTCTTAGTTTGTCGTCGCTATTTTTCTTGTTTTCATGGCATCGCCGTGCGTCGGTCCCCGTCCTGTCGTTCCAGTGATTACTATTACCCTCGTTGCTGCTCCAAGCGTTCATTCCGCACCTCTCGCATAGCTGCCGCATCCTCCACCGCATCCTCGCTCCTTCCAGTCTAACACGATAGTACACTCATTCCGGAATCTTGGAAAGGGCACATCAGAAATAGCACGGGGGTCTACGAAGTGGATGTTGTTGGGCTGCTGTAATGCCGTTCTTCAAGGACCTTAGGCGGAAAAGCAAGAGCTTCAAGACGGAGAAACTACCAAACGGCGATTCTCGCTCCAGCAAGTCGGATGGCAATGTCCCTACCACTAAGTCCTCATCAACATTGAGTTCCGCATACGGTTCCTCTACACCTCCGTCCTCTATCCAGCCCCAAATGTCGACACCATGCCTGACAAAGAGCAAATCCCAGACCACCATGGCTACGCAATCGCAGCGGCCACTTGCCATGAACTCGTCAAGCCAGAGGAATAGCGTTATAGTATGTCACGTCTTAGGACGTGTCCCAGATCACAACAGCTCCCTGTAAACGCAAATCGAACTCAAGCTGACACCATACCAATGTAGGGATTGAACTCTTCGCCATTGAATGGTTCCGCCCCTAATCTTCCTACCTCTGCCTTCGCACCTCGAATACTATCGGTTTCTGATAAGTCTTGGGTATGCTTCACTCTTCAATGGCTTTTCGGAGAGGTAGAATGCAAGCAGATCTTGCTGACCCATTGCGCAGGTACATCAGAAGGTTCTACTGGTTTATGGCCAAATTGGGGATCCCCAGGAAAGAGCTCTTGACGGAACCTTGACCGTCTGCCACCATCAAGACAACTTTCCAGCCACTAACTGGCCCGTCAGCGACTCTCACTTCAAGGCCCTTGTACATCTGAGCCCAGGACCTAATCGGTTACGCTTCGACTTCACCTCGCCAAAGCTAGCATCTAACAATTCTTCCAATCCCGCGCACTCATCATGGATCAATGTAAATTTCCTTCCTCTTGCGAATTCACCCCCGTTGCAGCTTGTCGTATTGTTAGGAAGTGACTCTCCAGGCACGTTTGATGCGGTTCCCGAACGAGTGCAAAGAGAAGGCAACGGAATCGAAACTGCGATCAGGAAATTTCGCATGGCCGCATATTTGTGGCAAGCTTTTACTGGAGAGCAGATGTATCGCAACGGTCTCGGGAGGAGGTGTTTCAGATTTGAGGAAGAGTGGCAAACGGGTTCTCTAACCTATCGAGACAGAGGTACGGGGCAAATGAGAAACGAAGCGAAGGTACACATTGTGAGGTCGTCAAAGACCGTCAAGCAGCTGCGGGATTTGGATTTGGCTCAGCAATATGACAAAGCCACTCGCAAAGGTGATCTTTTCTCCATCGCAATGGATGATATAAAAGATTACTTCCGGCCCACGCCGGGGCAAAAGCAGTATGTTTCGGTGCTATTGCTGGACGCACATTGGGACACCAGAGCAAAGACCATTACAGGCCATGCGGCACTTGGCGGAGGCGCTGGCGAGATTCAGCTAGCAATCTTTGGCTCTCAAGCGCTGCAGAGCTATCCAGCGAGTATTGAAGATGTGGTGCCGGCTTTCTCGGATTGTACGAGGACTAACACCTCCTATGTTGCCAACGATTGCAACGATTCAGGAAGCAACTGGGAGGCAGCGAATGTTGGGATAGGAGCCCATCTTCACGAAACAGGCCATCTCTTTGGCTGCCCACATCAGGAATATGGAGTCATGCTCCGAGACTATGTCCAACTAAATCGCACGTTCCTCTGCCGTGAGCCATACTCAACGCGGACAAAATCACCAGGTGTCAGACTTTGCCTCCCCAAAGACGAATGTAACTGGCACCGACTCGATACGCTGCGGTTCAAGGATCATCCGTGTTTCCGATTACCAACAGATATGCCGCTCAATTTCGATAGTAATATTCAAGTCTGGGCAGTCGACAACGGAAAGGTCATGGTTACCGCTACCACGGGAATTGCATTTGTCGAGCTGCTTACCAACGGCGATGAGCTATGTCACTCGTGGATCGAATACGGAATGGGCGAGGGATTGTCAAGCAGTCCACCTCGGCAGATAGTACTCACTGAGAATGATCTTAAAGCCCGCTTGCCTGAGGACAAAAGGAGCAAGAAGATCAAGCTGCAAATCCACTCTGCAGGGCAGGGGACTCATGTGGTCGACGACTTTAGCCAGCTAACATCTAAGACTTCTGTTGTCAAGCTTCCCAACCGGCAACAGGGCTTCAAGGGTAACAAGCTAGGCTTTTCACAGCAGGATGGCAGTAGGCCCATAGAAGTGATACTGGAAAGTGCCATAATACAAACAAAGCTACTCACATCAATCAAGGTCTACCATGGCTTTGCAGTGGATGGGGTAGAATTCTGTTACGAGGATTCGACCAGCCAGCTGTTTGGGACAAGAGGTGGCCAACCTGGTGGAAGTGAATTTTTGTTTGGTAAGCCTATCCATCCATTGACCATCAGCACATAGCAGAAGATTCATTACTTTACCCATACAGACACGCGGCGAGGAGAGATATTACTAGGCTTCTATCTTCGAGCAGGCCTCTGGATTGATGGTCTGGAAATCTTGACCAGCTTAGGACGACGATCGGGCGTTTACGGCAACCCCACAGGCGGGTCTGGGTAAGTCCTTGTCAGACATCTGGGGAACTTGACGACTGACATTCGCGCTGGAAGGCATACATTGATACCCCCTCGCGGTTACAGCATCGCAGGCGTTTCCGGCTCATGTGGATCTTGGATTGATGGCTTCTCCCTCATCATCTCTCGCTAACAGGGTTAATCAGTGTGATCTTTAAACCCTCGTTTAAGTTCTGAACACATCTGTAAGATTTCAAGTTTCAGCATTTTTGAGTAGCTTCGCGGAGTTGCATTTCGGGGGTTTCTCCCTCATCTGCACTCGCTAACAGATTCGATTGGCGAATTCCGCAAGCTCTCATCTTTGTACTTTGAAAATCCGTGCGACCTCACTTTCAGCATCTTTGAGCTGCATCTGGTGAGATTTTTTAATAATCCAGAATCCGCATAAAGGCGGTCATTCCTCAGGCGGATTAGCGTGTTTAACATTCGGTCAGAAGGAGGTTGAAACATCATTGAACATATTGTGTTGGGGTTCAGCACTTCCAGCAGGCGTTTTTGAGACGGTGCTTATGATACACAACGGAATGGACGGGTATAGAGCTTGGAAGCTGGGGCTCAGTAGAATTGCCCAGAGCTGTTGAAGTTCGAGCATTAGGATGATGGGTGTTCTTGCTACTCAGGATATGTGGCGAGTCTGTACATGGAAAATGCATGATCCAAGAGCGTCAATTTGTATGTAGACAGCTTATAAAGTGTGATATTCATGGAAGATTGTTCTCACTTATCTTCTCACATACGAGAGGAAAACCTCCATCTACATCCCACTACTGATGGCGAGGTATTGTAATTGGGAGATGAGGACAGGCTAGTGACAACATCATAGCGCTACTGCCCAACGATACCCCACAGAAACATCGTTACTGTTCATCTGTCGCTACCATTGACCGACTGCATATTTTCTATGAGCTCTATACAATCCTCTCTCACTGCCTAAGATTAGTCCTCCAGCATGGCCGCACAAAAGCTGCAGTCTGACTCCAAGTACGACGATTACGACTACCCAACTACAAGCCCCGAAGTCAAAAGTGGGCACCCAGGGCATACAACGAAAGAGCAAGACGCTCAAGTGTTTCAACTACGCACACAATTAGAACAAGAAGGTTACACCGAAAGACTGGACACGCTATGCATGGTGGGTGGGCTCCTTTGTGCCCAATAAAAGAAACTCAAACGCTAATTCGCTCCTGGTAGCTCAGATTTTTGCGGGCGAGGAAGTTCAATGTCGAGCTGGCAAAGCAGATGTGGGGTCATTCTTCTCTTTGGCTGTACGAAGGTGGACTGAAATACTTCCAGGTTCGTTCAATGTGAGAAATGGCGGAAAGACTTCAAGGTAGATGACCTTGTGCGGAACTTCGACTACAAAGAGAAGCCCCGGGTCTTCGAATACTACCCGCAGTATTACCATAAGACGGACAAGGTAGCAGAAGGCACCAGTCTCTGTAATGACGTCCGGGGCTGATTATGTTCAGGATGGTCGGCCTGTCTACATCGAGCAGCTAGGAAAGATCGACATCAATGCCATGTACAAGATTACCACGGGCGAACGAATGCTGCAAAATCTGGTCGTCGAGTACGAAAAGCTTGCCGATCCTCGTCTGCCCGCCTGCTGCCGAAAATCAGAGAAACTGTTAGAAACTTGCTGCTCAATCATGGACTTGAAGGGCGTGGGCATCTCAAAAGTCGGCTCAGTCTACGGTTACATAAAGCAAGCATCGGCAATATCACAAAACTACTACCCTGAGCGATTGGGGAAACTCTACCTTATCAATGCTCCCTGGGGGTTCTCAGGCGTCTTCAGTGTAGTCAAAGGTTTCCTTGACCCGGTAACCGTTGAGAAGATTCACGTGCTAGGCAGCGGATACGAGAAAGAGCTCCTCGGCCAAGTACCGAAAGAGAACCTACCCAAACTCTTTGGCGGAAGTTGCGAATGTAAGGGCAGTTGTGCGTTAAGCGATGACGGACCATGGCAAGATCCTCAATGGACGAAGCCACCAAAGTGGGCACAAACAAAAGCCCCTGCACCGGCCCAGCCTCCTGCTCCTGGAGCGGGAGCCCACCCGGAAGAAGTGAGAGCTGCGGCTGGAGGTTCACAGCAGGCTGTAATGGGTCCCTAGAATGGTAACACTGGCTTAATCACACACCTAAACTAGCACACTGGCTAGACAAATGTCCTAGAGGTTAGCTAGAATGGTGCAGAGATACCTGCTTATGCATTATGCACGGTCGTTGGCGCGTTGTGTTTTTCACACCTACCTACTCATTCAGATTCGATCAAAACTCAACCTCTTCAAATTGCACACGTTTGTGAAATCGAAACGGATTTTAATGTCATGTTGCACCATCTCGACATGCGAAAAGTCCCTCTCAATCCCCTTTTCGACTCCCGTCAGACCTCCATAGCCCGCCCCAACTCCACAGCCCCACCCTCTTCTCACATCCCCTCCACAGCCTCCACCGCCCTCCCCGCCCGCTCCAACCTCGCCACCACCTCCGTAACCCCGTCCAACCCCACCAACCCCTCCACCGCCCTTCCCCACATCCTCTCCACCTCCTCTCTCCTCTCCAACCCCCCCATCCCCATCATCTCATCATCCTCCCCTTCAACCCCCTCTTCAACCCCCCTCAGCATCTCCTCGCCCCTCAGCCTCTCCGCCTCCCTCTCAGCTTCCACCCGCTCGATATACGCCCTCGCCGCGGCGCCAGGCGCCGACCGCCGCAGTTCGGCCACGCGCGTGGATTCGTGCTCGAGGGTTGCGTAGAGGGTGCGGAGCTTGGAGGCGAGGCGCGGGTCGTAGGGTTCGTAGTTGGTGGTGTCTTGCCGGGTTTGGGGGTTGTTTGATGGGGTCGTTGATATAGTGGTGGTGTTGGAGGTGGTGGTGGGGGGGTGGGGGGTGAGGAGAGAGGGGGAGGCGTCGAGGCCGTTGAGCGTTAGGGAGGGGAGGGCAAGGGTTAGGGTGTGCGTTATGTACTATTAATCATCCCTTGTTAGCGCTCGTGGTATATTGAGCTGGGAGTATGAAATGGGGGCCGAATGGGGACCGACTTCCTGCACCAGCGCCTCAACTTTCTGCCTCAGCGCGTCTTCCTCGCCTTTGGGCGCGGCGCGTGGGGGGAATGCGAGATCGAGTTTTTCGGTCGCGGCGCGCTGGATGTTGGTGTGGAGGTAGGTGAGGTCGGCGGGGGATTGGAGGTCGATGCGGCGGTGGTGGTCGGTGGACATTTTCTGGTAGGTGGAGGTTTTGTAGGGGGTGGGGGGAGGGCTGGTAGAGATTAAGCTCTGGTTTTATGGACTATTGCATTGTTGGTGTGAGCATTGAGGTGGTGGTGCTTGATTGGGCGAAGCGGGTGTTGATGTTTTGATTTATTGGGTTAGCTTGAATTTTTAGCGTGGATACTTTACGCTTGTTTGCTCTTGTTATGCCTCTTCGCTCTGGAAACTGCAGGACTATGATGGCTGTCGAAATGCCTCCCACGAGGTTTTGAATGACCAGCTCTTCTCCATAACGAAGAACGAGATGCATCGAGAGCACCTGCGTCTCGACAATTCGAAGGACTTTAGTGTTATGTCCGATATTTCCGTAAAGTGCGAGCAAAGAAACTTTGGTATCTCATAAAGAGAAGGTAGCTCTCTATTCTTTTATATCTCGAATCATACCTTCATCTTTGATCATCTACTACCAGCTATTCAAGAGCATTTTCTTGTTGTTGATATTCCCGTCAAATTCCTTTCCGAATTCTTTATATATCTCCTTCATGGCAATGGGCTCCCTAACTCCCTCCGAAAAAACCATCGTCCTCATCAGCGGCGCCAACACCGGCATCGGCTTCGAAATCGCCAAGAAACTCGCCACCGAACACCCAACCTACCACGTCCTGATGGGCTCCCGTTCCCTCTCGAAAGCCCAAACCGCCATCTCCTCCCTCCCCACCGGCCTGTCCATCCAACCCCTCGAGCTCGACGTCACCTCGGACGCCTCCATCCAAGCCGCCTACGATGCTGTCGCTAGCGAACATGGCCGCCTCGACGTCCTAATCAATAATGCCGGCATCGCCAACCGCGCCGTTCACCCAGACGCAACTTTCCGCCAAGAATTCACTCAAATCATCGGTACCAACGCCATCAGCGCTGCGTGCCTGACCGAAATTTTCATCCCGCTCCTCCGCAAATCCAGCAACCCACGTATCGTCTTCATAACCTCCCGCCTCGGCAGCATCACCAGAACCTTCGACATCAATCACGCGAACTACGGCCTAGACCTACCCGCGTACAAAACTTCCAAGGCGGCGATGAACATGATCATGGCGCACTATGCTGTCAAGTTCAAGGGAGAGGGGTTCAAGGTGAATGCATGTTGTCCGGGCTATTGCGCGACAAATCTGAATGCGGGCGAGGGGACCAACGATGTCAGTACTGGGGCATTCAATGCGTGTCGGTTGGCTACGGCGGGGAAGGATGGGGAAACGGGGACGTTTACTGATGAAGAGGCTCCTTATCCGGCTACGGATAAGGAGGGGAGTTATCCTTTTTAGATACTTGAGAAGTTCTTAATTCTTCTTTGGAGTTTATTTGAGATTTTGCCTCCCAATTATGCTGTTGCGTCTGAACACTTTGCTCTCTTCATCTTCTCGTTTGTCTCCCATCCTTTCAATCTCTTCAGCCGCTCCAATCATCCCTCCCCTTATCCAATTAAAGTACTCAATATCAACCATTGACCTATCACTATCGTACCCAGAGAGTACCCCTTGCAGCGCCTGATCCTCTTCCCTCAACTTCGCAACCTCATTCCCAACATTTCCTCCCCCATCTCAACCCTACTCACCCCCCCCCCCTCCCCCCCTTCATCCGCTCCCTCGTCTCCTATCTTCCCAATCCACAACCCCCCCTTCCTTTCATTCAAATGCCCTCACAACTTCCCAACAACCCCCCACAACCCCCCACAAACCCAACCTCCCCCCCAAAAAACCCAACCCATCACAAATCCCCAAAAAATCTTAAGAATTATTTCCCCCAAAAAACACTGTAGAGGACAAACCCCTCTCAAACCCCAAGATCCAGCAATCGTTAGATTTTTCCAGTCAGCACTTATCACACGAGATTTTGTACAACCCTGACTTTTGTATACAACTTATCTGAACTACAAGACTATTTATCAAGTTATACCGAAGAGTGAAAATTTGTTTATTAAAAAAAAAAAAAAAAGGTTACCGGTGAGTGGAGAGATGGAGAGGAGATACTTGGGCTTGAAGGGGTGCGAAATTGTCCATATCGCTAGTTTTATTCTCGTGGAAATTGTTTTTGTTTTGTGCTTGTGTGAAAGTGTCGATATGCTAACTGGTGCAAGAGAATGAGTCACTTGTTGACGGTATAAAGCCGGCACAACGTGTATATTCCTGTTACGCGCGGTGCGGGGCTCTTCGATACGCCTTGTATCGTCTTGAGAGAGCTGAAGATGGGAATTGGAAGGAATCTGTACAAGGGCCGGTTGGGTCCTTCTTTCGGGGATAGAGTGGGAGAATGGAACTTACGGGGGGAGAGTGAGGGGAGGTAGGGGAGGCGGTGGGGAGCTATATGAGGTAAAAAGGGGAAGGAAATTCTAGGGTGCGGACTGTGGGGAGTGGGCAGGGAGGTAGCGGGCAAGCGATTAACAAGGATTGTCGAGGACCGACGAAAAACAGATAATCAGCAAGTCATTTCGAACCCGTAGAGATTATACCCATATCCAGCTAACTTAACAAAAGGCCGTCAACATCCACCACGCTCTCTCCCCGCAAAAGACCAAAAGACGAGAAGACGCAAGGTAGGTATAATAACGAGCGCTAGGCCAATCCCGTTTCAAGTTCCCGTAATACAGCTGCTAAATCGAACATCGATATTCATCTCCTTTTCTCTGTTCCTGTCCAAGTTAGCTCCGCGGTCAACAGTTTCGCATCTGTAGCTCTTGCATAGTTTCCATTCTGTTCTCGCCGATTGGAAAAAAGAAAAGACCTCAGGCCCTTTCAGACACCCTCGCAGCTCCACTAAGCCCCTTAAGATCCCCCCCTTGGGTATTGCCCAGGAATGTACAAATCGCTAATAGTGCCCACACTTCCGTGGCTTCGTGGCACCATCGGCCGTTCAGTATCCGATGCCAAAGTCTTGAGCGGCGCAGCCGGGTCGCTTGATCCGGTGGGGCTTTCTGCGATGCCAGAATGGGGTTGGATGAAGGATGGATCGCCTCTGAGTGTAGAGATTGGGCTGACCACCTCAGTAGGCTCTCGTTCTGCTGGATTCTGCAGTGGCGGTTGGGATAATTCGAGGTTTGGTGTGGTCTGGGTAGCAAGTTCAGAGGGCTGAGACACAGTCTGAGGATCCTTCTCCGGCTGCTTCGGCAGCTGTTGCTGTCGATAGGCTTCGATCCCCGCTGCGCCAATTGCTGCACCGCCTGCGCCAGCGGCAGCAGGGCCCATCCAGTCGCCGTAGGTGCTGTCGTGACGCTCAGGCGCATTGGGAAATGCTCTATTCCTCGGAGTGGGCTGCTGTGATGAACCGTAGGAAACTGCGCCGGGATCGTCGGAACTGATGCCTTGGGATTGGACGGGCGCGGTGCTGTATTCAGTGCCAGCATTGGAGCTTTTGGGGCGTTCTGGCATGTTGCTCTGTTGCGCTCCCAAAGACAAGGGTGGACACGGCTCGTTCTGTTCTTGCGATCCAGAACCTTCCCCCATGTACCCAGATGGTTGGTCTGTGGCGCGCTGATGATGCGGATGTACCCCCTCTCTCGGAAAGGTCTCATCATCGCGATTCTGGGTCTGGTGCCTGGGTTGTCCGAATGGATCGCTGTGACCCGGGAGCGCAGCGGCCGCCGCTACTGTATCTCTGTCATCGGAACTCGACGGGCTAGATGGCTCGAGTGGCACTTGTGAGTTTCGATTGATGCTGAGGGCACTTGGAAATCGCCCACCTGGATTGGGACGCTCGGGGAGCTTTTCTTCTCTCATCGGTGCCTGATCGGCCAGGGATGTAGTCGCCGAGTAGGGCACTTGGTCCGCCTCATCTTCGTCCATGCCGCCGTCACTGCTGACTGAGCCTGCTTTATCGCTGTGCCCGCTGACACTACGGGCATGGCGTCGGATAAAAGCAGTGCGCTCTTCTCCCGTCTTCTCCGTCAGGTTTTTGATGTCCTCGAACCATGCTAGCATCGTGTCATGGGACTCGGCTCGGAATACCCAGGCGTGGCCCCGATGCATGCCGCCGCTCTGGCGCCCCTTGAGCATGAATTTATGCGACGACGAATCGCCGCCTGAGTGGGAGCCGAGCTTCTGGTCCGCCAAACTCAACGACATAAGAGGAGCTTGGGCCGTAATACGGTCTGGTGATTTGAATTCGTGTAGATGCGTTGGAGAAAGCACATACCTGTACCAGTTAACATTCACAGTAAACAAAGCACAGATTTTCTTACCATCCCGGGGTGTAGCTTTTCAAGTACTTGCTCTTTCGCTCGAGCATACCAGCCCTTACCTCTGAGGCTGCTGGGTTAGCTCTACCAGGGTAATGTATATTCTCTACTCTACGAACAGGAAGTCTCGGGTTCACAAAGTGTTCGTTGTGCTCGACAAAAGCGTCCCATTCATGGTCTCTCGCCATCGCAATAGGGCCATTTCGTAGTCTATCCACAGCTTCATAGGCCTCGTCGGCTTCTCTTGTGATAATTGCAGCGTATGCATTATAAGCTTTCTGTATTTCACCCACCACAATAGACTCCAGCTCCCGACCTGAGCTTTCGAGATTCAGAAAAGCCTGGTTGCTCATTGTTAGCTTCATCCAACGACGTATATCGCGGCATTTACCCTATGAAGATAATTCTCCTCTTCAATTTGTCGTTCCAGTTGCCGTTCTACGGCAAGTTTAACGATGAACGGATCTCCTTTCCCAGACGTCGGTTCCCTTTCAGAAGTTTCCAAGGACTCCTGAAGTTCCCGTACAGCTCTCCTTGTACCTTCTGTCTCCTTGTCTACACTGTTTTTAAAATCTCCTGAAAGACTCTTTATCTCCTTGATTTTTTGTTGGAGGTCGCTTCGAAGCCCTGTGAGCTGTACCACAACCTCCTCTTCAATGGTCTTAGCTTTGTTACCTTCATTTATTGACAGCTTGTGGAAATCCCGTAAGATGTGTGTAGCGTCGCCGATACCGCCTTCTGTAAGAAAAACTGGTGGAGCGGTGATGTTGTTGATCACATTGGAAAGTGTGTAAAGAGACTTGGATCTGGCGTCGTAGGATTTCTGAATGTCACGGAAATACGTTATCAGATCCTTGAGAACCTTTCGCCAGGCTGGGTTAAGTCGGGTATCAGCTTGAGACGACAGATAGTAAAATAGCGATTCGCTGCATTGACATACCCTGAAACCTGTTGGCCAATATCTCGGTCGGGTTTCCTGATGTTGGAACTGGCGTGTAGAATGCATTGTTCATCTCCCCACCCTCTGCGACAACATCGTTGGCGAAAGCTACGTTTCTGACACTCCCCGCCGCACTGCTTCTCCTACTGCTGGCTTGTTTGATACTGCCTTTCCTGTTTACGGATTGCTTCTTCTTCAATGTTCCCCCGCGCGAAGGCGTCAGTGTGTGAGACTGAGATAAGGTAGAATTAGCGCGATTCATGTCTCCACCCGCTCCATTATCGACGAGCTGATACCCTCGCTGGTCAGCGCTCAACTCCTCTGGATGGTTTTGATGAGCTGACTGCGACAATGGTGAGGTGGTGTTGGGCGCTCCGTGCGTGAGGTCGGTCGCCCCAGACGCTCCGGCAGAAGGGTGTAGTTGGGCCATGGGTTGAGCCTATGGGTTAGATATTATGTGCTGTTTTGCTTCTAGAGCCCGCAAAGGATACGGAACGCTTTTGGCACGAATACAGTTCGCCAAATATATGCTATTTGGTTGGGGGATGAGTAGATTGAGCTTTCGAGATGCCTCAGCTAGTCCCAACAGATGTCAATTTCTTGCGTTCGGGATTGCGACAGTGCACCTCCGTAGAATAGGAGGCAAATACAACTGTTCGCTTGCTGTGGCTTGGCGCTTCCGCAAGCTCCACGGGCGCCGGCTTTGGTGACCCACGAATGCAAAGACAATGTAGACAATGGGACTCAATAGCTAATCACTGTATGACACTATCAGCGGAGGAAAGCAGCTATTGGCAGAAGGTGCAGGCCGACGAGGGGTGTTATCGTTGCCAGCAGCAGCAGGGTCAAGTTGTTGGGTTTCTTTATTGGTGGAGGAGGTTCACTTCATCCGTCAAAGAGGGAAGGCGTCATCGTGCCTTAGTTGCAAGCGTACCGTATTCGTTGCCCTTGGCTCGCATAGTCGCATGTGATGTGCGCAAAACAGGTCAAGCAAGGAATCGTCCTTGCCTATATATATAAACATAAATAAAACCAAATTGTAGATAATGTACGCTTGCGTGGTCCAATGGTTAGGATTCTACCCTTCCAAGGTAGAGGTTCGTGTTCGATTCACGGCGCTTGCAATTATTCCAAATCTGTTATCTGCAAGTTCATTTTTGTCTCAGGCCCTCCAGATCCGGATTGATGTCTGCAATTTTAACCTGGGCTGGTGGGGGATGTTATTCTGAGGAGACGAAATGAGCTCAAAGATTCAGCTTAACAAATGCCTCTTTTTTTCCTTTTTTGTGACAATAGTTGAGATTCTGTTAACGTTTATGTATACAGAACTCACGGAGGCGGGCTCATTCAAGGACTCTTTAAACGCGAACGACCAACTAAAGGATCAAGCCCCCCTCCGAGTAGGACAAACATGCACGCACACACACACACTACGCTACAACTTTTACGTTGACACCGATGACGAAGTGACAACGAAAGCAGAATAGGCGTTCTAGACTAGGCTACTCAGCTCTCGAAAACAAGAGAGTTGACAAGCCTCCGCTCCTTCTTCAGGGCTCTCAATTTCTGGATCGCCTCTTCTAGCGGTATCAGCTCTCCTTTCGACTGTGTTTCTGGATCATCTCGATTTCGAATATTGACAGAACGAGATTCTTTTTCTTGGACTCCCACCACTAAGGAATGTTAGTAGGGTCCATTCAATTCAAGAGTTGTCTGAACTTACCGAAAATGAAGTTGTACTGTTGCAGTTGACCTGTCCGTATCTTCTTTTGCATGGTGTTCCCACTAAGGTCAATGTCTACATGCATCTTTTGCGATTTGAATAGTTTTTGCACCTCCTCAACATAGTCGTTCACCCCTGTTGTGACCGGTATAACAAGGACTTGGCGCGGGCTCAGCCAGAACGGCCACTTGCCTGCAAAGTGCTCGGTTAATATGGCCATGAAACGTTCAAAGCTTCCGATTATTGCACGATGGATCATTACTGGGCGAGCACGTCCGGGGCCCGGCTGTTTTGGTGCACTCGATGCTGCCGCCGAAGCATCTGGTTTTGTTTCGCCTTGTGCGCTGCCCTTTGTCTTTGAAGCAGCTTCTGCTGTCATGTATTCGAGCTCGAAAGCCTGTGGAAGTTGAAAGTCTAATTGAATCGTAGCGCATTGATGATCACGCCTCAAAGCGTCGGATATGGTGATGTCAATCTTAGGTCCGTAAAAGGCACCGTCTCCTTCATTCAATTCCCACTGCCCGCCTCCGGAGGCCGTGAATTTGTTCAGAGCCTCTTTCAGCCTACTTTCAGCCAGGTCCCAAGTTTCAATATCTCCCAAGTATTTTTCTGGCCTAGTAGAGAGCTTAAGCTTGAATGGAAACCCAAAAAGCCCGTATATACATTTCAGGAAGTCGAACAGGGCCTCAATCTCTTGGGAAATCTTTAAAAATCAGCCCAATATCATGCGCAACGACAGTCTGCAACTTACCTGGTCTTGGGTGCAGAAAACATGAGTGTCGTCTTGCTGGAATTTCCGTACTCGAGTGAGTCCGTTCAACGCACCGGAAGCCTCATTTCTATGTAAAACACCGAAATCTGCCATTCGCAAGGGTAGTTCTCGATAGCTTCTCTCTCGGTGCCCAAACATCACACAATGCCCAGGACAATTCATCGGTTTAAGAGCCCATTTCTTTTTTTCAACTTCAAGGTTGAACATATCATCTTGGTAATGTTGCCAATGACCAGATTTCTTCCATAAATCAGCATCATACATATTTGGCGACTGAACTTCCTGGTAGCCTCGTTTTTGATATTCGGACCGAATTAGCTTCTGCAGAGCATTGAATATCAATGTACCATGAGGCAATAGAAATACTGATCCCGGGGATAATTCATTGAAGAAGAACAGTTCTTGTTCTACGCCGACTTTGCGATGATCTCTTTTGGCGGCTTCTTCAAGAAATTTCTTGTGTTCCACCATAGCCTTCTTGTCAGGAAAAGCAACGCCATATATGCGCTGCAGGGAATCGTCGTTCTTATCTCCACGGAAGTAACATGAAGAGTTCTGGTGGATATTAGTCTGTAGTGCACGATACCTGGTGGGAGTAATATTCACCTTCATGATCTGGAATGCTTTTATCTTACCAGTATTCTGAATGTGAGGACCAAGACACAGATCTACAAGTGTCCCGCACTTGTAAACACTGCTTCCTTGGGGAGGCAGTAGGTTTTCGATATAGTACATTTTGTACTTGCTATATCCGAACATCTCCTTTAGATCTGGAATGGAAACATGAAGTCTCTCGAAAGGTTGCTTCTCTTTAAAGATCTTCGAAGCCTTACTCTCTAGTGGCGGCCAATCGCTCTCCTTGACTACTTGCCTGTAAGCAATTAGCAATATATTTGAGTATGCCAAAATCCAAGAGCCTACCCCTCAGCTATCGCCATGTCATAAAAGAAGCCTTGCTCAACAGGAGGACCATGTGACAGAAGACAATTGTATTGGCATTCTGCAGCCTCTCCTAGAACATGTGCACTAGAATGCCAGAAGACATTTTTGCCCTCGGCCGAACTGAAAGGAACATAGCTAACTCTACATTCATACTCTAAAGGTCGGTCAAGGTCCCACAGCTCTTTCCCGTCCACTTTTGCTATCACAACATCGCTGCTGATATCTTTATCAACGTGTTTGAGGAATGAACCAGGAGTAGATTCCCAAGCTTTAGCTGCCACTGGCATTGCGGGTCTTGGCTTGCCTTCCCTGTCTAGTCCAAGGTCGAGCACAACGTTCATGACAGGATGCTCCTTTCCTACAACCTCAGCATCATGTTTTCGCTTGAGCTCGTCAAATAGCTTATTACGTTTGACTAAAAAGTCTGGTAGAGTCGATTCGCTGGTCATTTTGGCTTTGGGTTTCCCTGCCTCCGGCTTGTCCGCTTGGTCTTTCGACTCCTTTGGATTTACGGTAATTTGAGATCCTTTGGGAGACAAATATGTAGGGTTTTTGCCAATCGATTTCCGTTGTGGCAAGGCAGCACGCAAGTCATCTGCTTCAACAGTCTCCCTATTGCCGGTGTCCTGCATACTAAATTGTTCCATTCACTGTCCAATTGGCTTACTCTTAGGAGAGAAACCTCATACAAATTTTCTGTCTTAATTCAAATTGGCAAAAACTTCATAAGGGTCTTTGCTCTGTGACTCAAGATGAGTGCCCTGATGATGCACGCACTGGAGAGTGATAGTGAGTTTTCATAGGGCTTAGCGAGGTTAGATTACCGGTTATTCGTATTGAATCACGCATCTTTTTGGCGCTATCTGCTTTTGGTCGAGGGCACAACCCGCAATGAGTTTCTTCTTGTAGCAACAAATATGTCAAGTCGAGGCGCACCGCGAGGGCGAGGCGGCAGCTTTGGTGGTGGTCGAGGTGGTGGAGGGTTCAGTTCAAGAGGAGGTAATCATACTACCATGCGTGCGAGACTCAATATGGGCAGAAACCAAAAGATTTACTCTGAATAGGTCGAGGCGGCTTTCAGCAATCTTATGGACCTCCAGCGAGCGTCCTAGGTCCGTGGTGCTAGCATTCCTTGAGGTGCTGTTACTGATCTAATTCAGAAATGGGCTCCTTTATACACGCTTGCGAAGGCGAAATTGTGTGCGAATCAATCAATACGAAGATCCCATATTTTAATGCACCGATCTACTTGGAGAACAAGGTATACGCGAGAGTAGATGGTCTATTATGGATTTCCTGACTGGGTGACAGACCGCGATTGGCAAAGTTGATGAGATCCTGGGCCCCATTAACCAAGTCTACTTCACTGTGAAACCTCAAGAGGGTATTGTGGCTACATCTTTCAAGACGGGAGACAAGTTTTATATTGGAGGAGATAGGCTTCTACCACTAGAGAAGTAGGATGCAAGAGCGCTGTGAAGAAGCACATGCTGAAGGTGAACAGGTTCTTACCGAAACCAAAACCCCCACCTGGTCTGTAGCATGTTCATTGCACTCTCAACACTCACTGACTTGTTTCAGGGGCGTCAAAGCCAAAGCGAGCAGGTGGCGCATCAAGAGGAGGTCCAATGCGTGGAGGAAGAGGCGCGGGTCGTGGTGGTAGTCGAGGGGCGCCCAGAGGTCGCGGGGGCTTCGGTGACAGAGGTGGCAGAGGCGGTGGTCGAGGTGGTGGAAGAGGCGGCGGCTTTAGTTTTGGAAGAGGCGGAGGAAGAGGTGGGAACGCAAATTTCACTCCACGCGGAGGTTTTCAAGGGCGTGGATCATAGCATGCGGATATGGAGTCACGGCGCTTCAGTTCTATTACGGAATACAATGGTTTTGTGTGGCCAGAAATCTTACTCTTGCTCGAGACAGATCGTATGCTTAAAGATGCTTTCGCACCGTTCACAGTTTACAAGCACTAGGATCAAGGCTCATTTGAGCCAACGACCTAATACCAAATCAAGGACCGGGGAAACAGGGTTTGGGGCAGAGAGGAATCATAGGTATGATTAGCAAAGTTCGTGGATGCTTTAGGATACGACTGATTGGGGCGTCAGCGTCAGAACGCTGGAGAAGACTGTCATGATGCTCAAGTACCCAAATTTTTAGACTCTAAATCTGTCTTCGAGCTTCTTCTTTTTGATATAGGTCACAACTCAAATCGTTATCTTTGCCCACAATAGCTATGGCGCTCACAAATATTCAGCCTACTCCTGCCTGACTTTTCCCCTTCACCAAACCTTTTCAATTTCGACCCTACTTTGATGCCGGCCTACCCGTCAATTTTTTACCTTTTCCATCATAATTCAATGGCCTGGATTAGACACGTTACTGAGAAAAACCACTAAGACAGCACAGTAGCTGGAACCGTCGATCAGCTTGTGCCATCTATGGAGGAGACGGGTCTCACAAACACATTCTCAACATACAGGGGGGAAGAAGACCACGACTCACCCGGCAGATGCAGCCAGAATTTCGTGGCGTTTAGCTTTTGTAAAGGCAGAAAGAACAGCGGCGACAATCAAGGTAAATGCAAGGACTACACCTATAGAACCTGCGTTGGTTGCAATTTTCCCTCCAACCGACATCTTGTAGAGGAGCCAAACAGGAACAACAAGGAGAATTAAGATCAGGAATGTCATGAGCATAGTTACGCAATTAGAAATCCGGGTGCGATCATAGTAGTGTATGACAGTGTCATCGGCTTTCTCTTTCGTTCCCTTGCAGGTATTAGAAAGCGAGGTGCAGGCCTCAGGGTTCAATACCAACTTTGGAGCAGAAGAGGAACTGTGTTTAAATGTTAAAATCTTTCCACATGAAAGAACAGTAGTTAGACTGACCATTGTGAGCTTACATCGGAATAACTGCAGTATTCGCTCAATCATACCATCAAGCCAAGCGTGTTCCCTCCCAGGTCTCAAGGTGATGAGATCTTCCTTCTCGTAGATGAACCCACTTTCCTCTTCAAAGAGTTGACCGCCATCATTTTCCATGAAGTGCAAGACACTCCGATAATCTCGAGTTGATGGCTGATCCAACGCTTTGAGCTGTTGGTATTTGAGGATTAAGTCGGCTATCAGGCGTTTATATTAGTCTATCGATGAATTAGACCACTAGCTCATCAGGCTCTTACCATAGTCAAGAGCTTTCTTCTCCAGCTTCGCCATGAGCTCTATGCGCGATTCTGGCCATGCCGTTGGGATACTATCTCGGTCTTCATCGAGTTTGCAAGACATGAGATACTGCCCATGGCCTGCATCTGCATCTGTCCTATCCATGGCTTGCATGGTTGCTTCAATCCTGCTGATTTCATCCTGTTTACACAGAAGCAGGCGTGAAAAAACACAGCCGAATCTCCTATAAACCATGAATGCATCGTCGCTATCCAGGAAACAGGAAAGCTTTGGGAAACCAGTTGGAAAATCCTGGACTAGTCGAATCAGTGAAATACACTAAGAAAATACTTTCGAAGCTCAACCGACTCACGTCTTCGTACCCTCGTGGATGCCATACGTCCATGAACTTGCAACACTGGGTCTTTCTTATGCGTCCATGGCAGGACTATCGACCTAAGAAGTCGAACACGTTGTACTATCCCAGATGTGACTGGAAAAGGTTATGCCTTGAAAAAGCATGGACAATGTATACATACAGTGTACTCCTAGAGGAACCTCGTCCGGCAATTTTGCACACGTGTCTATGCAGGTATGGCTTGGAAAGGATGGAAAGATTTCTAATCCCTTCTCCAATTGACTCGCCGCATGATTGGATGCCATATGGGACTATGCTTTCGTGAGCTACTCAACTACCTGCGAAATCACGCCTCTTATATACTGGGAATCGAAGCATACATTCGTACTGCTGTGCCTTAGTTGTCTGCCTTTTACGCCCAACTACAGAGAACACTGCAGATCGGCGAACCACAATCTCTTGCAGTCACCCGAGTTCGGTTTCAGCAACTGTCTTAGAGATTGGCTCCTTCTTGTAATCATTGAGAGTATACAGCCACTTATGGCTATCTTTGTCATACTCTGCGCTCACGACTGTAACATTGTACTCAAAAATACCCTGCATATTTTTCATTCTAAGCTGCTTGCCGTTCGGATATTTTCTTGGGCGCTAAGAGCTCTTATTAGAATACATCTCACGATGACAGTGTATACTTACTTGCTGGATGCTGGCAGCTACTCTTCGATCAACATCAGCTTTGTTCGCGGGCTTGTTCGGCTCATCCTGCGTGATTCTCAGCCAAACTCAGATATAGGCAAATTAAGTGGAACTCTAACAACTCCTTGTTTGTCCATGTCGATGACGAGGCGTCCCAGATCTGCCAGTGAGATCGGAGAAACTTCACGTCCCCAAGGCTCTGATATGCACCATTAGTTGTGTGGGCTTGGCCTATAATATAAGGCGCCACATTCAACTACGTGTAATCTACGTGCTTGAGGCTCTTCATAATGTGTATGTGGTGTTTATCATCGAGCGGCATATGCAGTCGTTGGCAGCGGGGTTGTTATCTAGGATGGGTGGACGGTGACATGATTGGTGAGCTTGAATCGACAGGATACGATATCGACGGATACTGGTCGCCCTGCACTGACCGTGTACCCAACCTTACCGACAATTGAATTTGCCTGGATTTACAGTCACACTTCTCACTAAACACATCATCAATGGAACTTATACCTTCCGAAGTAGAGTACAGGCTTCTGCACAGCCTTCTTGCAACCTCGGGCACCTCGAGCGCCTACTTCAAGGACGAAAGCGCTTGGTTGGCTGTTGTGGAAATCATCGACTCCCGTAAATCAGGCTTCAGTTGCCTTGTAAACACGAATTCGGTCCAAGGCTGACACCATGGCTGAGATACAGATTCTGCAGTATGGCAGTATGATCTTTATCTATTCTCAGCCTTGGGTGTAATTCCCAAAGGACAAAAGCTGCGACATACAACTGGCCATTGTCTACATCCATTAATTCGTAGGCTTGATAGCAGGTAACACTGCCTGACCCAACGCCAGCAGTTTCTCATTCGATCCTGTTCTCGATTGGCAAAAGCCACTAAAGCACTTCAAACTGAACGAGACCTTTGCAAAATGGAGGCCGAACCACTATCCCAGGACCATACCATTGTCAATTACGAGAATCCAGATGAGAGAGATAACTCAAAATTACAAGTCATATTTAGTAACATCATAGCGAAGGGCAACTACAAGAATCCTTCTACATATAAAAAAGTCAAGGCCCTACTTCTCTGTTGGGATGAGAAGTCTGATGACATAACCGCCAGACCGGAGGTAGAAAGGCTTAAATCGGTCCTTGAAGAACGGTTCCACTATGAAGCTGAAATCAAATGTATAGACAATAGCATGGAGCAAAGACTGCAGGTGTGCGTCAATGCCATAGTGGCTAAATTTGTCGGCGACAACGATGGGCCAGACAATTTGCTCATAGTCTACTACAGCGGCCACGGTAGGCCGGGCAGCTCTCATGGCGATCTTGAGTTATTCGGGTTAGTCAAGTACACTTGTATGTCTCTCTGTTTCTGATTATCGTAGACAAACGTCGCCAAACGATGAGATCAAGCGCTTGGACTGCCTGGTGTGGAACTACACTGAGGACATGTTAAGACCTGCCGCAGCAGACGTCCTGGAAATTTTCGACTGGTAAGTCCGTACTTTCAGACAGGAAAGAGCTACTACTAATACATTTTCGAAGCTGCTATGCAGGAAACTTGATATTGAAGAAAGGCCCACAGACGTGGGCAGATCATCCTCAGACTCTGTTATTAGACTAACGAAGATTAGAAAGTTCGAATACCTCGCAGCAACAAAGTTGGACCTAACTCGTGCTCCTGGAGATGATTCTTTTACCTCAGCCCTCATCTACGCGCTGGAGGCATTAGTTGAGGAGGGCCGTTTCACGACGGTAGACCTTTTGAAGAAGATCAACGACGCTCCAAAATTCCCCAAGGACCAGGATCCTGTGCTATCTAATCGTAATCGAAACAACACTGCCTCTGCTGGTCGCATCATGCTTCACCCACTGCCAGAGGCAGGTTTTCGTACACAAATACCTATCAAAGAAGAAACCATTCAGGATCCAGCCCGGGGGCAGGTTCTGACACTGCATTTCGAATTCGACGAAAAACCCACAGCGAAACAAACCGAGCTTCTTGCAGAAGACATAAACGATATGTTCGAGCGCAACTCAGTCATAGTGAACGGCGTTCGTTGGGGCAGCATGCAATCCAAGGCTGTCAAAGCCGCGGCACCCTTCATCCGAAGCTTACGGCGGATTCGGAGTAACAGCGGAAGTCAACGATTTTTAGCTCCCATCGACATTCCTCGCTCTCAAAGGCCACGATCTCCGGATTCTTTAGTGCCTCCCTCACCAATTTCGACACATCCGAACTCTCCGCAGATACAAATATCTTTCGATCCGGAGTGTGCAGTTACCGACATGCCAGCCTTGAGCCCGTTGTACCTCACAAGGCCAGCCGACACAGATGAGCAATCGGAAAGCCCGACCAAGCGCTTGCGTCAACACTGACCTTGAAGATTTTGCTGCGCCTATATTTCTCAAAACTCACTGCGTCCCCGACGCAAGCTAGTCGGCTTCGACGAAGGGGTTTATGCTGGCTAAAGTTGGTGGAATCTGCAGGGAAGAGCCATCCAGGCTGTAACCGAAGTTTTCCATTGTGTCGAGCATCTCACCCCGAACACACAATGTTCCGTTCGGCCACTGATAACCCTCAAGTTAAAGGTCCTAGAATATGCCTTGCTGTATATCATTAAGCTCCCGATTTGTATTTGGCGCTGGAACTGGTGGCTCTGCGCTCCTAGCTTGTTTTCCTACTGCGTACAATTAGCCTCGAAGTTCTGCCATCGACTTGATAGACGGCCTTGCCTGTCTTATCGATGCAAAGTACCTGGTGTCCGCCGTCTGAGCCTTTTCCTTATTGATGTAGAATTGTTAAGCAGGCGCTTGGAGAACTATTCCACCACAGCACCATTTCCTCCCTCGCGCCTATCCTATACACAGCTAGAAATGTCACCATCTCGCCCTCAAAACCCTACATGCTCACCACCCTACTCACCTATCTACTCACCTACCTACTCACCTACTCACCACCCTACCTACTCGCCTACCTACATGTTCAGCTACCAACTCAGCTACCTACTCGTTCGCCTACTTACCAGCCTACTCGCTTCAAAATATGCTTCAAAACATACTTCATGCGACGTATTCGAATACGCGTCATTCGCTCCATGGCCCACTCCATAGTATGCTCCATACACGCTCCATAGCACATGCTAATTAGCTCAATAGAAAGTACCCTTCATGACTCGATACCAAACTCCCTACCAAACCCTCTACCAAACCCCCTACCAAACCCCCTACCAAACTCCCTATCGAGCTTCCTATCGAACTCCCTACATGCTTCAAAATACTCTTCGGTCGAGCGCATAACACACGTCAAAAAGAGCTTCAAACAATGCTTTCTACATTGGCTTCCTATCTACTTGTTATCCTACATGCTCACCTGCCTACTCACCTACCTACTCATCTACCTACATGACCTCCTACCAAGCTTCGAATTGCTTCATATCTAAGAATCAAATTTGATTTCTATCGAGCATCAAAAATGACCTCTATCAAACATTCTTCATGACATTCTATCAAATCTATCTGCCTATCTACTGAAGATCTATCTACCTATCTACCGAGAATGTATCTGTTTGTTCATCTTTGTTATTTCTGATGAGAAGCGCGTAATTGGCTTAAGTTGTCGCTTGCGAAAAGAACGTTGAGAGAGCAACAACGCAGCCACTATCTTGAGATTCTTTTTGTACACACTCGAAGGCACAGATCAATATCAAAAGGGAACCGATATTTGCACACCCAGTTTCCATACATGCACACCCAATTTCACTACATAAACACCCATCCAAATTAGGATTAGTTACTGATACCTCGATCGACTAGAAATACCTTTATTTGTATGAGTGCCCCGCCAAGAATTAAGTACCTGCAGGCAACGACGTCATCCTCCGTCAAATTTATCGCGTTACAACATCTTACATATTACCAGATATTTAATCTACCTATCTACCTTCCTCCTAACTATCTACCTCCCTCCTACCAATGGATATCACGCCGCCGCCGGTAGGGGAGCTCTACACCAGTCATGAAAAGCTCGTTCTCGCTGTCAACAACCACGCCGGCCCCCAAGGTTACGCCGTCGTAACTAGGGCGAGGTAGAGGGAGGGGCGGAGGACGAGGTAGGGGGGGTGACGAAGGTTCAGCTGTTGTAGAGCAGATTCCGGAGTTTCAGGAGCAAGCGCCAGGTGGTGAAGGCTTTTACGGTCAATTTCAGGTGTAAATTAGCTTTGAAATAGTTGATCCAGAGGTACTTAATTCTTGGTGGGGCACTCATACAAATAAAGGTATTTCTAGTCGACCGAGGTATCAGTAACTAATCCTAATTTGGATGGGTGTTTATGTAGTGAAATTGGGTGTGCATGTATGAAAATAGGGTGTGCATGTATGGAAAGTGGGTGTGCAAATATCGGTTCCCTATTAAAATTCATCGACATGAATAAACTCGAGCTAGCAGATTATCAGTGACTACCGAAATTTCGGGTAAATCAGGTCGCTCGATATCGTGATTCAATTGCGATAGAATACAGATTTCAAAAAGCTATCGACGATCACTTCAGATGTTAAACTAAAATCGACAGTTGAATGTATGTCGTTAAATATGTTGTTGCGTTGATGATCGCAACGTGAAGTTGATATGTAAATACACCAAAGTTACCCCGTAGAATATCTGGCAAAAATACGTGCTGCACTGAGCTCGCGAAGTAAGCAGAGCTAACCCGAAGAGCTTAGCCACGCACGTCTGAGAACAATCAGAGAGAGCTCGCTTACGTAAGCCTCGATCGATCAGTCGGAGATAAGATAACAGTATTCTATCGTTGCAACTTCTCTTCCCCTCGTGTCCGCAACAACAAACAAACAAACAAAGAAGGTGCGAGCAGCATCGCATCCTGTGCTTTACACTCTACATCCTTACTACCGTTGACACAGCCAAATCATAGGTTATGAACCTTACGCGAGATCCCCTGCCATCTCCGGAGATACCTACTCGAACCGTCACACCGAACCGCTATATTCTCTTTCGCCATCCTGGGTACGACGATGCCAACAACGTGCTTCTAAGGCTATTGGCGCCGGACCCAGCAGCTGATGGGGTGGCCCAGGGCTTGTATGCACAATATGCCTTGGATGCCTGTGGAATAATAGCTGGAAATCGGTGGGATGGATGGCTGTCGAAATCGAAGGACTCTCCTATGGCAACTGCAGCAAATACCATTGAGCCGAGCAGCGTACTTCAGGAGCCCAGCTACTACTTTCATATGCCGCCTTTGCAAAGCGACACTGACAGCGATCGTACGAGTGTTCCTTACCCGATTGTTCCAACATTCAGCGAATGGCGCTTCCCTCACCATGGACTGCCTGAGTCATGGAGGCAAGTCACTCTAGCAGATGCAAAGCCACCATATCAATCTTTCTCGAAATCCAATCTTAGCCTCGCTCTTCAGGCGCGTGACGTATCATGTCGCATGACCGGTTGCAAAGAGGGCACCCAGATTGCGCACTTATGTCCCCAAAAAGAAGCTGACTGGTGGTACCGCAATTCAATGTCAAGATATAACGAGAATTCAGCAAGCACCCCTGACGATCTATCTAATACGATTCTCCTCCGAGCCGATCTCCACATTGCATTCGACAACCCCAAATTCGTCTTCGTACCCAAACCATCCTCGCTCAGATCCCCACAACTAGTCACCCACTTGGTGGAAGCGTCGGGCGAGCTGGAGCACTTATACCACAACCGGTTGCTGCAGCCTATGCGCTCCAGCATTGAATTGCTCTTTGCAAGATTTGCTTGGACAATCCTTCCCTTTCTCGAGAGCTTCTTGATCGGCAGAGAACGTCGTCGTTTACTCCTGGTGAAGGATAACATAGATTCCTCATATGATGGCTTCGTCTCATGGGAGAAATGCGCACAGTTCTCGAGGACACGGTCTCTCAGCCCTAAGAAACGCAAGACTGACGCTCAAGCGCCCAACGATAGCGATGTGAGCTACTCGGCGGGCGAAGAAGAAGAGTCGCCACCCCGAAAGAGACGTCAACTTTCACACCACTCAGAATCACTCGAACCGTCCCAGGATTCATCGCATTCTCCCGACTTGCTGAACGAAATCAGCCAGAGCGAGAAGATAGCATCCAGTTTCTCGACTTCAGACACGTCCTCGCCACCACATCTTCTTGGCCATTACCGAGATGTTGGCCCTACAGCAGATACCAGTGCTAACGTAGCGCTCGCACAAACTTGGCTGGCAAAAGAACGCCTCCGCTCTGATCCTAGTGGGCAATGGAAAAAGGATAAAGCTTGGGCAGACAAGGTGTGGAAAGGGGATATTACGTTTTTTGGTGGGGATGCAAGGCGGTGGCTTGAGATCTGTGGGGGGGAATTTCAGGATGAACTAGAAGAGGAGACGGTGACTTGAGTCTTTCAATTAAAGAATGATATTGCAAAGCTTACGAAAGTCCCGTGGCAGAGATAGCGAAAATTCCCAATTTTCTTCCGTGGGGCTACGTGCAGTTTCCAAACGGATATCATGGGAAGAAGTAAGATAGCAAAATCGTACAAGACATTGAATATAGCGCCGGCCATACCAGAAGCGTCAGTATTAGCGCAGTGACCGTCGGTGATCAGTTTGTTTCTTATCTTCTCTCATGAAGTGCAGGCGAATATCAAGCAAGGCGTTGGCGGTGTAAAAGGCCAGATTCCCCCAGATAAGCGATTGAGAACACACAAACAACCTCATGTTGCTTTTTCGATTCGGTACGAAAATCTTGGGATACTGTAACAATATAGAAAGCTTGATCACAGCTATGGCGATTCCATAGACTATGAGTTTGCTGTTTAGCCCAAGTTTTGCATGACGTGTCATTTTCCACAAACACCTAAACACTCATTCCACCACCGCGCACATTATTTTCACCACGCCATGGCCAACAATCACTTTAATCCAAGATTCCGACCCTGCTATATACTGCATGAATGCCAAATACCGTGTGTAGTGTGGTTCGAGGACGCTATCGCACACTACGGTGTTCCCACCATTGTCTTCAATCTATACATACTCGTACCGAACATCGACGAGGCCGCCGAGGTGCTTGTGCAGCAAGGATGGACTCTAGCTGAGCAAGAGCAAGCCAAAGTTGGAAATGCGATTGTAGAAAGTGCACAGCACTGCTTGAGACCTCCGAAAGATGACTCTGGCAAAGCGCGATCAGATACTGGGATGCTGAGTACGGAGCCGCCACCACTACCGAGTAAAGAGCCACCAGGGCCAACGACTACTGTTGTCCTTCCAGCCGCAGACTGGAACTTCACCCTACCAGAACATTGCCAATACTCTTCTAACGGCTCTACTACGACTTTCTTCCCCCCGCTACCAGGGCTACTGGACGCTTTAATAGACAGTTTACTGGACGCTCCTTCCAACAATAGCATGCTTTGGGGTCACTTGGCTTGCCAGGTATCCTATCTCTACTTGTATACCGCTGTAAAGGAGAGATCTTTCGCCGAGCATTTAAAGTACGAGCATCGACAATATCACTTCGACTCGCTGTCGGCGATGTCCACTGGGACTATACAGTTCATAGATTATCAACGTACTATCCGAGAAGTATTGCGACGAGGAGAATATCAACTCCAGGAATGCTCCGCTGCTCGCGACAACGAAGATCTATCCAACGAGAAAGTACAGGCACGAATTTTGGCATCACTTCCTCCACCCGTCGTTTCATTCGAGGGGACCAGATAGCATAGAAAATGGGAAAGATGAAAGAGGAAGCTGTCGGGGATGTGAAAGACCAGTGATGGATTTGCGGGGGCCCTAAGGCAGGGAAACGATGACCGAGGGTAGAAGGACGATAAAGAATATGGAAAGCAGAGGACCCTGGTTTTCCGTTCGAGGATCCGACGGATCTCCATTGCATCCATCCTCCACTTTTCAAGAGAAATTCAGAATGTCCCTGTTTGCCAGAATGTCAGTTAGCAGGGCGGAGATTGGACTAGCGACAATAGAAACAGACCAATTTCCAGGTCGTACTGCGCATTCGTCCAGTAATCTTTGCCACCATATCTTTGAATGAACCATGAAACGAATTGTTTGCTGGCATTTGGAACTTCCTCTGATGTTGGATAAGCATGGTTTCTTGCACACCACGACAGAAGAAACTGAATGTCCGTCGCGTCACATCTCTTCTTTTTATCTTCTGCCCGTCCTAATATAGAACGGCATTTTGCATTCAGTATTAACACCGGCTTAAGAACCTTCGCGCCTTCAACTATGATGATGGGTGTAGAGGCATCAAATGCCTCCTTGAACAATGCGGGAGGAGCTATAATCTCGATTTCCACCAGTGGTGTGCTCTTATACGTAGTATGCAGTGTTTTGTTTGCAACATCGAAGTACTTAATCTGCTGTTTCAGGAGCGATCTGGCGGCTGGTGTGTTGCCTTTAGGAACGACAATGTCCACATCTTCCGTAGCCCGCGTAGAATCTAGAAGCACGCAAGCAGCCCCACCGACAAGGGCATAGTCTTGATCCCCGAGGGCATAGCCGACTGCCTTAGCCGCAGCACAAACCTGCTCCGGGGTAGGTATCGTCCCCTGAGAGCTTAAAGTCGCTGAAGACATGACTACACTGACCTTGCGGGTAGGCAATCGATGGACCTCGAAACAAAGTTGAAGCTTTTGAGACCAGAGCTGAAAATGTCAAGCTTGCGCGCTGTCGACCTTTTATCTTGGAGAATTTATTAGCCTATCCCTTTGGCTGCTGTTAGGATTCGATTAATTTTTAAGGTTAACCCTAATCAGATTCGGTAAGGTTCCGCCAAAAAGGTTATTTTTTGTAAATAGAAACAATGTCAACAAAGCCCCCTATTGTTCTGACCCACCTCGATAATGCCTTCCTGCGACGTAGTACCTGATTCAACTGATTTAGGAACTGACCGTCCTAATCTGCGTTCTATCACTGATATAGGCGATCGATTTGAGCCTATTCAGATGCCTTCAAACGTCAGTTGAGTCAATATACCTACGCATACAATCGTCGATGTAGATCAGGAGAACACAAAGCCTTGTACGAGTTTCTCATTGAAATCAGCATTAACAATGCTTACAAACTCTCTTTGCATTCAGATGTTTCAAAGAAGACTAAATACACTGTTCATAGCGAGTTCAGAACGGCTCTGGCTACAGATCTTAGTCAGGCCTCTCAAAGGCAGTTTCTGAAGCGAAAAAGAACGTCAATTAAGCCTGCAATTGAACGTTCAATGATACGTTTAGATGATCATCAAATCTGCAAAAGAAAGAGCTCTGAGAACTGTCGTGAGTGCAAGGAGATAGGCTTAACAGTCAGGCCTAGGAAATGATAAGTTCTCGATGTAATTACATCAAATTTAGGTGATAGCAAGCGAAGAAAGCGTTCCATCTTTGGCTGTGACATCTGTGATATCCCCCTATGTAGAAACGGTCCTTGTCGGGCTGCATATCACAATAGCATCTGAATAGCATCAATAAAATCAGTGCAGGGTGATATTCTATGGTTCCTATTGGTGGACTAAGCGAATACGCTAAAAGTGGCCTCCCGACAGCAGCCAAAGGGATACGGCTAACTGAAGCCGGCTCTCGAGTTGTGCTATCCAAGGCAACCATGCATCCAAGGCAGGGTAACTCTGGCCAGGGTGTTGGCTTCATCGCGTCTGCCTGTTGCTGTCGCTGTTGCTGGATGTCCAAGCGCATATGTAACACACTGTAGCCTTGTATGCATTTGTACGGGAAACTAATCACTAGCCGCGCAGCAGGCAGCTGAGATGTAATACTGTAGATCATTTATCCTTGGCCGACCTAGTTTGTACAGACCTTGCGCACTCGAGAGTTAATGGTTTGCCTAGTTTTGGTTTCTTTTCTGGGCTCAGGGCTTCCTCCTATCGGTCCCGTCTCTTTTTAGCCGTCTCCACGCTCGGACATTTTCAAAACTGAGTGCGTGAGGCTGGATGGCACGCGAGCGGCATGGGAGACGTCAGATCGGGAAAGTGAGCTGACGTGCCCAGCGGGCTCTTTCTCGAGTCTGGGGAAAGGAAAAGGGATCGAAGAAAGCGAAAGTGGCCAGTACAACGCTCCTTTAGCTAGTCGTTATCATACCCCTTTCAAGCCGCTGCACCTCACCACTATCTCACGCACCTCTTATCTTGACCCAGAATGAAATAGACCATAACAGTAGGCAAGATTAGTCCCGCTGCCTTGCACGTCGCACACCTCAGACCTCTCGGTCTACTGTAGTCTGTACTGCTCGAGTCGCTCGTTGGGCTTTGAGAGGAAGGAGATCTTTGGGACAGGCTGAAGTGAGCTGATGTATGTTCTCGCAAGCTCTGCGGCTCATCTGATGGATATCCTGACCGCAAATGCGGCGAGGTTTGACTTGGATAGCGTGTGGGTTGATATTCTGAAGGGAGTGTGTATACTTGGCTCCGCATGCTGAACGATCTTCCTTACGCGGTGGATGCTGATAGAGAGAAGTCCCTCCATGGTTCCCTCCATGGTTCCCTCCATGGCTTCCTTCATGGCTTCCTACCGAACACCCTCCAAGGTAATGCGAAAAGGTAATGCAATTTATTGCAAAAGAACAAGCGAAAATATTGTTATATGTTTCTATTCTTAGCGCTCTTGACGCCAAGTTCGGGTTCTTGGCGGGTCGGGTCGGGTTGAATAATCCCCTGACCCGACGATCAGTCTAGTTTTAGTGTAAGAATTTTATCACTTGAAGAGAGATGACAGAAACAGTAATCGACTTCATGCTCAGCACATCTTCTGTTGTAATCTGTAGCGCAACACGAGATTGAATCGAAGTGGTTTACCTATTGAATATGTTGATCATACTCACCAGCAGAGCCATGTTGAAACTAGATGTCTCGATGATTCTCTCATCTGCTGTGAACATTCGGTTGAAATAGAGAGCTTCACTTACACGAATCATCATGCCTACTGGTAACTTGTGACCAGTCCGAAGACGGAAAGAAAAGAACAAGTATAAGTAATCTCACAGATTTCTGTAGAAAAACTTTGTCAACAAACCTTTTCGGCCCATTCATTTAGAAGTATGGAACAGATGGCACTCTTTAAATGGCAATCTGCCTTTCTAGAGTTTTCTGCTAGAACTCGAGCTTCAATATCATCCATATCATCATATTATCATCTTCGTAAATCGGGCAACGATCCATAAAGTGAGCATTTCAAGAAGTTTATCCACAACCAGACCATCTGCTTGATCCATAAGATTCATGCTATTCTCACTCCCACTGATAAGTCAAAGCGCTCATGTTGTCAATCGAAGAGTGATTGTTGTCAAGCTGGCTCTCTGAATCAACTTTTTGAATGGCTTTCTATCGAACGCCGAAGGCAGACAAATCAGAGTGCGACCCGATGCTCAAGACATCCCCGTTTTGTTGCAATTTCATCATTCTATCAACGAGTCAATCGAATATCTAGTAAACCAGGTGCTCGGCGATCTGGACAGTCATCCCTTCGATTGCTCCTCCAGTCAATAGATCATCTCTTAAATGACCATCTAATTAACCGTAACTAGTGGGTTAGCCTTATATAAATGCATATTATTCAGGAGTAAACACTCGATTTACGACGAACGATACAGCTTTATATATAGATTTAATTCAAGACATAGAGATTCTAACTTTATGCACTGGTCTTAACGAAAAAAGAAATTGGTTTGTTGATTTTGATATCACTCTCTATTGACTCTTTTCTGACACCCAAAATTTCAAGCCCACATTGCCTCCCGAGACCCTCATTTCGGCAGGACAACAATAATCGTATCATGCAAATCCTTATTATAGACCACCAACTTGATAATCTTCAAGCCGGCCTTATCCAGCATAGCGACCCACTGATTCTCCGTTCTCTCCATCGCAGCAAGACTGGCCATCATGGTCAGGTCAATCTGTGTCGCGCGCCAATGCACACCTCGAGTAGGCAGAATCATATCGTCGATGAGAATAACCGAGGATGGGCCCATAGATTTCATTATGTTCTGTAGGATGACGATACACTTTTCGTCGGGGTGGTCGTGCATCACTTTCCGGAGGAAGTAGGAGCGCGCGCCTAGGAATTGAGGTCAGGCAGTGTTTTCGATTTTGCTTTGAGTGGAACAGACCTTTGACAGGTTGCTCGGTCCAAAAATCATGCACCATTGCTTCCATCCCATCCACCGGCAGCGCCTGTTTAATGGGTGTTGCAAGATCTTGCAATATCACACGGCCCTTTAAGTGTGGAAAATGTGTACGGAGGTTGAGACATTGGGTGCCTATACCGCCACCCACGTCCACAAATATGACTTCTTCAGGTGTTGAATTCGATGCCACTTGTTCGAAGTTGAATTCGTCCAGCCAACTCCGTTTTCCCATCCGAGATGCTGTCATCCATAGATTGAAATTCTTGAATGATGCCGGGTGAGCTGCAGCCCACTTGAATGCGTGAAGGTCAGTGTTATGGCCGCGTTGGAAGCAGGTATGCAGGCTGTCCGAGGGATTTTGGTAGGACGTGTCTTTGAGGAAGGAGGGAAGGGCTTGCCAGGATGACAGTGTTTCGTCAAGACTACATGGGTTAATCAAGATCAAAAACTGATTCATTAAGTAACGTACTTGTGACGAAGACCAGCTTTATAGCCTGGAATAGCGAGCGCTTTGGTGATGTTGGTGGCAGCCCATTCATCCTCAGCTACCTCCTCAATCATGCCCACTGACGCAAGATATGCTAGCAAACGTTCTTGAATCTCAGGTGAGTTAGTATCAAGGAAACCTGTAGCATAATGGAGGGAAAGCTCCTACTTAATAGAATCGGATCGGCATTTTTCGCTTTAGCAAGATGGTCGGTGCTCATGCTTGGTGAACTACTGTTGGAAAGCATATCAAGCAATTCCATGTCGTTGGCGGTCCTGGCCATGATGAGTTGTAGAGGCTAGTAAAGCGAGATGACAATTAGTCTACGAGACATTCTCGCGCCGGGGAAATCCTCACTGTATACATCATGCGCTGAATGGTCATGGAAGGGGTTTCCAACGCCCAATTCAGCTTCCGGGTCGCTTCATAGAGTCGCTCTCTCAAATTCTCATCTTCTAAGGGATGCTTCTCTAGGATTTTCAGCTGATCAAGAAGTGATTCCACGTCTGAAGAGGCAGATGAGGTTGCCATCTTGACTCGAAGAAATTGATGATACGTCTTTGAGGCAGTTGGGAAGAATTTTGGGCAGTAAAGCTCATCAGGCTGACTGTGTTGGTATATATCAACAGAACTACTATTAATTCTACCTCGTTACACACTCTCTATCATGCCTCATAAGAAGGGATTTACAAAGGGAACAGCTAAAATGGAAGCCTTGCGAGTCAGTAAGTCAGATCATCAGCAAATTCCTTCGGCAATTAGATCTGCAGCAACGATTCTGAGCGAGATCTCGGGAAACTCTTTACTTTCTATAGGAAAATCTTTAGATCTCATGTCGAATACAGTGCATTATATAGTCAAAGATGCAGAGAAGAAAGCTGAAGATAATAATCGAAAGCTTCTTGATCAACGACGTCTCGCGATCAGATAGATCTTGCATTCGAACGACAGCGTTGTCTCTGTCTCAGCGTCTAATTCGCTCAGAAAACAGAGTCTCGAGATCATAGTCATAGATCAAATTCACGTTCTTCTCATCGATCGTATCGCTTCGACGTTACTCAAGATAGATGATATCGTTGACTTCAGAGCGTCGATGAAAGATAGAGAAGTTGCGAGGGCAGTCTATATACAGTAGTGTCAGAAGAGAGGAAGGAGTAAAGAATTTTGATGAACCTACAAACAAACTGAAATCTATGAGCCATGTGATCTGAATAGCTTCAAAGAACGCAGCGACAGCGATAGCGATAATAGTAATTCTGATGGGGATGAGACGGTGAATAGGCCCAAATTTGTATGTGAGAGGTGCGGGGTCCCCGCTTATGCTCGGTTGGCACACTAAAAACTAACTCGAAAGTAAGGTAATCGACAACGAATAAATCCATCCCTGTGCCGGCACATCACTGGAATGGGGATTAAAAGAGCTTCGGAACGACCCGTCGTGGGTCTTCCGGGGATAGCTCTGCACTCATCACAAGTGAAGTGGCACTTTGTCAATTCTATCTAGAACATGGTCGGATAGCTTTCTCTCATCTATTGATTCGCGACCCATGCTCTAGGCAAACTTTGCAATTTGTTCCCTGGCAACGTGTGCGCCGTTGAGAGACACTAAAGAACTAGAGCTCCGTTCACGCTGCTACGTTTCTGCTTACTGTGGCTCTGTAATTGTGGGCATTGAAGCTGAGCGGTCCAAAAGGGTCTCTTGACATCCAAGGGTTGACAAATATTTGATAGCCAGGCTGAGGCGATAAAACGCTAAAGACCCGAAATATCACATAGACAGTATTTGGGTCCAAATTGGTTTGTTTCATCTATTTTTACAAACGGATTAGCATTTGTATTGGGAATTTCACTGGAAGATGAAGCACTTGACACTTACCCGGCTGAATTGGGCAGACGACATGAAGAAATCATCGCGTTCTCCAGCTGTTGTTTTGACATCAATTAAATATTTTGTTGGAGTATTGACACGCTTCCATCGCCTGTTGTAGCTCTCTTCCCGAAGCCATTGCTGCAACCTGCCAGTATCATCCTCGTAGATGAAGTCGGCATCACTACGTGTTGTCGGGGCGCCCCTGAGAGTTTCATGCTCCTCAAGGACACTGACGAGATGTCGAATATTGCTCCTCCAGTTCTCGTACCCGTAGCCGGGTAGTGAGCAACTTTTGAAAACCTCGTGGACCTAGAAATTATTGTTTAGTCCAGATTCGTCCATCTCACGGTTCACGGACGGACGCAAGAGAACACTTACAAAGAGTTGGCCGCACGCACCTACTCGCTCTCCGTATGCCAGCGGGTTGTCACGTCGAACCCCAAACACTGCGGCGTCGTTAGAATTTCGGGGATCCTCTCCATCTAGGAGAGCCTCAGAAATGGCCGTCACATCAAATGCGTTTGTGTTCGTAGAGTCCACCGGTGACTGACTGCCCGATGCACTCCATTCTCCTCTACTACCAAACACATTTCCTCCGCTTCCAAGACTGGAAAAACTTCGACTCCCGCTGCTGGAAGTATGTCCTCTGCCCTCAAAACTAAAAACAGTGGCCCTGCTTCCCTGGCTGGAGTTACCAAAGAGTGAGGAAGAGCTGGCCGGCGTTTCCGCCCTCTGGGACTGGGAGTCGTTAAAGCTTGAGCCTATTCTTCGTGCTTCCTGCATAACCCGTCGTAGAAGCCTAGAATATCCATCATATGCAGGCTGTGGTGCCGAACTTATTTCTTCGTTTGCAATTATGCCTGCTCTGGTTCCGGTCGAGTTTAGTTGCACTATAATGTCCATGTTAGTGGTGTTGTATATATTGTTTCGATGCAGGAATGAAGGAGTACCGTATGAGTTAGTCTCATCATCAGCTCCTACAGTTGTCAAATCGTAATCTAGCTCGACAGACTCATCAAAGATTGATTCTCCTCGATCAAGCCAGTCTATTTGCGGGATATCTTCCTCGTTCAAGATTTTAGCAAGATCATGCGGATCTTCTGTCAGAAGACGATACAAACGCCTCCCGGCATCTGCGCGGAATAGACTCTTCCCGGCATTTTCAGGTATCTCGAGAATGTTGAGCAAGTGTGATGGGAGTTGGCTCCGACGGCACCTGCGTAGCTCCCCTGGGTCGCTTGGTAAGTATATTTTGATACCAGATTCGTCGTCCACAACCTTTAGGTGCAACCGGTCGCTTGGAACACGTATCCTATTTTTTCCGTGCTTCAAGCACAAGTCCGTTCGAATTTCATCTGTGGTGTATATACGTAAATTTCGCAGGCGCTCGTACGTTATGACACCGTTTTCAACGTATTTCGGACTCCTGTAATAGGCCGCGCAACTAGGTTCGTAGGTTCATTAGCATTTTCAAGCATAATGGCGAGTTCTAAGGCTATCTTGAGAATTTAATATCGCGAGCTTACCATGAAATTGCGTAAGCACGGCGTTTGAAGTCCACTGTCAGTGCGCTGTCCTCAGTGGCTCCTTCGGGAATGAAAGATACCTCCTCGACGGCTCTTGATAGGTACCATCTACTCAGCCCCAGGAGTCGTAGGAATGAATTTAGCACTCGCTCCTCTTCATGATCAAAATTGAGCAGTGGTATCTTGTCCTCGAGAGCCTTGGCATACCGTGTGTGATCGACAATCCAAAACCCGTCCTCAGTTCCGCAGAGAGTGATTTCAGCTCCCGGGAATCTAACAGGAAGGAACTTCTTGGATTTTAAAGAATCGATTGCATCGGGAATATCACTCATCTTCTCGTCTCTAGTCAAAAGCCGTCCTACTTCGAGCATGATGTCTTTGACCTTTTGGATATCTGCTCCTCTTGTGAGAGACAAGCTTTCGAGGTCCAACATTAGAACCACCGCATTTGCTGTCGGGACATGCAGACGGCGCACAAACAGATCTTGAAGATCTGGGTATATCTCCTCAATCGCGACTTTTAAGCTCACAGAACAGTTCCAAATGCATGTTGACGGGGCATGCCATTGGCCTCCTGCGAATATCAACTCTTTTTCTTCGAAAGTTTTACTGTATAAGGATTAGTGAAGGGTAAACTTGAAATGGAATGGGTATCATAAATTGACATACTGAATTTCAGTCCACCTTTCCTCTTCATGAATCATATTCACCAACGTTGAGTAGATTCTATGAACAAGGTCGTGCTCCTCTACCCAATCCTCGTTTTCTGTTTCAGGCCAGCCAGAGCCAGATTGTAGATTCTCTAGCTCCTCCATAAGATCCACATAGGTGGCATTACGAAGCTTTAGGTGATGAGCAAAGAGACTTTTGATTTTGTCAGAGTGACCATAATGTCCCTGTAGAGGACGTTTACCACCTAGGAATGCAGGACCTTTCCAGACACATTGTTCAGTCTTTCCCCAGTGAGGCTCATGGTCAGGAAAGTAGACTAATTCAAAGTGGTCGAATTGAGTCTGACAAAGTCAGTGTTAATGTCAGCTGCCGCAGACCAGAGACAATACCTTCAATTGAGCGTTATTCTCATCCCTTGCGACGCCTGCAATGCGTTCATATATATCGGAGATTGATGAATAGTCGGAAGTAGGACCCGCGTGAAACCTTGATTTCAAGACGTCGAGACATATCAAGAAGAACTTGTTGTCCGGATCAGCGCTCGAAATGAATTCAGTAAGGAAGGACCATTCGATCATTGATACCCAATCCGTCATGTATGGTAAATTGAGGAAGGGTACGAAGGATCTAATGCCCCACGTATGTGTGATCTGAACTAGTTCCTCAGTTGGGAGAAACATGTAACTCAGTGACTGTCCTTTGTCGTCGATTTTAGCTTCGCGTAATGTATCTCCAAGTCCGGGATTCTTTCTACACTCTCTTCGATACGAACTAGCCCAGTGGGCACGTAGGGCTCCTAGAAACCTCACTGGGTCCGCTTTTAAAACCGTGGAGAGCACCGGGGATAGTTCTTGATTCGAGCCGTTTCTTGCAAGAGGAGGATAATAACGGATTAGCGCAATTTTTTCCAGCCACTGTTTCCACGTAAGTTCATGCAATGAGGGATTGCGAATACGACTACGCCGGTAGTCGTAGTCGTCATGAAGGAACACAGTAGTCTCTGAAGTCTCTGAAGCCGTCCTATGGGGTAGATCTTTTAGGAGCTTTTCAGTGTCGTACTCCTTGTCCGACCCGAAATAAACTTCATCAGAGCAGCGATACCGTTTTCTATCTCGTGCAAGGGCAAGCAGCATCCTACGACTCCTAGTATCGAGCTCCTTGCAAAGGCGATAGAGGAACACGAAGTGTGATATAAAGTCATTGGTGAAAGAGGTTGACCCGGGGGATGTAATGTTGTGCAAGGCCAATATCTTTCCTTTTACCATGTCGGGATCACATTCAGTAACTCCTAATTTTACGTATAATTGCCTTCGAGTTCCAGTTGCGCATGCGGTAGGATCTACGAGGAATAATTCCAAATCTTTTGGCACGTCGGTTTCGGCTACTGACGGGAAATAGACGTCCTTGTTGGGAGAAACCCAGCTACCGTCTTGTAGTGGGATTATATTGAGGCCTCTGAGCTCATCGTATAATATCTGCAAGTGCTTGTCGTTGTCGTAGCCGCCGCCCACATCGTCGTCATCCTCCATTCGCTCATCATTATCCTCATCATCATCCTCGTCCCCATCCTCGTCCCCATCCTCGTCGTCATCCTCGTCCCCATCCTCGTCGTCATCCTCATCATCCTCACTATCCTCGTCATCCTTGGCTCGGGACTCTTTATATTCAATGAAATTGCATAGCAGCTCCGCGACGGTATCATGCCATGAATTATCAAGTGGCGTCGTTTTCATTTTGGAGAGAGAGGTCTTACCGAGATCCTCTTCTATGCGTTCAAGGATTTCTTCCCATTTCAGATCTCGAACCTCTAGTTCACGAACTCTTCTATAATCCGGGCAGTCCTTGTACTTCAAGGACAAATACACGTCGTCAGAAAGATCATCGAAAAGTGCCTTTTCTTCATGCACGAAGTCATCCGGTATCGTTCGTAGTTTTCCAGGTGCTCTCAGGCGATTTTTGATCTCGCCTTCCAAGACATCGCTCTTCTTAACCAAGCCGAGAATTTTAGGGTAGAGTGGAGCCCAAAAAGTTCCATCTGCTGGTTCAGTGGGTAGATAACTGATCCAATGGTAACGGATGGCACCGTCATCTCTGCACAGAGACTTGACTGCGTCAACGAAGGCGTGTGCAATGTGGTCCCGCAGAGCGGTGTTCCATTCGCAATCAACAACCTCTTCTCGACTGGCGGAAGTAATAAAATCGGATTGCACCGCAAACTGTACAAGTCAGTCCCGCTACGCCGAAAGGTGGTTTCGTTACTCACGGGAAGCCATTTGTGTCGTGCCATTGGAAGAAACGCAAACAGATAGTTTCCTTGTTGGGACACGGAGGGCAGTCCATCAAGAGATTCAAGGGGAAGGGCAAGAACTGTCTCAACGCTCTCATGGTTGTTACGTCGAGAATCAGACGGCATATCGCTTTTGTAACTGAAACATTTACGGTAGAGCTCCTGCTTGGTTTTCTCTGTGCCATTTCTAGGAATCGTTGTCACATTGAGTGAGGTTATCCGACGGGGATCTCCACTATATTCATCGCTATTATTGAACAATTCTCGACTTCTGAGCGAGCTGTTGTCGTGATTGAGCTTAATTGTAATCTTCTTGATCTTCTGCAGAAACATTATTGAACTCGCTGGTAGATTTTCCAGTTCGTGCATGAGAGTGTCCCGATGGCTTTCCTTGTATCGTAAGCGGATTCTGGTTTGGACATTTCTGGGGAGGTCTGCGGCGATTTCAGTGTAAATTGGTCGAATCATGCTCAATCCATCACCATCTTGATATTCAAAGCGAAATGACCAAATCCCAGATTGGATGTGGACCCAGTTGGCCACGTTGAACACCGATTTGAAGCCATATCCCTTCTCACCGATCGACCGATCATCGTCGGAAAGCTTCTTGGAGCTCCTCCCTGTCGAGCATATAGCACAAACGTTTGCTGCTTTGAACCCGTCCTCATTTATCTCGAAAATCAGCTCTGTAGGATTAAGTATCAGCCGGACCGCTGGCTCCCGGCCCAATGACTGGGTTCGAGAATAGTTGGCGTCGTCAGCATTCTGAAGCAGCTCGTAGAGGAACCGGAGCCTTTGAGAATAAAGGCCTCTCGAGATACTTTCAAAATTAGTTGATGTCACTAGCTTCCTAAAAGTTCAGCGCACTTCAAGGTGTATGCCGCTTCCGTCGAGCGATCAGCTTCAAATCTTCCTAGCACGGTGCTTTGCAAATCCTCGGACAACGTCGCAAGCTCGTCGCGATATCGCTGTGGCAGCTCTCCTTTAGACGCGCGAATCATGGTGAGAAAAGCGCGTACCTCTTGCTCGTTCTTTGGTTCTTTGAGCCTCTCCCTTCTTGGAGGCATGCTGGTATCGAGTTAGCAAAGAATCAAACAAGTAGAGCTAACCGAAAAGTAACGCGGCATAATTAATGCGGGTACGAGCCTAACTTAAGTAAACCTCAGGAGGCAATCGACCATGCGAGCGGGCTAAGCATGTAAAGGATTCGATTAGCAATCAGCTTGGTGCGGCGCGGGAAGCCTTAAATGAGGCGCTGTCACATCCTGTGCGGAGGTAAGGTAACACTGTGGCAAAACTGTATACAGGTCCTTCCTGCAGCGGGCTGGACATTGCTTAAGCGTTGCCGGGCTTGTTCAGGTATAAGGTAGCTAGCTTAAGCTCTCATACAAATTATCCTTGTTAGGAGGCTTTTTGCTAATGCAATGTCCAGCCCGCTGCAGGAAGGACCTGTATATCTTCTGTGGGGTCTGTGGCATGGTGCAAGGCTCAGCACTGCTGGGCTGAGCGGGCCGCAGCGTGCCAAGAATGCTGAATACACACACGAGCTGGCTGCATTTCGAAGGACTACTGAGTCCAAACTAAACGACCTTTCTGTTGAAGTAATAGGAGCTGTAGGAGGAGCAGAAGGAGTAGTCGTCCAATTAGGAACATAGTTCCTAGGTAATTAGGAACACGGCCCGCTAGCCTAGTCGGGGCTAGGGCGAATTGCGGCACAAAACGTACCTTAGCGAAAATAGAGATATACCGTTACATGTACACAGGATGCACATGTTGTACACACAATGTACATGTACACACGATGTACACGTCTTTGACATTGCACCCGTAATCGATTGCGTCACGCCCCCGCAAGCAAATCGTCTGAATCGCTCAATTTTACATTTTAAAATTAAAAAGCGTTGATATTTCTCGTAAATCTGAATTGCCGAGTGTATATCTTGACATTTTTTAATAGTATTTCACGGTAAAAAAACGATAACGGTGTCAAAAGATTTTTGTTTATTTCTCGTAAACCTGTATTTGATTAAACCGGAATAATATCGATATTCATAAAAAACAGTAATTTTAGTTAATCGATAGCTTTAATCGACAGTATTTACCAGAGTGACAGTACGAGCTACACTACCATCACCGATAAAGCAAATCATGGATGTTCGCTAAGGTAGGTAATTAATCAGATTTACACTTCATCACTGTTATGCGCATAATAAATCCTTCGCTCAAAGGGGCACGGATAAAGCTTCTTCAATTCTTTTCGACCTGCAGTATTTTCTCCGTCCTATACAATGCCAACAAACGGCGCAAGCGTCTCAAAGAGAACAATAGGCAATCGAATATCAAAACTACCGAAAACAAAAAGAAGACGCACACAGCCGGCTAATGACGACAGTGTATGCGAACAGTGCCGAAAGATCAACCTCCAGAAGGTACTTGACCCCGGTAGAGTTGTTCTCTCGGGGATTAAGTCCCCCAAGGGCATACTCGTCGCGAACCTCGGAACAAGATGTCACAATGCCCCAACGAATAACTGTCAGGCGTGCATATTATTCCATGAGCTTCGCGTTCCAGCGCACCCACAACAAAGCTATGAACTGCGCGCTTATTCGTTCCTGGAGTACAGCACCTTGATAAATTATTGTTTATGCCCGGAAGACCTAAAAAGCAAAGACCAACCTTACCTTGCCGTCGTTTCGGGTAGATACGCAGGCGACCGTCTTAGGCAGCATACCAAAGAGAAAGGCTTCCTCTTCTGCCGCGAAGGCATTGCAGAGAAGCAGCAATCACTACTCATTCCCCAGGAACTCAAATCTGAAGTAAATTTCTCTGCTATAAAAGAATGGTGGGAATATTGCAGACTAAACCACAAAAGACTCTGTTCGATTGAAAAAACTCAAATAAGGAACTTCAAGCTGATTGACTGCAATACGCTGTCAATAGACGCCGCTCCCTCTTCCTGTTCGTATGCAGCCTTGAGCTATGTATGGGGCAAGCCTCCATCTGAATCGGAGACTTCTGGCAGTATCAATGGCAGCAAATTCTCGCGGACGGCATTAGATGCTATTTGTGCCTGCAAAGAACTTGGAGTATCATATCTTTGGGTAGATCAATATTGCATCAACCAGAACGATGCAGCGGAAAAACAAGAGCAAATCAGCCAGATGGACATAATCTATCAGCAGGCAGAAATTACCATCATCGCCGCCGCCGGGAGTGGCGCAACTGCAGGACTCCCTGGTGTAAATGGAACACGGCGAAGAACGCCCTCGGCAGCAACGATCGAAAACATTCGCATTATGTCGAGCTCACCTCACCCGCACCACACTATCCCCGCCACAACATGGGGTTCCAGAGGCTGGACGATGCAAGAGGCGATCCTGTCACGTCGGCGACTCGTATTCACCGAGGATCAAGTTTATTTCGAATGCAGAGCAATGAACTGCCAAGAGAGCTTGAAGATACACCTGGACATGATTCACTCCAAACGCAGAGACAAGACGTTAAAATTCGTCCACTCTGGCGTCTTCGGAGGCAGTGAAACCACCTGCTTCGCTCCCGTCGACGCCCAAAATACGGATCATTGGTCCAACATGTCACACTACCTGGAGTATGTCCAGGAATATTCGACAAGGAACCTGACAAACGATGATGATGCCCTACGAGCGTTCGAGGGCATTATTAAATATCTTGAAAAATCGAAATTTGCCATTCTCCAGATCTGGGGTGTGCCATTTATGGACCCGCAAAATTTTCCTCCCGATCAATACAACAGTGATTCACTCATAATTGGCCTTCTATGGGGACACAAACAGCAGTGCTGGTCGCCTTCGGGTCCGCATAGGCGCGACGAATTTCCATCCTGGTCATGGGCAGGATGGAAAGGAGGAGTGCGGTTTTATATTACCAACCGGGATATTTACGGTGTCCTCAGAGTTCTGGCGAAGGAAATCTTGTTGGAACCGGAAACAGGGCAAACGATCAACTTTTTAGATTTCCTTCGGAACCAATCCCGTCCAAACGAGATATTTTCTTACCCAAAGGCGCTACATCTCTACCTTCCAGTTTTATTACCCAATAGCATTACTGCGGTTCCTGGCCTTGAGGAGAATGGATCTTGGAGGCTGGGGGATTCTGTAGATGGAAATCTAAACATATCTCAATGTCCGAGAAACAGTATACCCCTCGAGGAGATGTTTAAACGGAAACTCTTAGAATTGCTTTTAATCGCAGAAGATACACAGAGAATGTATCTTTTTGTGATTGAAAACCTCCAAGATTCTGCTCGCCGCGTAGGTATCATGACAGCAGACTGTCCAAGGAGCTGGCGAAATTTCATGCAGTTACACGTTAGCGAGAGATGGGTACGTTTGGTCTAAAGTTCTACCTCTTATAAGAGAGCCTTAACAGCCTGCGGGCTGGAAAAAGGGGTATTCGGTAGAAGGGGGCGGCGTAAAAGGAGGTACGCCTTCTGGAGCGGAGAAGGGAATACTAGAGAGGGGGAAAAGGGGAGGTACTTTACTGTATATATACTAAAAAGGGAGGAGTAGATAAAGAAGTTCTCCTTTAAAGGAGATGAAGATAATTTTGTTATTAAGAAGTAATACTAATAGCTAGCCAGCTTGGAACTTTCTTTTCTAAAAAAGACTTAAGGTCATAAGGGACGTGGGGAGTAGGGGCTGATACGATGACCTTTCGGTTTGGTCCATGGAACGCAGCAGACTGAGCTTCCTCCTTTGTGAGATGTTCTTTATTGTGCTTCTCGAAGATTTTCCGCACAGGGGTAGATATAAGAAGAGCATGGATTTTCTTCTTATCCCATTGCAGGGCGGCGTTAATGTCCTTACCAATCCATCGCCTTGTGCTTTCAACACCGCCAAGTGGTTGTGGAGCTATCATAGATTGGGACGGTGTGAGGTGATGTGAAGTGATGTAGCTGTGGATGGGGTTGGCGCGAGAAAAGCTGGGGATTTTGAGAGTACACATAGGCTCGATAAGCAAGTGTAATGGGACACACCTGTGCTGAACGACCCAATTATTACAACTTCAAACATCAACCACATCGAGGAATGGCACATATCTTTGCTCGAGAGCGTGATCAAACAGTGGTGCCTTTATCATGAGGGAAATAATGAAAAGGGAGGTGACGTACCTGACGTCGCTGCTCATAACATAGGTAGGTAAATATCAGCCAGACCGATTTGCCCATAGTGAATAAAGGGTCGCTCTCTCGAAGAAAGTGGAAACGGTGTTTGGCTCGAAAGAAACAGCCTTTGAAGTGGAGGCTATACGACGAGTTGTCGAAAATAATGTCAAGATAGCGGAAGCGCATGCTGGGAGTGCAAGTCAGGTTTAAATCCTCACAGAGAATAAGACAAAGTGAGATATTTCTTCTGAGCGACACATTGCTCCATGAAACGAGCTAAAGGTAATTCCTCCACATTAAGTATAACGTGATAACAATCTTTGACACCATCTCAGCGATTGCTTTAGTTTGAAAAGCTCCCTTTTGAAAATCAGCACCAAGCCACTTATGACGTTCCTTGTCTTCTCCTCCGTCGTCTCTCCTCTTCTCACATATTCCCTTATCGCCAGCAGAGAAAATGCAACGCACTCAAATGGAGGAGAACATTTTGCGGATGGCCTAGACCACCAAATTCACCCTCCAAAACTTATCTCTTGACTTCTAACTCCCTAGAAGTTTTCGTCAGCTTGACCAAGAAACCTTCGCACCCCCAAACTTACATCTGACGACTTGGCGCTAGCTTAAAGAGTTATCAAGGTAGGATTAGGCGAGTCTTTGGTTCATTTGTGGTGCCCTGGTCGTTGGTAGCTGAAAGCCTACCAACCGGACTGTCCATGTGTCCATGTGGACATAGGGTCTTTTGTAAGAAGTCCAGTTCCCCCTTTCCACCACAGCATCGGTATTAGTCTCCTCCATAAACGATCTTTTAGAGGGTTGTTCGAAGTGTCTCTCTTCCGAATGTGGTTGATGATGTCGTAGAAATCATGGCTGACTAGCATGCATGCAATTTGGGAAGGCACTCTAAGACACTCTAGAATTTGTATCTGGACTTCTGAAGGTAATTCAAGGAATGGAAAATGGAGAGCGTTGTGACTGCCATGGCCCGACATATTGTATTCGTCCGCCTCCGAGGCTTTACTGTAGACAGGCTCAACGAAATCGAAAACAGGGAGCCTCCTGGTACATTGCAGAAGTCTACCAGTTTTCCTGCGAACCGTAGTCTTGACGAGAACCGCTGAGATTATGCAGAGTGGGAGATAGAAAAGGGTGTCATCGAAGACTGACTCGAAGATATATGAATTTGAGAGCTGAATGATGGACTACATAGTAAAATACCACTTAGTATTAGTACATCGCTAGCTCTCACCTAAACTAGTATTCGCTTACCTCAGGTACTCGACCCTTTTGTGGGGTAAAATCCCGGTCACCTAAATTGGCCTCTTCGGCGCGTCTCTTGCTCAACACGCGCATCAAGGAGTTCAATTTACAATTGTACGATACCAAGATATCTTCTCTTCTGCCGCAAGTCGACTTCGCTCAGTACGAGTATCAGCAACATGTCCGATGACTCAGAAAGTTCAGGCTATAATGCCACTCCCTCAAATTTGAAATTAGAAAAAGCGCTACGCGAAACAGTAAGACAAATCTATAAGGTAGGGAATCTTGAAGACCTGACAATCAGGAGGGTTCGCAAAGCTGTGGAGGAGGAACTGGATCTGCGGGAAGGCTTCTTCAAGGCACACAGCGACTGGAATCAGAAAAGCAAGGATGTAGTCCAGTCCGAAGTTGTAGGTAATTGACTGGCTATCACCAATACTTCTACCACTCACAGAGATTCCAGGACTCTCAATCACATGAACCTCCATCCTCGCAACCGCCTACCCACTCTGGTATCCCTGAGGCATCTCCAGAGAAACGAGAAGCGATTAAGAAATCGAAAGCCCCAGTCAAGGAGAAGAAGCGTGCATCCGTAGGGGAACCGGGACTAAAGAAGCGTCGGAAGAAGGATGAATCAGACAACATGGAATCTGGTGCTGAGTCTAGGAAACCAATGACTAAGCGCCCGGTAACTGAAGCCCAGAAGCGTGCGCGAACGTCAAGCTCGTCTCTTTCGCAAGTGGAGGATGAGGAGCTTGAGAAAGTCGATAGAGCCTTTAGCGCCTCGAAGCGCGAGTCTATCCCGAGCGACGATGTAGTCGCTAAATCAGAGAGTGAGATGTCAGCGGTGCTGGATGAAGCGCCAAAGCCGAAAAGGCAACGTCGGAGTGCTGGGTCTGAACAGCCCAAGACGAAGAAGACCGGGAGGTCGAAAGGTGCAAAAGCGACCGAACAGACCACAGATCCGGATGTTGAAGAAATCAAGCGCCTACAAGGATGGTTGGTGAAATGTGGCATCCGCAAGCTGTGGCACAGAGAGCTTGCTCCATACGACACTGCTAAAGCAAAGATTCGACATCTAAAAGAGATGTTGACAGATGCTGGCATGACTGGCAGGTTCTCAATCGAAAAGGCCACTCAAATTCGGGAAGAGCGGGAGTTGAAAGCCGACTTAGAAGCAGTGCAGGCGGGAGCGAAACAATGGGGCAAAGCGGAGTCTGATGAAGAGGAGACTGGCAGACCAAAGAGGAGGCTGGCCAAGGGTCTCAAAGAACTTGATTTTTTGAATGACGACGACGGTGAAGAGACTGATTGATGATTGTTTCCAAACCTTCGCGCATTGACGGTCAGTGTAGGATTGTTACCCAAGCAGTCGGCGTTACATACCACCAGAGATCATTATGCTTCTCACTTGTTTATGATACTGGGCGAAAGCTCTGGCTTAGCAGGTCCTTAGGCTGTTGAGCGTATTGCATCCACATATGATGCATTAGTGTCTAAGAGCGTTTTTGCCGCCGCTCATTCGCTGTGCAATCAGACTGAATGCGGCAACGGAGGACATGAAGAGAATCAAATTATAGAACTATCACGAATTAATTAGTAGCTGTAGTGCACCAAGGAAAATACAAAGAGACATACAGCGTTTCTCGAGTACGAACTTTCCTCTGCCTCTGTCCTTGCATCGACAAAGAGACGCCGAAGATTAGGTAGATTGGCCTTGAATTGAGTCAGTCCCGACTAAGATCTAGCATCTTGATCATGTTGCCTTACCATGCAGTCAAAGTCCGACTAAGGGCCAAGTCTCTTGCAAAATTCGTGAATTTCTCATGACTTGAAGTGACAAGAGAACCCTCCATGCTCCGGAAAACTAGCGGCCGTTTCGACATGACACCAAACTTTCAACGTTCAAGACAACCCTGCAAACAGTAACTACGTTACCTCCTCACCAATCACCATCCTGGCGTCCAGAACCGGCTAAAGCCCTGTACTTTACCGTCTGCTTTTGCGGAAGATCACTAAATCAAGTGCACACCTCAGCCAAAAGTCGGTCAGGATTGCAGTGAGCCAGTCTCCCAGCGAATTTGTCGACTCTCTTAAGGCGCTGGGATTTGAAGAGTTGGAAGAGGGCGCGGCTTTGGTCGCAGCCTTCAGCGTGTTAGCAGGCCATGGCGGTGAACAGACTTAAGGGTGCCTTTGCAGCCCCGAGGAAGGGGGAGACGTTTGAGCTTAGGGCAGGCCTGGTGTAAGGAATTGCGGCAGCTGTATGTAGACTTGGCTGATCGTCTAATAATACAGATCGCAGTACGCGTATGAGCGGTGTGCATTGCCAAACTGTTACCCCTTGAAGCTCCGCTGAACATACCATAGGAAGGAAGCTATACAGAAGACGATTATGTCCATGACCTTGGGCAAAGACGTTTCGGCGCTTTTCCCTGACGTCTTGAAAAACATAGCGACAGCCGATCTCGACCAAAAGAAGCTCGTGTATTTGTATCTTATGTGCGTAGAGACCTTCTCCGAACAATCCCCAAGCTTTGGGGGCTCGCTTATGTAGGATTAGGAATTATGCCAAATCACATCCAGACCTTTGCATCTTGGCAGTCAATACCTTTGTTCAAGACTCAGAAGACCCGAATCCTCTCGTACGTGCGCTAGCGATAAGAACAATGGGCTGCATTAGGGTGGACAAGATTGTGGATTACATGGAGGAGCCGCTGAGGAAGACCTTACGTGATGAATCACCCTACGTCCGGAAGACAGCTGCAATATGCGTTGCCAAACTATTCGATATAAACCCGGCGCTCTGCTTAGAAAATGGCTTCTTAGAAATATTGCAAGAAATGATGGGGGATCCAAACCCCATGGTTGTTGCGAATGCTGTGACAGCTCTGGCAGAAATTAGTGAAGTGGCACCAGAGACCAAAGCCTTACAGATATCACCGAATACGCTTAAGAAAATGCTCATGGCGCTCAATGAATGCACTGAATGGGGACGAGTAACAATCCTTACAACATTAGCAGATTATAAAGCATCGGATGTGAAAGAGGCGGAGCATATCTGTGAAAGAGTTTCACCACAATTTCAGCATGTCAATCCCAGCGTCGTTCTTGCCGCAGTGAAAGCTGTCTTCCTACACATGAGATATATCAGTCCGGAGGCAGCAAGATCATATCTCAAGAAGATGGCCCCTCCTTTAGGTTTGAAGAACCACTGCGCACTGAGAGATGCAATGCTAATACCACGCAGTGACTCTTGTAGCTTCGCCACCAGAAGTACAATATGTTGCCCTCCGAAATATCGATCTTCTTCTTCAAAAGCAGCCTGATATTTTAAGTAAAGAGCTACGAGTTTTCTTTTGTAAGTATGACGATCCCTCATATATCAAATTCGAAAAGCTAGAGATCATGGTACGGATTGCCAACGATAAAAATGTCGATCAACTACTGGCTGAGCTAAAAGAATATGCTTTGGAGGTCGATATGGATATCGTGAAGCGAGCCGTAAAAGCAATAGGTCAGGTTGCGATTAAGATTGAGAGCGGGAGCGAGAAGTGCGTCAATACTCTACTAGATCTTATTAATACCAAGGTGAATTACGTGGTTCAAGAAGCAATCGTGGTAATCAAAGACATTTTCCGGAAATACCCTGGTTACGAAGGCATAATACCTACACTCTGCCAGTGTATTGACGAATTGGACGAGCCAAACGCACGGGGTTCGCTGATATGGATTGTTGGGGAGTACGCAGAGAAAATTAGCAATGCCGGCGACATTCTCTCTGGGTTTGTGGAAGGTTTCATGGAAGAATTTACACAGGTATTCCTTTCAATGGCGTTTGCAGGAATTGCTACTAACAAAATCTAGACGCAACTGCAAATTTTGACTGCTGTTGTCAAGTACTTCCTGAAGAAGCCGGATCAACCCCAAGCACAAAATTTGGTGCAGAAGATCTTCCAGGCAGCTACCGCAGAGAACGACAACCCAGACGTGCGAGATCGAGCGTACGTTTACTGGCGGTTACTCTCAAGCAATCCCGAAACAGCGCAAAATGTCGTCCTCTCTGATAAACCTCCTATCACCACCACCATCCAATCATTACCATCCGCACTACTCGATCGACTTCTCACCGAACTCTCAACGCTCTCCTCCGTCTACCACAAACCACCAGAGTCCTTCATCGGTCAAGGCAGATATGGCGCAGATGCCGTACAGAAAGCAGCCATAGAGTAAGATTAGTCTGGGTATCTCTATACAGCAATGCTAATACAAGACCTTAGAGAGCAAATGCAAAATGCACGCGAAAACCCCCTCGCAGCAGCAGCCGCCGCAGCCGCCGTCTCGGGCGGCCCCCCTCCGGCCCAAACCAACAACGAAAACCTCCTCGACATTGACTTTGACGGTGCCGCACCTGCATCGACCCAGAAATCCCCAGCGGCAGGCATGTCAGGCCTGGAAGGTCTTGCCGGCACGCCCCAACGAGTTGGCTCACCCGGCGCAGCCGAAAGAACCATGCCCCCAACTTCCGGCGGCAACAATCTGGACGATCTGATGGGCTTGTCGAACGGTATGGGCCAGACGAACGGAAATTACCAGGATGTTATGTCAGGCTTTGCCGGGTTGGATATGAGCGCCAGCGCTCAGCCGCCGCCACCGCAACAGCAGTTGGCGGATGGTGGGAAGAAGACTAATGAGGATTTGCTGGGCTTATTCTAATTATAATGAGGATGGGTGGGTACTTCCTGAATGAACGAGAGGCGAATTTTTTGTCTGGCTTTGAGTGTGGCGCATGCGGTTCCGAGGCGTCTTCCTAATAAATAGCATGGCATTTGTGGATGGCTTGACCGAATGTTCATTCTATGAGGAGGGAGGATTCATACTTGGCAGCTGATGAAAGATGTCTGTATCGAAAAATCTCTGAAACTCGAAGCGTGTCCGGTGTACCTCTAACAGGTATTTTTCCATCGCGCAGGTCCTCGACTCCAGTATGAGACTTACTGCACTGCAAGGCATCGATAAAAATAAGAGCAAAGCGGAGAAGAGATAGTGAGTGACTAATTCTCCAGAGAGCATTCCTCGAAAACACAGAGGCTACGCTTCAAATCCTGCATCTGGCGACCTTCCCACCTTTCTTCCGGTAAATGCGATCTTTTGTGCCATTACCATCTCTAGCATCTACCTAAATGGGGGTTTTCTCCCGCTTCATTTACTGGGTTCCTGAGAAAGCGGACTGGGGATGGGCGGTTTGCAATGTTAGGCGTGGATGGAAATGTGTAGGGTGGTGTTGGAGACAATGGTGTTGTTCTTTATGTCCTATATCCTGGACAAGTGAGAGTTTTCGCATTGTTCTGAAGTCTTCGATCTGTTTTTGGCGACATCTGATCCATCAGCTCTCCATCAGCTCCACTGTTCTCAAGTTCCCCGAGTCGTTCTCGCAGCCCTCTGTTCCGACCTAGGTCTAAATGTTCATACTGTCATTGTCAAGAACCATAGCCAACCCCCCTCCCCTAAAGCTCGGCCCATTTAAACTAAACCATTTCAACTCTCCAGTCCTCATTCCCTTTCCACCATTCCACAAGCACAAATTCCCAACCCTAACATTCCATAACTACAGCCCCCCAAAAAACAACACAGTCCCACAAACCATTTCACAATGTGCACATGGCACTACCTCCTGCACCCCTGCTGCAACCTCGTCAACCAGCGCAAATGGATCTACTGCGACATCTTCCGCCACGACAAGCGCGAGTGCGTTGTTCTGCAGACGCCCACGCAGACGTGCAAGCAGTTTTGCTTTCGCTGCTTGGAGCAGACGTGGAAGGAGGCCGAGGAGACGGAGACGTACCAGAGGGAGGTAAGGGAGATTAGGGGGGAGGGGAGGTTTGAGTTGCCGGAGAGTGGGCGGTGATGGGGGGGGGGAGAAAGGGGGAAGGGGGAAATGGGGAGGGGAGATAGTGATAAGGATGGGTTTTGAAGAGAAGATGAGGTTTAGATAGTAATAGAAAGGGAATTCGCTTGCGGCTCGGCGTATCCGAAGAAATGAAACTTGTGGCCCGTTGGGAATGTTGTCGTAGAGTAGGATCATTCTATATGCGATGTAATCTGGAAGTCTGGGTTCGAAACGGTAAGGCGCTCAAACAGGGTCTTAGAAGATGATCCTCGGTGTCGAAAGCACCTATGTTGCTTTCCTATAACTCGGTACACTGGTCCAGCGTTGGGAGCGTGGAAAATGGAGCTCGGATAAACAGGATGAAAGCTCTTTGGGCATGATCGTGGCTCTGCCTCGCTTTGAGCATGAAATAGTACCAGATGCAAAGTTTTGATGGATGACTCGGCTCTGCCTCGTCGAAGACTTGGAGAGGGACGGGCTTGAACAGAAATAGAGTACAGATCTCCACATGTGAGATAAAGATATACAACGAGAAGCTATTGAGGTTACGATATTAAGCAAGCAATGGTTGTATCGTTGGAGGAAATAAGGGATGAAACGCACACATGAGTCGCACAAGCAGCACCAATGGGAGTCGAACTTATAGTAGTGATATTCTAACACTCATCCCAGTAGTTGCGTCTCTCCACGCCTTACATCATAGGAGAATACTTAAAACTTGCAAATTGGGTGGACTAGCGCCTTTATTCAACCCAGGTATTCGCAGAAGCTGTCTCAGCAACGCAGTCAGATTGCACAAAAATTTTTACATCGCCAGGGTCACTGACTAATCCGACACGTTCGCTGTGCTTTTCGACTTACGAGTCCAAATCCGCCTGAGTCCAGATAATTGCATCGTTCTTGACAGGGCCTCAGAGTGCCATGGCCGATGCGCTTGTACAGAATCCAGACTGACTCGCCTTCTAAGAGAATTGATGCCAGCATAAAGCAGACGAATCTCTGGGTCTGTGAGTAGGCTGTCCGAATACAGATGACAACTCCGTGGGAAGGAAGACTCTGGCTTGAACACGCCGATTTCATGCTGGTTGCCTTTATAGATTCCCTGCTTGCTCAGTGGGCGAACTGGATTTCATGGTAACGGATACCCACCATCCATCGCCCTTAAGCCATATTGATGCGGCTGTGACCTAACCATGCCGATCTTCACCTATCACTTGAATCGTCTGAAGGGCTCGTGATGCCAGAGGTTGGCTTGTAGTCCTTATACTCGGGCGTGACGTCCAGCAAAGGGTATCTGATAGTCCCTTTCACCGAAGCCCAAGACCACGTCGGCGCACGCCACTCCAAAGAACGCCTGGGAAGATAATTCGGATTGTTTCAGCAGCTTTCCCATAGCAAATCCTGTTCTAAAAGTAGTTTCACGACCTCGTATCTCCTTGATACAAACATATTTAGAATTGCTCACGCCTTCCAGATTAACGACTTTGTACGGCAATACCGTTTAGTGGTCCATTCCCAAGAATATAGTATCTTATGACGAAGGATCTTGTCGCCGTCCGAAATTATTTGCGCTCGAAGCTCAACAGCCTGGGCCTTGCGCCACACAATTTTCGCTCCGATCATGCGGGAGGGCGATATTAGTCGGTAATCACTTCTTTCTCTACTTCTTCCGTCGGAGAAGCAATGAGATACAGCATATTGCACGAACAGCATTTCGTAAGGTAGTACCACCCAAAGTATGAAGCTAGTATCTTCACAAAGTTCACCTGAAGCAACGTCATCACAGGGTGCAATTGGCGGATGATTGAAAGGTAAAAGGGAGGGAGAACAAACGCATCAAAGAAATTCAGCGAACAGAAAATAGCAGAATAGAAAACCCATAACCGGTAGAATTGGAGAGCTAGAAGCTGCATTCAATAGAGTCGTCCTTTCCTAAAGAGATTTCTCTATTTTCCTGAGTGATGCAAATCCTACTTTTTTAGATGTGCTCAACAAGATGATATCGTTGTAGATGTTTATCGAATGCTTAATGTCGTGTAGCCGTTTAAACGTAGACTGATAGGTGTATTTCCACTTCGCTAATCATGCTCTTTGCAAAACTTATCAAGGTACCCTGTCCTCTCTGCTCGCGAATATTGTCGGCTTCCTGTCGCTGAGCAACATCTTGTATCGGCTACCATGAGAATTGAGTCCCTAAAACTGTTGAGGTCTTCCAACACTTTATGAAGCCTGCCTCTTCTCCCATTCCTCGGGTGTAAAGCACTTCGGTGTCCAAGCATGTATCGCAGCAATCTCGGTCTTCAAAGCGGAATTTACGAGGCGATGCCGTGCGAGTGTGGTTTTCTTTGTAAATTGAGGAGAAACGATGATGGCTTCGAATGCTTGACCGCAGCCACCTGAGAGTGTTCTTGATTTAGCATTCATAGAAACCTAAAATTCTGACCACAACACAGAAACCTACCAGACATATCATTGATGTCCACGTGTTTTGCTTCAAGCTTTTCTGTGAGAGTAGTTTTGAGGGTAGCGGGGGTAACGCCAGAGGTATTCGCGGCTTCTGCAGCTTGGGTGTCTGTCTCGGCGGCGCTCATACTGGCAAACCGACCTATTCGAGGTTGCTGGAACTGTGCTAGCCTCTGAACATGGCGAAATCTTGGCGGGTTGATGAAGCGCTGCATTGATTGAAGTATTGATGAGGATTCGAGTTTCCATCTAGCGAGAGATCTTCGCTCGGGTGCTTACATGAGATCTGACGTAGATCCGCAATTTAAAGTTATCGCTACCGATCAGGTTTTGCAAGGGTGGAAATAGCTCCGAAGGGCCTCGATCGTTATAGAATGAAACCGTTTTCTACCAACTCTTCTCTCCATGTTCCGCTCACCTTTGAAGCAGATAGTGAAGATGAGCACTTATACTACCGACAAGGCCAGCCCTTTCACAAGGGCGGTCATTAGCTCTTTAAGAAAGTTGTAAGTACATGCGGGCTGGATACCAATGGACCGATTGTTAATTGTTTGTTTACTTCGTAGGTATCCGGAAGCCTTGGCGGACAAGAGCTTTGATAACACTGGATGTAAGTATTGCGTGGTCAGAGTGATGAGGCTAGTGGACGAATCGTGCCTATATGTCTCCTGAAGTACTTCTAGAAGCTCCTTTCGATCCAATACGGCGGCAGATGAACTCAGTACTTCTTACGATTGATCTCACAAAAGCTGTGGCCGACGAGGCAATCGAGCGCAAAGATTGCGTTGTTGTCGCATACCGTACAGACACCCATCGCTGTTAACGTAACATCAAGGCCTTCGCTGACCGCGATCTAGATCCCATAATCTTCAAGGGCTTGAAAAGCCTCACCTTGGCAGACTCCCACCAACAATCATTACTAAGGCTAGCACTCGAGGGTATAAGCGTACAGTAACTCCAATCATCAGGCTCCCGGGCCGTTTGCTCATCCCCTATTCCCAGGTCTACAGCCCCCACACGGCAATCGACGCAGCGCCAGGAGGGCTTGGCGACTGGCTAGCAGATATTGTAACAGGCACCCTGCCGAATCCTGAGCCGGCTACGAGAACAGCACATCCGGAGATATCGGAGACGAATTCTATGAATACGGACTCGAGCAACAACCAAGACGAGTCGAAGAAGGACCCGTTGGTAGAGCAAAGTGGAGATGGAAAAGACAATGAAGATGAGAAAACACCGCAGCATAAGCGGTTGCAGCGACCAAGGATGTCATTACAGCGCACTTACTCCAAACCTACATATCCAACGAAACCTTCAGAACCCGAGAAAACAGATCTAGACCTGACTCCGTACGTCTTTTCTCTTGTGTTCTAATACATTACCGCAAGATAACTCACAGGCACCCCAGATCCTCCGCCGACCATACCCGCGCAGTAATCCACCCCGTCACTGGCGTCAACGGTAATTTTTCACTGTCCCCACACCCCCGAACAACCCCGAACTTACCCCCGCCCCCACAGGCTTCGAGTCCGCCGGCATGGGTCGCCTCATCACCTTCTCTTCCGCCCAACCCCTAACCCATCTAATCGAGCGCATCGCCCGCGGCGTCGGCAACCCCAAGGGCTTCCCCGTCGCGATCCCGCAAACCCACCAGGTTGAAGACATCCAAATCCGCACCGTAGGCATCTGCGCCGGCAGCGGCCACTCAGTCCTGAAAGACTGCGACGCAGACTTGCTGTTCACGGGCGAACTGAGCCATCACGACGCGCTGGCCGCGACGGAGAAGGGTCAGTGCGTCGTCACGCTGTTCCACAGTAACACGGAGCGCGGGTTTCTGTCTGGGGTGCTGAAGGAGACGCTGACCGGGGTGTTGAGGGAGGAGTGGAGGAAGCTGAGGGAGGAGCTGATGGAGAAGGAGAGTGACTTGAGTCCGGAATGGGAGGATGCGCTGGAGGATGAGGATGTGCTGGTGGAGGTTAGCGAGCGGGACCGGGATCCGTTTGGGATTGTGATTTTGCAGAGTAGTGCGCAGGTTGGGAAACCGTTGAACTAATGGCAATAATGGACGGCGCGATGATTTGGGGATGATCGGCGAATCGATTAAACAGCGAGAGAGGTATGTTTTGGTACTCTGTAATTTTAGCGTATACTGTAATAGGTTTTTTTCTCAGGCGGAACTAATATCGAAGCCAAAAAACCACTGCGATTCAGCAAAACAAAACTACCTGCAATTGCAGACCACTTTTGAATTTGAGAGTGAAAATTCCCAGGCTTCTGGAACCACTCTGCTCATCCCTCATGATAGCCGCCGACGACGCCGGCAAGTCCGGCTTTGCCACAAGAAGAATTGGACACGTGAATCTATCTGATCACTTCAGAATTGCTTTACTCACATTGTCACTTGACTCAATCGTTCTTTGTGGCGTGTTTGGCCTATGAGTGGTTATTCACTGAGTCTCTGCAACTCCCGAGTCCATATTCATCAGAGTATGAACCATATCGATTGCTTTCCTTTTAGACTATGGTTGATTGATTTTTTGATACCCTCTTACCCCCCTGCCCCCTTCCCATCCTCATTTCAGCACCTTCTCCGCCACGGAAACTGCGCACCACATCAATCTCGACCCTGCCTCTAAGTCCGACATATCAGGACTGGAGTACATACCATCCACCCCCGTATTATCCGGCTCCACAAATGCCTCCTTGACCTTCCCGTTTTCGACAAGTAGCGCGTACCGCTTTGATCTGTCGCCGCCGAAGATGGCCGCGCCGTCAAAGGCTAGGTCGAGGGATTGGGTGAAGCAGGCGGTGGGGTCGGCGAGGAAGCGGATCTAAGGGGGGTGGGTTAGTGGGTAGTGGGGAGATGGGGGCCGGGAAAAGGGGGTTTGTGGGTGGAAACGGCGGATTGGAGGACATACGCCGCTTTTTGACGTGGGATCGAGGGAGGAGGCCCAGGCTTTCATGCTGTGGGGGAAAAGGTTAGGGTGGGCTGATAGCTGTTCGGTTGAGAGATGATGGGAATGTGATGGGAGGAGAAATACATCGGGGTCCAGGACAGAGGGGCTTGAAGGGAGTGAGGTGCAGTGAGATTATAGGTAACAGGAACGACGGGGGTCCGGGAAAAGTGACAGCATATGTCAAAGAACATAGAAAGATGGCAAACACCTTCAGCAGAGCAACAGAATGGTTGGGAAGGTATAGACATGGTAATAAACGGGCGAAGACAGTTTAGAGCATGATCGACTGCTTGAAGAGAATTGGGTAGAAATATGGGCTTGTAGACGAGTGAAAGCTCACACAAAAGGATCATTGACAGAGACCACGAAGACTTGACCGGCGGAATTCAATTTAGGGCTGTTGATGTAACCGGGTAGGTGGGTTGCGGAGCATGATGGACCTAGGGTCTCGTAAGTGGTTTGTCCAGAGAAGCCCTAGGTGTTAAGCGAGATGCAGATGAGGCAGTAAAGCTGTGTATATCAGGACTGTAATAAGGTTCCATAAAGTAGCCAGCAAAAGCAGCCAGCATAGACATGAAACATTTTGAGTAGCTTGACGCGAGGTTGGGAGACCGTGGTGATGCATGATCGAAGTGGCAGTTTTGTTTGATGGGAATTGATTGAGAGGATTGCCATCGAAAGAAATGATAGTGAGACTCGGAAGACTTGAAATCCGGCGATCTGAACTCCGGGATTGACGTACTGAATGCTGCAGGAACACCAATGATAAGCCCCTTGCCCGTAAGCTCTTTCGATAGGTTCACTTTGTTGCCGGGCGAATTCTCGACAAGCGCATCCAAATCGGGAATGCTGTCGCCAACTTTGACGTATACCGGCGCGGTTTGATGGAAGGATGCTTGGGCCACTCTGGGTAGGCGACCGGCCAATCTGCTGCTGAGTCGGGCTTGGAACATGATGCTAGATGTGCTAGATGTGCTAGATGTGCTGGATGTCGTGGTGGCACAATGCTTAGCAGCTGAAAAGTACCTTAGTGAGGGTCGGTGTAAGTGCGGTCGTACGGAACAGGTACCTAGTACCTACAATACTTCGGGGTCTAGGACAGCAATGCCTGCCGCCCCTGATTGGCCAGGGTCTTAAGGAGTTGAACTCAGTTGAGAAGGCCTTTTCCCGGTAAGAACAAAGACTGCTTTAGTGTGGAACTAAGGCAGCTTTCATAGGGGGAACTTTGAATGTCGGATGCAAAGTCAAGGCGCCTTGGATTTACTCGTGCAGATTCGCATGGATTGGCGGGCACCTTGTTCGACCTGGCGAGAGAGACAATTGGCCCTTGCCCGGTAGCTGACATGCAGCAGATCGAGTAGATGGCCACATCATTTCCCCGTTCTGCGGTTGCTGCTGACTCTCTATGCATGTCCTGGCAAGTGGCAAGCAGCACGATGCGCCCTCTGTTGCTGAACCTGGGCAGCTCCCTTCTGACTGGGTACCAAGCAGTGGGAAGAGACTCCTTTCAGGCTGTCATCCGAATCATCGAGATTTAGAGTATCTATCAGATGTGATGATAACATACCTCTGTATCAACATGCGAATTAGATATACATCGTACTTATTCCTTGTGATGTCGTTACTGCTGTGATGGGAGCATGGGGACTCTCCCTGCAGACGGCGTTCTCGGTTAGATTATGATGCACCAGCGATTTTAGGCCGAGGGAAAGAAAGATCTGGGGAGATTTCGGTGCTGGACCGAAGACGGCTATCAATCCATTTGACGACACACTGATATCTTCATCTATCTATCTCACTGTACACTATCGAGCCAGCTCACGCAAAATATGACTGCGAAGATCGTAGTCCAACTTGTCGTTTAGGAATGACATTTACCCTAACCCCATCTTACCTGCGAAAAGTAGTGCGGCCGTTCCCCGCGCTATTGCCTACTCGATCTTTGGGTCGCAGTGGATACTTTCATTCGCTCCTGGTTTGTCCATCACCCCATCCCCCCTCGTTCTAGGTCTTTGAGTATATCGCGCATTCGATGCGCATTGACGACAAGATGGACGGGAGTCAAGGTGTCGGTGCTGTCGGCACGAATAGCTCGAGCGACTTTGTAAGTAGCAGACTTCTGCCCGCAAAGCTTCCGACGGAAAAGGAGGAAAGGCTAATTCTTGTCATGCAGGTGCGAAAACTCTACAAGTATGTACTCAGCGTATCCCACACAGTCCTCCGCGATTAGCGTAAAGGGCATGCTGACGGTCATGGAAGAATGCTCGAGGATCCAACCTACTCCCAGGTTGTGAGATGGGGTGACGAAGGGGATAGCTTCGTGGTGCTGGAGGTAGGATTAGTTACAACGAAAATGGATCGTCGGAAATATCTGACTTCGGTCTTAGAATGAGAGGTTTACCAAGGCTATCCTTCCAAAGCACTTTAAGCACAGCAACTTTGCGAGCTTCGTCCGCCAGCTGAACAAGTACGACTTCCACAAGGTCCGACATAACAATGAAGAAAGCGGGCAATCGCCCTACGGCTCCGGGGTGAGTGGAGACCTTTGTGGCACCTATCTTGCAAAGCTGAACTAAACAGGCGTGGGAATTCAAACATCCAGAGTTCAAGGCGAATAATAAAGAATCCTTGGATAACATTCGTCGAAAAGCCCCCGCGCCTCGAAAACCAACACAGGTCGTGGACGACGCTTTACCCACCCAGCAGATGGATCTAGTAAATACCCAGCTTGTGGCTACCCAACAACAACTCCAGCAGTTGCAGGAGCGCTATAACGAGATGAGCGTACATCATTCGATGCTTGTGCAAGAACTCATCGGCGTGCAAAAGACTGTTGTAAACCACGAGCATGTAATGCAGAATGTGATGAGTTTTCTCCACCAAGTGGATGCAAGGCAGCGCCGAGATAGTAAGATTGGGGGACCATACGCACATGCGGAAGAGGCCAGTGCACCATCTGCAGCTGTTGATCCGGCACTGCAGCAAATCACACCCTTAGAAGATGAGCCTGCGTCCCCACTGCAGAATGCATCAAAGCTGTTAAGTGATCTCAATGCGGATGTCCAGTTGAATTATAAGAACCTCGAGCACATATCAGATATGCATAACCGTGCCAACGGAACGATGTCGACACCACCCCCCGATTCGGCAACTCGCAGTCATCCCGGGGCACCCACCTCAGCCGGCTCAAGTTCATCAATGGGCTACGCCAAGTTACATGGCGAACCCGAGGCCGTTGTCTATCCAGTTGGACATAACAACGGCATTGATCCAATGTATAGCGAGCACATTCATAACATTCCCTACCCAATGCCACCGAAAGAAGAAGCAGTACCACCAGGTGCTCGTAGACCTCATCTTGATGCTCGCAAGAAGAGTACCCAGGTCGATCCAGGATGGGTCCGGCCTCCTCAGATTTTACTGGTTGAAGACGATCCAACATGTCGAAGAATCGGAAGCAAATTCTTGTATTCTTTCCACTGTGCCATAGATAGCGCAGTAAGTCCTCCGACCATTAGCATGTGCTTGATGTGCTGACCCTTCTAGTTCGATGGCTTGGAAGCTGTCAACAAGATGAATGCGGGATCCAAATATGATCTGGTGTTGATGGACATCATCATGCCGAATCTGGATGGTGTGTCAGCCTGTCACTTGATAAGGCAATTTGACCACACCCCTATCATTGCCATGACTTCGAACATCCGAAGTGACGACATTTCAATGTACTTTCATCATGGTAATGTTCCTGACTCTTAACAATATGCTATCTGCTGACCAATGCAGGAATGAATGATGTACTCCCCAAACCATTCACCAAGGAAGGTCTCTTGAATATGCTTGAGAAGCATCTTGGGCATCTGAAGAAGATGCCAGATGGGATGGAAGCCATGGTACCACAACCAATGACCCAGAACTCGACCGGGCATTCCCTTAAGGATGAAAGCTCTCCGAACCAATCACCCTCAACAATTTCGAATTGGCAATCGCCAGGGCAATTTCCCGTGATTTCGCCTACTCACAGCGGACCGCCAAACGCTTACATGCAACCGATTAACGCACCGCCGCCGTATGGCATGGAGCCAAGTCCGATGCAATACCAGCCACCTCACACTCCTCTTGGCGCTCCTCGGCCACCGCAGCATCGACGGCAAATATCAGAGCTAGTGGGAGCAGATGACCTTTCGAACGACCAAAAGCGACAGCGGATATATCCTCAGACGAACCCTTTGCCGTTGAATCGTATGCAGCGAGGGAGACCGGGGTGATTCAAGCCATTTTAAGTTTTTCGGTTGTTAAATACCTATTGGTATATAATCTATGTTCACGTCGTGATGGGATCGGGTGGACAGTTATCATTTTCCGCGATCTCTACCCAGCAGCCTGAGTGGATCTAAAACTCTTGGAAATCATCCTTAGTAGCATGGTGTTGGTTGGTTTGGTGCATGGGCTTGGAAAGCTTTGAGGTGAAGAAGCTCCGGGTTGGAAGGCCTTTCCATGCTGGATTTGCGACTGGCATGAGTCAAAGATTTTGTGAGTCAGACAAAAATGGATGATAATGTAGGATCTATATGTACCAGTAGCCCATCGCATGTGATCAATGGTGTGAGGTCAATTTACACTTCTTTGTTCCGTGATTCTAGAATTTGCGTGGACTTTGGTGAGGATCTAGACCTCTGACGCGGCCGCTCAATTGAAAATCGATGCACAGCAATCCGGTCGGGACGCATCTAGACTCAACGTACAGCCTACCGCAATAATGGCGCCCAAAGGTGCCAAAGCTGTTAAGGCTAAGCAAAAGTCCCAAGATGAGCAGAGAGAAGCATCTCTCCAAGCCGTCGTGAGTAGGACATCCAACAGGGTACTAGTGTTCAGCAGTCCGTATTGACTCAAGGCAGGTCCTCGCTGATTCCTTTGAAACGCGCTTTATCCCATTCACACTGGAACGGCCAAGAGTGCGTCTCCTCCCCGGAACTGAAACTACCGGCTAGGAATATGCTTATGCCTCGATATAGTGCCTATTGCCGCTGGCAAACACGCCGTTAATTGAATATACCCTTGAATTTCTAGCCAATGCGGGCGTTCAAGATATCTTCATATATTGTGGCCTTCATACCGAACAGGTCGAAAACTACATTAAGTAAAGAAGTCCCATGCCATCGGCCACTTGACATATTCTGTCACTAAACCATTCTCTCTTCTTACCAGCGCCTCAAAATGGAAAAAATCCACGTCCCCATTCCGCACTTTAACGCTCCTCAAATCGTCCGCAAATTCTGTTGGCGATTGTATGCGCGACCTCGACAACCGCGATCTCATTGTGGGTGATTTCCTCCTAGTCTCTGGCGATGTAGTCTCGAATCTTTCCCTCGAACCTGCTCTGGCGAAACACCGAGCCCGTCGGGAGAAGGACAAGAATGCAATTATGACAATGGTCTTGAGGGAGGCGGGTGTCCAGCATCGAACGAAGAGCACGGGAAGACATCCAGTCTTCTTGATAGACCCTAGTGCTGAGAGGTGTATACATTACGAGGAAATGGGCCATGGTGGAGAGAATGGGAGATACGTTATGCTTACCCCGGAACTACTCAAGTCTCACGGAGAGCTCGAGATCCGGGAAGATCTAATAGATTGCTCGATAGACATCTGTTCACTCGATGTGCTCGGCCTTTGGAGTGACAATTTCGACTATCAATCTTTGAGAAAGAGTTTCCTATCGGATGTGCTCAAAGACTATGAACTAAATGGGAAGACCGTTCACACATATATAATAGCCGACCAATACGCAGCACGAGTAAAGAGTTTAAGAGCGTACAATGCTATCACTAAAGATGTGACTAACCGGTGGACATATCCACTTTGTCCGGATAGTAATCTCGTCCGAGGCCAGAGCTACCGCTTCGGTAGGGGCAAAGTCTATGAAGAGGAGAATGTCACACTTGCTAGAGGTAGCACAGTGATGAGCAGAAGTGTACTAGGTCGTGGGACAGCAATTGGGGATGGAAGTACCGTCGGAAGCAGTGTAATAGGACGAAGTTGCAAAATCGGGAAAAATGCCATTGTTGAAGGATCCTACATCTGGAACAATGTTACAGTAGAAGACGGATCAGTAGTGAGGCAAGCAATTATCGCAGACGGGGCCATCATAGGAAGAAACTGCACGATTGAACCCGGCGCATTAATCTCGTTTGGGGTTCGAATAGCGGACAATACCAAGGTCCCCGGAACAAGCAAGATCACTCGGGCGAAACGAGAAGCGGTAGAGAAAAGCACACAGACCGATAGCGCTATCGTGGGTAAAGGCGGTGAAGGCTACTCGTATTCTCCAGATTCCGACGACGATTCCGACGCCTCAAGTGCCATCTCTTCTCATCTAGTCTACGCCAACGCTCCCGCATCACATTCCACCTCTTCGATATCTTCCTTTAGCGATTCGGATCCCGATTACGAAGCTCTTTCTGGCGGCTCCCGTCGCAGCAGCTTCGTCTCCAATGGATCAGGGGATGCTGCACAGAATCGTGACTTTCACCTCGAAGCAACAGCTAGTATCTTTGACGGTCTCCAGAAAGGAGATCTGCCAGAGAACATCTTCCTGGAGCTCAACGGCTATCGAATGGCTCAAGATGCCAGTCAGCGCGAGGTGCGCCACGCCGTCGTGGCCGCCTTGATGAAGAGGATCTCGAGCTTGATAGGTGACGATGACGGCGCCGAAGCGACAGAGGCAAAAGTTCGTGAGGCCGTCGAGACGGTTCTCAGAAAATATAAGGAGCTTGCCGAACGGACGATCTTCGACAAGGAGGAAGATGACAAGGATGATCAGGTTGACTTCTTGATGCTTGTGCAAAAGGAAGCAGTTGGGAGAACCAATGGGAGGAGGGCTCTGCTTTGCGTGTCCAAGGAACTGTATGATTTAGAGGTTGTGGAGGAGGACGGGGTTATGCAGTGGTGGGAGGATGAGCGCAGTCAGGGAGGGGATTTGGGGGAGGTTAGGATGCTGACGGAGGCGTTTATTGTGTGGCTGAAAGAGGCCGAGGAGGAGGAGGATGATGACGATGAAGAGGAAGATGAAGAGTAACGAGAATCCTCAGACCTGGAGATTGGTGTAAACCCCGTGACTGAGTTGTTGCTGTATATGATACCCCGAAAGACACCTCGAAATGCAACGCCGGCCCCATGCGTATTGAATCACCCCAACATGCGAGCGCTCCATCATCACCTCCCCCTGTACAGATCCACCTACCCACCTCCAACCCACATGCCAATTCACACCTCCTCCACCACCTCCGCCACCTCCCCCCCTTCCTCCCCTTTCCTCCCCCTCCTCCTCTCAACCTTCCCCTCCCTCTTCCTCGTCCTCATCTCCACCCTCTCCACCTCACTCAACACCCGCGGCCGCTCCTCAATCCCCGGCCCCCACGGCGCCACAATCTCCGTCACCACGTGCCTGATGTGTTTGCTGACGCGCCACGCGCCCGCGATACGCACCACGTCGCCCGTGCGCAGCGCCGAGGTGGGGTCGGAGACGAGGTGCGAGGTGTAGGTTAGGAAATGCTGGGTGGGAGGTCAGTTTAGGGGGTTGGTTGTATGCGGAAAGAGGGGGGGAAGGGAGGGGTGGGGGGGAGGGGGAAGAGGAGGAGGAGAATGGAATCGGGGAGGTACCTTTCGCAAAAACGAGTTATAGACCTGTTTTGCCGTGCGGACTTTGACCGCTTTCATCATTTTGCCCGCAGAGACGACGACGCCGCAGAGGGATGGGGGAGGTCGCGAGGGCATTTTGCGCCTAGGAGAATGGTGGTGGCCAGTGCTGGGGCTCGTGGTTTGGAAAGGGGTTTGTGGGCTGGGTGGGTGAGATGAGGGCTGCGGGATATGATGGGGTATGGAAGACAGAAATCTGCGCCGGGTCGGGGAGCGGGTGAGCGCCGCTTTAGACGCGAGGGATGGCGCGCGAACTTGGGTGGTTCTGGGTGGAGGGTGAAGCTGCTGCTACTTAACTCCTGCTTCTCGAAACCCATGGTTTACGTGTTCTCTTTCACTTCTGGGCTAACAGTTTTGTTGGATTTATGAACGATTAGATCTATGGCTGGGGTAAAGAATTTAGGCGCAGCAGCCTCTTATGGGAAAAAGCAGCAACCATAAAGAGAAGATCTGCTTCAATATCAACCCCGTTCCCTCACGCTCTTTCAAAACTTCTTCCTTCCTGTCTTCCTGAATACTCTTAATTTCCTATGTTTTGCCCTCTCCTCTCCCTTTCCCTTTTCCTTTCCCTTTCCCCTTCCCCTTCCCCGTCACGCCAACTAAAGTGAAGAGCTTTCCCAGCGCGCAAGCGGGGCCCAAACGAACAATTTTCTAGTCAGGCGACTAGAGGAGCTATTCTACTCGTATGCTTGCGCAGCACGCGCGGGAACCGTAACATCATCGTATACTCGGGATGTCTCGGTCCCTGGAGCAGGAATATTGAGAGAGACTCCTCGCCTGCTGGAAATTTCGGGGTCGAAAAAGTACTGCTAGTCTAATAATAGATGAATACGACCTCGTCCATGGCAGTGCTATTAGAACCTGGAGTGTCAATTGTCGATTGCTTGCTAGAAAACGTACTCGTGCTGCCGAGAAGTCTATAAATCATCAATCAAGATTTAGTGATATACCATTCTAAAAAGAAACAAAATATATAAAGCCTTCTGATCTCGCCATCATCACAGTATGCGCAAATAGCGGGGCCAAGGAGAGCGGTGAAAGATGTTATTGTTAAATTGCTCTGCGGGAAGAGTCAAGCTAATCATGAAATATACAGAATACAAATTCGCTGTTCCATTTCTTGTGAGCAACGGTCCGTCTTTCGACTTTCACCAGCGGCTTTTTCGCCAATAGACGCTGCTGTTGCAATGCAGATCAGATCCTCGAATGATATGTGGAGCTGCTAAGCCACGGCGCAGAAGCAGACGCCCGGGATCCATGAGGGTCCATTGTCTTACACCATTTCTTTTTCAGTACAGATGCTTTTCGAGAATGGATTAGAAGGTTTCGGTGCCCCAAACATTTATCCAAAGACGAAGAGACCCTAGAACTACTGATTCGAGATGGGGCAAACCTTCAAGGTGTCAATTAAGGGGGCGAATCGCCTTCAGATATTGCTGATTGCCGGTAACACATTCTCTCGAGAACATTCTTCCGGGAGCTACAATTTGCCATTTGGCACGAAGCACTTCGGATATGCGGGGTATATGGCCACCGTACTGTCGTTGCGCTCTACGCTGCAAAAGGAAAAAGCTTCGAGATATTAACATTTGCAGTTACCCTGAAAGGTGCCAGAGAACATTTGGAATCAGATGCCTTGGAAGATTACATGATTTATTGGGACAAAGTGGAGCACTGAGTTGGGGAAATGCGACATGAAAAACAACATCCAATAGCAATAGTGGATTGCTGTGATTTAGCTAAGGATCGTTGGGAGATGCCAAGATGGTAAGGCTTTCCATTGATTATCGATCGGCTAGAACAAGAACCTGACATGCAATGCCTCATATGCACCATCTTCCGTACACACACTAACAAAATGTCAAGCTTTGCTGCGTCAATATCGTATCCAGCCAAGGACGGGCAAAAGTAGCGCCAGCGGCGGCAGCGAGGATGGCTGGGAATCGGCTCACGAAGTATTATACATAGTTTATGAAGGCGAGCATTGATCACGTCTCTCAACAGCTCTCTCGTTTTCGCTCCTGAGAATGCTCGACCTACAGCGCGATCAAACGCTCAGCAACACGCGCGTACTTGAAATTTCTATTAGCCAGACAACTTCGTGCCTCCACCCATCGTCGACATAGACGATAAGAAATATACTCATCCAAGCGTGTCCGGTTTTCTTCATCACGACTAGCAAGCACCATGATTCACATCCCACTATCCGGACGGAAAGACCGGCTAGCATATTGTTCAAAACAACAAGGAATCCTCGGTCAGACAAACTGCTTTCCCATGGACTTCATCACGGAATCCCTCACTCGGCGATAGCTGGCCCTACTGGGCAGCGTTGCGCAAAAAATTATCATCGAAGAATTCCACAACCACTCATATCAGATATCTTTGCACGCATTCCCCTCATCCCAGATCAAACCACCCCCCCATCCATGAAAACAAATCCCGATTACCCACCAAACCCACCCCTCTCATACTACTGTACATAACATCCTCTCCACGCACAGCCTCAAAAACCACCCACAACCATTACCATCCACCCAAAGCACACCCCTCATCTCCACCCCCTCAACCAATCCCCCACCCCAACCCCTCCACCCACCTCCCCACTCCCAACAAATCCTCCCCCAATCCCACCCCTCCAACATCTAGCAAACACTCTCCCTCCTCCTCTGCCGCTGCTCCCAAAAAAAAAACACCCCCGACTAGTACTAACCGTCCGGGGCTATCGTATCGCCGAAGCTGCTCCGCAGCCAAAATAACCACCGTGACCCCCCCGGCCGGCGCAAGAGTAAACACGGGCAGCGGGGGAATCAGATGGGGACGCTGGCGGTGAAACATCCTGGTGTCGATATCCCAGTCGCTTGGCTGGCTGTGGGGGGTTATGGGCGATGTGGATGTGGATGAGTTTGTTGGTGGTATGGGAGATAGAGTACAGTATGATTGAGGGGGTGGGACTGGAGGGGGGGTAGGGCGGGTTTTTTCGGTTGGATCGGTGGAAAGTTTTCGGGTTAGGGTGGTACGGGCTGAGGAGCGTGGGAGGAATGAGATGTGTCTTTTTGAGTATTCTACTTGGACATCTAGAGATTCATATCAACTGCTTCAGACGTTTGAGCACCAACCACATCGAGTCCACAACGACTTCTCGACGCCTTCTGCCATAAGCAAACAACGGTTTTCATTCTAGACAAAATCACCTATACTACATTTTTCTCTCAGCTGGCTACAATTCCAATCCTCTATTTAGGTGGTGGCAAGCTCGGATCTCCCCAAACCCCGTATTTACTCGCCGATGGCCCACCCGCCGAGCGAGTGAGTTTCATCGCCGCCACAGTCAATCTTCCGTTCCCGCCCATGACATTGTCCAGGAAACTCTTGGCTAGGGGATCGTTCGCTGGTGGGAATGCGTTTGTGTACGCCGTCTTCGCATCCGCCGACCAGCTCCCAGCGATGGACTCGACCTTGGCCAGCTGTGCATCGATCCAGCCGCAGTAGAGAGAGCGGAGGCCGTATTTGAATGCCGCGTTGTTGAAAGTGCCATCAGCGGGACGTCCGAGCTCGCCCACGTTGCCCCAATTGTGTTGCTGATCGAAGTTCCACAAGACCTTTTCGATGCACTTGGACGAGGCGGTGAAGGCCGACCAGATTTTCGGATCGGCCAGGTAGGTGAATACACCTCCTGTATTGAGAAAACTCTGGTGTGCGCCTGTTTGACCAGTAGACGGAATGTCGGCGTTAGGATTACTGAGTTGGAAAAAGACACCCTTTCTACCGTTCACTGATCCATCGAGCAATGCAAGGCCAGCCTGCTGACTAGCGCCACTGCCACCGAAACAAAAGGTCATAGCGACCCATAGAACTTGTCCATTGTTCGAGTCGGTGAAAGCGCCGGTGTCGAATCCCATGAGGTACCTGGTGACCCAACTGTCCGTGCCTGCGGTGTAGCCTGTTGGCATATTGTATCCATTTGCTGGGCCGGTGCCTTTGATGAATTGCATAAAGTCACGGGCGAGTTGGATCTCGTAGATATGATCAGCTGTGGTAGTAGTGTTAGTCAGATACCTCGTGGAAAGAGCTTATGATCTACTTACTCTCGAACTTAGGCACAGGTACTAGGCTGTTCACAGTTGCGAGGGTTTGCTCTTTAACCACGCCAGAGCAACCGACACCGGGAGCGTCGAATGTGAAATACTTGGGAATCCCGCCTACACTTTGAGCTGCAGTACATGGTGGGTACGGTCCAGCGTCCAGCTCAAGTGGGCTGGTGCCAAGCGGAAAGGTGCCTCCCAACGTTGTAGCCCAACCAATTTTCTTCCGGTCACGCTTCTCGAATGAGTTTCTTCTAGAATGAGCTGGTTTGACCAGATCGGCGATAAAGGCTTTGAACTGCGATCGTTTTGATGCTCCACCAGAGATCAGACAGCTCGGCTCGTCGGGACGACCTGGTTCGCGCAGAAGGCACGACGGGTCGGTACGTTTTCCTAGGCTACGTCTACCAACGGGTGCTGTGGTGCAGAACTTACAAATCGCCAAGTCGGCTGTCGAGTTGCCCCCTGGCTGCTCTCCTGGACACTTTAAGAGATCCGAGGGTATGTGAAGGATAGGTCCGTAAATTTGGGCTCGAGCCTGCAAAGACCTCACTTTCGTGCCCGATTCCAGTTCAGGGACTGCAAGTCCACTTTGGGTCCACGCGTCCTCTGCAGTCGTCGAATCATTGCCGGCTATTTCACGACGGCTAGGTTTAATAGGACAGGTCTCTTCAACGATCTGGAAATCAAGTTGCGGACCAATCTGAAATCTTGATTGTGGTAGTTTCCAACCGAACACTGGCGGCACGCTAACAGAGGCATAGAGTTGAGCCCCTGCGTCAACACCGTAGCAGAATGAGGCGCCCCCAGAAGTCGACGCGGCTGCGTTCGCATATGCTGTAACGAACCCGTCGGCGACGAGGTTGACTGTGGCGGGATCGACAGGTATGAAATTCTTGTTGAATTCGATCCCAAAGGTAATTGTCGGCTTCAGATGTGTAGTCAGATAACCGTTGGCGGCCACGGAAGCATCAAAGAGAGGCTTCTCTTTTGGAGTCATATCTTGAGTACCGCTAGGATCGATGTTGGATGAGGCCTGGGGGTCCCAATCAGCAGATACATCCGGAAAAGTCTGCTGCACGTTCCACTTGGCTATATTGACCTCTGACACTATGTGGCCTGAGAGAGTAATACCCCCCTCGACCTGAGCAACGAGCTTAAAGTTTGGACCAATTGTCACGATGCCCGGAACGGCAAAGGCTGCTCCGAACTTGTCAGCGGAAAGAAGGACCATATCTCCTGTGTCGAAGTTGACACTGGCGAGGGCGTCAAGAGTGAATTTTGCGGTGATTTCGCCATCGTTGCGGAAGTAAAGATACGAGTTGCTCAAGTCGATAGGTGAGCCAAGTGTCGCTATAATGGTCAGTCCGAAGTTGGTATTGACGGCAACGTGGGTATTTGCCACAACATCTAATTGAGCGCTAGCCGTTACGATGCCTGAGCTGCAGGTCCAGCTCTCACGAAGAAGAATGGCCGTGAAGTCCTCGACGTAGGAATGATGAACATTCGGACCCCCTTTAACCCCATTTATGAGTCCTTTGAGCCAGGTGATAACATCGCTTCCGAACCACCGCTTGTGTAGCTCTTCATGACTAAGACCGGAATGATGCTTGTCCTCCCTCCAAGCCTCTTCAAGGAAACGTTTCTTGTTGCCGTTGTAGTCGCCGAGACTGCGCTTTCTCTTTTTGCTTGCAGCCTTGTCAACAACTTTGTTCCAATACCCATCTTCATTAGCAAAATCGATTCTCATCTGAGTAGTTCCCAGATCACGCGGCACTCTTGCAAAATCATAATCGAATTTCAGGTCGTACACGATAGAACTAGATGGCAGATCTCATTTGCGTAGGTGTTGCGGTAGGTCTTGATTCTCCGACGGTTCGAGCTGAACGGCCACGGCATACTTACCAGGCCCACAACCTTCAGGCATCTCCAGGATGGTTCCAGGAACACCTTTACCCAGGTGTATTTTGTCGCAATTACTGCTGTGTGAATCATCTGTGCAGAGCATCCGAACGGTATGCTCCTCTTCACTGGTAGCATCAAAACAGTCGAAAACCTCCCAGTGAGAACCATCCCGCTTATCGAGCGAAACCTGAATGGTATCTGGTGACGTGAGGACAATGAAACCGAAAGCTGCATCCTGTGGGTCATTGGCGAAAGGAGTTGTAACGGCGCCTCCAAATGTAGGGTCAGTCTTGAGCTTGAATTCCGCCTTGGCCGAATCTGCAGGTGGAGGGTGAGGAAAGAGATAGTCCAGTGGCACTGGAAGGAAAGGTGCTTGATCTGCGGGAGGATCGCAACAGAAGACTCTCGTCCTATCATTCCATCCACAGTCGTCTCCTTCGCCTTCGTAAGAATTGGCCAGCTCGACTTGATGACCAGTGTCACAGTGGTCGTCAAAACATGAACCAGGTTTACCATGCCAAGAGCAGTGCTGCCAGTCTTCTGACTTTTTGCAGCAAAACGGCTGTTCACCGTCCCAGCAATCGCCGTTTCTCCAAGTCAACTGGTTCTCATCACTATTGCAAGAGCTTCCGCAATCGCCCCAGCGGCAGTCGATTCTCTTGGCTGCATCCTGAACGTCACAGCAGTAAAATTTGCGGCCATCCGAACATTGATCACCATCACCCCAATAACTGGAGACTAATGCAACCTGCCCAATAAGACACTGTCCATTGCAAAATGGAACTGTACCTTGCCATGAGCATGACTTTGGATCAGGAGCGGACGAAAGTGGGCAACAGACGGTGCTCTCGTGGCCATCTCCATCACATTGGAACGTGGTTATGGAAATCTAGAGAATTACTATCAGTACAGTGGATATTTGTGTCATTCTTGATTCTTTGGTAGAATGGAATAAGTGAATTCAGTTGTTTGGAGACAGCTTGGCCGTTTGAGAACAAGCATGGGTGATACGAATACTGAAGGTACGAATGAAAAACACTAAGACTTACCTCGCCAGGAATGCATCCTGTTGTCCCGCAGGTCGTTCCACGACAATCACCTCCATTAGCACTCTGCCACTGATTTACGGTATCGGCTTGCGACTGCAAGGCAGAAATTGTCTTTGGATAAATGACACCCTGCAAAGCTTGCAAGTCGGGGGTGTCGAGGTCAAGTGCCCAGATAAGCAAACCACCCAAACCAAGATCATTAGCGAATTTAATCTTCTGTTGAAAAGTCTCCTTATCGTCGAAAGAAACCCACTGGTCCTTATTCCAGGTGATGTACTTTACTGCATTCTCCTTATCATATACAGGTGTGAGACTGTATTGTTTGATCACATCCATGATCTCACTGTAGCTGAGTGTACCAGAGTTCTTGGTACAGGGCCCGGGTGACGCGCCACCTTTGAATAAGCAACCGGGAGCCGAACAGCCCGGGTCTGTAAGCTGGAATGACCGCCCATAGAAGCCAAGACCCAGATTCAGCTTCGTGGCAGGCACACCATTTCGCCAAAACAGATCAAGGGCGTCCTTGATATCGGTGAGGTTCGTATGAGCCAGAACATGGTCTCCAATAGGGTCGTTGGCATCCCAGGTACCATGTAAATCGTATGACATAACGCTAACCCAATCAACGTAGCTTGTCGATCCCTTGATGTCGAAATGCTGCAAATACCAGTAGCTCGTAGGAGCAGTAAAGGAGACGGTATACTTGGTTGGACCTGCGTTTATAGCGTCTCGGAGTTCCTTGAGGAATTCGGTAAAGTTTTTCCCATCATCCTTTCCGCCACCTCGATCGCCAGCTCCACTGCAAAATGTCAGCTATAGTTTGCAGAACCGAAGCAGAATGAGGGCTAACGGATATTCCCAATCATAGTCAACACCATCAAACGCATACTGGCGGAGGAAGCTCAGCACTTTTGTTATTGCGGACGAGCGTTTGTCAGCGGAAGACACCATATCCGGAAAGATGGGCTGCGTGTTGGTGCCGTTGTCGCTAAAGGTCCAACCACCAATAGAAGCAATAACCTTCAAGCCTGGGTTCTGAGATTTTAAAGCAGTGATGTCGACGAATAACTGCGTACTTAGACCATCCATTGGTATGACATCAAAAGTCGAAGTTAAAGAAGCGAATGCCAAATGCAGATGAGTAATACCGTTAATTGGAATGTCTCGCAGACCCATCCCAATACATTTCTCATTCTGGTTCCAGCCTTCGTAGTAGCCAATGATACGTGACTGCGTGTCGCCACCTGAAGCGCCGGATCCCGGCTGATCACAGTTACTTTGACAGCCTGTTCATATTAGAATATAGTCCCCTAAGGAAAATTTGATATACCGCGTACCTTTGCCACAAAAATCACTTGTGGCACCACAGAAGCCAAATTGACTGCAGCAAACGTTGAGGGGGCATTTCACATCGCCTGATATCGAGTTGTTCCCACAAGGGGCATGGGCGTCGCAATTCGACCAACATTTGTCGTTGGGGGATTTGCCGTCAGTACCACACGCTTCAGGGCCATAGTTGCAATAGCCAGTCTTCGCGCAGCATGCACCGTTGCTACACGGCTTCGTTTCCGAGCAGGAGTAATCATCCACCGTCGTAGCTCTTGAGACGAGGTGAAAGAAGCCTTCGTGAATAGAACACACCTCCGGTGTTGCTCGAATCTTCGCCCGGAAATCTTGTTTAGACGTAACGGAAGACGGCACCGCTGCACAAAGAGGGCCACTGTCTGTCAAGACAACAGTATCGAGGCTGGCTGCATTGTCCTTCGGAGCGGCAAGGGTAGAAGAGAGTAGGAGAGCAAACACTCCAAATAAGTTCGGCGATAGCCGTAAGAGACGTACCATTCTTGTTCCTTGAACTTGAAATAATCAAAAGGCGAATGTAGCAATGTATATACGAATATGAGTAAAGACGTAACGAGAGACACCTGTAGTTCAAACTGGCAAACAGGCACAAAGAGCGTGTGTAAAGGAAGCAGAAGCAGAAGAGAAAGCAGGAGGGAAAACGCCCGACCTGGTCAATTGTATAGACAAAACCATGGGGAGAGAAAGGGACATGGGGAGAGGAGGAGGTCAGCGCCGCAGGTGTTGGAAAGCTGACAGTGTACATCTTGGGCTGAGGAGGTGTATACGGCGTGCTGATGAAGCCCAATCTCTTCTTGCAAGGGCATGAGGCCTTCCATCGCCCTACCTTCAACGGAAATGAGCAAAGGAGTCCTTCACCGCAAGGGTTGAGAAAGTCAGCATTGTGATCAGCAGGGCAAGAAGCACCATCATGTTGGCTAAGATTCATGATTTAGACTTGCGGGATGCATGCTGATGAAGTTACCCTGCCTGGTCTTTGCCACCGGTATGTGCAACTGTTGTAGGGTCGGGGATTGTTATTGGTAAACGAGCTCACCCCAGGTCCACGAGGCGATAGCGAGATGGGTTCCATGACGGATGGAAGCTGACATATGCATGACTTCCGAAACTGGCAGCGGCAGTGGGGGAGATCTACTGTACCTACCCAGGCGTGCCAGGAGATTAAAAGTGGGGGGCTTACTGTACATTGTAATTTACTAGGCAAGGCTGATGCCTTAAAACTTATAGTACAGTACCAACCTCACGTGTCCTGCAGGTAGAACTACTTCCCTAAGGTACCAACCAACCTTACTTGAAGAGTTACTACAACAACTATCCACTCTACGTCTGGTGTTCGCGTTTACTCTGGAAACAACTACCGAGTTGATACCGCAGCCTCAAGATGATCACTTGGAAGAATGAACTTTCAAATGGCGGTTCACACTACTCTCGTGGCCCACACCCAATGGGATGGACCCCTTGTTTTCCAACATTGCCTGGTTTGGCATCAGCTAAAGGCTGACGGAGGACCTCCACGAAATCCTTCGAACCTAGCGGCCTAAAGTTACCTGCTCGGATACTCTCGTACTCTCTACCTACAGTATATTCCGGGGACCCCCATACAGCCTGGACCGTGCGAGTGCCGCAAGGCGAAGCATGCTGATATCAAGTTTGTTACGGAAGTATACGAGAATGGACTATGGAGCGCCGCAAGCAATGTCAGCTACGGATCTGTACAGCTGAATCAGCTGGTACATGTGCTATTAGCTCCCTATTGATATGACTCTGTCAGGGTGACGGAATCATAATCTCCCCCTCAGCCTGGGGTCATCAGGTTGACATCCTGCAATATTTCCCATGTATTCCATCCAGCCCAGCCCTCATTTACTTCGCGATTCTTGACCTTGGTTATCCTCCCCTTCTTTTTGACAGCTTAAGTCTTTCGTTTACCACCTTCCATTCCTGGATCATGCTGCTTCTACCTTTCTCGTTTGTGCCGCTCCTCTGGCTTCTTTTCGATTTGTGGCAGACCTGTGATGCAGCGAGCGTTCAATTCGTAACCAGTCAGTCTGTTCCGGCAACAAACCTGACCACAGATTGTGTCAACGCTCTGACCGGAAACGTTTCCTGCACCTCATACGTGCGCAGATTCAACCAGGGGGCTTACTTCCAGGAGGTCGGCCTCCAGCAGTCATGTACATCTGACTGTGGTTCTGGACTGGCTAGTTGGGAGAGCAAGGTGGTATCTGCTTGCAACAACCAGGTCTACTCACCTGATGGCGTCAAATCGCTCCCCATATCGACTCTTCCCGAAACCGTACGTTCCGGTTATAATCTCACATGCCTCGAGGCGAATGGAGTGTTCTGCAATGTGCTTGCGAAGAATGCTTCTTTGCAAAACGCAAGTTCCACTCCGCACATCGATCCCTGCGACGACTGCTTCATCGAACAATTACAGGTGCAAGTGGACTCGCCGATATTCGGGGGAGCGGCATTGCAGAAGTCGTATAGCTCGATGACTTCGAGCTGTCACAAGACTTCGTTCCCTTTGACAACGAGCTGGGCAATTCCACCTCCTCCTGCTCCGACAAATGCTACAGCGACTTGTAAAGGCAAGACATACCAGATCCAACCCTCGGACGACTGCCACAGCATCTCCCAGGCTCAGAAAATTGGAACAAATTGGCTTCTTACCGACAACTCACTCCCAGCATACTGCGCCAATTTCCCGAAAAACGGCAGTCTGTGTATTGTCAACACCTGTGACACTTATACAGTGAAGGCGAACGAAACTTGTACAAGTATTGCCGCGTCTCAAAACGTCACTGTGGCCCAATTGCTCAGTTGGAACCCGGTTTTTGGCCTGTCTTGCAGCAACATCTACCGCAGCGTAGGTTCTCAAATTTGCAAATCTGGACCGGGGACCCCATACGCTGGACCAATCGTCACATCTGCTCCAGGAACAACGCCCGGTCCTACAGTCGTGCCAGCGCCCTCTGGCATAGCTAATGGCACGAATACTAAGTGTGGCCAATACTACCTGGTGCAGCCCGGCGACTACTGCAACCTCCTAACAATCAAGTTTGCAATATCGTTGCCTGACTTTATTTTCCTGAACCCTGCCATAAATGCCAAGTAAGTTCTTCCGGTGTACGGATTGACCAAGTTGACACGTCCAGCTGTACGAATCTGTTTGCCAATGAAAACTACTGCGTAGCACCAGTGGGCAATAGTGAGTACAACACCAATGATATCGCAGATTTTTGACTCATTTTGATTAGTCGATGACTACCCTGGACATTCTGGATACATTCCCACCCCAACCGCTTACTCCACCATTCCTTGGACAAGCTTCCCCAAGGCCACCTATGTGCCACCAAGTACTAACATCTCCCAAATCCTGCCATTTGCACCAGGTACTCGACTCGATTGTGTTTTGTACGTGAATGGCGCCGATCAATTCGTCGACACCACGCAGGGCAATGCATGTCAAAACATTGCTAGTGGATGGGGCGTATCGACCGACCAGCTCACCAACTGGAATCCAAGCCTGAACGCATCAGACCCCAGTTGCCACTTCGATCCCAGCTACCGCTATTGTGTCCAGCAAGTACCGACACCCCAGAACCAGGCGCCAGCAACAGGTCCCCCACAAAGCCCATTGCCCATGCGCGACGGCACCTGGACCAATTGCACAACCTACGAGGACCTGACCTTTGGTGAGACATGCCAGATGGTGCTCGACGGCTACGGTATCACGCTCGCCCAATTCTACGCCTGGAACCCTGCCGTTGGGTCAAACTGCCAGAACCTATGGACCGGCTACCAGTACTGCGTCCGCACCAACAGCTCCGGTGCATCTCCCACCGTGTCTAGCCCTGCGAACCCTACGCCCACGGCACCAGTCCAGGCTGGACAGCCGACAAACTGTAATCGCTGGTATACCGCCGTGAACGGGGACACGTGTGCCTCGGTTGAGCAAGCGGGTGCCCTCTCGGACGCCCTGTTCAAGCAATTCAACCCCGCTGTCAACAGCGACTGCTCGGGTCTTTGGGCAACGTACGCCTACTGCATCGGCACAACCAACCAGAACCCAGCTCCTAGCTCGACGTCAACCACGACCAGTACTTCTCCTACATCTTCGACTTCCGGTGTTGCTGTCCCGAGTCCGACGCAGGTGAATAGCATCGCGGCGAAGTGTAACAAGTACGCACAGGCTGCCAGTGGGAGCTATTGTTCGGCGTTTGCGACGACGAATGGGATCTCGACGACGGATCTGTATAGCTGGAATTCGGTGCTGGGATCGTTGGGGGAGAACTGCAACACCCAGTTCTGGAGTGGGTACTATTATTGTACTGGTGTGTCGGCGTAGTGTACGAGTAGAACCCGAGAACGAAGGTTGTCAATTAGTGAGAAAGAACGTTGTAACATGCGAGACCTCCAAATCAAGTCGTAGAAAAGAAAAACGAGCCTAAACTTCCCTCCGCTGGACAAGCTTTATTGAACCAAAATCAGTGACGGCGTGGGTGGAACTGCCACACCCCTACCCCAACCTCACTTTCTTATCCAACATTTCCTCGTCCCCAATTTTAGATTTATTGAAAACTTCCAAGAACTGCATTATAATTGCGCACCCGAGATTTTCGATCCCATTTATCTACCGCATCCACGGTTACTACATATCATAGCAAATAGCAATCAATCCCCCTCATGCATTCATTTCGAGGTTTTCGCAACTTTGACAGAATAAATAGAAACAACGGATAAGGAAGTGGATCTGTGTGGCGAAAATGTGGCCGATATACATAGCTATAGAGCAGAAACGTGCGTGTCTGGAGATATCATCTCGGTGCATCTTGAGTTCTTGGTCTTCCGTTCGGCAATCGCCATCGTGTAAATCAAATGTTATGCGAGCCCTGTCAAGACACGACCCCCAATCGTACCTTCACATCTCCATCAACTCCTTAGCCAGCAAATACTCCCTCTCCCACGCCTCCCTGATTTTACACATCCGACGAGTTTCATCCATATGATGCCCCACGAAGTCCACGCCAGGTACGTACGGCTTCTCCAACGCTCTCTGCCTACGCCGTTCTTTGTAAAATCCGTCTGGCACCTCCGCCTCGGGCTCCTTCTCCCCCTCGTCCTCCCCGTCAAACTCCAACCACATCACCCCTTCCTTCTCCCAGTCTTTTCGATCCATTACAACCATTATATTTCGGGCCTGCCAGGTTGCGGATCTCACAGCATATGATAGTACGAGTGCCAGGTCTCCGCCGGCACGGAAGAGCTTTTCGCCGCGGTAGTGCCGGATGCAGGTGACGTTGTCGGCGTTGGGGAGGAAGAGGAAGTCGAAACGGAACCATTGCATATCGTTGTGCGAGAGCTGCTCGATAATGGTTTTGTAGAAGGCTAGTGGGAGTGAGTCGCAGGTGGCGGACGTGGCGCCGTAGGTGATGTAGATTTGCCAGCTCCAGGCGGGGAGTAGGGGTTTTTCTGTAGCAATGTTGAAATCAGTTGCTGGTTCTTATTCGTTTTCTTTCCAAGAGGGGTGGGTAAGAATGATGAGGCGGTGCTTACGGTCCTTTTTGACCAGGCTGCGGAAGAGACTTAGGGCGCCGTTGCCAGTGTGGTCTGTAAACGGTCTTTGTTCGTATACTAGGTCCCGAGTCTGGGCGATTTGTTCGGCCGTGGGAGGCGGAGTTATGGGTCGCGGGTCGCCTCTGAGTTCGGCGGATTTTCTTCTGGGGATTGAAGAGAGTTGGAATTTCGGAGGTAGGCCACCAGTTTTTTCGGGATATTTTCTCGGGGGAATCGTGTTGAGTTGTTGGGCTGGAGGTAGAGCACCGCTGCTCTCATTCGTAGTGTCTGAACTCATGGTTGTTGGTGGAAGGACGATCGAAGGAGCAGTGTTGCAAAGGTTTAGATGAATGTAAAAATATTAATTACGGTACTGCATCAGCCCCGATCACCCTGCCTGTCAGCTTGTTTGGGGACGCCTGAATTGACGGCACGGTGCTCCCGCCCCTTCAGATCAGGCATTCTGCGAAACTTCTCGTTGTTGGATAAGCAATTGGTTTGACCCAATCGGTTTGACCGACCAACTGTTTGAGACCCCATGAGAAACGCAACTTTCTTCTCAGATTTCTGTCATCTTAACAGCGAATTACCTACCTGCCAAGACTTTTAGCGGCATATCCCCGGCCAACCTTATCGTTGTATGCGAAACCTGTGCCGTTTTTTTTTGAATTTGCCGAGAGCCCCATCAAAATTAGCGAATCTTCAAAAAGTGCAAAATAAGAACCAGATTTGTAGAATCAACCCCATTGCCCCCCCAGTGCTTCATATGTAGTATATTCAGTGCCCCATATGTGGCCTACCCAGTGTTCCATATGTGCCCTATTCAGTGCTCCATATGTAGTATATTCAGCGCTTCATATGTAGTATATCCAGTGCCCCATATGTGGCCTACCCAGTGCTCCATATGTAGCCTACCCAGTGCTTCATATGTAGTATATCCGATGCTTCATATGTGGCCTACCCAGTGCTTCATATGTAGTATATCCAGTGCCCCATATGTGGCCTACCCAGTGCTTCATATGTAGTATATCCAGTGCTCCATATGTGGCCTACCCAGTGCTTCATATGCGACCTATCCAGTGCTCCATATGTAGTATATTCAATGCTTCATATGTGACCTACCCAGTGCTCCATATGTAGTATATCCGATGCTCCATATGTGACCTACCCAGTTCTCCATATGTGATCCATCCAGTGCCCCATATGTAGCCTACTCAGTGCTTCATATGTAGTATATCCGATGCTTCATATGTGGCCTATCCAGTGCCCCATATGTGGCCTATTCAGTGCGTCATACGTAGTATATTCAATGCGACCTACTCAGTGCTTCATATGTAGTATATCCGATGCTCCATATGTGACCTACTCAGTGCTTCATATGTAGTATATCCGATGCTCCATATGTGGCCTATTCAGTTCTTCATATGTGATTCATTTAATGCTTCATACGTGATCTATTCAGTGCTTCATATGTGATCTATCTAGTGCCTCTTATGCGACTTACTGAATAGATCGTATATACTACATATGAAGCACTGAATGTACTACATATGAAGCATTGGATAGATCACATAAGAGACACTGAATAGATCACACATGAGGCACTGAACATACTACATATGAAGCATTGAATAGATCACATATGAGGCATCGAATAGATCACATATGAGGCATCGAATAGATCACATATGAGGCACTGAACGGGTCACATATGAAGCACTGAATAGGTCGCATATGAAGCACTGGGTAGGCCACATATGGGGCACTGGATATACTACATATGAAGCGCTGAATATACTACATATGAAGCACTGAATAGGGCACATATGAAGCACTGGGTAGGCCACATATGGGGCACTGGATGGATCACATATGGAGAACTGGGTAGGTCACATATGGAGCATCGGATATACTACATATGAAGCACTGGGTAGGCTACATATGGAGCACTGGGTAGGCCACATATGGGGCACTGGGGGGGCAGTGGGGTTGATTCGTTCTTATTTTGCACTTTTTGAAAATTTTGATGGGGCTCTCGGCAAATTCAAAAAAAACGGCACAGGTTTCGCATACAACGATACTGTGCCCTTTTTGTTTGCGGGACTCAAGGGTGACACTTTTTCAGAAGGCATACTCTTGAGCAAGAGTTAAAATACACTGAAGTAATTCCTGAAGACGCTAGGCGTATGGTGCCAGCCGTTGAGACTTCGTCGTCATAATGTTTATGCTCAGGAATGGTAAGTCTGCCCCTCCAAGATGCCCCGCTGAGGCTCTTGTACAGTAGCTCGCCATAGCATGTGCCGCACTGGCTTACTTTGGTTCCTACAGTGACGAAGTATCTTTTTGGCGACGCCTCAAAAGAGTCCATCATTGGAATTCCCCAGGGCCAGCTCTACCTCGTCCGCCCTCTCTCCCCAAAAGGCTACTCTGAGCTCATCTTCAAAGACGCCGCTGCCTCAATAAGGCGCACTGGACAAGATTACCAATATCAGCTAGTCATCCAACGCGCATACGAGGAGGGAGAGGAGGAGCTGCTAGCAGACGAAGACGGCGAGGATGATGCCGCGGAGAGATTAAGTGGGGAGAAAGACGAGAAAACATTTCTCCTTGATCAAGGACTGCACTTTCGGACCGAGATAAGGGAAGGTGGAGAGAAAGTCTTTGCATGGCGGGATCTAAGCGGCGATCCTGGTGACCTATACGAGTTTGTCTGTGATCGCTCGGTACAGGCTAGTGAAGTTGGTACTTTTGAGCTGGTAGCTGTCAAGTGCCAGTACGAGAGAAAATATCGGAAACCAAACGATACTGCTACCGAGAAGGATTTGCAACAATTCAATTTTGAGGAACAACCGATACCAAGTGCAAGTCCGTTGGCTAGTCCATCGATTAAGACCAAGGCGCCTGCTCTTCCTGCACCTAAACCAGCAGTGGCTAAGTCCAGTACAGAACAAACAAAAGCGATAATGGCACCCAAGAAAGCAGGAAAAGAGAAGGCTCCGGCGAAAGAGATAAAACCTACTGTAGCACCGCCGCCAGCTATACATCCAGATGCGACAGAGGTTCTTACCAAAGAGACAGCCGAGCTACATCTGTTTGATTTCGATTCGGGCGCATTTGTTTTGCAAGATCCTTCTGTCTCCGCAACTGTGTCTGAAACAGGCACGTGGAGGTATTGGCTCCAGATCACTGGTAGCGAGAAAGACTGGTTAGGCCAGCAGGTCATTGCAGACATTAATCCTGTTTTCAACTTTGAATATCTGTCATTTATTTTCAACCACTACACTGATGATGGCTCCGCTTACTCATGGCTACTTCGATTCAAGAACCAAGAGACTGAAGAGCGATTTCAGGAGGGATTGATGCAGGCGCTTTGGGAGCAGCTAAACGAGACCAAATGGAAAAAGACCACGGATGACGATAGGCAATATGTTCTGGATGCCTTCCAAGACCTTACCATGGAGGACGCCCCAAAAGAGGGCGCAGACGAAGAGGAAGAAGTTGAGGAGGTGGAGGATGATGGCCAGAAGAGCGAGCACTACGACACCGACGAATCTGAGGATGACGTTGGAGTTCGAGATGATGATGGCAATGTCAACTCGCAGCTCGCGGTGGGTTATAAGCATGACAGGTCTTTTGTAGTACGAGGATCAAAGATAGGAGTCTTCAAGCATACACCGAATAACAACCTGGAGTTTTCGACAAACATATCGAAAGTGGAAACGCCAGGAGGGAAACTCTTCAGCCCAACGAAGGTCATGCTCCATGCTGAAGATACAAATATGATCTTGCAAAATCAGAACGATCCTCATTCCTTGTATCGTATGGATCTAGAGTATGGAAAAGTAGTCGACGAATGGAAGGTGCACGACGATATTGCGGTAAAGACGTTTGCACCAGAAAAGGTAGGTTTTTTTTCACCCTCGTTGTTCTTACACTTAAAACTCCTAATATCCTTAGAAATTCTCCCAAATGACCGGCGAACAAACCTTCCTCGGCCTCTCACACAATGCCCTATATCGCATTGACCCCCGCCTCTCAGGCAACAAACTCGTCGACTCCGACCTAAAACAATACACCTCCAAGAACGCCTTCTCCGCTGCAGCAACCACAGAAAAGGGCTACATTGCCGTCGCCTCCGACAAAGGCGACATTCGCATGTTTGACCGCCTAGGCATTCGCGCCAAAACCTCCATCCCCGCCCTGGGCGAACCCATCCTCGGCCTCGACGTCTCCGCCGACGGCCGCTGGGTGCTCGCAACCTGCAAAACCTACCTCCTCCTCATCGACGCACTCCAAAAAGATGGCAAGAACGAAGGCGCCCTCGGCTTCGAAAAATCATTTGCAAAAGACAGCAAACCCCAGCCCCGCCGCCTCGGCCTCCAGCCCTCGCATGTCGCTCAATTCCAATACGAGACCCACACCCCCCTCGCCTTTACGCCCGCCCGCTTCAACACCGGCACCGATCCGAACAACAGCAAAGAAACCTCCATCATCACAGCCACAGGCCCCTTTATAATCACTTGGAGCATGGAAAAAGTCCTAGCAGGCAAGCGGGATCCGTATACGATCAAGCGGTATGAGGAGGAGGTCATGGCGGATGATTTCAAGTTTGGCAGCGATAAGAGCGTTATTGTAGCGCTGCCGAATGAGGTTAATATGGTCAAAAAGGAGAGTTTCCGGAGGGCGACAAGGGAAAGTATTGCGGCTGGTGGGGCGGCGGTGGGGGGAAGGGGCAGTGGTGGGAGGGGAAGTGCGGGGGGGGGGAGGAGTGGGAGGGCGAGAGGGGGGATTGTCGAGGAGGCGTTTTGAAGGGGTGTGGTGTGGTGTGGTAGCTCGACGGGATGGGTTGGGGGTTGGGAAAGTGTCATGATTGGGGATAGAAGCTGCTGGGGGTTTTTATGGTTGTTCACGGCGTCTTGGTGGCAGCGAGAGCTGGGGATTGTATGTTTCGGGTCCTCGATGATATCCCTTTTCGCATTGGTTCTAGAATGTCATATTAACGATGGTGAATGATGGAAATGAAGCTTACGAAGCTTACGAAGCCTTCGCGGCGGCCAGATAGCCCAGTCTTTTCTTTTCATTTCATTGTGTCTGAATTTGTCGTCTCACAGCACTAGATGCTGGACTTTTCCGATTTCCAGCCTCCCCCCTAATCAATAGGTGGTATTTACCCCCCAAAAAAATCCCATGAACGCCACTTTCTCCCACAACTCCGCACCACAAAACCATCTCCACTCATCCCCCAACACACCAACATTCCACCCCCACCACCTCAAACTTCTCGCCCTCCTCACTCAGTCCCTCGTTGCCAAACGTCATGCACGGACTGCTCACCCCACGCTCCAGCACCCCATCGAGCCAAAGCCCGTACCGCCCATCGCCGCCGCCAACGCTGAGGTACGACGGCTCGCAGAAGATCAGGTAGTCGTTGATGCCGCTGTAAGGGAAGGCTTTGAAGCGGATTAAGGGCGGGGTTGAGATGCCAGGTTTTGATGAGGGGGGGTGGTTGTTGGAAGGGGGAGTGGGGTGTAGATGGTTGGGGAAGGTGGCAGTGGTGGGGGAGGCGATGGTGGTGCTGCGGGCGAGAGAGGAGGTGGTGGGGGCGCTGGGAGGGGGGGGGAGGGAGGCGAGGAGGGAGAAGGTGGGGAGGAGGGAGGCGCGCCAGAGGAAGCATTCGCCTGTGCCGTAGAAGGAGGGGGAGGGGTGGGGGGCGGAGGTTAGGTAGGCGCCAAAGATCTGGGGGGGAGAAGGGTTAGATTGTATTGGATTTTGAGGTGTGGGGGGGAAATGGGCAAGGGGGGGGGGGGGGTGGGGGCTTACGCTGCCACCAGCATCGCGGACCACGAGGACGAAGGAGTTGTCTTTCGGAAGTGAGGGGGAGGAACATTTGCTGTAGAGCGTGCCGAGGCTGGTGCCATCTTGTTCGACACTGTAGGTCAAAGACCAAGTATCATGGAGCTGCAGTCGTGGCGGAACAAGAAGCCGAATCTCCTCCGCAAGAGCGCGCGATAAAATCGTCGCCGAAGGAGAAGTACTGGCATGCACACCGGAGAGCGTAAGCGGGGTAAGCGGCGGCGGTTGGAAGGGAGAAGCGGTTCGATGGGGCGGAGTGTAAACGCCGTTCACATCGTAAGGCGGAGACGGTGCGGTGGGCTCGCGGAACTTGGCGTTGGGTGATATGTTCCGCGGAGATGGTTCGGTTAAGCGGCGGTAGAGACTTGAGACGACGTGCGAGACGGGGTAGGAGAGGTAGGAGGAGTTGGAAGCTTGGGCTTCGGAAGGGGGAGTGGATGTGGTGGAGGTGGAGGGCTCGCTTATATTGGGGGTTGAGGACATTGGGGCGGTCACAAAGTCATCGTCGGTATTTCATAGAACGTATGAGCTTTGCAAGATCGATACTTGATAGTTGGTGTTCTGGAAGTTACAATTGATTTGATTTGATGTTGCTGCAAGCTTGCAAAACGTGGCTTGAAGCTCTGGCCATGAGGCTCAGCGGATCGTCCCGTTCTCCCGCTTCTTAGCGTCCCTCGGCCCGCACTGCAAGTCATCCTATAGGCATCTTCCTTTGGCGAGTCGACTACAAATCTCGCCCCTTCTTCTGAAGATCAAAACATCTCAACAAGATTCAATGCATGATCCCATCCATTCTGCTAGCCCAAGATACTGAATTTGGATCAGTATCACGCTAATTAATTTATGAGCCGAGTTCTAAATGTCTAGGGATCCCATTCAGGACAATCAAAAATACAAACTTGGCGCAACATACCGAAATCTCGAAGACTGGATCAATGGGAGCTAACTAGTTTAGAAGATGTAAAAATTTAAAAAGCGCGAACGGGCCATAGTTCGCATTCCAAGCTGTGTAGGTGGAAAATTTTTCGGATGAACCAGATGTGAAGGGAGCCTTTGGAAACCTTACGCGGAGACTGGGTGATAACCTTCTTACTATTTACAACGTCGGCAATTCCATGCGACGATGGTAAAACATCCATTATCATCTATTCCGCATACCCGACGGGTAGCCAACAGACGAGATACTTGTTCTCGGTCACACATTGAGGCATATGAAGTATACCAACAAAAGCCACCTGCCCTCCTAAATCAATACCCGTAAGAGACACATGTTGCTGCCTCGTCTTCCCCAGCTGCGAATCCAGCCTGTATCATGATGCCCGATTGCATCGGGAGAACGGCTCAGGGTCTGCGATAAGAATTCCATGTAAGATCTCTTACGGCACAGATTTTGCGCCGTGGTCGTCCTTGGACAAGATTGTAGAATCTGTTTCCAAAGATGCACTCCAAGATCCCGGTGATATCTGGCGCTTGATCTCTGGTGTCGGTTGAGGACCCCACCTCTATTGACCGGTTGAATTCGAAGAACACTCAATCTGCAGGCGTGCTACAAAATTTGGGTAATAATCTAAAAACCTATATACCCGTGAATTAATTCGTAGCTGGGCGTTGTCAGTGCTGGAATTTGAAACTGAATTATCGAGAGTGCCTCGTGGACAGCTGTATGCGCGCTTCGATGTTGGAATATGTACACCTAGGTTTCTTGCTAAAGAACGTAGTTTACATCCATGTGGGGGGCTATTACTGAAACCACAGAAACTTATAGTTTGGCATGCAACAAGCTCTTAGTTCGGCTCCAAGACTACATCGCCGTGAACAGAAATCCGATGAGTTTCTTGCACAAGCTTTTGTTACAGTACTCTAGTCTCAATTTCGATGTCGTAGCCTCGTAGGCGTTTGACTTCTGTGTTTCATATGTGAACAACGCTGCCCTGGATGGCATGCTCCATTTTCCCTTCATTCTTGTCTCGAGGCCGGAGCATTGATCATGCAGTCGATTCTGTTGAAAGTGGTAATGAGGTGTCAAGGTTAGCTCGGAGTATTGCCCGATCCAGGATTCACCGGATCTTCCTCTATTTTGGACATGTCGACTGCTGGCGTGTCTGCAGCGTCCTGTTGCTCAGCGGCTTCATTAAAATCGCCAGCGTTTGAGGGCGTAGCTCCCGTTTCCTCGTCTCGTTCTACCGCTTTGCCCTTGAGTACACCACCTTTTCTCTTCGGTATCACCTGTAGAAAGGCTTCACCCCAGTCACCGACTTCAAGCCATCGAAGCATGATTTCGAGGACGTGGTTTGTCGCAAGAACGAACCTGCTCGTCATTTTCATATAATCTCCAATTGGCAACTTTGCAGTCTTCATATTCTTGTCCATCGCTTTCTTGTAGCAGATGCCTTTATGTCTATTCTTGTCGACAATGCCTCCAATAACGTATGTACTATATGGCCGTAGCTCTGTCAATGTGTTCGGGCTGTCACTCGTCAAGTAGATGATCTCCCCTTCGTCAGACGGATCTGTTGGTAGAGCCTGGAGAGACTCCTTCTGACTCGCAAGAGCTCCAGCAATTTTATCGCCGTTGTCCTCCTTCATCTGTTCCTGGGCCTGGCTCGCAACCTCAGCAAAACCTTCGGCCAAGAATCTGATGCCTTTCCAGGACTTGTGATTACCAGACAAAATGGTATCGAATCGATCTTTGAGATGCCCCCCAAAGGAGCTGATAACAAGATGGGCCGGATATGGCGCCTTGCAATTATCAGAGTAGCATCTTGTCAGCTGAGAAGCCAAGGATTTCCGCTCAGTGTCCATCATCAGATCGTCAAAGCCGCAATCAATAACTAGTGTAATCGGAACCTGAATAGCATGGCGGTGATTGCGCAATTTGGATTTCTCGGGTTCACGCTTTTGAGGGTTTCCATTCGCGCCAGCATCGATGGCGGTCCCAGTCGCCGCTGCAGCCTCCTCCCGCGCAGTTCGCATTCGCTGCTTTTTTTCTTGGAGCTTCTCTTTTCGCCGGGCTTTTCGCTTCTCGCGATTCTCCTCCCATTCTTGATCTCGTTTGAGCTTTTTGAGCTTGTTCTTCGACGGCGGAGGATCATTCACGACAGCATTGACTTCTATAGCAGTAGGCGGTACCATTTCATCCATAGGATTGGGTCCTCCAGCTGCAACAGATGATCCGACATATGGGGATACCCCCGCCTTCGCAGAGTTTTCTCCACTGGACGAAGCCTCCATGTTGGTGAATTTCCTCTTCATTAGTGGAAGATCTCGCCAAGCGACAATAGTTAATGGTATTAGATTGACTTTTCTCCAAGTACGTAACGTAAGGACAGTCTTTGATTTGTAGAATTTCCCAAGGGAAGTATGTATCATAAACAATTTGGCGATGAAAATCCCTAACGGAAGCCTATGTTAAAAAGAGAGGAGTGAAAGAACGCATAGGATAGCTCAAATATTCATCTGGCCTGCTTTCAGACCCTTGCTCTGGAAGGATTGGTATTATGCTCTTAATTAATGAGTTCATAGAGGGCAGCTTCTGTATTGGTTTCTTACAGATATCGTAAGAACCAGAAATCAATCAGTCTCGTTCTTAAGAGCAATTACATTTGAATGATTCCACATGCAAGGAATTCTGCTCATAAAGGAAAAAAGTTCAAGAGTCAAGAGTTAAGCTAGCGTGCGTAGATTTGGCGCTAGAACATATCAAGTCTAAACCGATACCGCACCGCGACCTCAACCTCGACCACCAAGTCCGCTCTTCCATTCTCATATCGCGATGGCGCAAGACCTGCCTCCATCCGGTGGCTACGAGCCCATCCAATACAAGGTATATTCTAATCACCTCCCAACACACGCCATTGAGTTCAACAACCGAAGCTAACCCCCCCCCAAGCGCAACATCCCCGCCCGCGGTTTCCGCCCCTCCTACTACCTCGCCGCTATGGGCCTCATAATGACGTATGGGTTTTACAAAGTTGGCAAGGGGATCAGGGAACAAAAGTGCGTGCCATTGGCCCCAGGTCATTCGGGAGTCGTGTTCAATGCGCGCGGAGATACTCGCGCCTTCGCACTGGGGCTTTTTAGGAGGGGTATGCTGATGGGGATGCTACGATAGTGAACTCGCTCGAGAGAAGATGTGGAGCCGTATACATCTGATACCAATGCTGCAAGCAGAGGAGGATCGGGATGTGGTGCGGAGGCATTGGGCGGACAAGGCGAGGGAGAGGGAATTGACGGGGAGTGAGATGAAGGTTTACCATGGTGATAGGTAAGTTTTGAATTCTATCACTGATTCTGGGTGGATAGAGACAAGTGGTTTTGCTCCATTGAGGCATGGCTGGGGTCCGATGATAACTGTATGGCCAGAAGGACGATGGTCTGGCTGTAACCGTATGGGGATGCTCGCTAATGCTTCCTTTTATATTGCAGATTCGTGCGCCCTACATACGCAATAACGCCGGCGAAAGTTACCAAATAGTATCTGTGTAGAAAATAGGCGTTCATGGGGTATCAGGTCTATCTTCTAGTTTTGTAAATGCATTGATAGAGCCACCAGAACACCGAGTCATCATATTCGCAAGAAAACGGAGAGCTTGGCAGGCTCCAACAAGAGCTGCGCCGCCCACCATGCCCATTCAACCAAACATAGCAGCAATGCCGCCAAGATCCGGGCTTTCGTCTTTTTTTCCATTTGCTTGCACGTCAACTGTCATATATTTTTCCTGCATAGCCGATCTAATCTTCTTCGGATCAGGCTTCGCGACCTTGCCCTGCTCACTAACACTAATCCCTCGAAGCCCTTCGAGCAGGTCCAGTACTATAGCTCGCTGCTGGCGGCTATTCGAATGTGCTCTCGCCAGGTGACGTATAGTACGGTCTACCTCATCTGCAGGGATCGAAGGGAGTGACAGTAGAACCTGCTTCGGAGTCTCCGTCCGTGGGCTGTAAGCGATGACAATACTGGCGATAAGCTGAGCGAGATCCTTTTGCAGGTCCACAAAGTAGGGGTCGTGTAAAGATGTTATACACGCCTTAAGGACTTCCGTTGATATAAATTCTCGGACATCGATCTCAATAGGATCGGTGCCTTCGAAATCCGGGATAAGAGAGCGAAGGACCCGCGTGATGAACGAGCAGGATCGGGTATCGCGCATCCGGAGTGCGTGGGTGCAGAAGAGGATTACTGGCTTCAGAATGTCTGGTGTGCTTATGATAAATGATCGTATGGTGGGCTGGCTATGCTGGACTTCGCCTTGTGGTTCTGGCACCAGGTCCAACACCACGTCCACACCTGTAGGATCTGTCCGTTGTCAGCATTCAGCGGTCTTGCGCTCTTGTAGCATTTAAATACTTACTGGCTTTCTGTGGATCTAGTAGGCCTACCACCATCATCACCGAAGTGAACGTCAATTGTCGAAGGATACTCTCATCTCTCATTTCATCGGCTAGGTTGTCGTCTTCTGATGCCGCCTTTGTCCTTGTCTCGATCCTTTCCCACTCATTACTAGCTTTGCGATCGAGCTGCTCAAACAATGCGGCCAATATCGGGGGCAGGAAGTGATTTCGACAGGTAATGGGACACTGGTCAATGATGGGACGGATCATCTCTACCAGTATAGCCATCTGGTGGGTAGACAATGCGCAAGCGTCCGTAAACAAGGCACGGGAAAGAGGCGCAGGTAATTCCTCATAGCTGTAGAAATGCTCTCCAAGGAGGCTCATGTAGTATAGTAGTCGATATCCGGTTTCGCGAACAGCTCTCAGGGTGGCGCGGATAGACGAAGCGAAGCCTTCAACTGTCGTCCTGGTACCGCCGACTTTGGCATAGAACTCATCTCGACTTCCAGTCGAAATACCTACTTGCCAGAATCGATCCGTGAGAATCCGACGGACAATGCCATTCATCTCCGGAGCGATATGTGACCAATTAGCAGGATCGTGGAAAGCGTGCGCTTGGCTGATGAAGTGGAGAAGGTTTGGCAGTATCAGAGGTATGTTTCTCTGCCACAGCGCGCATGCCATGTTGTACGGCCTTGAGCCCGGTTCCAATTTCTCAACACTTACACTCAAGATTGTTTTCGTCGCCTTAAGGGGCAAACGCTCGAGAGCATTCTGCATATGGAGTTGAAGAGCTCTTCCGTCGTCATCCAATGGATGGGTTGACCAGTCCGGTATTTGGTGCACAGCACGGCTAGTGACATATTGCTGAATCCCTCCGAGGCCAAGAAGGTCACAGAACCCTTCGAAAGACGAAAGTGACTCAGTAAGTGCCTGATTCTGCCATTGTGCCATCATAGGTTGGAGAAAGTTTTCAAGTCGCGCTTCACGTGGCTTGGAGTCTACACTGGTCGCTCGATGGGTTATGATGAACAGAACTGAAGAGTATCGTACGCGAGTTTGCTCATCCAGAGCTACGGCCTGACTGACTTGGTTGACTTTCTGCTCCACTTCATCAAAGATCGTTATAAGATAATCGGGAAAACGCATTGCAAGCCGCTGTAATTGATGAAGACAAAAGCCATGGAGGTCTTTCACAGCATCGCTATATGTCGCACAATTAGGATCGTCAGGACATCTAGTGTCCAGTGTGTACTCGAATATTCTAAAGGCAAACCGTGCATTCCGCTTTAAGGGGCCAGTCGCAAACCCGACAGCTAATTGAATAACGCGCTCCTTGATCAATGGATCCTCAAACATAAGACTTAACAATCGATCACACCATACTTGAAGATTTGAAGTCATGATGTCGTGCTCATTTTCTGACGCAGAACTGCTTCTGTGAGACAACCATTTCGAGTAGCCTTTCAGAGCAGCTTCTATTACAGAGAACTGTGCGTCGAGACGTATGAGAGGGACAGAAGTCTTCGTATAAGTTTGAATTGAGAAAGCCGGTTCTCCATCGTACAGGTGGTCGAGTACTTGGTCTGCTTGTCCAAGGATATGATATAGAGCATCGGCGGGCTGCGCCTGGACAATAGTCTCCACGATCTGGTTGCAGAATCTTGTATAATTTCCTAAGAATGCATGTCTTTCCGGCATTGTGTCTACATCTTCGTTGAGGAACACTATGCTTGGATTGCTAGAGTCTTCAGGTAAAGATTCATAGCGCACAAGTCGGTGGCTGCAGGTCTCGAGTAAATCTGGTATAAGAGTTGATACGGCTGGGGAGCTCCCAATCTTCTCAGAACTCAGCAACTTGACCCAGAGGTGCAGCGCCGGGATGGAGACATGGAGACTTTGGTTCTTCACAATGTCCAGAAGAAGATTAAAGAAGCCAGACAAATCACTGTCTTGAGGTATAAGTGTAGGTCTTTCCTCAAGAAGCCTGCCGATATTGAATATCATCTAGCATATATTAGCATAAGCTTTTATAAGGACATTATCTTATAGATTTACTTCTGAAAACTTCTTAGTTAAAAGGTATTTCTCCTCATCGATATCTGCAGCATCCACAACGGACCATTCATACAGTCTTTTAAGCAGGCTAATAATGTCCTGCTGATACATTGGACACACCAGATCTTTGAAGTCATCTTCGGAAAACCGCGAGCGGTTGTAAAGCGTATAAAGCGCATCCACTGCAGCCTAAGCCTTTGAGTCAGTGGTGTACTCGATCCTCCTTGTGGACCTGGAGACATACTTACCAATTGAATCGGTAGCTTCGAGGCTGCCAGACACCCACATACCCGCTGGACACAACGCGTTGTCACTAGGGCTCTTGGAATGACCCAGCCAATGATCGATTTGAGGGTGCACAAGGCCTTCACAGCGCAAATCTGGCGAAATGCTTCCATTGAATTCTCGCTTGAACACCATTCAATAAGGTTCCCTATACGAGAGAGCCATCCTTCCTCACCATATCTAACATTAACGCTCGTCTCTCTGGTTGGGAAATGCTCGGCAAGCACACTTGATGGCGTGAAGATTTCCACACAAGCCCTATTGAGATCTGTACCCCGAAGCCCTGCGGTAAGATCCTCGTGCCCGAATATGTCTTCCGATAGGCTTTCCAGCACTGTTAACACCAGGACCTTCTGCGCGACCGGACCCCCCCATAACCGGACTAGTCGCTCGTCCATATCCATCCAATCCAAAGCCCAGCTTCTCTTTGCTATTTCTACCCATATTGCCGCGATTTTGTTACGAATGTATAAAAGGTCCTCGTCATCGACTTCTTGGGCGAGATCCAGGACCCAATTTCGCAGTACCGTGCTTTGTTCCAGTGTATAATCTGTCCATCGATGGCGTATGGCGTGCTCTAGTAGTGAGAGCCCATAATGACGGACGATAGCTGGCTGTGACTTGGTCGAGGCGAGTGTAAAGCCATGGTAGGGTGCCTGGTCGTCTGACTTCACTTCTTCAAGATAGTGGGAAGCTGTTTGGCGTACTTCGTTGGGCGACCGAGGATTGTGTATAACCTCCAGGGCACTGAGTATCTGAGAGCTAGTATCTAATGATTTGTCTTTGCCATCCGGGCTCTTGGAGCCTGCATTGCCATTCATTTCGAGCGATTTAGAGATGGTGTCACGAACGTCTATAAGGGGGAAACTCGAAAAGGGATATGAAGAGTTACATGCGTAAAGGAATGTTAGTATTTAACACCTTTCCAGATGCCTTGCGAAACAAATTTCTCAATCCACCAGTCGAAGCTGCCGGCGCTTGTCAGTCAGATTTGAAAGCAGCTGACAGTTTATTGCGTGATAGTTCTGGCATGATATCATGCGCACATGGTCTGAAGACCCGGTAGTCGTAAATGAGTTCGATGTACTAAAGTCTGCCAAAAACTTCTGAACCTACAAAGTACTTTGATAGACAAGGCTGGTGTTTCGAAAGTTGCCATCTCGCCCGCGCCTGATTCAGCCCTATGGCCAACACCGCTCGCGCGCTCGCGTGACTAGATACATGGTCAGCATGTTTGCTTTCCCTCCGCCAAACTTCTTCTCTTACACTCTAGCCCTCCTCTGGGTTGCCATCATATCTCGTCCACGACGGTGTATCTGCAAGGCCCTCTAGCTAATCAACTGTGTACAACGCAAATTAAAGAAAATCTAGTCTGGTCTAACCAGCTGCACTATCTCTTACTGTCCTGCACTGATGCCACGGCATCATCTCCTATTCATTGTTCAATTACTACTCCTCGACTTTTCCAGCAATTGCATCAAAAAGCGGGAATCCGCTGCAACGAAGTACCAAAGCTCCCACATCTTCCTATCAGTCCTGTACATTGTAGTCCACAAAATACGAGCTTCCTTCACGCTCTAGGCAATTCAAAGGCATTGCGTCTACCTTCCTCTTCTCCTTTCTCCGTTCTCATTGCCCCCCCAAACTGTTCCTGCCCCCCTATTCCTCTAGCACGTTGCGCTGCGAGTCCGTTTCGTTGTAAGCTCTTCCAAGGCTCCGGTAGCTGTCCATGCGTTTCTTCAGACCGAATCGGCGGGATCGGCCTCTGCAAATGCTCGGGACCATGTCCTGGGGCTCTGTAGCGCTTGGGCTTTTGTTCCCGTTCTGCTGTTTCTTGGGAGGCTTTGCTCGGCACCAGTTCCATCGAAAAATTGACAAACTCATCAGGTCGAATGCTATGATCCCAGGCTCTCGCAGTCCAACTGTCACATTTTTTGGGTAGCGTCCTCGATTTAAAGATGTTGCTTAGGGCTGTGAGGCAAGACATGTTGCTACGAACTACGATCTCAAAGAGCTGACCAGTTGGGAGAGTTGCGTCAACCTTCAATCTTTTAATCGTTGATGGATATGGCAATGGGCTGCTTGTGGTGTTCAGTCGGAAGTGTGTCCAAAAGTGTTCTCTACATCTCTGTATATATACCTGGAGCGAAGCTACATTTAGACAAGATTTTTGAGACCTGATAACATTCAGCTCTCTCCCGCCTTCTACAGCTTTTCAAGACACAGATATTTTCTTGGTTCTCAAAGGATCATGTGAACAACTTCCAGCATTGACGTCGCGATATGAAACGTGGCGAGGCTTCTTGATTCTACATCTCCGATCCACTTGCACCATAACAAAAACAAGCTGAACCGCGACAGACAGATTATCACCATGATTCTCTGGAACAGACAAAAACTAAGACACCACAACAATTCTACGCGTTTCCGTACATCCATAGGATCAGAGGACATGGTGGCTCAAACTCAATCACGCTCAGACTTTGAGAATCCTGCTACCTTGCTAATCCCAACGCTCCCCATAAGGCTTCATTTTCATTCTCAAGACAACAGACGACTTTTACTGGCAGCGTTTTAATAGTTGGGATGAATCACAAGCAAAAGATCCTAAAAAATCAGAGTCTAGTTTTGTATGCAAAGAACCCATTTCAAATGGAGAAACTGGGACTTTAATGATTACTAGCAGACTAAACGCCAACGCCAAAAATCCAAGTCTATAATGCTCTTGAAATAATCAATGCTCTACCCTTGCATTCGCCGTTCTTTTCTTCCCTTTATTCCTCGTTCAGGTATCCCAATCCACCTCAGTAGGTCTCTCCCAAATCCTTGCTCTCTTCTGCTTCTTGAAGCCATGGTAGGCGGACTCGAATGAGGCGACCATCGGCGGCAGCGAATGTCCTAGCAGGCCTTCCCGGACTCTCTCGAGCGTCTTCCATGCCAGTTTCTCCATCATTTCCATCGTCACTCGCTTGTTCGGCCACCGATTCCTCACTTACGCTCTCCTCATCCTCACTCGCTTCTTCGCACATGGATTCCTCACTTGCGCTCTCCTCGACATCGATCTCTTGTGGCTCGCCTGAAAGCTCGGGAACATCGTCTTCTATCATTCCGTCCAACTCCACCTTCTCATTTTGCTCGCTTTCTAGTCCATCCTTCCGCTCCTCCTCCTCCTCCTCCAATAAGTCGGCTAACATACAGATTTGGTTTGACGACCCAAGCTCTTCGACCGTCTCGCTGAACTCCCTCTTCAGCATATCGATCACAATCGCATTCCTCTCGTTCATGAAATCGAGCCGTTGGTACTGTCCTCTCAATTCCTTCTCGGTCGCCATGCCCCTAAGACCTCCGGCGCCAAGAGGCTGCGATGTCCGTAATTCGTTGAGGTCATTGTCCAATTTCCCAACCCATGTCTGTAGGCTTTCAAGGTTATCGTGCTGGCTTTGTATCTCACCTTGCAGCAACTGAAAAGCTCTCTGTCCAAGCCAGAGCATAGCGATAATGAGTATGCCCTGAAGTAAGAGCGCCAAGATATTTAGCCAGCTGGAGCAATCCGCTTGAGACTGATCTGCGTGGGGAGGCGTGGCGTTGAAATCGGACATGTTTGTGAGTGCAAACTGCGTAGTGGGATTCTTCAACTGGAGTATGAATTGCGAATAAGCTGGGTTTGGAACGATCATATTAAGCTTGTATGTCCTTCTATTCCCGGCTGAAGCCATAGATATAGCATGTCAAGGTAAGAGCTTAGAGCATCTCGTTTGTTGCCAGCAAAGTAATTTGAGACGAGACGAAATAAGACATTTCTGAAAGACATCTGGGACGATGGTTGGAACGCTGTAGGCGATTCTAATTCATTCCCTTTCTCATGATGCTAGAAGGTTGCATGAGTTCGAAAGATTGGTTTCTTTGTGAGGGTTCTTGCATAGAGCTAAAGACTACTGTTTTGGATGGCAGGTCTTGTGAAACGGAAAACCTCACATTGTCTAAAATTGTAAATCTAGAAATCTACGGCGGTCTGCAACAAGAGAATACATGCCAGTAAACACAATGTGCAGAGTAAAAGTTTTAAGAACAAAATTTTGCAAAGCACTAAGAGAAACATTTCAACGAAAACCGGCATACTTTCTCCCCTCGTCCCTATATAACGTTAGAGGCACTTTCACCGGACTGGCACTGGAATTTAAAGCGTACATATGTTCTGACTTGCCGCTATGGCATATCATGCTCTCCGTTCTGGTTGGTCTTTGTGTATTGTAGCAGTGATTGCGATGGTTGGTCTCTGAGGATCCAGCAGGATATATATTCTTCCGGTCATGATCCTGTTCGTTTTGCTTCCCCTTGCCTTTCTCAATTAATCGCCAAGAAGCTTGAGTTCCTAGACCTCTTGTTAGACGGTCATCTGAAACCTCCCTTGGCGCTCGATAGACTCTTCTAACCCCTATCTCTTACTCCCCTACTACCTACGACACCAACCGCAGTCCTAGATCGTAGCGAGCCAGCGACGGCGCTTCCGAGCTTTGCGTCTACTTCTCCTGTATCATGCCTTTCTTTCCCGTCCCTTTCTCCTTCTTTCCATACTGAACGTCCCTATATCGACCGACTCGTTTCTTATCAGCATCAAGTTCCCTCTCTACTGCTTGAACGTCTCTTTCTTTCATGGAAACCGTCGCTTTCGCCTTTTCTAACGCCTTTTTCCTTGATCTCGAGCCCGTCTCCATTTTTTTCACCTCAGTTGTGTCGTTCCGTAATCGCGCTCTCTGCGATCTATCAATCCGATCTTGTGAACAATTCACCTCTGTCCCAACAGCTTTATCTTGAATTTGCTTTTCAAGCAATGGCACCCTAATTCTGTACACTCTAAGTGAAATCTTAGCAAGTATCTAGAAGAGGATGATCGTAGAATTTCCAGTCAAGCTTGGGAGTTGCGCCTTCTCTTGAACAACCGAGTGGAAAGAATTGAAGATTGAATGTAGTTCTTAGGCTGTCCAAGAAAGGGTGGATATTTATTCGAAGATCTGCCAGCTTTATGTACCAATGAAGCCGGGAGGCCAACCAGAACGATCTGGCTTCATAACATAAGACACTGTCGCGAGATATAGTAAGATTACATGGAACATCTAAGACGTAATCTGTAAGAACAGAATTTGAGACATTCAAAGAACCATTGTAATATGTGCACCATTAGACAAGAGTTGTTTGTAAATTTACTAGCGCAATCAAGTAAGTGTGCATTACTTGAACGGCACATTATGAAGATCAACGTATAGGTGGAGATCTCGACAATACAGCGGACGGCTCTCTAGAGATTTCCATTATGAACAGTCGACAAGATCAATGGAAATCAAAAAATTCAAAGAACACAGCCTCCAAGCGGAAATTCTTCACAGCTGATCAAGAAGATTTAAAAGTCTAAAACGACCAACAATGAGCGGGTAAAGGTCAAATAGGTAATAAATAAAAACTTCAGCAAGGAAATCTAGAAATTACAGATGACCTCCCTTGAACCAGTCACAAGCCTCCTTCTTTCCCGAATTCACATTTCAATCGTCGTATTACCAGCACCCGGCACGCCTCGCCACTTCAACGTTTCCGCCGGTGATCTGATGGATGCACGCGACCAAGAGGGTATCTGAGCTCTTCGTAATGGCGCTGTAGTGAGTTTGATTGTACTTGTGGAGCCCTGCTTCTTCCCCCGCTTAATGGTTGGCGTGATCGTCCGGGGGCTTGGTCTTCCACCGCCTTGAGCGGTTTTGGTAAACCTGTGGAATGTGACTGTTCCATGTAGTGAGCCTGTTCCCTGTCACGGGACGCTTGCGCATTGCGAGCCTCTTCCGTGCTGCGAGCCCCCGCCGGCTCTCTTCCTAAATCTAGCGACCTTTGCATAAAGGATCCGTGCATTCGAGTGACCTCACCTGAAGGGGAGGAGTCGATGGCTACAGGATTTGGCCGCGGTAGAGCGATGCGCTGTGTTCCTTTCTGACGCTCGAGGCTCTCCACTGATTCAGCACTTCCAACTTCTCCCCTATATTTTTTCCCTACCCATATCCCTGGAGGGTTAGAGTCTGGGATGCTAGGAGGCGGATCTCCCAAACCTTCAACAGGCTTCATCATGCCGAGGTCTGCAGTTTCTGGGTCCTGATGTAAGGCCTCAAGGGCTTCTTCTAGTTCCTCTTCTTCTTTTCTCACTTCTCTCACCTTTCGTTTCTCAATCGGCCCCTCATGGCAATGGCAGCTTCGATTGGTACCAATAGTGCTCTCTGGCTTGTGGATTCGCTGGCCGTGATTCTGCCCTCGCTGCTCTACCGGTGCCAGCCCCTCTTCCAGCTGCCGGGTTACTGACTGTCCAGATACCTTCTCAGCTACCATTCTGATAGTTCCACGGGGCGAAAATACGAAGATCTTGATATTATAATAGACATTGCCAATGGGATTGTCCTCAGGGAACGATCGACATAGCGTGCGATTGCGGAGAGCGTTATCTAACTCCGTCAGGATCTCGATGGATTTAGAGGCTAATAGAGAAAGCAGCCAGAGCACGATTGCTATAAAGAATTTGGCCGCACTGGTGACGGATTCGAACATTCTGTTCATGATGTTTGTTTGTTTTTATCAAATAAGGTGTGCTTGTGGATGTTGACGCAGTAGGATTCTAACTGCTTTTGAAAACCCAATGGTGCAATAATATCCTGTACAAGAATGACTGCCCACGTCAGCCGCTTCTTACATGCAGATACATGCGAAAGCGCTGAAAGAGTGGTTTTACTTCTTGCCTAAAGACAAGATACGACTTAAACACCACAGGACAAAATATCGTGGAATGAGCAAACCGAAACATGTGGACTGTCCAGAATAATCCATCTGATTCGGTCATCTTGTGGTGAAGTAGGATACGAGACATCTTTGTGAATTGTTCAATTTAGTCAAAGCTTCGAGTTGTCTTGGTATTGAGACAATAGTAGAGATTCAAGACAGAGCACACTTGCCCGACGCACACCGAAAGTTGCTTGAGATATAAGCAGAATCGACGAGAGTCAATAACATGCAAACTTTGGAATCTACCTCTATGTTCTATCCATTTCTCGCCCCAGACGTCCTGGTATCGTGTCTATAGTATAGTGAGGTCTGTATATCTTCTAACGCCGAGGAATTGCTTGTAGTGACATGAGGATCACTTTCCTTTCTCTTCATAAACCTTTACTTTGTCTGAATACTCTCGTATGTTTGAGACATAGTTTTCCTCGATCTGGTCGCCTTTCCCACCTGCAATTCGTAAGATCAGGTCATTTAGCGAGGAACGCCCAAGAATATCAACGTGATCGCCTAGTCCATGATTAGCCAATTCTATCACCAATTGCGGGGAAATTGTCCTTGAAAGTCATTCTTACCCGTATTAGGTCCACCTCTGGGAGAATATCGATCCGGCTCTACAACAAGTCAGTCTCATAACAACGCACTAGACCCTTTTGAATCTTACCATGAGGCATTTCGAAGACCTTGATCTGCACGCTTGCTGGGTTAAACCTCCTAATCCGCCAACCCTTGGCGCACATGTAGCCATTGCTCAACAGCGGTACAGTCCCATCGCCTTCACCCATAATGACACCGTGGTCCACCACACCCATCGTGACTGACGTATCTATAGTCACATTGAGGTTGGAGTTCGGGTCTTGGTCTTCGCGGTAGAAGTAGCTTCGTTCTGTTGGTTTGCCAACGCCGTAGAAGCAGTATATTTTCAAGTTTGGCGCCAGAGGGAGTCGCGTTTCTAGAGGATTGATCCATTTCCTAGGGTCTCGCGCGTTATCTTCAACCTCTGCTGTGGTGTGGGCGATTCCGTTCGAATAATGTTTCTCGACTTGATCCTTGTACCATGTATCGCTGTGTTTGAGGAGATAGTCAATACTCTCTTCTACTGTAAGATTACCAGGTGACTGTGTAGAATTTTTCTCTCTGAAGTTGATGAAGGTTCCATAGCTGACTTTTTGGTCGGTCTTGTCGTCAGGAGCCCAGGTTTTGTTACCCCAAACGGCATTTCCACCTTTTGGGAGCATACTGGAAATTCCTGGCATCGCTCTGAAGATTTCGACACGCTCTCCTTTAGCGAGGAATTTTTCTAGGCCATAGACTGCAAAGGCATTGAGCTGTGCAGTATCCTTCATTTCTCCCGAGAGGACTGCAGGCAAACCCTTCAAAGCACCTAACAGGGACCCACTAACATTTATCCAAGAATCTATATATTTGTCGACCCATCCTGATCCGCCACCTCCATGTCCCTTTGCTTCGACCCAGTGCAGAAAATAGAAGAGGACTTGCGAGCCCATGCTATGCGATATGAGAACCGCCTTTTCATCAGACGTCTCCAATGCGGTTTCAATGTAGGCTTTCAGTCTTGTGAAATACTGATCACGAGACTCTAGATTCTTGCATGACAAGCGCCAATCATAGGCGGCTGTGAACGCATTTGTTCTTATTAAGATTAGTTATGTTTTCAAGCCCCTATCTGGGTGAACCTACGGATCATATCCAAGGGTTGCAAGGTTTTCGATAATCTTATTCCAAATCCAATAGCCAGTGATAAAGCTACCATGCCAGTCAGTAGGACTGGTCCGAAGCTCTCTGAAGAACAGACATTCTCACAAGTCTGCAGCATCAAAACCTTGTGCAGCTCGTAATTTGATACCAGGAGGATCAAGTCCAGTGATCTTATCGAGCATAATATGCCTCTTCCAGCTTGCTTTGTCCAAGACGAGTGCCCTCATCATGCTCCAGCTGCCCCATAACCTCTTCCTGAAGTACTGCTGCGAAGCCTTTTCTGTGCCCCAACTTTCTAACCCTGTAGAGATGACCCCTGGAATCATGATAACCGGATGCAGCGCCTTTATCCCTTGTGATCGTAGATGTAGGCCCACAGCGAAGGAATCATAGTTGACCGCCGCACGCTCATGTCGCTATCGCCACGAGCTGTATCAGCTTCAGCTTATGCCATCACTAATTTGGATAGCTGCATGTTTGACGTACTGTGATATCCTTCGCGTCTTTGACTATGCCTGCGGGGATTACATCCAATAAGGATTCCAAGTTCATGTCCATGAGCCCTTCCAGATTGATGACATCGTGGTGATTGGCAAACAACGCTGCAATGACCACACCAAACAAGCCGCCGAGACCGAATATAAGTCCTTGCCGCCTCTTGCTCCATCTTCTTTTGCTTGTGAGCTTTTTGAGGTGTGATGCTGGTACAAGAGCCACGGGCTCTCCCTTTGTCGGCGAAGGATCTCTTGAAGGCTCGGTGGAAGAAGATTCCCCGAGGATGCGGCGCCTTAGCGAAGACATTCCTGGACAGAGGATCGACGTTAAGACAAGAAGCATGCGCAGAAAGCGCTTTTACCTTCAGCCAGTTCACATGCAAAATAGCTGTAATCGCATTTTGATGTTTCCGCGGCTAGACGGCGCCTCGGGCGTTCCGGCTTCAATGTTTCTTCGAGGGTTTCTTAGAATGTCATTGACTTTAGATAGTAAAGAAGAATGAGCGACAAGGTATTGCCGGCTCCTTCTGAGCATCGGTATGTACAATACCAAAGCAGCAAAGAGTCTGTCTACCTTTCCGCCATTCGACAGCTCATATCTCGTGATCTCTCCGAACCCTACAGCATCTATGTTTATCGATATTTTCTTTACCAATGGGGGGATTTATGTTTCATGGTGTGTAATTCCCTCGTTTGTCCACCAATCTTACTTACATGATAAATTGCTAGGCCTTGGATGAGAATGAGAACCTACTTGGCGTGGTAATCTCAAAGCTAGAGCCTCATCGAGGCGGTCCGCTTAGGGGGTATATTGCTATGCTAGCTGTAAGAGAGGAGCATCGAGGGAAAGGCATTGCTACAAAGCTTGTCCGCATGGCGATCGACGTCATGATCGAACGCGAGGCCGACGAGGTATTTTTCAGTTTCCGAACATTCGGGTCACCATACTGACGTTGCATAGATTGCTCTGGAAACCGAAGTCACTAACACTGCTGCAATAAAGCTCTATGAGCGGCTCGGCTTCCTCAGAAGCAAACGTCTGCACCGCTACTATCTGAATGGTAACTCTGCATTTAGGTTTGTACTCTTCGTCAAAGAGGGCGCTGCAGCAGCAGGCATGTCATATTGTGAGGAATACGATAATGATCCCCAATTACCCCCGGTAGCATAGTGCAGGGTATCGATAAACAGTTGCCCCGGAACGTGCGCCTGAACCCCATCCATGCTACTCCAAAAATTAAACCAACCAAGATCCCGAGGGAACTGGTGATCACGCTGCCGCCTGAACTAATTGAAACCCTGCGCTCACCGTTTTCTGGATTTCCTCGTTCTTGTGCTGCAAAAGCGAGAGAGCGTAAGCGACATCATTCCATTGTTTTTCGCTCTCACAGCGTGCAAGCCTTGCCGCAAGCTTGTCCGCGAGCTGTTTGGCATGCTTGTCCTATTAAGATGTAAGTTTGCAGACTTAGAAAAGCGAGAACAGTTTGTTGGCTTACCTTCTCGATGAACGAGGATAAGAATTTGATAATCCTCTTCAAAGCATCCTCCCGGAGGTCTTTCTCAGCGCTAAGTAAAGAGAACATGTCGATGAAGTGGTTGTATACTGCGTTGTCCTTCGTAGCAAGCTCGGTGAAGAACATCCTCGACATGTCAGCTATGCGCTTGTCTGAATCTTCCAGGCATTTAGCCATCTCGCCCAGCTGGCCTTTGACCTTGACTTGCCCGGCCAGGATGAGGAAGGTCAAAGTCATGAGGCATGTACGCTTTACGGACGCGTCGTTGTCGTTCAGTCTTCTGTAAAGGAAGTCGGTGTTCTCGTCGATGAGGTGATTGAAGCACACAGCCATATCTCCTAAAGCGATAACAACATTACTTCGAGTGACGGCATTCTGAGATCTCTCCAGAATGGTTATAAGCAGTGGCAAATTCTTCTCGCAGTATTCGGATGAAACGCACATGAGCTTAGCCATGCACAAAGTCGCGGCAGCCTGAAGGTCCTCATCCTTATACGCTGTGTTGTTCGAGCATATCTCTGTGACTAGGGGTGCAAAATTCGACAACAGGGAATTCGCGCCATATAAAAGTTCGCGTTCGCGGATGTGAGTCATAGCCTCGGTGAAATCGTCTTCTGTGGTGCCACCAATGAGGTCGAGTTCGTCTTGATCAATCGTCGATCCCTTGACGGGAGAAGCATTCGAGGCCTTAATTTTCTCCTTCTCGGCCTTTCTTCGCTTGAAGTCCAATTCACAAAGCTCTAGGTGGACTATCTGCTTAATGGCAATGTGGCCAACAATGAAAAGCAGCTGAGAAAGGGCTAGGGGTCCATTTTGCTTCTTCTCAATCTCTTCAGGCGGTGGGGACGGTAGTCCACTCTGCCCTTCGATGCCTTCCATAGACTCTGAGGTAGGCTGGGGGCTCTGCTGCTGAAACACAAGCTTCGTCTTTCTTCGCAATATCTCTGAGCAGAGGGTATCTGGGTGCTTTGACAGAGTATAAATAGCGCCAATAGCTTGTTCTGCAACACCATACCTGGGTTGCTGTTAGCATTCCGCATGCAAAATCTGACAGCTGGGAATTCCATACCATTCCTTGTTGTCAGAGATTATCTCAACCATCGCAGCTAGCTTGATAAGGACAGCATGATCGTTCGGAAGCTTTGACGACGCCATCGAGGTGTCCTTTCCTTGACGTTTTGTTGGGTTAATACGCCGTAGTGCGACGCAAGTATATTTGGCAAGACCCAAGTCCGATCGACCAAGGTTGCCTAGACCTATTCGGAGCATAGCACTCATCTCTTTGACAACGATGTCGGGCTCTGCCATGGCCAGCATTCCAAGCACTATAATTGTCCCACGTCTTTCGCTTTTGGAGATCTCTTTTTTTTGGACCCCATACACTTGCCATAGCTTTGTCAGGACCAGTTCAGAAACATGTCCCTCCTTCATCATGGTACTCAGAAGCTGTTCGAGGGATGTCAGTTCTGCTGGGGTCGCTCCGAATGTTAGACTGATCATATTTCGAGCAATGTAATTTGCCGCATCGTTCTCGCTGAATGAATCAGGGGCTCCGAAAAAGAGTCCTCGGTAACAGTCGATGAGGTGTGTTTGAACGCCCTTCCCTTCATCGCTGTTCCCTTTTGTCCAAATCAAGCGAAGCATTCTGCGGATACCAGCCCTTGCAGCTTCAATCTTATAGGCATCAATAACCACGAAAAAGTCCATTGCCTCTATTACTTCACTCTTATTCTTTGATGACAATAGGTGGCAAACAATGGCAGCAGCATCATGGAGGACCTCAATGAATCGTATAGCTTCAGTATAGTATTTGCGAGTCAACTGGAGCCTGGTCATAAGTTCTGATGTTGCCGCATCCTCTAGCGCTTTTTTCAATACTGCCGCTTGCTGTTCCTCTGTTTGGGCAGGGGCTTCTTTCGAGTCAGGCTCCATCACCGTAGCCTCGTCAAGCAGAGCTTCGTCCACAGTTGTGTCCGCTTGGCTAGCCTTTTCCCCAAGACCAGGAGAGCCAGCTGGAGGCTTTAGTGCATTCAGCTCGGCCTCGACAGCTTGCAAACGTTGGTCCCATTCTTTGTATGATAATTGGCCACCATGCATGACGCTGAACGGATGAGTTGAGACAAGTTTGCCGAGCAATTTGATTGCATTCCTGCGAACATTGCTACTCTTGTCTTCTAGACTTCGAGCAGCGAGCTGTGCCGCTGCTTGACGACGCTTCGGAAATTTCTGCTCGAGCTCGCAGAGCTTCATGTAGACTTGGATGTTTCTGCACCGGCAATACGGATTCGTATCTAGGAAACGTTCCTCAAGAATGTCGAAGAAACCATTGATCTGCGATTTTGAATTTTCATTCCGCTCCTCCTGCTTGCTTAAGTCCGCTATTAAGTTGCCGCACACCTCAATGACAGCACACCGAAGGGTATATGCCTAGATGAGTAAGTATCAGAGATATCGAAAGAAGGGCAAGAATCTGACCTCGCTATCTAGTTGTTTTATAAGCAGGGTCATTTGCTTGATGACCAAGCGCGGAGCAAGTTCAGATAGCTTGATGATGAAGGTCGAAACAGACTTGGGCCCTCTAGTGTCATTGCTATTGAACTCTTTGTTGCTCAAGTCTCTGCGAAGATGGTTATGCCAGTAGTCTCAGGGGGGGGACAAGAGAGCTAGATACCTTAAGATTTCGTCCGTAAGCTGTGGGTAGTCGTACTGCTCTGCAAGGATATGGAGGAACTCAGCCATTGGCTCCGCAAGATGCTCAAAGTAGGAGAGATTCTGGATGATGGATGTTTGAGCCCCTATCTAGAGTCAATGAACCGAATTTGTGTCAACAAGAAATGTGCGGGTACCAAAAGCATGTCCATGGTGCTTGACCGCAATACAAAGTACCTTGAAAGCATGCATCCTCAGAGCAGTGGTCTTGATTCTCGTTTCGTTCTCAAGAATCAAATACACAGACCTGGTGAACAGACCAACAAATGTATCTCTCTCAGAAGTTGTCATGAAAATCTTGCCAAGCTTCAGTTTCAATACTTTGCACATCGTTTCTAATGCAGCTTGGAGCTGAATAGTGGAGTCCCAGTTGCCATCCTTCGCATTCGGTTTAGCCTTGCCACTCTTACCAGTTCCCCTACCCTTTACAGGAGCACCGCCTGCAGGTTTCTCCGCAGCTTTGACCTCGACCGCTGATATCGACCACTGCAGCAAAAACGCATACATCTCCATCAATTGCTTGTGATGCTGAACATCATCTTGTTCTTCCGTCTCCAGCTCATTGTGTACAATGTCCGCCTCTGATGAGAGACCGGAGATAATCAAATCGAATACCTTGCTCATAGAATGGGTAGGGAGTAACGAGGTGGACCTGGAGAGTTTGAAAAGTTCAGAATCGGGTTCACTAGGGAAATTTCGCATAGATGGAAGAGAATTTGGGGCACACTTGAGTAGAAATTGTAGCGAATCAAACGCAGAGCTTCTTGTAAGAGCATCTGGGCTCTCTGCTATAGAGTTCACGATTGGATTCAAAACACCATTTATGAGTCCGTTCGTGAGCAATTCCGGCTCTTGCTCGCACTCTACTAAGCCTCCATCGGCTTCGGGTGTTGCGATCAAGGCTGGATCGCTGAGGTAGTGCTTGAGGGCCTCGTTGATATCGAAGTCCACGCGATCGCCCATTGTGTAGATGTTCCTAAGGGCTTTGCGTGGAGTGTCATCGACTGCTTTTACCGGATGTTGTTGTCTAACGGATTGGGAAGTCTTAACATCAAGGACTGCAGATTTGGATCAGTGTTTGACCATTGTTTACAAGACACAAAGCACGGACCACTTTGTTTACAAACGCGGAAAAATCGCGTCACCCCACTAAATCCGACGTTGACTAAAATGGATGCCTTACCGTACATAATCAACCTATCTACCCTATCGTCAACGAAATTGTAAGAAGAGGAATTCAGAACAGCCTACAATGGAAGGTAGGACGGGACGAGGCGTTCTTATACTGAGAAGGTAATGGACAGGTTGTTGAGCAATCGCTAAGCCTACTACGCCTACCAACAATGGAGGACAATCCTTTCGTTACAGAAACTTACCAACAGAAGCTCCAGAGGGCTGGGCTAGATCCCGATCGGAGGGAAGGCTTTAATAACGACGATGATGATCAGGGATATTCTGATGGCTCTGACGGCTCAGAGAGCTCTGAGGAGCATGTGGTTATAGAAGACTCGGTGAGGGAAGATATGGCCAAGCTTGAACAGACAGTTAAGGGTATGGGTCTCAAGTACCGGATGATAGATCGGATCGGAGAAGGTGACCCCTCCAAGCTCTGCAAGCGCAATATTGACCAAACACTAATATTTCATCATTTGTACAGGCACATTCTCAACCGTCTACAAGGCCGAAGATTTATACTACGATTATTATCAGAACGATTGGGACACCGGACCACGGGAAGCCCCAAAATGGGTGTCGCCTCCAATCAAGACGAGAACGATGAACAGCTCGCAAAGCTCCGCTCAAGGACCAAGGGAGCCTCATTATGTTGCTATAAAGAAGATCTACGTCACTAGCAGTCCTATAAGGATACACAATGAACTGGAATTGCTGCATGACTTGAGAGGCCAAAATTCAGTATGTCCACTCATAACAGCATTCCGGCACCAGGATCAGGTCGTCGCGGTTCTGCCGTACTTTAGACATCAGGACTTTCGAGTGGGTCTTCAATCCCTGTCTGTGCTGTCGCCAATACTAAGCCAACCAATCCTAGATGTTCTACAAAGTTATGACACCATACCAAATGCGTATATACTTCCGCTCTTTGTTTACAGCCCTCAATGCAGTGCACCGGCAAGGCATCATACATCGAGACATCAAGCCAACGTGAGTACGGTCTTAACGATAACGAAGGCTACGCTGACCTGTGAAGCAATTTTCTGTACGATATAGAAAGAAGGCGAGGTGTTCTGGTGGATTTTGGCTTAGCTGAGGTACCAGACCTCAAAGGTTCATGCAAAGCTTTCCCTATTAACGATTTAATAGCGAGAAGGAACAGACTCCTCCCATTGTCTTTGTCAAGAAAGCACAATGACACGCCGCCACAAGATAGAATCAAGCAAAGCAGCAATCCAACCATCCCCTACAGGCTACCCCAAGAATGACAACCGTTCCTCCCGCCGTGCAAACCGTGCCGGCACGAGAGGCTTCCGTGCGCCAGAAGTCCTCCTCAAATGCACCGCTCAAACCCCCAAAATCGACATCTGGTCTGCCGGGGTCATCCTCCTCACCATCCTCGCGCAACGCTTCCCCTTCTTCAACTCGGCCGATGACGTTGAAGCTATTATCGAAATCGCATCAATCTTCGGGCTGAAGCGTATGAAGAACTGTGCGATTTTGCATGGGGGGGTGTTTGAATGCAATATCCCAACGATCGGGAGCCAGGGCTTTTCATTGGAGCATATCGTGCAGTGGAGTGTGTCAACTAATAGACCGGATGAAAAGGAGGATCTGGACCCAGAGATTAAAGAGTGCATTGAGTTCCTGAAGTTGCTGTTGGAGCTAGATCCGAGGAGGCGGATGTCTGCTAGGGGGGCTTTGCTGACTGATTTTCTGAAGGAGAAAGACGAGAGCGAAGGTGATGGGGATGAGATGCAGGTTTTGTAGCGGAGAGATGGAAGCTTGGGAGAGGGGAGGGGACAGGGAAGATTTTTTGAGCCGATGCATTTGATACCCATTCTGCATAAAAAGAAATCAGGAAAGAAGGTATGATATCAATGGGAATACAATGGAGTAGATCATTAGTATCATTAAGACTCGGAAAAGTGAGGACTTTGATCACGATGCACGATGCTTATATTACTCGAAACTTGGACCAGCACCTTCCCACAACCGTTCAGGACGACCGGGCAATGAAGCACTGCAACTCCTCTTGAACGTGCAACAGGGTTATGATTCCATATTTGGAAGCTCAATACTAGCCGTGACCGATCCGCTTCTTACGCAACCAACTCCACAACCCCACCAGCCTCCTTGATCTTCCTCTCCGCCTCCCTCGAGAAAAACCTTGCCCTCACTACCATTGGTATCTCTGGAATCCTTCCCTTACCCAACACCTTCGAGTAGCCTAGTGGTAGGAGGTCCAGCACGGGCGCCGTGTCGCTGTTCTTGTTCGCTAGGTACTCATCGCGCTTCTCGAGAGGGACGAGGGACCAAAGCTGTGTTCATGATAACAAAGAGTTAGCTGAAGCTCGTTTGCTTGTCTCATTCGTCACATCGTTCCTTCGATAACCTGCGGTCTAGCAGATCTTATCGTTATCCCCACGCTCCGCCCCCTCAATGACCTCCTCCATATAACTCCCGAGTAACTCTAGGGAACAACTAGCGTCGAATGAACCAAACGCACCTTATCCAGATTGATGACCGGCTTCCAGAATTGATTTTGCAGCTTGTGGAAATATCGCATTCCGACCTTTCCAAAGTAACCCGGATGGTATTTGTCAAGATTCGTACGGTGGTGATGTTGTCCTCCTGCCATACCACGTCCACCAGGATGCTTGCGATGTTTTCCTACACGGCCGTGGCCGGCGGAGACGTGGCCGCGGCTGTTCGTGTGTTGTTAGCGGAGCGATGGGCCTTGAGGGTGGGGGAGGTGGCGCTGAAAAAGAGCAATGGGATGAACTGGATGTAACTTACTGCTTGCGGGTTTTTGTCAATCGCGTAGGCATTGTTGCGACTGCTGATTGTCGATGTTTGAATTCGAGGTTCGCCGTGATGGTTTATTCCTGGTGGTGTTGGCGAAGCTAGCAACGCTAGCGGGCTCGGTTAGCGGGTAGGGTGAAAACCCTGACTTGAGGCGTTTGTTTCTTGTCGCCCAATATCAATCCAGAAAGATAAAAATTTCCCTCGAATTATAATTATCCTTTACTAGACTTCTTGACAGATATGAGTATATGGAGCTCATTACGTTCTAGTTTAGACTTCCAGGTTTTCAGCTCCCGCCTTTGTCCCCGAAGAACTTTTGCAAACTCCCAACTACGTCCTGGAACGATGCTTCCCTTTTGCTTTGCACAAGTCCCTGCTTGATCCACCCCGGAAGCTTATCTGCAATACGCGGCGTCGTGTACCTCCGATCTAACAAGATTATGCTAGCAAAGTCTTTCTGATGACGGATTACCCTACCAATACTCTGGTTGACAGCTCTCATGCACGCATTCTCATAGAATGAGCGGGCTGCAGCCTTGCCATCATTACGGCTTCCACCACGGTCGATTGCGCTCTTTTCAATATATTCGAGCTTCGCTTTCCATTGTGCGCTCTGAATATTTGGAAACGGTAGCCCTACAACGACCACGCCTCGGCCGAGCTTGTCTGAGAAATTTATGCCTTCAGACATCTTTCCGCCTATGACTGATAATAACAGGCCTCCTTTTCCAGCGCCGATAGACTGCGAGTATTGGTGTAATATATCATCTACACCCGTGACCTCTTTGGACTCGCGAAAGATGGGTTTTTTCTTTGTTAGGCGATCCCAGATGCTTAACGAGACTCCACTCATCTTCAATTCCCACCGGAGTACTACCTGGTTCAGGTAAGAGTAACTTGGGAAGAAAACTACTAGACCATCTGGTATAGCTCCAGATAGCTCAATAACGCAGTATCCCAAGGCATCAACAATAGCTACTAAGTTACGCTTCTCATAGGTAAAGTCGAAGTCGATATCCTCAGGTCCTTTGGCTACCGGCCATACTATAAGGTTTTCGTTGGGAATTATGTGCCCGCAGCTCCAAGTCTTCAGGCGATCAGGCTTGACGTAAGCAAAGAGATGCCGGATATAGTCATCCATCTATAGTTTAATTAGCGGCAATTCGTTTCGAATTCAAGACCAATTCCATGAGTCACGGACGTACTGGTGACATAGTCCCTCCAGCTAAGATTACTGCCCGCGCTTCTTCAACTACCCCCTTGAAGTGATGTGTAGGATCTAGGAGCATGTACTTGAGTGACACGTCTCCACTGTCACTCTTCTCATAGAAGAACCGCCCTTCCGATGCAGGATTTGTGAGTACTTGTAGGAATGATTGAACGTGGGTCAGAACCGGGGAAATTGACATGTGCAGCTTCGAAGGTGCAACAGGTCCGTGTTCTTCGGTATGAGCAATGTACCCCTCAACTTTCCGAGCTAATTTACTGTCCACCAGGTACCGCATGAGCTTGTATAGATTGATTTGGTCAACACCTTTGCCAGACATCAGATCGGTGACGTTCACAGCACCCTCACTTTCTCTTCTGCTGCTGCCCTTCTCCTCGAGGAACCCAGACAAAGAATCTAGAAGGCGAACCACCTGCGTAACGTAGACCCTATTCTTGCCTTTCAGCCTATTCCTGAACTTCTGAAGATAAATCCCCAGCTGAGCCCTGCAGCGTTTGAGTTGCGCCTGAGTGATGGTGACGGAATGTATGTTGGAAATCGCATCCATCAGGTTGTGTGCTTCATCAATAATAACGACATGGCCTTTAAGAGAGATATCTAGAGCTTTCCTAGCCGATTCTTGCAGGAGTAAAGGGTACGGAAGGGTGATAATCTTATAAACTGTCAGACAGATACCACTTATACTAAAGTAATATGAAGTACCTCGCTAGGCTTGATTACAGATCTAGCAGCATAGTAGGGGCAGATACCAATCCTCTTCCCGAGTATACCGATATCCTCTATGTCTCGAATTTGGGCGAGAGTGTAATCTCTAAACTCATTCACGAGAGTTTCGTTTTCCTTATTCGGAATGAACGGACATTTGTGCTCTTTTGGCGTACTTGGCTGTTGCAGGTCCAGACAGCGTTCATTGATGGCTGCTGCACTACCTAGTTTAGTAACGTCTGCATTGATGCATAGGTTCTTTCTTGCTCCTAAAGAGAGATGTTTAATGACAACCTGGTCATCGGTGTCTTTGATAGACGGTCCATCGGCTGTGCTGGCCCATGATACTGTGGGTAAGTTGACTCGACGAACTTCATCGACGAATTGGGTAAGCTGCGAATGAGTCCTTGAGCAATAGAACACCTTAATCTCATCTACAGGCTCTATATCGTCTTTTTCGGATGATGGCTTTTCTATTGTTCCTAACCTTTCAGTCAATTAGTACCGAAATCGATAAGCCGCCGATAATTGCTTAGGATCAACTTACCTTTCCAAAAGTTTTAACGTCGCCGCAGACAGACTTTCGGTCTTATTAGGATTTGATGCCGCAGTTGCCTGCATATTATCGTCTTCACTGTTGTAGTCCTTGAGCAAAAAGCGAGCGTCGTCCTCGATGCTTGACCCTTTCTCTACATCGTCGGTTTTCTAGCGCAATGGTGAGTCATTTGGGCTTTAGAGAACGCTTGAGGTTTCTCACTATCCTTTTGCTTCGGGGCTCCCCATCCTCATAACGCTGCTTTTGTCGGAGTTCTTTGGCACGTATTCTACTAAGGCGTGCTTCGAACTCCGATCTTTGCTCAATCACTGCGTTCCTCCTTTGATTTCTATCATGCTCGAGCACCCAACCCGGCTCTTCTGCACAAGTGACACATCAACACGGATTGCCTGGTATGTTTTGGGGAAACCCCACCTTCATCAAGCCCCTTATCCTGTTCTAGTGCTTTCTCTTGAAAGTCTCGGAGCCACGTCAAAGAGCCACAGATGAGACTCAGCGACTTGCCCTGACCAAACGTGAGCTTTTTCTGTTCAAAACAGGGTTGCCCATAATCGCAACGAGCAGTGAAGGCATTCCAAGAGTAAATCACGTCTCCACCTTAAGATCCAAAATAGAAAAGAAGGGTAGGAGAAAGCTCGACACTGAGACATAGCGAAGAAAAGTTCAATCGAGGGTTGCTTAACCTACGGTGCCTATCAAAATCCATCAGCGAATGCTGCTCCCTAATACGCGGATTCGAGTTGTTCTACCTGTTGGAGATTCAAAAATGCCGATTTGGCCCTCAGTGATACAGTCGTATATGGCATTCATTAATTCATTTTGAATGCCATACGGTTGGAATGGATGATGAAAGTCTCTTCCTTGGGGCTCCATCGTGAGCAGTTTGTAATGGGCACTGCAGTGGCAATTTTTTCTAGACAGCTGTGTTCTGTAACCAATCCGTTCTTCGGCTACCTCAGATCAGTCGTGGTGGTGTGGTTGTTAAACTTAGTATTCGTCGCTAATTTTGTGAACCATCGCAGTGATGTTTCACTTGTAAAGTGCATAATCACCCACCCCTAGGTAGTTCTCTGTTTTGTAGAGATTAAAAGGGCTTTTTAGCCTATATTCTACGATTGGAAATAGAGTAAATCCGTGGGTTCGCTTGCCAGTACTCCTTAGACGTCTCAGAGAAACCGCCTGGTCCGGCTGGTCTGACTCTAAACCCTCAAAGCCATACAAGGGTTTGATTCACATCCAGGTGCAAGTGTCTCTTTGAAGTTCATCGCAGTTGTTGAGTCAAGAACAACATGAAGCTTTGTTGACCTCGCACGATGGGTGAAACCACTACCTTACAGTATACCTAAAGTAGCTATAGCGGGTGAAGGGCCGTGCCGGAAGCCGTTTAGCGCTTATGTGACGGGATAACTAAAGTCCGATGCCCTAACCTTGGCAACTTGAAGCATCAGGCTGAGCTGTTTCATGACCAGCTCCAGTATCTCCTTATTTGCTTCGAGGCTGTATCTGGTTATGCAGCTTTATATAGCAAAGATCTGGTTCCACTTGTCTATTGCGTGTCATAATTGGAAACACACATTACGTTGTAATTAGTCGGAAATCCATCGCAAGTCTTAGGATCCTCCGTATAATTAGAGTCCACGTTTGTTAGCATGGCTCAGTTCCTATTCCTATAAAAGATTACAATTGGAACGCGCGTCATTATCCCGTCAGGGCCTCTCGCTTTAACCTTCTCTGATACGCCAGGTACCACGCGGCCACTCCAAGGAACCAAAGCCGCAAACATAAGTGTTCGGCCTTACCCGGAAGCAGCCCACATTGGTCCATTCCAAATACCACAATGGGTAGCAAGCAAGGTCAGCGTAAGCCCCAGGTTGGCGCTACCTTCTATCCTGGTGGAGTTGACGACTTTTACATGCCCGAAGTGATTTCGCCAGCTCCCCAACGGTGAGTCTATATTGATCCAACTACTCGCTGGCTGTGCATCTCTCAGCTTCAACGAACTCACACATTAGTAACGCTAATTTCCTCCCTTAGGGTAATGCCAGAAGTGCCAGAGCAGATTCAAGATAATTTGGCGCATCTTGAGCTCGAAGCAAACCCACCAAGTCGTCTATCTGGACTTCAATCGCCGATGCCTGAAATGCACGGGTTGAGTACATTTCCCAGCCGAAACTCCTCCCTATTGACTACGACACCGAATGACCCACATTCAAGCTATGGGTCTGATGGGCATGGTCCCAGCCAATCCCAGCAGGGTTACGGAAAGCAGGGAGGTGGAGTGGCAGATCGTCCTCCGATAGAGCATCCATCGTTCTCCCCGTTCCCACCCATACACAACCGTCCAGCGAATGTTCCACCGTCTGACGAAGAGAGAGAGGTGCTCTTGGAAACCGCAAGACAACCGGTACTGAACTCCAATGATCCCGAAATGCAATTGACTTGGGCGCAAGATACTTTGACATACGTGGAAATCGCTGCGCAAAATGAGCTGCGGGTTTCTCAGAACAAAACGGCACGACCTCAAACGCCGCAGACAGAGCACCAGTTGCGGGTAGACGCTGTCAATGTGGTATCGTTTTTGGCGGATCAACACCACCCAAAAGCAGAATTCATGAAGGGAATGTGGCTAGAGTTTGGGAAGTTTGGATTCCGCCTTGATAAGAAAGAAGCCTATCGTTGCTATGCGCGATCGGCGCAAGGTGGTTACGCCAGGGCTGAGTATCGAATGGGGATGCAGTTTGAGAGCTCAAATGATACAGTAAAGGCAATCAAGCACTACAATATTGGTGTAGAAGCTGGAGACTCCGCGTGTCACTACCGTCTTGGGATGATGACTCTTCTTGGGCAGCATGGACAGCCACTGGACTATGCTCGCGGCATTGAGCTTGTTAGGTTTGCAGCTGAGACCGCTGATGAGAACGCCCCTCAGGGAGCATATGTGAGATTTAAAACTTGAGGTCGGAATGCTTAAACTAATCAGCTTCCAGGTCTTTGGTATGTTGCAAGCGCGAGAAATCACGCAGGTAAGCGTGCCTGAAAATCACTTGCCCTTAAATATTACCTCTGCGCGATTCAACATTGAGAAGGCGGCCTATCTTGGGTTTGCGAAAGCTCAGACGAAAATGGGCGCAGCATATGAACTTTGCCAGCTTGGCTGTGATTTCGATCCCGCATTGTCACTCCATTACAACGCGTTGGCGGCTCTGCAAGGTGAGCCCGACGCTGAAATGGCGATCAGTAAGTGGTTTCTGTGTGGATATGATGGAATCTTCGATAAAAACGAGGAGTTGGCTTTCACTTATGCACAACGAGCTACACAGAATGGGCTCGCGACGGCAGAATTCGCTCTGGGATATTTCTATGAGATTGGCATGCACGTCGCTGTTGATCTTCAGGTAGCAAGACAGTGGTATGGCAAAGCCGCGGACCATGGCAACAAGGATGCGGCGGCAAGAATCGATGGAATATCTCGTTCGAAGACTTTGTCAAAGAAGGATCACGAAACTATCGCTGTTGCTAAAATCAGGTCTCAGTATGGATCTCAGCGGAATAAAAGACCGGAGCGGTTTAAGGCGGCATCAAATCCCATGCCTACGATCAACGACGATGTGGTTGATATGCCAGACCCCCACAACACACAGATACCGCCGGCCGGAAGTCGACCTCACCCGCACCAGTCCCCGTCTCCGGCCCCTCAAAGGCCTACCTCTACGACTCCATATCCGATGGACGATAGGCTAGGACCGAGAACAGTATCTCATAGCGCTTCCGGCTATTCGAATCCCAATACGCGATTATCCTCGAATCCTTCTCCGAGATATGATAGCCAGAGACCTCCTGCAGGTGCACCGATCAGGCCTCCCCAAGCTTACCAAAACATGGACAACATGGGCGGAGGGCGTGGGAGAGGCATGCCTTCATACAACAACGCTCCTGGTGCTCCTGGCGCGCAAGGATATAGGCAGCCCGGCTCCGGGCTGACAAATCCATCTAGAACCACGTCACCTGCTGTCGAGGCCAACCGACCCCAGCCCCCCGCTGTTGATATAGGATTCTCGGCTCCTCCTGACCTATCTGGCGCTGATCGGAGACGGCGGATGCAACTATCTGATCCAGCGGGCGGTAAGCAACAACACCCTACGCCGACACCTACAGCCTCTGCGACTTCAGCAGACCGTAATTCATCGAGGTCATCAAATCTACCACATCCGCAGACATTTCCAGCGGCCAATCGCGCATCTAGTCCTAATCCCCAGATACGGAAGCCCTTTCCGGCAGGCAGGCCAAACGATGGTTTGCCTGGCAATCCAGGAGTACGGTCAAATAGTGCTATGAGCTCCCCTAGCATACCACCTAAGACCCTTGAAGGTAATAGGCCTGCTGCAACCCCACCGCCAAACAGTACCACTGCAAAACCGCCAGGAAAAGGGCCCAAAACCTTTGAAGAAATGGGTGTCCCCCAAAGTAAGAAGGAAGGCGAATGTGTAAGTTTCCTGAAGGAATATGTTGATCCACGCATCCTAACCGTCTCGTAGATTGTTATGTAGTCTCACAAATTTTGGATATTTGCCTTGCATTGCCGTATGGCGTATATACCCCATTCCCGAGAACTTACCTTCCCTTTGGAGCGGCTTGTGTAAATGCAGATAGACAGGGCTATCGTTCATAGTTGGAAACAAAATTTGAATATGAGTAAGGTGATAGCCAATCTTGTACCGTACTCTATCCCCAATGAACTAGAGAAGATTAGTTTCGCTACGTTAAACTCGCTTCACTTTCTCGTTTTGATAGCTATCGTGACTCCTTTTATCTCAGCATTCAACTGTCCATCCTAATAGACGTCAACTCCAGACAGGCGGCTTGTTCTACATGAAAAGATGGCCCCTCGTAAGGAAAAATCTACGGCAGATCAAGGTCGACTTGACTGAATGCAGTTTTACATTGCAGCATAGCTGATCTAGAAGCTGCAGGATCTGCCTTGATAATCGACTATCTTAGTATGGCATCCTTAATCGCGATGATAGGAAGATTGACTGACTGAATCGACAGAGGGGCAGAAGTCTGTCTAATCCCACAGCCAATCTATACCGTTTTCATGTCACTGACCACCTCCGCTCCACTAGCCGCCCGTACTCGGTACCATTCCCTTCGTGCATAGTGTCGTACACCTAAACGACGAGGCTAATGGGGGGCCTGGCTAATAGGCCAACGACATCTCTGCTAACTTGCATAACAAAGTCACCAAAAGTAAAGTGTCAATGGCTACATAAGGAATATCAAGACGAGATTTGCTAAGGTCACCAAAGCCTATGCCGCAAAGGCTCTCAAAGAACTACATGAGCAGCAGGTCGTTGCAGGGAAAGCTGCCGGTTCGAACTCCGCATTACAACCCTGTCTGTAGCCGGCTTTCTGATATCGATCATACAGGCAAACAAATCGTGTATCATACCATTCAAGATCCCAAAGATGCCGCAAGCGTAGAAGACCTCGCCGCAATGGATAAAGAGATAGCAGGACTTCACGAAAGTATTGCTACTGTTAAAGCGAACGAAAAGCTGCTAAGAGCTCATCTCATGGCCGTAAACGCAACACTGTCTACCGCAGACCTTCGGGCTAGCGTCATGGCACTTGAACTCGAGAAGAAGGAGATATTGACCCGATTGGGCCCATTACGTTCGGGGAGCGTCAAGCCCGTATCACCAGAGGAAAAGGCGGAGGTGGACAGAACTTGGAACGAATGGTCAAGGAAGGCTAAGACAAGGAGAAAGATCTGTATGGAATTATGGGCTCACTGTACTGAGGGATTGGAGGGAGAGCAGACGAAGGAGGAGCTATGGGTACGACAGCTCGAATGGCATTTGTTGAATTGCTGCTGACTAGAACGCAATCTAGGAAGAGTTAGGCCTCGAAGCTGACGAGTAATTCAGCCGACGCACTTGGGTGTCGCCGTTTTGCTGATATCAAAGGAGACGTCCCTACAGATATACGAGCGGCTTTTCAGTCTTTGCTCTATATGCTTTTCGTCACATGTCGTGTAACGCAACTCGACCGCTACGAGTATAATGCAAATCCGGGGAATGCTGTTTCACCTGGCAAACACGCCCTTTTCCATGCCCGGATTCTGCGTTGTGGCACATGTCGTACCACGTGCTTGTTCTGTCTGACCACACCGGCGGGTCTCGATCGGTAGATGGAGCAGTACATAGTCCTCGTAGCTCTTATCAGAACACGGTCAACTATCTTCCTGCACGCGTCCACGCGCCCGAGCGTCGAAGTACTGTAGTGATGTAACTGGGAGAGCAAGTCGACCATCGGTCATCTGCTGCATTCTTGGCGGGCACGCGTGACCATTCTCTCACCGTGGGTGCAGGTTGTCTCCGCTTGACCATTCCATGGCAAGATATTGAATGCAAGTCTACTCTACCTTCTTGTCAAATGTGAGCTTTCACCTTCGAAGTTAATACAGACAGCATGTATGAAAACCAATGTTCCACGGTGATAGTAGATACATACCTAGATATAAAGTACTGGGTGGGTGGGTAGGTGAACCACATGGTGAAGGTGTGACATTAAATAGCCTTCAACAGCGGTAACCAATCGCAATGGTTCCTGGTACAGTATTTACTGTAGAAGATCACTTATGTATGGAGTTGGCTTGGCACCCCCGCGAGTACTATTCACTTAGATCTTATTCACTAATTGAACCCTTCCCCCACAACGACGTCAGCCATTAAAAACGTTCTGTTATTTGCTTACACCGCCACCCAAAAACCACATCCCACAAAACACACTTTGTTCTGGTAGAAGTCGTGGTGGGAGTGTATCGGCCCAGGACCCGCCTCCGGAAGATAGCCGCGCCAGCACCAGCAGCCATGATGTCCACCTTCCTCCCTCGGCCTGAAGTGCCCTCTCAGGACCTGTCTTCAACCCCCCCGCCAGCTCCAGCCATAACGCAAGCCAGCAATGTTCCCCTGGCACACAGGAACGGTCCAAGGATACAGACTCGGGTGCCCACCGATTATCGAGGCAACGACTTTGTCAACGGCAACGGCGCCCTGCCTATTGCCGGACCCCAAGCAAATATGGCCAACGGAGCACCTCGACGAAGAGGCACAATGGGTGCTGGACCTACAGGCTTTGATGGCCCCAGAAGTCCTCCAAATACCAAGAGTATACCTTCCCTCGTCCATAAGAAAGAACGTGAACACAGGCTGAGATCTGCCGGCCCAGATACCTCACATGTGCCTTGCAAATTCTTCAGATCGGGTCTGTGCCAAGCTGGCAAAGCATGCCCCTTCTCGCACTCTACGGATATCTCAACCGTCGACACGCCTTGCAAATACTTTGCCAAGGTAGGCATATCTGACAAATCTTGGAACTGATATACTGTGCCCCAAAGTACTGACGGTGGACTAGGGAAACTGCAAGTTCGGTGCGAAATGTGCGCTGGCACACATTCTCCCAAACGGACGGAGAGTGAACCGGCCAAATGGACTGGTAGGGGGACATCTCAATCTTGGCGGCAGAGTCGACCCCCAGTCCTTCCATCCTCAAGACTCCGCCTTGGCGAATTCGCTTCTGGCCCAGCAGGCCGGTGGGAATCCACCCACATTCGGTCATCAGTTCTCCCAGTTCCCAGAAAATGGTTACGGCCCACAGATTGGTCTACACGCCAAGGTCTACGATAACGTCCCTTCGATAGACACCAGCTACACATCACCTCGCGGGTCGGCGTATGGCTCACCACCGGATAATGGTAATGGTCGACTACCAATCTCACCAGTAGCGCATCTTAGTGCTCTGGATGCGCCGTTGCCTGCATCATTTGACAGCCAAGGGATCTCATTCGCGGCCCGACACGGACCAGTCGCTCATTCTGTACCTTCGAAATTCGGCCTCGACTCGCCTCCTTCTTCACTATCAAAGAAAACTGCCCTACCCTCAGATGCTCTGCGAAATCTCCACGATTCAGCTTTTGGCAGAGAAACACGAGGCCGAGCACCGCCCAACCTAGGCTCGTCCCCTCTAGGCTCCGGAGATGAAGGTCTCGGCCAGCGCCTAATGCACTCCCAACGCATCACCAAACCCAAAACGATGTCCGCCAGCCTCCCTAGGCAGCGAGCTAATGACGACTGGGACGATGGCTTCCTTTTCGGCGGCGAGGAAGACTTCCTCCCTACCAGCCTTCACGACTTACTGACTCCGCAAGAAAAATCGCGTACACTATCACGCTCCGAACAAGACCCCATCGCCTTCCGAGAATCTCTCAGCGGCCTGGGTACTCCGGCCGACTCCAGCAAAGTCGGCTCTCCCGCCACCGCTTCCCCATCGCGCTATGGCGCACTATTCGCTCGGCAAAGACGCGAAGAAGATGGTGGCAATGCTGACAGAACCTCCGCATTTGGCCATGTCGGCTCTCCCCTCCGCAACTCCTCCCTCCACCCCAACGCGAGCCCCAGCCTCCGAGCGACAAGCTTTGGCCATCCGGTCTCAGGCGACATGTCGCCTTATTTCGCCTCTCCACCCCGCCAATCCTCCATGTCCGTCATCTCGCAGCAACTGTCACGCACGCGCCTCTCCTCGCGCACTGACCCGTCAAACGCCGAAAACCCCAGTAGTAGCAACGCCCTTCACCCTGGCTCCGCATCCACACGACATGCATCTGGTTCTAACGGCCGGCTGGACAGAGCAGCCTCCTCGTCTAGTATTGGCACTAGCAGGATCGATGAAGAGCAAGGCGATTGCGTGTTCTCGATGGAGGTGGAGGAAGACAACCATACGAAGCGGTGGAGTGGCGGGCCCTGGAATGGGCAGGGGGGGCGATCGCCTAGATTGGCGCCTATTGGGGGTGGACGAAGCGGTGGTGGTGAGGCGAAAGAGGGGAGGGAATTTTGGGGATGACTTCGGGCTGGAGAAGGGGCGCGCGGTTACACATAATTCGATTTGATAGCTATGGCGTCTTGGAGGCGGAACATATTTCGGTAAAAATTGGGTTTAGGTTTTGTTTGGCTCGACGGCGCTTGAGGAGTTTGGGCAACAACTATGGCTGGCTGTGATTGGCTAGAAAACAACAACGGCTGATGCCTGTAGTGGCGATGATGAATATGGGCTTTTTCTTCTTCTGGCAGGCTTAGCGGTAGGGCTTGTACATATGTAGGTTGCGGAGGGGCTTGTGGATACTTTGGGAGATGGAGAGTACGTAGTTGGTGTGGTGTGGGTGGGTGGATAGATAGGCTCTTACACGTGCAATCTTTGAGAAAGGCTTGTGCTTGGAACCGTTACCAAATTTTGAGACGAAGTGATGGAGATGACTGGTTACGATCGATACGCTTCCTCTACATAAGCTTCTAGATTCTAGGTGCGAAAACCCCAAGTCCTTACTTACAATCAACAGCAAACACCGTAATCTTACAGCTCGTCTCTGATATCCTTTCCGGCCTCCTTGTCCCTCCTCGTCTCCTCCCTCTGCGCCTCATCCTGCACCTGCCCCTTCATCTCCGTCACCACATCAGGCCCCCCATCTCCTCCCTTGCCCTTACCAATCTCCCTCAACACCCCCGCAATCTCCTCGTCATAAACCGTCCACTCCGGCACCTGCCTCCTCGCCCTCTCCAACTTCGGCTCTTTGGTCAACGGATTATTACACAAATCAATCGTCTTCGCCTCGGCCAGACTCTCATCGCTGCACCACGTCTCGCACCACAGCCACTGCTGCGGCAGCGAGTGAATCGGCAGCACCATCTGCATGTGGTTCGGCAGATCCTGGTCGAGGTTCGAGAGGGAATTCGGGTCCGCCGAGAGCTGGTGGTACTGCTGGCGGAGGCGGTCGCCGGCGGCGATTTCGCGGAATTTGCGCAGGTCGACGACGTAGAGAGCGGAGATGTGGTAGGGGAGGCCGCGCAGGAAGGTTTTCCAGTAGCCCTGTTTCCAGAAGCGGAAGCCTTCCATTTCGGTGCGAGAGTCGCACATGGGCGTGAAGCCGTAGGGCGCCCCTTGGAGGTCATGGGTGACGAGGTCGTACATGTCTGTTCGAACGATCTGGTCGGCGTCGACGAAAATGACTTTGTCGAGGCTGAGGGGGAATAAGACGTCGAGAAAGAGGATCTTGTAGCCCCAGATCTCTCGTTGTTTTTCTTTTTGCTCCCGCAGCCAGTGCGGCCATTTGTAGGTCACCAAGGCATAGGAAAAGTTATAATGGCGGGCGAGATAGGGAAGGGACGCTTTGAAGGAGGGAGAGAGGAACTGCTCGATGAACCAGAATTTAACGGTGTGGTCAGTGTGGCGCATGACGCTGACCATCATTATGTTAAGCATGCGCTCGTACAGGTGGCCAGAAGCCACGGAGAAAATATTAATGTCCGCGTTCTTGGGTGGCTGGGGGCCAGTCAGGCCAACGGTGGAGAGCAGGGAGGAGGTGAATTTGGAGGCTTTGCTGAGGTAGTCGAGGGGTGATCCGGGGTTTACGCTTTCTTCGAGAACATCTTCGGTTTCCTGGCCCGGTTTGCGGGAGAGGCGGGGATAGAGCGTTTTCCCTTGAAAAGACATGAGCGCAACTTCCGTACTTTCGTCGCCAGGCTGGGGGCTGTAGCCGTTTTGGCCAGCGCTGTCGATATGGAAGATCTGTTGGCTGCGGCCGGGTTGGAGTTGAATCCTCCAGTAGCCGGGGTTGGCTTTGAATTGGAAGTAGCCGAGATTGGCCATGATAATAGTGTCGGCAAAGTGAGGGTCTTTTTCTGTTCCTAAGAGTAACTGGACTCCGCGAGGGGGTGAACCGGAGCCCGTAGTGACATCCCTAGAATGACCCTCAATCAAGATATGTTCCAACTCATAGACTGCATCAACATCAGAACCATCTTTCAAAGAACTGAGCTTGATGTTGTCGAGGTCGTGGACAGATTCCTTTGGTGCAACCAGCCACGTGGGAGGAACGTCGAGCGCCAAGTTCAGAAGAGCTTCTCTCGGCAGACCTTCAAAGGTCGCTTGCAGGTCACGTAAATCTCCATCTTCGGTGAAAGATGGCTTCGCATCAAGGACGTGGCGATAGAACCTCTTGATAGGAAGCTCCTGCATTCTTTCCTTCGGATTAAGGAACAACTTTAAATGCACTCCACTCAAATCGGAAAGTACTCTGAGCATAGGTATCCACCGCTGGGCGATCTCACTCGTAGGGTCTATGGAAGCGACCAAGTGAATCGAAGCTGTTTCAGGGTCACCAGTGGATATCATTGTGTGGTTGCTCTCCCATTGGTCGAAGACTGTCATTCGCAAAGTAGAGGCGGACTCAAAGATTCCTTCCGGCACATCAGAAATGGTGGACAAGGCAATTAGCGAAGATAGTACAGCCGCATCTAGAGGCGTCTTAACACGGTCCTGGAAACCAAGAGCAGCAAGGGCGCTCTCTGCTGGTTTGAGGCGCTTTGACTGTTCGTATTCGAGCAAGGACTGAAAGTCATTAGAAGTAAAGCCGGTAGTCCTCGGGATGGGCCCAACTAATCGCCCATTTAGCAGCAAACCTTGCTCTCCAGGCCGAAGGTCTATAGCCTTGACTAGCGGTTGCACAGATTGCCACAACTTTTCAGACTCCTCTAGTATTTCTCGAGAATATTCAAGTTTATCGTCGTTTTGGTCTCTGTTCAAAACGGCTTGCAACGCACGAGCGTCAAATTCTCTGGTTTGACCTTTAACAACGTTAGAGAGCGCAACAGACGTTTTAGGCGATGTCGGTGATACAGCATTATGTAGCAGGACTAACTCTACCTCCGGTTGTTGTTTGGTAAATCCAAAAGCCTCGTTAGCTAGTTTCGATCCTTCTTCGGTGTCAAGATCTGCAACTACCAGCAACTGCACGGGGAAGTTCTCTGATGCTTGTTCTCCTAGCAAAAGCGGTAACTTCTTGAGTACTTGACCGTGTTTCTTGGCCAGGCTCCCAACGTCGATGATCGTGATACTACTTTCGTCTTCGGGAACCACCAAAGGATTTCGGTAAATGGCCGCTTTTTCTAAAAATCGACCAGCTAGCCAGCTGTCTTCAGGTATTATCTCCTCATATACTTCGCGCTGTATAGATCGAAGATCCATATCAATCTTTGAACTCATCGCTTGAAGCCATCCCTCATCTCGGGGCACCACAGCCCCGTTAACAAAGAGCAGTGGCGACTTCCCGTCGGCTCCTAGTCGCTTCAGGTAATTTCGGGACGCCTGTATCTTTGCTTGAGAATCGTCCGACTCGAGAATCGACTGGAGTGACAGCGCTTCTCGATCCTTGCGAAGCTTCCGACCTTTGGTGACAGACTCGAAAATGGCCTTGTCAACACTTGTCAATTTCTTGCTCTTAGTAGACTAGAGATCATGGTTAGACAAGCTTGGCCCTCGAAGTGCTATGTGGTTGACTTACCGCTTCGAGATATGCGAAGACTGCCCCAAGGCCATATGTATCTTGCAGATAATATATGACCAAAGCTTGATCCACAGCAGACTTGGACTTCGGCATGGGCACGATCCCAAATTGAATCGGTACCTTGCGCTTTACGAAAGCTTGCAACGATTCTACAAGGAGTTCTACATCTTTGACGTCAGTCATATCAAGGGGAATCACGACATTATGTATGTCACGTCTGATAGTAGGTAGCTGGCCCGGATACGTGCGTTGTAGAAGCTGTAATAGATCGTTAGTTGGAACCGGCAACATGAGAGGCTTGTTACCTACCGCAGAAGAATGGGTTGACCAGCCCTCATATCTCTTGTCCTTTTCAATGTCATTAAGCCAGATGATAACCTTTCCTTTTTCGATCTCATCTCGATAGTCATAGCGCTGTGACTCGCCTTGGGTCTTGCTCTCTGCGATTGCTGGATGTGACAGTAACTGAACCGCTTCTGATCCAGTAAAGCCGAGCTCTTTCACGCTTCCAAGGATACTACGCTCGCGCCGCAACCGCTCTAACAAGGCAAAAGCATCCATCTGCCTGGCTTCAATCTGCCTACCATTCATCCATATGACATTGAACCCTGCGGGCAGGAGAACATCCCTATTCCTGCGATGCTCGGCTGCGAAATCGGTGGAAGTATTACGCTTGGTGATAGCTAAAGAATGTTTGGGGAAATCTTGGGAAACGCTGAGCAAAGTATCAAATGGGTCTTCGCTTGCCATAACAAAACTGGCAGCTTTCAGCCCGAGACCCAGCACCTCCTTGGCGGATAAAGGCTTGAGGTCCGCCAACTCCTCTGTCTCCAAAACAACATCTTGCTGCTCGATCGGCGGCATCTCAGACGCCTCAACCATGTTTTCTCCTCCGCCAGCATCCCTGTCATCAATGACGATATAGTCGGTCCTTTTGAGAGCGAGCTCGATGCCATATCCGTTCACAACCAGAGGTTTGCCTGAAGAGGAAAGAGAAGGTCGGTAGCGGATACGGTAAGATGTATGGCCGCTTCGGGCTGTTTGACTTATTGTCTGGTGGAATTGTCCAAACAAAGGTGACGTGATGTCGGCGTAAAGTATTGAAGAAGGGTGCAAAGGATCAGAGCTTTCACCCAAGATCCGGTCAAACGGCAGTGTATCAGGGCTTCTAGTACATGGTCAGCATTCTGGCTTCCAAGACGATCACGCAAATATACTTTAGCCCTACAACGTCTTGCTGAGCCCTATCCAGGGCAGGCGAGCAATATTGCTTCCCATGGAAGTGTACCCATACTGGACATGCCGCATCCTGCGCTATCATCAACGATGGCTCGACCGATGTGTCGTAGTATTGGTAATGGGCTTCGATCCGGGGGGCTGCGGAATGGATTGAAAGGGCGAATTGTAGAGAGGACACGGCATCCGGGTCTGTGATATGTCCATCATCTTGTACAACCTGTAAGAAAGTTGTGTAGAGTTCGTGGTCTGTACTGCACTCTGCGAACCGCCCCTCTGCTATCTGGTCGAGAAGTGGGAAGTATGAGGTCGAGTTCTCTTCCGCTGCCGTTTCCCTGTCAAAGTTCAGCTGCCATGTCTTTTGCGTGCAGAAATACTGGTAGTCACCAACAGCAGCTCCAGAAGGTAGGGAGAGGAGTTGAAAGAAGCCTGCAAGGCAACGTTGACAGCCGGGCCAGCTGAAACCCGCGCACAGTTCAACGCGCTGGAGATAATTGAAACACACCACAGCTCCCGTAGGGAGAAAGAGAAGAACATGATTAAATTGTAGTCCTAGTCAAGCAGAACAAAGGCTAGTGAAAGAGGAAGAGCGCTGTGTTTATCACCGGACAAGCTGAAGCTTCGGGTAAGCTGTGATAATCAAGACACGGTCACAACTCAGAATCGTTGCGGTAAGAACATGCATTTCTAGCTGTAGAGACTGTCAGGCAATTTGATAGACTGGAGCTTGAGAAAGGCCAGATACATAGATATTTAGGCGCATTCAGATCTCCAACGCCGCTAAGCGCCCGCTACCCGCTGTCCGCTACCAAAGGTCTCCCCCTCGTCCCTCAAGTATTCATGTGCTGCTACAGTAATACACCATCTTCCAGCTATCATATCCTACTGCACAGCACCCACTCTGAATGACAACACTAGTATCGTCTGACTCGATACTTGTTGATATGAGCAGTTTAAAGATCGTTATCTCAGGATAGATTTGCAACGGGCATTGAAGGGCGTTCGAGGGATTTATCCAGCCTCAAGTATGGCATTGGTCCTTCGATTCGAATCTGATCTTCCATTCTTCGTTTTACAAACTCTTGAGAACGTCGAGTATTCGTACAGCCAGGTGCAGCTGCTGCACAGTACACGCTCGGTCGTGCACAATACTCACAGTTTCCTAGCAGTGCAGCTTGTGAGCATCTGTTGAGAACATTGTAGGCGAAATCCGGATGATCTGTCAACAACCCGCGGAATGCATCATGTGTCATCAGTACGGTAAGGTTCTTGAAGACGAAACTGGTGATGATTGACCGAATGTCGACATCTCCTGGACGTGTCGACTCGTAGACTGTTTGTATGATTTCAAGAGCATCCGCAGCTGTCCAATTAGCTCCGTTGATGCCACACAGAGCTTGTCGGAACTTCAGAGCTGAATTTTCCTTCAGTCCTTGCACGTCGTACTTCTCTGCCATTGCATGCATCTCAATCGGCAGCAGCAGCAACGCAGAAGTTGAACTGTCGGGTGGGCCGCTATGAGTCTGGCCTTTTTCGTTCACATGAACTTTACCGTCATAATCTAAGCAGTAAAGATAATCCATCATCTTCTGCACTTGACATGGATGGCCCTCTTTTAACTCGATTTTTGCTGTGTTTCCTTCCTATGACTGGCTTAGTCGTGACTTGGGCGAACAGAGAGCTCGAAATGCTTACTGTGAAGCCCTTCTTGCAAGCAGCCTCGAAGAATTTGGACCGTGGACAAATCACAGCCTGATGCGCTCTAAATAATGATGGGCCGCAGATGATGGTGATATCTGAGTATTGTCCAGACTTCAAGATCCTACAAAGAATGTCAATAGAGTGGTTGTACGTTTGGTTCACTAGTCATACTCGGACATGCCACCTTGAACTCTCTTTAGGTGATCAATTTCCATTCTCAACAACGTATTAGACTCCTCCATAGCTACTTCCTCGTGTTGTGTAGTTGGTTTGTTGTACAGCTGTGGGAAGGGGTCTCCTAGGAGGGTCCGAAGATGTCTCTCTATAGATCGTTCCATATGTCTTTCCATATTTCTTTCTGCGTTTTGTTTGCTCCTGGTGTAGTTGGCAAGGACCATGGACAATTTATAGATAGCTTTGGAGACTTTACTCATACGGGCAATCACCATGAGACATTCACACAAACTTCCATTAAACCACAGCTTTATATGTACAGCATCAGCTCTCAAAGGCTCAGTCATTGCGGATCTGTGTTCACTGGAAGTGGACCCATATGTCGTTGTTCTGCCCTTGTGATCGCACTCATCACTTCATTCTATTATTTAACAGAGCACGCATCAAAGGAGAAAGATCTCGTGGTTTAAACTTATCTATAGCGAATATGTGCACTCCAGGGTCAAGCAAATCAAAGCCAGCGACTAATATATGCCATTCCAAGCCCCATGCTTCAGACGTTGGCGCATGGCTCGCGGAGAGGGCTGAAGCGCCATCAATACAGTGATGAAGGAGCATGCAAACGCACCGGATATCACCATCATTTTCCATATATTACGGAATTCAAGACACAGAGAAGTCTGAGAGGTCTTGCTTCTTAATATCTCAACAGCAGTGCTGTGAGCTTAAGATGCAACGCCACCATCTTCTAACAAAAGTACCAAAAAGTAAATTGTACAACCTCACTATATACAAATGCGAGAAGCGTCATCATCTTCAGGAATTCACTATATATATACCAAACTAGACCTCAAACAAATGCACAAACCTCCTCTACAGCACAGCACGCGCCACACAAACCAGGGGAAAACACCGCCTAAAAACTCATAGGCAACAAAACATGTGATGCAGCACGCATAACTGTAGGGACCACTAAAACGACTGCCAGACGGCTCCTGCAACGTCCACCAAAGCCTACCATCCACGAAACTCCCTCTGAAAGAAATCTTCCATTCTACTCTCCAGACCCAACGCCACACTCGCAACAATAGCTATTCCTTCAAAACCGAGTTCGAGCGAAGTCCTGGCTATTTTTCCTCCACGAATCACGCCCAAAAAAAAAGAAAACATTTAGCTCAACGCCTCACAAGTGCTATGTATAAGATAGGATCCAAACCCAGAAATAATCGAAAGCAGTTTGCTTGTTACGGGGCATAATGGAAGAGTAACTCCCAAACCCTAATCGTTCTATCGGTTGCTTAAACCCTAATCCCTTATCGCTATCCCAAGGGTTCCCAAACCCCTCCCCATGTGCAACAAAATCTATTCTTGCAGCTGTCAAACCCTATCCAAACCTCGTGTGCCTTCTGAGTTTTAACGCCACGTATAACGTCCGTTGTGTCTTACATGGTGCATGTATGGAAGTTGTGTGAGATCATAGATTTCCCGACTGAACTTAAGCTTTAGGAGTTTACAACTTTCATGCCAATACATTTAGAGTATACAGACGGTACAAATCAGGCTGTTCCTCTTCGAAAAACAGGCCGTTTCTCTCATACTCTCATACTAAGTATATGTAAAAGAAGTAAAAGGGGCCTAGGGAAAACATTGCATCATACCAGCATGACCTAGAGAATAATGCCCTCATCTCGTCATGGAAACCGTTTTCCGTCCGATGCCCGAGACCCGACGCCCAGTGTGCTCCTTCGCTCGATCGCTATCATTTATGAATCACATAAAGTTAAAACATACCCTGCCACAATCCTACCCGGTCATATCTCGTAGCTCCGAGTTTTCGTATCCCGGATTGGTGGCATTCTATTCTCCTTGTCTCGAGTAGCTTCTAAGATCATGCGTTGGCGTTGTAAGTCGTCTATCTCGAAGGAGAGGTTATCGCTGCCCGTCCGTGCATGCTTCGCTCGTGACCCGCCTATTGAACTTGTGGATTTCATCTTTTTAAGCGTGCGGTCTTTTTTCAGCGAAGTCTCGGGTCTAGGCGGCAAGTCAGTGACGTCTTTACGTATTTCTTTAACGTCGTTCCGGGTCCGAAGATTTCGAAACTCCCGAGCGATCTTCTCCAGGGTAGTTCCCCTTTTCTTATTCGGCGACTTTGGCACAAGCATGGGTGGCTGTGGTGGAGCTGTTGTTGGGGAGGCGGGAAGAGGTTTGTTGTTATATTTACTGCCTGTGCTACTACTGGTTGATGGACGATCCCCAGTCGCGAAGCTGACACCTGAATCAGCTCGTCGGTCATGGCGACGGTATTCTTCACTGCAGGGATTTAAGCTGTCAGGGCTGTTGACTTCGAGGCATTCCTCGATAACGCCATTGACGGTGCGGAGGTATTTATCAACCGTGTCTCGGACCACTGCCCAGCCATTGGCGTCTTCAGGTCGCTGTCCTTGGTGTTCGAGGTTCTTGAGTATGCTCTTGCCATTCTTCTCGACACCTTGTATGTATCTGAAGAATGCGTTACGTTGTGAAGTGAGGATTGTAGTGGTTAATTGGCGGGTTGGTGGAGTGGCGGTGGTTGGAGGATAGAGAGTATTCAGCATAGCTATACTGTTGTTCTTGTTGAAAGGTTCGAGCCGCATTTCGTTGATGAGGGTCTATCAAGTGCCTGTGTCAGCTAGAAGACCGCTTTGAGAAGTAAAGCCATCCAGGGCTTATTACCCATCGACGAAGACCCAGATATACTTGTGTATAGAGTGCCTCGACCTTTCTTTCCTTATCCTGCAATTGCGATACCCATTCCCGCACCCTTGGATTGTTTATCTTCATGTCGTCCCCTGTCTGTACCAGTGACTCTTTGTCTACACCAAGTCTTTGCAAGACTGAAGTAAGCTCCCGCTTCCTTCTATTCTCCAGGTCCTTTAGGTAGTCTAAAGCTGTCAACGCCTGCGTGAAGTCAACGAGGCAAAGGTCGGCAGTAAAGCAACGGCGAACAAAGGATGTTATGAATGACGGTGGTAAAGAGAATGGCTGCGAAGGCAATTGGCTGATGTGTGTCATGAGACATGACTTGAAGTGCTCTGTGGCGCCGTGAGCTGCAAGTTGTTGCTGTTGGTCAGGTGGGAAATTCGGAGAATCCGGAGAGCTTTCGGGGCTTGATCCAGCGGAATTAGATAGAGATGGAGTATCCGAACGGGTTGACTGTCGAGGAGGGTATGGTTGTGCTTGCGGGGTCGAGTTGAGTGTATACATTGTTCGCAGAGGGATTTCGTAACTGCCTGGGTAGGCCAGTAGGTGCTCAAGGATCCATGGGAAGGCGGAGCCATCCGTTGACGGTGACGAGGATGGGCTAGACATAGTGAAAGGTGTTTTTATTTGGAAGCCGAGGGGTGCAACGAGATTGTATGAGGGCGTTATGCGGCGTCGTGGGGTATGGGGCGTAGAAGCAGGCAGAGCGAGAAAGGGTCCCCACCGATGACTGTTTCACAGCTGCATGCTCGAGAAGCAAGACGATACTGGAGATATCCAACTCTTAATGTTGTTGTGCTGGGCCTTTGTTTGGGTAGTGACTATGGAAGCGCTGGTTGCCATGCGGAAATCTTATCCATTCACTCTTTAATCTTATCGATAGAGAAAAAGCCAAGAATCTGCCTTTCGAACTGTGGATTATCGTATGATATCAAAAGACTTGTGGTCTGGCGGGACGATAGTTGTGAGACAAGACCGGTACAGCCTTGTTCGTTGTGGCTGCAATAATAGCAAACGATCGATGGTGGAGCAATCGGGACTTCCGAGACAACTCGAGGAGTCCAGCGGTTTCGGTGCTAGAACTACTACGAGAGGCGGGATGGAAATGTGACTCGAGAGTCGAGAACGATGTTCTATGTGTGGTTTTCCCGAGGCACAGGTATGGACTCGAAGCTGTTGTCGGTATGATTGCGGCGAGATTGCTCGATGGAGGAGGTGGTTATTGAGTGAGAGGGCCAATAACCATTCGTCTATTGGGTTGAGCCGGAGAGAGAGTAAAACATTACTTTACCATTGCCAATAGCTGGTCCGTAGTAATAGTACGAGTACTCCGGATCAAATGTAAGTCAGGTCTAAGATTCAATAACGACAGACAGCAGTATAGTGTAATTATTATGTTTTCTGGCTTGTTATACAATAATATCTAATAACGAAGGAAGAAAGAGTCTCCTTTTGTGACATGATTCCCCTCAATCTCATCCTTCAGCTTACTTTACTTCCACCCGGACCTTGCAAAAAGTTACACGAAATTCCTTACAACCCTTCCGCTCCACCAACGAAAACTCAAGGATCCACATTGCAGCGCGTCGCATTATTCGTACAACGACCCTTACAACTTCACACGCATTAATGGTCAGAATTGGCCGTCTGCATCCTCCTCTCAGGAGCTAAAGAGTTGTAGTGAGTACGAGTACAAAGCTTTTGCTGGCCTAGTAGTCTGCTCTCCAGGTACCTTACCTGATCCTTGGATCGCTATCAAGCACGCATTTATCGCGTGCCCGCAGCCCGTCCCCATGTCACTGGTGCGTGTCGAGGCCATTTTCTATGACGCCAGGGCCACTTACAGGGTTTGACAGAAGAGAAACGCTTCCGTTGCCTCAACGCGTCTGCAACTTAGGACCTGAGCCATGGGAAAGGTCACTCCAGCCATGGAAAACTGGGGGGTAGTGTCATATTCGGACGGCCTAGAAGCAGACTTCAAACGCACCATGCTGTAAAGTCTCCAGGATGAACGGCAGAATCGAAGTGTCTCGAGTTGATAATCCAGCTTCACCAACCATCCTTAGTCTGTGGTCACATTGGTGCGCGTTTCCGCCGATTCCTTTCTTTTGCGCGTATGGCCAAGCCAAGTCTGATCTCTCTTCTTATTTTCCTCACTTCATGACGATCTACATGCATACGGCAAGTGTCGCATGTATGCGACACTGCATAGAGCGATCAAAAGAGCTTCCAAAGACCCGTCTCTCTCCAATGCGCAGCGTGGCTTGCTTGCAGCTAGCTGCATCCTGACGCTCCCATATTATACGAATATGAACTTCGATAGTACTTTGAGTCGTTCAATTCCAACTGAGTTAGCAAAAAGCCTGTGGGAGTTCACTAAATTTCACATAAGGCCATGCGGCCCCGTCCTTCGGGAGCCGCCGAGACATGTCCTAGACAATCCAGCCAAAAATAAAAGCTGTGCCTCGCATACCCGCTTTCGATAATAAGACATCCCGTTCACATCGCTACAGCTTCGGCCGAACGAGGGGAAGTTGTAAGCTTACTTGTCCACATCAATATCAGATTAAGCCCGACGCTGGATAGTCCCCACTCGCCAGGTCTTGAGCCATCAACTAGTACAGTCTGTTCAAGACATAAAAGCAAGATGCCGCCCATTCTTTAGAGCTTCTGTCGGAATATCCTCGTAAGGCTTACCGGACCTGAGAGCTGGCAGGCTCACAAGGCCAAACAGCTATCGAAAGCCTTTTGAGACACGAGTATGTCGGGTCAGTGGGGTCAGTGTCGGGTTATGGGATTGCCTGTCTCTCCGTACTCGAATTGCCACATTTGGATGATGCCTGCGCAAAGCCGAATCTCCTATCCAAGCCAATCCTAGATCAGCCTTACAGTCGAGATACTATACCCTGAATTGAGGCTTAGATTGGTGCATACCTTAGACAGTGTGGTGCGTAAGTTGAGCCTGCTCTGAGAACGGGCCTACTTCTACATAGTACAGGTAGATTCTTTTTCCTGCCGTAAAGTTCCTAATCGCCTATGTTCTGCGTTATTGTTGCTGGTCTGCACAAAGCAGAACGCTTTATTCACTCATGCTGGACACAAATTACTGGATACGCTGGATCCTTGCCCTACCCAAACTAGCTACTCGTACCCTCATCAACGAAGATTGCAACTGGGGGACGCCTCTCAGTCTTAGTTGCTCAGGACTTGGTATTATAACCCGAGCACTCACTATTGGATCCGCATGAATCTTTCCGAGGGCTTAGGGCAGCGCAAGCGAACCAGGTCACAAGTATTAATTTCGTCACGCGTTCCAGAGTTTCATTTCTCCTAAAGGTCTCCGAACTTTGCGGGAAATCGTTGGAATTCGAAATTTGATTTTCAAGCATCTTGCAACATTCAATTTGCCCCAGATCTGCTGCATCGACAACGCCGAAGAATTCGACGCGGTCCAAGCAGCGTCAATCACCACTGACATCCAGTTCTACAGCGAGACCAGCGTCTTGTGATAGTCCATGAACAGTTGTCTCGTTCGGTGAGGACCCGATATTTGCAATATAAAGATCCTGTTTGGGAAGGGAGCAAGACTAAGACCATGGCATGTTAACATCCAGTTCCAGAGTCTCGATGCCTCTGACCTAATTGAATGAGGCGATAAGATCATGAACGATATGTTGTTTGCGCACGTTGAGGGAACTTCTTGATATGGCGATGTAAATAGTGAGACCTCTGCGAGACCAAGTGTGCGACTTGAAATTGGAAGCTCGTCATCTTGTTTTTCTGATTCTTCAAAGTCTGGCAACTAATCCTGTCTATTGTTCCTCTGTGATTCATCAACATCCAACGTTGTAGCCGCTTTGTCCGATTGAATGAACATTCGCCTAGATCGTCATCATGGTGAATACACTGAAATGAGAACCTTTTTGCTCATATCCGCTGTCAAGTAGAAATGGCACCACTGGGAAACACCCAAGTACATTCGCGACAGGTTTCCGCATGTGAACACCACTTAACCATAACATAATCTCGAGTTTTGGAGGTTGATTTTTCCACCTCTTAGCCCATCATGAGCCATCAATCAATCCCAAAGCGTCTGGACTTCGTCACACTAGATGTCTTCACCACCGAGCGATTTAAAGGCAACCCATTAGCAATCGTCAAAGTCCCCAGGAACTCCGATTTAAACCAGAACAAACAGCAACTCATTGCCCGTGAATTTAACTTTTCAGAGACGGTCTTTCTACATGAGCGTGAGGAGGGAATATCTACATGGGAGATTGACATCTTCACTACAACTGCGGAGTTACCCTTTGCAGGCCATCCGACCGTTGGGACTCTCTGCTACATTGGATCAACCTTGGATTCACCTACGCAGGAGTTGATGCTTTCAACCAAGGCTGGCCCTATTGCAGCACGGTATGACAGTGTGACGCAGTTGGCCGAGGCAGAGATACCGCACAATGTCAGAATTCATCAGTCTACTGTGAGTTGGCAGCAGGTGGTAGAATCTCAACCATCTTTGCCGCAAGTCAGTGATGGGAAAGAAAACTGCATATGGGAGCAGTGGATCTACAGTGGTCGTGATTATTCGGATACCACTTTCCCAGTGGTGTCTATTGTGAAGGGCATGACATTCGTTCTTGTTGGATTTCCCAGCGGAAATTTTCTTCATGAAATTGAAAAAAGTAAACTAGCCATCAACCAGGATAAATCCGAGTTGGACCGTGGATGGTCGCCATCATTCGTCGCTCCTTACTTCTATCACAGAAGCTGGATTAGGTCTAATGAGATCACAAGGATTGAGGCACGTATGATTGATCCAGAGATGGGAGAGGATCCAGCCACCGGAAGTGCTGCATGCGCTCTTGGCTCTTATCTTGCTCTTCAAGGTGGCGAAGCTGGAAAGACTTACCGCTACGAAATCGATCAGGGAGTCAATATGGACCGTGATAGTCGGATCGGGGTGACGGTAACGTTAGATGAGAGTGGAAAAAGAGTCAAGCGAGTGCTGTTGGCTGGAAGTGCAGTCCTTGTCACACAAGGCACCATCAATATCTGAGGGACTATTGCGCAGCCCAGCTATAGCAGTTGAGGGCGGCACTATCAGTAGGCTGAAATCCCAAAGGGAGAGAGTGTGATCTCCATATTGGAGTAGTCTATGTAGAATTCACATGCACCTGGAAAATTGCCGCACAGGAAAAGCAATACCTTTACTCACTCCTAGGCTTCTCGAGATGTCTGGACTCTGGTCTCGCCATACTCGATTAAGCTTACGACGTTGGTTAGTTGAGACACGTGAGAGCGATAAAGCCGTACCTCACGGTACACTACAACGATGAGTGATCTTTTGAGCAAACCTCCGGATCCATGCAGGGGCTATTACACAGCAGAAAGTGAACCTCATGCAAATTCGACTGGAGGAGTTTGCTCATGGTATTGGTATTTAATGCTTGGCGCGCTCGGTTAGTATCATACATGATAGTTGACCCTGATAGTCGACCATACATATCAACAAGACCCCTAGAATACAGTACCTTAATTCTGTGGAGCAAGTCGGCGCTAATTAAGCGACATGGTTGGCCCAAACACGAACTGCTTCAGACTTCTCTTCCTCTCTCAAATCAATCGTCTCTCCCTTCCTCATCACAGTTTCAACTCCATAATGCCATTAACGCAGCAGCAATTCGTGACTTTTGATTGTCGCTATGCACAAATCTAATTGCCAACCTTGGCCTTGAGACGCTTCCTGCTCCACAGTATTCATGACCCGCGCAGGAAAGCAATGCCGTCAGCGTCTACTTTTCGTCTTTGCATTGTTGATGCTCCTTCATCTCAGACCTGCCAAGATGTCATATAGAGACGCCAAGTATCTTGAAGGATACTTCTTGTTCTTCAAGCCTGAGTGTCCAATCCACTTCTACATTGGTTGAATCAACCTGCTAGAGGGCCTCCTTTCTTTTACTTTCGACCCTCTATTCATCTGCTTCTGCATACGTTGATCGTGTGACTTCTACTATCCTTAATCAGTCTATCAATTGCCTTTTTTTCAATAAACAAGTAATTCTCCAGCACCTTCGAAGCTGCCAACATCATCATGATTTACAATAGACTTCTCGTGGCTCTGGCCATTGCTTCGTCATTCGCTGGCGTTGCCCTTGGTGACCCTCGTGGCAGACAAGGTGGAACAGGGGGGGCCAACCAGGCCTCAGCATCGTCCTCTGCAGCAGCTGCAGCATCAACTGCCCCTACCGGGACCCAGGCACAAGTTCAGGGTGGAGGATCCCAAGCTGTGCTTAACCCGGCAAACATCCAGTCGGGAAGCGCAGCGGATGGTCAAGGACAAGCGAGCGGCGTAGCAGCCGGCCAGGCTGCGTCTGCTACGTGAGTAGCCTTGAGCCTTCTAACCACTGACGCCTGCTTATTCCTCCCAGTGACCCAGCCAACTTCATCAATTTTTGTACAGGCAAGACCCTCACAAATGGCGCTCAAGTCAAAGGAGGATCATGTAATGGAATCCGTAAGACTCTCCCACAGCTTCATCGTCCCAATTAGTAACATTGCAACCAGCAATGGGCGACATCCCTGCCACCACAAACATGGTCTCCACCATCATCACCAACCCCGCCCCCGGCCAAGCCCTAGCCGCAAACACCGACTTCAACGTAAATCTTCAAGTCGCTAACCTCAACGCTGGGGTCTTCACAAACCCAACCGTGACTTACTACACCGCACCCCAAGCTCTCAAAAACGGCAACATCGTCGGCCACGTGCACGTAACCATTCAAACCCTCGGCGCCAACCTAGCCCCCGCAGTCGCACCCGACGCCACGAAATTCGTATTTTTCAAAGGCATCGACGACGCGGGTGACGGAAAAGGCGGCTTGGCGGCCTTGGTCAAGGGCGGTCTCCCAGCTGGAAACTACCGTGTCTGCACCATGTCGGCGGCTGCCAACCATCAACCCGTCGCTATGCCCGTCGCCCAGTAAGTTCCCCCATCCCCATCCCACAACCTCCCCGTGACGAACCCAATCTAACCCAAACCCCCCAGACGCGGCGCCCAAGACGACTGCACTAAATTCACTGTCGGCGGCGGAGGTGGAGGCGGAGGTGGAGCTAAAGCTGGAGGCGGAGGCAAAGCCACTCCTGCTAAAGGCGGCTCCGCCAACCCCACCGGCGCGGCTGGTGCCGCTTCACCATCGACAGCTGCCGCTGGTGGTGGCGCTCAAGGCGGCAATGGACAACAAGGCCAGCAGCAGGGCCAGCAGCAGGGCCAGCAGCAGGGTCAGCAGCAGGGTCAGCAGCAGGGTCAGCAGCAGGGTCAGCAGCAGGGTCAGCAGCAGGGAGGGCAGAGGCGGGGGAGAAGGTATGGGTTCCCGAGCTATCCGTTTGAGGAGAGGGCGTATATTGTCTAAGTGAGGGTTTGGGGCTTAAAAGGGCGCAGGAGAAGTGCTTGTGGGATTAGTGCATTGGGGGTTGACTGGTGTTAGGGGCGGGGCCTCTTGGGTGGGGGTTGTGTGTTTTCATTTCTTTTGTTAGATGTGTGTGAGGAATTAGGTTGTAGAAAATAATCGAAACAGTTACTTCTAAGGTCCTTTAGGACCGTTTGTTTGAACCTGGTTTTCATTCAATCTAATTTGTTTTTCTGTGCACGTTCTGGTCTTGTCCCTGTTTCAGTCATCCCTTTTTTCCATCTATGTCATCATGCACTTTATCCACTGGATTCCTCTTCTGTGGATCAGGAACTTTAGGGATCATCCTTGAAAACTAACACTGGTAGCCCCTATACTCCTTGTATCCATTTCGTTCACTGCATGCACTCTTTCTCTGTTTGGTGGATGAGCGACACACGGGATTTCTCTGAGAAATTGAGACTTGTAGTAGACCACCTCCTCATTTCAAGCTGTTTTGACTTCTTACCATTGTCCACTACCCGAAAGTGACGATCGGAGGACCCACCCTCTTTAATCCATGTCTTCATGTACCCATCCACGCCTTCCTGTACCCCATCCACCATCTCTCTATCATGTGGATGGGTAATCCAAAGAAACCTCCGCGGATAACAACACTTGGAGGTCACATCCTCCCTCTGTCTATGCCATCATCCACATTATCCGGTATTTTCTCGTTTTACGGATGAGAAGCATACGGAGAACTGGTGCGCAAAAGGTTGTTGAGGCTGTTATCGGCTCAGGAGATTGTGCTTTTTGGTGTTCCAGAAGCGGGCAATGGTTGACCTTTGGCCAACTCCCGCGACAACCCCCGTAGGTGCAGGAGCAGGTCAAGCTCAGGTTCTATGATATTTATCCCACTCGCCCTTGCGGCAGCATAAGTACTTATGTTCAGTTTCCATTCTCTGGATTTTTCGTAAGAGCAGAATTCCTGCACAAAGTCGAGTTGGCATGCTAGGAGAAGGATATTACAGGTCTTGCGAAGCTGCGTCAAGGATTCTACCACTTGGAACAGTTGCTCCTAGTGTTCCTCCGCAAAGTCATAGTCGGGGAGATTCACCTGGATACTCTTTGTGGCTCCCTGTTCCTGAAGAGCTTCCAAGAAGAAGTTTCGTGCATTCGTCTTCGCAATTACTCTTGTAGAGACCGATATTCGGAAGCCGCAATTCCATAAAGACGGACATGCTGCGGCAACTTGGTGCGCGATCGTCGCAAGGCAACAACTCCCACTCTTGAGTAGGTTTGAGCGTTTCGCTTACGCAGATGGGAATCGTATAGCTGTGGTCGTTGTCGCAGCTGGCGGGTATATTCGGCGACTAACAAGGAGAATCTCGAAATATATTGGGAGCTTGTCTTCGAAATCATCGTTGTATTTTGCCAATCCCAGATTCCAGTCATATATTTCTTGCTTAAAGTACAAGGTGTAGATTTGGTTACGAATTTCTCCTGGTAAAGATAAGAATACAAATGGTCCTGAAAATTTTGAATTCTTCGCTGGATCACTATGAACGATATCCATGATGAACGACATAGACACAAGACCAAGAAAGGCAATTCTGTTGCACGGAGTGCGTGTTGAAAAGTAAGGTTGAGAGCGTAGACTCTCAAGTTGATTTGAACATAAAGCACGAGAGGAAGAGATCGCGTAGTGAAGAAGAAAATGGGGATTGCTATACAGCATTTTGTCACATGTGGGGTGAAGAGCAACAAGGAGGCCATAAGTCAAAGGTTGATACCACTCTTGGTAAATCGCAGGTATAACGAATTTAGTAATTGAAAGTGTTGACTTCACTGTTAAGAGAGACTGATAAGTGACACTCATGATGGTGTTAGTATCAAGACGTTCCGGTTGGCCTGAAGAAGATAGTGTGTAGAGAACTGCAAGACCCAAGCATTGTCTCACAGAAAGCCTCCACGGCGAAGGCCTTGGCATGGTAAGTTTGTATGCATTTGCTCTACAATGTCACCAGAACATTGCTAGAGCTTTAGTGATTAGTGGTAACATCTGTACCTAAACTCATCATTGTTCGTTCCTAAGTTGTAAGTTGTTGAAGCAGAAGCGATTTGGTCCTTACACCCGTATCGAGCCTAGCGCGGAGACGACCATCGTATGAACCGGCGCAATAGTACCCTAACAAGCAGTCACAATAGTGACGATATGGTCACGTTCAACGTCAGTGAGCAATGAAGACACTGGGTGCTGAGATAAAATTCGACAGCGCGGCAATCATAAGCTCGCAATGGGCTCAGCGTCGCCATATTCGGATTCTTTGGGGCCGCCTTTGCTTTCCACAGCACGAACACCACCCAAGGCAATTGGAGATCTCAACGTAAAGCATGTTGTTCTAGGAGACCTTCTGTTCAAAACATGGTACCCCTCCTTCTACCCAGAAGAGCTTGTTAGTAGAGATCTAGAAAGGCTGTATGTCTGCCAAGGGTGTTTCAAATACTCGAAGGAGCTTATGCCTTTTCTGACGCATGTCGTTCGTACCTCTCGCGTGATACTTCGAAGCGATTGTCTGGTGCGCTGATGTTATTCATCAGAGACTCTGCGCTTCAACGCATGCATCTCCACCTGGGAAAATCATATACACTACAGACACGTACGCGATCTACGAAGTTGACGGCGAGGAGCACCAGGTCAGCTCTCAAACCATGCCTGATTGCAATGGGAAAGCCTGAGCTAAGCCATATTGTAGCTCTTTGCACAAAACCTCTCTCTCTTCGCGAAGCTCTTCCTCGATAACAAATCCGTCTTCTTCGACGTGGTGTCCTTCAACTACTACCTCTTAGTCCACATACCTCCCCCTACCAACGATCTGCCCCAACAGTCACCCCAGATTGTTGGTTTCTTCAGCAAAGAGAAGATGAGCTGGGACAACAACAATCTAGCTTGCATTCTCATATTCCCGCCTTGGCAACGTAAAGGCCTCGGTAAAATTCTCATGGGAGTAAGCTACGAGCTTAGTAAACGCGAAGGTCGTATTGGTGGGCCAGAAAAGCCGTTAAGTGAGCTTGGGAAGAAAGCGTATATCACGTTCTGGGAAGCGAGGATTACCAAAGCTATCCTTCGCATGAGAACAAAAACGACAATGACCGTAAGAGAAATTGCGGAAGCGTGTTGGGTTTTACCGGAGGATGTAATTGTGGTTCTCCAAGAGATGGATATAATAGTGCCGAATAAGAAAGTAAACGGCAGTGTAGTGATAAGTAAGGCAAGGGTAAGAGAGTGGGTGAGTACTAACAATTTAGACCTGACACCACCGATCGATGAGAAGGGTTTCTTGGAGGGGTGGACATCTGGAGAGGGACAAAACGGACATCTATAAAACAATCTTCCATGGTCCTCGATGGACGAATGCTGGAATGTTTGACCGCAGTGCTTGAACTCTTTCAGGATATACTACCACAGCCGAGCAACTCACATCCAACCCTCCATATTCATAACACAGTACGGCTCAATACATATCATCTGGGCTTTTTTCTAGATGTAAGCACAGCTCCTCGCAGATCACTTGTCAACAGGTCTATGGTGTCTTCGCGAGTTAGTGACTGTCCATAATATGCCAACCTTCTTGGGATGTACATATTCCTAATATCTTTGTTAAGACCAAACACGTATGGTTCTCACTATTTCCAAATATCTTCCCTTATTCGTTCCTGGTCTTAACACCAAAAGGCCTTACAGACCTGCCCTACACTACTAAAGTGTCTAATCCAGACGAACTACTTTCATTCAATCCACAACCTCTTTTCCAGCAGATCAGCCTGTAAAATGCATCGTCTAAACATGTAAGCCATGAGAACAAGTTTTCTTCCTTGATTTGTCCTTTCTTAAGAAACGCTTCGCCATGCTGACTACCACCAGGTTACATGTTTTAGTCGCGTAGAGTTAGAAGTTTTCTACGCAAAATTAAACATCCGCATCGGCACTTTAAGGAATTCTACTCAGGCTCCAGAGCGATATGTCTTCACCGTGGTCTACCACTGCAGTCCGAAGTGACTACTCACTTGATTTGCAACCTTTGCGCTGCATTATAGAGTCTAACATGCCGACTCTTGACGGTCGTCCGGGACGCAGAGGGTCTAAGGCCAACTGCGTCTTGGCTGCCTCTCAGCAACAGCTTCTTAGCGGCTTGAGCAAGTGAGTTTCTCCAAGCGCCTGCGCTGTTCGTAGTTGATCTAGGGTTTAGTGCTCTTGAGTCTGGGAAATACCAAGACTTAATAATTGGCTGCAAGGATCGTCAGTGGAAGGTGCATCGCGTTGTAATGTGTACGCGCTCGAAGTTCTTTGAGAAGGCTTGCGAGGGTAACTTCAAGGTATGAAAAAAGTCCCATTACTGTGAGATCGGACACGCAATCAAGTTAATACAGCTTTAGGAGGGCATCCTTCGATACATCAATCTAGAAGACGAAGATCCTGAGCTTATTGAGAAAATGCTGCTTTACCTCTACAAATCCGACTATCCGGACGACGTTGGCTTGTATGAGCCACTCATTCTCAACGCCAGCATGTATGCTCTAGCGGACAGATACGACATTGAGCACTTGAAAACCCTAGCGAAGGAGAAGTTTTTGGACCTCGTCAATAGGCATGCCATCGATGATACCTTCACTGGCGCAGTCTACGTCGTCTACAATTCGACATTACCATCAGACCGTGGCCTTCGTGACTGTATCGCTCCAAAGATGAGAAAGAATTGGGTCGCGCTGCGAGGAAATGATACATTCATGGACGTTGTGAAATCTAATGGTGATATCGCAATCGATATGGTTGATACGTGGGCAGCCAGCAACGACAATTATGTCAGCAATCGTGCGTCGATGCCGGGAATGGTCAAGCAAGGGATGTTCTGTCCTGTTTGCAACGATTTGCGAATGACCGAGCCCTGGTTCCGCGGCATTCGGTGCTCAGTGTGTCATACAAGCCGCAGCAGAGCGAGGAAGTGGTTCAGTCTTAGGCGGTGAGCTATTGAATCTGTACTGGTGATATACACAGTCCAGGAGTAGTATTTCGGGGTGCCAGATACGTATCGGCTGGATTGTCATTATTATGGCCATTCAGCGTCAGTGGGATTACTGTACTTGCACAGATCTTCTAGAAAATTCTAATGTGCGGCCGTATTAAGCTTCTAATAGATCCTAGGAACCAGTGAACCATGCCGTCTTCTCTCAAACTTCTCCAACGGTTCACCAGGGCGGATCAAAAGTAAGGAAACAACGACCGATAGCCTGCCACCCCAGGTTAGTAATCAGCCTAGGTGACAGTTTCGGTACGGAATTGAGTAATTCTATATGTTCCCTGGCCCAGCTCTTCTCATCGCACAAGCTTTGCATTTGAACCCGGTTCAACGATTGTACGATACTATTTCAAGACAACAACGAATCTATTTACCTATTTAGGTATCTCCGTGAATGCAAACTGTGGCTTGCCGACTTTCTGCAACCCCCGGGTGGTTCACACATAGTCACCGACGTGTCCATTTGTGCCAACATCCGGCAGCCACTTGTTCGAGGAACCTAAGTAGGAGACTTCAAATCTCATTAACAGGATCTTCAATTCTGTCCATGCGGGGGCCGCGTACAACTAATTCTTCCTGTCGTGAATCAGTCAATATGTATCGAATGGCATGGCTTAATCGAGATTGCGGTGAGTCTACATTCACGCCTACAGGGAGGAAGACCTTGACACTATATGAATGATCTTTAAACTAGACTACATGTATGGGTCATCTCTACAAATCTGGCGCTCTAATGTAAAACCAGAATATCTGCTGACCCTTCAGCTATCCTAGACTTACTCTCTTAAAACTTAGAAGCATACCAACCCCTACACCTCCAGATAGCATCTCTACGTCGCGAGTCAGCACTGTTGTAGCAAGTTCCCACTTGTAACATGGCAACCAAATTTCCAGAAGTGTCCAAAGCAGATTCTAGCCTCACAGCGCAACAACTTCTCTCCAAGGGCTTGAGAAGGTGAGTGCTTAATAATTATGATTAGATTAAGAGACTGATAGTAAATGTAGTGCACAAGTAGAAGGGGAATACTGTGACTTACTTCTATCCTGCCAAGGTTACCAGTGGAAGGCGCATCGCGTAGTGCTTTGCTCTTGGTCCAGCTTTTTCAAGAATGCATGCAAGGATGGCTTCAAGGTATCTCACTCTAGTAACAGTCGCAGAAGAATTAGCAGTCGCTGATTGTCGTTCAGGAAGGCACTTCGGGGGTGATTGACCTGAAAGAAGATGATCCTCACACCGTTGCTAGGATGCTCCATTTCTGTTACACATACGACTACCAGATTATCGTTGACGACAAAGCCCTAGCATCAGATGTTGTAGTCGATCCTATGCTGGTTAATGCTAGGATGTACTTTGTCGCTGATAAATACGACATTGGCCCTTTGAAAGACCTTGCTAAGAAGAAATTCGAAGAGGTCGTTAAGGAACAGTGGCGCTTGGAGAGCTTCCCTACCGTCATCAAGGCTATCTACGAGAACACTCTTCCCTCAGACAGTCTTCGTGCCCGTCTAGTATCCGTCGTCAAGCAACACAAGAAGGAGTTACGGGAATCGATCGCATTCATGGAGGTAGTGCGATCTGGCGGTGATTTCGCCGCGGATGTTTTCGATGCATGGACCAACGACAGAGCCCCTGCAGTTAGAGAGATTGATTCCCAAAAATGATAACGAAAGATATTGGTGCCATGCATCAGCCTCTTATTTGTTTTATACGTTGTCAGAAGCGAAACACGGACACTGTCGTCACTGTTCGCGTGGACTCTTTCTTGATCACAAGGGACAAATTTGCGAGCACCCTCTCTTGTAGGCTATACAGCCCAGAAGCAAAGAGTTGGAGATGGTATTGAATGTTTACTAAGTAATCACCTTTTGCCACTGCTCGTTTTTCTTCTTCTTCTATATATCCAGCAGCCCGTACAACGATCCATCAGGATCTTCAATGGTCTATAGCGAAAGACTGGGAGAAGAATCCTGTCAATGCCCTAAAACCCTGCTCATCCATTCGAACAATCAACACTGATACTCATACACGTGCCTGTTCCTTGTTCTGAAAGGGCTTAGGCCTTCCTTCATCCAGGTGTTATGTTCACTTTAACAAACCTCAGAACCTTAATCCTAGACTCCTCGTCTCACCACCTTGATAAACTCGTATCCAGCCTGCAAGATGGCGCACTACCCACCAAGTGACCTAGAGGACTTGAAAGCCAGCGCGCAGGAGGAACTCATTGACGGTCTGCTGGCGTAGGTGACTCCCCCTCTGATGTTTGTTTAATGCCGAGGCTAACGCCAGCTTTTAGAGCTCAGATACACGACAGATGTTGCGATCTGACTCTCACATGCGGCGATCTTTCGTGGAAGGTCCATCGAATCGTGGTTTGCACGCGTTCCAAATTCTTGCAAAAGGCGTGTGAAGGGGGTTTCAAAGTAAAGTACTTCGTTTATCCCCCGAGGGCGGTAGCCGTTGCTGATCATCACACTACCTAGGAAGGAGCAACCGGCATAATTGATCTGAAAGATGATGATCCTAACGCTATCAAGAGCATGGTTCACTGGTTCTACAAATGCGACTATGAGCTCGGAGCGACGAACAGCAACTCTACCGTAGACCCACGTCAGAACTCCATCGATACTGTCGACCCGTTGATTGCCCATTTGAACATATATGCTCTTGCCGACAAATACGACATTGGATTACTGAAGGAACTTGCCAAGCGGAAGTTCTCTGCCATTCTCCATGAGCACCGGATCAGGGCCAACGACCATTGGACCCAGATATGCTTTCCTAAAGTCGTTGAAAGAGTTTATGACGCGACTATGGCCTCGGATGGTGGCCTTCGTGCCTGTCTCCTACCTATGATCAAAGATCATTGGACTCTTCTACGTGCGGAAGCGGTGTTTATGAGTTTAGTACGATCTCTTGAAGATCTTGCCGTGGACATCATCGATGCGTGGACCAGCGAGAGTGGTATACTTACCAACAGCGTCGCAGCTGGCTATGGGCATGTTCTGCACTTGTGTTCGACGTGCAAGACTAATAAGGTTATTGATTTGTACAGCAATGGAAAATGGGGACGTTGTCGGTCCTGTCAACACCAAGTTCGGATTCACGACTGGGGAATGGGAGCATATCAAGTGGATCCGGAAGGCTACAACACATATTAGATGCTGGGAATTAGCAGGAGCATCTAGGGTTTACCAAATACTCTCAACTCATAGATCGAGCTTGGCCTCCATGACGCACCTCGCAATTTTGACTGGTGTTTGAACGCGAGTAGAAAGTTAGGTAAACAACTGAGTAGAAAGGTTGATAAAGAGTCTGATAGACAGTCTGTAAGAAACTGTGGTAGTTCCTCAGTCACACGGCAGCGAGTTAAGTGGATCTCATCAGATTAGTATCGCGGAAGCTTGAAAGTACCGTGCGCATGAAATAGGTTATCATTTTTCTGCGTGCCAAAATCAGGACTGCCTCAGGGCATTACACTAGTAGCCTCGGACATAGCTGGCAATGCCATTGTCCAGACTTACCCCAGAATTTATCCTTCCGCTGCTGCCGCCGCCGCTATCAAAGCAGACTACCTCCAGTCTCTCCGGTACTCGCAAATGACTCAGGACTATCACTTTAGGTCACGTTTACAAGACGATGGAATGGGGGTGGAACATACGAGATGTACAGCATCCGCAGGAGGTCTCGCCACCGATCCATCCCCTGCTACGGAGTCTGATGGAGAATCCGGAACTCGGTAGCTAGGTCGAGCACGTCAATTTCTGGGGCAGCAAGAACGATTGGATATCGAAGACTACCTATAACCGCTGGGCTCCGGAAGAATCACCGAAGCTTGCGGACAGCGAACTTCAGGCGGCCATGCAAAGGGTCCAGCGTTTCGCCCAGCGTTGTCAAACCTGTGGAGTGAAGCGTTGGGACGTGGTGACAGCGACGCCTATGTCTCCCTTACGCTGGCGTTCTTACCAAACCTCTGCTCGCTGATCTTGAGCGCCGAATTTTTCTCCAACAGCCGGTTCCTAGGTCCCTGTTCAAGCACGCATTACATACTGACTGGAGAAGATTCCCGCTCGGGACGCTTCCACGGTATACCCTCCTGCACGACGCCAAACTTGGCCCGGTCAGCGAGAGCGAAGTCTCAATTGACGTACTTTCCCGCTTTAGGGACATGTACTTCGTTTTCTACCTACCGTTCCTGGAAATCTTGACCATTGAACTCGGCGCAGCCAAGCGGTTCTGCTGGCCCAGCCCATCGCAGCGCCCCGCCTTTCATCTTTGCCCTTCTGCGAAGCGACCGAGGACGCCCTCGAGCGAATCCTGTCCACGAACCCTCTCTTAAACAACCGCCCTACGGCTACAGCTGCGTGGAAGAATTGCGTACGACGAGGGTTGTTTCTTCAACTTGGGTACCCTCTCACACGCTTTGAATCATGTCCACGCCACGCTGGAACCTTTGAAGTAATAGATGGATATTGAACCCGGCGCCGATGACCTTCCCGTTTACAGCAACGGCTGCTTCAAAGGCAGCCTTGATTCCTTTCACCATTTTGGTCGCCTGGCGCACGTCCAAATCCCTTTCGTCATGCTCTCCGGCTGACACTGGACCCCTCGCCAACACGCACGGGCGCTTTCGTCACAGCTCCCTCGCTCGATTCGGCAGCTATGCTTGACTGAGGACTCGGTGGATTGGCAATCCTACGTATGGGGGCCACGGACGTGGCTCGAGCGCGTTCACGATCTGCCGGACGACAGGGAAGTCTCGCGGGACGAGATAGCCCCGGGATTGCAACGAGTGGAATTGAGCCTGGATAGGAATGCCATGTGGTGGGGGGAGGAAGATGAGGCCGAGTTTGAAACCATATGCAAGCGGTACAAGATGCAGAGTTCGCTCGGAAAAAGGTCGCGCAGGTGGACGGCCCATGGTTGACTGGGTTGGCAATTCGGGGCTGAGTCTTTCGAGTGATACATGGATGGACAAACGGGGTATTTTTCGCTTTAGTATTAGTATAAGACTCGTCATTACCCTAGCAGGACGAAAAGGGAACATACATCGAAAGGTTCGCCAGTCCCCAACAAATCGACCACCACCCCCCGATCTAGGGAAGCAAGGTATTGAGCATGGTCGGAGAGGGAAAGGCCACGGCGAGTCGATCGCTGAGCTTATAATAGGTCTCGAGGAGGCATGTCTCAAGGTCCATTACGCCTACCTTTCGCATACGAACGCTTGCTTGCGCGTACGCATTCCTTCGCCAGCACATGACGGCTGGATCTATTTTCACCACGATGACTTATGCCTCAAAGATCACCGCTACCATCGGAAAAAGGTTGTGACTTAAGTGGAATGGGCAAACATAAGTGAACAAAGAACCAGAACCATGGCTACAGGTAAGCTCACGTAGACTAGGCAAATATGTAATGTATTGACAGCTGTGGTAAACAGAGCTTTAAGAAACGTACAGCGCGTCTACACGCGTGATGTGATCCGATGCACCCGTACTGTATGGTTTTTGAAACAAACAGTCTTGAGTATTTCGAAATATGCAGAGTTTGATGGAACTTTTAAAGATGATAGAGAATTATAAGGAATTCAAGGCAATTATGACATAGGAACAAGTTTAGTAAGCGAGATATCATGTTCTCAACCGTACTCAATAAGAAGTACAGGACAGTAAACCCCGGATTGAGGTTGTGATACTGCTCACCCAGATCTGAATTAGTGCACACTAGCGTGGCTGAAACGGGTTAGGTTTGCCGCAACGGCAGAACCTCAACTCTCTCGCCCAACTCCAAGGCCTTTCCGATTCACCAACTAAGAGCCTTTGGCATCACTTATCCGTGGTTGTGGTAGGCTGATCTCTTGCTCTGTGGAGGCTATTTGGAGAGGCTGGTGAACATATTGGGTCGCATCCAATAGCCATCTACCCATCGAAACCCTCACCCGCTGAAATGTCTGACTGTGAGTCCTCTCTTATCACATCTCTACATCTACCGGAACTGAATAAAGTATCAGCCGATTTTGAGACGATCAGACGCCTTCAGGCTGAGCGCAATGCTGCAGCGGCCGGCAAGAAAGGTTCAAAGACCTTTGATCCTTCCAACCAGCGCACTGACGTCTCGACGAAGGCTTCCCTGACTGAGAGCTTCGATACGTCTCTTTACGATCGTAATGGTGGAGACAGATTTGCTGGCTATAACACAGAGATAGCAGTCGATGGCGACGATGATGGTTTGCCAGACGCCGATGGCGATAACAGCAGGCGGCTTATTGGCCAGTATACAGCCACCAAGGATCAAATGAACGAATTTGCTACGGGCGCTGGGGTGGAGGAAGAGGACATTCTGCTTGGGCGTGAGAAATCAGCCAGAATCGCTGATCGCGAAACTGACTACCAAAAGCGTCGTTTGAACCGCGGCCCTCTTACGCCTACCCGAGCAGATCCGTTTGCTGCCAACCGACAGGCGGGTGTCCAGGAGGATGGTCAAAGCTACCGTGAGATCATGGCAGCAAGGGATATTGAGAAAGAAGAAGAAAGGGTACAGAGGCTGATCGCAGAAAAGCATGCTAACGGAGAGAATGGGATTGTCGAGCACAAGGCTACACTCAAGGCGGAGGATAGTAGTGATAAGGAGAACAAAGATGCAGGCTCAACAGCTGTCGTGGCATCTGGACGAAAAAGAAAGCAGCGATGGGATGTCAGCGCAGAAAGCACGCCTGCACCAGAAGACTCCAAAACCAAGAGATCCCGATGGGACCAGACACCTGTACCTGGAGAGACTGCCGTTGACGCCACGCCAAGACGATCGAGATGGGACCAGGCACCATCACTCGTCGATGCCACCCCAATCGGACAACATGGCCTAGCAACCCCAATGCATCCATCCCAATCAGCTGCCATGATACCTACTGCATTCGGTACAGACATTTCCTCACGGAACGCTCCCCTATCGGACGAAGAACTGGACCTCATGCTACCGAGCGAAGGCTATAAAGTTCTTGACCCACCTCCCGGATATGCTCCAATTCGGACACCTGCCCGTAAACTTATGAGTACACCTGCCCCCATTGCAAGCTCAACTGGGTTTGGTGGGTTCATGATGCAGGAGCCGGAGAATGCCCGAGCAATGGGCAAACAGCTGCCTACCGAAATTCCAGGAGTTGGCGATCTCCAATTCTTCAAAGCCGAGGACATGGCATATTTCGGCAAATTGGTCGATGGTGGAGATGAGAATGCCATGTCAGTGGAGGAGCTCAAGGAGAGAAAGATCATGCGCCTGTTGCTGAAAGTCAAAAATGGAACACCTCCGATGCGGAAGACTGCTCTACGTCAGCTTACGGACAATGCACGTCAATTTGGTGCAGGCCCGCTATTCAATCAAATCCTTCCTCTGTTAATGGAGAAGACACTGGAAGATCAAGAGCGGCATTTACTTGTCAAAGTCATTGATCGTGTTTTGTACAAGCTTGATGACCTCGTGCGCCCATATGTGCACAAGATCCTTGTCGTCATTGAGCCTCTACTTATCGACCAGGACTACTATGCCCGTGTCGAAGGCCGAGAGATCATCTCAAATCTTAGTAAAGCAGCAGGTCTGGCACATATGATTAGTACCATGAGACCTGATATTGACCACGTCGACGAGTATGTCCGGAATACGACTGCCCGTGCTTTCGCTGTGGTTGCTTCGGCGCTTGGCATTCCAGCTTTACTACCATTCTTGCGAGCCGTATGTAGGAGCAAGAAGTCGTGGCAAGCAAGGCATACCGGCGTCAAAATTGTCCAGCAGATCCCTATTCTAATGGGATGTGCTATCCTACCGCATTTGAAAGGCTTGGTTGATTGCATTGGAGACAACCTTAGCGATGAGCAAGCCAAAGTTCGGACTGTTACCAGTCTCGCGATTGCCGCACTTGCTGAGGCAGCAAACCCATATGGTATTGAAAGCTTCGATGATATCCTCAATCCTCTCTGGACTGGTGCTAGAAAGCAGCGAGGAAAGGGCTTGGCAGGTTTTCTCAAGGCTGTCGGCTACATCATACCCCTGATGGACGAAGAATACGCCAACTACTACACAAGCCAGATCATGGAAATCCTGCTTCGAGAGTTTTCGTCTCCTGATGAAGAGATGAAGAAAGTAGTGCTTAAGGTTGTCTCTCAGTGCGCAGGTACCGATGGTGTTACTGCTGGCTACCTCAAGGAACATGTGCTTAGTGAATTCTTTAAGAGCTTCTGGGTCCGGCGTATGGCATTGGACAAGAGAAACTATAGGCAGGTAGTAGAGACCACTGTCGATTTGGGACAGAAAGTCGGCGTTGGTGAGATCGTTGAGAGGATTGTCAATAACCTCAAGGACGAGAGCGAGGCTTACCGCAAAATGACATTGGAAACCGTCGAAAAGGTCATTGCCAGTCTTGGCGCTGCAGATATCGGCGAGAGATTGGAAGAACGTCTCATCGATGGTGTACTACATTCTTTCCAGGAGCAGAGCGTCGAAGACATCGTGATGCTTAACGGTTTCGGCACCGTCGTCAACGCCCTTGGAACTCGATGCAAGCCTTACCTGCCACAAATTGTCAGTACTATCCTCTGGCGACTCAATAACAAGTCCGCTACTGTCCGGCAACAGGCTGCCGATCTGATATCCCGCATAGCCATGGTGATGAAGCAATGTGGTGAAGACGCATTGATGGGAAAACTCGGTATCGTGCTCTACGAATATCTTGGAGAGGAATATCCCGAAGTGCTGGGATCCATTCTTGGGGCACTGCGCTCAATCGTCACGGTGGTTGGGATAAATTCCATGCAACCGCCAATTAAAGACCTTCTACCGCGGCTAACGCCTATCCTTCGAAATCGTCATGAGAAAGTGCAGGAGAATACAATCGACCTTGTCGGTCGTATTGCAGATCGAGGTCCTGAGAGCGTCAATGCAAGAGAATGGATGCGAATATGCTTTGAACTGCTCGATATGCTGAAAGCTCACAAGAAGTACGTACCTCAAATCTCAATACCCCCTTCTATCAAATGTCAACATAAGTGCTAACATGGCTTTTTTCAGGGGTATTCGCCGAGCAGCCAACAACACCTTTGGCTTCATCGCCAAAGCTATCGGCCCTCAAGACGTTCTGGCCACCCTACTGAATAACCTCCGGGTCCAAGAGCGTCAGTCTCGTGTCTGCACTGCTGTCGCCATAGGCATTGTCGCCGAAACCTGCGCTCCGTTCACCGTCCTTCCAGCTCTCATGAACGAATACCGCGTGCCCGAACTCAACGTCCAAAACGGCGTTCTCAAATCACTTTCTTTCCTCTTCGAATACATTGGCGAAATGGCAAAAGATTACGTCTACGCCGTCACCCCGCTCCTCGAAGACGCTCTCATCGACCGCGACCAGGTCCATCGGCAAACCGCGGCTTCGGTAGTCAAGCACGTCGCGCTCGGTGTTGTTGGTCTAGGTTGCGAAGACGCGATGCTGCATCTACTCAATCTCCTCTACCCCAACCTCTTCGAGACCTCTCCTCACGTAATTGACAGAATCATCGAGGCGATCGACGCTATCCGAATGGCAATCGGTCCAGGCATGGTTATGAATTACGTCTGGGCGGGTATCTTTCACCCGGCTAGGAAGGTTAGGAGCCCGTATTGGAGGTTGTACAACAATGCGTATGTGCAGTCAGCGGATAGTATGATTCCGTATTATCCGAATATGGATGAGGAGAAGTTGAATAGGCATGAGTTGGCGATTGTTTTGTGACGGAAGGGGTGGGATGGCAAGGGAGTTGGGAATGTAGGATGCTTCTTGCCTTGTACTTTCATAGCGGGTTGGGGAGGAGCGCAGAATTATCTGAGTGTGACTCGGTGGTACTCTTCAAGGTATCTTGTCTTAATGATTGTACAGTCACTGCTATTTGTAGATTGTTGAATTGCCAAAGAGAAACAATCCAACCGCGATATTATCAGAGTAGGTGATATTTTCTCCTGGCATGATGGAAAGGCATAACTTTCTGTGCTGAGGTACTCCATTTTGAAGTCTTCTAGTCTGATGATCCTCCATTCGGAAATCTCTCAAAAGACTTCTTCACGGTTCTGCTTGTTGGACCTACTCTGCTAGGTGGCTACATCCTAGGTCCTACCGTCAGGGATAGGTGGATGCTTGGAAAGCGTGTCCCCAGTCTCAGCCGTGACATAGCAACCATGCGGAAATGAGCGCTCTCATAGCTTGCTACGAAACGATGAGCAACTTCTACCCCTGGACTCTAAACGTCCGCCCACTGGCCGTCTTCCTTTCCTTCTCCTCATTCTCCGGTCTAGCTCTGTTAAGTACTGTTTGTTATCAGCCAACAATCCCGGCAAACCAAGTGTGTGGGACCTCACCTTGAAGGAAATCAGCCGTTCGCCGTCGCATCCTCGAGTGGATGTAGGCCTTTGACGCTTTAATGTGGTAGTGGAAGTAGTCGCGGAAGGTCTGGATGTGGGAGATGGTTTCTTGTCGTCTTTGGGATGTGAGGTGGCGGGGGAAGAGGACTGAGCTTGTGGTTAGGCTTGGCAATGGATGAAAGGGGGAGAGATTTACCGAATGTTACGTAGCCGACTTCGCCGTGGGTGCCGTCTGCCAGCCCTTTGACGTTTTGTAGCTCTAGTGGTGGCTCGTTACGGTATAGGACTTGGGGTGCGTTTTGTATAGCTCTTCTTCGGGCGTCGACGAATTCCTTTGAGCAGCTGTTAGCCATCCTCCGAAAGAAAAACTTAGCTATATATGCTAACCTGCAAGAATACTTTTCCGAATATCCGGTCTGTTTCTTCTCTGAATATCGTGCTGAAGATGACCGTAACCCTATCATGACTGGCTTTGATATATATGGCTTCTTCATCTCTGTAATGAATAGACATCACTTCCCCGCCCTCTTGCAAACCTTCAGGTGCGGACTCCCTTGTAAATTTCGAGGCCTCCTCCTGCATCTTCGCAAAATCGTCGAAAGCCTTTTCGAAGGGCGCTGCCATGGCATTGCGCTTTAGTAGCGATACTCGACGTACCAAGTCATCCCGAGTCTCTGAAGAACCCATCATCAGCGCCGTTTCTATCTTCGCGATCCTTCATTCAACCTACCTTGATCCGCAGGCAAGCCACCCAGATCGATTTGTATGGAGAAGTCATAGCCAGCTTCGGGAGCAACTATATAGGGGCCGTACTCCCTTTCAAGGACTTGCTGCGCGCCATATTGCAGCAGCTCTTTGTAACATTTGACGGATATAGAGATTAGGATCTTTGATTTTGATTCGGGAGTGGAGAGATGGAACGTGACGCCATCGAAGTCGGAGACTACTTGGTCTACGGATACCTGTGGTGCCCTATTTGGAGAATTAGTACGAAGGTTAGGGCAGACGTGGGGGGGTAATACCCAGAGAAGCGTTCGGTGAGGAGGGATTGTATTAGCACATTCTGGTAGTCTAGGAGAAGCATGATTTCTGGACTAGACGATCATGGCCTGAGATATAGCTGGAGTGACAATGAAATTTGGCAAGTAGTAGAGAGGCGATCCCAGAATGATGCTTCGTTAATGCTCGTCAATTGATATCCTAGGCTGCGGATTAAGGTCCGCAGAAAGCTCGCTTAGAGCTAGCGCTTCCGTATCGATTGGCGGCATAAGAAAAGTTTCCCGCAGTTCGAGCCTTTGAATTTCCGGCGTAAACATGGTGAAATCCTACTTGTAAGTGCGTTGTCTCCGCATGCCGAAAGGGGAAGTTGAGATACTAACTGACGTAGGAAATATGAGCAATCTAAAACATTTGGAATCATAACATCCGCTTCTTCTAACGCCATCTGGAGCCCCGAGGAAAATTTCCAAAATGCTGCACTTCGTTCCTCTGGCGCAGGTAGGGCTGTCGTCGGCGCTGATGAGGAGGTGCTTTTCTGGGACTTGAAGAAGGGGGAGCTAGTCAATCGGTGGAAGGATATCGATTGCAGCGCAGAGGTGACAACCATTGCGCGCAGCAAAGCAGACCCAGATATTTACGCTGTCGGGTAAGTTGACTGAACTTGAGTAATGCAACATACATTACTTACACGTGGATTGTAGCTATGGAGACGGCAGCATTAGGCTCTGGGATTCCAGGATAGCCACGGTTATCATCAGCTTCAACGGTCATCGATCCGCAATCACGACTCTGGCTTTTGACAAGTATGGAGTACGTCTGGCAAGCGGGGCTAAGGATACGGATATCATTGTCTGGGACTTAGTTTCAGAAGTTGGAATGTTCAAGCTACGCGGACACAAAGATCAGATTACGGCTTTGCAATTCCTTCAGCCCACCAACGCTGAGGACAGCGCGGACGACGGCCAGCCAAATGGGAATGGAGTATCAAACCATGAAATCCCTGCTAGTCAAGAGGATCATGCTGGTTTTCTGCTCTCAACGAGTAAAGATGCTCTAATCAAGGTCTGGGACGTTGAGTCTCAACATTGCATAGAAACTCATGTAGCACAAACGAACGGGGAATGTTGGGCCATGGGAATATCGTCCGACAGCTCAGGTTGTATTACTGCTGGCAACGAGGGAGAATTGAAAGTATGGTCTATTGACATGAGAGGACTGGGAGAGGCCGCAAGGCAGATCAGTGAAGGTTCGGAGCGGGCATATCTACGGGAACGGGGTGTTCTGTACCGACAAGGTAGAGACAGAGCTCTTGGGGTCAGCTTCCATCCCAGAGGCGCTTACATTGCCGCCCATGGCTCTGAAAAAGCTGTAGAGGTCTGGAGAATACGTTCCGAAAGCGAGGTACAGAAGACATTGGCAAGAAAGAGGAAAAGGCGGCGAGAAAAAGCTATAGCAGCAGCTGCTCAGCACAACAAGGCAAATGGAGAAACAGTTGAGGAAGAAGGGATTGTTGAAGATATCGCGTCTGCGGACATAAGCGATGTGATAGTTCGTTGTGTCATAGTACGAACGGGTGGAAAGGTCCGATCCATAGATTGGGCCGGCGGAAGACCCAGCAAGGCTCTCCAACTTCTAGCAGCCACTACGAATAATGAGTTGGAGCTTTACAGCATAGTAACGAAAAAAGAAGACAAAAAAGCCAAGTCTGACGAACCACCAGAGTATACTCGTACATTCTCGGTGGACATGCCAGGTCACCGCACAGATGTCCGATCCTTGGCTCTGAGCTCGGACGATAGGATGCTCGCATCTGCAAGCAATGGCAGTCTAAAGATATGGAATGTTCGAACTCAAAGCTGCATTCGGACGCTCGACTGCGGCTACGCTCTGTGCTCTTCATTCCTACCTGGTGACAAGATCGTTGTCGTCGGAAATCGGAACGGAGAGCTGGAGATATTCGACATAGCGTCTTCAACCCTTATCGACACCATCAAAGCACATGAGGGACCAGTCTGGACTATGCATGCCCATCCAGATGGCAGGTCAGTCGCAACCGGCAGTGCCGATAAATCAGTCAAATTCTTCAACTTCGAGGTCGTGCAGGAGGAAATTCCAGGCACGAAGCGCACAACGCCCCGTTTCAAGCTTGTTCACACACGTACCTTGAAAGTCGCCGACGATATCCTCAGTGTTCGATTCTCCCCTGACTCCCGCCTCATCGCCCTCTCTCTCCTTGATAGTACGGTTAAGGTGTTCTTTATAGATTCGCTAAAATTATTCCTCAACCTGTACGGCCACAAATTACCGGTACTTAGCATGGACATCTCTTACGATAGTAAATTGATCGTGACCTGCTCGGCTGATAAGAATGTTAGACTCTGGGGTCTTGACTTTGGAGATTGTCATAAGGCATTTTTTGCACATCAAGACAGCATTATGCAGGTAGCGTTTGTTCCTCACAATCAGGACGGCAATGGCCACCACTTCTTCAGTGCAAGCAAAGACCGCCTGATCAAATATTGGGACGGCGATAAGTTTGAGCAGATACAGAAGCTTCAGGGCCACCACGGAGAGATCTGGGCATTAGCTGTAAGCCGGACCGGCGAGTTTGTCGCTACGGCCAGCCATGATAAGAGCATCCGAGTTTGGCAACAGACCGATGAGCAAATTTTCCTTGAGGAAGAGCGAGAGAAGGAATTAGAGGACCTCTACGAAAGTACGCTTACTACTTCTTTAGAACAAGACGAAGAAAATGGAGAAGAGAAAAGTGAGGTTGCTGGGGCAGGCAAGCAAACAGTCGAAACGCTCATGGCAGGCGAGAAAATCGCCGAAGCACTTGAAGTCGGCATCGTGGATCTAGAAATCATGCGGGAATGGAGGCAGGCGAAAGCCGCTCAGCCTAAGCTCGCCCTTCCGGCTCGTGATCCAATCTTCCTCGCTTTTAACAATATTTCCGCTGAAGCACATGTACTTGCGGTAGTGCAAAAGATCAAAGCTGCGGCGCTTCAAGACGCTCTCTTGGTGCTCTCTTTCGACAAGCTGCCCGCACTCTTTACATTCCTCCGAATATGGGCTGAAAGACAATGGAACATGACTCTCACCTGCCGGATCCTATTCTTCATGCTCAAAACACACCATAAGCAGATAGTAGCAAGTAAAACAATGAGGCCGATGCTAGAAGGCATTCGGCTCCATTTGCGAAGTTCGCTACAAAGGCAGAAAGACGAAATGGGATTGAATCTTGCAGCTTTGAGATTCCTAGGAAGTAGGATTAGGGAGAAGGGTACAAAAGAATATGTCGATGAGGAGGTGTGGGAAGAAGACGAGGTGCAAAAAGGGAGAAAGAAAAGGGGTTTTGTAGATACAGCTTGATATGCTAGCTAAGACAAATATGAAATCTTAAGCATTATCGCACAGGCTTTTCCATGTATTAAAAGACCTTATTAGACGTTCAATCAATTAACATACGTGTTGCCCCGGATTTTGCGAATGACCCCTGTATATCAAAACCGCCCTACGTACCTCATGCAGATCACGCGTCTTCGCCAAACTTTGAACCTCCTCCGCATCTTCCCACTCAAGCATGCGATGGCCATGGCAGTCTTCCCCTCCCCCAGACGTCCCAGATAAAAAGCCTCCTCCCATCAGCTGGACAACCACCCTCAACGCCACAGACTGGCAGCATTACACCGATCCGCGCACCGTCATCCCCACCATCGTCCTCACAGCAAGTGCCCTCTTTCTAACCCGCATATACCGCTCCTACCTGCGCCGCATCCCGCAGGCCGTAAGCATCCAGCCCGCGTTCTGGCGGAAAAGGAGTCTGTTTGGGAAGGTCTCAAGTGTGGGCGATGGGGACAATTTCAGGCTGTTTCATACCCCTGGGGGAAGGTTGGCGGGGTGGGGGTGGGTGCCCTGGAGGAGAGTGCCGGTGAAGAGGGAGGAATTGAAGGATAGGACTGTACGTTGATTTCCCAGAATACACTGCTGCGGAAAGCGAAGTACAATCATGGCAGATGCTGAGACTAGAATTCGGGTACAGATCCACATCCGCCTCGCCGGCGTCGACGCCCCCGAGCTCGCCCACTTCGGCCGCCCTTCCCAGCCCTTCTCCCAAGAAGCCATTGACTGGCTGACGTCCTACATTCACCTCCGCCGCGTGCGCGCCTACGTCTACAAGCGCGACCAGTACGACCGCGCCGTCGCGACCGTCTATGTGCGCAAGTGGCTGCTGAGGAGAGATGTGGGCTTGCAGATGCTGCGCATGGGGCTGGCGACGGTGTATGAGGCGAAGACGGGGGCGGAGTTTGGGATGTTGGAGGAGAAGTATCGGAAGGCAGAGAGGTGGGCGAAGTTGAGGGGGAGGGGAATGTGGGGGGGTAAAGGTGGGTTTGAGAGTCCGAGGGATTATAAGACGAGGATGCAGGGGATTGAAGGGGAGAAGAAATGAGATTGGAATGTCCATGCTTGTGAGAAATACGAGGATGCAAGGAATGGAAGGGGAGAAGAAATGACCCCAAAATACCACCCGCAGCATGCTCGTGAGGAACACGTGGATGCAGAGTCAAGACGAAAAAGGAATTGAGATTGAAATATCACCCGCAGCATGCTGCTTCCTGGACATGTCCGCTCTGCATGGGAGTTTCACCCACGAGTCCCGCGAAGGGTTATTCCCTGAGCAGGAACAACAAGAACCTCCAAAGATCAGAAATTCCCCCAAAAGGTTTGGAACCCCTTCAAGGTCCTGAACCCTCCAGATCAGCAGAACAAACGTCATCTCTACTATTCACCCTCCTTTCGCCATATGTTCCAATCACAATACCCATCCATCCGCCTCCTTTCCTTTCCCTACTACACCCCTTGCCACCTCCACCTCCCATATGTACACTTGCCTTAGCAGACCCAAAAAACACGGAAACATTTCGCATTTTCGTCCCGTATCAGACAATGGATTGAGTGTTGTCGGTATGAGTTTATATCATGGGATTCCGAGACATGAAGGTGAGAGAGGAGTGGAAGTTGAGGTTAGGAAACAATTTGCATCTTTCTACATCAGTGGACTCTCTGCCCAACAAAAAAACCCCCCTTCTTCCCAACCAACCCTTCTCCCCCTCTCCTCTCCACCCTCATCTCCCGCATCCCCCTCCATTCCTAACTTAACCCTGACACACACACCTTTCAAAATTTCGAAAAAAAAACCTGAACAATTTCAGAACGCGAGAAATTCAGCTCTTCCTTAAATTCTTACGGTTTAAATTTTTTTTAAATGATATCCTGCGAATTGGAGGAGGCCAGGAAGGGGGCGATAAGAGGGGGGTGATGGAAGGGGGGGGCTTAATAATAACCGTTTGGCTAATCCACTCCCCTTCCACCACCCCACCCCACCACTCCTTATCCACATCCCACCCCTCACTCCCACTCCCACCCCCTCACGCCCCCTCCCCATTCTCCCTCCCACACCGTCCCATCCCTTCTTCTCCGCACCCCTCGCCCCACCTTTCCAAGTTTCAATCGCGGAAAAGATTGGCGGAATTTTTTCGCGGGGCTAGGAATGGAGGAGCCTTTTTTTAGGGAGAGGGCGGGGGAAGATGGAAAGATGACGAGGTTAAGAGTAGGGGGTGTGGGTTTTTTTACCAACATATGTATCCGTACCCCGCACTTTCACTCATCCTTCGCTTAGAAAGATGAGTGAAAGTGCGGGGTACGGATAAGCCCTTTATAATCCCCAGAGTGCGGAGCTGCTACAGTACACGCCTTTCCTTACCACCTCTGCGACTTGCACCTCTTCCAGACGATCTCATTTTCTTTCTCAAGACCCAATGCCGTTCCTGAGTTCTGATAATCTTTTGACTGGGAAGATAAGAGAGGGGAGAGAATCTGATGACGGTGGAGGATGATGTGTAGTATTGCTCTTTAATGGAGTGTATAAACTGAGATTAACGTAACCCGCTTCCGCTATTTGATATTTAACGAGCCCCTCTGGAGCCACGCCCGCTTTCTAACTTTTCTTTTCTCTCTCACACAAACTAACTTCATCAACCAGCGTAAACATTCCCCTTCAATCCTCAACCATCCACCACCACGCAACCTCGTCATCGCCACTCCCCACGCATCCTTCTCAGGAAGGAGCACACCCCACGCCCATCCGCTCTTCTCCTCTTTACCTGCGCCAAACAAACAGCCAGAGATCCCAACCCGCCACATTTCCACGTGCAGTTTCCGAAGGAGGAAAAAACAACGTTATGCTTTTTGGTGGGAAGATGATGGTGGCTGGTGGACTGGATTGAGAATGAGATGGGACGGCTTTATCGATACATGTTGCCTTGCTGCTGGCTACAGCGTGGAGGTTGGATGTGTGAGAACCTGTTGAATTAAATTGTTTTTTTTCGGTTAGGGGGTTGAGGGGGGGGATCTAGAGCTACAGCAAGAGTCTGTATCCAAAAACCCCCACCCAAAATATCTACGACGACAGTAACACCGCCACCCTCTCTTCCCCACTTTGAAAAACAAAACACCCACCTTGACTGGACGCACACACCACCAGCCCGCCATTCAGACATAAGTCCTGCGTCGACAGGAAGCGCCGGCAGGTAGGATAAGCTATGCAAGGCAGTGACATGTCCGTGATTGCCAGCCAGCCGTCTCGCCGGTGAGATTGCCGTTGGCGGGGTGATGAAGACTTTTCGGATCATGTTTCCTTTTTCCACGGAAGGAAGGGAGGGAGGGATGGACGGCAATAGGTGGATGGATGGGAGGGTGGTTTCGAAATATAAGGAGGGTGGTTGTTGGAAGCACTGCATTTCGGCTCTCCTTGATTCCACTCAAGGAAATCCAACAGAGTTATAAATAAAAAAAAGGAGAATTTGTTGAAGGTTTTTTTTGGCGAGAAGGGAAAGCCACGACGCATTTAACTTCGATAACTTTGAAACCAGAAAAAAACCAAATACAAACAACCACAAACATCCTTTCTTTCTTTCTTTCAAACCCGCTATTATCCTTCCACCCATACCTTTTCTTTAAAAAAATTATATACTCCGTACATATCCCCGTACCCGAAAATTTCCTTTTCCTTTCCCATCTCCCAACTCCCGAAAGCAATTAGGTTCAAAATCTAGAAGGAAGCGGCCTCAAAAAGTTTTCAAGTTTTTCACCATACTACCAAAAACGTGCCAATATGCTTTTCTTTTTCAACGGTGATGGGGGCTTGATGGAGCGAGCGGTGAGATACCTATACGGTGTGTGTAGCTAACACGCGCATCAATCCATTTTTCGGTTCTTGTAAAATATGAGACGGAATTCACGAACGAGTTTTGGACGGGCTAATCACAATTGCTTTTTTGGAGTTGCTTTTTGCATGGATTTTTGCTCGATTTTATGGATATGGAAAGATAACCGTATGGATGGATGATTCTCGGTCGAAGGGGTCGGTGCTTGGTGTGGCTGAAGGTATTAATTACTATGGTATAGTAGTACATACAGTAATGAGGTCTCGATGATGTCATATCTCCACCCCACCTTGAGCCGAGTACCTAGGTAAGGTATGCTTACCGTACTCCATCAGCCCTCCCACCATCATTCGTCCCCACCCCTGAGAAAAACCACCTACGCTTAGAATATCCGTTCGGAGCCTCCCCCTACCGCACTTACGTAATCCCACCCACCCCTCCACACCCTCCAACCTGAAACACACTCGACAAGCCCCCCTCCTGCACTCTGACATCACAACCACCATCCTCCCCTCCCACCCACACCACCCCTCATGACTCGCGCGCTTCTCCCCCAAGCCCCCCCCCAGTTCCACCTCGGACCCCTCAATCGGGAAGGTGACACCCAACCACATGCGGCGTAGAAATAATTACCTACGGTAACCCATGCAAACCCCCCGAAGTGCACTTATGCCGTACGGTACGAAGGAGCTACTGTAGCGGTGCGTCAGGGATGCATATGATACCGCACCCCCGAACCCCAAAAGCATGTAGGTAAAAGACGCCGCTGACGCCATGAGGGGAGTTGATGAAACACCGTCCGCGATCTTCAGGGCCCATGTTCGCTAGGGCGGACATCGGCATCGAGCCGGGGCCCGCTGGATCTTGGCTGGAGCCTTCGACGTTGGGTGGGGTAACGTGATTTGAAGGTCCCCCATTTCGAGCAATTATTACGGAGGTTTACCTACTTACCTAGTTGAAGAGGAGGTTAGGAGGGGGATCATGTGGGAACCACCTGGGCCGCCAATTTGCCGGCGAGCGGACTTCATCTTGATGGGGAGTTCCTGAGAACGGCCCCTAAGACCTGTTCGATGGCTGCTGGAACTTGGGTTCGAATAGCTTGATCTGAAACAGAATATCAAATCTTTTGGACGAGAGCTGAAAGTTGGGCGTGCGCGTCCGGGAAGTTGTTGGACATGTTCGGTCGCTCCCTCTTTAGAAAGCTCATTCGGATTATCGCCGAAGCTGGCCGGAAATTGTTGCGCTATTTCAATGTTCTTGAGCTATGCTGTTTCGAATTGTCTCGAAGCCGTTATCTTCAAGTTTCGACCACGTGTGTTGGAACATGTGTCAAACCACATGGAGAGAGTCACGAGCCGATGCTGCCGTAGTTGGGCCCGTTCAACGAGACTTCGGTGATTGTGAGTACTGGAAATTCGGTCGCCTGTGTCGAGCAGTTGTATTGGGATGTAGGTTTGTCGTCGCCGTTCCTTTGTAGTTTCGCACATCGTGGATCTTTGTGACAATCCGTGTTGCCAGACGATCGATATCAGATACCGGATAATTAGGATTGATAACAGGGCAAATGCCTCTTGCCATCCGCAAATATATCGCAATCGACATTAGAAGCATATGGTCTTTGTATAACAAGCAGTACATGTGAGCAATTAAACCGTGGACCTAGATACACAATGCAGCACGAATCGCCAAAGCGAGAGTGGGTATAAAACCAGCCGTATCGTACAGAAGTCCGCCCACAGCCGAAACGCCACGCTTCGTAGCAAAAACATGCTTTTTCATCAAAATAGGACCAAGTAAAAGGCAGGTGAGAAATGTAATCGACGTCTATCATGATGGTAGTACAAGATGTGGCCATGCACATGCTCAAATGCACATCAAAAGCAATGCGCTTGAACGCACACAGAAAGCACAGCAAACCACGTGTACTCCCGACATATCGGGTTGAAGCCGAGAGGGTGTAATTGAGAGGGACATCTTAGTGAGATGTCTCATTTCTCTGATACCCACGATCCTTCTGGGGATTCATGGTCTGAGATTCGCTCGCCCTTGTGAACTTTCCGGTGACGTCGCAGATTTGAAACAACAGAAAAATGACGCCCACAGCCTTCAGATTCACAGGCGTATGCTAGATGTTGAAGTTAGGATAGTAACCTTACAGTTGAGGGTATTTCAATGCTTACGCTTCTCTCCTGTGTGACTGTACATGTGTGTTTGGAGCGAGCTTGGGCGAGTGAAACGCTTATCGCACACCTTGCACTTGTGCTTCTTCTGGGTGCTCGAAGACACTTTCGAATTGAACTGACCCATCATTGACTGTGGTGCGGGCGGTAGACTGGCACCAACTAGGCCTGAAGGTATCGGCAGCGTCCGCGAGTTTATTGGCTCCATAGATTCCGATTGAGAGCTGTAATCCGAAACGGACGCAGAATCAACTGATCCGGCGTAAGAGTATGGGTAGGAGCTGCCGGAAGAGATTGATGAATGCGTCGAGTGCGAGGAAGGGAAGCCATAAGCATCGGGTGATCCCCGGTCGCTTCTTGGTCCGTAAATGTTCCGCGGGGTTGTCAGGTCCTGGCTCATGGCCACCATGCCCCGACCAGCATCTAAGGCGTCACCAAACGAGGTATGGGAATGCATTGAAGATGCTGAGCTTCTAGTCCACAGTTAGCAACAACAGTATAGTAAGTGAGCGCCGACAGCTACTTACTGGTGAGAAAGACGTCTGGTGTCGTCCTGTGACTGTTGCGGCAAGCCCGAATATGTTCCGAGATAGGGCGCTGATGTAGGAGGGTATGCGCTGCTCGTCTGTGAAGGAGCGCTCGAATACGCCTGATCGTATGTGGACCGAGGTGTGAGAAGATCTTGCGGCAAGCCTAGCATTTCCTGGTTGTACGGTCCGTTGGAATACCCATTCGCTGATCCCATCGCTGGTGCGCTAGTAGGTATTGAAGAATATGGCACGGATACACTATTCGCTCGCGAGGCCTGCTGTTTGGCAATCGCATCGAAGCCGATGCTGTTTGTTCCTAACGAGGTTGCGAAGAGATGGGAATTCGAGGCACCTGATGATGATGCGGACCAAGGATTGGTGAAATGTGGTTGGGGTGTCGAGTAAGGCATATTTTCAAAGCCCATAGCGCCGAGATGGCGGCTTTGCTGCTGATCCATAGTCATCGCCATCGTCGTGAAGATCTTGGGGGGGGATGGTTCGGGAGACGGTGTACGATCAAAGAACAATGTATCAAGTAAGGAGCAGCAATATAATGAATGCTTTTAAAAATGCCGCAGTAGCGAGTTGATGAATGCTCTTATGAAGTACTGCTCGTATTTTTTGAGTTAAGAATAGCTAATGTGGGATGTTCGGTTTAAGAAAAGCTGATTGAAGATCAATAGGAATTGAGTTGGATGGTCAAGATATAAAGTAGATCTACGAAACGAAGTGGGAAAGTAGGTGTCTTTTAGATAACAACAACAATTCGATGGGGTGGTATGGTATGGATGGTAATAAAAGGCGTCGGGAGATGAAGGTACGGTCGAGGGGTACGTCAGTTGCACCTTTTGTCAATCAATGGCTTGTATCAAATGCCCCCAAAAACTTGTACCAACCATCCACGCTAGCAATAGTGAGTTTACTTACGCCAAACTGCAGGGTACGACGTCAATTTGCCGAAAGACACTAATGCTTGGCTCGAAAAAGCAAGGTGCAAGCCACCAAAACGCCTTTGACGGCCGGGCTAACAGCAACAGGGATCAGGGCCTTTCGCATCGGAGTCGAGTGGAAATCAGGAGGGTGTGTGGGGGAAGAATGGCGTTATAAACACTACTACGGTATGTAGGAACTAAAGCAGGCGTATGTATTAAATATTGTGTTACCTGACGAACAGCAGTCGACAGCCCCGACTGCCGAGTTGGATACTACCCCAGTAAGGTATAGGTGTGTCTGCTACATATCCGGTTCACAGAAGGCAACTGTCGAGAAAGGGTCAGTACCCGTGCTGGAAATTCCAAAGTGTCACACAAATCCCACCTCCAGCGTCCTGGGCAGTTACCCACTGCACGTTCCATAATCTTGGGGTGCGGTGAGAGGTGCCACCATCCCAACCATAGAATTGGCCGGCCATTATTGCTGATGGTTCTGGGATACCCGCATCGTATCCTTTGCTATCTATTGTTGGAACTCAATCAGTCCGAGGACCCCAGGTGGGTAAGGTAGTGCTTTTTGCTGGGTATCCGTGATTTTGGACCGGCAGTCGAGAACTGAGGTCAAGGTGGCAAATGCCTCAATTTAGAAAACACTCTACAACTCACTCAGTGCTTTTTTTGGCGAACCCATTGCGCAAAATCAACCCCGGCCTTTTGATAGAGATAGCCACCCATAGCGTATCATGGTCTGCTTGTTACATCGCCCGCAAGGGTAGCAAAACCTACACTGTGGTGAAAAGCCTGCGAAATGGGGACTTGGCCTGATCCTTGAGCATCAACCACAATTCATTGTTTTACATAGTCGAGGTAGTTAGTATGCTTGTAATCCCAGCGATGATACAGCACGGCCATCTCTTTGGTTGACACCGAATCTGTGCAGTAAGGTCAGGTCAGGTCTGGTAAGGTAGGTAGTCAGTCACGATGCATGCCGGCGGATGCCAAAAGTAGCGACTAATTCGAGCTATGACGATGCTTATCTCCCGCTTCCCACCTGTGGATCTCTCTCTCTCATTCAGTTGTTCTGACGCTCGTGCGCCAAGCCTTACCTAGGGCGTGTCAGGGGATCGGACACCTGCATTCGGTGGCGTTCGGCAGGCTTTGGGCCCGTTGTAATCTGGGAATTTGTGGAGCAGACACAGCGTGTAACTTTGCAAGTGGTACTGTACCGTACTAGAAAGGAGGGTCTGTGGCTTTCAGACGTCACTGTGCGTCCATGTGCGTCGTCGACCTTGGGAACTCGACGGAGCTTGGACTGTGCGCCATCCTGTCAGAAAGCAGAAGGGACTTCTCTCGGTCTGCTCCATCTGGGTCGAAGCGGTAGGGTCCAAACAGAATCTCACCAATCAGGAACCGGGGCAGTCCCCATCGATCTTAGCGGTTCCCCATCGACGAACGTCTTACATCAGGGCGTCCAACAAAAGCTTCCATGGTAATTCCGCGCTGTCCCCACCATATTGATGCGAGACAGTACTGAGTGCAGCTACCACATAACTCATGATTAATTTGATACGTGAAGGTGGTGTCACCCTGTCTGTCTTTGTAACATAAGTAAGTAGGCTATGGCAAGGCTGCACATCTTCCGATGACTACTATGGTCGAGATATGAGCTGTGCCCACTGGGTAAGGTTACAGTACCAAGTACCTAGACACTCTACCACAATGTTCCATATGTCGAGGTAGAAACCGAGACTCCATAGGACAAATGCTATGGACGAATGGGAGCAGCCAGCGTAGAATAATTGGCTATTAATACTCATATGCTTCTTCTTTACAAGCATTCTACCGGTCTGATCTCTCCACATTTTACAGTTATCGATTCCCGGCAAAATCGTGGTAGTACCACGGCATCTTCGTCGAAAAACAATAAGAATAAGGTAGTCGATCCGGAAGACAGCGAACCAAAGGGAGGGATCTGCGCTTCTATTTTGTCTGGAACTCTAGCCCTGTGGTGGCATTGTTCGCCTTATAGAATGTTCTATTCTCGTATGCATTGAGGATCAGCGATCGTGGGTTTTTTGCCACTTGGATGATGGATGGATTGATTGATTGGACAACGCAAACGGTCTTTTGCAAGTTATCCGGAAGGACCCAGCCAGCCCTCTGTGCTGTACCTTCCACAACCAGCATGAACGTACCTACATACCGCCTATCGGCGCATTCCCCATCTAGTAGCATGGCTTGCAGGAGCTCGATAGAAGAAGTCGAGGGGAGTCGATTGCGCCGTGCCTCAAGGAGCATTTTTGGGCTACCGCAATGAGGAGGTAAAGTAACAATCATGGTACTGTGTAGTAACCCACACCGCTTGCTTGATACTAATGAAGGCTATTGTGCGTGTGCATTGAGTCCTGTCGGTTGGTGTTTCGTGTAAATTATGGACCTTACAATTAACAGGCATGACAGGAATGAATCGGACGGCCGAGGGGGCTTAGGGTTATCGGGTCCTTAAGCGAGACAGAGCTTGATCGAAACATGGCATCGTCGATGGCCTTAGGGTATACCGAGTGCAATCAGAACTATTGATACTCTACCTAATACACTGAGAGCTGCTTTACCATGGCACGCTGTAACAGAATGGACTATCCAACGCCAAAGCCAACGCCGTGGCCATGAGTGCCCACCCCGTAACCCTAATGAAATCGATCTAATCTTGCCCTATTCATAGCAATCTGGTCGTCCACCTTCGTACTCTGAACAAACTGTCAGCGTTCCGTCTCTGCAGGTTGCAGAAGCAAAGATAGTGCCATACCTTGCCATTGATGATGTCCAGGTGCCGGTTTTGCTCGTCTAGCTCCTTGCCAGTCGCTTTCGCCAACCCATTTAATCGGGTGGCTGCCCCACTCAAGGCGTCTAGATTGCTGTCAATCTCATTCTCCATCTCTTCGTCGTCCGAATCAGCTTCAAATTGATACTTTGCCCGCTCAGCCAGACTGGATTGCTTCTTTGCCGCGTTGTAACCTGCATCACCAGGTTGTAAATTCTTGAAAGTTTTCTGCAAGCGCTGTTCAGTCTCATAGGCCGCCCTCCTCGTTGCTTCGCGCTCTGCCCTCTCCATTCGGTGCTTATCCATCACATCTTCATCTCGTTGAGCGCGTCTTGAGGATGCTGTGAAAGGGTTGGAGACGTGAACGGCAAACATGCTTTTGTTCAATGTTTTTAATTCCTTCGCCTTCTCCTCAGCGATCCGGTTATGATTAGCAGTAAGGTCCAGATTCTTCTCGGTGTTATGCATACGCTCGCCTTGAGCTCCAATACGGGCGAGTGTGTTGCGGCCTGTCTCTTCGGCTTGGGCAGCAATACGAAGGGCATTCCGGGTCGAGGAGACATCCTCTCTTTTCATGAATTGAATCTCTTGCTTGGTTGCTGTTATCTCTTCTTCCTCCTCCTCTTCTGCCGTGAGCTGGCGATCTCCGTAGGCGTTGTAGCCTTGGTCTCCTCCACTGCCATAAGCCCCTGATTGTCCTTCGTCGTATGGAGGTGGTTGCCCCATCCCAGATGGCTGCTGTGACTGCTGTTGTAAGCGTTCCTTGGCTCCTCCGAACAGAGCACTACGTTTGTCATCTGCTGTTGAATCCTGGCTCTCAACGGGTCCTAAACCTCCGTAGCCACCAGCACCGTACCTTGAGCCTCCATTGCCGGAACTTTGTGAGCCAGACCCGTACCTGTCCGCTCCATATCCACTTTGTGACCCGTAGCCCCCAGCACCATACCCCCCACGGTTATCATTTTTGGGGTCGTCTTCCGTTCTACCTCCGTTCTGCATCCCTCCATATCCACCACCATTCATTCCCCCATACCCCCCTTTGACGGGACCTGGCGAAGGGCCAGCGTTCGCGGTGCTTGGCTTTGGTCCAGCACCATAAGCATTGGCTTTTGCTTGAAGGTATGGATCAGCAGCTGAAGCAGGTTGTGCGTAAGGGTTTGCGGAGGGATTCGGTGATTTTGTTTTTGATCGGGAGCCAAAAAGAGCTAAGCGGTTAGAGTCCTCACTGCCGTCGCTCTTCTCTCCCTTCTTGCCAAAGCCGAGTTTCTTCATTGTGTTATAAGCTGAAGTTATAACAGCTGTAATTGAAATAGAGCTTGAACGTGACCGAGAATGGCAGATTTTATGTTGGACAAAGCGGATGAACTTCAAGTGGTGCCTGATCTGCATTGATGTTTGGCGTGGCTCGCGTGGCTGACGAGCCGAAGGCGAGCCTTGGCTAGAATAATACCGTAGCAAACCAACCTCCAACCCACCCCCTCATATCGCACCACACCGCCCTCCATCCCCCGGTGTTCTTCCCAAACACAATCAACATGCTCACCGAGCGCGAGCTCGCTATCTCTCCCATCGTCCAGGAAAGCGTCCAACACAACGCCCAAGTCCGTCCTCCAGCATCCCCCCTTCCTCTCCGCGCATCCATCCACCTCCTCCTAGCCCCACAGTCTCCCCTTCCTACGCTAACCCCCCACAGACCCTAACAAACCTCCGCTCCCTCACCGCCTCCCTTTTCGGTGCCGCTAGCGGCATTCTCGGCCTCGAATCCTATGCCGGCTTCGCGTTCTACATCTTCGGCTCTCTTTTCGTATCCTTTCTTGTGGCGGGCATCAGGTGTCAAGGGAAGCCGGGTGTGTATTTTGGGAGCGTACTGGGGGATTTGGTGGCGGGAGGGGATGTGTTGGGGGGATTGAGTAGTTTTGTGTTGACGTGGACGGGGGTTTATGGGCTTGTAAGGATGTGAGTGTGTAATTTGAAGAGGGGAGGTGGGGAATTGAAGAGTGGTATTGGAGGTTATGGAAAATATGTACGAGGAGGAGACGGGGAGCGGAATTTGGAAGCGGAATTGGCAAGCGTGCAGATGAGCATAGTTGGAGAGGGGACGAAAACGCTTTCTGTGGCTAAAATGCGCTATTGGAGGAACGGTTTTCCAAACTAAGATCGCCAAATGTGGTCGAATTTGGGGGGAGCATTTGGCGAAGTTCATATTGCTACGCGTGGGTTGAAGGTTGGTAGTTTTCTCCGAGCGTAAGAGCCAGGGGCTCTTGCGTTTCTTCAAACTATGGGATGATAGCATGGAACGGGTTTGGTATTTAGATACCCCAAGAGTCTCATTGATGGCCAAAGAGGTTGAATGGAGGACTTTCTTTAAACTACTGACTGTCTATGCTTTTCTAAGAACTTGCCACTCAAACTTTCATACCCTGCTGCCCTAACAGCAAGCTTCACGTTCGAAGACCGCAATGCAAGACTGCCGTTTTGATTGTACACCGTCCACCCTGCTCGGAAGCTTGAAAGTCCAGGCCTCTTCAGAGTCCCAACCTCTCCAAATACTTCGTCGCCACATTGACCGCTTCATCCACCTTATCTGCATTTGTCCCATTCCCAATGCTTGTTGGTGCCTTTCCGCCTGCCTTGCCCCCGACAACACTTGAGATCTCGCTCGCCCATTCGTTTGCTGAGGCGCCTTTTTGCGTAGCTTCCTGTTTAGGTTATATTGTCAGCGAAATACTGTGGTTAGTATTTGGAGGCTAGGGGGTGGGAGGGTGGAGAGGGGAACGACTTACTTCCGAGACATGGCAACCGTGTACGACCTTCGTGTCATGCGCGTCGGCGGCGAAAAGGTAGATGGACTTGTCCTTGCTTTTCGTCTTTACGTGGTTAATAGCTTCGCCGACAGCTTTCGCATTGGCAGAGATAGGTAGCTTGGCGACGAAAGTTCTCTTGCCTTTGTTTGCGGGTTGAGCAAAGAATTCCGTGACCGCATCGACGGCTTTTTTCGCTTCAACCTTTTGCTGCGCTTTCTGCTCGCCGAGTTGCTGTTTCACAATTTTATTGAACCGTTCACGGAGTTTTGATTTAGTGATGGCGGAGATGGCGAGTTGATTCAAATCGGATGTTGTGGTTTTGATGTCCTGTTCTTTCGCAGGGCCATGCGGCATCTTTTCGAGCTGGAATAACCTGACGTTAAAGTCCTCCGCGAGTCTCTGGACCTCGTGAGCGTCTTCACCAGTCACGGCGATGATCCTGCGGATGCCTTTGGCGATGCCGCTTTCTTCAATGATTACAAGGTCTTTAATGTCTCCCGTCTTTTGCACGTGCGTTCCTCCGCAAAACTCTACACTCACTTCTTTCCATCTCGGGTCTTTGACGTTCTTCAGGAGATCTTCGACGTCAACGCCCACGGAGACGACTCGGACAGGGTCTGGGTAGGTTTCTCCAAAAACGGCACGGACGCCCTCGATTTCTCGGGCTGTGGCTAGTGGCACGTCCTTTGAGTATACTCCGCAATTCCGACGGATATACTTCGTAGATATATCCTCGATTTTTTCAAGATCACTATCTGACACACCTGATTTGTGTGAAAAATCGAAACGAAGTTTTTCTGGCGCAACGAGGGATCCTCTCTGGTCAATCCCATCTCCTAGTATTTCGCGCAGTGCAAAATTCAGTATGTGCGTGCCTGTGTGGTTGTTTCGTATTGGCCATCTACGAAGTTCATCGTATTCGCAAATGACTTCATCTCCGACAGATAGGGAACCATACTTCATGAATCCTGTATGTAAGACGTAGCCAGCGTAGACTTGGACATTCTGTACTTGCAGCTCAGCAACTCCATCTATGATTATTTTTCCAGTATCATTTTCTTGGCCACCCTGCTCCGCGTAAAAATTCGTACGATCCACGATCAAACCAACTTGCTCCCCCTCTGGCAGCTCCTTGGTTGTTTGGAGAAACTTCTTCCCATGGTAGACAGTTTGTATCCGAGACGTGATGTTGCCTCTGCCGAACTTTGCGCTGTCATCCGTTTTCGTGACGTTGCCCATCTTCGATAGACTACTGATTTCATGAACGTCCAATTTCACGAGATCTGATGCCGCCTTCTTCTCTCCTCTACTCGCTTCTTTCGCTTTCAGCCTGGCCTCTTCGAACTCTGCGTCATCAATGTCTAGACCTCGCTCTTCTGCCATAAGCCTTGTAAGATCCACAGGGAAACCGAAAGTATCATACAACCTCCAGACATCGGCACCGTGGAGTCTTTTCGAGTCTTTCAGCTTCGCCTGCTGGGCGTAATTCTCGAATTGCTTCTCTCCACGGTCCAGAGTCTTAGCGAAAGATTCCTCCTCTTCATTCAGTATCTCAATTACATCCGATTCCTTCCTCTTGATCTCCGGAAACATATCGCCCATTTGCTTGACTAAGGTCGGGACGATTTTTGAGAAGAAAGTACCAATATCAGAACCGAAGTATTTCCTGGCATATCGAGCACCTCTCCTTAATACTCGCCTTACTACGTAACCTCGACCTTCGTTGTTAGGTACGGCGCCGTCCGATATAGCAAAAACAAGTGTCCGTACATGGTCAGCAACAACCCGGTAGGCGGTATCAATACCATCTACATCCTCGTTCCCAAATCTACCACTGTACTCTCGCACGCCGGTAGCTTCCTGTATTATCTTGAACAGCGGTGTGAAGACGTCTGTGTCATAATTTGACATCTTGTTCTGAAGTACAGAAACTAAACGTTCGTAGCCCAAACCTGTATCGACGTGTTTGCTGGGAAGTGAGCGGAGAGACTTATCCGGTTCACGATTGTATTGAATGAACACATTGTTCCATATCTCGAGGACGTTCGGATCGTCTTGGTTAACTAAGTGCGCTGCATTTCTGCCTCCTATTCGATCATAATGTATTTCACTGCAAGGCCCACATGGTCCTTGATCACCCATCTCCCAGAAATTATCCCTCATGTCTCCAGTAAGGATGTGATCGTCAGCAACACCGACAGATTTCCAAAAGTCTCTGGCTTCCAAGTCTGGTTCAAGACCACCAGCTTTGTTGCCTTCAAAGTAAGTCACATAGAGACGGTCAGGCTCCAGGCCGTAGACTTTTGTCAGCAGCTCCCACGAATACTGGATGGCCTCTTTCTTGAAATAGTCCCCAAAACTCCAGTTTCCCAGCATTTCGAAAAACGTCTAGATGACACCATGATTCCTAATTTCTAGGGAGCAGATCTAAGAGGTACTCACATGATGATAGCTGTCTTTGCCCACATCGTCGAGGTCCTTCATACGTAAGTTACTGCATCTCTCTAACATGGCAAAAGCTTACATTGTGCTTACCCCCAGCGCGGATACACTATCATAATTAGCACCTTATTTGCATTTCAGACATATTGCTCACCTTTTGGGAGTTCACGGCACGCTTGAGCTGCGCAAAATCCGAAGAAGGGTCGACGGTACCGAGAAAAATGGACTTGTACTGATTCATTCCAGCATTGGCAAAGAGTAAGGTAGGATCCGAGTGTGGTACAACAGATGATGAGGGTACTGTGCAACGTTTTAGTACCAATATCAAGATCTTTACCACTTGAGTCATCATACCAAAAGTGTGTCCATTCCTCTTAAAGAAATCTAGAAATGTATTTCGCACACGCACAGCGCTCCACTGCTCTCCTGAATTCGTAGTAGCCATTTTAAGCTCTGTAGTCATGCGGCGTCCAATTCGGGTAATTTTGGGTACTGCAAGTCTTGGTGGTTTGCTCACGGCATGGAATGATCTGGAATATCCGTAACCTGCAGAAACTCCGCACCTCTTTACCACCTTAACTCCTTGCATGAAGCGGGCATTGATCGAAGATGAAGATAGCCCGAGCCAACCGGCGTTTAGGTTGAACAAAGGAAGATTTTCATGGATAGATACAATTGCGGGTATTGGGGAGGTGAGGTTTGGATGGAGGTTCCACTCGGAGCTTCAGTTCACCACGGCAAGAAACGCCAAGCCGACGAGGACTTAGCACACGAGCAACGACTCTCGAAGAGATTCAATCTCCTTAATCTAGGCGCGCCACTCCAATACAGCTATTGATCGTGGCTAATGTCATGCTACAGAAAATAATGGCAAACTATATCTTCCAGTCAAGCAGGCCACGGCGGAGCAGCCGCCGCATGCGAACGGCGACGACGGGTGGATGCAATTAGATGATACGAAGGAGAAAGTTTACATCTACAACTTAGACCAGGAGCTGGCAGACATCGAGAGCGAGGAAGAAAGGCTCGTCTTCCTGCCCGACATAGAGAAGAAGCTTGGAAAGATACCAAAGTCGCTACTTAGAGGACATAGCCAACCGGCGGTCAACACTCAGATGGTCCTATATAATGTCCCATCATCTCTCACGGTAGCCCCGGAGCAAGACAATGTGAGGAAGGCTATCATTGAGACCAGAGCAAGAGCGAGGGAGAAGCAGCTAGAGGACGCACGAGCGTCGAAAGCCAATAATGACGATATATCAAAGTTGGTGAACGGGGTTCAGCATGATCAATATTGCAATGGATCGAACGGGACGGGAAATATGGAAGATTACGGCAGTGATGATGAAAACGCCATGGACATAGGATAGAAATGCTCTATGCATATATCTCCATATGTGCGCCGCGCTATCAAATGCTATCTCTACAATCATCAATCGATCTGTATGCCATTCTACCACTAACAACCCTTATTGTTATATTTCGCACACGAATTCTGTTCTCTGATGTATTGATCATGCACTAGAAATCCGGGCAGTACTGCGACTGCGAAAGCCATCCACTCATATCAATCCGTCATGGTGTTCAGTAAACATTGACTTAAGATTAGCTCAACCCCAGTTCCTCGTTCCAATCCCGCTCGGAAAATTCCTTGCACTCAGCAAGACTCCTTTGACTCCTCGTATCTCCGCCTTAACTTTCGACACCTCATCCCTCTCTTCTCCTCCCACCTTTCCAAATTGCAAGTTTCCCCCATAAGCCATACCGCCCAGATAGGTTTGTACATCCGAGAGCCGACTTTCGAGGGTATTTTCGGGTTCGGAGGCGGGAATTAGGGAAGACAGCTGGCTGTGGAGCGTCTGAAGTTGTGTGCTTTGTGTGGTTATGGGAGAAGCAGGTGTTTGTGGCGCTTGAGATGAGAGGGAGGAGTTTGAGCGGGTGAGGTTTGGGGAGGTCTGCGTGGCGGCGGAGCGGTGGAAGAATTCCGTAGCTTCGGTGTCCGCATCCACGTCGTGGACAGATGAAGATTCAATACCAGCCGGCCGCGATGCATTCGGCACCGTGGATACTGTCTTCTCCATTTTCTCATTGAGCGTATCAAGGTTCGTAGAAGCGGTTTCGAAGAGAGAATGGCGCGCCGTGGTTAGGGAGTCCAACATAGGATCAATGACGAACTTGCTGGTGCCGTAGACAGTTGCGGCGGCGCCAGTAACTACATAAAAAGTATTAAGCAGCCGTTGAGCAGTGATCAGAGGTGGAGGCTTTTGGGAGTGCAGGAGAAATTCGGGAAAGGTGATTATTGGCGGGGTGTCCGCATGGGGAGCTGTTGAAGCTGGCGTTTGAGAAATTGGGGAGTGGGATTGGGTTTGCTTTATTAATTGTTCTGGGAATTTAGACTAGCTATTGGAGTCAGTGCGAGATTCATTGACGTAGGCAAGGATTGTAAGTAAAGACCTTTTCCGTCTTATCCTCAGGTTCGGCTACAGTGGGGGTATCTTCTTTTCGGGCAATTCCCATCATCTCGAATATTTCGTGGTTTGTTAGACCCTTGGACTCTAGGAACTGTATCTTGCGTTCCATTGTGGAATGCTTTATCTCTGGATCTTCGAGGAATCGCGAAGCTTGTTCAATTAGAATAGCTCTTGACCCGGGATTGGCGTCTCCTGGCTTGTTAGAGCTCTCTAGAGAGCCTTTCTGGGGGTTAGCTGCTGCATCGGAAGGCTTCTCACGTTGCCACTCTGGTATGGCTTTCGCGCCGGGCTTCTGCGGATCACTCATGTTGCTCCTTTTGTGGAAGTTGGAAGCTGTTGAAAATTGAAAAGAAAGGAACGGACAATGGACCTCGGCTCGATATATTACGGTATCCTTCAACTAGCACATTCAAGATGTAATCTATATTGAACCATACAGTTGCTGTACATGATGCGGGAGAGGGCAAATTGAGAGCTTTGGATTATTCAACCGGCATTGCCAGAGAGATAAACTATCATCTTGCTACTTGACCAATTGTGCTTCGGTAAATCTTGCCCTGAAGTCGCTTCAACTTGACGCCAGCCGTCCCCATTGTCTAAATTCAGCTCAGCCAACGGTTGGCGTCAGCAGGATGGCGGAGAGACCAGCTAAGCGACTTCGCAGCGTCAGCTATGATGGTACCGAAGGCGGCGACGATTGGCTACAAGGCGCCAAGGGAACCGATGCAGCTCCTCGACAGCCCTCCAACATGAATATGTATGTGAAAACCCACCGCTTAAATCACGAGCTGTTAGCATTCCATCCATTGATTACAGTATATTTTCATCGACCTTATGTCATTCATGCACTGGACTGTATAAGGTCCATCTGACCATATGTCTCCAAATTTGCAAGAGTAAAATCCTTGAACCCAAGCGTCCGGCAGCGTGCATCTGGCCCCCCGTCATCTGTTATCGTTCCTGCAGATATTCTGGTTTGACAGGTCAATTACGCACATTGCTTGCAGCTTTAGCTTTCGCCTTTGCGTACCTTTAAACCTTAACACCCATTTTGTGTATTGAACAATTTTCGTCATTCCAGCTCAAGTCAAAATGCCTGCTGAACGACGCACCCTCCGCTCTCGCGCTTCTCTGACTTCCCATCCCAGTCCACCCTCCCCCAAAATGGGGCGGCCTCGGCGTGCCGCGTCAGGAATCCAGAGCCAAGCAGTCACTGTTGCGCGCTCAGAATCTCGATCCCCAGAAGATGCCAAGAAATCTATTCACCTTACCGTAAAGATGCCCTCGAGCAAATTACGCGAAGCTACGTCAGGAAAACAGAAGAACGTATCGATCAACTCGAGGGACTCGTTTGTGGGCGGTGAGATTATCAACGGACCAAGGGGTAGCAGAGCAAAAAGGAGTATTGTGGTGGAAAGCGAGAGCGAAAACGACGAAGATGACGAAGAGGAAGATGAGGTGGTGCCCAGTGACCAAGAGATGGACGAAGAGGAAGAAGACGACGAGGAGGAAGATGAGGAGGAGGAAGCCGAGGCTGACAGTGCAGATGCTGATGCGGATGGAGACGTAGAAATGGACGTTGGCACACTATTGGGTTCTCCGCGAATGCTGAAGATGACAGGCCCAACGCAGAAACCAAGTGTCGTTGTCACACCCGCACAGGACGGAAATTTAAAGAGCGTGGAGTCCAAGGAAATGGAAATGGAAGACGATGACGAAGAGCTCTCCGAGCTAGATTCGGAAGCCGAAGCAGAGGACGCAGAGGAAGACGCAGAAGGGGACGTGGACGATACGAATCAAGATGAGGAGAGTCGAAGCCCGGGTACAGGAAGTAGAGCCAGCACGCCCGACATCAGTAAGATGACAAAGAGGCAAAGGAGTAGACTAGATCAAGTAATGGCGGAGGGCGACTTTCTTCAACTGCCGATGGGTATGTCTCTATCTTCCCGCTACCCTAAGCTCTACCAACCTTCTCCCCTGCAGAACCGCAAACGAAAAAACATTTCACAGCCGAAGAACACGCCATGCGCCGCGCCGAAATGGCACGCCGTCGTAAGAACCTCAGCGAGAAGCGTAACGAAGAGGAAAAGGTATGCGCCCCAACTCCCCACCCCTTTTCCACCGCTCCCCTCTCTTTACCCCCCTTACCAACACATCCTCCAAAAACCACCCCAACTAACTCTCCCCACTCGCACAGATGGACACGATCAACCGCCTCCTCAAAAAACAAGCCCCCAAACGACGCGGCAAACTCTCCGCAGCCGAACTCAGTGCCAACGGCGCTGGCGCTGGTTCAGACGCCGACGCCACCCCGCCTGAGGTCGAAAAGGCGAATCCGGTCTTTGTGAAGTGGGTTAGTGATGCGAGGGGGTGTAGGCTTGGGGTGCCGGAGGAGTGGGTGGAGGCGGGGGTGCTTGTTTGAGTGGGGCTTGGTGTGTTTTGGGGAGGGGGCGGGAAGGAGGGTGGGATAACAAGGGAACAGCGGTGGGTATGGACCTTCACACCAACCACAGACCTGAAGTGATTAGGAGAGCCCTTAACCACCAAAACGAACGTCAGAGATGCTTATCTTGCTACCTACTCCTCCACTTCCGCGAAAACCATCAATCGCCACCCGAGCTCCCAAACCATGTGATCCGCTCGCTGCATGGGGTATCTATGCTCAAGGTACATCACGAGAACAAACCTATTCAAATTCGCACGGTTTCCGAGCCCTTCTTCATACCTAGCCATCCACCTCCCGAATCCCATCTCTGTCACTAGGGTGTGGAATGCTACGTCCTCACCCTCCGCTTTCTTTTATCGACTTCCCCTATTCCTCCACTTTACAGATATCGAGAAAGCCGTCATCCGAGCGCAAAAACAGCAAATAGCCCGGCCTCTACATCCCTCCTAGACACCAACTGACCCCATTTTCTTCATCATCTCCGACCCACCTCCTTCATCCCAGCCAAACATCCAACCGCGTGCCCCGGTCTTCCCTTCTCTCAAGTTAGTCCAGCTCCTTATCAACCTCCACCCCCAGATCCTCCTCCTCCATAAACTCCTTCCCCTGCAACCCCTCCGGCAAATACTCCTGCTTGCACTTCCCATCCCTAAACCTCGGGTTATACTTATATTCCGCCCCATACCCCATCTCCTTCATCAGCCTGGTTGGCGCATTCCGCAAATGCACCGGCACGGGCAAGCCCGCCATGCCCGGCTCTTGCAGTACCTGCTCTACATTCGCCATGCTTCGATAGACTCTTGTGCTCTTCCTGGCGTGACATAGCGCGACGACGCAATGCGCGAGGTTGATCTTGACCTCGGGCATGCCGATTTTTTCGCACGCAGTGTAGGTTGCCGTGGCGAGGGGGAGAAGGCTGTTGTCTGCGAGGCCTATGTCCTCGGAGGCGACAACGATGAGGCGGCGGGCGATGTAGAGAGGATCTTCGCCAGAGGCGAGCATGCGGGCGAGATAGTAGAGGGAGGCGGAGGGAGAGGAGCCACGGATTGATTTGTGGAGAGCGGAGATGGTGTCGTCTGTGGGGCGGCGAATCAGTTGGGGGTTGGTGGAGACGGGTAATCCTGCAGCTTCTGTGCATATTCTTGATAGGGGATTTGAAGGGTATGTGCGATAGTTTGAGATGGTGTACAAATGTGGTAGAGAAAAGGAGCGGCCATGAAGCCATGTATGTGAGTACGTGTTTCTATGAAGTACACAAGAATAGACAGGATCATTCCAGAAAATCACAGTTTGGCAAGAAAATTTAATATGACAAGCAAAACATTCATGGACTCATAAATCAAGAGGTACGAAACTTAAACGGATAGGGTTTACGACCTGAAAATGGCGTAACAATTGAAGCGTATGCGGGTTTAAGAAAAGAGACGAAAGTGACAAGTACAAACGGAGTAGAAAAAGTATCAAGCTTACAATGCTGGTCTCCAGCGCGATCATAGACCAGAGTCTTGGTCAGGGCCGATTTGATACTTTCTTTAGTTGCTGAGGGCCGGGTAGACAGGTTCATTGCAAGCTCCAGGAGATTCAGGGCTGTTCTTGCATCTCCGTCTGAGAAAGCAGCAAGGTATTTGATGAGATCGTCGTCAACTAGCGAAGAAGGACTGTAATTAGGGCCTTCGACTTCGAGGGCATGCTGAAGTATAGAGACAAGGTCGGCACCTATAAGCTTCTGCAAGGTGAACGTCCGGCATCTGGATAGAAGCGCATTTTGGACCTTGAAGGATGGATTCTCCGTCGTGGCCCCTATCAACGTGATCTGTCCACTCTCTACGGGCCCCAGAAAGACGTCTTGCTGACTTTTCGAAAACCTATGGATCTCATCGCAGAATATTATCGTCTTCCTCCCAGTCAAGCCAAGCTCTCCTCTTGCTTCTGCGAAGATCTTCTTACACTCTGCAACCCCAGAGCTTGTGCTATTAATTTCCACAAAACGGCTGCCGACCATATTCGCGATTACTCGTGCAATAGTAGTCTTGCCCGTTCCAGCTCCTCCCCATAGTATCATTGATGGTGTCCTGTCCGTTTCAATAAGTCCTCGAAGAACACCATCAGGCCCAACAAGCTCTTGTCCATATACGTCGTCAAGAGACCGAGGTCGCATTCGTTCAGCAAGAGGAGCCGCTTTTTGAAACGCTGTAGAGGGTTTTATTCGCTTTGCGGGTGGTTCTCCTTCAAGACTTGTGCTTTGCTCCGTGCCAGCAGGACGCGATGTGCCATCTTGCAGATCGATTGCTTGGCGTTTGATTCCGGGTTGAGTAATGTGTGAAGCGCTTATGCCATGAATAGATAGTTCTTTGGAAGTACTTTGAGGCGCTCTAGCATTCGTTGTAGCTGATGGAACAGCCTTTTTGGTCGAAGCTGTCTTGAAGAAGCTGGCCACCGGTGTGGAACTCCCATCTTGATTTGATTGGGCAGGGGACGAAGGTGGGTCAATAAAGGCTTCGCATCCTGAATCAATGTGATTGTTTATCTTTGCCTCTTTCACGGGTTTGCCGCATATTGGACAGTCGACCATGTTGATTGAGGAAGAGCATGTTGGGTTGGCGCAAGGGCATTTGAGAGACGCGTTCATGCGCGGTGTTACCGTGTCTAAATCCGAAAGATAGTTCTCTGTTTATGTTGCTGATGCACGAGAGATGTCGCTAAAGATGTCTGAGGCGAAGTACTTGGCACATTCTTTTGCTCCCATGTCTTCTTTTGATTTTCTGGACTGGCATGGGCATTTTCCATGGGATTGAGGGCATTTCGCTGAAACGTGGCTAATGGCGAAATACTCAAGCCGTTCTCTTACTCCGCCTTCTGCTTTGCCACTCTTATTCTCCGTCGTTGCTTCGGGTCGGGTCTGGTCTGCTTTCTGCTTGGTTACACTCATCGAGAGCATTGTGATTTGTAGTATGATTGTCAATTCACCTATCTAATTAATGCTGTTGCGTGCAGTATCCAGGGCAATGTTTGTTGCATACGGAAGGTGCACTCGGTTAGATATTCGAAATGTAATCCACTGCTCACTCGAGTTCTACATCGAAACATCGAAACCTCGAGCGTATTCGAAAGATCAGAAAGTTTCTACAAGTTGATTTGCAGTAAATTGCGTGGAGCTTCATGAGTAGCTTCTACTTCATCAGGTCCCACTTATGGCACGAGTTCAATGGCGTTTTCGTTTCAAATCTATAACTGTACGGGATTAATATAGATCCGATCCAAATTATGCTGTCGAATCAATAGTTACAGAAAATGGGAATCAGGTCCTTCTTCCTCCAAAGCTCCGTAGCTATCCACCGGAGGTGGTCTACCCAAGCCTACGAGCGAAATCACGAAACCATCTTCGTCATTCAATTGGATATGGATGCGGATGATTGCACACTCGCAGCATGCCCGTTCATTAGCAACGGCATGGAAACTGCTGCATCAGGGGGCGATGATGCTTCCATGATGGTGGCCAGTATAAAATTGACCACTTCCATCGTTGACATATTACCCCCTTGATCTGGTGTGCCTTTATTCCGCTGCTGCAGTACTTCCAACGCCCGGTCCATTACCTTTTCGAGTCCTCTGCAGCCCCCATGGCGTTCTAGAATCGCGGCAGCTGCCCGCAAAGTAGCTGAAGGATTAACTTTTCCTTTACCAGCAAGATCATCGGCAGAACCATGTACTGTCTGGAACTCGCTAAGGCAGTGCATATCAGGATGAAGATAGATATTTTCAGTGCATCTAGCCTCTTGAGCGCCCTGTCCAAACATGTTGAGAAGGATAACATGCATGATGTCTGCCCACTCGTTGCCAGCAATCATTAAGTGACGTCCTCGAAGGCCGAATGCAAGCAGGTTCCTATTGGCAGTGTCGGGTTGGACAAATTCGATTCTGATGCCATGCTCTTTCGACCAGTCCTTCGCCCAGGCGCTAAAGACACCATCAAAGAGATGGAACTTGTAGACCATAGATACGGACTCGATACCACGATCGCCCCATACTTGGCGCGCGCGCATGATAGAGTAGGAAATAATACGGCTAAATATTTCCTTTCTGAATTCGCAGGTACGAGAAACCTTTTCCCCGGCCACGTCATGCTCATTAGCACCAGTGTAAAAGCCTTGAGCTTGATCGCGGATGAGAAGCAGGGAGTTAGGTCCTTGGCTGAACTGCTCGATTTTAATAGCTTCGAGGTGTTGGCGAACTAGATAAAGCGATTGAGCGTTGATTGCCGTTCTGAAAATCACTCGAGTGCCCTTAGAAGCTTCTTCCTTGCAGAATGTCTCGTAGTGCGACACGTCCTGAAAGGTCTCGTCGGATATAGCCTTCTGATCATCATATTCTCCAAGCAGTGAGAAGTAAGAGTGATAGGTTCTGGGCGAACAGTAAAGCACAATGGGTACCGAATAAAGATCTGAAAGTCGATTCATAACTAATGTAAAAACATCTGCCAGCTCTGCGCCAGTGCCTCTACCAATGGCCAAGCCCACTCTCAAGCGATTCAGTCCATTCATGTTCAGGTTCTTTGGTTGAAGGATAACGCTTCCAAGGAAATCTTGATTAGGACGTAAGTAGAGTTTGAGTGCTCAAACAGGGTTGCACGGAGAGTAGCTGACGAAGAGAAAATGTGGAGGCCCAGTACCTATTGTATTGTACCAGAGTGAGTCGCTTCCACCATGCAAAGCTACCGAAATACGTGGTACCTGACTTCCAACTTTTGCTGGTAATGACGGTTCACGAGAATACCTACAATGGTATTGTGGTGATGGTCATGCAGGCTGCATGCATGATGCAGAAGTGCGCTTGAATTGGTTGCTTCCCATCAACGCGATTTAACCACAGCGAATTAGAAGAAGGAGAGAAAGAACCGCTCAAGTGCTAGAAAATGCTTTTGCCAATAGTACGGGAAATAGATACTCCATCCAGCCAGTATTGTGCTGTTCCTGTTCGTTTCTTAAGCTCATACGGTTTTGTCAAGCGAGAGTCCACTACTAGAGTGACACGAAGATACAGAAGGCATGCGAAGAAGCCGCATCTTCTCGGATCGTTTTCCAAAAGGAGTAGGAGAGGACGAAGTTTTGAGAGTGCCAAAATGCAGTGACGGAGAACTTGGTCGAGGATAATTTATCGTACTTCAAATTACAACAGGCTCGTGCACAGCTCAGGACGTAACTTGGGGTATCCCCACCAAAAATATTCAGGATGGAGGTGGATGAAAGCTTTGATAGGAAGAAAATAGTCCGACTGTGACTCGGGCGGATACGGATGGCCTAGCCGCATATGGGCAGCACGCATTGATATTCCAAGAGTTTTTTACAGTCCAGGTTGAGACAAGTCAAATCCAAATCTGCTCATCAATTGGCATGCTGCAACTGTTCCAGCTTTGCAGAACGCGATCCTTCTCTTCCTGTCCTTCTGCCGTACCTTGTACGTTGTTCCGCCGAGCCATGTCTGCAACTTCGGCGAGGAGTGACCCTTTTCGGCCGGCCAAAAGAGTAGCTGGGCACAAACAAGATGTCTGGTATGCTAAGCCGGATGTCTTTGAGGCTAATTGTTAGCTAATGCTTCAACCAACCAGGACCATGGTCAATGAAGCAGCAGCGGCATCTCCGGTACAACCAATTGTAAACATGGGCCAAGGTTTCTTGTGAGTATGTCACCTTCCAAGAATGAGATCGAGAAGATACATTAAGATCCTTTAGTGGCTACAATCCACCGAAGTTTGTAATCGATGCAGCCAAGGAAGCTCTGAATAAAGTTGAATGCAACCAGTATTCTCCTACACAGGCACGGAGACCTACCTGTGGTACATTGTAATTCTGACTAACTCAAGCAAAGGGTCGGCTCAGGCTAAGGAAAGCATTAGCTGATGCCTACTCTCCGTTCTTCGGCAGAAAGATCAATCCAGACACAGAGGTAACCATCACTAGTGGCGCCAACGAAGGCATTCTTAGCGCCTTTATGGGCTTTGTTGAACAAGGGGACGAAGTTATCGTCTTCGAACCGTTCTTTGATCAGTGAGGATAGTCATCGGACGTGCCATGTGTCGATGCTAAACCTTGAAACATAGGTACATTTCAAATATTGAAATGGCTGGTGGTACCTGCAGATATCTACCACTTCAGCCACCCAAGTATGGAGCTTCAAAAACATCATCTGCTGCTGATTGGACAATCAACATGGCTGAACTGGAGAATCTCATCAATCCTAAGACAAGGATGATAGTGAGGCTTAACCCGCACAATGAACAAGTACATTTTACTAAGTGAAGGGCATAGATGCTTAATTCTCCGTAGGCTAAACACCTATCGCCGTTTTTACACCCCGCTTATAAACTTCAGACACAATCCCGTAGGCAAAGTCTTTTCCAAAGAAGAACTTCAAGCCATTGGCGATCTTTGTGTGAAGCACAACATCCTTATCCTCTCTGACGAAGTATGCTCAAACCTTCCAAAATACTAAAGCTTTAGGGCACCCAACTCATACTCTGTCCAGGTCTACGACCGCCTTTACTACGTTCCCTTTACCCGTATAGCCACCCTCTCTCCTGAGATTGCCAAGCTCACTATCACGGTCGGTTCTGTCGGCAAGAATTTCTACGCTACCGGATGGCGAATTGGCTATCTAATTGGTCCCGAACATCTGATTAAATATGTATCTGCTGCCCATCTTCGAATATGCTATAGTAGCGTAAGTCCCTTGCAGGAAGCCGCTGCTGTAGGGTTTGAGCAGGCAGATAAGATGGGGTTCTGGGAGGAAAGCAAGAAGGAAATGCAAGGGAAAATGAAAAGGTTTAACGAGGTCTTTGATGAGCTTGGTCTACCTGTGAGCGACCTCTAGCGAAAGGCGGAGTGAAACTGCTCGCTGGCAGCTAATATTCTTTTATCAGTATTCCGACCCCGAAGGTGGATACTTCGTTCTGGTGAACATGACCAAAGTCCAGCTCCCCAAAGACTACAGCTATCCTCCACACGTCGCCGAACGACCACGCGACTTTAAGCTCAGCTGGTTCCTGATTATGGAACTGGGCGTTGCGGCTATACCTCCCACAGAATTCTATACGGCCCAAAATGCGCATTTGGCGGAGAACTGGCTCAGGTTTGCCTTTTGTAAGAACGATGATGTACTGGAAAGCGCGAAAGAGAGATTGAGAGGGTTGAAGAAGTACATGAAGGACTGAAGACGAACTTGTAGGTCCTTGCAGCTTAGGTGTACTAGAGATTTAGACTACAGAATTACGCAGGCTAGACTACGTTTGGGGCGACCCTGACCATTCGCTATCAATTACATCTATTTGGAGAACACTTTGTAATATTTGAACCCCTTTCCAAGCACCCTTGATCATTGAGGAGACTACAGCTCCTGTATCTCTACCGATACCATTCACATCCATCAAGCTAATAACTCTAAGAAATAACTCTCAGACCCAGGCTAGGAGTCACCTGTGCATGCACGCCTGCGCCAAACTCAGAATCGCTTGCATCGCTGCTTGAGGGGTCGCTTCCCGGGGCTGAGCTTGCAAAATTCAAAGCTTCCAAAACTAGTGGCAAGAGATAGACATGTGCGCCTGAGGCTGAGGGGCTTGGACTCCGTCTGGGTCAGTCTAAACTGACAAGGTGTCTTTATGTCGGAAAGAAAGAAGCTCTTCTAACATGTGGAGACCTGCGGGCCTGATTTTGTTGCCAGTTTCCGGGAAGTGAACCAGGACTGTCGTCTTGGGACTGAAACAGTGTCGTCCATGTCTGAAACATCCATGTTGAGTCTGGGATTATGCCTCGCGAGCTGTTCTGAGTGACGGGAATTGTGGGATGCATCAGTGAAGAGGAGTAATTTCGCGAACTAATTATCTGAAGGGCGAAAGCGAGCCGTTGCAATTATTTCCTTCCAATTGACGCGTCGTCCTGATCGACAGGCAGCTCCCGGCTTAGCCAGAACGTTGAAATATGGCCAATCCCAATATCTCGTACAGCTATATCAGTCCATTATTTGGAGGGGAATGGCGAGACTTGAAAATGTCTGGCATGTTCTACATGTTATCTTCCCCAAACGCCCTCGATTTCTTGCTCACTGAGGACACTGGTTCGGAAAAATAAGAGCAATACTTAAACCAGAACCAAACATCATTCGAAACTTCTATGGCAATCGAGCAGCACTCGTAGGAGCTATACAGTGCCTCGAAATGTATAGCCACCTCAAAGGTGTCTCTGCGGTGATCGAAAAGGACTTTCAAACCTTCACTCTTCGCACACAAACGGTCATGAACCGCATTCATGCTCTTCCGTATCCAGACCTGGAAGACGCCCGCTCTTGTGCCGTGCTCACAACACTCAAGAGGACAATATCATACTGAGAGTCGTATCTTTCGATCCCCAACGATTCGGCGATGTGGCGATCTCGAGTGTCTTCGGTGCAGGATCGTCTGAAAGAGCAAACTAACAAGGGGGAGATCTATACACCAATGCTGTCTCTAGTTTCAAGCCTTGTTGATCTTGTAGAATATTTGATTGGGATTTTTGCAATTTGACATCTTGTTGACTTAGTATTCTTTCCACTATGCATTCGTTTCACTTGACACCTCTTCTCCGATATCACTTCTCGTACTGTCTTCGATATCAAATCTCTTGATTCATGGCTATCACCCTTATGATTATACAAGACTTAAGATAATCACTTTACTTTTAAGGCAATTTATACCTCACCAAGTTTACGAAGCCTTGTATTCCAGCATCCCGCCTCGATTAAGGCCTCGCGCGTTGAAGACGCTTGATTAATTGCCTGATAAACGATACACAGCATTTCACATACGAAGTGTCGGTCACAAGGCAAAAATTGAGACTAAGGTTATGAGACGGAGTATTTAACGATGCTTCTGCATTCTTGTTTTGGGATGTAATCTCAAGCCGTTTCTCAACGGCCACAAGTATTTCCGTCATCCTGCTCATAATCTTGAACACAATTAGCATGTTTATGTTTCCGATGTCTCCCAATCTTGATTGTTACTCCCAAAAAACGTACCATGCTTAATATTCTTCCAACAAATCTCGGCTTTCAAACCGGTCTGTAAGCAATAGAGTCACGCTCTTTAACGCACTTCTTCCTTTAACATCAACTTCACCCTTTTCACTATAACAACAAAAGAACCATTGCTTCGACCACTTTTATCCTCGCAGAAGCTCAGGCCAACTTTCCCCCCCCCCCCACTTAATATATTTCAAAAGTCTGTAATTCCCCCTCCGCAGAAACCCACGCTTCACACTGTGTACTTGTTGAAACACGCAAGTTCTTCGCTCACTGACAGGAAAAAACATATAGAGTCCTTACGAGTAAGCCCGAAAGCGTAAGGGATAGGACTGAAGTCTGTAAAAGTGAGTCGAAAGCTAACTTTCAAACCCGAAAAGCCAACCCTGCCCCTCCTCTCCTTCCCCTTCTCCCCCCCCCAAACATCACCAAAGTCTCCCACGTCCTCCTCTCCTTTACTCCCCTGTCAGAACTCCCACTATTATGCCCCCCCCCCCGCCTCGCCAAGTACCCCACCACAACCCTCCTGAAACCCGCTGATATCTTGCCGAAATCCTTCAATCTCGTAGCGTTGACAGGTTAATACTTTCTGGACGAGGAAAGTAGAAGAGAGGAAGAATAGTGGTGAGGGTTCGAAGATGTTTGGGGGATTATAAAGGGGTGTGATTGGAGAGGGGGTTGGGTTGGGAATAGTGTGTTAACGAGGGCGAAAGAAGGAGTAAAGAACATGGGGTGGAGAAGGGGTTTGGAAGAGGGAGTGGGTTGGAGGTTGTGGGTTGTGGGTTGAATTTTTTGGTTAGGGAGGGAGGGTGATGTGTGTATCCATAAAATTTCTAAACGCTCAAGACACTAAACCGTTATTTCATGTGCATGATTGCGAGCATTTAAGATCAAACACTCATTCCAACAAACTTATTCTACTCTACCGATATAGAAAAATCTTCTCACGAGTTGAAATCATTCTTACTCTTGTATGAAGGCATATCTCTACCTCGCTATTGACCATAATCATAGACTTGTACATATCGTTGCACTTTCTGCCGCATTATTTGTCATTATAGAAAAGTCATGAGACTCAAACAATAAATTAAAACTATTCATGAACTTCTTCTGATTGTGTATGTAGAAAACTATTAACTTTAATCACGAAAAATACACAAATCTGAAAGTCATCTTGAGACTTGAACATTTCTTCTTCTAGCAATCCCTCAAGTTATATGGCTTATACTCATGCACTTTCCCCATCTTACCACTTGCTCACGTGGAGAACCCTCGAGATAAGTCTCAGAATGTATCTGTACATGTAGATGCGTTTTCCGATTCACCACCTCTTACCTCAGAGAAACTGTTTCTAACATCTCACAAATCTCACACAATCTCACGCACGTTCTCCAATTGCCTACCAAGATAAGCGGAGAAAATCATCGATTTGCTATGCTAATTTTGTCTCCTAACATCGCTATCTCGCCGCGTGTCCAATCGGCCAATCGGAAAATCATCAAAAAAATCGTCAAAAATTCCCCTTTTCTCCAAAAATCAAGCATTTCACATGAGATCGCACATTACGCCATTCCCCACGCCACCGCCGGAGACAACAAGGTTCTTATAGGTCCAATCGAACTTTTTGTTCTTCCCCTTCTCGCCTTTCTGATCTCCGCCCTGGCCCATCACCAGAGCGTCGAAATTGTCACAGGACGAGACCGAGGAGGTCGGGGATGACGTGCCGGGGACGCTGGCGCGCGGAGAGGCGGCGTGAGAATTGGGATAGGTGGCGTGAAACTGAGCACGACGAGAGGCGCCATCTCCGCGGCCGTTATGAGCAGCGCGAGCCTCGGCTGGGGAGCCGGAGACGCTGCCGGTAGGAGAGCCAGAGCGCGGAGAATCGACCAAAGTGGTGCCAGAGATAGAGGCCGAAATGCGGGTATTCTGATTATTCGACATTTTTGAGGATATCAATGAATGTGTGGTAATATGCTGTACCATCCCATGTTAGAAAAACATGATCTGGCAGAGAAATAGAGCTTTTCGGTGAAGGATCCCAAGGGATAAAAGGTTTAACAGGCCAGAAAGGTAGAACGCTTACCAGATTGCTAACAAGCACAGAAAACTAAAGAAAACCGGTCAAAGGCGTGGATATTGATTCAAAGAAATGCTGTTGAAGGTTGTAGCTTTATCTTAGATAGAGCTGTGAAAAGAGCTACCAGAGCTCTTTGAATAACTTTGTAGAGATAAAGCTGTCACAACTGATAGAGGCTGATGGTTGTACGATGTCAATCTTAGAGGATGTTCCAGTTGACTTCGATCAAGGACAAAAAGACAAACAGTGTCTACAGCATAGTCAGAATGGCAAATTCGATTCTGTTGAACGCGGGGTTTCAGACCACCCTAAGTGATGCTCCTTCAGATGGAACAGTACGTCAGAACCGTCGAGAAGTGCTAAGAATGTAAAGAGCAACTGGTCTAAGGCGCGGTTGTGGTAGTCTTGAACACTTGAGTGTACGTGATCCGAGCTGCCAGAGCTCGCTGGATGATGTAAGGAAGATGCCGTGGGCTGGACAAGATTCTTATTAGCAAGATTGTTGAAAGTGGACGGAGGTAAGATTAAGGACATCAATAGCGATTCAGATACCGTGAGAATGGACAAGTCGAACACGGGGTAATGCTCAAAGGTGCAAAGAACGTAGAATAGTAGGTTAATGGCACGGTGCTTACCTAGGAAACCGTTCTACAAAGCTTGCAGCCGTAGAATGGTCGATAAGATGCAGTAGAGCTACCAGAGCTCTTCGAACATGTGTAAGGAGAAGCTGTATGCTAGATTTTGTATTTGTTAGTAAAGATGTTGTCCTTCGAAGATGTTGAAAGTGAGCGGAAGTGAGGCCAAGAATGTGAACAGTGAGCAAGATATATCAATAACGGGCAACAAGGTGCGGGGTACAGGAATAGCCCTGAGTGTAGTTCCTACAATGGACAAGACCTCAACCTTCAGTATCGTGAAGCTGACATGGATGAGCGTGCAAAGGTCATGACAGAAGTTACATTCTTGAGGGGCTTGCAGAGTGTAACGCACCTGGTGTAATAGATGTTCAAGTGCTTGAGCACTGCTGAGCAAGCACAGGGCTCGGACGTTGAAAGCAAGGAAGGTGTGGTGGAATGAGTTGAAGATGTAGAAAGTAAAGGAAGATGAAGCCGCAACCTAAGGGGACTGTCAAGAGGCGGCAGTGGAATAACATTAGGCCGACTTCTTAGGGTTCTACCATTGCCTTTCCACTGAACGTCTGTCACAAGAGAACAAGACAGTGGCCACGGCAATGGCCAGTCAACGACTGTGTACATAGGAGCAAGAAGAGTTAGAGGCAGATTCCGAACAGCGAAGGGACACCGTTCTGAAGTCCACAAGACCAATGCGACTCAGGTAATGTAATCGTGGAAAAGGCATGACCAGTACGGCATACATAGACCACAGCTACGACGGCGGTCTTATGTATCCTTGGTTGCAGCCACACATATGGAGCCCTCTAAGTGTTTTAACAAGTCCAACATCATGCATCAAGCTTACGGAGATCTTCCAGTGCACAAACGCAACGAACTTAGATTAACGAAAAGATCAGCAAATAATGGATTTTTCAAACGCCAGTGATTGACGTCCATGTTCGTGAATATTACCGAAAGACGTGGAACCTTGAATGTTGTTAATAGTAGTGACGAATACCATGAGAGTCCAGTGGTGCGTTCTTTTGAAGTCATTATGCAGTCGTCTGTGGACCGACTCTTATGACAAGGAAGAAAGTAACGAGTTAAAAGTAGAGAACAACGTCGTTGGTGGCAGAAAATTGCAAAATTCTCCGTGGCGATGACAACAGTCTTGAGCGGTACAACTCTCTCATGCATACCTTAGGTCCAATGGTCAATCATAGACTGAGAAGGACGCTCTCCATCGAGTATTGTACAAGGATCACTATTCAAGTGCATCGAAAACTCTTGGTAGATGGGGCAGAACCAGCTTATCGGGCAATGCGCAGAATGTCATTCGTCGTCTGGGCTATTACTAAAACCTACTTATAGTAATCCTGGCTCGAAGTTACCCCGGGCGTTGGTGGAAGAGCCCCTGGCATCGGTGGCATCTGGTAAGATGATGCTCTGGATGTTGACGGTTGGGTTCTTCGCGGTTGCGCAGCTAACGAACGTGTGGCACTATCGTTTGCCCGATCATCTACCTGGTCGCTAAATGTTGGGCCCAGTGGCTGCCTCGGGTGAGAGCTCTTGATGGCACTGATTTTGGCTGTATGAGAAGATTTTCTTGATTGCTGTTGCCTGAGGCGTTCCTCGGTGTCTCGTAAGCGTGCTTCTAGAGCTTCGAGCTCCTGGTTTTGTGAATCAACTGCCTGTTTTCTGACACTTGTCAACACTTTGCTGTGAAGGCTCTTACGTAGTACTTCGAAAGGATAAAGATCCGAAACATACTTTTGCTCGACTGATTGGACAAGGCCTTTCAGATTCCGGTCGACGTTGCTGTCTATAGAGAAGGCATCATTGAGAGCAGCGGAGAAATTACGCGCAATAGTACTGTGAGAATTGTCTCAGCTGAAGCATATAGCTTTGCAAGTAGAGCCATACGATTGGGGTCGACCATTGGACTTCCGCGGCCCTTCCTTGTCAGACATAGCGTTTCCCGATATGAAGGGAATAGCTTAACAACGTTGGGCTATCCAATTCAGAGCATACAAAGTTGACGTGTTTTTGGACTCATCTGTATATAGTTACACGGTAATGATGTTGGAGGAAAGGGATTAGAAGGTATTGCCTTCAAACTTCACGAGGTTGTTAGGGGCAGTAGCATGAGGGAGGAGAAAGGGAGGTCAAGAATGACGATCCTATCAAGGGTTCGCGGGGTTGCAGGGATGCCTAGTAGGCTTTAATGCTCGTTCCTCGCTTATCTTGTGTCATATATTTAACACTCTTCGCAAGCTCCCAACAGCTGTCCAGAGAACGCAGAAAGAAGGGCGCGGGAACTTCGGGGCATCACTTTGGACTGGTTCAGATTGGAGACACGCCTGAGTCGCTACTTCCCGAGGATCTTTCATTGTGGCTCCGATCCTAGCATCAACCAGACGGAAAAGTTCGTACGACAATTGGGTCGGCGTAGCATGGGACATGACCTCAGTCTGTGTGCATTCTCCGCTGGAAACATTGTTGCTATTCCAAACACTACAGCCATATGCCGGGAATCCACCATCTTTCGAAAAGGTGTCGAGCGAGCTTAAGAACAATGAGATACTTCGAGATAGGGACTCTTCCGACAATGGCCGCCTTGAGCCAGAATCCCTCAGAGAGTTATACCTGCGTATCTTGAGGGAGGAGGTAAAGCTAGAGGTTACTGGGACCGAAAATGCTGGGTCTGACATGAAGAGCCAACACAACTCCCGCAAACGAAAGATATCAAGGCCACCGTTGGAGACCGAGAGCGATGCGCCACAGTACAGCTACTTGTTACCACGTGCGACTAAGCGCCTTTACTTCCGCTATAGAGATCATGCAGTCAAGGCCATTGAAGAGCAAGAGCGAAAGTATCGTCTGGTTCAAAGGGATATCCAGGAGATAACTCGAGGAGAATGGGATGCGCGATTACAGCATCAAGAAATTGCGAACAAGAGAGATCCGAAGCGACCTTCGTCAATCCAAACATTGCTACGCAGTGATGAGCCTGCGGAAGAAAAGCCACGAGTCGGCGAAACTCATACTGCTTCAAAGAGTCCAGTACAACAATCCATTACTGCAACTCTCCCTGAAGCTTCGAACCCAAGCTCGTCAGAGAACGTACTGGTCCAGCAGCCTACAAAAGAAGCCAATGGCCAGGGGAGTATCACCGTGCGTCAAGACGCAGTGGCCGTGAGTGATGTTCCGCCGCAATCACAAGAAAGCGTAAGCGTTGAAGCTACGCTTCACAATGCGCCGCCAGTATCGGCGCCAGAGGCGCAGCGGGCTCCTAGCATCGCTCAGGATTCTAGGTCTATCTCGCAGCCCACTTTACCACAAAGTGCTAGGCTCCCTCCGCCGACACCCCAATATGCGAGCTCTGGGTACTCGTTGGGATCACCGAAAGCGGAAAACCCCAGATTATCACATTCTACAGGCCAGCCGAGAACAGGGGTTATGCCAATTCCAAGCCCACGCATCGCTCACCCACCAATGACTCTCCCTGATCCATCTGCGTCACCCATAATACTACCGCCTCCACCTGGCATGCTTCGGTCATCTGGATCTCCTAATGGACCTTTGGATGCCCTTGCTGATATGGCAGGCCAGCACAGGTCAAGTCCTACATTATCTATACCGCGGCCTGCTCAGTCTCATGGAGTTCAGCCACATCCAGTACAACTGCCGCAACCGCGAAATTATGCGCAGCGTGCATACCCATACTATGACAGCCAATCACCATATCCAGTAGCTTACCATCCCTACGGTCAGAATGCATTACCTCCCTACCACACCCCGAATCATGGGATTGTACCTGGTTATCGTGCCGCTGGCCCAAATCCTGGCCAAGGTCCTCATTTTGGCAATCATTCGCAGTATCAGTCTCCTCTACCGCCTTACTACCCGCTATATAACCAAAGCCCTCCATACTATCAGCCAACACCAGGCCAAGCCCCGTACAGCCAGAACCCGCCCCTTATATTGCCCGATCAGCGGACGCCTATTGTAACGCCCATTGGAAGACAACGGCCGCCCAGGCCGTCTCCGATCAATACCTCTGCTTCTTCAACGAAATGGAAGGACATTGAGATTCCTGGATCTGTAAGATCTGAGGTGGCCCGGCCTGGTCCTGACGAAATCAGTCCCATCAGCGAAAGAGCTCCTTCGCCCGCTTTGGAAATCTCGAAAATTCCAAGCAAAGCTACCAAAGGAAAGGAAGGTAAAAAGGATGCTAAAAAAGAGTCTTTGGGGAAAAAGTCTCAAATTGGGGGATCTCAACAAGGACGAGCGGCCAGTACCGCCTCTTCCGCCGTCGCCGGCTCCCTTCGCACCCGAACCAGATCTCAATCTATCGCCTCCCCTGCCGACGAGCTGTCCCTCGATACGACCCCAGCCCCTTCGCGAAAAGTAAAACCAGAACCCCCTGCAACCCCTGCCCGGGATGATGACACCTCTATTACCGAAACCACCGCGGACGAAGGAGGACGTGGCTCCCGTAAATCCACACGCCGCCGACGCGAAACCCTACGCGGGCTGGAATCGATGACTGAACTCACGCGCAGCACGAGCGCGAAACACGGCAATCGCCCCTCTGTGCTTGACGAACCTACCGCCCAACCGCAGTCATCGACAAGACCAAACCAAGTTCTCGGCTCCCGCAACTTTCCCCGCACCTCTGCAACCATCATGAACGATATCACGGGCCACAAACTCGCCTCCATGTTTGCCAAACCCTTGACTGAGCGTGAAGCTCCTGGCTACAAGGACCTAATCTACCGCTCTCAGGATCTCAAAAGCATCAAATCAGCTATCGCGGCTGGCGCGAGGGCTGTGGCCAACGCCGCGGAGAATGCCAGCACGTCTGCGATCGGGGATACCGGGAGCCCTGGAACCGCCGGCACAACCCCTATGACGAAGACGACATCCTCTTCTACCCTCTGGCTGCCCGCCCGCGATGACGTGGTACCGCCAAAAGGCATAGTCAACTCCGCCCAGCTCGAGAAGGAACTTATGCGCATGTTCGCCAACGCCGTCATGTTCAACCCGGACCCCAAACGGGGCGTCGGTCCCGCCTTCCGCACACGTTCCAAGATTTCCAAAACTCAACAAGGCCAAATGGGTGCTGATAATGACGCAGCTGGGGTTGGGGAGGAGCCGGAAGAAGGTGGGGTCGTGCATGATGCGAGGGAGATGTGCCGGGAGGTGGAGAGAAGAGTCGCGGAGTGGAGGGCAGCGGAGATGAAGGGAAGGAGGAGGGAGGAGGGGGCGGAGGCGGATGAGTTGGCGGTGGAGGAAGAGGAGGGAGGGGCGAAGAAGAGAAGACGGTGATTGGGGCGCCGGAGCGGCGAGGTTGTTGAGATAGCAGTATAAAGTTGTGTGATGACAATTTTCCCCGGGCTTATGTAGGAGAATCTCGTGCACAAGAACGCAATACTAATAAGGTACTTTAATCAAGAGCCTCATGAACACCTTAAGCGAGAAAGCTCCCAGCTCCCCGCTCCCGAGTCCCCGCAATGAGGACTTCTAATCCATACTCCACATTCCCTCCAACGTGCTTTACACAAGCTTCGCCTCATCATAAAGATACTGATCATCGCAAACATGCCCAAGCTCAATCCGGCATCCCTGTACCGCCCAAGAACCTCACGCTACCCCCTCCTACGACGAACTTTCTGCGTCAGCTCAAAGCGGCGCGCAGGAGAAGTACGAATCGTCGAGGTGGGCCCGCGTGATGGCTTGCAGAATGAGAAGAATTCGATACCCTTACAGACGAAGATTGAGCTCATACGGCGACTGGCAAACACGGGGGTGAGGAATATTGAGGCGGGGAGTTTTGTGGCGCCGAAGTGGGTCCCCCAGGTATGTGGTGTCCCTTGGGATGAAGTGGTGGTTGTGAACATGGGAGGATGCTGCTACGGGGTGAATACAATGATGGATTGATTGGCTAAGGGTAGTTTGTATGGAATCTAGATGGCCAATTCGGCAGAAGTACTCAACCACCTCCTCGGCCACCCTCCCTCTTCCCCGCACTCCATTGCATACAATTTTCTTGTTCCTAACCTCAAAGGCCTCGAAAATTTCCTCAGAACAGCAGACGATACGGCAAAAACATCAGACAAAGGCGAGAACGCCCCCATCACATCGCCTGAAGATCCGAATGCCCCTCCTACACCTCCTCCATCGCCAAATCCAGAAGACGAAGAGCCGGCACCCATAACATCGACGCAGGATCCGAATGAGATGCCTTCCGATATGTCTGGAAAGGACGATCCGGTCCAGCCAGCAAAGTCTGCAGCAGCGAGGGATTCCATGGAGATATCCCTCTTCACCGCGGCAACAGAAGCGTTCTCAAAAACAAACACTAATTGCACTATTGCGGAATCACTCGAACGCTGTAAGCCCATTGTCTCATTAGCGAAATCCCGAAATATCCGAGTCAGGGGCTATGTTTCTGTTGCGCTCGGCTGTCCTTACGAAGGGCCTGATGTTTCTCCGAGTAAAGTGGCTGAAATAACAGCGACGTTGCTCGAAATGGGCGCGGATGAGGTCTCGGTGGCTGATACTACGGGCATGGGTACTGCGCCCCGTACCCAAGAGCTCCTGAAGGCGTTATCCGCAGCTGGAATCTCCCCCAAAGATCTCGCACTCCATTTCCACGACACCTATGGCCAGGCGTTGGTAAACACTGTGGTTGGTCTTGAACACGGTATCAGGACCTTTGATAGTAGTGTTGGAGGTTTAGGGGGATGTCCGTATTCCGTGGGGGCGACGGGGAATGTGGCCACGGAGGATTTGATATATTGTTTGCATAGTCTGGGGGCGACAACGGGGGTGGATATGGAGAAAATGGCGGAGATCGGGAGTTGGATTTCGGGGGAGCTAGGGAGAGAGACCGATTCGAGGGTGGGAAAGGCAGTGTTGGCGAGACTTGCAAAGGGGCAATAAGACGATGCTTCTCCTTCGGTGTGGAGTCTGAGGTACGTTTGCGGGTTGCGAATTGAGAACGACTGGTATTAGCCCCAAAAATCTTGCAATGTTGAGTTTTGGCGTCGGTATGCCTCTGGATCTCTTGGCCGCGGATGAGGACGGGCGATTTACTTGGTCGTCGATCGAACTCATATTGAGTATCCTCCGGGAACAGAAAACATTCGAGGCTGTCACAATTTGTCCTGGGGCTTAGGTTGAAACAAAACGCTCCATGCAATCCGGTAAAAGTTTGGATTGGATTAAGTCGGCGGATGTTGTTAGTAAGTGTTGGGCCAGGAAGGTACGAAGCTAAGACCAGGGATGTTAGACATAGCCAGTGAGTCTAGCAAGCACCAGGAAGAACCGAAGATCGGCCCAATTCCTGCATCTTGACTCCAGCAGGATAAGAATCGTAGGCTTTCATCCTACTCAACCTTTGCCCGTCTCCACAACGATAAACCTCCCCATCTTCTTCGACGCCTGCCCCAGCGGATCCCACCGTCCCTCTACAAATTCTTCCGCCGCATTAACCCCTTCCTCAACCCTCCCCCTAATCCTCCCCCGCTTCCCCACAACCTCTTCCTTCTCAAATTCCCCCTTCAACTCTTCCATCCCGATTTCTCCCTCCTGTTCCGCATCCCGTGTCTCATCCCGAATGGCTCGTAACGGCTCCACGCCCTCCGTATCAACCTCCTGAATCGCGCGTACGAATTGAAGCTGCGATTCGAGGTCCACGATCATGTTTGCTTCTTCGGCGTCGGAGGAGGGAAGAGGGAGCGCGGAGAGGCGGAGGAGATGGTGGAGTTGTTTGCGTGTGATGTTTGAGGAGGTCGGGATAGTTTGGGATGGAGAGGGGAAGAGGGATTTTGTGGACCAGGAAGGGTTAGAGAGAAGGGTTGTGAAGTCGGCAGGGTTGTCGAGGGTCGGCGGTGGAGAGGAGGGTTTAGAAGAGGGGCTTTGAGGATGTGGAGTATGTTGGAGGCGTCGCTGGATCGAGATGGGGCATTTTCGCGTGAGAGTTGCTCTCCGCATGAGATGCATCGTTTTAAACAATTTCCGTAGATTCTAATATAACGTTTGTGCTTCCAAAGGCATGGGGGGTTGTTTTCCGTGAGGTGTAAAATTTGCCCGCTGTCCCTTCTCAGCTGTTACCCGGCGTTCAAAACCTTCGACTTCGATCGGAAGTGGTTACTGGAGATACTCTTAGCAATCAGAGACTCAGAACGTAGCATGGAGGAGGAAAGGACTCTAGTCGATGTTGGCAAAGCAGTCGATGCCGAGCTTGATATTCAACAACCCACTGAGACACGGCAGCCTAAGAAGAGGTTCATCGGACGAAGAGCAGCAGCGGAATTAGCACAAAGGAAGGGTGACTCCGGAAGCACAATTGAAGATAGTGGAGCAATAACAGGTTCCTGTGATCTCCCGGTTACTTCAGACCTTGTGCTGACTACGTGTACAGTTGCACAACCCAGAAAATCAGCAAGAGCTCTGAATCAAGTTCCGCTGGAAATCCTTGAAGACCCCGAAATCAACGATGCTATCGCCCTCCTCCCACCAAACTACTCATTCGAAATACATAAGACCATAAACCGAGTACGCAGTTCTGGTTCGAAGAAGATAGCACTCCAATTCCCCGAAGGACTTCTGCTGTTCGCCACTACCGTCTCCGATATCCTTACTCGATTTTGCCCTGGTTCAGAGACCCTTATAATGGGCGATGTCACATATGGAGCATGCTGTATTGACGATTACACTGCTCGTGCACTAGGATGCGACCTGTTGGTTCACTACGCCCACAGCTGTCTCATCCCAGTAGACGTTACTAAAATCAAAACCCTCTACGTCTTTGTCGACATCACCATCGACACAACCCATCTTCTGGCCACCCTCGAGCGCAACTTTCAACCCGGGAAAACCATTGCTATGGTCGGCACAATTCAATTCAATGCCACCCTCCACACTATAAAACCCATCCTCGAGCGCGCAGGCTTCAAAGTCCTCATCCCCCAAATTACCCCCCTAAGTAAAGGCGAGATCCTTGGCTGCACCTCCCCTAGACTCTCCAATGATGCTGCCGATCTAATTCTCTACCTCGGCGATGGCCGCTTCCATCTCGAATCTGCCATGATCCACAACCCCACCCTACCCGCCTACCGGTACGACCCCTACAGCCGAAAACTCACCCGCGAGACCTACGACCACGCCGAGATGCACGACCTCCGCCGCGAAGCCATCGCCGGCGGCCGCAAGGCCAAAAAATGGGGTCTTATACTCGGCTCCCTCGGCCGCCAAGGAAACCCGCATACCATGACCCTTATCGAAAACACTCTGACCGCGCAAGGCACGCCCTTTATCAATCTTCTCCTCAGCGAAATATTCCCCGGCAAGCTGGCGCTGATGCCGGATGTCGAGTGCTGGGTGCAGATTGCGTGTCCAAGGTTGAGCATCGATTGGGGTTATGCGTTTTCGAAGCCATTGTTGACGCCTTATGAGGCACTCGTTGCGTTGGGGGCTAGGGAGGGGTGGGAGAGTGGGAACCAGGGGGTTTATCCTATGGATTTTTACGCCAAGGATGGGTTGGGCCGGACGAGGGAGGGGGATGTTGGTCCTTTGGTGGAGGCGAGAGGCTGAAATCATTGGAAGGTATGAATTGCGCAGCTGTAACGGGGTAAACAGACGCAAAAACCCGGACCGCCTGTGTCGAGCCTTTGAGGATTCGAAGATCCTCCTCGGCCTCGAGCATGATCGAGTACATCTCGCATGGTGAAACGACATCTCCGTCGTCGCGCAACCGCTGCAACCGAACAATCCTCAGTACGAACGCCCGCTCAAACGAGGTCAGGTCCCCAGAAACGGAACCATTGCACTTGGCGAGCCTCCCCAGCTCATCCATGTCGCCTCCACCAACCCTATCGAATAAATCATATCGAATAGAACCACGGAGCGTGCGTTCTTGCCCCCTACGGAACAGAACCAAAATCACAGCACACCACCCCTACCGCTACCATACCCACCTCATCTCCAAACCCACGTCTCTAATCCCTCCAGCCCGTCACCAACCTCTCCATCCCGCCTCTATTTTCCACCCATACCACTCACAGCACTTATCCCTGGCGAGTAGTGTGGAATTTCTTTATGAAAGCGAAGGAACGACGGGTGGAGGACTTGTAAGACAGGGGCGTTGAGAGTGGGCAGATTGATGGACTCAAGGTGGGGGGATTGTGGAGGGGCTCTAGGTCGGAGGGTCGAGAATAGTGTGGATGGAAAGAAAAGCGCGCAGTGCAGGAATCGAATATAATGGATATATATCTATATTATTCTGAGATACTTGAACCGTCGTATCAAAATCAACACCCCACCAAGCCCCCTCCCTCCCCAATTCCCCTTTCTCGCCTCCTCCCCTTCTCCTCTGCTCCTCTCCAACCCCCCAGAAATCTCCATCTCCATCTCCATCCCACACCTACACCCACATCCCATACCCACACCCCTCAACAAACCCCTCAACCCCCCCCAGAAAACCACCACTTCCACAAGCCCAACAAGCTCGACCTTCCCCATCTCACCCCCTTTCCCTTGAGCACGCCTCTCCCAAAAAAAAATTAAAAAATCGCAAATCACAAAAGCACACACTTCTATTCCCACCTCCCCATGCACCACCACATCCACCGCCTCCCCTCGTCTTCATTCCCTTCCCAACGCATCTTTGCAATTCTTTTCCCTCAAAACCTCTTTGCAAGAAAGAAAAGAAAGAAAAGAAAGAAAGAAAGAAAAGAAAGAAAGAAAGAAAAGAAAGAAAGAAAGAAAGATTTCTGTTCTGTCCCACCTGTTTAGTCCCTCAATCAATCAACCCTACTGAAATCCTGAAACTCTATATATATATTTTTTCTTTTGCTGTCGAGTTGCTCGATACATATATTCTCTTCTTCTCTCCTTCTCGCTTTGAGGCCTTCTTTCTTCACGAAAGTCTTCGTTCTTTTATTTATCTTTTTAGAAAATAAGAACATAAGAAAATAAGAAAGAAATAAAGAGATTAGTCGTAGATAGAAAATAGACAGGGCAAACTAAACCATAACATATTAACCACAGAAAAAAAAGAAAAAAAGAAAAAAAGAAAGGAGGAGCAAAAAAACATATACAGTACATCAAGCCCCCTTCCCCCTCTCAAAAAAGAACAAAAAAAAAATAGATTTCGGAAAAAAGATATACATGTAAAAAAACGATAATAAATCAGCAGTTCTGTTACAGTAGTTTTCTTGTTTTGTGTTGTTTTGTTTTGTTTTTATTTGATTTTTTGTTTAAACACATCGCAATTTGCTTTTCGTTACTGATGAATTGAGAATTGATTCGAATGATGATGAGAGAGATGCTAAAAGAAAGGGGGGGATGATGATAAGGGGAGGGAAATGATGAGTGGGGAATGAATTTCTTGAGGCTGGTGCCGGGGTGGGGGAAGGGAAGGGAAGGGAAGGGAAGGGAAGGGAAAGAAGAAGCAGAAGAAGAAGCAGAGTCGCGCATAAAATTTCCGGTATATTTCATCTCCACCCTCTTACTCTCCCTTCCCACCCCTCTCACCCCCTCTTCTCCCTCCTTCCCTCCCCTTCCTTTCCATCCCTTCTTCTTCTCTTTCAATCCCCATCCTTCTCTTTCCATCCCCATCCCACAGCGCACCACAGCGCACCACACAGCACACCACAGCACACCACAGCACACCAAACCTCACCACAGCACACCAAACCTCACCCCAGCACACCACAGCACACCACATCACATCCCACCATCCCACATCATCCTCATCCTCATCACCATCCCCATCCCCATTCCCATCCCCCTCTCCACCCCACCTCCTCCTCCTTTCCACCCCCTCCTCCTTTCCACCCCTCCTCCTCCTTTTTCCATGCCCATCCTCATCCCCATCCCCCGCACACCACACCACCACACCACATTCCCCTCCTACCCTAGACACCGCACACCGCACACCACACCCCACCACACACCGCACACCACACACCATACCCCACAGCACAGCACACCACATGCTCCCCACCTACACACCGCACACCGCACCCCCCCCCTCCCCTAGACACCGCACACCACACCCCACCACACCCCACCACACCCAACCACACACCACACATCACCACAGCACACCACACATCACCACAGCACACACCACCCACCACACACCACAGCACACCGCACACCCCCCTCTTACACACCCCTCCCCACCCCTCCCCCCCTTACACACCCACCCCTCCCCTCCCCTCCCCTCCCCATCCCATCCCTTCTCCACCCTCTTCACACCCCTCCCCTCCCTCCCCCCGTCTCCGTCTCCGTCTCCGTCTCCGTCTCAGCTCAGCTCAGTCACATGCAAGAGCGCAGGATCGCTCACATCAAGGTAAAAGGTACCTTTATCCATGAGAGAATTGAATTGAAGGAAAAAGAAAAAGAAGAAGAAGAAGAAAAAGAAAAAGAAAAAGAAAACCTGGGAGTGATTTGTGTGTGTACAGTACAGGAAGTGAAATTCAAAATGGAATAGGGAGGAGCGGAAAGAAAAAGATGGAATGGTTTGTTAATCGTGTTGGGATCGATATGGAAACGGCGAGTGCTGGTGTTCCTTTTTAGCATTTAGCATTTAGCTTTTTTTTAGCATTAGCGTTTATGTTGATGGTACTCTATGGGTACAATACTGATACACCCCTTCTATCCTTCTCCCTTCTCCCTTCTACCTTCTACCCTTCTATCCATTCCCACCCAAATCAATGCAACCCACTCTCCCCCGTCTCAGCCATATGCTTCTGGCACTTCACCAGCATCTCCACCTGCCTCCCAACCTCCCCCAACCGCCCCAAAACATCCTTGTTTCCCTCGACGAATCCCAGGATCTTGTACTCAATCCCCGTCTCCTCGCAAAACTCTCTTACCAGCACCTGCAGCCTCCTCAGATTATGCCTCGGCACTCTCGGAAACAGATGATGCACGGCCTGGAACTGCAAGCCGCCATGCACGAAATCGAACCAGGCCGGGCACGAGACGTCCATGGTGGTGCGCAGTTGGCGCTGGGGGAAGGATTCGGCGTCGCCGAGGTCGGCGGTCGGCATGCCCCAGTGGGAAAGGGTGATTTGGACGTGCAGGGGCATGGTAATGATGTGGGAGACGAGCACAAAGGCAACGCGGAGTGTCCAGGTCGGGATGCTGCGCCAGAGGAGGCAGTAGCCGAATAAAAACCAGTAGCAGCACATGAAGGCGATTTCGACGGGGCGGGTCCAGGACGCGGAACCTAGGTTCGTGCTGCGGCGCGAGAGCAGGTGGCCCCATGAGAGAATGTACAGGTTGAAGCGGGCGATGCCCATGATCGGGTAGTAAGTGTAGGCTTGATATGGGACCGCGAGGGCGGCGAATTTGTCAAAGAGGTAGGTGAAGTTGTAGTAGGAGGAGTGCAGGGTGCGGAGGAAAGAAGGAGAGGTGGCGAAGAGGGGGATGTTTTGGATGTCCGGGTCGTGTTCGGGATGGTTGGTGATGAGGTGGTGGACGTTGTGGCTGCTTTTCCACCAGCCAATGGAGAGGCCGCAGCAGAAGTCGGCGATGAAGACGCCGATGAGGGTGTCGGCGACAAAGTTGTGGGTGATGCCTCGGTGGCCGGCGTCGTGCGCGGTGAACATGATTTGATGCTGCTGAGTATTAGATGGATCGGATCGGAGATGGGTTCGATAGCCTTACCCAGAAAAAGCCAAGAAAGGCTGCGGCAGTCATGTACCATCCCGAACGAAGGGCGACGAGGAACACCGAGAACAGCGCGGCATATCGGGCTGCTTCTTTTGCATACTCTCGATACCGGCAGTCGTAGAAGCCTTCGTTCTTGACTCTTTCGTGTAATGCTTGGTACTTTCGTGTGATGTTTCGCTGCGTTGTTGCGTCAAGGGAAGGGTAGCCGTTGACATTGTCGTCGATTTCCTTTTGCACAGTAGCCGTCACGTATCCGTCTGGAGATTGGTGATGTGTTTCGGGTTTGACAATTCGTCGGTGTGTGGGAGTGAGAGTGGATGAAAGGCCATGTTTACACGGATCGAAGTCGACTGGGGCAGTAAAGGGACGGCGCAATTGATCAATGGGGTTCGGTTTGGTCGGATAGATTGATTTTCCTCCTTCGCCTGGTCTCTGAGTGGGAGTGGGAGTGGAAGTGGGGGCGAGGAAGCTGCTCTGGACGGTATCGACGCTGGTAGTGCTGGAATTTGCAGAGGCACGGATCAAGTCCTCGTCCACGTCCACGTCCTCGTCATCGTCTTCGGAACTGGCGGCGGACGTGGTTTCATCGTCATCGCCCAGCTGGCGGAAAAGTCCGCCTCTTATTGGTGGTGTGAAGTTGAGCCAGGGCATATCGATCCGGCCTATCCGGTATTTGCTCATCAACCGCAGCGTTGGCGCCGTGTGATATCTGCAGGTCCCAACATGCATTTGTCAGCCATTATGCATGATCATGAGTGTGATGACCAGTAAACAGTCATCTGGTCAACAAGAAGCGTGCTGATGTCCACTTAAGCTTGTTTTAGTACATCTCCTGGTGGCAGCAACTTACCAGTGCCTTACCGGGTCCGGAGAGGCATGTGTATAACCTGACGGATGGGGAGTGGAGTATTTACACTGATATCTCATCCGTCGCATCTCTCCCCACCATGTGCAGCACCGCCAGCCGTCCTCCTGGATGTTTGTCAAGCCATCCGTCCAGCTGCAACACCCTCCCTTCTCGGACGACGATAATATGACCGTCTGCAGTCAGCCCTTCGATTTCTCGCCGGGAGAAGGTCCTGTTACGATCCATGGTGATATGGAGTTGATGCTGGAGGGATTGGAGGAATTGGAGGAGGAGGAGGAGGAGGAGGAGGAGAGCGTAAAGTGGTAGGTAGGGGATGTCGGAGTGGGGGACGGAAACAACACCTCAGCCATAGGGAACCTCGGGGGAACTAGATTTTCATAAAGGGGAGGGGAGGGGGGAATGGGCGATGATGGGGTGGACTAAAGAGTGCGGAGGACCTGTACGTGGCGATCCAACAAGACGCGCACCACCACCACCAGCAGCGATAGGCGCAGCAGCATTGGCACCAAAACAGACCGTCGGGACTACCAAATCTCGGGCCCCCAATTTCCTTTTTCCTTTGTCTTTTGCTGAGTGGCCAATCGCAACTGCTCGATTTGTACTCGTATGCACGCAAGATCTATGTACTCTAAAACCGCTTAGCACCCACCCTCCATTCGTCCAGGCGAAACGCGGAAATCCCGATCAAAAAGAAAAGATGGAAGCGATGGGGAGATTTGAGAGCAATTGAGGGGTTCACTCTACGAAGCTATGCACATGGAAAGCCACACGACAATTCCCAGTAGTAACCAAGGTCAGGTAGTGCCCCGATTCGAGGGGAAAGGCAGCTTCATAGGCGCATCATCAAGGGGCTCAAAGTAGATGATGATCGGGAAAAGAAGGAAGGACGGGATCATCGTAATTTTGCATCGGATCCTTGTCAGTACCCTAAGCTAGACTGATCTAGCGGCGGGAGGATGGACCCTGAGGCGCTATGTTACGGTAGTGGGTCGATGGACGTTCGAGAACACCGATCCCTCCTCTTCAATCCATCAGGCATTTTCGATGATTATTCTTGTTACAGTATCACCTTTACGATGATGTTCAACTTTCCCCCTGTCCACATCGTGACAAGCAGGATACCGTTACCGTGCGTGGTACGTGTAAGCCAGTGTAAGTAGGTACCTTAGGGGGTCAAACTCCAATCCGGATGGGGCTTAGCCCTGTGAAAGATCGGCACTAACACCCGATCCGGACGAAACCAGAATTGCGGGACTTAGACGATCATCCAATACATCCCTCAATAATAACACCAACAAATCTCTCTTTCCTCCATCTCCAAGCTCAGACGCCAATCCATTACCTTCCTCGCTTTGATCCCCAACCATTGGTTGCTGCCATTCAACGGTTGCGACCTTCTGCTTGTGATCATGCTCGAACCGAAAGAACAAACTGGGCAATCATGATGGTATCGACGCCGGCTTCTTCCAAGTCTTTTTCTTAGAAAGTACCAGACATAGTCAGAACCTCTTCATACTCTTTCAACACTTTTGCCATCTATTATACAAAAAGTCAATCTTGGGCGTACTCTTGGGCGAAATATTTTCCATTTATCCTCGAGGCTCATGTATTGAGCTGACCCAAATTCTGATCGGATGGGCTAGAACTGCTCTATCGAATGCATATTCGGAAATCAGTGACGTCGACTGTCCTTGTTTTCCTTCGGTTTCCCATCGACGCTTCGTTTCGTACCCCGCTTTAGACTATCGTCTTCCTCTCCACACGTGACACATCTCCCTCGATTTGACAGCCTCTTCAGTTCCGGAAATATAGTCTGCTTATCTCTTCTTTGTTGTATCGATAATAGTAGTTCTTTTATTGACTCGAGTGCGAAGCTAACGCTACAATAGACACTCCCTAAATATGTAGGCCTGGTTACCCACAGATTATACAATCGCCACCGAACTGTACCATCCTCAAGACAGGTCCTCAATACACGAGATTCCTCCTATTCGTACCCCCTCCTTCAGTACTCCAGGATAGCTGGCCTTTGTAGAATAGCCCCACGGAAACGAAAAACCACCGGTTTTCTCCCGGTGGAAACTCTAAACCGTAGAAATGCATCGATGTCTCTAGGTATAGAGGCGTATGAGGGAGACTGACAATTGGATCCAGTCCTGCACAGTCCCTGGCTCTCAAACGACACGTCGTTAAGTCTTGATTCCCCCTCTTCCTGAGCATTCCAACTTTCCAATCAACTTGTATACCTTCCATCGTAGTGAGCGCTGAATCCAAGAGCCAAACTCCTACCGAAGGCCATCCTATAGCCCATATAGTGTGTTTATTGACAAAGCCTCATTCTCAACAGAACAGTGATTTGAACGAAACGCAGTCGAATAAGCCTCGAGAGCTTAACCGTCGAAGATCGCTGAGAGTCCCTATCGATAGAACTTCGGCATTGAGGTATATAAGCCGTGTGGTGAGGACGCAGTATCTTGCCCCTTGGCTCGGTGACTTCGATGATCGTTGTAACAGTCGCACATCGCTCGATAAAGATCGTTAACAAGCTTCTTCGGCTGCGTATCGTCGGGTTCGTGACTCTTCTTAGCTCTGATAGAATAACCAATTGTTATCAGGTTCCCAGCCGGCACCACGTGGAGGTGAGAGTCTTGCCAGCCTGTTGTATCGATAAGTCTTACTCATTTAAGGAATGCGCTGTTCAGTTTTGCTTTGAGAGATTCCCAACTCGTGTGTCACGTGAGAGACGTTAAGCGGTTTTTAGCGGGAATACTGCTAGTGAAGTGAGCTTTTGCTCAAACGATGGTGCCTTCTGTAACGGTCTGCTTTGATCCAAAGATTAGGATTTCAATTTCGGCTCGTCAATGTTAGGTTCAGTTAAGGGTTTTGTGGTGTAAGAATCGAATAGGATAGAGATCACGAGGTTTTAGTGTATTAAAGTTGTGGTTTCGAGAAGGGCGTAATGTGATATCAAGAAATCAAATGAGTGAAAGCTTCCAGTGATTAAGCTAGAATTCAACTCGATGAATGAAATGTTACAAGAGATCGTGGGGAGGTCGAATGTGCTAAGCGTATATGCAGCTCTGCTTAAAAGATGAAGAAGGAAGACCGAACATATGTCAGATGAAGATGCAGCCCTTTTCACAAGGTCGACAAGGAAGCCGAACGCGTTGAAGCATAAATCAGCTCTTGATGTTAAGTCGGGAAGGGAAGCCGAACACGTATGACAGGAAATGTGGTTTTCGATACGGGGTCGAGGGGAATCGAACATGTATCACAGGCAGTATGACTCAAAGTCGATCTCATCATCCAGAATGGTGTGTCCTGCACGATGAATGATTACCGCCTCTTAGATTGATCCTTGAAGCCTTATTCCGCCTCATGTCTGCTCTCAAAGATCAGTCGCGTTTCTGATGCTGATCTAGCACGTGGAAATTTGAAATCTTGATAGAGCAGAAGTGAGACGTGCACAACAATATTTCAACGTTCGAGAACACCCGTGTTCCACATCCCTTCATGTCCAGCTTACCACCTAGACATAAATCATCCACATTCACCATTCATTGGTCCTTGACCTCGGATACGTCAGAGGCAGAAGGCACTGTCGTCAGTAGTGAGGCGATAAAGAGTGACCGAACATAGATTTTGGTTTTTACAGGTCGGTAGTCGGACATTTGCAACTGAGGACGGTCCTCCAAGTACTCCTCCAGTGTCACGGCTTCATTATGGAAAGGAGCATACCACGGTAGAGATGCAATGGCTGCGTTATGATGACCTAAACTGGGCGACAGTCTCTGCAGGTGATTGCGACTAATAGCCCGCAAAGAGTGCAGAAGTCGCGGATTCAGCGAGTCCTGGAAACAGGAACGGCACTTTCCATGCCGAAGTCTTCGTACCTGTCTGGGCGATGAGCTCGAAACGATGAGCCTCAGTAGGGTCACATTCGATTCCTCGCCTTACTGGTCACATCTTTCATTCCTCGAGGAGCAGGAAGTCGTTTAAGCACCTTTTCGAGCGAATCTTGCTAGTGCTGGTCCAAGATCCTCTTCGCTTTTCTTAATGCGCGTCTTGGCTGTCTTATTTTGTGCAATGCGAAGAGCATCAATCTTGAGCCTTTGTTCGTCGATGATGTTTCTCTTTCCCTTCTTCCTCAACTGCTTGCGTAGGCTACTGTTCTTGCCTCTTCCCCTGTTCCTCAAATTCGCTAATGGATCCTCCGGCTTTCTATCTAGGTCTGCCTCCTTTTTGCGGATCTCGGCGGATGCAAGGTCAAGGTTTCCAACGTAGTCTGGGTTCAACGATATCATTTCAGGCTGCAGTTTATTTAGCAGCGCCTTTACTTCGCCTTCTTGTCGTTGCTTGGTGGTTTCGTAAGGATTGATCTCCAAGGCATCAAAATTGGGCTCGCCAGCGCCTGGAACAATGATGCTGGAGAAGCCCTTGTCGTGAGAAACACCTAGCACGTCTTCAAACGGACACCATCGTACGCGTTCAATCCGCTTCCCTTCTCCAGCCCAACCCATGTATGGAGCTTGTATTTTATCTTGATCTCCTTTGGATTTGTCGAAGAGGCCCCGCCAAATAGAGGTTTGGGTGCCCCACCCAATGGCTGTCAAACCTCGATCACTTATAGCGACGGAGGAGCCAGGCTGACGCAGAAAGTAGTTATTTACTTCGCGGAACATCCGAATGTCCCAAACTGCCATCTTGAGATCTTGGCCTGCAGAGACCATGTATCGCCCTTCTCGATCGACCGCTATCGATCGAACCGGCCCTCGATGTGCAAGCAATTTCACGAGCGGAGTAGTTGAATTCGGTGACCACAGTGTAACTGTGCCGTTCTGGTGACCGACATTCAATATTGCGTTTTGTGGATTTTGCCCGAGAGATGTGGGCGATCCTTGCCGTGTCGGTATCTCGGTGAGGGTTTGGCCCGTAGAAGTATCGGTGTACTTCAAATATCCTGCGTTGCCCTGACGAAGTCAGCATTCAGCTGGGATAACATCAGGATAATTGATCTCTTACGACTGTGGCGAGTAGGAAATGGTAGGGCAGAAATTCCATATTCGTAACCTCAATATGCTTCTGGAGACAGTGCACTTCAACTCCTGCATGATCGTAGATGTAGACGTACTTCTTCTGCGAAACGGCGAAATATTGATCGTTGTGTAGCCACTTGGCATCTCTCACCGTCTCTTGTAGTTGTAATTCGCAGCCCAGCTCCCCTCCCCTCCAATCCATTGTAGAGACATGGCCCTTCCTTCCAGCCAGTAAAAGTCCCCTACTATTACGAGTAAAATCTGCCGTGTAAGGTCCCAAGCCTTCTAAACGGAGCTCGAAGCCCTTCTTTGCCGTCTCTATTGCTAGCTCTTTTCGTAGATCATCTTGCCGGACCTTGTATGTTTTCTCAAGCTCTCCTTCAGGCTCCAAGTATCCCGACTCATTCTCAAGCAAGATCTCGGCATCTTTGGCCTTGATAGTGGCATCCTTGTATTCGTGCTCGAGGGCTTTGAGGCTGCCACGTAATTTCTTGTCTTTCACCCCTCGAATGGAGACCTTACGACCTCGTCCGTAGGTCTTCTGGGCATCAACAGTACGACGTTGAGCTTCTGCAGCTTCGGGGTCGTGCGGCTGGCTACGAGACACTGCAAGTGCTCTTTGAGGCGTGACACACTCTTTTCCAACCTCCACCTCTTCCTCCATGTTGCTGCGACTAGCTTGGTTTATACGTACCTTAGTGATGGTCGGATTTAAGTCGGATTGGAAGGATTTGTCAGCCCTATAGTTCTAACGCCAAGATTTCGCTTTCGCTTATCATCGCACTGAATTTGCAACAGGCAGACCTTCAATACGATTAATCGTGCCCTAGCCTATCATCAAAGTGGCTTCCATACCATTCAGGTTCAAAGCTGGTGGAAACATGGCTCCCATGTTGGAGACCTATTCCCATCGTAACACTACGAAAATCTCTCAGAAACCTTTCAAGTCACGGCATGCCACTAAGGGCTTGATCAAGGATCTCTCGAAAGGCAAAGTCGAAGACGGCCTAAAGGGTAGTCGCAAGACGCCGCATCAGCAAGTCATGTCTAAGATTGATCGGCGGCATCAAGCATCACAGAAGCGACAGATCAAACACCAAGAAAACGTCAAGTATGCAAGTATCTTCTCAGGCCAGAATGGCGCACCAAGAATTGTTGCTATTGTACCTCTGTGTGATGATAACGATGCAAAAGCAGCTGTTCAAGCACTCAACCTTTCCGTCGGCTCTGAGGCGTCTACTTTCGCTCGTGGCCCGGTCAGGGTGAGAATTGACAGATTCAAACAGAACGTGGTCTACTTGCCCTTGAAACGTGACTTATTTACTACGCTTGATGCCTGTCGTATTGCAGATTTTGTCATGTTTCTTCTTTCACCAACTCAGGAGCCCGATGAGGAAGGGGAGTTGATGCTCAGGGCAATCGAGAGCCAAGGCATATCGAACGTCCTCACTATGGTGCAAGGCCTTGATAAGGTCGAGCCACCAAAGCGGCGTTTGCAGGCTGTCGATTCTCTCAAATCATACATTACCCACTTCTTTCCGGCTCAAGAGAAGGTACATTCTCTTGATTCGGAGCGGGAACGCGCCAATGTCATTCGTTCTCTGTGTACCACAACACCGAAAGGTGTCAAGTGGCGAGAAGACCGAAGCTGGATGCTTGCTGAGGATGTTCGATGGTCGGAACAGCCCACTGGGAATGAGGGATATGGTGAAGTTACAATTACAGGCGTGGTACGTAGCAAAGGGCTCAAAGCGGATAGACTGGTGCAAGTTGGGGACTGGGGTCAATTCCAGATCGAAAGAATAATAGACGCTCCACTTTCTGCGCCCAAAAAACGGAAGGTAGACGAAATGACCATAGATGCAGAATCAAACGCAGAGAGTGTTTTGGAAGTGCCGGATGGAGGACAGGATGATCTGGAGGAACTCGCACCCTACGAAGTTTCCATGGAAGATATCGACGATCTGCCAATTTCTGAAGCACCAACAGAGAAGCGAGGGGTACTGTTAGATGACCACCATTACTTTTCGGATGACCAGACCCACCTACCAGAGGCACCAAAGCGCTTGCCCAAGGGTACTTCCAGTTACCAGGCTGCTTGGTTCCTTGGAGACATGTCAGACTCTGGTTCAGACATTGAGGATGCAGTGGATGAGGAGGGAGATCGAGCCATGGATGTACCGGCACTCCCACAGGACGGGCTTGAAGGTCTAGACCATACAGCTCAACGGGATCCCACCGAGGTAGCCCCTTCCGAATACCCCCAATCCGAGATGTTCCTGGACCCTTCCCCAGATGACGAAGCAGCTCAGCTTGCAGAGTATCGATCGCAGCGGAAAAACGATGCTGAAGAAGATCTCGAGTTTCCCGACGAGATTGAGCTTCACCCTAACGTTTTGGCCAGAGAAAGGCTTGCAAGATACAGGGGCTTGAAAAGTCTCAAGACAAGTCATTGGGAGACCGGTGAGGACAAAGCACATGAGCCAGAAGAATGGAACAGACTGCTTCAAATACCCGACTATAAGAGTGCGAAAAAGCAAGCGCTCCGAGAAGCTATCGCTGGCGGCGTTCCACCTGGCAAACGAGTGAATATACATCTGCGAAACGTTCCCCTGAAACTCCAGACCTCCTACGACCCCAACAAGCCATTGGCACTATTCTCTAATCTCCGCCATGAGCATAAGCGGACCGTAGTCAATTTCAGCATGACTTTAAGTTCTGACTATCCGAATCCGATAAAGTCAAAGGAAGAAATCATCCTACAATGCGGCCCTCGCCGTTTCGCTATCAAACCCCTCTTCTCTCAAACAGGAAATACTCCAAATAACGTGCACAAATTTCAGCGCTACCTGCATCCTGGCCAAACAGCTATGGCGACCTTCATCGCGCCGCTAACATGGGGCTCTGTGCCAGCCCTCTTCTTCAAGCAGACACCAGCCTCTGAAGGAGACCCTATCGACTCGGAAATGTCTACCACCCAGCCAAGCCTCGACTTCATCGGCAAAGGCACGTCTCAACCCCCCGACCGCTCTCGCGTCATTGCCAAGCGTGTCATCCTAACTGGGCATCCGTACAAAATCCACAAGAAACTAGTAACTGTAAGATACATGTTCTTCAGCTCCGAAGACGTGAATTGGTTCAAAGCGCTTCAGCTGTGGACAAAGAGAGGACGAAGCGGATTCATTAAGGAGAGTCTTGGTACGCATGGGTACTTCAAGGCTACGTTTGATGGGAAGATTAACCCTCAGGATGCCGTGGGTGTGAGTTTGTATAAGAGGGTGTTTCCAAGAAATGCTACGGCTTGGGCGCCGGATGAGAGCGACAAGGTGGAGCGAGGGAATATGGCCGTAACCGTCGATGATGCTGTTGCCATGCTGAGCTAGTTTGGATTCTAAAGCCTGTTATGCTGTTACATGTATGAATTACGCGCTCCCGTGTCAACGAAACCAAACCAATATACACTCCTGACCCATCTTCATCACAGCAAGAAACCTGCCCAAGAGGGGGATAATGGATAAAAATGGCAATTGAGGGGCGGGGAACGAGGGAGAGAAGGGTGCGGCCCGTGAAGTTTAGATGTCATGGAAGGCGAGTGCGAGGGTTCCGGCCGGCTGAGGGAGTGGGTGAGGCGATCTAGAACTTGTGGTTTTTTCCCCTTGGGGTTGGAGATGGTCAGTTTGGAAGGGGCCGGGGAACGACTACTCAGAGTGTCAAAGGTTTTATAGTCCAAAACGCCCGTCAAACAGTTTCGCTTTGCAAGAATACCGAAGGATGTAATCTTCCCGTCGAAGAGTATGAGATCTATGAGAAGCAGAATTGTACCTGCTTATGGACGTTTCCTCGTTTCCGACTCTCGCCTTGTGCTTACCTCACCTTACCCCTTCACAACCTGCACATAACGAGCGCCGAGGGGTTGAAACGGGATTATTGCAACTATGTAGTGGTTTTCGGAGACGTAGTACTGCGGCGGCCTTTCATCCGCCTTCCAACGTCTTGAGTATATGACACAAAAGATAAATTTCTTCCACCCGGCTCCATATAGAAAGGGTTTACATAAGAACATAAAAAACCATTTTCTCATTTGGTTTTTTGTAAAACTCGAGAAAAGCGAGACTGGGTGAAAGAATCTGTCAACAAAACCCCCCAACGAAAGAGCTCCCAATGAAGACAAAGCCTCGGACATCAAGCGACTCCTTTGGTTAGTACGGCGTATGATAGAGGCGATATGTTCATCTCTTGTACCAAAAAAAAAACTTCGATCATCACAGAATTTGAACCGTGCTTCGGATTCTGGCGGCGTTAATCCATTCCTCCCATTGATGAGAGCGAGCGGAGGAACAGCCGCACGCTTGATGATAGATGAATAAGGGTCCAAGATCATGCAAGGTCAAGGAAAGGTGTAAAGCCTCTTCTGGATGCTATTCTACCGTTCCATATTTCTCTCTTTTATTTGATCTCCGTCCCAGTTTCGGGGTATCTACTCTCGAACAAACGCGCCAGAAGCACCTGAAGCAAGCCGCAATGGCTGGGGGTATACTATGCTCGCTAAGAAATCACCCATACGAACCCCCTTCTAAGCCGTTGCTTCGGTATTCGAACGCCGCCTATGAAGGATGTACATAAAGAAATTCAGTTTTATAGTGCAGACCAAGGACTATCCTGCGATGAGGAGGATGGTGGAAAAGGCTACAAGTCCATGGCTTTCCTGAGGTCGTTCCACTTCTGCTTCAGAGTCTCGTGCTCGGAGTTGATCTGCATTACCATAATCAGCACACTTTTCGTTCTTGAACGAGATAAATTTAAACAGACCTCAGCAAATTGCATCTTCGTCTCCACAAGCACTCTCTCCATCTCCGTCATGTTTTCCTCCAGCGCCCGGTTCTCATTCTGCACCTCCAAATTCCTTCCCATAATCCTCTCCATCTCTGCCTTCAAGCGTTCCTCAACTTCTTCTGGTTGCTTTTCAACCATGGATTTAAGCTCTTCCACCTGGCCTTTTAGTCCCTCGACACTGTCATGCAGCTCCTGGTTCTCAACCTTAGTTCTTACGAGCTCGGACGCCATTTGCACGTGCTCAGTGTCCGATTTCTCCGTTCTCTCTTCGAGGGAACGGACTTTGAGCGAAAGGGAGGCGTTTGAAGAGCGAAGAGACTCGAGCTCGGTTTCGCGCTCTTTGTCGGCCTTTTGTTTGATTTCCCATTCTGCGGTGTAAGTTGCGAGAAGCTCCGGGGTGATTTTGACGGCGCAGGCGTCTTGAACGAGGACATCCGCGCGGTAGATTTCCTTGTCAATACCGCCGGAGCTGCCAAAGAAACCAGATTCGAGGAGGGAATTCGCCGAGGGGGCTTGGTCAATGTAGACATCAAAGAGACGGTCTTTCAGGAAATTTGTGAGTGCGGACATGTCGTTGATGGCCAGGAGATATTGGGCATTTTTTTGCATGAGGACGATGCCGAACTTGAGTATTGCACCTTCAAGGCCCTCACTAAGGATCAGGTCATAGACACGGAGGACAAGCTGTAGTGGAAGGCGATAGGCGAAAAGAGTGAGGAACCACTGGGTAGCGTACAATTGGGGATGAACGCTTCTTCGGTTGAGATGGCAGTATAAGGCTGGCTCAAGATCTTCCAGTAGGCGCTCAAACTGGTAAAGATGTAGATGGAGGCCAGGCATGTCCTGGATGAACATGTCTCGAAGATGGTATTGGTTCATTAGACGGACAAGAAGACAGAATGCTTCCTCCTCTGGCATCTGAATGGGGTCAGCAACGATCCACACTAAGGATACAGATGACATACATTAAAGAGCATCGGCATTACTAGGAAGTTCATGCCCTGTGCATAGCCGACGCCTTCATCAAATAAGGCATATGCTTTGCATACCCCAAACAACCCATCTTGTAAACCTGCTGCTGCTGCGTATTTGGAATAACTGGTCCTTGTCCCCAAGTCTCTTCTGATTTGCTTCTCTAGCTTTTGTAAAGCGGCAGCGTCTTCTTTCGACTTCTTCCTTTTTTCAGCAATCATCGCCGACTGTAACTTTGCCAAGTTTTCCGCTTCTTTTTCCTGCGATGGAGACGGTGATGCCATGCCATTCGTAGCCGACGTAGCAGGCGTTGAATGGTCTGAATGTACCGAGGACGCCGAAGACGCTATCGAGTTCTTCTCCCTAGTAGTACCATTCGAGAGTGTATTCGAAGTAGTCACGCCATTAGGGCCAGACGCGAGATCTCGATCTTTATCTGTCCCTCGAACAACCAATTCTCGATATACCCCTTCCAGCTCTTCATTTTTACTCTGGGCCAGGACTTGCCATACGACGCCTCGAATTGCACTTGGTATACCGCTTGCAATGGCTCGGTTGAGCTCCTCGGCGCTGGTCCTCGCGACTGCTGACGGTCCTTCATAGACTACAGCTTGCCACAAATCCCAATCGACAGGGGCTGTAGGGTCGTTCATAGCCGACGGGCCAGCAGAAACCCCAGAGGCTGTACCCGGGGCAAGATTAGGGTTTGCTGTGGATGTTAGGACGTTCGCTGGGGGAACAGACGAAGCAGGGGATTGAGCTGGGGATCCTCCAAGGCCGCGATCTTCTTCGTCAGCAATACTACTAGGGCTTCCAATACCCAGTCCAACGCTCGCGCTGCGTCCTATCAATCCTGCAAACACGCCTCCCTTGACAGGTGACCCAGGCTCATTCACATCAAGGGAGTGTATCCCAGCTTCTTCCCTCATTCGGAGCATCTTGAAGCGATCTCGTAGACTGTTACGTGTGTGTTTTAAGGACTTAGCACCGGAGCCATCACTTTCGTTGCCCTCATCTAGCTTGCTCAGCATAAGCTCTGAATTGCTACCAGTTACCGAAACGACAGTGCTACGACGGTCGAGATGTGAAGTTGTCGACTGGAGGGTTGACACAACAGCATCTTTAGGAGCCGATGTACTCCTCGAAAGCCATGAGAACGGCATTGCGAGCTTCCTAGGTGGTGGTTGTGGAGGAGCTGAGGTTTGGGCCTTAGTAGGTGGTGGAGGGCCCCAAGGTATACCAGGTAGATTGCCCGATAAACCCTTTGTTCGAGAAGGCAGCTTAGGTGGTAGGATTGGAGCGCTGGTGTTGTTTTCATCAGAGATAGTAGTAGTTGAACGTGATCTATCCGAACTAGCATCATTGGTATCTCCAAGCTGTACATCGTCCAATGATGAAGTTGAGAGACGCCGAGCAGTGAGTAATGGAGAGTTTGAGGAAGCATTTCCAGATATTTCAGTAGGATCACCGGCATCGGGCTTTGGAGTAGATGGCCCTATCGAGGTTGCGGGTAGTTGCGAGACCCGTGGTGTTGTAGCAGTAGACGAGGATGCTGGGCGGTCGGTCAGTGAACGAGTCGAGGTTGACGACCTCGAATTTCGCGATTCCGGTCTCGCTGTTGTGTCAGGAGCATCTTCAAAGCTTTCCTATTGCCCAAGTTAGAAATCTACCGTATTCCGAGTATGGATCTCCTTACCCCTTCTCTATCGGAGCTATCCGCACTCGAGATCTTGTGATCTTTGTCGACCATCTTAAGTTCGGGTCAATTATCATATGTCTGATACTGCACGCAATACAGCTTATAGAATAGATAGACCGTTGAGGGTAGGGAAGGCCAAATCCCAGGATTGGGGAGCGTTGACCGATTTGGGCAGCCGTTTACTAGTGGAAAGTATTGCCGGTCCTCGTGCCTGCACTTAAGGATCCCGGCAGCACAAGTAAAATATAATGGTGATTGAACCTAGAGACGGGAACAGCGAGACGACGACAGAATAGCCACCACGATGTCTTGTAGGTTGTTGATGTTGTTTTTATTTGTCTCCTGCAATAAAAGAAATTCGAATCTCTAAAATGTCCAGTTCAAGCCACACGACAGGGATCCCGCGGCCTCTACTTATTATTGACTAAGGTACTCCGTACTTTACGGAGGACTGTGGTACCTTACCTACGGAGTAAGGTAGGGCCTATCTACTTCAAACCCTAGTAGAAATATCGAAATTGACCGCAGTGGTACCTCCGTATTGTGCCACCTTACGCACCTACCGTTATTGACGAGACTGTCCAACTAAATTGCGTGTCACTCTGTCACCAACACCTTAGGTACCAATCATCGAACCATTTATGCGCTTTGGGTTGAGGAGACGAAGAGTGATAAAGCACTAAGACAGTCTTTATCTAATGGTAGAAAGCCCAATCAACTGTTGCTCTATTCATATTGGACTGCCCGTGAAAGGCCTTACCCGTTTTGGAAATCCGAATGCCTACAGGTTTCCCCTTTCAGCTTGCTCCCGCTCGATGGCTTCAAAGAGGCTCTTGAAGTTGCCTGCTCCGAATCCCGTAAAGTTGTTCCGTTGAATGATCTCCAGGAAGACTGTAGGCCTGTCTGCTAGGGGTTTGGTGAAGAGCTGAAGTAGGTAACCGTCTTCGTCGAAGTCAATCATGATGCGTAACCTTTCGATTGCGCCCATGTCCTCTTTAAGATCAAGGGTACTGTTTCTAAGTCGTTTCCGCATATCTTCATAGTACGAGTTAGGAACATCGATAAATCGTACTCCCCGTTTCTTGAGATTCGTCACTGTAGTAATGATGTCCTCGGTCAAAAAAGCAATATGTTGTACACCTGGTGCGCCGTGAAACTCAACGAATTCCTCGACTTGTGACTTCTTTTTACCCATGGCCGGTTCGTTGATGGGCATCATCACGGATTCGTTAGGTGAAGCCATGACTACGGAATTGAGAGCAGAGAATTCAGAACACATATCCTTGTCGTCCACAGACCAGAAGCGGTGAAAGCCAAGCTGCTCCTCGTAACTAAAGGAATTAGCACTGCTGATAAATCAAAATTACTTAGGCGACCATACTAATTGCACACCGATTGCATCTGATCCCAGTCTTGGTTTCCAACGCAATGGTCAATGACCTCCAGGGGGATTTCTGGAAGGTACTGTGCCACAGGATCCTCGGCTGTGACAGCGCGATAGCCGGGCATGAAGGCACCAGCATAACCTTTGCGGTTGATCAATGTGCGTCGTGTCTCCATACGTTCCAATGACGGCCATCTCGATACCCTGCCCACCGGCGGGCTTTCGAACGCTAGAACCGCCTCTATTCATTACCGCTTGGTACACAGCGTGGACGTCATCCACGCTGAAAGCAACATCCTTTACCGCATCACCGTGCTTGCTCAGATGCGCATGTATTTCGTTAAGCAGCTGCCTCTCATCCTCGGGAACACTCGCCGCTGGATCGACTGGCCCTCGGATCGGGGAGGTGAAGACAAATGTAACGCGGTTGTTCGAGACAACGTGGGAGGCAATATACCTGGACCCAGTCTCTAGGCCCCTGTATGCCACTTCTCTGAAACCCATGCGGGTGATGTAATACGAAGCGGCCTGTTTTGCGTTGCCGACATACCAGGTAACATGATCATAGCCTCGATACGAATCCGCTGGATCTAATACAGCCTTGGTCGTAAGAGAGCAGCTGCTATTACTTGAGGCAAATGATAATTTATCGGATGAATTGAGGACTGAGGATCCATCTGATGGAATCAGGACTGACGGTGACATGGCGACTGAGATGAATTTTCTGGAGCCTCCTTCCCAGTGGTTGCGGAAAGGCTTTGTGCCACAGCTGGTCTCTGATAAGGGATGAGTAGAGGAAGTACTCTCAGCTGAATCCTCAAATGAGGTTTTCTATGTAGGAGAATTATGAGGCCGATAGGATTGTGGAATGTGATGGAAGAAAGGAAACTGGAAGGACGGGGAAAGGTATGAAATTGCCGTCATCGTACCTGCTTCTCCTTCGCATTGCATTCACCATACCTTACCTTACCTTACCTTACCTTACCTTATACCTGAAGCCCTGCATCTGGTACAACAAGAGCATGCAGTCTCGGTTACAGTCGGCTTCTTTCCGGCCTTCAGACCGGAGGAGGAGAATAGATAGTCCGCCATGCCCATTCACCAACTTTGATTCAACAACAGTGATATTGCTATGTGACACCGACGTATACCGTGCAACAAGACTGCAGTAAATCGGGCTACCAATATGTCTTCTGATATCTCCATGTGCTGCGCGGTCGTGATACCTCATATTGCCAGGGATACTCCCGGGTTCCTCCACTTGTCCAGTGTGACACGACTGTGCGACCGTACGTGAGCGGATGAAGCCCGGTCCCTCCTCCCACACCCTTTCAAACCTCGTTTCAACAAACGAAGATTACGAGACTCAGAGAACGTTCATATGAGATGCTGATCCTAGATCTAAAGAGCCCTTCAGGAGGCAGTCCTGGTACTCTTGCAGTTAGGCTTACAAGAAAACGCCATTGCTCTTTGCCGGTCTATTTGGAATTTCTGCGAGAATTGTGACGTCAAAGGAGATATCAACAAATAAACCGATGGGTTTACTGCAAATGAGAGAAGATAAGCGAATGTTATGTACCAGAGAGAACCATAAAGAGTATTTATGTTAGAGGTTGAAGCAGAGTTTTGAGGGTTCTAGTCTTGATAAAACAAATTTGACATTTGGAGCTGTGGCACGGAGAAGAAACCCGCATGTCGAAAAATGGAGGACTCTTCTACAGGTAAGCTCTTCAGTTCCGTAATCATCATTCAGGATATTTCCATGACATTTTGAGTGAAGAATTTCATCTCCCCCTTACGAGTTGCTGCCGCTGATGCACTGTGACGCATTTCCTTCTCAGACGCTCTCTTCATACGTTTATGGAACGACACTGTCAAGGTTATTATTGGAAGCCTTCTCTTATTGCTATGAGCTGCGTAGTGAAGAACATGCATCTACTGTAGTGTTTGCCGAAAATAAGAAACTTGCTGGTCTGGCTGTGAAAAAGTTCGAAGCATGCGCTGGAGGCCTTCGGACTGTTGCGGTACAAATGTCCCCATATGTGCTCTGAGAGCCGAAGATCAAGCGCGACTCCCCTTATCTGCTCGGGGAAAAAAAGCTAGTTGTGCTTCGACTAGAATAAATAAAAGCGTTCAGGTAAACGAAAATCTGCTCTCAGGCGATGCGAAAGATTCAACCCCTATGTTGACGTTCTCTTTTAAACGAGTCACGAAACGACTTAAATTTCCTTCTCCTTCTCCTTGCCCTTCGCCTCCCCCTCAGGCTTAGGGTCATCTCCAAACTCCTCAATATGTTCAGCTAGGCCGCCGAGAAACCATCGCATTTCGGCCTCGTCCACGGGCTCAGGTATGTCGTTCTCAAGCGCAGGTTGTGGGAGTGGCGCGACTCGGTCAATGTAATAAGATTTGACAACACTCCTCATCTTATGTCCAACGGTCTCATTTCCAGGGACACGGGGCAATGGGGGGTACCGGCCGAACCCGGACGTATAACGTTCGTCGCCTTCCTCCTTCATCTCTGCAGCTATTGGCCACTTAGCCTGTGGATGAGCTTGGGTTGGCTTGTAATTTGGAGTCCAGATTGTCTCCATTGACGTAACAGTGCCGCGGTTGTCATCGAATGTTTTGCCCATCATTACTGGCCTGATGCGTACCTGAGGTCCTTCTCTCTCTGCCTGCTTGAGCTTTAATTTGCGAGTCTCCTCTCGAGCAGCTGCCTCCGTAATGCCAGTTCGATGATTAAGATATTCACCATAGGTTTGAGGGACGAATGGTGACCTTTCCAAGTTCATTCTCTTGAGGCTTTGCTGGGTTGTCGCCCAATTGTCACGTTCCGAGAACTCTGGATTCACCCACGTCCTAGAATGGAGCCTACTTTCCCCTGGAACTTCCTGGTTTGCACCCCCATGTGCTGCTCCGCGTCGCTCACGCTCTACGTTTTCTGGATTGATCCAGACCCTGGTGCTAGCAGGAGAGATCGATACTGGTCCCATCTGACTATCCATAGATATTCGCGCTCGCCGCTCGCGCTCTGCCAGCTTCTCGCGCTCCGTCATCTCATTTGCCAATGCACGTGGATTGCGAGAGGTCATTGGACTTGTGACAGTCTGGTTCTGGCCGGAGTTCTCTCTCATCCACTGCTCAGTTGCGATCTCTTGACTAACGAGACCGTGAGAGAACAGAGACCTTGTTGGCTCTGATACTTCTCGTGCTACTTTCTCGATCATCTCTTGACTCACATAACCGGGAGAGGAAGGACGTAGGGTTGACCCTGGAAGATTTTGAGTACGGTGATTTTGAGGACTGGCACCAGAGCCAACATTGCGATGAAGTGTTCCAGCAGGCACTGTTTGGTTCCAAGGGTAGCTGATAGGTCCTCTAGGTTGAGAGCGAGGATAACTTGCTGGGCTCGAGAGTGCTTGGTTGGGGCCTGTGGGGGGACCAGTCCAAGACTGAGCCATTGGATTCAACCCTGTCGGAGTTTGATCGCTGTGCGGATTAGGCCAGTTGCCAGAGCTGTTGTGCGCCATTGGTCGTTCGAATCTGCGTGCGGGAATCCGATACACAGAAACGAGATCAGCCCCAGTGTTTGGGGTTGTGTTGTTACGTTGCGACATTTTGGTAATGAAATTGTGATCCCTTATGTTGGTCGCTCGATGACTATAATTCACCGAACCCCCACTTATTCTGGGCGTCACTGAGCCTTCCAGCTTGCAGGTAAGTTATCATTCATTGTGCGGATAAACTATATGGCGGGCTTCATACTACTCATACATGCCATTGAATCTGATTCTCGAGTTGATGGCTTCCTTAGGGTAACTTGTACTGCTACATCGACTTATGGAGAGACTCCAGTGCTATCTCTCTAGGAGCCGAGCTCGAACAACCGCGCCGGCTATGCATCATCTCGTGATATCGACCATTAGTCTCAAGAACAGCATTCAATCAGACACGTAAGGGCAACTATCATGCTATGTGGCCATTTGGGTAGGAGGAGTAATAATCAAGCTGTTCCATATGTTTCATTGCTCGATTCTTCTTATGGCATAAGCTTCGTAATGGAACCCGCGTCCACGATACAATTTCGACAGAACAAAAAGTCTACTTCGTCCATCTTATTGATCTCTGCGGAGCTCGATCGATCTTATGCAGCAATTGACAGAAAGATAGCCCCGGCAAAGTTTGCGAGCAAAGATTAAAGCATGCAAAGTTCAAGAGGCTAGGTAGGTACCACCAGTACTCCTGCTAGTGCTTTTCAGGAGCCGGCGAAGCCTTGATAGACTTTGCTGGCAGGTAATTGCTTGAGGATATCAAGTTCAACGCAGGTGGATTTTCACCATCAAATCCTTGTGTATTCGAATATTCGAGACTCAACCACGAAGAGAACCAGATCCGTCGCGACTGAGATACTTCTAAACAATGAAACCGTAGCAGTCTGTTTATTCGATGGTTCAGTTGCTTTACTCGAACTGTACTTCCGATCCTTTGACCCTAACCCTAATGGATGAGTATTCCTAGTTCTTCGATACAATACGAAATACATGTACGAGCATCTGAAGTTGAATGAAACAGCGAGAGGGTTTACTATTGACTCTTGACTTCGAGGCAAGCTCTCTGAAATACTAACATCGTAATGTTAAGTGAAAACTTGTGTTCATGTAGGATTCATAAGAAGTTTCAACATACAGCGTCATATATCCTAGTCCTCCACCCCTCTTCGCTCCCCCTTCTCTCTCTGAGATAATACTATGCTCCTTCGATATTCAAAGGCAACGGTATAATGATATAATGATTTGTACCGATATATCTTGAAAATTAGGGTGAGAGATCTAGGAAGGCAATCATGGAGTATCTCAAGAGTACCTAAAGTGAGCCCTACGACTGTGCGCTAGGCTAGATTTCGGATATTCTATGTAAGGCCAGCTTGATTGCCCAATGAAAGGACCAAGACTGCGAATCCTCCCAAACTGGTCTTCAGACTTTTCGCGACGCTTCGTCTTTGGTCTGCAAAATGCCTTCAATTCCACTACATTTGACTCCTACGGAAGGTACACAAAATCTTAATGGCTCCACAGACCCTCTCCCGCAGCTTCTCCAAACCCCCTCGGGACTTGCACTGCTCGAGATCCAAGGGACCATCAACATGCCGACTCCGGAGCCTTCAAGTCACGAGCATGATACTGGTGGGAAAACATCAATCGGCCGCCTGGTCTTTCCAGACTATGTAAAGGATGATCCGACCGGCAGCAAATCTTGGATGAAAAGAGTCTATCTCTATGTGGGGCGCCATCAGCGCCTGACTGGCGAGGTGAAGAAACTGGTTAATCCGGTGGCTGTGATTCGCAAGAGAATAGGTGATGACATCGATGACGGAGGAATTGAGGACTTGGAGATTGTGGAGGTGGTGTACTACAAGGTGCTCTTCTCGTCGCGACCAGAGCCAGTCAGCAGTGATTGATCTAATGAGGGGGTGGTGAGGGGGGGAGATCGTAGGTCGCATAAACCACTCGACAAGCGCACCAACTTTTTGTCTCCATAAATCCTCGCACCTCTCAGCGCTTCTTTCCATACTCTCTGTTATTTGAACCAGGAGGTAATCTCTTAAGCTAGACTGAGCGAGCTCTGGATTTCGTCAGAAGAAAGACTTCGCCAACGGTGTGTGATGAGCATCAAATCTAGTCACTATTGCTGAGCCGTTACTGTATCTTGTGAAAACTTCTGGACAGGCAGATTTACGATCAGGCCTAGTCGTCGAGAATCACGGATAACATTACTTTGAATTCGAAATAACGAGAGGATGTATAATGACTACGAAGTTGGCCGTGGCTTATTTACCTATTTGACTTCTACTCTAGGTTGGGCTTTGACACTCGTAAGTAGATCTCAACCATGTTTTCTTCCTTGACTAATTGAAAAAGTTGTTCGGCGCCTTTTTCGTTAAGATCATTGTTACGGCGGTTTACAATGTCTACTTTCATCCTCTGGCCGCTTTCCCAGGTCCCAAGACAGCGGCAGCAACGCCCATTCCTTTTGTCTATCGTCTTATCAATGGGCGTCTCGTTCATTGGACCACATCCCTTCATGCTAGTTATGGGGAAGTTGTCCGTATATCTCCAGATGAGCTTTCGTTCATCGAACCCTGTGCTTGGCAAGATATTTATGCCAGCCGTCCTCAACTTCCAAGAGCTGAAGTGGGAAAACTGGAAAGTGGGGTTGGGGAGAAAGCTATGGTCACGGCCGATAATGAAAATCACGCTCGGCAAAGGCGGATTGTTTCTCACGCCTTCTCTGACAGGGCACTGAGGGAACAGGAATATCTTCTAATAAAGTACACCGATCTCCTTATCAGTCGACTCCATGACCAACTCGAATCCCAGGAAGAACATCCACAAGAGGTCAACATATGTAAATGGCTGCAATTTGTGACTTTCGACATCATTGGCGATCTATGCTTCGGCGAATCATTCCACAGCCTCGAGAACATGGAGCACCATGAATGGGTAAGCATGATCCTCAAGGGCGTCAAGTTCGGAACACGCCTAACTGCCTTCCACTACTTCCCTCCCGCAAGTACGATTATGCAACGGTGCGTTCCTAGCTCCATGATGGCGAAAGCCGAACACCACTACGATATGACACGCCAAAAGGTCGACCTTCGCATCAATCAAAAGTCACAGAGACCAGATTTCATGAAGTATATCCTCGAGAACAACGACAAGAAGGGAATGAGTATAGAAGAAATCTACTCGACTGTTTCCCTTCTTGTATTAGCAGGCAGTGAAACCTCGGCTAGCACCTGCACTGCTGCAATCTGGTTTTCACTCAAGAAACCATCTGTGATGGAAAAGCTTAAAGAAGAGATTAGGCGGGCTTTTACCGGACTGGAAGACATCACAGTTGCATCAGCTTCTGGCTTACCATATCTGCATGCGGTACTCCAGGAGTCGCTCCGTATGCACACAAACGAACCCGTAGCTCTACCTCGTGAAGTGAACCGTCCAGGAATGAGGATATGTGGCCGAATCATTCCAGAAGGAGTAAGCACGGTTCAAATTCATCAGGTCCAGACATACTAACCATAGCATCTAGACGCGCGTGGGTATAGCGCAGAAGACGGCTTACTTGTCACCAGTGAATTTTGTGGACCCCTTGGTTTTTAACCCAGAGAGGTGGCTCGAGAAAGCCGAGTCTCGATTTGATGCGGACCGAAAAGCGATGTATGAGCCTTTCATGGTGGGCCCTCGTGCCTGTTTGGGTAAATCGTGAGTAAAGGTTTTTATCTCGCCTCAATTTGTAAGCTAATAGCTCATGAACAGATTGGCGTGGGCTGAAATGAACTTGATCGTGGCAAAGGTGATCTGGAGCTTCGACCTTGAATTGTCGGAAAACAACGTGGAGGATTGGTCTGATCAGAAAGTTTGGATGCTTAATGAGCCTCTGCCTTTGAACGTAAAAATTACTACCAGAGCGTGACAAGCCAGTAGGAACGCTGCGGGATTCATTGCTGCTTGGAACATTTGATCGGTTTGGGACTCGTATATTTACTCTTGTAAAGGTTATGGTTTTAGAACGATGGCAATGCTGGGGTTTTGGTTCAAGGTGAGGAATAAGAAGATGGCGGAAGAGAAGGCGGGGAGGAGGGGCGGAGGGAAGGGCGGTTGAGCCGGTGGGATAGAAAACGGGGATGGGGGAGGGGGGGTTTGTTGGTGCCGAGATGTTTCCGTTACCTACATAGCCCCCTCGTACTCGTACATACCAGCAAAATACCAGCAAGCCCAAGCACACTCGCAAACCCAAGATGCGGTGACAGCTCACCCCCCCATTTCCAATCCCACCAAACACCCACCATGATCAACGCCGTCCTCGTCTTCAACAACTCCGGCCAACCGCGCCTCACAAAATTCTACACCCAACTCGTAACGGGC
>JAABUI010000031.1_pt1 | contig 247061 bp, 259 predicted proteins | sample 5559111 | NCBI WGS metagenome assembly JAABUI01 (sample SAMN10711870, study PRJNA513365) | rock metagenome | isolation source: Antarctica rocks | place: Antarctica: Victoria Land, Buttleship Promontory | reverse complement strand
CCTAGCGTCGGCTGAGGAACACACATATGTAGCCAGCTTCTTTCCCGTAGCTACCTTTCTTCCTTAGCATTTATCTTCTAGTTAAATGACACCCCTATCTGACCCGCTCTAGGCAGGCCCCTAACACTTATTAGAAGTTTAATTAAGTCAATGTATAAAAGTAATGCATAAAAATAATGTGAATATGATTTAAAGAATTATACTGTTTATTTTAACTGATGAAGATAAACATTTCTTAGAATTTCTTAAAAAACATGATATCAAGATTCATCATTATAGTTTTCATGAATTTCATATTTCTATCTTAAATGATGATGTATTTGACATGAATCATCATCAAGTTGATGTTTGCATAGAGCAAAATGTCAATGAAAATTCTACAATAAGAATGATAATGTAAAAAAGTAATGCACTTACTTTTCATAAAAGATCACATAAATTCTTTCACTGCTTCTTATAAAGCATTCAAAGCAAAGCATTGAATGCAAAAATCATATTGTAGCATGTTTGTTTAAGCATAATCATGCATAATCTTTTTAATCAGTCTTTCAAAGATCATTTTGAGAATAAGATTTTTTGCAAACTTCTGATATTTTCAAATTTTGTGCAGCATAATAATGTCTGATTTGTAACATCTTTCTTATTGCAAAGCATTAGTATGTTAATAAATAATGTATTATTCATATGCATTATCTTTTTAGTAGTAGTAGTAAATTCAAAGACTGAAGTTTCTTTGATAACATAATGATCAGTTGAATGCATCAAACTCTTAGATGTTTTATGTGCTGATGCATATGTTAAAAATGAACTTGTCAGCAATAAACAAGTCATATTGCATTATCAATATGCATTATCAATAACATTCTTGCTGCATGTCATTGTTTATCAAGAATGATTGATTTAATTTATGTAAACTTAATTTTTGAAAGTATTATTTTCAAAAGTATTAACTGTATTATTTGTTGAAGCGTTGATTACTAAAATGATTTAAGAAAATATGATAGAAAAAGTGATTGAAAAATTAAAAAAGAAAGTGAAGAAAATATTAAATAAATGTTAAGAAATATTGAATAAGTATTAAGAAATAAGTATTAAGAATAATAATTAAATTTTTCTCATTACACTCAAATTCATCTCACTTGATGAGTTTTTTCCTTACTTTACAAAATTCTTTACTAGTTTCTATTTTATTGAACTATTCAAATTTCAATAATATTATTACGTTACTCAAATGTATAATCAAGAGAACAATGTTGATTTTAACAAATAATGTTCACTTTATTTGTAAATTCAAAGTTTATCACAAATTGAAATCATGATGAAAATTGATTCAATGAGATCAAAGAACATTACAAGTGACAGAACATCAATCATGTAATCATGTTTAAATGATTACACAAACTTAGATTATTCAATGTTTGAAAAGAAGTGAATGAGATTAACAAAGTAATCATGAAGAACAATGTAAGAGATTAGATTAAACAAGAGCGCAAGAACAAGAAAATTCATGATAATGCATCTCAGTAACGCAATACTAAATAAAGCGTTGATCTGTTTATAGTTGAATGCTTCAAGTTGAAAATTAAACTCAAAGTAAATGCAGAAATTGCAGCTGAAAAAACAGAGTAAGCAAAAATAACAGTTATTGCATAAGCAATTAATGCAAAGAAAGAAGTTGCTTTCAAAGTGAGACAGATATGCATTATTTGTATACATTATTTCTCAGTTGTAAAAATTAATATCAATTTTAGAAAATAATAATAAATAAAATGAATGTTGATGAAGAAATATCAAAATACATGATGTCTATAGTTCACTTAATTCAACAAAGAATTCTTCATCATGATGATTTAAAGAAGTTAAAGCAGACTGATGATACTAATTCTATGACAGTTTTTCAGAATTTTGCAACACAATTTATCATTTTTTCAATTATCAAAGAATGAGAAATTTAGAATTTGATACATGCAATAAATTTTGATTTGAATGATTTCATCATAGTAGAAAATAATGATGCAAAGATGCATTATAAAATAAAGAAGAATGAGAAAAAACTACAACATGATGAATATGAAATTATCAGTAGTGAGAAGAAAGATGATAATGAAAGTAAAAAGAAAATAGTAATGCTGTTCAACTAGCAAGCAGCGTTTATCTTACTTTCTAAGTTCTAATCATAAATTCATAATGCATTATCTTTTTGCATTATCTTGAAGAGTGTTCAATAGAAAGTCATGATGAAAATCATGAAGTTTTCATGATGAAGACTGTTTGATCAAGCTATTTACATCTATCTAATATCTTGTTGAGTTGAATCGAGTTTTTGAATCAAGTTGTTGAATCAAGCTTTTCAACTCGACTTGAGTTCTCAAGTTCAACTTCTCAATTCAACTTGATACTTTTTCAAAAAAATTTCAATTTAACTTGATACTTTTCAAGTCAAGTACTCGACTTGATGTAATCAATCTAAAGCTTTTATTGTTTTTTATTGAAACTGACTTTAGCTCTGAAAGTGAGCTTTCATTGTTCTTTATCAAAACTGACTCTAGCTCTGAAAGCGAGCTTTCATTCGTAAGATTGATTGATTCAACAATCAGTCAGCTTTCTCTGATGAGATCAATCGATTCAGCAATCAGTCAGCTCTCTTTGATGAGATCAATCAATTCAGCAATCAATCAGTTTTCTCTGATGAGATCGATCAATTCAGCAATCAATCAGTTTTCTCTGATGAGATCGATCAATTCAGCAACCAGTCAGCTTTCTCTTCTATCTTGTTTCAAACATAGTGATATGATGTATCAATGTGTTTAGCTCAAAGATGATTGACGAGATTGAATTCAACTCTCTCAACTTCTTTCGTTTTGAAAGATTCATATCGAAGTTTCAGCTCAGCAATATCGACTAGATAACGAACGATTTGTTTGACAGTCAGATCATGATCATCGACAGTATTCATTGATTCGACAAAGATGTCATTTTTGATGTAAGCATCAAGCTCACTTCTGCAAGCGAGCTCTCATTGTTTTCTATTGAGACTGACTCTAGCTTGTTTCACTGTTTGTGAAGTATTCAATTCAATTTGAACTCAATTTGCTCGACTGACAAAGCTTTGATTGTCTTTAACTCAGAGATCATTGAGAGCTCTGTAATCAACAGATTCAGCGACGACTCATTTGAGACGTTCGCTTGAAGCATCAGAATCGCTTGAGTCTTGCTCGCTTGATTCTAGTTCTAGTGATCTGCTTCTACTAACTTTCAGTGAAGCGACTGATGTTCTTGTTTGATGATCGTCGACAATTTTCGCGATCTTCGCATTTTCAGTGGTTTTTATCAAGGAAGGTTCATCATCGATTTGATCATCGAAGCTTATTATCGAAAGATCTTCATACTTCTTGACTTCGATGACTATCTCGTCTCATTGAACGTGACTAGATATTAGTATCTTCTTATCGTTTTACAAGCGAAACTTATTGACTTTCTCGTAGCTCAAGAACTGACATTTTAAGCTCTTGTCATTGAGCTTTCGATGAGCTTTCTCAATATGATGATAGGCTGTGCATTCAAATATATGTAGATTGCTAAGGTCAGACTTCTTGTCATGTCACGCCTCATAGAGAGTTATTTGGTTCAACGCAGTGGTAGAACTTCTGTTTTTCAGGTAGGTGACAGTCATTATTGCCTTCTCTCATAGCCTTGCCGGCAATTTGACGCTAGTCAGTATAGCGCGAGTTCGTTCAAAAAGGGTGCGAAAACATCGCTCTGCAACTTCATTTTGACTCGAGTTATATGATATCGTCGACTCTCATTTGACCTCATGCTCATCGAGCAATTCGATGATTTGATGATCAGCATACTCACCTTCATTATCTGAACGCAGTCGATGAACCGAAGTGCCTCGAGTCTTCATCAATTTCAGGTAATTTCGAAGTACATCTTTTAGTTCGAATTTTCGTTCTAGTAGGTAGGTGGTCGTATATTGGCTATAGTCATCAATCATAGTAGCTACATATCTGAATTCTTCATCGGTCTTAGGTATCTTACCATCGTCGGCGAGGTTCGTATGTACTAGCTCATTTACTTTGGTGGCTCTGGTGTGAGGTTTTCGGCTTGGCGTTCTATGTTGCTTGCCTATGGCACAGGCTTCACATACCGATTCTGGGGATTCTTTGCTTTCTAGGCTATTTGCAGAATCCACATCGATGCCGATGCTCATGTTGGCTAGGCGTTTGACGTCTGCCATATTCAGATGAGCTAACCGTTTATGCCACTGGCGCCATGACGCCTTGGCTGTTCCATTTGTTCTGCTTGTCAGAGTGACCGATCGGGAATTTGGGGGGTTGGATGGTGTGTCCACGAAGTAGGCTCCCCCATCATTTCTCGAGCCGATGAGGGCGACGGCACCCCTAGGGTTCATGAAACGGAATTTGCCGTTCTTTATACTACACGTATACTCTTTGGCTTCCACCTGACCAACTGACATCAAATTATAATGTAGTTCTGGACAGTGGTAAACATCGGTTAGCCGAATTTTGGTTGGTTGACCCTTCAGCAAAATATCGATTATAACCGAGCCTTTCCCCACAATGACTACTGCTTCATTATTTGCAGTAACAATGCTATTACCGGTGACCTTCCGGTATGACTGTTCATCGAACAAGTCCTCGTCGTAGCAGACATGATCCTCAGCTCCGGTGTCTATCCACCAGGCGTTGGTACGACTGCCTGCTCGGCAGGCGAAGGAGACCTTCATTGATCTGACTATCCTGGCTCCAGAGCTTCTTCCGGAGTCGGTTTTGTCCGAGCCTTCTTTGGCTCGATCCTTCTTTTCCTGACTAGGCTTTCATCCTTCTGGAGGAGCTTCGGGTTTAGGTACCAGCAGCTCTGTTCGCTGTGGCCCCCTTGCTCTGATCGGGTGAGCTCCCTAATTGCCAGGTGTAGAGTAGTAAGATCCGACTGCTCATATTGAGTCTTCAGGGTAGACCACATTATGGTGGCGTCTTGTATTTTGACTATATGTACCCTGAGTCCCTGTTCGATGCTGAAGTTAATCACACCGCAGGCCCTGTCGTTCTTATCTTTCCAGTGGTTAATAGCACTGGCGTACTCCCTTTTGGCTGCTGTCGCGGCTTTGGATTCTGGGATTTCCGGTTTCCCCAGCTTCCCCGAGGTGATCCACCAGAGACCTTTGGCTTTCAGGGCACTGGTTACATCTACCCCCCAAGATTCGTAATTGTCGCTCCCCTTTAGCTTAGGGAACCGATACGTATCAGAACCTTCCATTGTGGTTGAGGTATGGAGGGGATATTGGTCGATAGGGGAATTTCCGCCGATTTTGGTGACAGCGAGTTCGATGCTTCGGCTTCTGCCCTTAGGTTTGTTTGCGGTAGCGGAATAGAGCTAACCCGGGCTCATAACCTATTGGTATATGAGGGTCAGAGCGAATATGTGCATATATTGACTATCTAGTAGGTGAATTACGGAGGAAGGAAAGAAGTGGGCGAAGGGTAAATACCCATCCACTAGCGCCGGATGAATGCGGCCCCGGATGAATGCGGAGATTACTAACCACAGGGGTAACAGTACTGTTCCCTGTTTCCAACACAAAGCCGCTGATGTGACTTTTGACTGGCTCTGAATCGGCTTCGAGCCAGAAATCTTGCTGAAAGCTGTTTTAGCAACATCATTTCTGCGGGTCAACTTCTCGAAATGCCGATGTATATTTGAAAAGTGAGTCAACATTTATTTTGAATGATTGATAGATTTACAGTTTCTGACTACTGTTATCAAGATCAAGGTCTCATCTCAACATAATTGACATGCTTCAAGGTTCAAGTGACAATTCGTAGTTCTCGACCGTCTCAGCTTTTTGACTTGATTCCAGCCGAACTTAGTATCTGCGTCAAGGCAAGGACGAGTTCGAATAGAAACTGTACGATCAATCTCAATCAACACCGTGTTCAGATAATTACCAAAATGTAAGAACTTACTAGAAAATGCGAATCTAGCGGTGCAGGTAACCCGTTTCCAAGGCTCCACAACCAGATGAAGCCGCCAATAGCGGGACCCACTGCACGTCCTAAAGAAATCGCTGTTTGACCTAACCTATAAGATCGAATTTATTTAGCATTAGTCTCATCATGGAGGTGCAGGTGGGATGGGAATATCTGCGGGCGACGGGATTTTATATGGGAACTAACCCCATTATTGCACCTCGATTCTCTGGTAAAGCAACCTCGTTCAGCTGGAGTCCGTGTTAGCAGACACGGGTGTTGAGATTCTGGAGAGATGTAGGGGTCGGCGTACCAGAACCGCCATGCTGGTATAGCCCACGACATTGGCAGTGAAGCGAATAGTGAGCAGAGTAAGAAGGAACGTCCACTGCACCGTTCTACTTGAACCATGACGGCCGATGCTAACTTGGGGTAATAGGGAGAAAATAGGATACACGATAGCAAGCACTACTGCTGAAGCACGCCACAGAACGAGCGCCGAGAAACGCTTGCTTAGAAGAGGAAAGAGGACGAGCTGAGCAGGAATATGACCGGCCCCATGAGAGAAAGTGACGTTGCAATGTTAGCAGAGGTAAAATTCAAACCCACGTTCTCTTTCGTTGCTGCAAAAACGGCGTATATCTCATCGAAGATGATGGCGTGAAAGGAAATACAGCTGCTTATACCTTAGTACTCTCTTATCACGGGTTTATACCTGCGCTTAGCCAGGTTCTGCCAACTTACACTATCCCCAAAATGCAAAATATCGTTGTCAATCTTGAATGAATGCCTTCCTCGGACTTCGAGCTCAGAACTGGATCCGGTTTTGAGTTAGCAAGGAGGGGATCTTCTTCCGTTGTCCCCTCCGTCTGGCCTTCTTCCATATTTGGCGCACCGCTCGTGCCTCTCTTCGAAAGTCGAGTCTTTTGGTTTGTCTCGTCAAGCAAGAAACAGGAAAGTACAGAAACCACGATATTGAAACAACCGCTGACAAGGCAGGGAAGGAGGAAGGGGTATGCGAGGAAGAGATCTCCAGGTCCTTTCAAGTGAAACCTTTCTGCGGGGTTTGCTAGGAATCCTCCAATGAGGGGACCAATTATGTATCCGATGGCGGAGCAGAACCCGAAAAGCGAGAAGGCCTCGCCTTGGTTCAAACGAGCGTTATGAGCCAGCTCACCAACAGCCGTTCTGGCGACGCCAGCATTTCCTGCAGAGAATCCACGTTAGCTTTTATTCAAAGACGGGGTGTTTGAAGACACCTCGGAGCTTCTGTCACCATTGAAGAAGCCGCATAGTGCTCTTGATAATATCGCCCAAACCAGAGATCCGGAAAAACCAAAGAGAACCATGCAGCCAGCGCTCGCCAGCAAACCCAAGAGCATTATGGGTTTCCGTCCGAGCTTATCAGAAGCTATGCCCCATAATGTCGCCGTAAGCATTTGAGGAACGAAGAACGCAGCAGCTGGTTCACACAATGTTAGAACAATCAAAACCGTTTCTTTTAAGACGAGAAACACTCAAAGAGCTTTCGTACTGATTAGTCCAGCCCAGTATCCAACATATCGCTCTTCCACCGTGTTGAATCCGCGGACCATAAAGTACACGAATGGGAAAAGGAGAGTAGCGGAAAGCGGTTCAGCGATTACAATGGCGCCGATGACTGTGAGTGTTCTTGAGACAGAGTAAGGAGGCGGAGGAGAGTGCGGGTTAGGGAACTGGGACATTGCTGGTAGAGGAAGATGTGCACCTAACGACGATGGCCGAAAATTCTTTAGAAAGTTCAATTTCTGAAAGGATAGTACATTGTCGTTACTTGTGCACCGGCATGGAAAACACTCCCAAAATTCCTATGAGCGAAAAGTGCGCTACGACATCATTAGTTCTGGTGTACTCCCCAACATGTGTGATCCAGTTCTTACTTTTTCTCGTTCGCCTTGCTTACCAAAAAATAAAGAAGCGGTCAGTGTCAGCTTGATTCAGGCAAACCAACATCAGGGACGAATTTGAACACCTGCAGGAGAGGCGGAGGCGGCGGCGGGCGGGCAGGCCGCTCGGCCGGGGGGACTTGGTGTGGGACCATGGCTTGCAGTAAGGCACGAAGTGATGGCGGCCATGCACAAGGCGTAGCTGATGCGAAACTGGTTAGATCCAGCGGCATTTAATGGTAGTTAAATTTGTGAGGAAGGTTAGTTGGAGTTTTTGTTTATTTAGCGGATTGATTAGGAAGTTGACATACTATCATGGCTGGATAGCGTTATTAATCTCTCGAAAAGCTCAGCAGCTGTCCAAAGTGGATCTTTGTGCGTTGAAGTTTTTTTGATTGATTGGTCTTGTTAGGAAGTAGCTGCTATAATCCTGGCGAAGAGGGATGTGAGGTCCTACAAGTCCTAATCGACAAGATGAATCTCGAATTACTAAGATAGAATCCGAGCCAAAACACATTTCCTGCAGGCTTTTGGCAGTAAATGAGCAGTCACTGCCACCAACCCAAGACCTTTTGGTTCGGCCCTTGACCCTGAATCCCACACTCATCCTTCAATTCGAATGGTAAATTGAGCTTCCATGTTTCTTTTATTCCTTTCAAAGTCTGAAAGGCATCATGGCAATGAATGGTCATCTGAGGATCCGCATCATTTCCATTCAGAGTCCGCCTCGTGCCCACCGCGTAGCCCCCGCCGGGCTTGTCAAAGTAGCTCAAGCCCAATTTCCCGAGTCGACCATTTCCCAAGTCAAGCGCGGCGAGGACGTAATCCTCTTCGAAATAAGGCTCCTCGGGGTTGGAAGTGAGGAAGTTGATTGCATGGGTACGACATCCATGCTCATCGCAACTGGACGAAGTCGTGTATTCATACCAATCAAATGCGGAAGGGCGAGGGTTGCAGTGAGAATGGTTGGCAGCAGTTGTAGCAGGTAGCCACCTTGAAGAGATTAGTGAGGCGGCCTTGAGTATAAGGGGGCCACGTTACCAGCCAAAGCTTAGGTAGCCAGTAGGAGTGAAATAACAGTAAAAGTTGGCAGCAACAAAGGTGCTGTCGCCGGGCCAAGCTGAAGTAGCATTGGGATAGAGGACGATAGAGGTTCCGTGGAAGAGGGATTGGGCTTTCGTAGAGACACTAAACGTTCCCAGTAGGCTCACAAGCAGAGAGATAACACTCGGCATGTTTAGAGAGAAGTGATGCGTTGCGCAACGGTGGTGTTCATGCGTTGATAGAATCCAACCAAAGATTCAAACAAGTCTTTATGAATTCAACCAGCTGGGCAATCATGCTGGAGGAGAGCATAGACATCATTCCTCCACTCAGCTTTCTAAAATGACTGTGCCAGTTCAGGATTGCATCTGGACAGCCACGACACCTACACCGCTGGGGGATTACCGCCGCCAAGGTACGGAAGGTACCGCGGTAACCACCGTGGCACCGTACGTGTGTACCTACCTTGGGCGCTAAGACGTTCGAAATTACGCTGAACCTGTCATACTACTCCGTACTCTGTATCGCGTTGGTCGTCTGATTTACCCTCCATGAACCCGGAATCACAATACCTATCGAATGAACGTGGCATCCCAGCACCTTAACCCAAATTTCCCGTATTCTCGAATTGCAAGACGCAGTAGCGAGTCAACGGCAAGAGTATGGGATGAGGAAACGTTTAACACGCTCCAGGAGGGGCGGGATGTCAGGCGGACAGTCTAGAACCCTGCTTAACGAATCTTAAGAGGATGTGTTGAAGGATGGAGCACTTCGTTACGGCTGCCTACTCGAGGCACAAAGGCGGCACAGGTGTAGCGAGGCCGAGACATCGACAGCGGAAGGGCTGTAGAGCGGCAGATGAGGAAAACCAACACCTGATGTCATAGTAGGATTGGTGTTGGTGATGAAGGGAGTCGTCTACTATGTGGCTTATTGTCTGGAAGTACCTCTCGAGGAAACTAAAAGAATCTTAGTGAGGCCCATCCGTAGCGGGAAATATCGTGAATCAGCACATTGAGTAGACAGGGGGACTATCGACATGGTCTTCATTACGTTTCTTTGTTAAATTCCATGCTTCTATTCATACCAAGGGCGGTCCGAATCTACTTTCTTACCGCTTTGCAGGCCGCCCTTGCCAACTTAGCATTCGACTGCATGTCAGACCATCTCCTCTTATTGCTTTAGCCGCACTCTGAGCCTTATTGCTGATCAGGTTGGTACGCGGTCGTTCCACATCAGTAGCCCTCACTTCCAATCCTCATATTTTGTCAGCGCCGTGAAGACTCAGAGATTTCCATTGTAAACTAGTTCTTTTGGATTTTGTTTTCAGTTACCTTCACGACTATCACCTTGACCATTCAAGATGCCCCCCGGATCAGCTGGCGATGACATCGCTATCATCGGTATGGCCTGCAGGGTTGCTGGTGCCGATTCTCCTTCGAAGTTATGGGAACTGCTGGCCTCGTCCAAGGACGTACGATCAGAAATCACTCGATTTAATGTCGCCGGCTTTTACAGTTCTGACGGTGGACCACGAAAGGGTCTGACAAATGTCCGTCATGCCTACTTTGTGGATGATGGCATTGATCGATTCGATAACGCGTTTTTCTCGATACCGCCACTCGAGGCTCTAGCGATGGATCCTCAGCAACGACTTCTTCTTGAGATTGCGTACGAGGCAGTGGAAAGTGCGGGTATCCCACTTGAAGAATTTCAAGGCACAGATACTGCTGTATATACAGGTGAATATTAGATTTTATCAACAATTTCGATTTCACATAACTTTTCACCATCCTACTCCTTACATCACCATGGCTTTTGGGTATTTCCGTCGGTGAGGCGGCCATGAAGCATCTTTCGACTACGGTTTTTGTAGCTTTGTTTTCGGCTTCTTTTCAGACAGTTGGCGAGCGATTTTCTAAAGGCATTGCAGCCTATGTACGCCGGACTAGCTTCCCAGCGACTTTGATACCTCTCGCAAACCTTGATGCCCTAAATGAAGAGCAGTGTCGTTGCCATCACCAGGTGAAAATACAATGGCTCCGGTCTTATGCTGACTTAGAATAGGTCTTTTTACTAGCGACTACGGTATCAGCCTTCTTCGTGATATAGATGCTATGCCCAAATACCAATCCACGGGTACCTCGAATTCAATCGCCGCAAACCGTCTGAGCTACTTTTTCAACTTACACGGACCCTCAATGGTTATTGATACGGCGTGCTCTTCGACGATGGTTGCTCTTCATCAAGCTGTGCTTAGTCTTAAGGCAAAAGACGCTGGAATGGCCCTGGTGTGTGGGGCGAATCTCATCCTCAACCCGGACATGTTTGTACACATGTCTGAGCTTGGCTTTCTCAGCCCAAGTGGAAGATGTCAGAGTTTTGATGCCTCAGGCGACGGCTACGCCAGAGGTGAGGGTGTCGTTGCATTGCTACTTAAACCTCTGGACGAAGCACTTCGAGACGGTTATCCAATTCGGTCCGTTATTCGAGGCACGCGCATAAACCAAGATGGCCGAACCAATGGTATAACGCTACCGTCATCTGAAGCACAGAAGAAGAACATGGAGGCCCTGTATAAAGATTACAATCTTTTTACGGGCAACGTTCAGTATCTCGAAGCTCACGTAGGATCCCCCCTCGCTCAATTTAGCTAGGACGCTAGTAACCGCTCAGTTTTAGGGGACCGGTACCGCAGTTGGAGATCCCATAGAGATGTCGGCGATCGAATCCGTGTTCGCTGAATCTCACAGGACGGAGAAGTTGATTGTTGGATCGGTGAAAAGTAATGTTGGGCACCTCGAAGCTTGCGCTGCCTTGATCGGTATCGTCAAGACCGTACAATGTTTGGAGAGAGGTCAAATTCCACCCCAAATGCACTTTGCGAATCCAAACCCAAAGATCAACTTCGAAAGTATGACCGTTCCCACAACCATGTCGAGCTGGCCCGAAAGGAAGAACGGTGTTCGGACTGCGGCTGTCAACTCATTTGGCTTTGGTGGCACCAATGGTCATATTGTGCTGGATCATAGACCTGCGAAGCCTAGAGATTTTGAGCTTCTTAGTCGGCCGTTTTTGTTCAAGTTGTCTGCAGCAAGTGATTCCTCGCTAGCCGCATTGGTATCTTCGTACGCAGAATATGTTGCAGTGCAAAAGCCTTCTCTTAGTGGTCTTGCTCACACGCTACTTGGATGTCGCTCTACTCTCAAAAAGTCCCATTTTCTGACTGCATCAAGCCACACCGAGCTGTTAGGTAAGCTTGAGAGTTTGCGACACGACTCCTCGAAAGCCTTAATGCGAAGAAGCATGTTAACTCCCGAAATCGGATTCATCTTTACTGGGCAAGGCGCCCAATGGCCAGAAATGGGCAAACAATTGATGCAGACGTCTAAACTCTTTGCTGCTGTTATCGATGAGTGTGACAGAGTCCTTGCATCTCTAAAAGATAGACCATTTTGGAAGATCCGGGAAGAGCTAATCAAGCCATCGAAAGTTTCACGAATCAACTCGTCGAGCTTCTCTCAACCCATCTGTACAGCGCTCCAGCTCGGCCTCGTAGAGATATGGAAGGCGTGGGGAATAAAGCCGCGTGCTGTTATCGGCCACTCGTCTGGAGAAATTGGTGCTGCTTATGCCGCAGGAATCTTATCTCTGCGCGATGCCGTAATCGTAGCATACTACCGAGGAGTATATATGGGGAGCGACAACCGAAAAACCTGTTCTGGAGCCAAGGGAGCTATGTGCGCAGTGGGCATCAGTGAAAATGGTCGTAGCTCACTCCTGGACCTGTGTCGTGGACGTTTGGCATTAGCGGCGGTGAATTCACCAAGCAGTTGTACCTTGTCCGGCGATGGGGACGCTATCAAGGAAATAGTGGGTGTTTGCAAAGAACGAGGATTTTTTTGCAGAGAGCTCCGTGTGGATATGGGTAAGTAATCTCAAACTCTTCTAGCTATATTCTTTCTTGGAGTTCCTTAGAAAGCTACACCAGCACTGTCCTGGAATAAGACCAAGCTAATCCGTTTTCTTGCAGCATATCATTCGCATCACATGCTCCCCCTGGCGCCACCATACGAGCAATCTCTGCTCGACGCCGGAATTTCTACTCTTATCCCTGCCACATGCCGCGGTTGTGAAATGTTCTCATCTGTAACGCAGAAGAGGGTGTTGCCGCAAGAATGCACTCCAGGATACTGGGGTCAAAACATGGTTTCCACAGTTCGCTTTGCCTCTGCCTTGACCGAATCTATGCGATGTCATAACCTCAGTTTTCTCGTTGAGATAGGCCCACATCCAGCATTGAAAGGGCCGGCAATGGATACCTTGGCCGCCCTTGGAAAGACTGAGATTGAGTATTTTGGTTCTTGTTTCCGAAACAGACCTGATCTGGAAGTGATGCTCGAAACAGTCGGTGAAGTTATCAATGCTGGATTGCCAATTGTATGCCGAAACGTCAACGGCATCGAGAAAATCGAGGGAATGACCGCTTATTTCGAATTTGATAAAGTTCTGACCGATTTGCCCAGATATCAGTGGGACCACTCCTCTTCTCATTGGGCCGAAACAAGAGTGAGCCGGAACCAACGCTTTAGAATATTCCCACGTCATCAATTGCTTGGTGCAAGATCTAATAATGATTCTTCTCTAAACATGATGTGGAGAAACCTGCTAATGCTCGCAGAGGTTCCGTGGCTGGAGGACATGATGGTAAGCTGGCCGTAATGTCTTAACGCAGTTTGATGAACCTGACAATTTCAACAGGCTCTTGGAGTAAAGGCTTTGCCAGAGAGTGCATTTATTCTCATGGCATTGGAGGCCTCACGGCAAATCCAAATCCTAGAAAAAGTAGAAGGGGCTTCGATAAAGTTAACAAATATTGACTTCTCCGAAGGTCTCCTTCTATCGGCGTTGACGAACGACGACTCCACAATTGAAACGCAGTTTAATCTTCGGCGCCTTGAAGGAATCCAGTCAACATCTTTTGTCTTTTCTGCTACAAGTCTACAGTCTGATCGTGTCTGGAAGGAACATTGCTCAGGTACTCTTACTTTTCCAGCGAAGACGAGCAATAGGCCCACATTCGAGGGCTCCATAAACCATGACTCTGAGTTACTAGACTACATAGAATCCTTCAAGACGTTACCACCGCTGGCTTTAGACACTATCCGAATAAATGGCGATCGTGCGAGCGGAACATTCACCTCATATACCACGGAAGACGAGCAGTACCATCTAGCCTCTGTCCTCTTCGCTTCACTGACCCAGGTACCAATGATGCTGTTACTTGGTTGTGGCCTTCCAGCGTCATATAAGCTTGGTTCAATCGATAACATAGAAGTACCTCTGGGTTCGTGGAGAATTCGAGACGGAGATTTCAATGCAGATCTGACACGACTTGGCCCAACGCGAAGCAAAGCCGAATTGCAAATCCTGGATGGCAAGGGTCATTACATCTCTCTTGGTGGTATGCGTTTCAGGACTAGCCATTTGATTAAAAAGGAACCTGCTCTAAAGTCGCTATTCTACAAGCCTGAGGTCCTCCCCGATATAACGTATATGAAGCCAACAACTACTTTGCCAATATCTCGGGTTATACAGTTGGTAACTCACAAATGGCCGATGAGTGACTTTGCTATCGTGGATTTGACCTCTGACGACTTGGGTACCCTCAATTCGCACGTCCAAAGCCATGAAGTTTCCGCAAGACCACGCTTTCGATCTCTGAACATTCTTGGTGAGTCGCCTACCTCAGACCTGGGCCGAGTGAGAACGATGAGGAGCTTTGGCGCAGACCAAAGGTTTCATCTGCTGTTCTGCAGTGCACAAGACCTCCCGTCTTATACTTTACATATGCTACAGGCAGGCCTTGTATGTGTGAGGACTGAGGAGAGCGACGATCAAGATCTTATCGAAGACAAGATTGACCTTATATGCCAAGTCTCAGGGTTCCAGAGTTGTGGCTGGCTTCTTGGTCGCCTTAAGCCTTTACAAAATGGAGGGCTGCCCACTCGGAAATTAAAGATTTTCGCTAACGAAGGCTTCAATCCTTCTTTGCTGGGTGACTTTGGGGACTTTGAATTCACTCAGCTGGAGAAACAGGCCACCGCTAAGATTTCAACCGGGCAACAGCAGTCGCAGGACGCTTTCGATTTGATCGTCCTTGACTGCGGAGAAGCATCTATGCTCGCAGCATGGGCAGGTAGCGACCTTCTTCCTTGGTTACAGGCAGTGCTCGAGCGAGTTGGTAACCTCTTGTGGGTCTCGTGTCAAACCGGCGAGAGTCCGTTCAGCAACGTTTCAGGCAGCTTCATTCGAACAATTCAATCAGAGCACCCATCGATGAAGGCGGCCAGCCTTCTGTTTAAAGACAATAATGACAGCGACTTTCTTAGCAAGACTGTGTTCGAAGTCCATGATAAGATGCTTCATGGTAGTAATGAAGTGGAGCTGGTCGCACATGACCTACAAGTCAGCGCGCTTCGGTATCAGCCTGACGACGAATTGGCTGCCGCTGTAGGAATAATTTCTCCTCACACTTCAAGCATAGGTCTCGGATCAAGCAATTACGAAGTATCTTTGGCAGGGCCTAGTGCAGCAATTATACTCTCTGAAAGGTTCGACAGTAACGATCTGGCAGCTAATGGAGATGTATACGTGGCGGTTGAAGCTTCTGTCATTGATCACTCCGACGCGATGTCCTTTTCTAACTCTCAATGTACACCAGAGACATGGGATAGCCTCGGCCAATTCTTCGCTGGCAGAGTCTTATCTTCTGGAGATTCTTCATACGAACCTGGAACTCTAGTGGTCGGTTGGCAAATTGGCGCACATAGGTCGAAGCTGCATGTCCCCAGCTCTCGGCTGCATTGCATTCCAAAGAACGTCTCACCAGCAGAAGCGGCCGCTCGGTATGCCGCGAGTACTGTGGCATTTGCTATTGTATGTGAAACTGCGAGAGCTCGACCGACAGAGACGCTGAATGTTCAAGTACCTGGGCTTCTTGCAGAAATGGTCACGGAAACATGCAATTACCTTGGCGTAATTCCAAGTACTGATCTGGTAGGTGAAAGTGATTTTGTAATCACCTACAATAGTCATCAAGGCTTACGAGTCAATGGCAAAATCGTATCAGTAAAGGACTATATCACATCTGGTCTGCCACAGATGTATTCTAGTGCCAACTCACTGGAAGATCCGCGCATACAAAGTCCGATATCTGTGTTTGGTCTTGAAGACCTTCAAAGAGCTTTCCAAATTGCTCTGACTGAACCAATTTCAACGGTATTGGTGCATACAAGCTGTGAGCAGGTCGAAAGACCTATAGTGCACTACAAGATCCCGACGCAAATGTTTAGGGATGACGCTGCATACGTGATTGTTGGCGGGTTAGGGGGTCTTGGTCGTTATCTGTCTACTTGGATGGTCATGAATGGCGCAAGACAGCTCGTAACTCTCAGCCGAAGCGGTCTTGCCTCGGAGGAAGCTCGTAACACCGTCCAAGCGATTCATGATCTCGGGGCGGAAATTAAGGTGTTCAAAGTAGACGCTGGCGATGCGAAAGCAGTTGATCAAGCGTTGACTGAAGTTCGGAAAACCCGCACCATCCGAGGATGCTTGAATATGGTTTTGGTACTTGACAACTCACCATTCATGACCATGAAGCCTACGCAGTGGGATCGAGTGCTGCGGACGAAGATTGACTGTACCTGGAATTTGCACCAAGCAACTCTATGCGATGATCTAGATATGTTCATCATGTTTTCGTCCATCTCATCGATATCTGGCAACAGGACTCAAGCCAATTATGCCACTGGAAATTCCTTCCAAAACGCAATGGCAGAATATAGGAGATCTCTGGGTCTCCCTGGTATTGCTATCGCACTCGGTGCAATGAGTGGCATCGGGGTCCTGGCAAACGATCAAGATTTACTTAGAACTCTCTCACAGACTGGACTACAAAGTCTAGGGCCCCACGACCTGACAAAAATCATGGAAGCCGCTATCTTTGAGTCTCAACATACAGATCGAACACTGTTAAGTGTAGGATTTGAGATGTTTGAAACGGTGGATGGCGTTGTCCAGTCAAGGCCAGAACAAAACCAATTATTCTGGACGGAGTCACCTGAATTTGGATTCCTCCTTGATCACAAATCTACCAGGATGGGAGCAGCTAAAGTGGTTTCCCTTCGAGAGCAGCTACACGAAAAAGATGAAAAGGCAGCCCACGAAGTCCTACTACGAGCTTTCTTGGCTTGCATTAGTAGTGTCTTAGGCTATGATATAGCTACTCTTGATCAGGCATCTTCCTTGACTTCTTATGGGCTAGACTCTCTAAATGCCGTTTCTTGTAGATACTGGTTTTTCAAGCGTTAGTTGTCCTTTCCTGTTTAGCACTTGCGCAAAACTGACGGAGTACAGAGCTTGAAACGGATGTGCCGGTCTTCGATATCTTAGGATCAAGGTCAATTAATGAGCTTGTCTCCAGAGTTCTAAATAAAGTGAGAAATCACTCTAAACTAGGTGACGAGATCGACATTCCGCAGCCTGTCCATTACCAAAGCAAATCGATGCAAATTCGACCCTTATCCCACTCCCAAAGTCGTCTATGGTTTCTTCACAAATTTCTTCCTGATAAAACCGTGTACAATCTCCTTCTGGTTTGTCATATTTCTGGAACGATAAATGTCCCACTCTTTTCCAGAGCTTGGTCCGTCTTTGTTCAGCGCCATGAGGTACTCCACTCCAGAATTATTGATACAGCGGACGGTTTACAACAGGTTCCAATCGAACATCCCAGGTTCACTCTTAGCGAAGTCGAGGCTTCGGAATTAACATTTCAAAGTCAGATAGAGGCTATAACTCGAACTGCCAAGAACCATGTCTTCGCCCTTGAAGCTGGGGAGCTAGTCCGTGGATGGCTTCTTAGATCGCCAATCGGGATGCGCTTTTTCCTCGCTTCACATCATCTTGCCTGGGATCGGTCTTCTGTCCCAACAATCTTCGATGAGACTACAGCGATATACAAAGCTCTTACAAAAGGAACGGCTCTTGAATCCGCGTTGTCGCCCGTTCCGTATCAGTTCGTTGACTACACAATCTGGCAAGAGCAATGGATGGACAGGCCAGGACTAGTAAAACCACATATTGATTACTGGAAAGTTCAGCTTGATGGAATACCCGAAGCAGTCTCATTATTACCAACAGCGCGCACCGCTAAGAGACCAACTTTGAAACAATATTCTGTTGATTCTGTGCCCCTAAAGGTCGACTCTTCCGTGACTAGCGCAATCAAGGCTTTCTGCAAGACCAACGCTGTTACGCCTTTCATGTTTGTGGCTTCAGCCATGAGTGCTATTGTTCACCGATTAACCGGCGATAATGACATTGTCGTTGGTATTGCTGATGGAGATCGCGGACACACGGAATTTGATCGCCTTGTAGGTTTCACAGTCAACATGCTGCCAATACGTAGTAGATTCTCCAAGGACATTTCGTACGTCAGTCTACTTGAAGAATATCGCAATGCTTGTCTCGAAGCTTATGAGCATCGTGCCATCCCCTTTGATTATCTGTTGCAACAACTAGGAGTTCCACGCCGCACCAGTCATGCACCGGTCTTTCAGATTACCGTCAATTACCAAATCCAAGGATCTTTCCCTGAATGTGACTACGACGATTTCAAATTTACAAAATACGACCACTATAACGCAAGGTCTCAGTCTGATTTTGCACTCGATGTCGAGGAGACGACGGATGGAATGCTTGACTGCACTTTTGACTATGACGCCTCGCTATACGATAGGTCTGCTATTCTTAACTTGACAAGGATGTTTAGGGTCTTGGTGGAAAATGTTCTGGCAACTGAAGGGTTTGCAAAAGTTGACAGCATTAATCTGGTCCCAGCCGATGACCAGAACTTTATTTCTTCAATACTACAACCGAGCTTCAAACATGAGCCGTCATTGAAAGAACTAGACCGTAGCCTCTTCCCCAGTCTATTTTTCAATGCTGTCTTTAGAAATCCTACAAAAACGGCCATAATCGATGAAATGAGAGAGCTCAACTACCACGAATTGAACATTGCAACCAATCACGTGGCAAATTTTCTGGCTGAAAATGGCGCTCAGACTGGAGATCGTGTAGGGGTTTGCTGCGAGCAAAGCATCGACATGATCATCGCAATGTACGGCATTATCTTGGCTGGTTGTGTCTATGTTCCAATTGACCCCGACTTTCCCGAAGAAAGAATGCTCTCAATGATTGAGGATGTTGAATTGGAGAGTGTACTTGTGGATCGCAATGCAGACAAATTGAAAGAGCAACTCATCACTTGCGGTGTCAAGTCTTCGCGGATTTATGTGATCGATACTATCGCAACATACAGCGAGAACACACAGACACGGAAACCTTCTCGTGACCAGGGCGTCTCCGACTCCTTTTGTTGTATCTTCACCAGTGGAAGTACTGGACGTCCCAAAGGCATATATATCGGCCATAAGCAGCTGCGCTACCAGATGGAAGGTTACCACAATTGCATCGCCACCAAAAGCGAGGACCGCATTCTCCTTTCCTCTGCAATGGTTTTTGATATGTCATTGCCTTCAATTTATGGCACAATTCTGCGCGGAGCGACGATGATCATTGCTTCTAGAGAAGGTTCGTCTATAGATCCACGCTTTATTCGAGTGCACTGCGACTAATTTCATTAGCACGTTATTCTCCGGCGAAGATGATTGATCAATTGGTGGAGTTGCAAATATCTAGTTGCACTTTTACGACCACTCAACTGAAGATGCTACTCACAGCTCCCAACAAAAGAAAACTTTTGGAATGGACAAGTCTATGCAGCATGGTTGTTGGTGGAGAGCACATTCCACCCTGGGTAGTAAGAGACTTTCATAATCTGGGGCTACCATCCGCGTGCATCTACAATGGTTATGCTCCATCTGAGACCACGGTCTGTAACTCACTGAGGAAGTAAGTCAAAGTATTATCTCGCATTACTCCCCTAACGATGACCTAACCTTCCTTAGACTACTTCCAGAAGATGCAAAAAGGCAAGAAATACCTTTAGAACGTCCCCTGTTTCCCACCAGGTTTCATATCCTCGACGAAAACCAAAACCCGGTGCCGATAGGTCTGGGCGGGGAGCTTTATATTGGAGGACCGACCGTAAACAAGGGCTATATCAAGCGAGTAGATATCACGGCATATGCATTCCGACGAGATCCTTTTGCTTCATTGGCAGAAACCAATGATGGTAACGACAGATTATACCGCACGGGGGACTCTTTCCGTCTAATGCCCGATGGAACCATACAAGCCATTGGACGCATTGGGGGTGATCGCCAAGTCAAAATTCGTGGAATGCGAACAGAGCTCGATGAAATCGAGAATGTCATCTACGATTCATGCAACTCTGTCGAGGACCCGGAAATGTGTCGAATTTCTCTTGTCACCGTGGTATATCATCGGACTGGGGACTTGGAAGGCGTCTTAGCAGCGTACTTAGCCACAACATCGGATGATGCCCCAATGCTGCGATCCTTGAGGTTATATATTCAGCTAAGGCTCAAGGCAACACTTCCTATCCACATGGTTCCCAGCGCATTCGTATTTCTACCTAGTCTTCCCCGAATGGTATCAGGAAAGATCGATTACAAGGCAATTTCGAAATGGTCACCACCCTCGCCGGAGCCTGGGCCTGTCAGCGGTACTGGTTATGAAGCAATTCAGCTAAATGATCTTCAATCGAAGATTGCATCAGTCTGGAAGAAGGTTCTTCATATCGACACGGATCTTTCTCCTATGGATGAATTCTTTTCGCTCGGGGGCCATTCCTTGATCCTTCTTCATGTTCAGGAGGGGATCAAAGAGCAATTCCATGTCCTTGTGTCTCTCGGAGACATGTTTGCAAACCCAACAATTGCTGGAATGGAAGAGCTGGTGGTTGCGCAATTGGGTAATGCAAAGAAGCCTATTGGACGTCTCAAAGGCACTGATGATATCACAACAAATGGGCACACTTCCGAAGAACCGTTCCTTGATTGGGAGAAGGAAGGATCGCTCCCTGAAGGATTGGGTCAGTTCGTGGATACGAACAGCTTTCGGCCCGCCTCTGTCATCGCCATCACAGGAGCTTTTACTATGGCTGGAGCCCATCTGATCCACCACGTTCTATCGACAACCGACATAAAGATCTATTGTATTGCAACCGAGGCTAGCAACCAAGAAAAAGCACTCTCTGCGGTCATATCCACACTGGAGAATTGGTGTCTTTTCGAAAGTATCGAGCCCAGGGCCTTCAACCGATTAGTAGTATACAAGGGCAGCTTGTCCCATCCAACCCTCGGCCTAACAGAGGAACAAATCTCGGTCCTTGACAGAGAAGTCGACGCAATCTACCAGCTAGACTCCGAAGTTTCTCTCCTCAAGCGCTACGATAGCCTTCGCGCCAGTAACGTCGGATCCCTCCAGTTCCTCATCTCCCTGGCCTTCGGCAACGTCAATAAAATCAAAGCAATCCATTACCTCTCTACTTGGGGCGTACCGCACCTCCAAGCCTGGACCAAAACAGAACTATCAAGCGCGGAATGGTTAACCACCGAGGTCGAAATGACAAACATGAAACCCGGCGCCGACGGCACACTGGGCTATTTGAAAGCCCGCTGGGCGTGTGAAGCGCTGCTGTACCAAGCTGGTCGCCGCGGTCTCCCGGTGACTATTTACCGCTCGTGCATGTGCGGCGGTTCCCCGGGTTCTGGCGTTTCCCTCGCCCGCACGGATATCAATCGCCGTATCCTCGAGGGCAGTCTGCAGATCGGCCTAGTGCCCGATTTCAGCAGCGCTCGCGGCGGCGGCATGAGCTGGATCACGGCCGATTTCCTTGTCGAGAGCATTCTGTTTCTGTCACAGCGGCCGGCGCCCCCGACCGGGCAGGCGAAAATCTACCATCTGGTCTCGGACAAGCATGTGCCTTATACGGAGTTGGCAGCGCTGCTAGAGACGTCTCATGCCGGTGAGAAAATGAGGACAGTGAGGCCGGAAGACTGGTTTGAGGCGCTGCGGGCGAGGGGAGATGCGGAGATGACGATGCAGGCGGAGGTTTTGGAGAAGTGGTGCGAGGCGGGGTGGGTACCGTTTGGGCTGCAGGCGAGGGAGACGTTGGAACTTTTGAGGGCGGAGAAAGGGATTGTGCCGCCGGTCGTGGGAAGGGAGATGTTGTTGAGGCTTGTGGTTGGTGATGCAGGGTTTTAGAGGGTTTTAGAGGATTTGAGAGTTGGATTGAGGAGCTGGCTGGCTGGCGGAAATGGAAGGGGTTGGTCTTGTGGTTTTGCAGTTGGGAAAAACATCTTTGAATATTAGATTTCAGTATCGAATTTTATGACCGAAGCCTGTATCTCATTTTTCCTCGTTCTTCTAAAAACCGGGGGGGGTGGGGGGTTTTAACTATAGACTTATTAGAAGAGTATGTTTAGAAAATTATAGCGTCAATTGGATTTGAAATGAGGGGATTCAATTGCATATGTGTCGTGATACTGTGTCGATGATTTTAATTTGCGACACCTAAAGCATTGACGGTGGTAAAACTCTCTATAAAGTAGGTCGACATCACAATCCGATACCTCTCACAAGATCGACTAAAGCGGATAGACTACATACAGGCAAGGTCTATGAGGGGCAAACGATTGAAGCCGATCCTGACGGCTGCGCTGCACTAAACCTACGAATCTCTTCCGCGTAGTTTGATGACCACAACTGAAAGCCCCGACTCTTTTGTAGCGGCTCACCATCTCCTACCCGCACTATCGCTGTCGTTTCTATCATCCAAGCCCAGCACAATGCATCCCCTAAAACTCATTCTCAGTCCCTCAACTCCGCCTCTTCCGAAACTCCACCGCCCTCTCCTTATCGGGCGTCAAGACCAAGATCCGATTGTACTTCGGCACCGGTCTGCTTTCTCCATCCCGGAGTTTGAGATCGTACTTTAGCAAGATCGGCGCCAGGGAAGCTTTAAGAACGTTGGTTGCGAAGAAACGGCCCGGACAAGCGTGGGAGCCGTGGCCGAACTCGAGGGACTCGGGTCTGCCACGTTCTTTAGCTCCTCTCGCGGATTGGGAGCTGCCTCACTTACCCTGTGGTCACGTTAAGATACTTGTTCTCGTTCCCCCGGACCTGGCGTAGCTTCGCCCACCGGAAGCCATCAAAATCCCGCGAGAGGGTGGATTGATCCGCTTCTGGATCGATGGAGGGAATGCAGACGTAGGAGCCAGCGGGAAGAACGGTGCCGTCTTGCAGGGTCAAGGGCGACATGACTTTGCGATAGATGGAAAGAATATTTTGGGCAATGTGCCGCTGGGATTCTTTAAGAAAGCTGTCCATCTTCCACAACTTGGCCAAAGATTTGGGGCTGAGGTTTTCTCCACCTTCGTCGGCCATGACTTGGACGAGCTCCTCACGAAGTGGTGTTAGATACTCGGATCGGCTAGCAAGATCGAAAAGTGCTTGCATCAAAACCATACCCGTGCTTTGTATGCCGGCAATGTTGAGTTGGATAAGTGCTGTTGTCAGGGCATATGTATCTGCGCGCTTCTCCCGAACATTTTCAACCCAACATTGAATAAAATCGTTGGGCCTCTTGAAATCCGGTTTTTGCAGTGCCTCTAAGCGTGCCCTCAAAATGGGACGTAAGAAACTTTCAAGAGCATCAATATGTGTTTTCAAGCTGCTTGTCTCTTGCAAAAAAGGAGCAACTAAAGGTCGCTGCCACCACGGATATTTCATTAATGCCGCTGCCGTTGCGATGGCGCTTGTGGAGTAGCCCATGCAAGCTTCGTTCCATTGATTGTTACGGCACAGATCTAGACCAACAAAGACGCGTTCAAAGATCCGTAGGTTGAAGCTCACACCAAGCCTGTAAGCGCTCAAAGGAGTCCATTCCGAACATCCACCTATGTGTTGATCGATGGAGGCCTTCACCTCCTCATGCACACCGTAGAGGAAGGGGCCCATGTTCTTGGTCATTTCTCCTTTAATGAAGGTGATAGCACTGTGGGTACGGTCACCCGGCGTTTCGGGTGTCATTGATCCCAAAAGAGTCCATCCTCCTAGGAGTCGTTCGCGGAGGTCTATGTTTGAGGCTATTTAACACCTGTCAGACAGAGTTTGCAATCCTCGCCGAGGAATGGTTTTGTTCCGCAAACTCGTTCAAGAATTTGCTCACATATTTCATGTTCTGGCTTCCATGCATAGTCATTGACATAATGATTGGGAAGTACATGCAATTTGCGGAAAGGCAGTTGAAGTATATATTTCTGCTCCTTGTCCTACCGGCAACAGTGTTAGTCGAGACACGGAACATATAGAAAATGGGATATTGAGGACGAACTTTACTCCATTGCTTCTCAACGATTTCTCTAAGATTCGTGCTTTCTTTATCGCCTAATATAGGATAGCTCATGTCATGTTTTCCATAAAAATAATTACGTATGAAAGGGTATATGGCAACTATTGCCAGAGTCGAGAAGCTTGAAACACTTAGAAGCTCAAAGGCTTGAAAAAGCGTCAAAGGAAATGGCGTCATCTTTTCGGCTGGCAAGACTTGAGAGAGACAAGAAGAGATGAATTTGGATTGTCTCAGTAAGAAGTTGACGTATTTGATACGCGAATGAGGCCAACGACGGCACACTGCACACAGCCATCTCCATGGGAGTCTCGGTGAATATGTTGGCCGGTGGCGTGTAAAAACACTGTGCGAAGATTCAACGTAAGGCTTAAAACAAGGCTAACTTTAGCGGCGGGCGGGATGGCGGACACGCTAGCGGGGCGTACGGGGAGATGGCGGGGTGGCTGAAGTCAATTCCACCCCTCGGACTTAGGTGTCGGTCTTTGACAAATCCATTCGGAGCAATTAATCGACCATCGGGATTCCTCTACCATAAGTCCATCTCGGACATATCGTCTTGAGACCGAGTGCTCCATGCTCGTGTAAGCATTTGCTCAGTGCTGGCCGCCGGATGGCAATCATCTTTGCATTTACACACTCTCGTCGTCATCGCCTCTCAGCAATCAATACACCTACATTGTATCTTCTCGGGGCTCCCTTTACACCTTCCCTAAGAATGGCCACCACCACCACCACCTCCTCCTCCTCCAAATATACCTCCAAACTTCAAAGTTCCCGCATCTTAGTCCTCGGAGGAACATCCGGTATCGGCTTCTGCGTGGCCGAAGCAGCCCTCGAACACGGCGCCCACGTCACCATCTCCGGCTCCAAACAGCCAAAACTCGACACCGCCCTCTCGCGCCTCCAGTCCGCCTACCCAGACAAGCACTCCCGCCTCAATGGCCAAACGTGCGACCTCTCGCAGCCCCAATCCCTCGAGTCCAACCTCGATACCCTTCTCAAATTCGCAGCTGCAAGCTCCAAAATCGACCACATCGTCTTCACAGCCGGCGACCCCCTCAAAATCATCCCCGTCTCGGAAGCCACGGTCCAAGAAATCCATCGCTCGGGCAACGTGCGCTTCCTCGGTCCGCTCATCCTCGCCAAACTCGCGCCCAAATACCTCGCGCCTGGGCCCAAGTCCTCGATCACGCTGACAGGAGGCACCATGTCGCACCGACCCAACAAAGGCTGGACGCTCATCGCAGCCTGGGGTTCTGGTGTCGAGGGAATCACGAGGGGCCTGGCGGTGGATCTTGCGCCGACGAGGGTCAACATGGTGAGCCCCGGGGCGGTGCATACGGAATTGTTCAACGAAATTCCCGAGGACAAGTTGCCGGGGGTGTTGCAAGGGTTTAGTGATGGGACTTTGGTTGGAGAGGTGGGGACGCCGGAGAATCTGGCGGAGGCGTACCTTTATTCCATGAGGGATGGTTTTACAACCGGGGCGATGATATCGAGTGATGGTGGTAGGCTGTTGAAGTGAGGGTCCGAATTAGAAAATTTCTAGTAACAATGGCAACAAATGCTACCCAGCATGTGTGTTGACCTAGCAATCCTTTTCACTTTCCTTAAATGAAATTTATCAGGCTAAAGATGTGCCTCAAAAGATGAAGCGATAGCAAAGATTAGGAATCCCCGCCTGTTTGGCAGAGGTAATTAGAAATGTCAATACTTCTTTCGCATTGACGACCGTCACAGATTTTTTTCCCAGGAACGAGCATATTTAAACCGAACGTTCCCATACAGCTGTTGGGATAACGTGCACTCGTACAACAATTCCAAGTATTTTTCTTCTTCTCAATCCAACAGTCTAAAAGTAAATTCTAGTGTGCCACTCCACACGTTGCCAGACCAATCCTTCTTCGTGTCACGAGCTGTAAGCTGCATCTCCACTTCCGACCTACCCCCCAGCAGCAGGTCCCAGGTTCAATTTCTTTCTCTACAATTGAGACATCAGAGTCAGCAAACCATGTGCCACTGGTGAATTAAAAGATGACTTACCGAAAGGAATAGAGAAGCCACCAAGCCTACCGCACCAGCGACGTAGACAAGAGTGAATCTAATCCAGTTAGCCCACTTGTATTTTCGAAAAAGGAAAATGTCCAGATCGCCCCACGTTTTCTGCAAAGAGCCCATAATCACATCCAAGGTCATAGCCTTCGTCGCAGGATCGAGTGTCTCAAAGAACCCTCCGCTCGTGCCTGAAATCGCCGCTTGAAGCTTTTGGCGGGGTACGTTGGGGAGGATTTTCTGGAGGCCGTTTATTGCGGTGTTGACGAATGCGGCACCGGAGATGGAGAGCGAGAGGGCGATACCAAGGAGTTGACCTACGCAATAGATTAGCATTTAAGGCCTAAAGGGACAGCCGAGACGGATTACTAACCGAGCAACATGAACGTGACGCCGTAGGACATATGCGAGGGATCGAGCACGCCCTGGATCACGGCGTAGCCGGCCTGGAGGTAAGCTCCGACGCCTACGCCAAGCAAAACTTCGTAGCCATAAACATTTGCAGCGTGGGTTGTAACGGTAATCCGAGCTGTCAGGAAAGCAGATCATTTAGCTTCTACAATGTTTGAAAGCGCATGGCGGTTTACACCTTTGACTTACACATTAGAACTCCACCAATCAATATGAGGGCGCTTCCAACAATGTACCACGGTTGGTAGTATCCAGTCTTGGAAATAACAGCACCATTGGCCATAATAGTGACTGTAACCATGACAATGAGTGCAAGAAGCCTCACGCCTGAATTCAGCGAACCAATTCCACGGGTGAATTGGAAGTATAGCGGAATGTAGTACATGAGCACGAAAGCTCCTGCATTGTTCGCAGCCATGAGTATGAACAGCAAGACTGGCTCCTTCATCTTGAGGAAGTGGATTGGGAACATCCGACCATTGGCGTGTGTAAGCACTGTAAAGGTCTGCTGCAGAGCAAACACGATAAGCACTACTCCAGCAACGACGAACAAAGCGATGGTTTGGGCGCTATTCCAGGCATAGAGTGTTCCGCCGAAGTTGATGGCCATGAGCAGAGATACGAAGAAGCCTACTTGGAGAACGGCACCTAGGTAGTCGAAGTCCCGGAACCGAGTGGACATTTTGGTATTGGGTCGGGGGTCGAAGGACGGCAGGAGAAGGAAGTAGACCGGAGTGAAGACACCACCAACCACAAGATTTATATAGAAACCCCAACGCCAAGTAGCACGCGAATCCGCAAAAGCGCCTCCGATAATTGGCCCAATGACTGTCCCTATCAACATTGTCAGTAAAGCGTAACAAGACCGTACAAGAAGTATTGCAGCAGATGTAGTCCTTGGAATTATTATGACATATCTTGAAGCGTACCTATTCCGTACACGAGGCCACTAAGTTCCAGTCAGTATAGACAAAACCACGATTCGAGTTGATGTTCAAACTCACATTAAGCCGAGATACATAGGTCTCTCTTTCTCTGTTGTATTGACGGAGAGTAAGGTGACGACTCCGACGTACATGCCATTACCACCAGCGCCAGCAATGACTCGTCCAACGATCAAGGCAGCCATGTTAGGCGCGCCGCCGCACAGGGCAGAGCCACCCATGAAGAGAACAATGGAGATGACATAAAGCCATTTTGCGTCAAAAAGCCCATAAAGTCTGCCGACTGGAAGGGCGACGCTAAGACCACCTATCATGAATCTACCTCACACATTAGCTCACTGGACTGTATCGAGATTACGGTTACCATCCAGCTCACCCAACAGAGAGCCACGCTAATTGCTCTACGTGGCCAAGACGGTCGACGATAGACTTGTAGACTGTTATCACCCATACTTCGTCCTCAAAAGTGGACCATCATACCGGTATAATATTAGCAACAATAGTATTATCGAGCGCGTAGAGTAGAATGCTGGAAAGCGTGGCCACAATAACAAGGACCCACTGATATTGCCGTCAGCATACTCAGTGGTTTGATCAAGCGCGAGGAGATACACGTACTGATACTCCATGGATCTTCCGCGGCGAAATGGGCTCTACCTCGTCCAAATTATCATTGTCGCTTTCTTTCTCCCGTTGGAGGCCGATGTCCGTCATAGCAGAAGAGTCCCCTTCGTGTTTCGTAGAATCAAACGGTGTCTGCTCACCACTCGAAGAGCCAGGCATGACTGGTATTACTTTTGAGGCGACTCGAGGTTGATAGCAAAGAAGAAATTATACGTGCATGTGTTCGAGAAACGGGCATTCTGCTGAAGGGGAAGGTAATAAGATAGCTGGGACAACGGGCTTCAGCGTTTACCAAGCACACAGGGTGATAACGGTCCACGCCCGGTGGCACCGGATCAATCTCTTTTCCGATCTTTCCTGTAACCATTATCAACCATTATCAAAACATACAACATCATCATGGGACTAAGATAGGCTAGGCTCCCCGCAAAGAAATCCGCCGCTAGAGGGACAGCCCGCCGCTAGCAGGGCCATCCCGCCACTAGCATGGACAGCCCGCCGCTAGGTAGAAAGTAGCCAAGTACTCTTTGTAGGGAACCCCCCGTTGTTTTCATAGTTCTGAAGAAAGTGAGTGTGGAGGCCTCATTTCGAGCCACATCCTGGCGGCTGTGATATTTCTTTCCCGTCTTGACATTTACTCCATCGAGGTCCTTGTATCCAGCTATGCATTGTTTACGAGTATTCCTTAGCAGTCCAACTTCTCTCGTTTCAAAAACACTCATGTTCATGTGTTTTCAGTACCTAGTCATCTATCTTAATAGATGTTGCTTGCTGAATGCAGAGAAATCTATTTCTAGCACAGGTCGCTCCCCTATCCAGGCAAGAGGCCGTATCGTTAGTTCTCATCCACGATGGCGGTGGAACCACATTCTCTTACCATTCATTGCCTGGGCTCCCTTAAGCGCATCGTCTATACCATACACAATCCACGTTTCTACTCCGGCCAAAGCTGGGCAGGTGGAGTTACTACCATGGGCAGGGTCTACGCGGACCTGATCCGTACTGTCATAACAGCGGGGAAGGTGCTCTTGGGAGGTTGTCTTATTTATCCTCACAACGTCCAGAAGTTATTATGGCTCACACTCAAGGAAAGTTGGTCGCTTGGAGGTCTTCTCTCTCTTAAGATCGCGAGCGTTCTCCGCGATTCAGCGGATGTTACCGTCGTTGGTCTGGTCATGATAGATAGCATTTTCCCCGGAGCCTTGAAGAGCCAGATCTATAACGTTGTGTCTCATGCTCCCATATTCTCCGACCACTGTAAACCGGAAATCAGGCTACTTGTCTCCAATATGTTGAAAGTCTCATCGAAGATGGTCGAGGAGTGGATTCTGCCGTCTTGGCCACAGCGCCCTTTCTCTTCTCCCGTGGATCCAAAACGCAGACTGAAAAACGTGTTCACCAACAGGCACGACAATCCTCCATGTATGCCTTCCTCAGAGACCATCACGACCGATTCAGGCGACGGCTCTAGTAGCGAGGATTATGACACATATAGAACTCCGCCTAAAGGGTATAATGTAGGAGTCTTGTTAATGCCACCAACTATTCTCCTCCGATGTCAAGATTACGTGCTAGTATCTAAGGTTGACAACCCTAATGCACTTTATAGAGTTGATGTTGCCTGGCATTACGACCTTCTTGGTTGGGAACATTTTGGCCCGGATTTGATCAAAGCTGTTCTTGATATTCCCGGTCACCACTTCAATCTGTTCTCCAAGGAGCATGTACGTCAAGACAACCTGCCTGCCACTTACTATTGACAATTGAACCTAATCCATATGACAGATTAGATCGACTGAGAAGCAGATTGTGAATGCGTGTGAGATGCTTGAGGAGTTGGATATCAAAGAGAGCATTTCTGCAAATATGGTGGACGCAAACTACTTTTGATCGAAGCAAATACCGATCTGTCTCCATCTAGAACATACCATATTTCTCATTTGCGAAGTCCGATAATATCTGAGACACAATAGAGAGAAGAACGCTCATTTAGAAAAAATAAAAGTTTTTGGCCAGAGCTGTATGACCATGTAACCTTAGTCTAACCATGTCTTTCCTCAGAGCCGTCCTTCCAAACTTCGAAGCAAAACATCGGAGAAAATTGCAGCGTCAGCTGCTGACTTGGAAATCAGCACTGGCGCTGCGGACGTCTTCTTTAGTTGTGTATTTAATGCTGGTCTTAAATCTTTCAATTTCTAATCGGTCTTAAGAGTTTTAGCCGTTGTGGTGCAAACAAAAAGCTTTTTGGCGCAAAACTGAAATAACAGGTGTCTAAGAGCACTCAACATCAAGATAGCTTCCAGTGCCTACTCGCATCCGTCTTGCTTCCTCGGGATTTTTCGCTAGATCCCGCATGATACCTTTACGGAACTTTTTGGCCAATGGAGGCCATTTTTCTCCAACACGGTCCACAAGCATCAGGACAAAATCGATATCCTCACGATCAGATTGGTTTCTGTGCTCGTGCCAGCTAATAGAGAGAAAACGGCAGCATAGAAAATAAGCCGTCACCAAAAATGGGTTGGAAACAGCATCGCTGGATCGTTTAGCTAAGTTCCTGAGAGTATCGAGGATGTGGCGCATGGCATCAAGACAGTAGGGAAAGCCAGAATTGTCCCCAGCATCCTTGGGCGGTTGTAACAGAATTGGTGGATTGTCTGCGGTAGTCGGATGATGCAAGAGAATGTTGCATATTTGTACGAGTGTGTTGAGCCAACTATACAACTGCAGCTCCTTTGAAGTCGTTTCTCGCCCGTGGGTTGATCCTCTGGACAAAGCAAAACAGAACAGGCTCATTCCATTCTCGAGCTTTGCAAGTTCAGCTCGGTATTCTTTAGGGTTCCGAGACAGGTGTAAATGATTGTGAAGGACCATGATCTGGCCGAGCAATACAGATGCTCTGAATATATGAGCCATAGATGGCCGAGAAGTCATGCTCTGTAACACCGCAGGGCTTAGTAGAACGGTCATGTCCGTCGTGAATGGTTCCCCAGCGATTTCAGACAGATATTCCTAGGAATTATTAGTTCTCCTCTAAGGAAACAAGACATCAGGTTAAATGGGGAGAGTAGGACTTAAAACTCAGAAATACATTTACTTTATGTGCTTAGTGATTGATAAAATACTGGACACTAATTGGGGTTACCATAAATACTCACATTACATGTTGAATTTTGGAACAATTCGTCCTCAAGTGGAAAGTTGACCTGGTAGTTTCGATCATCTATTGCCAAGGAAAAGCCGGCAAGGCAGGAAAGGGATCTATCAAGAAAGAATAAAGCCCATATCGTCTTCCGCTGTTCCTCTGTTTCGATAGCATCACGCGGTCGAGGTGCCAGAGAGATGAGACGTTCGCTACGAGTGCAATCAACCCTGTCAATTCCAAGCAGATTAGCAAGTCTACAGGATTTTCCGAGGAAGAACCATGCATCAGTTAGATCGGCAGAAATATACGCCTGAAAGATGATGAATACTGCCGCTTGCAAGGACTGGGTTGGGAAAGTGCTACTATTGAGGTTTGTGTCAAAAGTCGATCTTGCCTTAGCAAGCCAGCGACTTTGAAGGGCCTGTAGGTGCAGGTTAGGATGTGCAGGCGCAGCCACGGCTAGAACAGCCCATAGAAGTGGAGAGGACTGAGCCGATTCCAGTCTGCTTTTGACGCGTTCCGTAAGGGTTTTCCGATGGATGCATGGTAAATAGTTATGATAGTAATTAAAGAATATATCAAGCAATTCCAAAATGTGCGAGACCGATGGCAGTAAATCTTCCGATTCTGCTAGGCGTGCAGTTTTCTGGAGGGATACTGTGCAAGTTTCCGATGTTCGATCTAATTCGGAGGATGGACTCCGTGGTTCTAAAGAGTTCGAGATATTGGAGGAATGTCGTGCTCTTACCTGTGGACTCACCATATTTTCACCATTAGAGGACGAGATTTCAGGCGGTAGGTTGAACCTGAGATAAATCATCAATTTGAATGGCAGCCTTAGAATTTGAGAAGCTGTCTTCTCTTAATTGAGTGCCCGAGGAGACGTTTCGTCCCAGGGAACCGCGGCCGAATATAGAGTTTACTGCACCTCTAGCAGGTTCGCCAGGATGTGAATTTTCTTGCATCTGGAAGGTGGTCTGAATCCCTTCGATGTAGTTCGGTGTACTCGGCGGATATTGAAGCAGCTGCGACGGTTGTAGCGAAGCCTCGTTCTGTAGATTGCTAGACGGAAGGACAGAATGCTGCGGTAGGAAATTGTGCATAACACCGGCATCCCAGGCCATAGTTGTAGACGGGTTCCAAAAAGCGGCTTCCGGGTTCATAGGAAAGAGTCCGGATAACGTTGCTGCCGACGAGGCAATGGGTAGATGTTCAGGGTCGCTGGCTGGCGTATTCCCATGCCCAGGCGCTCCCACCTGATTCTCGCCAGCATTTGATGGAGCTGTGGGTAGAATATAAGAGCATCTTACTCTGTTCTTGATGCAGGTTGAGCAGTTGGGAATTCTTCCCTTGATGGAGAAATGGATTAGCAAAGCAATCAAGGTATTCCATGATCCAGAGAGATATCGAAAGCTTACATCACACTTCCTTTTCCGCTGTCGGCAATAAGCACAAGCTTGTTTGCGGCCAGAGGTCCCCGCGTTTTGCGCAGAAGATGCAAAGCCCACAGACGCTAGATCTGAGCTAGGACCCAAGTTGCTCGGTTGAGTGCATGTTGGGAACGCATCCATTTTTGGCAGCGTGAGTCTACACAGCAGCTGCTGATGATAAGCTCTTGAGATCCGAATGGGTCGAGATCCCAGCCAAAATTCCTGGTTATTCGCCCGGGACCTTTTTGAGCAATCGACGGCGGCTTTGGACAAGTGGCCAGTACTCCACACACACCACACACATCTCAACACAGGTACCTGAGGATGTGTTGTCCTGAAAGGCTTGCGGCAAATCGATAAAGCTCACACCCAAAGGATTAATCCACGAGAGCAAGCGTTAAGAATCGACGGGTTTGAGGCTGAGGATGACAACATCTCTGAGATACGGGTGGCTTCCGGAGGAAATAGTAGGTAAGCTTCCAACCTTATTCTACGTACCCCGCACTTTCGCTCCAAGTATAAATAAGAACCAGAGTTGTAAAATCAACCTCACTGCCCTTTCGATGCTTCATACGTAGTATATGCAGTGCTTCATATGTAGTATATTCAATACTTCATATGTGATATATGCAGTGCCCCATATGTGGCCTATTCAGTGCTTCATATGTGACCTATACAGTACTTCATATGTAGTGAGTAGTCTATCCAGACTCTAGTGCCTCTTGTGCGAATTACTGAATAGGTCACATATAAGGTACTACATATGAAGCATTTAATAGACCACATATGAAGCATTGAATATACTGTATGTCTCAACTATTTTGGTTGTTGCTGTTAGGAGGCTACCTATCCGTACCCCGCACTAAGCTCATTCTTCGCTTACTTAGTGCGGGGTACGGATAGAGTAGGAGGTGGAAGGTGAAATAGCGGGCCCCAGCCCTACCAGCCCTATGAAGGCACCATCTCCCCACGCTCCCCTACCTACCTTACCTTACTTCCAACAAACTACTTTAGTAGCCAAAATCCCCGGACCAATAATGTTCCGTGGACCCTGAAGGTGCGGGCGGACTAATACTGTTCCGTGGACCCTCGAAGTGCGGACCAATACTGTTCCGTGAGCCCTCGAGGTGCGTGGCTTCACCCCACGACCGCAGCTCTGCTGTTATTCTCTACTTTGAACTCTGTCTAGTAGTAATAGAATAGTGACTGACCGCTGCTCTTGATAGACAATTGACCACTACATAACCTACGCCGTCATCGCCTCTACACCAGCCCTCACCTATTCCAGCGTCATCTCAACCATACGACTCTACCCCGTCACATCTGGCCCTCACGAGTTCTCGACTTTCGTGCAATGGTCTGCACACTTTTCTTCCGATGCAGATGCAAGGTTTAAGAGGAAGGAGGCGCTGGCGGATTTGGCGAACACTTTGAAGAAATAAAGGGGGACTTGGGGTTGGAAACCCAATTCGTGCTGGTTTTGGAAGCAAAAGCGGAAGGGTATCTATCTACGAAGGTATGTGAGCAGCTTTTACTCGCTCCCAGCAAATTTAGGGGAGCTCCTCTTAAATATTTTTGCTTTGATTTTCGGGCAGGCCTGACGGCGAGAACATTAATGTAGTTGGATCCTCGGCTTGATTGAGAAGAGAATCTGGTTATCAATTGAAGCTTTTTTCCTTCACAGGGTTGTTCGTTGTGGAAGGCTTGAAGACAGTCATGGAAATTCCAATCGTAATTGAATATGCAATAATTATACGGTGTAATGATGTTTTGGAATTTCATCGCATTCGATGCTCTGTCTTGCTGAACCCGTCTTTGAACTGTTATTGCTGTAGAAAGTACTCGCAGGCTACCAATGACTTGCAAACATCTGCAACGCTCTCGACTATCTACTCCCACACTGCTCGTACCAGCAATATAGTTTTGTTTGCTAATGCTATCCACAATGTTACTGTGGGGGCCCCTTTCAGCTTGACAAAAAGAGGGTCCTTTGCGCAGAGAGACTAATTCAGGCAAGAGAGAAAGAGTCAACGTATGGCCGGACCGATGTGTTCGGCAGGCTCTGAAACCAAATCGCTAACGCTTCCGGGATTAAGGGATTGCAGCTGTTACTTTGAGGATAGGGTAGCACGTCCGCGTACGAAAGTCAATCTCAAAAGTCAGGAAGAGAAATCCTCCTCTGTCCATGGAAACATACTTACCGATGTTGCGGCAATGCCTGATACCATGTCGCTGCGGCTTTCTATGCTTCCCGATAGGCATCTTTTCAACTGAGCTATAGGACTTGCCCAGATAGGGATGGACGACCGGCTGAGATATGATAATGGCCGCACAGGTCTACCTAGCTCGTCATCACATCTTATCCAGCCTTTTGTAACGAAGCTTCAGCCTGGGGGCTTACACTGACGAGAACAATACCAAGACAACAACAAACCCAAAACAAAGGCCGATGGTGCCAATAACTGACTTCTCCTTCTGCCTATATGTTTTTCGGAGTTCGTCACTTCATTTTTTCCGTAAGCATTGCGTGACGCGGCGAGAGAAATCCCTTCTTCGCATCGTTTCTGAAGCCGTTTACATTCCCTTAAAAGACGATCGAAATCGAGCTTCAGTCTTGATTCGGCATTTAGAGCTATATCGTCGTCGACAGAAGGTGGCCAGTCTAACAAATGACGATTTTTGATCCATTCTAGCGTCTCCTCATTCTGTTGCCAGTGTTGTTCCAGAAGCCGGTGGTAGTATTTGAGGCTTGCCGCAAATTTGAAAACATTCCCGACGCCCTCCGCGCTTGAGAAATACATATCAAGATCTGTTGATATTGTAATGAGAAAGCGAAGTTCGGATGTTACGACAAACGTAAAGACTTCGTGCAAAGCATAAAACGGGTCACGGCTCATTAGCGATGCTTTCAGAGTCTTGCCATAGTACCTTGGCAGCACCCATGCGCTCTGCTTTGATCTTCCTATGCCAGAGGCTTCACGTGCTGATGCCATCTTAAGTTCTTTGAGGCCAATCCAAGGCTTATACATACAAACGGGGTTGAAGCGGTATTCTCCGTGCTCTGACCATGGACCAGGAGGGCTCTCTGAAAGATCCCTACCGGAATCTAACCATACGGCAACTTCTCATGCATTTAGTACGTCACCAACCGCAAGGGCGAGATTACTAACCCACCCAATGTTCGGGATTCGACTTCTGTTTTCCAGCATATATGGTTATTGCTTGCCTAATGCTGAAACGGCCGCATGCATGAGCTGAATATGACCTGACAATTGAGTCCATGGGTCTCCAATCTCGTCCGTTTTTGAGATCCCGAAGATAACCTTGCATGATCTCTCCCGAAATTTCCTGTGCTTGGTTGATATCTGCGGGAGACTGATCATCAGCCACGCCAGTTGACATATAGGCCATCTGGAAGCATGTCCTTTGCATAGAAGAAAGCAAGATCGGCGGAAAGTCGTCTGCAGCCTTATCGAAGGGCAACGGACTCTTCGTCAGGAAGCTCAGATGCCTATGATAAAACTCCGGATCGATGCCATAGTGTGCTCCTAATCTACTCAGCCACTCTGCAGATGGATATCCGGTTAGGAAGAGGAGGCAGTTCGTGCTGGCTTGCTCTTTCCAGATGCTCTCAGCCATCGGCCATGAAAGCTGGGTTGCGGTTGGTGAGGGAGTCCTACTAAGATTGTATAGCCATGCGAATCCTGAAAAATCTGGTAATACAGAGTGTATTGTGCTTCCAGGCGTGTCCAAATATGGCCTTCCCAGGAGCGAAGCGAGATTCCTGAGATCTTGGCCTGAATACAAGGACTCGGTAATCGTCCTCCTACTGTGAACGGATACGAGTCTGGCATATTCTTGGGCAGTTACTATTTGACATTAGCTTTGAACGCATTATTCTCGGGATTATAAAATTGTGGTGAAGCTCACAGTTCTCAATGGATGCGGTTCTAATTGCGCTGAGGTAAGGTGTACTACTTTGAGATAAACTGACACGTAACCTCGGGGTAGGCTGACGGGAAGCTCCTACAAGGTCAGGCTGAGCGCTCATCGTTACTTGGACGGTACCAGTACCATTTTAGAGGGGCAGATTCTCGAAGGCTTTGACATGTGTACCTGCCTGGCCTCTTGAATCCAGATCTCGATAAGGCAAATTCATCGACAGGCGGTCGTTTGCTCCAGCTGCCGCGACCAAAGAACTGTTTGATAAAGCAGTCGATCCCTTCCAGGCCGACCTTTCGGCCATCTGAAAAACCGAGCATTACGTTCATATCTTCTGTTTTTACTCGTTCGGGTGGCCGAGATACCGTCAGATCCTGGCCGTGTAATGCAAGGCGTTCATACAAGCTGAGCCTAGATTGGTGCTCATCTTATCAAACAAGACCTCGAGCATTCCAGGTAAATCAATAATAGAGGGCTATCTCGAAAAGTCAGTCAGACGCTATACAACTCGGGCGTCGTATTCCTGCACATGGCGCATACTAACCGCTGACAAATTTCAAACCCGGCATACCATCACACCATCTCATGAAAATCCCCTGTACGAATCCAACGCCGCTTCTAAAGGCTGTGCTTGAGGCTCTGGACTTTCCCCTGCGAAGGTCTAATTGCTACAGGATATAGAGCACCTGTCGATCCAAAACCTTTGCTGTACACATGACAATGGCAATTTCGCAAGACTTAGAGGCGTCGCTATACTTTCTTTCCAGACATCCCTTGTATAAGTCCCAAAAGCCGTACATTTTGAAATACGCTTCAGAAAACCTTCCAGTCAGCAATTATATCACGGAAAAGGTTGAAAATGTGCCTATCAGAGACCTGAGAGGCATCGAAGACGAATTCACCTTCAGCAAGCATGGATTTGCGATCCTCGACCTTGAAAGTACGCTAGACTATGACGGCTTCCAGGACGAAAGCACAATTCTAGACGTTTACTTCAAAGAGGTTGCCGACGCTTTGCTAAGCTATACGCAGGGGGCATCAATACATTTCTTCGACTTCTTAGTATCAACAGCCGCTGTTACCGTTAAACAGAGAAGACTAAGCCTCGCGTAGGTCCGTAGGACGCATCCGTCATGGCCAACTGGAAATGTAGAAGCCTCTTCAAGCGATCAACCTGCCATTCGAACCCATATCGGTACGTATTGTCCCCAGAACTTTTGGACCTTTGCAACAAAATGCTCACAGAGATTAGACAGCTCACCGAAGTCGGCAACTGAGATGGCTGAAATATTCAAGGAGATAGACATGGATGAAACGTCGCGGCATTGTTCACAACAATGGATATACATCAAGTGGGGCCGCCAGAGAACAAAGTAGCCTCGCCGTTGGTCCTCGCTATTTCTAACATTCTCAGTGCTTGGAAACCGCTGAAGGGCCCTGTCCATGACTGGCCACTTGCGATATGTGATGCGCAGTCCCTTGACGTTGAGGATCTAATTCCAGGGGACGTGGTGTCTATTGAAAAGACTGAAGAGAACATGCTTGTCCACTACAACGCCAGGCAAAAATGGTATTACCTGAGTAACCAGCAGCCCTCGGAGCTTCTGATCTTCAGACAAGCTGACTCAGACCATCGCCACGGTTGGTACAGTAATAATTCATCGAGAAAATATGCTAACGGAGATGCAGGGCTGCCTCATGCTGCCTTTGCTAATCCTTTACCGCCACCGGAAAATACAGTCCTCCGCGAAAGCATTGAAGTCAGGGCAATGGTATTCTTCAAGGATCGAAAATAGGAAAGCTGGTATGACATTGCTCCCTTTTCCCAGCCTATGATTCTCCGAGTGCATCTACCTGGCAACGCAACGATGTTTGACCAAGGCGACTCTTCGCTGTCTTATGACTCTGCCGCGAGCTATCGGACTGTAGTTGTGTACTGATGAAATTTGTAGAGGTCGAAGTCACGGCGCATGAGAGCTCAGGAAAGAACAAATATTTGGGTGGTAAACTAGCGCATCACTTGTTCGTATATTGCATAGAAACCTTCACGAACTCCAATGCCTCTTGTACAATTTGAATCTACATCGAGCCCAGAGATCAGGAACCATATCTCTGAAGAGACCGACAGTATTGTAGCCAGATTAGGCCAGAAAAGAGATGCAGTGCGGGTATGTGTTCGCAGCTTGAAATGGAATCTCGCGGTCTTGCTTCTACTTTCAGCTCTTCCATCAGTACCAGCGAAACGAGAAAGTATAATCGCATACTCCACAGCTAAGAGAGGGACGAAGTGGATCCTCAGACTCTGCCAACCGAAGTCGTCACTGGAATGGCATTCGACCTGGGCTTGGACCAGACTGGGTGGACCTCGTTGGACTTGGTGCTGGTTTTAGCTCCCAAGATCACTAGATAGTAATGGGTAACGCTCACTAGAAGGTTTTGACTAAGCTGATCTTTGAGACTCCGATCGACGCATTCTCGTTTGACTGCAAGGCTTGGTGGTTGTCGAGAAAGGTGTCAAGCCACACCTTTGAGTTTTTGGCGCAATGTTCTTTCCATGACAATGGCTGCTTTCCCTGTCCCAATAATCGGACCCTCTCCTCGTTCCAGGGCTGGATCAAGTCACTTGATGTCGTTCCGAGAACCTGAATAGTATCAGTCGCTAACTGGTGGCAGGGAGGCAAGGGGTTCTACCTCTGGTTGACGCATGAAGCCGGAGTGGGAATGTATGCTCAAGTTCTCGAAATTGCCTTACAAAATCTGTTTCTTACTGAAACAATGCTTTGAGTTGGGGTCGAGGATAGCGATGACGATGGTTAGAAGCAAAAGGACGATGGCGAGGGCGAAGGTAATATAGATACAAGGTAGTATGTACCTTAGATAAGGAGATGCTACCCCGCTATGCATTCCCAGTTAAAACGGCAAGAGAATTATCACCCCCTTACCTTTCAGGCCTTTCGGGCACACGTGCATTCCATCCATATGTTCACCGTTGGTTGGCTTGCTGTGTTGGACCTCTGAGGAGTTAGCTGGCAACAATGGTGGGCTCAAAAGCAGAGGGTATTCCCCAGCGGATACTTTGCATCCGTCACTCACCTCGTGCCGTCTACGAAGCCGCGAATTCTTCTTCAAGCTATGTCTCTACACGAAGTCTTGACGTCTCGGTCGTCCGACCCAGGGCTCACGTAAGTACCTGTTGAATTACGAAACTACACAGAAACTGAATGCATGCAGCATTGTTTATCTACATGGAATATCTACCCCGGGAGCTGAGGAATCTGATCAATGGAAGAAGAACATTCTTGCTCTTGCACCTCCCAACACCAGCTTATACGGCTTCGATCTGAACTTGCAACTGGGAGGCAGCTTTCGAGCCAGCGACCTCTTGACGAAAAGCTCGGATCTGCTGAATTGTATAAATCGGTTGCACGAAGCGACTAAAGTCGATTGATGAAGCCTAATGTCGTTGTCCTCTTACTCACTTCTATACACAGATGGAATATCGTCCAATCGTTTTCTGCTGTTACAGTATAGGAGGAGTGCTACTGAAAAAGGTATTTCTTTTGTCAACCATGTTGAATCACATAGATTTTTGAATGCTGGACAGGTTCTCTCGGATGCAGCACAGCAGCTTACTCAATACGACGAGCTGCTGAATTATATCTTAGGGATTATTTTTCTTGCCACCCCAAACTTTATGAAAGTAACAACAGCTGCTTTAATTGCATGGTTTCGCATTTTGCGGTCATCCCCTCGTTCTTACGGTGATCCCGAAGGAGATTTACGCACCATCCGGTATTATAGCCAGACCTTCAAAAATTTGAACATAAAAATCCCCATCCTAAGCTCATTCGAGGGAAAGAAAACGAAGCTTACTGGGTTTTTTTGGTTCGCAAAGCATGAAATCGTACGTCATCAGCCAGCGAGAACGTTGCTCCATCTAATCAGTTAGTAGCTGGTAGATGCAGAGCTTGCGAAAGTTTCTGCAGAACATGAACGACTTGTCGAAATGGATATAAGTCTGGATATGGTATTTGACAGAACTGACGCTACCATACACTCTCAGGTCCGTGACTACTTATACGAGGTTTTGAGGGACGGCCCCGATAGAATTAAAAGGAGTTCTCGATTTATGAGTAAGTCTTCTACACGGACCCTAAACGCTGGCTTACGACATATGCAGAGGGCAATGAAACCCAAGAGGCTACTTCAATGCGATCCTCGAGCGAAGACGGTTTCATTCGCCGTAGCTTCAATGGTCAGTTCCTCAGTCTGATTAGAGTTTAATTGTACTGAAATCTGACTAGAAAGGTCGTCTGGACGTCTCTCCCCACTGAGTGCTAACACAAAAGCTTCGCAGCTGACTACGCCATCATCACAAAGCTTCCAGAAGCCAACTGGCTTCCTAACCCCTCGGTGGTCTTCGGATACAGAATCAAGCTACAAAATAGTTGATGGAACGGATCTCCTGGCTGCTGCCCCTCAGGTGAAGCTCCCATGCTACTACACCGGTCCGCACGTGAAGGCGAATACAGAATTTGTAGGGCGTCTCGATATCATAGACAAGATCGATGATGTCTTTCAGCCGGGAGTACCTGCTACTGACCAAGACTCGCTTGGTGCAACAACATTTACGATCTTGGGATTGAGTGGCATTGGAAAAACCCAGATTGCGGCACAATACATGTTCTTGCGAAAGGAAGAATATGATGCGATTTTCTGGCTCCAAGCCGACAGTACTGTAAAACTTGATGGAGATTTTAAACAGATTGCCATACGTTTAGAGCTGGAGACTCAGGAGTTGTCAACAGATTCTAACCTAAGCAGAGACTTGGTGCAAGGGTGGCTTGCACGACCTTTAAAACCTATGACACCGGCCATAAGTTCAAGTAAGACACCCGGGCCGGTCATGGCGAGGTGGCTCATGATATTTGACAACGTGGACCAATCAAGCATTCTCGATGACTATTTCCCTAAGCATGGCCAAGGCAACGTTCTGATCACGAGCAAAGATCCTCGGATACGTGGAGCCTATGTGCACCGAGCAATGGTAACTTTACCTCCACTCTCAGTCACAGAAGCAGTTTGTCTGTTCCGAAAGATGATGAAATTCCAAGATCATCAAGGCTCCGACCAATTGATGACAGAAATAGTAAGAAAATTGCATTGCTTCCCACTCGCGATCCTCCATATGGCAGGTATTATTCGAAGCCAAAGACTATCCCTGCCTGGATTCTTGAAGCTTTACGACGAAGATTGTAGTCGCCAGGAATTCTACTCAGACGATAGCGGCCTTGAAGCGGAATCTATACATGGCTATAGCAAACGGCTTACCTCATTATGGTCGCACGATACGCTCGAAAAAGGACCGTTTAGTATCCTGAGCGTCATCGCGTTCTTGGATCCGGAAACCATTCAGGAGGACATATTTCTAACGGACATAAAAAATATCCCGCTACATGGATTTCCATCAAGCCCGATAGACTACCGTTCTGCCCTAAACCATCTTATTGAGCTGTCAATTGTCACCGTGCACGTCGATAGAACCGAGCTCTCTACTCATCGAACCGTCCAAGACGTAATACGAACGCAACTTCACGACAACATCATGCACGTCAAAGAAGTTTTCAAGGCTACTGTCCATATGTTGTCCTCTGTCTGGCCGTATGCTGTACCTACAGTAGATGGGAGTTACCAATTACATGGACGACGAACACGGTGGGATCAGTGCCCAGGAATTCTGCCCCACATTGGGTCATTGCGGCATTATTTCGAAGGAGCGGAACACAAGCATAAATTCGCAACGCTGAAGTTTGCAACGCTTATCATGGAAGCGGGCTAGTAAGTGACTAGATATGCGCGAGATAAATGCTAACGTTTCCCGTCAGTTACTTATATGAATCGGGAAATCCACAGGATTGCGCCAAGTTCATTGAAACAGCCTTTGCAGTAGCAGAAGAATGCAGCGCGGATACAAGAAATCTCCGTTCAGCCCTCCATAACTTGCGAGGTAGTTTAGCTGCGACTAGCAACGACCGAAAGACCGCGGTCATCGAAAATGAGAAATTCTTGGAAATTGAAGAAGAGCTCTACAATGAAACGGGTAAACTCACCAGTAGGCTTGCCTCAGGGTACAGCGAGGTTGGTAGAGTCAACATCATGAGGGGTATGTTCGAGGGTGTAGGTGATCTTTTTGAGAGATCTATAGAGATTCGTCGCGAATTGCCTTCCTACAGCAAACTCCAGCTATACAATCCTGTTCGAGGCCTGGCAATGATGTACTATTACTACCACGACAATGAGATGGCCGAGGAGAAGCTCTTGGAACTTTTGCATGACAGGGAGCGTGACTTCGGCATCAACGACCGCGAGGGTGGAAGGTACAATTTTTCTCTTTCTATAATACTCAAGCAATTGGTTAAGGCGGGATAGGACTGGTTCTATTCTTTACGAACTTGGAAATGTCAAACATGCTCAAGGGGATTATCAAAATAGCTTCAAATACCATTACCGAGCTTGGGAACAGTGGAGTGCTACCGTGGGAAACCAGCACCGCAACACGGCAACTGCGATCTACAAAGTTGCATGCCATTACTCGACCGCCCGGAAAGACGTTGATGCTCTGTAAGAATCACTTCAATTTCCCCGAGTGGAAGACAGAGTATGAGCTAATCTGGGTTTAGTCGCTTCTTGCAAAAAGCACAGGTTTCATTCCGCAGGATCCCTTCGCAACAGCCAGAGCTTGCCCGAACTCTGTTCAAGCTCAGTGAAGTGTATGAGAGATTGAACAAGCATCTAGAAAGTAAGAAAGCTCTTACGGAAGCATGGAATATTCGAGGTTTAGTTTTGGAGGGATTAGACCAGCGGCCTGCGGAAGAATTAGAGGAGTCTCACTTTGATGATTGCATCGAGCACTGGTCGAGATAGGTTGAATATAAGCATCATCTGCGTAGGTTCTCCGTCATCGAGTTTCGTGTCCGTTGATTGCGATTTTACAGCGTGAGACCGTTCTCCCTCAAAGCATGCTGGTTTTACCAGAGCAGGGGCCACAGTCTGTCCTGCTATCGTGCAATATTCTGCTCACACTTGATACATCCACATCCGTATCGTTTCAACGACTCGTTTGTACCTGACATCCGTCCTACTCGTAAAAGCCGTCATAGCCTGACGTTTCGCCGATATATTGGGGCCTGACTTCTGGAAGAGAGCGGTTGATTCCACCATCTTCTCGCTTTTGTCGTCGATGGTCTTGACATCTATTTTCGATCGCAGGAGAAGCTGTTCGAAATCAAGCACCGTGGTATGGGAGGCCACTGTCGTCGCTGCCTGCAAAGAATTCGAAGTGGGTTTGTTGATCTTTCTCGGCTTACCCAAGGAACCTGCAGTTATATAATCCGACACCATCAGTCCGTCGCCCGAGTAACTGGTGCTGAAAAAGATGATCGCAAAAACGGAGGATAGAAGGTCTTTGAGGTATGGTGACTTTTGGCAGATGAGAAGTGTGTCTTGAACGATATGGCCCCCAAGACCTTCGGTGACGAATATCATTGGCCGATTCCGATGATCTTTTCGAGCACCCCAGAGCAAGTCCACAAGTGCTTTCGCGCTTTCTCCGACGGCATGTGGTATAGCGTCGTCCGTGAACTTGGAGCTACTATAACCAAAGGTTATGATACGAGCGCTAGGGATGTCTACACCCAACTGTTGGGGCCAGAAGAACGTGTTATTCTGATCAGTCCAAGTCTGGTGCGCGTTACCGTGCAGCCCGTGGACGAATATAACACTTGGATACATGGCATCAGCATTCATTGAATCTGCGAGGGTTTTTTTGTTTGTTACCTACTCAATGATTCCGACCTTGGGGTTTGATACCGTATAGATAGTGGGTGGTTCTTCAAGCGGAAATTTGGCCTTTTCTAGATTGAGGAAGGGACGATGAGGCTTAGGGGATTGTTTCACCAATGGTCTCTCTAATTGGTGATTAGAATTTACAAATGTTTCTGACTGAATTGTGGGAAATGTTAGGTTACACACGTTCTAAGGATGTTATATCCTCCATAGTCTCCATTCTGCTTGCACTATGTGGTTGAAGGGTATAGAGGAATTCCCTGGCAAAAGCTGCCGCTGTGCTCGCAGCGTACTTTTGCCAGGACTGATTCTTGTGGGAATCAGAGTAATCCGAGATGCCCCGGATGACGAGACAGTGTTTCTGGTTCATCACCCCAAACGCTTCCATTTCAAAACATTTCGCGTCATGATATTTCTTGCTTAGAGAGTCTCTGGTTTCAGCGTCTGTCATGATCGAGCTTCCCGAGAGAATGGTACCTTGGTGAAATATCAGGTGGTTGCTCTTGCGGGCCTTTCGCTGAACTCTGGAACTAGGAGCACATGCCGAACAAGTCTGACCGGAAACGTGAGAGTAGGTTTTGTGATAGAGATAGTCGTCCTCACATGGTCGAGAAAAGCCTTCTAAGGATTGGCACACCTTTCTGAGGTGTTCTTCGAATTTGGTCTCAATATAAGCATTCGCCAATAGGGCGCCCAAGGCATTCAAGACTATCCAGTGTGGGTTGTCCAGTCTGCCCAGTAATTCGCCATCACCTCCTTTCTCGTGGCGGACATAGTCATACTGAACCACGGCCGGATGTCCCGTTTGTTCGGCCCAACCCACCACAACGTCCCCAAGGCGAACATCTTCGTCCGGATTATCAGGCTGAGGGTCACGAGGGACTCCTCCACCGACGCCGACTAACAGGTGTACCCTCATTTTTGGGAAACTCATACTCAGCGGCTGTACCAATCTCGCCGCAGAAGCCCCGCCGGGCTGACCAGGCGGTAAGCATGCAATGACAATATTGTGTCCGTTGATTGAGCCATATGTGTATGTGTTTTCGTCATATTCGCTCAGATCACGAACAGGTTCATGTCGATAGTCTAGCATCTGCTTAGCGGCAACAAGTTCGCTTTTTGGCAAGGCACAAAGCCAGCCAACAGTGTAATCATAACGAGTGAGGGTAGTCATTCTTCAGTGTCTGATGTAGTATGCCAATGGTTGGTTCTGCTCAACTCGACCAGTACTTAGAGCATAAGAGTGTGTCCTGACCAGTCTTGGCTCTCTGGGTTCACTCTGCGCACGCCGAGAAGATTGACACGTCTTATCATCCACGGGGCAAGAGGCTGATGCAGCCGGGCGCAAATGTACGCGGCCCATAACGTTTTGCAGACCGGGAATTCAGGCCAGTAAATTGTGCCGCTGCAGGATAAGAGTCAGCTACTTCATACTAAGACGATATGATTGGACTTGCCCTCCACACCAAATCATCCTTGCATTGATTTCAAGCGCTATCATAACAATGCGCCTTTCAATGCAGAGCAGAGAATTAAGAAGACGCTGCTGATGAGCTGACTGCATATTTCCCAGGCGAAGGGATGGAAATGCCTACACGCTTCGGCTCCGAGCACCATCGGAATGTGCTCTTTGAAGGCAAAACCTAAGGCGACCTTCAGGCGCATATGATAGTGCGCCTGCCTTGCAGCTTTGGATTACAAAGGTGCACGATAAGACTATCGGGCTATCAGAGTTTTCATGCCACAATCATTAGGCTTGGAGGCCTAGAGGCCTGGTTATAAAAAGGGAGCACTGCTTGTAAATTTGCCTTTCATCGCCTTGCATTCGGGCAAACGAGCTTTCAATGGTTTTTCGCCCGCCCACCCATTCCATAGACTCAGTCGCAGAGGGAGTGCTTCGCACCCGGAAGCAGGATCTGAAGCCTTTTTGGCCTAGGAAGCTGCATCTAGGTGTGGAGTTTGACCGAACACTATGGCAAAACACCCCCCTTGATGTCCTCTGCATATGATGCCTGATAAACCATATTTATGCAGCCTCGTGTTACCATCTCAGCCTTTGCCGCTTCTTCTATAAAACAGGGGCTCCGGAACTGAAAGAACGGATGTCAACCACCAAAAAGACTTCCCGGTTTGGCGAAATGGCTTATGGTATATTTGCAGAGCATTAGCGTTATTTCAGATGGTAATGGACCAATTCCAATCTCTAAAGCAACCGCATGGAGCGAGTTTTGACGGAGTCAAGCTCGACAAAACCAAGGCTGAACCTTTACGCACACGGCTCGAGCTTTCGGATACTGAAGTAGCTCGTCTATTTCGCGATCTGTGGCGAGTAACTACTGACGATAACCGCTTGACACTGTTTGGCTTTCGAAGGTTCAGGACCGCTCACCTACTGAATCTACGGTTCTTGGAAGCTGAGATCGACCAGATAGATCATATAATCTACCAGGCTGGACTGAAATTAGATGTGCCTTTGGCGAAGGATGATAGATTAGGACTGAGACATGGGAAAAAGGACGTCAACGCCCTCGGCGCAGAAGAGACAATTGATAGGGAATCAGTCTTGCACCTTCGGCATCTTCTTAAGGAATACGGTAATGCCTACTTTCCGCACACATGAATTATCTGTACATACTAACCTCAAGCGCTTTGCAAGACGATGGATTGACTTCATTCAACCAGCTCATGCTCATGGAAACCTTCTCCCTCGCCGACAATAGCTGGCAATCCAGCCTCCGAAGCGATCTCAACCCTTACGAAAAGTATAAAACCAGACTCGTCCGCGTCGACCTAGCCCATCGTAACGGAACCAGAGATCTGCTTCGACATAGCCTTCGAAGATTCCTGCGAGCTATGTGGTTCTTCGTTCGCTCGCCAAAGATCGTGGTGGATGACCCCGAACATGCTTCATCTTCTTCCTCTGCAGTGCTGGAATCGCGGCTGAAATCATCCTATCAGAATACCACTCGGATCGCAGAAGTCATCACGCGTCTTTTTGTAGCATTGCTAGCCGCTGCTTTCCTCGTCGTCCCGTTGGTTATCTTATCGCATCAACATACCGGCGAAGCTCAGCTGGCGACTGTCTGTTGTTGCATTTTAGTGTTTTCTTTGCTTGTTTCTCTTTTGTCCCAGGCGTCCAATCAAGAGACAATGGCCGCTTCAGCGGGATATGCTGCTGTTCTTTCCGTGTTTGTTGCCAGTGGGGCGAGTTCTTTCAGTCCAACGGCGTAATACGTTTGGGTAGAATAAAGTGCGAACGTCATGGACTTTACAAGTCGATTTTGCTAATTTTTACTTTGTATCTCGTTTCGGTCCCGCTTTCTCTATAGCTGCGTAACCCAAAAGCATCTTTTTCCTTCCCTGCCGGAATCGATTGTTATCTGTCTATGAGTCAATGCTCAGTGCTTACGTTCCGGCCCCTGCCTAGTACCTAGAAATGACTCGGATTTTCACCGACCGAGAAGAAGTACTCTCCTGCACCGGGGTTTGTAGCAAACCTCAGGTGTCATCTCACATGAATCCCATTTGCCACCTATTATACGGATCACGGGTTGAAAACGGAAAGACCAATGGAGCACCCTACTGCAGCGACCGTAGTGGAAAATATCGTCACCAAGGCTCTGAACATGAACGACTTCTCTCACATTCTATAGAATATCACCTCGAACGGGTTATTTCACTTTGACCGCTTTGGCCATGAAGACATTCTCGTGTGAAATCCGGATTCAAAGCGGAAACTCGAGGTCGAATTCGAGCGGGTGAGTGTCATGTTTATTGCTTAGGAAGATTTATGTTTTATAACTATTATGAACGCAACATACGTAGGAAGACCTATCAGACGAATCAGGTCGTCCTCAAAGCATCCTTCCTCACTCTAAGCGCAACCAAGCACCGCCCTTCAAGGGCCCCATACACAACTATCACCACAACTACCACCACAATCACCCTTCTCCTCATTCCCTCTCTCCTAGATAGACTCCTAACAGCAACAACCTACATACCAAAATGCCCCATATGACCTCGTGTCCCAAGAGGGATATTGTTGCGCGGGGAAATGAGGCTGATCTTTGGATTGGCGGGAAGTAGGAGTTGATGTGGTGAGTGAATTTGGTGGGAAGTTTGCATTTTCACACTGCTAGATTAAAACTTCCGACGACGCTGTGAGCCTGGTATTGTGCACCGTTTATAAGCGGCAAGACCGAGGCAGGAAGGTGGTAAAACACGGATGATTGAGGTGTCGAGCGATCAACTCCGTCAAACGACCAGAGAATTTGCGCGAGCCACAGGCAAAATATTACGGGTGGAAATGCGAGATACTCTGGCCCGCAACGTGGGTCTGTTCTTGACGTGGGGAGAAGCAAGATTCGCAGATAGCTTTCATTGACGAGTTCCAAATCCGCGGCGGTATCAGATCCACATAACGTACAAAACCGCAGCAACTAAATGAGTGTGCTGCTACAGACCCCCCGTCCCCTTCCTTCGTCCATACCCCACCTTCATCTCCCTTCCGGATCATCCCACCATGAGTTTCCAGACCTCCCACCACCCTGTACCAGCATTCCCGGTAACGGGTATCTAGTCATCGCCTTCGCCCTTGTCCTCGTCGCCCTTGTCGTTCTTCTTGCACTTGGGCTTCTTCCACCATTTGTGAAAGTCGCCGTGGCAAGAGTCGTAGTACCTGGACCTTGTGTTAGCGCAATTGTTTCGGAGTTGGTAAGGGATAGTGTGAATGCGGATTATGCGGAGTAAAGGGAAAATTCTGGGGAAGATGAAGATACGGATTTCAAGAGGGAAAGAGAACGGTTGCAAGGGAGGGAGACACGTACCCGCCGTATTTCCGACCACAATCATCGTCTTCGTACTCGCACTTGTAGCACTCGTCTTCTTTCTCGGGGCAGTACGGCTTGGGGTAGCATTGGTCGAAGGACTCGTAGCAGGAGTTGTAGGATCTAGCGAGAGGGTGTCAGTATTGGTGAAGGACTGAGGAAGGTGGGTGTGGACGAGGGGGATGTCTTGGGGCAGAGATTTAGTCGGTGTGGAATGGGAGAGCAAGGGGGGGCAATTGTTGCAGAGGTGGTTTTGGGTATGGGTTCATAGGTGAGGCTTGGGATAAAAGAAACGATGGTAGAACTAGTGGGAACGAGGATGAGTGATATCGTACCCTCCGTATTCCTTTCCGCAGTCATCGTACTTGTACTCGCACTTGTAGCAGCTGTCATCCCACTGCTGATTGGGCAGGGCAGAGACGAAGCCGGTGCATAGGAGTACGGCGAGGCTGGCAAGAGCTTGGATCTTCATGATTGCTGGGTTGTATTTGTAATGAGGGTGGCAGGTAATAGAAGTTGATTTTCAAGTCTAAATGTCTGACTATTTGGGTTGCTGGAGCGAGTCAGGATGGAGGTTGACCTTGGGAAAACACCCTCATCTTATAGCCACCGTTCAATTCGCTTACAAGAGCTTGCGATCAGGCAGAGTCTTGTCAATACTTCGTACAGACCTCCAAGCAACAGGCTTTTGGGAAATGAGGCCCAGAATGCCCCAATGCTGAGACACGGCAACTGCCAAACCAATGGAATATCTGAGCACCCGGCATAATTTTTAGACTTCAACCTTTCTTCTCATAAATTCCGTTTTTGATAAGATTCCGAGCATTGAGTTCACGACGAAGCCAGAGCAATGCAAGGAAACGCAGTCATTGTGCATATACGAAGCTGAAAGCCTCCGTGTAGAACAGGAGAAGATCTCGATGCGAACGGGACTAGATGGGAGAACAACGGATGAAAAGACCGTCAAGTAAGGGCCAGCTTGACTGGAGGCTATCGGCAAGCGGAGGTGGTTGCTACCCGGCTGGCTCGGCCAATGTCGGCCGCTAGGGAACAAGGAGATTAAGCGGGGAAAAGGGGAATAAATAGGCCGTTAGGCCGTCCTCCCCTATGTTTCCCCCTTCATCTCTTCCTGTTTCTCCATCCCTTAAGATTCAGCCAGAAACGCGCTTTTGCCCCACCCACCCACTCCATAGACTCAGTCGCTTAGATAGAGGGAGTGCTTGACACCTCAGGGCGGCTTCCGGGGCAAAATTTAGCCCTGGAGACCGCCAGGGGCCGTCGGGTTTGCCCAAACACATATAATATACATTGGTTCAAACGGAGGCGATGCCCGATAGCATCACACGTGTTGATCAGCCTCGTGAAATTGTATTTGGGGAAAACCCCTCATCGGTAGAGTTATACTTCAGCTTCGCCGTCTGCGGAAGCAAATAGTAAGTAAGACAGTTGAAAAAGACTAGCGAAAAGGTATAGAGGAAGCTCTGACTGAGAGATCGAAATTCCACAAGTTGCCATCTATGTTCTGCTGACTAGGAGGCAGAACGCAAGTCATGGAGGCGATCTTGCCGGCCAGGCTACTCTAAATAAGTAGAAAAGTGAGATTTGACAAGTTTCCATGGCTTGATCTGACTTCGATGTGGAGAAGCTTGAGCCGTTCCTGTTGAGGTCCAGGATAGTGATCGGCCCTCCCGTCCAGCGACAACACCGATCCAACCCGCAGGTGCTGACTTTGCAGGGTTAGCAATTCATTGCTGTTCAAGCCTATCGATTTCTGTGGCTTTGACTTCATGTCTGAGGTTAATTGTTGCCGACAGGGAAATTGCAGTAGTATAAAGTTTGCCCTAGGGAGTGGATCAATAAAGAAGCAATTCAAGGCGCCTTAGCGCAGACAGTTGTAATGCGGCAGAACTATTGGGTAATCACCAAAGGCGTATGACCATACGATGCTGGATGTGGTGCAGTTCGCATACGGAGGCATGTCGCTACATAGCCAGTGTGCAGCGACGGCGTGGATGTGTGGGGGATCCGCATTGGAGGCTCGACATTGTGGACAGAAACGAGGCCCATGTACCCCACAGTCCAGACAGCTGTAGCAGCAGCATGACTGCACGAAGTGTTCCTGAACTCCAAAGGTTTTCTGGGAGAGAGTTTGCAGTAGGCGCATGGGGAAGTCAGAAATGGAAATGGGGCTTGGTCAGACGAACCTTAATAGCTCAGAACGGTCAACCTTTGCAGTGGACATCCTGGAGTCTGATCCTGATGCGCAATGCCACATTAGAGCAGCCATACACGTTCTGGCATGTGCCGAGTGGTCAAGAGGTTATAGTGTGGCGAGTTGTCGAGTTGTCGCGTCGATTTGTCGCGTCGACGTTGTTGGAGATGCTCGGCTGTTGGTTGGGCTTTACAAGGTTCAAGTATCCAAAGTACCCGACTTGGCGTAATTCTCAGCACTTGTTCTTACATAATCAGGCAAAGCGTACCTTATCCGGCTTGCCTCAGTTCTCAGACGTGCCAGCGTCGCTAAGCCCCTTCGGGTTAGCGCCTCCGCTAAGCGCCTCCGGGTTTAGCAACGCTGGCACGTCTGAGAACTGAAGTCTGAGGCAATATCCAGCTGGCTTGGCTTTCTCTTGACTCTCTGGACACTACCTTCCTACCTTATGATCTGCTACAAGTAGCTGGACAGACATGTCCTCGGACAACGTATTCTGCACTCTGTCATGCAGCCATAGCTGATCCAAAGCGACTCGGAGGCCTGGAAGACAGGCCTTGGGCTGAGAGTCTCAATCTTCATTAGTGGTCACTCCCAATGACTTACTTTTGCTTCTCCATCATCCAAGACGTAAGTAGCCATTGATCCTCACATAATTATATTGGACACTACTTACCACAAACAGGCTTCTTCGACTCATGGCCGAAAATCTTCACCGCTACATGGATGCTCCTCAGAGTCTCTCCTCCTCGGTCTGGGCCTGATAGCTTGACCGCTCCTCTTCGTAGCCCACATTTCAGCCAACAGCGTGGCTTCTAAGTCCTCCATTCCTCTATTCCTCCATGTTAGTCCCCAAGTAGCTGACAATTGTACAGCTCAGACCGCCTATCTCCCGACTCTGGAGCATTCAGGATGGTATAGCGGCGTGTGCTACCATGGGTCCGGGCTCAGAGATCAGGCTCCAGTTTATGTCTTGGCCCTCTCGAGCTATCATTGAGGGCATATCAAATTAATAGCCAACCAGGAAGCGATTTCATCAAATTCACTCTACTAAGACTTAGGATGAGATGTTCTGGCGGAACATGAACGCCTTGGCGCGCGAGATAATATTGCCTCGATCCGAGCTGCCCTGCTTGTACGGGCAGAGGATTTGTTGTTGCTTTCCCCATGTTGAGAGCTACTCCCACTTCTTTCTAGCTCTCCACCCACGGACCTTAGTTTCTGACAGGCATCGACAACTTCAACGTTTGCTTTGAAAATAGGAATTGGACAAGATAGTGGATCTTCCTTAGTAGGACTTGAACTTTAATCTTATATTGATATCTCTGTATGAACTGACTAGTTTATGACCTTGCGCAGACACGACTTTGATTGAAACTCAATGCATTGATAAGAATGTCTTCGTTACCGCCGGTGTTGGTAGTCGCAAGGAGCAATGCGAGTACATGACGGCTCGCTGTAATTATATAGAAAGACAGTTCTTAGATTATGCAGCACAGCTTCGAACCTGGCTCCCTGTATTATCATGGGAAAATCCCTATGCAGATACTTCAATTTTCCCGGGACTCTGGGCGGACTCAGGTATTGGCAGCAGAATAACACTATACAGCGAGAAAGAGCTGCTTGAAGACGACAGCAACTTATCGAAAATTATCTTTTCAATCCTTGACCGGAAATGACAGATTAGGCGCGACACGAAACCCCACAGGCCGTTGTTGCCATTCATTTTTATTACTATGGAATCCATACATGTCCTACCAAGCTTGCGCATTGCTAACAACTCGAACAGCCGAGATCGTACGTGCGAAGCTACCTGGCATGAAAAGTTGCATTGGCTTAAGAACAAGTGATGCTTAGAATTGACTTCAGAGGTTCAATTCGTTAGCTGAGTGACGACGACTTTATCAGAAAATGTACAGCACAGCCTTGAATGGGATAAGGATTTGATCGAATAATTACAATTGACATGTCCCTTCGCAAGAGTGCTCGCCGCAAGAAACCGCTAGGACTACTATGTCAGATCTCGAGGCCGAACACCACGCTCCCGCCAGGTCATAAGAGGCCACATGTTCGCAAAACCACGTTGGTTCTATCTACGTAGATGTATAGGTCAGGTTGGAAATCCTCATGTTTCTCTAATGCAAGCCAAGACGGATGGTACTTTGCCACCGAATAGCGGTCAAGACTCGGCCTGTGACGCGCGAGAATCGCTTGAGGAAATACATGCACTGCTACAAGCAGTCTTCTTATTTGATCCATTACAGTCGTCCCCAGTCCGATGTTTTCTGAAGGTGGAACTTGCTTGGATAGGTAGACAACGGTGTGCGGAAGAGTATCTCATCTGGAATAATGTTGTACGGATCACCGGATACTTCGAAATCCGATCGCAGGTTGTTTCAGAGGGCGGTGTGAGTCTTGGCAAGAAAGATATCTGACCGGACCAACGGTGTGATCGAAACGTGCAAGGCTGCGGGGCAGTCAAAGTTCAAGTGAGCTACCAGGTATCCATGAACTTTAAGGCTGCACACGCGCGACGTGCCCTTATCCCGGTCAAGTGTCTATTGGGTTTCAAACAGCCTATGAATCAACATCAATCACCGGTATCTATCCATTCTAAATCCCCCGTCCTAGGGCTTGAAAAGATCATCATCTGATTTGCCAGGTTCGCGGAGTAAGCAAGAAACCACCCCACTGTAATCGAGGTTACCGCTGCTGGCCTCATTGATAGTATGGGTTAGTCTTCCCTGTGGTACCGTGGCTGTGTAGCTGATTGGTTTGCTTGGATGAAGGCCCTGAAAAAGACTCTTGCTCACGATGTTATGCTGACATTGAACGTTAGTACTGCTCGCAAATTGGATCGAATATTCAGGGCTGGTGGCGAGACATCGCCTACTTTGACACATTCGCATCCTGCCTACGTTCAGAGCGGACTTACTAACTTGGCTCCTTCATCGATAAGCATTTTCCTTCACTCTAATGTATCACATCCTACATCCCAACGTGATTAAATGAAATCGCCAAATTAGGGCAAAGATATCTGATGCTTTCACCGCGAGCGTTCATACTTTTTGTAAGATCTGAGGGTCATAAATTTCCGTATGTACTACCTTTCTTGATGCTGATTGCAGGACTCCCTAGGTAGAGCATCATTCTTGACGGCGTGCGTCATTACATCAATTTCTTCTCCCTACGAATTTGCACCCTACTGGCATACGCCAAACCCTACGCCTACGGAATTTCTGTCAACAACCGGACCCCTCGAGGCCTCAAGTTGAGAAACTCCTGTGATGCCTGCAATCTCGCCAAGGTCAGGTGTAGCAAAGTCCGCCCCACGTGTGCTCGCTGTCAGTCTCATGACATAAAATGTGTCTATGATGTATCTATGCGCTCCGGTAATCATCCAGCATACGAAAGCAAGCACAAGAGCCACCACAGTCAAGACACACGGTACATCAACGTGCTGATCTGCCAGATGAACTGTCCTTACTGCCAGAAGAGGATACTTCCATCTTCGAGGAGTCTGCGTCATCGATGATAGATCCGCTAGGCTCGAATTATAACTGGATGGATTTCTTCCAGAACGCAAACGACCTGGGTAATCCTGAACAAATTTCGTCTGTGGATGATTCAACTGAGACTCATCGGAACTACCTTCAACCCTACGGCGAAGGTCCTATTCATGGCAGTCAGGCCCAGCTTACCAGGAGCGATATCCAGAATCTGCCTCAAGATAGATACCCCACTCAGCCCCAGATACCGCCTACAGCGTGGAACACGTCTTTGGGCCCTGAAAAGATCCCCGAAGACTGTGCTCGAGCCTTGCAGTCACACTCGTCAGCCACTTCTCCCTTGTCTTGTTTCTGCCACCAGAAGATCTTGCAGCTCCTCTCCGAACTCTCTCAAGGCCCCATCGTGTCACTCTCCTTTGAAGTCGCCTTGAACCAAAATAGGAGGACAATCTCTCGGTGTCACAGCATTCTTAGTGCTCAAGACTGCTCTAACCATGATGCCACCTGCATCCTTAAATTTGCAGCCCTTATAGCTAAGGTGATTACCGTCTGCAAATCTGTTTATCCTCAATGTCGCCAGAACCCTCCTTCGGAATCTTCAACCTGTTCTCGAAGTACCACCTGGAATGAGGGTGATGGGACTAGCATCTTCAATTTAGAGACTGGAGATATGGAAAGCGCATGTGCATCAGCGAGTGTGAGCAAGCCTGGGTCTCATTGGAATACACCCTACTCCTCTGCCGTCTCCCTGCACAGCATGGTGTCGGAGAGGAGAAATACAGTGCCTAGTCGCCTGAGCCTTGGAGCATATATAGCAAACCACCAAGACGAGGAGGGTATCAAAGTGAATGTATTTAAAGGCGAGGTTTCCAAAGTCGACAAGCTGATAAAAGCTTTTGGTCGTCGATACACCGGCGAATACTCCCAAACACAGTATGAGGCTAAGGTTTGCGAAATTATGGTGTGTGTTTTGGAAAAGATGCTAGTAAGCAGCCTGGGGCTGTTCGACAGAGAAGAATGATTCGATCTAATAATGTGCTAAGAGAACTTGACCGGACGTACCCTGCAGCAGCGAACTCATCATTAGCGTGGTGAAGGGTTCTCATTGTAAACCGGACGCACTACGATCTTTCTTTACACTCTGTCTTGAGCCTTCCTCTTCAAGTCTATGCTTCAAGATTGTACAAAACTCTTTAAGATCATGCAGCCGGTATGTTGTTAATCACTGATGATCATGCGAACATAGATCTCAACTGTTTTCAACTAACGATCGTAGAGAGCATTTCTTTTTGTACTAGAGAAACGTGAAAATGGCCGCGAGCAGGTATCTTGCTTGACCAAGTGGGCCCTACACTCCGGATTCGAGTTACGATATACCCCTATCACATCTTGGTTTTCCAACTCTCCAATTGTACCAGTTGTCAGACATGCATTGCAGGCTAGAAACTCAGCGAAATCGTGTCGCAAGTCCACTCTCCGTCAGACAACCATTGAAACACCCATCATTACCATATCTAGACGCAACAAAGCTGGCAATTTTCCCGAGCAAGTTAGTGCTTGCAAAAACCCTCAGAAATAAAGACATGCGTACAGACTAACCTGCTCTTCCATACAAAGCATGTCCGCCAGGAGAAAGAGCGAGCAGACAATCCCATTTTTTTGGCGAGATAGGGCAGTGAGCTCAAAGCTTTGATTAGACACATAGAGAACAGGATCAGACTCAGTACGGAGGTACTCGTACAGACTTCCTCAACTTCTTCAATGACGTCAATTGACCATGCTGAGTAACACAATCGCATTATGTCTAAATCATCTTGGCGATACCCACCTGTAGAGTAACAGCAAAGGAAAGACCAATGGCACGCTACACTTACGCTCTGTGACTTTGGCCACATACTTGTCCGCATTGAAGAGGACTAGGAAGCTGCTAGTTCGGAGACGTGAGAAACGAATCCGGCGGTTGAGGAGTTTGATCACTTCTTTAGAGGGAAAAGAATAGCTCAAGACCTGTCAATCGGGCATTCGAAGGAAGACTGATACGGGGACACGGGGGACAAGGGGGAGAGCCGCTTATGCTCTATGATTTAGCTCCATCTGATAAGATATCATCCCGATGTTAGCCATCTACGGCACGGATAATCCGTAGCAACTACGGAAGTACTACTCTCTCAAACTCACAGGCTCGAGAGGTTGCTTTACGGCCCCAATTCTTGTTGAAAGATGATTACTGCATATAGCTTCTAAGTTACGAGTAGTGCCATCATCAGAGATAGTATGCTGATGTAAGCGCATCAGAATCACCCTACGTGATACTCTGGGACTGACACCTCTGCGACAGTACGAGCGGTACGATCCTGAAGACCTCTAGCTATCATTCCTCCCTCGCTCCTACCATGGTAACGGTCCTTCCTTGCACGAGAAAGCACCTGTCTCCTCACCCTTCTTCAACGTTGCTAATCTGACAATGTTGATTGCCCCACCGCTTGGATGAGGGAGACTGCGAATCATCTCTTCCGATGCTCCAGCCTGGCGTGCCAGACCAGTGCCGTTCAGGCCCGGATCGCAGATATTGATGCTGAAACCCTCCGCCTCCAATTCCCGGGCATAGCAGACGCCAATCATGTTCATTGCCGCTTTTGACGCCCTATAAGGTATAGGGCGGTTGGTATACGCCTGTGAGGTCCTGGATAAGCTCCCTAGGCTGGAAGTGACAAAAACGATGCGAGGATGGGCCGATTTCTTCAAGAGGGGGAGACAAGCGTCTGTCAAACAAGCGGCTGATACTGTGTTCACCGAAAGGGTCGACGTATATTTCTCTCGTAGGGTGGTGCCCGTACCAAGCCAGCCAGCATTGTTTATGAGCACGTCTAGTCGGCCATAGTTCTTCGATATCAGGTCCACACATTCGGCGATGGAGGTATCCAAGGTCACATCCAGTACAATAGGGGATACAGATATGCCAGCAGGGAGCGTTGCAATCGCCTCTTCTCCCTTAGCCAAGTCGCGACATCCCATCAGGATTTGGTAGGAAGGGTTCTCCAACCCCAATTTGTTAATGGTTTCGTATCCAATACCCGTGTTTCCGCCACTGATCAACACAATGTCCGATTTTTGTGCCATCGTGTGGGATGCCAAGAAATTTGAATGAAGAGAAGTTGGTGTGCTAGTATGGAAATATCTCTGAGGCGGTTAAGACGGAGTCGTAGTTGTGGTGGTATAGGGAAGCAGGATTCTCACCCTTCTACCACGGGTTTAAGCGGATTTACCATCACCTATATCCGGAGATACAGCGGAACGTCGTATGCTGGACGTCGTTCTATTGATCCTCTGGGCATCTACGTTATTGCTCCCTCAAACCAATGAGAGTGCGTAGTGAATTACCCTGAAGTTGGGCTTCCATTTTTCATTCGATCACTGACGTAGAGAGCAAGACTGCAGTCTTTCCAGTCTTTTGCGCAACCGTTACGGTCCAGCTCTAATCTTGATTGTGTTCTAATATTTTTCTTCCAAATCTACACATCACATTCTAAAACTAATCGAGCAGGGGAGTAGAAAGTAAGAAGCAAACGAATATGACGTTCACACCACAAAAAGCAATTCCTCAACTTAACCAGGATCAAACGCAGGATCTAAATATTAGAGCACAAGACCCAAAACATTTTTGCCCCATCCATCTCCCATTCGCTCCTCCCCATGTATATATTACATATACACTCCGAACTTAGGATTGGTAATTGCCGTTTCCGTTCGAGGAAGGGAGCAAGGCCGCTCTCGAGGGAGCAGGAGGGAGCAGGGGCGAGCAGGGGAGAGAGGGGAAGAGGATAACAGAGCAAAAGGGAGTATTTCAGGGCAGTGCAGAATTTCCCACCCCTCGCCTGCCCTTATGCCCCGGGCGCTCAGCCAGCGCAAGGGCCGGACATGGGCAGATTGGCCCAGCCCGGCCCTGGTAGCCCAGGAAGTCCTCGGGCTAGGGATCCCGTTTTGCCGATGTCACTCTTGAAGTCAATTAACGACAGCATGTAATATCTCTTCGTTGAATGCATAAACTTCATGCTTAAAAAAGATTGAAGTAAAGACTTTTAAATGTTTAAGCGTTTTGCAATCATCATTGAAGTCTTCTTTGATCAGCTTTTGTTTGACGTCAACGTCGTTGATAATGAGAGTCATGACATCAGCAGCTTGTTTACTCTTTTCCAGACTTTTCTTGTCATCAGATGCAGTCTGAGTACACTGTCATAGCTTTTTGGATGGTAGATGAACTAGAATATTGATAAGTCAGTTCATCGAAGTTTATCTCGGTCAGAGGTCGAATTTGGTGATGTACGGCGAGAGTCATGGTGGCAGTGAGCTTGTCGTAGTCACTGAATACGGAGCAACAACCCAGGCAGTTTGCACTAACCCGGGCTCATACCCTGTTGGAGGACGAGGTCATATGAGGCATTTTAGTATGTAGGTTGAAGCTGGATAGGAGTCTATCTAGGAGCGAGCAGGTAAAAGCGGAGATTACCATCTCCCCTATTTTCAACACCTCCGTATACCCATCATCATTCACCAAAGTAGATAGCAAACAACATTGCAAACAACTCTCGTCAAAAGGTGGTTTTCCGTAGCCGAGAGGTGGCTTCCCGGACCAGCTGGTGTAGCTATCCGAGCTTGGCGATGGGGGTAACAGCGGCGTTGTTCAATTCGTAAACAGATGCCTCGCTTTATCAATGAAACAGCTAAACTGATCAATTGATAAAGCTTCGTTCAATTTATAAAGAGACGCGTTCAATTTACGAAAAAGAAACTTCGTGATCTCAAGCTCACTCTCAGCAACAAAACTTTGCAACCCAGATGATCCCACCATTGTCTTCACACAACTTCTGTTTCCAACAATTATGCGGGACTATCCAACGCTCCTTGGTCTCCTCGAGAGCGAGGTGGAGCCCAGCAGGAGCGTCTACGACGAGACAGTCAACGGTATCATCAGACATCCTGAGCACATATCCAGCCTTGCCCAAGGTCATACTAAGGAGAAAACTCTTTTGCACCTCACTACACACAGTCATCGCCTCGCTCATGTCTTCCACCGCCTTCATGCTTTCCAAAAACTTCAGCCAAAGCCTCCGATAAGACGTCGCCTAGCCTTCGTTCGTGATCACGCCTTCCAACACCTTCCACCTGAGCCTCCCGCGAGAGATCGCATAGCATCGGAAACAGTCAACCTCCTCCTTGAGATACTCCCCACCTTTCCCGGCATAATCGAAATTGCCCAAGTGGTTGAGCTTCTGGTACCAGCTCTTGAAAATTGCTTTGTATCCCAGCCCCCTACGCTGCGAAAGCTAGCATCCGTGCTTGCAGGCTATGGCAACATCCTGGAGCACCTTGCATCCGATGAGTCGGGTGGGGAAACCATGTGTCATTGGGTTTGCTTGCCAATCACCGTGACGCAAGATGCCGCAACTTTGGAGACATGGACTCGGAGGCTGGCGGACCTCGTGGAGTCCTGTACGGTCAAACACGGCATCCCAAAGGAGATTCAACGATGGGGGACATTGATAGGTCTTAAGAGAGCTCTTCACAGGTTACAGGAAAATATTGAACGGGAATCACAATTACGATCACAACAGTTGACCCGAGATGCGACCTCCTCATCAGCTCGCTTGACAGCGCTCGACCCGGACAATAAGAAAGCCCATGTCACCAGCAGGCAGGGGGCGCCGGAGGGGCCAGATGCCCACGCTCTCACACTAGAGGATGATCTACTTGTGTCGCTCAAGGAATTTGGACTCGAAGTCCCGAGCTCACGTAGCGAACTTCAGCAAGCCATCCAGACACTCAAAGGCGAAACCACAGTTTCGATTCTCCGTGTCATAGCCAAGACCTTCCCATGTAAGCTGTGCAAAGAAGCCTTGAGCCTTGCAGCACCCAGAACGAACTCCATATTCACAGCAGTGAGCGACAAGAGTCTTGCCGCCGTGTCCAATCTGCAAGTCGACATACTTGGCAAATCGGTCGGGGACTGGAAAGTGCTGTTATCTGTACAAGCTCTGAAGAGCATTCAGGGCCTAAATCGCTCGGGTAAGTATTCCCTGTTCAATGAAGCAACAAATACAATCACTCAATTAGTCGATCAGGTCACTTCGGTCCCATTCAAGAAAAGTTGCTCAGCTTGGCATCAGGAGAATGGAAATACCGACTGGCGGGGTCCGAAAAGCAGCGGAAGCTGCTTAGGGTACCCCTTGCGATGAACAAATGTGGACAGAAGACATTCATCCTGTGGCAGGTAGACGTAGGGATCGCTGGGGAGATGGAAGTGCCGCAACAGTTGATCAAAAGTGAGCGCCCAAGCAACGTTAAACTCGATGGAGCACTAATAAACACAAGTTTGGGAAGTCGGGAACCCTTCTGAAGTAGTCCGACCCATCTTTGTTGCCAATCGTATGCTAAAGGTCATCAGATCTCGAAATCTATCGAGCGGGTTGCCGTCCTTCAGCGAACCTATTCCGCTGAGATCATCCGTCGTTGTCAACAGCGACCACCCTCTCTTGATGGCAAACAACTTCCTGCGCAGTTCAAGGACCATCCCCAAGACTTTGCAGTTTCATCCCGTCGCCCTACAGACCTAGACGTGAGGGTTGTGGACCAGGACACTATCGACATGGCAAACAAGTTCTATGCTCTGACGGCGCCGGTGATTCGCTCAATCCTGGCCAATGACCTGACTGCCGAGTTTCCGTTCGATCTGTCTCCAGATGAGATCCAAGTAATAGGTCACTTCCAGACGGCAAGCCTCATTCTGGGTCGCAGTGGGACTGGGAAGACAACATGCCTGGTGTTCAAGTTGGTTGGGAAGCATCTAGCTAGAAGGAGGCTGCCAGGCGAGAGACGGATTAGACAGGTCAGTAGCGCTATGCTTTGGCAGTCTTCGTGGTTTGCTAACAATACTTGTTTACCAAAACAGGTCCTACTCACGCGCTCGAGCTTCCTTGCCGATAAGTTGAGGGCTTACGTCCGGAGACTGATAGAGACCCTGACGTCAAAGTCACTCAATCTAGAGGTGCTTCAAGAAGACGACGACCCCTTGATGAGCTTCGCTGAGGGCACTCGTACAAATGATAGTGCGCTCACATTGAGCGATGATAGCTATCCACTCGTCTGCACATTCGACCGCTTTCTCAAACTGTTGGAGAACACAGTGAGGTATGACCCTGTGACGAGTCGGGTCTCATTGTTAAGTTTTGTCTTTGCTGACGCCCCACTTTTTTTGAATTAGAGCAATGGATCGCAAGAATTTCCACAACTTAGAGGCGCATGCTGGCAATCAAGCTCAAGAAGTCAAATTGACAATAAAGCGGCCAAAGGGACAGTTCATTGACTTTCAGACTTTCAGATTGGACTACTGGCCGCATCTTCCCCACAGGATCACAAAGCATGTCTCTGTTGATCTGGTGTTCGCCGAGATCATGGGTGTGATCAAGGGATCTGCTTCGTCTCGGGAATCGCTGATACCTCTCTCTCGCGAAGAATACTTGACAAGAAGCAGCCGGCTGGCACCAGCTTTTCAATCAGAAGTCGAGAGATCTCGTGTATATGAAGCGTTTCAGGCTTATGAGGATCTGAAAATCGCATCCGAGGGCGTAGACCATGTTGATCGCGTCGTGAGACTGCTGAGGGCAGTGCGGGGGGATCCGCTGCTCCAGCAATTGTTGGCGTCTTCCTTCGACGAAGTATACATCGACGGTATGAGTCAAGTCGACTTAAAGTGGTCACGCACTGACCACTCGACAGAAGTCCAAGATCAACGCGGTTTGGATTTTGAATTGCTCTTGAGCTTCATCAAAGACAGTCGGGGTTTTCATTTCGGTGAGTTTCTATTACGAGGCCTTCAGTCTGTAGCTAATGCAAACCTTCCAGCCGGCGATACCGCACAGGCAATTTCTCAAGATTCAACCTTCCGGTTCGCGGATATCAAAGCGCTTTTTCATGATCACTTCGCCGCTACCAGTGCCGCCGCGAATCAGAGACAACTAGCACAAACCATTATGTTCACGCTGAACAAGAACTATCGCTCCCATCAAGGAATCTTGGCGTTGGCATCATTAGTCATGGCAATGCTATGGAAAGGTATCTGTTGCTCGTTGCAAATCATGCTGTAGATCTAATACTGACAAAGAAGGTTTCCCGGACACGGTAGATAAATTGGAGCCAGAGATTGGATGTCTTTTGGGTCCAAAGCCTGTACTCTTCGGCGAGTGGCTCATCAAATGATTTTTCTTGTGACGTTCTGACCTCTTGTCTAGTCGGATGTGGTATCGAGATCCTCGTCTCGAGCAACGTTGGCCACGTCAAACTGTCCGAGCGATCTGCGGACTTCGGCGCCGAGCAAGTGATTCTCGTACGCGATGAAAAAATGAAGACGAGGCTTCAAGACCAGATTGGCAACGTTGCTCTGGTCCTCACTATCCTTCAGAGCAAAGGCATGGAGTTCGACGATGTCATTTTGTGGAATTTCTTCTCAGAAAGCCCTGGCCCTGCGGGCATAAGAAGCTTGAATGCGCTGGTGAAGGACGAAACTGCTGTCTTTGATGCAAGGAAAAACTCGGTTCGTCCTCTTGGTCTTTTCGAAGGTTCGGACGGAAAGTTATGTTTGCTAATGCTCCCCAGGCGATGTGCTCGGATCTCAAGGTAACCAGTCCTGTTCCAGTCCAAATCCTTCTACATTGCTGACATCTTCAATCAGCATCTTTATGTCGCCGTCACACGAGCGCGTATTCAACTCTTTCTCATCGAGAGCGACGAGGCCGCCATAGCGTCGGTCGTGAAATTGCTTACGCAAGATGTGCCAGAGTCGCTAGTTGAAGTGACCCAACCAAACGATGCGAACGTCAGTAGCCCTGCCATTGAAAGTCAGCGTGCTTACTCAGTTCAGTTCGTGGCGAGTCTCGAAACTCTTCGCCCTGGTACTTCGAACGACCCCCGAAGATGGTCATTAAGAGCAGAACAGCTAATGCAGCAAAGAAGCTATAAAGATGTCGGTCAATCCTAGCCTTCAGGAGCTGTCTGCTTTGAGTTGCTAATCATAATTTCTCAGGCACTAATGTGCTTTGCAAAAGCGAAGGACCATCGAGGAGAAACCATCGCGAGGGCCAAGATGTATGAGGAGGATGGGAGAATTTGCGATGCTGAAGACGACATCGAAGGTTTCCGGCAAAACCTCGAAGCGGCGGTTGGGCTTTTCCTAGAAATGAATCTCATCGGCGAAGCATCTAGAAACCTGGTGAGAATGGCCCAATTTGAGCGCGCTGCAGGTGAGTGGAACTTCGCGTGACTGCCAAAGCTTCTGTTTGACGCATTTTGCTAGATCTATGGTTGCAAAATAGAGAATACGGAAAAGCCGCACAGCTCTTCGCGAACTCAGATCTCCACGAAAAAGCTGCTGAATGTTACCATTGGGATGGGAGATACGTCGAAGCAGCTGCTGCGTTGCGCAAAGGGGGCAAATTTGATCAACTGGTCTCGTATCTAAGCTTGTGAGTTCCACCCATTGCTTTATACTGAGGCTGTGAGGACTAAGAAATATCGTACAGAAACCGTGAGCAAATCCCACTCGACGCTCATCGAACATACAGCCGCCTCTGCAAATTGCTGCTTAAACAAGGGAAGATATCCCGCGAGCATCGCAAGGACGCTATCGCAATCCTTGGATCACACACTGAACAGGAAGCTTGCTTCATCGAGTACGAGATGTACGATGACTTGGTCAATTTTTACATGGAGCGGCAGAGACACAAAGATCTCTTCTCCTTGCTTGTCAAAATGTGTCTTTTCGAGAAGGCCCTCAACGTCTGGTTGAAACAGCAATCATCGGGATCCGCTAATGAGATACCGGAGGACGAGATTCTGAATGTGTTGGACTACGTCTGGGCAGGCCGAATGATGAGCGCTTCCCCGAAGGATGCGGCGGCCAAGTTTTTTGAAAAACCAGGATACATACTACTACCGAATGTCGCACGCAAAGTTCAACAATGGGGAGATGCCTATCGAATTCACACTCAAAGCTCGACCACTCTGGAATATGCAGGCTTGAAAAGTTCGAAGATCAAGGATTTCTTAAGTCTTCAGGTGAGTCGCGGAAGCTGCCCGTCTCCACCATAACGTCAATTGTCTGACCTCTTCAGTCAATCCTCGACACCACCGCAATGTATCAGGCGTCTGATCTCGATGGCCTTCCATTCAAGATGATCCAAGAGGCGATCAAGGTTAGCAAAGACCTTGCTCTAAAAGGCGATAGCAAAGCTAGGAGAACCACACTTCTGCTGACGGGCGTGTGGACGACGGATGACTCGAAAAAGCCATCTTTCTTGTTGCCTTGGTCACCGCTTCGTGAAGCCATAACTGACGCTAGCGCTGTCGACCTGACGCAGACGGCAAAGCAGTGGGTGCTCGATCGATTGGCATGTGCAACACTGGCTCTGGATATTAAAGCAGACGAGTTAATCAAGAAGAAGCATCCGCTACGCTGTTCGCAGTATCTTTTGAAAGGTAAAATTGTGAGGCTTATTGCCCATTGTAGTTGATCCTCATCTTTTGCAGAATTCTGCTCTAAAAAGAGGCGAGGCGAGAACTGCCCTCAGCTGCATGAACGCTTCAGGACGGTCGATTGTTCACGCATCATTGAGGTATGGCGCCCAGGAATAGTGCTTTGTACCTGTCTCTAAATTCCGATCTAGGATCTGCGACGTGTGAGCGCTGTCTTCTGTGACCTGACTGTGCTGCACAACCGCAACATCATGACGAGGGAGTTTCAGGAAAAGTTTTTGCCAATTAGTCAGTCATTTCCAACGGACATGATCACATGGAATTGACAATTCATTTTCAGGACGCCGCTGGCTTGAGCGCTTGCTTCGCCAACTGACTTACGTATCTCCGTTCGAACAAGACGCTTCGATCATCTCTAAGATACAAGCTGAGGAGCTTCGTAGTGGCAAAGCCTCAGTGATTGGGTCTTGTCTCGAAAACCTACTTTATCACAGGTTGGGTAGAGACTGGGCGCAGAGAAGCGATTTTTCTTCACTGCTCGAGCAAATGCAACTTGCGAAGACGTTTGGTACGCGTTACTTATAAACATGGTTTGGGATTTGCTAACACTCACAGACCAAAACTTTCACTCTCGCTTCTTCCGGGCGCTGTCATACAAGCTTTGGAACATCTCAAATCGAGGGGTCATGCAACAGCACCTTAGGCTCCTGAATTCGCTTGAAGATGATACCAGAACCCCGAACGCTTTGCTGTTTGTATGTATCGCGTGTATCATTAGTCTTATCATCAGTTGTGCACTGAGCTAATCCACTGCAGCAACGGGGGTTGGAAAAGTTTCTCACCGATTTAGAGAATCTCGATGTTCAAGAGCTTTCATCAATGCATGCTGTCACTACTGTCATCGAGTACCTTGCACTACTATTAGTATTTTCCTTCAATCTCTAATGCACAAGCGATGACTCTCTGACAACTCGTACAGATCCTGAGAACTTCTTCGCAGGCGTTCATCGTCCCTCAATCCTGGATCGAGCTGTATATCCCGCGAATGAGTCAAAGCAGCATTTCACCTAGCTCATTGGTGTGGGAGGATACGCACAAATATCAAGAATGCCTTCTCCAATTAGTGCAGACCTTCTCTCGTCTCCTTACCCGTTTGGACAAAGCACTGCAACAAGGCTGGTCTTTCTCGTACGGCAGAAGGAAATACCATCAGTCACTTTTGCAGCAGCGAAACGCAGAGTTTCTGGCGATTGGGCTCGTCAATCTACCAACCTTTCAAAGTGGGATTAGTATTGCGAGGCATTATGCAAATGAGGTGAGTTTTGGGGAATAGATGCTTTTTAATTCGTCACTGAACCATGAATGCGGCAGGTCTTTCGCTACTCTTCCGTACGTGCAGATCATCTCGAACACAAAAATCCGGATGAGCTAGGCAAGAAACTTGCTTCCTCATTTGCGATGTACGAAGGTAAGAATCCACTGGTAATCGTGTCGAAGGATCCAAGTCGATTACAATCCTTCAGCAAGTTTCAAAATGAGGCTGGAGTGACGACCCGTTCCATGGATGATGTGCGCTCGCTCATGATATGTCCTACCTCCCCCGACACTACCACCGGCAAAACTTCTTCAAGTACCATACTTGATGAGAAGTACACGCAGGCCGAGACTGAAGCCGTAGGCCGAATCCAATCTTTCTGGCGATCCAGTATCCCGAAGGTCAAGCTATGCCGGGAGTACATGCTGTCTTCAGAGGCTCAAGCCATCCAATTCTACATTGATCTGGGCTCGCGGCACTCCGCCCCAGTCGCGCTCCGAGCTCTTCTCGTATCGAGAGGTGTTGCAGCACATTTGAGATTCCCCGTTTTACGGGACTCAATAGCCGAGCAACACAAAACCACGCTGTCATGCGTCATGGATGCCGAAGTATCTGACCAGTCGAATGAGACAATCGACGACGCCCTGCAACTGGTCAGCCAGCTTAGTCATTCGTTGGAAAAAGCCGTGGAACAGATGTCTGAGGAGCACCTGGGGAAGTTATTAAGCGGAGGAATGTTGTCGAATATGCAGGACGCGATGAACCTTGTGGAGAAGGCGATTGAGGATGCTGAGGGAGGGATGGTGAAAGCGAGGAAGATGATTGACGCGATGTCTGGATATCGTTCATGAGCGGTGTATTTCTTTTTTTCCCTTGAATACTTTGGCAATAAGCCTGTGGAGTCGGGCGCAAGGATGAGACTCTCAGATCCTTTCGCGGTTAGTGCAGGCGCAATAATTGATTACTTTATGACCAGAGTGTATGTTGGAAATAGGGGAGATGGTAATAAGTGATGAAGTGTAGATCTGATAGTTGTCTAAAGGTGTGTATTCTACAGAAGGAAGCTATCTAGGTTTTCTGCCGCAATTGGCGCTAGCCCCAACCAGGCTAGCGGGCAGTGTAATGGCACTGCAACTACTATGTTTCCTCATTGGACGACTACTCCTCCTGCTCCTACTATTGCTCCTACTGCAGCTCCTACTGCAGCTCCTATTGCTTCAACACATGTATAGCGGGGGGTGTACATGAAGTCGGATCATTGAGATAACCCCACATCACCTCTCAGGCTTGTTTCTTCGACCGAACTTCACCGTCGTCTCGGGTTCATCCGATCGTGTGCTTCTCTCTCTCTTAAAGCACTTTGTAGACTTTGCAATTTTCTCTTACTTCAAAATATCTCACCTGCAACTTCATATCATGTCGCATAAACCTGTTCTTCTCATAAGTCATCTTAGGGCTCTTTCTACAGCCGTCGAAAGGGTTAGTTCCATTTCTCATCCTTCAACTGTTTTACTTTTTTCCATTCAAGTTCGTCTTACCTCGCCTTTTGACGGTATTGATGACCACTTGTATAAAAGGTTTTCACGACATGTCAAGACACATTAATCTGCCTTCATGAACCGTTCGGCGATGCCTTTTACTGGGGCCTCAAAAGACGTTCCCAAAGATCTGAGAACGAGAAAAACGCCCGTACGGGATCAGGATTCGAGAATTGCACATATGGGGCCGTACTGCAGCGTATCCTCGAAGCGGCTGAGGTAACAAGGCCACTTTCCCCTCATCAGTGCAAATATATGACGATCTCATTCTCAGGGAAAACGAGTCTTTATCAAAGACTTCGCCTTCCACATCGTGCCCCACCCGGTCACGCAGCATCGTTCGCTCCTTCCGTCTTGTCCCTGAACGCGTCTCCAACGGAACCCGACAATCCAACCGTTTTACCCACTCGCATCCTCCAAAAGTTCCAATTCGCTTGCCGCATCCGCCATCCGCGGCGCAGCGTCTCTAGTCTTTACCGCTGTACCGTCCCTCCCCTCAGTTCCTTGACCGGCTGGGATGAATATCTGCCATCGGAGGCGGGATACGAGGAGCTTCGCCGACTTTTCGACTATGTGCGCGCACAGCACCTTAGCATTGAAGAAGTTGAGGGGCCTGGAACATGTTTTGTCGACGCCGATGACCTCCTAGATGACCCATCCGGTACCCTTGAGAAATTCTGCCATCTTACCAACCTGGAATACAACGACGACATGCTTTCTTGGAACACGGAAGAACAGCAAGAGTTGGCTCGGAAATCTTCTCAAAAATGAAAAGGATTTCATGAGAATGTGCTGAAGAGTTGGGTGTTGAAGGCTCGGGATTCTGTGAGTCAAGAACATTGACAGGCATTCCAGGTCGGGCAAATAGCTAACATGCAATGCGACCAAGAAGTCACCACAACACACTGAAAGCGAAGAATAAGATGAAGACTGGAGGAGTAGATTTGGGGATGAGGGTGCTAGAGTCATTCGGGAGACCGTAAATATCAATATTCCTCATTATGAATATATGAAGCAATATGCTTTGAAAGCTTAGCCCGGAATTGAGCGGCCGGGCAGGCCTTTTCATGTAAGTGTTCTTGAATGTCCGTTTCAAAACATAATGTTGTCACACTAAACGCTCTTGAAAAGACCTACACGTTAGTCGTCATCTTCCAAACTGGGACCACGTAAAAATGTAGAAAACTAGTTCAACGCACATCTGACTTGACAAAATCCTAATAGACCTTCTCGAATCATCCATGATGAACTCTATATGCCACCTAATAGTCGTTCTCTTCCTTCGAAGTTGTTGGAAATGAGAAACAACAGTTTGCAGATACGCAGTTTCTTGGCCGCATTACTTCTTAACTGTACACATAAATTATTGTCCGGCGTACATAGCCATTCTCTTTCCACAAAGATATTCGCCGGCATTGATAGGCTTCCACCTCGATGCCTGATCTTTGCAGCAGCACGGAAGAGCTTGAACAGTTGTAGCAGGGTCAGGAGCGCTAAAACAAGCAATACTGTACCTTTCGGGAATCACATCCCCATTACCCCGGCCACTTCTAGTAGTCTCGCTCAATTTCGAACCCTGCAGATCCTGTTCCTTCCAATGAGGAGGCTCTGATACTCTATGAACCGTGTTCTTCCAGCGGCCGTTACTCCACCTCATAAGCAAGTATCCCACGTTGACTACAATCGTCCCTGGTTTCGGATCAATGTGTACAAAGCTCCCGCTTCTTTCGACCCCAGCACTTGTGTCACTACTCGTGGAGCTCGTATCTGCTATTTCCAGACCACCAACCTCGTCCTGAAAGAGAAGCGTCAAGGTACCAAAGTCAGAGTGCGCTGGATTACGGGCCAGTCCGCCGGCTGAATATAGTGTTGGAGATACGGTAGGGTAATGAATGAGACTCATATTGAATAGGGAACTGGCGTGGTATTGGCCAAGCGATTCTTCGGGGGATAAGCTCAGCGCGAGGGATAAGCACACAAAGAGTTGATGTATAAGCTTAGTGCAGTCCTATGTTATGAGAATTGTCAGGCCTCGAAATAGGGAACTAGTACGTTTGAGGGACTTTGTACCTGAAAGAAACCCTCCGTGAAATGACGGAAGCCTGGTAACAGCTCCTCGGTCGGCCAGCTGTTAGGTTGCTCATCGTCCTCTGGATTGCCACAATCGAAATTCTCTTTCATGCATGTTCGGCCGCGGACCTTCTCGTTTCCTATACCGGAATACCCGCGGTTATGTGAGCGAGTTGATGAATGAATTGCCCCCTTCTCGGACTCTGAGAGGTCGAAAAGACGTTTGCTCTGGGCGTCGCGATCATATCAGCATCAAAGCTACCGGCCGGCCGGTATAGCAGCGTGAGTGATTCAACCCACCCATTGAAAACATGCATCAACCTTGCGCTGTTCGATACCATGATTGTGAAGTTGAAGAAAGCCTACGGAGCTTAGAGCTTTGTCAACTGCAAAGGCGATCCGCTGACGATCATCGGCAGAGCCACGAAGAAATGGATTGAAATCAATTGATGGGATATTTGAATGCATCCGAGCAAGTTCAAGCTCTCTCTAAATGTAATGGTACTGACCAGGACATCGTGCAAACTATCAGTGAGGTGGGGCGACAAAAAGGCCCGCCCTTGCGCGCGCAGAGGGGTAACGCACATTTGAGGCAGCGCACGTTACAAGGTTAATCACACTTCCGGAAAACAACCATGGCAACCGAAGGGGAGTGTCGAAATATGTTATGACATAATTAATCACACATCTGAAAAACCACCATGGCAATCGGAAGAATAAGGTATACATAACATGGGGGAGTGTTGAAATATGCTATACATACCCCACTAGACATGATCACGAAACATTTTTCCCTCTTCCGCTTCTAGCCTCAAAGGTGAGCAGCGGCTGCTTTAAGGTGAGCCGGGGTGAGTGGCCCTGAGCCGTGCCTGAGCCGTGCCTGAGCCGTGCCTGAGCCGAGCCGAGCTCCCGCGGGGCAGTGCAGGGGCGCAGTACGCTGGAGCCTGAACGGGCTCCCTTGAGCCCGGCTTCAATTGCCTTCGTTATCGGCAGGCTGGTGCCTAAGGCGATTCAATCAGGTGGCTTGGCATGGCCTGGCCCTTTCACTATACTGTATCATGTCAATACTTTTCCCGGGGCCGTGGAACCATTCGCAAAGTGCATGAAATACCCTCCATCCCTGCGTTATCTTTCCTTCATCTCTCCTCTCCATTTCCACCTGCCTCAATTTCTTCGCCGGCGCAGCTCCAGCGCTACCGACCCAGCCAAAGAAAGTCCTACGGCGATTGCGATCCTTTGTACTGAATTCACCCTCCACAGTTCGTTTTCAGAGCATGCTGGAGCACCTTCTCGCTCGACTCTACCGCTCCTGACCTTGCTGCCTCTGCCTTCCTTTGCCGGCCACCGTTTCACCACTGCTCAGCTGATCTAGGAGTCTGCTACAATACTGGTTAAGGATTTCAGCTTGCGGCGAGGATCCCACGGCGAAGCGACTGCCGAAATCAGAGCACGCCTGCCGTGCTGCCACACGACCAATGAAAGGAATGCCCCATTCCTCACCGCGGTCTCACACTTGTCTGCCTGACCGCGTTGACATGGATCACATCTCGGCCGTGATCGAATGATCTGACATCGAGGCCCTGAGTGTGAAGCCAAACAGCTGCGTTGAGTCAGAGCCAGCAAATGGAAGCAAAGGATCGTGGCCTTCGGGTCGATCGACAGCTGTCTTTGCGTGTCTGCCTAACAGCGCCGACAAAGATGCCGCACTGGCGTCGTTCTGGTGACGTGGCCTCGAGACGGCGATCTCATATCTCTTCGAGGATCGGGAAGGGTGCAGTGCCGCCGATCCATTGCAGAAGTCTCAGCTCGTAGATCCAGGCAACAGCAGCTGACGAGACGAGAGGGGTAGACGGCCCCGAAGGGCGCAGCGAAGACTCAGCCGGGGTGCGAATGTGGATCGAATACGAGGCTCCAGTGGCCGAGGGTTGTACCATCCCGTGCCTCAGAATGTGAGAGATAAATAGGGATCGAGCGTGCTCAGTCTCGCGATTTCGCGGTGATGGTTACGGAACGACGATTGAGAATTGAGAAAATAAGAGTGGGAATACAGCAGCAACAGCAGCGTCCATCCCACCAACAACGGCTCGATTTCTGAGGAGCAGGTTGGAACTCATAGTTCTCTGAGCATTACACCGACTTCAGTGACAGGTTTAGAAGCTAGGTACGATCCTTGAAACCTCTTCCCATTGATTCCAATACTGACGGCGCCGATCTAGATATCTTGCCCTCCAAGAGAAGACAAAACATTCCATCTCCGATCCTCCTCCTCTTCCTCCCCCTTGACGCCCTTCTCTCGTCAACGTCTGACAATAAGACCTAAGCGACGGTGCCCTGAAAGATATCGAGCCCCATCACTCCGTTGAGGGACAGGGAAATGGCGACCAAGAAGATGAGCACAAAGGAAAAGGCGAAAAAGAAGATGGGGACAAAGGAAACGGCGAAAGAGAAGATGGCGACATAGGAGATGGAGGCAAAGAAGATGGCGATAAAGAGATGCGGACAATGAAGATGGAGCCAAAGGACATGGCCACAAAGGAGACTGGGACAAAGGAGATGGGCCCAAACAGGAGAAGCGAGGAGATCAAGAGGCGGGGAAGGCTATGGGCACCACAAGATTGCGAGATTTTTCCAAGCGTACAGTGGACACCGCAGGCTTGGACGAGGGTAGCTACGGGGAGCATACCTCAGGGCGCTAAGACTGGAGCTGAGGGTGCTGGTGAGTGCGCTGGTTCCTATCGCTGTACGCAGCTCTAATCAATCCAGGAGAACCGCTCGCGAATCACGACGCTGACGACGAAGCGAGCATCCGTGCAGACCGCAGCCGCCTACTATCAAGAAAGCCAAAACAGCTTACTCCTCCCCTGTTACGTCCTCGCCCTGTCTTCAAACACCCTACTCGCCGAAATGCCTTAAACTGCGAGAACTCAAACTTAGGTCGATCCATTAGAGTTGGCCAAGGTCAAGGTGAGATTCGATGATGCATTCTCGCTCAACAGCTAGATCCTAACTTTGATACACATCAGGTGACCCAGTCATGGAAGTTGGCGCCTTTACCAAGGCCACCAGCGTTGAGTCAGAAGTTGGAACCGTGCCCCTTTTCAGCTCTCACCCACGGGAAGAGCTAAAGAACCGAAGTTCCTTGGATGCTCTCACTAGGCCCGCTCCTCCCACCGAACCTCCTTGTCTGTCGATCTCTCCCCGCGTGACTTTACCCTAGCACCCAGGTGGGCGCGTCGTCCGCAAAGACGCAGCAGCAGCGGTGGCAAGCCTTTCCAACTCTATCAGCCCACCACCTCCCCAGCAGCCTAAGGGCCAAGAAGGTTCGGCATTGGATAAAGAGGCCAATGAGTGGGAAATCGTGAGGATCATCGAGAAGAGACACGAAAAAGGGCGAGACCAAGGCAGGTGACCGTCGCGATTTCATGGGTTCTAGTTCCTAAATGAGATTGTTCTGCTACGCGAGTTTGAGACGAAACGCCAGGCGCAGCGACGAGGCAAACAGGCAAGACCGGCTCACGCAGACAGATGTCTGTGATAGTTGACCACTTTTTGGGCAGAGAATAGTAAGAGAATCACCACCGATGGTATGAGGGAGTTTCTAGGGCATAGGCCAAATATCTTGCCAGTATACTACCATCGACCTCAGAGCAGCCCCATACATTCTCATCGGTATGCCTCTTTCCCAGGCCCTCTCCCGGCCTTATACAGCCCCATCTCATTGTGGCTTCAAGCACGGATATCCAACCACCAGGCCGTCGTTTGGCCTATTTCGGTTTTGGAACATGAATGGTCTCGATATATTTATGATCCTTGTCTCTAGCAACGGCAGTCCAGTGTTCTTTCTTGTCACCAGGGCTGGGATGCTGACTCTCACTGTGCACCTGTGAGTCTTGGTTACATAATATTAACGGGGTTGAGACCGACCGCTGGATCAACTCGGCTGTACCCGCAGGTAGAGTCGCTGAGTCGTTTACAACCGCACTCTTAAAGCCAGGTCCTTGAGCACGGGCGGTCTCTTTAGGGCGTTTCCACTCCTGAGTCTCGATAGCGACGCTCAGAGCGATTTGTTTCGCTACAAAGTGACTTTGTCGAGCTTGTTTGAATGATAATAGGTCTGATAGATGTTTAAAGCATTCAAGATAAGAGAGATGAGGAAGAAGATCATAAGCCTTTTATGCTGCTTCTCTACGCGTCGATAATAAGTATTATTCCTCACTGTGTCGCGAGAATCACGACGTGACGAGAAAACCAATGGGTACTTAGACTTCGAAGCAACAGAACTCTGCTCACGTCTTGATATTTGCGTAGTTTCCGTTTAAGTTGCGTGATGTCGCCATTCCTGACCCTCTTAACGCAAGCTACCGGGAGAATTACCAATTTCATCGTCGCCTTCGCGCCTGATTTGCGGGGAGCCTCATTTCATAGCGTGGCAGGTCTCCTTCATCATAGCTTCACCACCGAGCCCTCATCACTCCTGATACTAATAAAAGGATCTTATCCGAGTCTTAGAGCCTCACTACGATGGTAGAAAGTTATCTTCAGCCTTATAGCGACCGTGACGTCGCTCATTCATGCAACGTCGCACGCTGATCGATACCTTCCAATCAAAGCGGTATGATTCCGATAAGTACAAAACGCCCCCCCATCGTCTCATATAATAATAGATATGTAATTTATTCCATGTAAGCTAGCCAAGCCGATCCTGTGACTGGTAAGCCTGTGACTGAGCTCTTCTGACGAGCGCAGCTGTCCGAGAAAGCTGACTGAATCTCACAACGAAGCCCTACGACATTCCAGCACAGCGACGACGGTCACTCCCCGCCGCCGTAGAGCATCTCGGAATCCATCTAGCACCAGCTTGCGACACCTGAATATGTGCGACGAGCTGCCGGCAGCATACGATAGACCGCATTGTCGCTGGCATCGAGGCCACAAGAGCATTGCGAAGAAGATGACAGTCAAGGCAATGAAGGCTAGAAGGAAACTATTAGGGCAAGAGAACGAAGAGACGCTGAGAAGCATGAGTCAAATAGAACTGGTATATAATATGAAGGATCGACTGAAGAAAGCGGAAGAGCTGAAGATGCAAGTGATGAAGACTTTTCAGAGAGTGTTTGACCAAGAAGATTCAGACACGCTGACCAGCATGAGCAACTTGACGACGACAGACGGAAATACCTGGGCATATAGCTATAAGATTATCTTATGTTACAATATCGTCGAGTTCTTTTGCATTTCATGCTGTTTCATTTCCCCCACAGCCATAGTAGAAGCCTTATGTGCTCACGCATCTCTGCGTACCTGCATCTTAAGTTTGATCTTCACGCAGCCAATTCATGCTCCGGTGCGACGCGACGGAAATGAGTCTGCTGCGCCTTTACTTTCTCTCTTATGCCTTTTTAGTCTTTTAATTGGCTGAGAGAATGACTGCTCGTGTCAATTGAGAGTCAGAAATCGATGTGCATAGTGTATTTCATAATGTCTAGAATTCTACTGTATTATTTCTGAGATCTATTCACTGTTCTGTAGAGACCCTTTTCCGCCTCCGCATGCCTACTTGAAGTCTCTTTAAGATGCCTTTCCCTGTTAATGGTGGCGATTGTGGATGCCGATTGATGTCGTATACTTCATCGCTTCTATCGAGCGCCCGCGAATGTATATCTCCCACTTTTATATGCCCACTTCGACTGGCATTAAGCAAGCGTAGGTTGTTGATAGTACAGAGTGTGGAGGGATGGTTCGGGCCCCATGCTTTCTCGTATCCATTCAACGCCCGCCGAAACATCTTCTCCGCCTCGTCATGCTTGCCTTGATCAGCGTAAAGGATGCCTAAGTTGTTGACGATGTCAAGGATGAATGTATGGTTCGAGCCTCATGCTTTCTCGTGTTCATCCAGCGCCCGCCGATACATCTTCTTCGCCTCGCCATGCTTGCCTTGATCAGCGTAAAGGGTGCCCAAGTTGTTGACGGTGAAGAGGGTGAATGTATGGTCCGAGCCCCATGCTTTCTCGTGTCCATCCAGCGCCCGCCGATACATCTTCTCCGCCTCGGCCGGCTTGCCTTGATCAGTATAGAGGCCGCCTAGGTTATGGAAAGCACCACAAATTTCAGCGGACGCACTGCGATCTAGCAGATCGATATCTTGAAGTTCCTCTACACATCGGTCTGCATGTGGGAGCAATCGCTGCTGGGAAATTCAGTATTTCGCTTCGGAATGATCCGGCGCTGCATTACCTACGATCATCAGAGCCGCTATCAAGTCATCCTTGCTGGAGCTGATCGTTTCTGCGCACCAGTCGTGCACGACTGGATGCATAGAGTAGCTTTCGCTGTGTTGACGCGATTCAATGAGCGAGTAGTCTAGTAAAGCCTTCATCACCCTCTTAAAGCCAATTTCGCTCTGTGCCAGCTCCTGAAGCCAGTTATACCCTCGATAGCCTTCACTCTCGCGCGAGAGCAACTCATACCACATATCTTGGTGATCCAAATGTGCTCACAGCTGCAATAATTGTGCCGCCGTCGGGTTGCGCTGTTGGATGCGCTCGTAGGAGATCATCCACGTCGTCTCAATGCTCCCGTTCTCGTAGTCACGCAGGTGAGGCGTCTCTGCCACCAGTCGGGACCACGAGGTCTCGTACAGGTCGAGGTATTTCGAGCAGCCTGTTTTGGTTGCGCGCATATATGTGCCCGCTTGAACCAGAGCAAGTGGGAGGTAGCCTAGTCGCTGGACAAGCTTGTTGATACCTGTAGATCAATCAATCAGCTTGTACCTTCGTGTTCTGATAGGATACTTATCGTACCACTGCTGGATGGGTGCAGGCCCGAGCGGTTGCTGAGGAGCTCCAGTGCTTGACTAAGTTTGAGCCTAGTGATCTCGGTCGACGTTCCAATCTCTCCCAGGGAAGGAAGACGGGTCGTAATCAGGACGGAGCCATGGTCGGCCGGTGGCACAAACGATAAGACATCATACGCCTGAATATCTTTATCGGATTGTACGTCTCGGTCGACGTTGTCAAAGATCATCAGCCACCGACAGTTCTTTTCCAGAGCGAGCCATCTCAAGACCGCGCCCGCTTCCGCCTCCATGTCCGGAGCCTGCTGCGTCGTGCTGGCCGTCAAATCTGATACCCCGCTGTCACTTGCATACCGGCCGAACGCAGCCAGGCTCTGCAGCACCGTATCTCTACTGTAGCCGTTTACCCATACTATGGCACTGTATGTGTGCTGATGCTTACGAGCATATGCGATGGCCAACTGTGTCTTCCCAATCCCCCCCAGGCCATGGAAGATATGGATCTTTCGCCCATTCTGTGCCTCCGTCTTCAGGAGATGTTCTTCCATCTCCTCTATCTCGACGTCTCGGTCGACGAAATGGCCAGCAACCGGAAGCCCCGTAAGCTGGAATTGGACACGGAACTTATCGCTTTCTGTAAAATATGTGGTCAGAGCTTATTCGGCCCCCCCGAGCCTTTGAAGATCTCCGCAGTCCTTCCTTCACTTATAGTGAAGCTGTGTCCTTTCTCCTTCCAGATGTCTTAGTTTGCTGAGGTGCACTTACCGATATCCGACGCGATATCGATCGCTCGTTGGCTCCCCGCCACTTGGTTTCTGGGTATGGTCTGCAGGAGCTCTTTCGCATACGCTGCCGCCGTTGCTGCCGCGTAGCCTTGCCACTCATCGTTCTTGTGCGAGTCCGAGTAATCGCAGATTCCTCGAATGACGACGCACGGGAAATCATTTGACAACCCTGCCGCCTCCATCTCGAAGCACATAACATCGTGTTGCTGGCTGATCTTGTCGCGGATAACCGCATCTTTCATCAGTTGATCTGCGGACGCTATGATGCCGTAATGCACGACCGGATCGTCCGCATCAGGAGACCGCGGCTGTCGCTGGATCACGGGTGGAACAGCACGGTTGCAGCCGGTGTCACACCTTGCTGTATTGTTGACGTGGGTATAGGTCGGCTCGTACCATCGATCTTTCTCTCCGCCCGGACGTCTGTGTTTCTCCCGCACTCTTGGATTCTTAGTCACCATTGTCCGGATGGTTTCGGCAATATGATGGCCCTTCCTGTCGTGGATCGCGTCGAGCTGATTCAGCGCCGTCAACAGAAGCGTTGGGGGGGAGTTCAAGCTTCCAGTAATCTCGAACTCCTTGTCTTGCACCTCTTTACCATACTTATACGGAAGAACGCCCCCCGTCCTCCCCACCGGGCATCCGACCACCACGTCCCCCAGTCGGATGTCGTGTTTCTGACTTGGCGCCCCTCCTGCGATTCCCACCATCAGTCCGACGCGGATCGATTCGAAGGACCGGAGCATATCCTTCGCCACCGTGGCGGCAGAGGCGATCCCATATCTGCCTTTCGGGAGGCATGCGACGACGATATGGTGATCGCCCATGCGACCCAAGGTGTAAGCGTTACTGTCATGCGACGAGACGCTCGGGAGAGGAGGGTATTCTTCGTCCAGGAGCTCGCATGCAGCCACGTACTTCGTCTTCACGGCACAGATCCATCCCACGGTGTAGGCCTGACGGTTCATGGCTTCTCATCCATGGAAGATGAGCGCCCGCTTTGCTCATGATCCTGGCAGCGAAGCACCGCAAGGCTGAACTCTCCGTTCTACAAGGCTGGCGCATCGCAGGGAATCAGGCCCTCGGCTCGTCAGAAGAGCCCAGCCACAGGCTTACCAGCCACAGAATCGGCTTGGCTAGCTTCCATAGATTAAATTACACGTTTATTATTATATGAGACGTCCGGGGAGCGTTTTGCACTAACCGGGATCGTACCGTAATGATTGGAAGGTATCGATCAGCGTGCGACGTTGCATGAATGAGGGGCGCTACGGCCGTCACAAGACTGACAATGACTTTTTACTATCGTAGTGAGACTCTGAGACTCGAATAAGATCCTTTCATTAGTATTAGGAGTGATAAGGGCTCGGTGGTGAAGCTATGGTGAAGCAGTCCTGCCACGCTATAAAATGAGGCTCCCCGCAAATCAGACGCGAAGGCGACGATGAGATTGGTAATTTTCCCGGTAGCGTGCGTTAGAAGGGTCAGGAATGGCGACATCAGGCAACTCAAACGGGAACTACGCAAATATCGAGACGTGGGTAGAGTTCTGTTGCTTCGAAGTCTAAGTACTCATTGATTTTCTCGTCACGTCGTGATTCTCGCGACACAGTGAGGGATGTTAGAGCATCTTGTAGAACTTTCGTGGGATCACTCTTATGCTGACACATGCAGTCACGTGACGAAGGAACAACAGTCTGGTGACAATGAAGAAAAAGCATTGATAGACGAAAAGAAAGGTTTCTAATTGTGTCACTGAGCAACTAGATAGAGCGGCTCGTACAGTTCAATTGTTGATGAGCACTATAAATTGCCTCATGCATCTTCAAGCGAATCTCTTACAATGAAAAGCCTCAACTCGTTGAGTGATCAGATTGTCTGATCAGACGTTTCAGTAAACGTCGAGAATTGATGTTTCAGAGCATCGAGACACGCTAAATATTTTAGCTAAGCGTGAAGTCAGCACTGATGTGTCGATCGATCAAGAAAGCTTTTAAAGTTCTTGACACTGCTTACTTGACACCTTGCATTTACATCTATGTTACGTGCTGCCTAGAGTTAAATTATTCCTTCAATGCGTTTGACTGCGCGGCTTCTCATTATGGCTAACGGTCTCAAGGTTGAACAAAAATTGCAGGGGAAATTGAGCATCTGAATCGCAACGTAGGATCCTGACTTAATGCCCTGAAATTCATGATTCTCACTATGAAATAGAAATGGGACGACGACGCAAAAGATCATTATCAAGCAAGTCCTCGACTATCGATTGCACAACGAACTTCGAGTTCTTCAGGCCCTCAATGAAAATTCATGCATTCGCTCACTCGTTGACACAGTCGAAGAATCCTCTTCTCTAGTCTTAAGGCATTTGAATGACAACCTGCTTGATGCATCGAATGCAACGCGGCTCGAGAAAGCCGACATCAAATTCGTCGCTCGTAATGTGCTTACAGCGCTGGACGCACTTCACGAACGGGGTTATGTTCACACAGGTCAGTTTCATAATCATATTGTCGATAGTCACTGATCCTGACAGCATCATAGACATCAAGCTCAATAACATTCTCGTTAATTATGATCGTGATTCTGCTCGCTTCAGTGAAGTGCAGTTGAGAGATTGTGGGGACACCTGTATGATCGACCTCAACGCGGATTCACTTCAAGGTCACGTCATTGACGCGGCCATCTTTCGAAGCTCCGAGGCGATGCTCAATCTTCGTTGAAAAGCTTCGACAGACATCTGGTCCTTTGGGGCGACGGTAGGTCGGATATATTCTATAGCTTCACGTCCTTAGTAATAATCATAATATAGTTGATCAGTCTCATTTGGGGCGACAATTGGCATATCTTTAGGTCGGAAAACGCTGATGTCGACAGCGAAGGATATCCGCTTCTGGTTCTCATTAAACAAGCGAGCATCTTCGGACCGATGCCCTGAGTTTTCAGGATATTGCCGATGACGAGAGGCTGGAAATTCTGGCAAAGACGATTCACTTCATCAACGACAACAATCTAAAAAAGCCCTTTTATCTCTCTGCAGATAAAGAGCTATCAAAGGAAGACAGGACTTTTATCTGCAAGATCATGAAACTGGATCCACGAGATCGGCCAACCGCGAAGGAGCTTTTACAGGACGAATGGTTTCGAGAAGACTAGGTCGTGCCTAAGGTCCTTTGGCTGTCTTATTGGCACCCTAATAGGTGCCCTACAAAACCATCTTGCCTCCATTGGACAAATAGATACTGGCAAGCAACAAGCAACGCTGGTCTCCCACCACGAGTGAATGAATCTTACCTGTGAGCGTGCTGGTAATATCGGCCCATCTTTCTTATTTCGAACACTGGCCTAGTATATGGCCTGGTAATTCGACCCTGCATATGCAGACTCCCTATTTACGCGTAGTGGGCATTCGCACTCACGCCCTCTTGCCCACTTAATCAATGCCACGGCATGACCCACCGGTCTTAGGCCGGAAGTCATAAGTCATATTCCGCCTGTGGAACTCCAAGGAATGCCCACCTCCTATCAAACCCTTCAACAAACTAAAGGTGATGTTCTGCATTCTGGTAAAATCTCCCCCATCTTCCTTCAAATACATCCAGCTCAAAGGCCGGCCGTGTGTAGACGTCATTGAAGAGATGACTGGGATGCACGAGGAGGAGGAAGGCTGACTTCGAAGGCAGCTCACAATAGCCGAGGTAGGCGATGGAGTCAGGGACAAGTCTAAATACGGCGTCACAGCGCCAAAGGTGAGGGAGAGACACCAAAGTGTAGTGTAATGTTCATTGACTCTCATCTCTCATGCAAGTCGATCAACGTAGAGAAAGTTTTCCTCGCGATCTGATCAATGTTGCAGTGGTTGTCAATCTAAAAGTAGAACGATGTGTTTCAGACAGGCGGCGGATGATCCCGATGACTCATGGACCAATTAGGTTAGTTACTGTCACAGCCCCAAGACCGTGCCGCCGCCAAGGCTTCGCTGCCTGCCAACCACCACACCTTCTGCTAGCATGTTCGTAACACACCATCCTACAGCGCATCAGTTGAAAATGATCTTTGTCTCCCCTCCTCTCATTCCCAATCATCATGTGCCCACCACGAGCAAAGTCAGATTTTAAGAGATATGGGCGGCAATCTTTGCTGGACCCATTGAAAAAACAAGGTAAAAACAGCCACCCATACATTCCAAACCGTTCTTCAGCTGACAATCTGTAGCAGCACAACCACGCGGTGTCAAACGGAAAAAGTCGGTTACGCCTGTTCGTAAGAGCGCACGTCTACAAGAGAGAAAAGGCCTTTATCAACAATCGAAGATTCCAGAGCTATCTCAACTTCCTTCTTCAATAAGTATCACGCCTGACAACGAGGTACGTTCTACAATTCCTTGGCGTACAATTGCGACCACTGACTCAGGCCAAAGCGTCCACAGGGATCAGTCAACCCTTTCAATCTAGATCGAAAGCGGAAACGGAGTGAAGAGCTTGGACAGAACCACAAATCTGAGGCTAAAGGAGCTGCCTGTACACCTCCCCAAGCCCAGGATAGGCCTATCCGAAAACGTCAACGAGTCTCACCTGCAAACCCTGCTATTGAAGGCGCAACACGTACAGATCTTCGTAGTGACATCAAGAACAACAACGTCAACCTCATTCAACGTTGAATCGAAGAAGGAAGCTGGTCTGGAGGAAATCTCAAGCAAGACAACAGCATGACTCATTCACTTATCCGAAAGAGGTCAACTCCGTCTCTCAGCAAACACGAATCAGACATAAGTGGCGTTTCTTTAAGAGAGGGAAAGAATCCTGTCGTCAAGAGTCGGCGCTACGAGCATTTACTTATGTCTGCTGGCATTTATATGAATGATGACGACAAGGTGGTCACTACGAAAGAATGCAAGGCTTTATGCCAGACTCTACTCAATACAGACCAGACAGTACCTCATGATTCTCTCTTCAACGATGATTTATTCAAGAGGGTTTGCCAAAGGGTCCGTAACAAAAATGAGGCCAGGGTTGTCCGCGATCTCTCTTCTCTCCTCGTTCCCTCCGCCGAAATTCTTTACCTTCGCGGAGCTACAAACCTCGAACATCTGATCGAAATCGTCGATGAAAGCTGGATCAAATCCATCCCCCTCGTCAAAGATCCTCGCCCGCAGTCTGACTTTGCTGTAGAACTTAAATCATCTGCGTTCACCTCTGACCAACTTAAGAAATTGCAACCCTCTGTTGGTGATTGGCAGACTACATCTCGTCTGATGGCGACAGATGAGATGTATTTCCCATTCCTGACGTCGAAGGTGAAATGCGGTAACGAGGCTCTCAACATCGCGGATCGGCAAAACGCTCATAGCGCTGCCGTTGCAGCAAACGCTGTCGTCGAGTTGTATAGATTGGTGTCGCGTCAAGACGAGCTCAACCAGAAAATTCTGACCTTCTCAATTTCGCACGACAATGAGGTCGTAAGAATGTACGGGCATTACGCTTTAATTAACGGAAAGGATACATCATTTTACCGTCATTCTATAAAAAAATTTGATTTCATCAGCGATAACGACGAAGAGAAGTGAACTTCATACACGTTTACAAGGAATGTCTACGACAAGTTTTATTCAATTCATCACGAAAGAATCTGTTCCGTCGTTGATCAGCTGCTCAATTCAGAAGACTTCGCTGTTGAGTTCTTCTCTCAGCAATCAAACCTTGAGTCCTTCGAACAGAACAGCAGCCAATTGACCACCTCGTACTCACAACAGACGAAGCCCGAACTTTCCTCGTCTCAGACCTCTGAACCTGTGTTCAAGAAACCAAAGAGAAGAGGCAAGAAGTAATTGCATTATTGGGAAAATGGGGGAGTGTATCTTCACAAGTCTTCAATCTTGCTCTTGAGGCGGCCTTGACCATAAAGTTAGAGATGAAGGGTTTTACAATCGACGTTTTCAAGGTAATTATAGCATAATTCCTAGATATCTACAACCACGCCAAGACTTCTTTCAACCTCCCCGTTGCAAGCCTATCATATAGCCCAGTCACATCATCATCGGAAATTTCATGCCTTCCAACCCTCCTCGCAGTAGTGACTTGTTCTGGGCTGCAGTCAAGGTACGTCTGCCAGCAAGGGCGCGATATTCATTGTGTTCCGTCTCATTAAGAAACCTGAAGCCGACTTGGCCTTTATCAGGCCGATTGGCTTTTCGCATCCTCTGAGTTTCCCGTGGCTTAAGACCGTGAAAATCTGCAGGACGTCTGTGGTACTTGTGGTCGTGTATCCCCTGTCATCCTTAGTAATGGTCTGACCGTAGTAGATCACGCGTACTCACAATTTCTCTTTCGGGAGGTGGCCAGTTCGATTCTTCCGTTGATTTATATGTATGATATTTGTCGTCATGCTGAACGACTACGTATATTTTCGAGTTGATCATCCGCGCTAACTCGTTCGCTTTCTTGAATAGATTTGTCCTCCGCTTGCGAAGCTTTTCTCGAAGAAGTCGTTCACTTTTCACTATCGCCATGCTTGCTGAATACTATTCCGCTTTCTGGTGAGGAAGTCGATAATCTCGTGCAATGTCTCTAGGATGGTTTGATATGAAATAATCAAGGACTATTGTCAAGCACTTCGGAATTGGCTGCATTATTAGAAGGTGAAGCAGATGGCGACATTCAGAATTGACAACATTCACAGCTTGAGACATTCACAACTGAAGGCATCCGGAATTGGCAACATTCACAACTAGCGACATTCAGAAATGGCGGTATCCAGAATTGACGGCACTCATGATTAGTACATGAGAACTGAAAGCTTCGATATATATTTTAGCAAGTCCCACTCATAATAGCAATGGTGTCAGAGTTGTCGATTGAGATAATAGTGAAGCTGACTCAAGAAACATATGCCTTATTATCATTTTTCGACCAAGACCTTACAACGAACGCCCTCCCCAGCCTTTCAAAAGTCCGTTAAGCAGATGGCTGCGCCGCAAATTCCCACACCTTTTCGACTGTTACGACATGCTTCCCGATAAGCCGTCTCAACCATCGCCACTCGATGTCGCTCCTACGGATGTGCCTACTCGGGGAAGTGGGGAATCAATTTTCCCTATGGCTCCCCAAGCAAACGGAAGCGCTCCTTCATACACTTCAGAGAGATCGTTTCATAAGTCAAATTAGCATTCGATTGGACTGGGTTCTTGATCGGTCGTTTGTTTGTCACGGTATGGGCATGGGGGTTCGGGTTAGGATTTTTGGACGGCTGAGGCATAGGGCTGTACTGTTAGAGATCATTTTTGTCTACGCACACGTCTATAGCAATGGAATCAGTTCATGTCTTATTGTTTGTCCTGAGACGCCCTAATAGTATCTTATATTTTAACCCGTTCTGTGAAATCAACGAATATATTGAACAAAGGAGGGGCAGGAGAGGTGGAGGTGGAAATCTATTACAATGTTTAAGGACTTGAAAAAGAGAAAGTGAGAGAAGATTATCAGGGCGTACATGAAAGCGAAAGCAACACCATCGAGCATCCAGTTCTGGCTTCTTCGAGAGCACGATCGAAGTCTGCCAGGGCACCTGCACGGAGCTTGGTGGCTTTCTCCAAGAATCTCATCTCAGCCGCTCGAGTGTCTTTGTGATATGCTAGCTCCTGTAGCAAGAAACCGTTTGTCTTGGTGAGCTCCATCACTCGTTCTGATGGTGTCATTGGTTGATGTTTCTTAGATATTCTGAGTCGGTGAGGCAGCTCCTCATAAGACGACGTTGTCCCCCCGTGCCTTGCAATCCGATCATCTAAAGCACCAATATTGCCTGCTCTGCTGAATCCAAGACCTTGACGAAAGATTGGATGGATCATCGTTTGCCGTTGAGTCCTGATGCCTTGAAAGGCCACATGGCGGTCAGCAGTTTTCCTGCTCCTTGCGGTTCGGGGTGCCTCTGGACTCCATTCACGTTGATGGTCACGGCCGGTCGGAGGACTTGCGTCGCTGTCTGGTGAGTCGCTCATGGCGGTATGGGGTTTCGACATATCTGGTGAAAGCATGATGTCTATAGTCTCTGACGAAGCGTTCATGACAGGGCACTGGGGTCGCTCTGGAAGATGTGGAACGGCTGTCGTTTCTTCGCGGAGGGAACGAAGGAAAGCAGTTGTCAAAGAGGGTGCAGCGTACATTTAACAATGCGGCTCAGTTTTGGATGCTTAAGAGCATCCGCTTGTGGATCCCGAACGAAAAGCCTGTAGTGGATGCTCGAAAGAGCTACAAGACAGCTTTCGCCATGTGACGGAGGCTGATCAGTATCCACCGATCATGTCTAACCAAACATCGGATCGATCACGATCGAACACATTGAGCCGGCGACAAGCATTCTGGACCCCACTTCAGCAGTCCTAAAGGAGCTAGAGAAATGGAGAGACGAATTGGGTATCAAACACTCCTTGGCTGCAACGCAACGCCATCCCTTGCCTCAACTATTGACGGTGAGTTTTCCAAGGCGCCCTTCAATGGATTGTACTGACATCATCACGCGAGCATCCGATGAAAAGGTTTGTTCGTACAATGAGTCGGGATAGAATATCTGACCCATTGAGGTATCGCATGGGCCTTGAACGTCGGGCATATCTATGTTAACGTTTACTTCCTGTTCCCGCACTGTTCAATCCAATTAGAGCTCCTTAAAAGTGCGGGAGAGTAGGCGCAGTCGCTCATTTGATTGTACATTTTGTCAGCATTGGTGTACTTGTGCTCTTCAAAAGAGCTCTGCGCATTCGTATGGCAACATGCGTCTGCAATGCCATTGCAATAGTTCTTCAATTTGTATTCTACCCTCCTGAGCATCAGGAAGTCCTAAAGAGGATTAACATCCAGTTAAGCAATCACTTCTGTCGTTGATTCAAATGTGTTGCTGGGAACGAAGTCACGTGATCTTCAGGCTGCCGCAACCATGTCACCTTCAATTTGGAATCAAAATAGTCAGTCATTCTGATTATACGATTATTGGGGGATGATATTTCGGAGCTTCAGCTGCGTTCGCGTTGAAGTTATCAACAAGATTATACTTATGCCGTATCTGGACAAAGTCCATGTTGCCTTTACCGAGCAAGCGACGAGAATGTGGGATGGAAGTAGTTACTTATCTTTTTTTACCGGATGTAGTGGGTTAAAGTGATCAATGAGAACAATTATAGGGGTGTGATGAAGGGGCGCAAGGATCGACTGATATCAACCCAAGAGCTGCTCCAGACGGCAGAATCACATGAAAGCTTAATAATGGGGAGGAACTATGGCTTTATAAGGATATTGGTTACATCCATTCAGCATTAGCTGTTGAAGCGGTAGCCGAAGTAACCATCAAAATTTGGCGTGTTAAGGGGAAACAAAAGACGTCACAAAGCTCATCATCAACGAAGGGGTTTGCATAGGATTTGAAGCAGATCATCGCAGGTTCATCGCTGGGAAGACCATCATAGCCGCAGGTCCATGTACTCCTGGTCTACTCAAAAGCTCGAAGATTGAGTTTTCTAACGATTTCTTTACTATCGCCGGCGTGAGATACCGATTATATAACCCCAACTTCACCCTTACCCTTGCGTGATTAAGAACTCATGTTGTCCTCAACGATCTAGGATGTGAAGAGCCTCACCAACCACGTGTAAGCTCCCCGTTATCAAAACATGCGTAGCATTCTCTTGCCCCCCAATCTCTTTCGCAAGCTTCAAAGCACTCTCGATACTTGGCACTTTCTGTATCTTAGATCGCGGATAGGCCTGAGATTATCGGAACTCGGGTTGCTCAGCAAGGACGCGAAAGGATAATCCCACAGCAAGGATGGGAAAGAACAACTCTGAAGCACTCATAACGGAGAGCTTGAAGCATTTGATCATCTCTAACAGATTGATTCAATAGTCTTGACGTTCTCCCCTCGAAAAAGACTGTTTGAAAGGACGATCTTGCTAGATTAGAACGCCACGAATATCTTCAATTAAGCATATAGCGTTCGTTATGTAAGCTGTCTTCTGAGCTATTCCAGAAATGTCATAGTGTCGGCTTGAGCCAATGACCCCTCTACGCAGCAGGCCAGAGTGATGAGTTATCGGATTGCCCACTTGCGTTCCTGATGACGGATGAAGCAACGGTATTTTCCAGCCATGAACTACATGGTAGGTTAAATGGATCTTGATCATTGCTCATGTTTCTGACTTGAGAACAGGCCGCTTTAAGACTCCTTGACTCTCGACGTCGAGAACCCAGGCTCGCGACCGAAACTCTGCAGCGCCTGAGATGGTGGCTTTATCGTCGATACCGAGCATTGGTGGCGAACCTAGTGTTCGGGGCAGACCTAGTTTGTTCGGGATGCTGAGATGACTGGAGCAGCTTGGTCATACAGTACCAATGAACTCCCATTATGTCACTCGGACGTGGCTAACTCTGATCAAAAGACTGCTGACATCAATCGCCTCAATATCATACACATAGCGGGGACCAAGGGAAAAGGCGGCACTTGTGCATATATCGAGTGTCTCTTGAGAGCACACGGCCGAAGGACTGACTTCCCGGCGAAGACTGGGCTTTACACTTCATCGCACCTCATCAACCCCGAAGAGAGAATTCGGATAGACTTTCGACCCTTGAACAAGGAGGTTTTCGCAAGATACGTCTCAGAGATCCATGAAGCTTTGCAATCCTCTGCGGGAAATACCCAGGACGCCCCTCGATACCTTCAATTCCTTGCGCTAGCATTCTTTCACGCGTTCATTAAAGAGAGGATTGACGTGGCAATATATGAAACCCATCAAGGTGGTGAATATGACGCAACGAACGTTATACCGAAGCCTATCGTGACGGCGATCACGCCCATCGATGAAGACCATATGCATCAACTTGGCTCATCTCTCGAGAATGTCGTCTGACACAAGGCAGAAATCTTCAAAGCCGGCGCCCCTGCATTCTCAGCCCCTCAGCAGAATGCAGTAGCTACGATGCTTCAGAAACGAGCAGCTGATAAAGGAGTTACGCTAGAATTCGTCGAGGTCTGCTCAGATCTTTCGACTGACGCTTCACAGCTAAAGCCGGAGGTTCAGCTGCTAAATTTCTCTTTGGCTCGGACTGTTAGTAACAGTTTCTTACGGCAAAGAGCGCCACAGAGCAATGCTATGCTCTCGTCACTCGATATAATTCAAGGATTACAAGCATTCTCTTGGTCAGGACGGTTTCAGTCAATTTCGGATGACAATCTCGCATGGTTTCTCGATGGGGCACATAACAAACTCAGTCTCGGAATATGTGCGCGATGATTTGCTCAAACGAGTTCTAATATGGAGCGGAATATGACCGGCTCGCTTATATCTAATAACATGCTAATGCCGAACAGCTCTGTCTGTCAAGTCCTTATTTTTGACCACTATTCCAGCCATCGAGATCAGGTCGCTCTCTTAGAATCCCTAGTTGACTCTCTCCTGCAGCACCACATATCGATACAGCACGTTATTTTCACAACATGTCAATACACACGAAGCGCAAGCAATGGTCCGTGAATCTCGCTATCAACGAAGACAAGACTAATTCGGTTCCAGATTCGCAATTCTTTCTTCTTGACAAGTACATGAAGTCTTGGGCGCGGGCCAAAGAGTTCCAAATCCCGTGAAGAAATATGAGCGACATTGATAAAACTTTCCTGCCAGCCCATTGAGTTTCCGTGCCTCCTCTAGCTCTCCAAGACTGTGCATTACAACGCTCTTAGACCAGTAAATGATTGCCTCGGCGTAGCCGGCATCCCATTGACAGTGGCTTGCAGCGTCTAAGGCGATGTCGTAGCAGTCGCGGGCCCCATGCATGTCATCTTTGATATGTGCAATCAAAGCCAGCCCCAAGAGCGCAGAGAACCGATTGGTCTTACCAGCTCTACTAAGGGCACTGGCATTCTCATAAGATTGAGCAAGCACTTGAAAGAGCTCGTGCGCCTTGTCGAACCCTTGTCGAACCCTTGTCGAATATCTCTCTGTAGAGATGCATAGCCGGAAGCGGTCGGTTGAGTGAAGATGACCCACATACCTTGCATCAGGTAGGCATACGCCAAAGCAAGCCTCAATCGTTTCGCGCTCCCGCTTTCTCGGGACTGATAGACGGTGAGATCATTTAATTGTGTCGATGCGTACTCTATACCTAACACAGTCTCACCTAATTCACAACATACTGCAGTCAGGTGAGCCATGGCCTTGCACATCATGGATGCCTCGGGTCGTCCGGCATGCAGTATTCGCTCGAGACATCTCCTCGCCTCCTTGAAATGACCGGAGAAATGGTGAATTTTGCCACGGAGGACGTCCATTTCGCAGATCTGAATCGTTTCTAGAGTCGATACATTTCCTGGGTGCCAGGGCATGTATCCGTCAAGCTCATCAAGTGCAGCTTGGAGCTGCTGACGCCCAAAGAAGACGTCGGCATTGAATAGCACAAATTCTCCGTAATAGCCGTTCGATCTTTGATCAGCACGAGGAAATTCCAGACGCTCCGCTTTCGACCCCCATCTGCACGACGATATACGGGAGAGGATCCTCTTTCGTAGTTCAACTCTCTCTCGTAATTGAACGCCCACCGGAAAGCGTGTCCCAATGCTCTCAGCTGTCGCTATAACGGTACTCTTCCAGTCTAGCGTTGAATAATATGAAGCTGATAAGCAAACTTCGATGACGTATGCTGCTGGCAATGCCTTTTGAACATCAATTTCCTTCAGAAATGGCAGGACGTGTTTGAGTAGAGGCAATATTGACGTCGCAATAGAGAAGGAGTATAAAGGCTCCAAACGTCGGTTCATAGGGAAGGCATAGAGGACGACCTTCACCGCTTCAGTCTTCCATCGCATGTGATCCTTATCGTGGGTTATTCGCGTCAGCAACTGCGGGTCTACTGAAATGTACCTGGTTTTAATTGTCGATTGGTCCAAATGAATAGCCTTAAGCTGGTGAAGATCGCAAACTGCTTTTTCACACATCTTCTTGTTCTGGACCACCTCTACAGTGTTGACGTTTTGAAGAGCAACTTCTCCGTTCTCGCCCCAAGTCAACAAAGGCCCTCGGGCTCGTTCTAGGAGACGCTCCGGTATCTTGGATTGGCCGAAGAAAGATAGAAGTGTTGCCAGAGCTTGTGAAGCAGGATCGATGGTGTAAGATTGATAGGCAGGTGCGGTTATTGCCACTGAGTCTTGACTGGAAGTGCCTGCCTGGTCGACCACGCCACTGAAGATAGATGCACTTAGGCGCCCGGAAAGGGCTGGACTGTAATAGGTAGACGTAGTTGAAGACGTAGAATGATTCTGTGCAGCAGGATCGACCATGCATGTTCGCTTACTCACAACCTTGCGTGGTAGAGCCAAATTGCCGTTTGTATCGTCATTGTTGGTCGCATCCGACACGGGCGTGAGGATTCCGCTGTTGAAGCCCGGCTCGGGCGGGCTCACCACGTCGACTTCGCCAATGTGATAAGAGGTGAGCAGGGTTGCTCCTGCTTGCTCCATCTCTCGATATTTGTCGCCGACGTTCGACGGAATGCTCTCGTCGTGAGAGATCAACTCAGGATTGGTCCACGCGATGGAGCGACCCGCATTGTCACTTTCACCGCGCTTGCGCTTTCCAGAGGCTCGTTCAAGTAGGAAGGTCGCATCAGGACCTGTACAAGTCAGTCAATGTCATCAAGTAATAGAGAGATCCGCACTTGTTTTACAGAGGCCAAGGTCGTTTGCCTTCTCTTCTAGGGCACGACTTGAGAGCGAATCATAGTATCGCGCCATACGTTTCACAAGGATTGCACTCTGAAATGAGTTCAACCTTTCCACTGTGCGTCTTGCCACGCCGCATATGAGGAGTAAAGCATATGCAGGGCCAGCCACTCTTGAAATCAGCCATAAAAGCTGTTCGTACATCGCACCACCCTTGCGAGTCTCGCGAGTTTGAGAAGAGTCGATGTGGCCACTTCTGAGCGCTTCTAGGAATGTACCTGCTTCCTCCAAAGACGCTCTGTCCTTGTTGCTCAGCGCTCCTATGTTTTTGATCGTCCGAGCTTTTTCCTGGAGTCTTGCATAGCAATCTTCGAGTTTGGTGTCCACTCGTGGGTTCTGCCGAGCTGCAAGTTCTGCTTCCAGTGAATGCAGTGCGCCACGGCACTCGATGATAAGCTGCTCTAGCTCGGCATCTTTAACATCCTCAAAGGTGTCTGTCCATGTGAATATCAATTTCTTGGGGGTGGAGACTGCGATGTGAGCAGGGCACATGGCGAGGCTGACCAATAGTCAGCAAGGCCAGGACAAGCGCGATGCAGGGCGTAAAAGCAACTTAAGATGACATACGCCAATTTCAAGTCGGGAACTGTATTCCACAAAAGGTCTCTTTCTGACTCCCTCTCAAAGAATTGAGTTCGTATTCGCCCTTGACTTCATCTCACGGCGACCCCCAAACTGTTGGACGTGGATGTGTTATATCCAGTGTCAATTCCTGATGTCAGCCGCTGAGTAATCCAGAGGCCGTCTGAGAAAGGACGGTGAGCGAATAGATTCTTAATACAGTCTTTTCTCGTGCCCAAGCTGCAGACCGACGACGTTGACTTGCTGATAGCTGGTGACGAGGGGTGATTGCCTAATATGAGGGTAGTATGTGGCTGGTGATGACTAGTGGTGGCTAATGGTGGCTAGTGGTGGAGACTAGTGCAATCTGAGTGAGTGGTTGTGTTATTGCGGCGATGACTTTGGACCTGCATTATGCAAAACATATTAAGGCTCTATGCCATCCGGTCTGTCTAGCAATACTTAATTACATGGTGTGCAAGCTCGTATCTAACACGATACCCTGTCTTGGAAGTGCATAGCTACGGGGTGTCGATGCCCGTGGAATATCATACATGACTGGACTTCACGGAGCTCGCCACCAGGACCTTGATCACTCTGCCATTGAATGATTCTACGACTTATCGGAGAAGCCAGAAGATGGTGTCAGCAGGCCTCCTATCCTTGGGTCGCCGCCTGATTTAACCAAGCTGTAAAAATGGTCTCGTTCTTCGCGATAAAATTCACAAATCTTAGTCAAGTCGCGAACCCTTTGTTCTAGTTCGGCAACAGTGTGCGCGTTCTCAAGTTCCTTCTCCTTTCGGCGCTGCCGGAATCTTGCTGAAGCGCCTGCGTTGCGCTTTCGTTTCTCGTCGCTCGATCTCGAACCAGACTCCAGGTCGACAGGTATCTGTATGAGGCCGTCGGGAGTCTGAAAGGAGTAGCTGCTCTGCGCCCGAGAGCCTACGGCGTCATGAGATGACAAGGCTAGCGGTTCGACCGGTGTTGGAAATGACGCCGAATGAGTTGATGCTTGATAGGTCATTGAGGATTGCTGGGGTGCTGCTGTGCCATAATGAGGGGCAATTGAGAGGTGACTATTGTGATTGGAAGAAGATTGCGAGGTATGCCGACTTGCATCCTGTGAGTGTACTGATTGCAAGGCCTCCATGCTGGACATCCTTGGCTTGGGTGAAGAGGTGGAAAGAGGAGGCAACGGGAAGGGTCCGGGCTCCATTGTGTCGACCTCTCTTACGATAGATGGATATTGCTGCGGTTTGGCGGTCTCTTGAGGACACGATTTTTGGCTGGACCCATGGATCAATATTCCAGTCTGGGCTTGTCTAGGAAGTGAGTCCGTCCAATCCACCTGAGACGATTCAAAACAGGGTGAGCGGCAAGGACGATACAGATCGCTCCCTCGTTGAGAGGCTCCACCGGGCGTGGTCGATTGAATTGGATTGAGAATATTGTGAATATTCGAGGAGGAACACGATTTTGCTGTAGACCTCACGTCCACAGCGCTTGAGGGCTTGAAGGACGTCATGCCGAAAAGTGGGAGAACCTGGAGCGCCGAAGCTTTCTAGGATTTCAACCAGAAACATTCTGTGGCCATTGCGCTCCTCGCTCAACAGGCATGAATGATGAGAAGATTGATGACCGTCAAAGCATTGTTGTGAGGGGAGAAGAGAGAAGTCCGGAAGGTACAAAGACAGGGAGTGCGATTTTGTTGGGATCGTAACGTAGTAGGTGATCATCACCTACTGAATCCTCTGTCTTATTTCATCAACGCCAAACTCCTTTACCGTCCGCGCTGATCGTCGTGGAATCATTTTGAGTGTAAAGATGGTTCACTTTGTTAGAATGATATCATAATCAAGGGGAGATCAGGTTCATGCACGTTCATGAGGCCATCACACATACGGGCCAACCAGGATTCCGTCCGCAAAGTATGGTAACGTGGAGCTGTTGATAATACCCGAGAGCGTGTTGAAAAAGTTCCCAAAATGTGGTAGTGCCAAGACAAGTCGCAAACCGTTCGACAGATGGCAAACCGTTTGACATACGGAAAACGGCTAAGCGCGGGAAATCAGCCCCTAGTCCCAACGGGAAGGGCTTAGCCCGGTCCGCGTGAAAGCTGTATTCCTTCATGGCTGAAAATGGCGCGGCATATCACACCTTGCCCCTCTCCAAACAGGATGGGGTGGGGCTACCAGGCGAGGTGGAGCTTACACCCCTATCTGGAGATTCAGTTCTTGGAGTACGATATCGCGCGCAGGGGGACACACTCGGTCCGGAGGTTGCATGCCTCTGGATCACGCTATTAAGAGTACGTGTATGTTTTGCTTAAAACCCCCTCCTGCTGTTCTCGTTGCCTTCTCTCACGTCTGACTTGTCTAAACCGTCTTACACTTACTATGGTTGTGATGGCGAATGCAGCGTCATATTTGCCGGAGACCAATTCCGCCTGGTCAGCTTTCAAGGACATCCAGATCAGCGAGGAGATTGAGACTACTTGCAGCTCACTGGGAACGGGTGCACAGGTGATTTGCCCTAGGTTCTTAGCTTTGAAAACCCTTGCTAACATCTTGCAACCTTTCGTAGACACCAGAAACGCTTCCGCGTCAGTCCAGAGAATCACGTCCCGACTTCAGCGACGGGCCATGGACTCTTGTTCGCTTCTTCACAGATAGAATTCTGCCAGAGGGTTTCGACTTAGATCGCTTCCTTTCGGACTCGGGCATCATGATCAATACGGTCCCCCACATTGTGGAACATAAGCATGCTGGGTCTTATGAACTCGTTGTTGCAACACCATGTCTCGACGTGCTCTCAGAGAAATTTCAGGATTTCAAAATAGTTGTCGATTATAATCCGTTTGAGCCAGCTGAGGAGGACATACGTATCCACGGGATCTGGGAGGCCAAGAAAAGAGCTCGAATCAACACACTCAACAACGCTGCGGAAGTGACCCGCAACGGATGGGGACATGGACCGGCAGAATGTTATCGAAGAGCTATCGGAAAGGCTGGCCTCGGGACAGAGCTTGAGAGAGCAATCCTGAATTGGGACATTCAAGTGAGCTATCCACACATCCACCTTCCGACATACCTGCTGATAACGCCTAGCATTCCGACCCTCGGATCCTTAAGCAATTCACGGAAAACCTCATGTACTTTGGTGTGGGATGTTGTGACCGATATAATACCCCTTCCGACGTCCTCGAGCGGGACCAGAACGACTGGCTCAAACTTTTTCCGAACGGTCACACAGACTTCTCCAGGCTATTGATGGCGGCAGACTTCCCCATCAGAATCCAAGAAGGATTGGAGCAGCAGATGATTTCATTATTCCGGAGCTTTCTTGAACTCTCCGATGGTAAGGTGGATTGTCGACAGCACGATTTCGGAATGGATTATACGACAAGCCAAAACGCGTCCCTCTGCGCTAGTTTTCTGGGCATCTCCTGTTCACGTCAATTTGGACGTTTCGACCCGGAAGAAATGCAGGCCGCGCTTTCCAAGTCGAAACTTTTCGCGGAACAATCAAAGCCAGACATACCAAATACACTCGACTGGGGCCTTCATATAATGGCATATGTGCCTGTCGGTTTTCCTGACAACTACCTGGTACAGTGCTATCAAAGCTGAGGGTGGCGCACGCTAATAATGGCCCAGAATCTTCCGTCGCAATTGCTGTGCGGTTTCAGTGCACGACAAGTCGATCAGATTCGTTTCCACTTGTAAATCACCATCCTACGCATAGTGAAGAAACAATGCTGACAGAAGATAGTGAGCACACCTACCGCCAACTTCCATCCCTTCGGAAAGAAGAGAACAATATATTCGTGCTTCTTACTTGGAGCTCTACGTATCATGGTCAGACCCTCGAAGTGCTGAGCGATTGGATAAAATCGGAAGAGAGCTTGAATCTGTATCAAAGGCTGATTGAAGGCCTTTGGCTCGAACAAACACCCGAAGCGTTTGCGCTGACCCTAGCTGCTTTGTTGTGCCGCGAGCGACTGCTTCCATACACTGTAGACGATACCGTTCAGCCCATTGGGGGCAGCTATTTGGCGGACTTTGATGCTATTTTAAATGGTCAAGATATCAGCAACAGACGGACGGTCTTTGAACAAATGACCTTGTCACTCCTGCGCGTGCTATACACTCTCAATACCAGCGAAGAAACAATTCGACTTCTTGCAGAGGTCCTTGACAAAGAAGCTTCACTACTGGAACCGCTAGATGGTATTGCAGACCAGTATTGCGCCAGAAAAGTTCATCGACATAACCACAACAAAGCTTTCGAGGAAGCCAGAGAAGGTCTCTTGAAATGCGTTGAGGCAATGTTGAAGAGGGACAGGAATGCTGATGCCGAATGGACGGTGATACCGAGATTACCTCTGCAGCTGGTCAGCGCAGTATAAATGACTGGGAATTTCCTTGTACAAGTAGATATTTGTGTCATTGGCGGAGAGGCAACTATTTAATCACCCAAAGCCATCCCCGCCACCGTCCTCACTGCTATCATTCCCACTCTCGGTATCGGTATCCTCATCATCTCGTTTACCAAGTTCGATCTTCATGTCTTTCCCGTATTCTTCTTGTTTCAGGAGTTCCTCAATGTGGGAATGCACAATCGTTTTAAAGACATTTCGATAAGTGTCAGGCTTTTCTCTCCCTCCTGCCTCCTGCATCACTTTGGACCAGTCAATCTGGTCGAGAATCGATTCCCATGCTTTCATCAGTTCTACCGGAGGAATGACGCGGTACTGACTGGCAGGAGGATACCAAGACTCGAGTGAAGGAAAATTGGCCAGATAAGGTGGCGTGCTCAGAATTCCTCCTTCTCCAGCAATCTTGCGTTTCTTTGCCTCTCCTTCCCGCGGAGAATCATCTTGTTCGCTGAACGAGACAGATCGCTTACCCCCCTTGCTCGGCAGGGGGTAGGGAGTGCGCGGCAGGCCCGCCTCACGGTGTTTAGTTAATTGCTGCAGTGGTTTGAGCTTCGGAGGTTGCAGAGACAACATACTAGGCCTTCGCTTTGAGCCTGCAACGCTCGATTGTTCCATTTTGTTCAAGGTTGAGGGAAGATTCGGAAGGAGGTGTGGTGTTTCCACCTTCGATCGATAAATTATTTTCCATTGTTGTCGTCCGACGAATTCTCTTAAGTCCCTATATTCATCCAGTTCTGGCTCCCCTCCTCGTCCTGTCAGAAATGGATGCTTGAGAGGGAGCCAAAAGTGAATGGTGGCTTAGTGGAACGAGTCCCGCTGCCTGTCACGACCACATCTCGGTCGCGTTTGATTTAGAAACGTGAGCCATGTTTTGAGGATCTAAATGGCACGTGATCAAAGACACGTGGATTGTGGAGTTTCGGTCCGCGCCGACATTAGAACAGCAATCGGCCTTGTACTTGAGAAGGGCTTTGCGAATGAACGTCTGGGCTATGCACTGCTAAGCCTCTCTTATTTGAGACCGACCAGGGAGAGGTAGTAGTGGATCTAGTAGAACATCCATAGCTGAGAAGACATGGATATGAAACGGATGTTGGAGCCTGAAGAAGATGCTGAAGCTCGAGCCAAAAGTAGATGCTCGAGCCAAAAGTAGATGCTCGAGCCAGAAGTGGATGCTCGTGCCAGGATTGGATGCCATGCGAGAACAAGGATTGAGAAATCTGCCAAAAGGCAACGATTACCAAGGAACAGATTGGTTCAGACGTCTGTATTCCACGACTTGCTTCTACAAGTCCGATATGGTACAATCCACTAGCACGTCGCAATTGCATCCACCATGCCAAGGTAACTCACTGCGCCCAAATTTTGGGCTCAACGCAAGTAGAGGACCGAGACCCGCGACAGAACACAGAAAGACGAACCGTCCCCGAAGAAAATGGCAGGCTGCTCAGGATGAGGAAATTCAAAAAGGGAAGGAGCTTCGCGTCCAAAATTGGGCGAAGCGGCGCGAACGTCTCAACGAACTGTTCGCCTTGAACCCGGAAGTCTTGAAAGCATTAGACATCAAAGAATGCATGCTGGAGGTGCAGGAAATGTTGTTGGGAAAGCTCGCTGCCGAAGAGAATCGCCTGAAGGGACTAGCAGAGGACTCAGACCCGCCGATCGCAAACTTCGACGAACGAGTTCAAGAGGTAGAAGAAGTGATACGATTCATGCAGTATTGAGTGCCTTGATCAGAGTTCGAACTCGGAGAATGTGAAATGAGGAGACCAGGGTTTTAGATGTGGCGATAATCGTCCCGAATGAATGGTTCAAATATTGGCGCAAGGCGTTGCGAGACCGTGAGAACTGCGTCGTCTCAGTCGGACGAGTCATCCGAATCTGATGTTTGAATCGCTCAACGTGTTGTCGCATCTAGATAGCAATCACAGAGTCATTTCTTGGGTTCATGCTATACATAGACTTGTCGACGCATATACGATTGATTGAACAAAAGTGTGTGTTGACAGCAGCAATATCAGTTGAAAATTGAATCACGGCAAAGAACGTGAAGGCATATAAACGAGGTTTATAGAATTTGTTTCTTTCGTGCCTGATCTTTCGTGAAGATGTCATCGTTGACAACTCTCTTTCTAGTGTTATTCTTGAATGATCTGACGTTATCGCTCAATTGGGAAGCAGATGCGACGAGCTGCTGAGATATACAAATTCTTCCTGCTGGAAATAGAAGAATGACGTGCGTGTCATTTGTCATAGCAGCTTCAAAGCATTTCGAGAGGTGCAATGATCAAAGATCCGTGTCGAATAGATATCGTTTCTCTCTTGCGTGTTTTTCTGCCGTGAGCTTCATCGAAGTGAAAAGAGATGGATCGAAAAAGTATTCTTTCATTGTAATTCAATCGTGTCCGTCACGAAAGATGAATTTGAACCGTTCTTGAAGAGTTTCGTCCTCTTCTGTAGCTTTCATGAGCGCTGAAGCAATTGGCCGAAGAGAGGTTTTCTCAAATGGGGCCCTTTCTTCGAGCGGGCTCTCTTCGGGCGAGATCTCGTCTGAATAAAAACTTGATGAAATTATAGAAGACACCATCGAACCCTGTTCTCTCTCGCCGTCATACGTTACCAGCTCTTCGACGTCGTTCATCGATTGAGGTTCTTGATTTCTCTGAATAATCTGTGAACAAGGCGAACTTTCAAACAGATGGCTCGTGTCTCCCAGCTGCTTCGCATAATCTTGTCATTCGCTGATGTCTCGATTCTCTCGCGTTTCCTTCGCGTTTGATTGCTCTTGAGATGCGTATATTTGATCTATGCCTTCTCGCGAGAAGTCTCGTTCTTGCTCTTGATTGCCGTTTTCTCTTTTCTGATCATTCAATTCAGGTTCCGAATAGAATATTCGTCTGTCAAAGTAAGTCAGATAAACGAACCTTCTCACGAAAACGAGTTGAATACTGCTTTCTTGACTTTTGTCTGTGTTATGCATGTTATCGAGAAAAAGAAAGTTCTTACTCTGCTCATACATCAGGTCGAAGAAACATGCACATCTTCTCTTCTGGCACTCTTCAGGTTCATCGACGACGTATGCAGACTTGAATTGCTCGGACGAGGACTGTTCGTCTGCATGACTGAAGTATTTCGCCTTCAAATCGCTGATCTTCTTCGACTTGAACTCTAGCCGCTTCGCCAAGTCGATCAGTTCATACAGTACGAATCTATTGAGATTCTTCGTCGTCCGGATCTTTCTCTCACTGAGTTTGAGCTTCAACTTCGTGAAGCCTGATGACAACTCACGAAGGTGTCGCATGATGTAGAGAAACACTTGTCGATAGTGTAGAGCCACGCGGTTTTGAGTAGTGCTGAATCTGAAAGTGAAGGTCGATTTCGCTTTCTGAATAATGCATTTGCCTCTCTTCTGATTCATTTCGAAGAAGCTTCGCGCCATCGCCGTATACAGAGTTTCCCTAGAAGACATCTTTACCAATCTCTTCGCTCAATGAGCGCAGGCTTGAATGTACTTGAAGTCTTCGAAGAAAGTTCAAAGAGTGAGAATGAGACTCTTCCACGTCTGTAGCTTCGCTCAGATCTTCATGCGACGGTTCAAGTTGAACGCGCTGAATATCTTTTCTTTTCTCAGTTGACGATATAAAGTCATGCTATCAGATGTCGACGTGCTCGATGCTTTAAGTTCTAGCGTCTTCATCGTAATGTAGTTCATCTTCTGCATATCGTGCTTGTCGTGTTGAATCAAGCCGATTCAGAATCTTCTTGTTAGGGGCCAGCATAGAGCGAGTCATATGGGTGTAATGTAACGAGTATATAAATGCTAAGGAAGGAAAGTATCTAGAAGGGAAGAGCCGGCTATCTATATGACTCAGGAGAACATAAGCTAACCCTGAATAGGGTTGGCCTCGGAACAACCCTATAGCCTAGCGGCGAGCGGCCGGCGATAGTCATCAACATAGCCACCAACATAGCTACCAACATAGGTGCGTAGCTAGGATCGTAACACTTCTGACATGATCAAGGCAATGAAACATCTTCTGCAGCTTGATAATCTAGTAAGCTCACAATACATAAGACGAACTGATCTACCTCATCACATTTCGAATCGATCATGGCCTTCGTCACGTCGAATCGCATTTCGTTCGGTCACAGACCTGGAAAAGGCAACAGAGCATCGAAAGCCGCTGCGTAATCTTCTCTTCGAAGCAGCCTCCTCAACTTCTGTTGCTTGTTCTTCGTCAGACATGCTCATCATCGAGCCGCTGCAAGCGGGTTGAGGCAATGTTGACGGATCTTGCGATATGCTTCACCATCGATAGATTTCTTCTCGTTGAATAGTTGCTCGATCAAGTAGATTCTCAGATCGTCGCTCAAATCTGGAGATGTGAGTGAGAGATGTTCTGCTCAGTCAAGAATCAGTCGATCATATCGGTCAGGTACAGATTCACGGTTCACCAAAGCTGGGGAGGGATCATCTCTCTCCCCGCTTGAACTCGACACCGATCGTGGAGACATTCAAGCCGAAATTTCGAGGAAAGCTGTAGTTCAGGCCGTTCGATCTGCGCGTTGTCGAGTAAAACGATAGAAGAAATCCCAGTGAAGTGAATGGCAAGGTCTAATTGTTCCCAGTCGATCACGATCGTCACGTGATGTCGGCTATCTTGCTGAAAGCAACCTTCTCCTTCGAAAATTGATACCAAATTCTTCACGTTGGATCTATCAGGCACGTCGGGTTCGCTCTTCGAGAAATTCAAATGCTCGAGCCTGATTCGTGCCGAGCCTTTATACTTCGTCTGCTTCTCTCGCTCCAGACTTTCTTCCTGAGCTTGCACTCGAGTACGTTGCATCACGAGAGCATCGTTTGATGGCCAGCATCACCACCTTCGTTCACAGGAGGGAAGCTTCAGCATTGAGAGATTATCAATAAGACTTTTTGACCAGGCCTGAGAAGGATCGAACTAGTCGGGAACTGGGGTAGCCAATGCCTCGTGAGAGATGGGCACATCGCCGCAACTGACGATTCAAGACGTCAGAAGTGAATGTCATCTTGATCAGCAAATGGCTCTCTGCTACTCTGTAAAAAGAACGATATGTTCTTCGATCTTTCATCGTCTCTCAAATAAGTTCTCTGCATCCTTCACTACGTACTTTCCCTCTTCGTGCTTTACGCATCTTCTGCTCATTCTTCGTTCGTTTTGATCACTAACGACATTCCGTCGCGCGATATCTAGAATGGCTTCTCACTCCGTCAAGCGGTATACACAACTTGATTTGAAAAATCCTCAAGCTCATTCACTCGCTTCGAATGATGTGCCATCAGTCAGTGGCAATCTCTCACCATCTAGAAACATTCAAGACTCGTCGAACACTCATGACGATATCGCTGTCAAATCAAAAAGAAATAGAACATACCTCGATAAAGAAGGCGATGAACGTATCGCTAGCTCTGCGAATCGAAAACGTTTAACTTCTACGAGGCCTGGCGTTGAACATAACACTGAAAGGGCGAAGTCATCTTCCCCGAGCAGTCTTCATCCTTTCAGTCAATCTGCTCCTGCCGATGAAACGTCTAGAAAAGACGACGCTACTGACAAGTTGAACGGAAAGACGTCTTTCAAGATAAAGGAAGAATCTCCTTGACGGACGTACGACGAAGGCTATGACCTCAGGGTCGATGAGCTTGTCATCGTGGCGAAGAAGAAACGTACGGGTTCTAAAATGGCAGAAAGTCGTTCAGCTTCGAAAGTGATCGCGATAAGAAAGCTCTTCGGCTCAAGCAGAAATGTCAATCTCTCTACGCTTCTTCGGGTCCAAGGGAAGTATTTCGTCAAATGCATCGAGGCTTACGAATTCGAAGTCGAACTTTACGTTGTTCTTGAACATGTGTCAATTTCCCTGGTTCAAGTCATCGCGGCACTCGTTCATCTGAAAGAGACTCACGTGACAGCAATAGTTGAACAGGTAAGATTTCAGCCTGTTTCACTCAAACGTCGGCATTGACGAGTTCAGATACTGAGCGGTATCAAGTTCCTCGAGTTCAAGAACCTGATTCACGACAATATCATCTGCTCATCTGTTCTCTTGAACGATGACGATGAGGTCAAAATCAGTATGCAGAAGCGCTGTACGATTATGTCGAAAGAAATCGAAAGAAGACATCCGAACGTGCAGACTGTCGAAGATGTTATGATACAATTGTTGAAAAGATGTAAGAGAGATGAAGCGAACGATCTACGTCGTTGATTCTTCATGACTGAAGAGTTCTCGTCGAAGATTACGTCTGCTTTCGCAGAAGAGCTTTTGCAGGTCAGTAAATTTGACTCTCTTCAGATGACGATAATTCTAACTTTTGAAGCACGCTTTTCTTCATGATTGGAAGAAGGATGATCTCGGCTTGTTGATGTCAATCACTCAAGTCTCATCGTGCAGATTTTATACGATGAAGTGATAAGTCGCAATGATCCTGCTTCGAGTGTGGTTCATTGACTTTCTATGCGACTTCATACTTTGTATCCTATCCTCGATTCATTAGGCCATTTCACATCATGATGCAGGCATAGTTATGAGTCGATATATCGCTAAATTCATGACGCAAATGAGTCATGATTCTAAATATAGCTCAGAGTCTGTCTTTCCGAATGTCACAGCAGCAATTGTGAATGTCAAAGCACTTCATTCTGCAGTCAGTTCTGAATGCTCTTGCAATCAGTTCTGAATGCCATGAAGTCATTTCCCACTTCTTCACCAGCCAATTTTGAACCCCAAGTTCGTCGTCATCTCTGATGTCTTCTGATGTCCTTCAATACATAGTCAACCCTCGTTGCTTCATCTCTTTCTCATGTTATTCGCGCCAACTTTCCTTGCACGTTCTCATCATATTACCGATTCATCATGAAGATCACTCAAATCTATGCTATCGTCGCAGGCGACGTCTTCCTTCTTTTGATGTTCATGAAAGGTCTTCCGTTCATTCAGCAAGTTCTTCAATCGCTCAACATTATCATATTCAGGTATCTCATCTATTCATTGATCGTGCGACGTCATCGTCTCTTGAAATCGTGAAGTTTCGTCGACGTTCTGCTTCAGCTCTTGTATATCTCACTCAACGTCTTCTGCGTCGCCTTTCGCGTGACTTCCTTCGACGAAGCGGAAGACAGAGCAGAAACTCTTTCGATCATCAACATGACGTCGCTTTTCTTTGATCTTCACCTGAGCTTCTTAGCGGATTTGTTGAGTCTGTCGCTGTCCAACTATCGACGGATTCATCGCTTCGCGGGGATAATGTCTTTCGCACTTGTTACGATCCTAGCTACGCACCTATGTTGGTAGCTATGTTGGTGGCTATGTTGATGACTATCGCCGGCCGCTCGCCGCTAGGCTATAGGGTTGTTCCGAGGCCAACCCTATTCAGGGTTAGCTTATGTTCTCCTGAGTCATATAGATAGCCGGCTCTTCCCTTCTAGATACTTTCCTTCCTTAGCATTTATATACTCGTTACATTACACCCATATGACTCGCTCTATGCTGGCCCCTAACAGCACTCGTCGCGCTGCACACATTCGTCGCGGTTCATCACGATTCTACGTATTCTTTACGCGTGCCCGGAAATCTTTATTTACTCATCGTAAGTCACATGGTCACTTTCGTCGACACGTCACTCACAGACTAGCAGAGTATATCTTCTCTCAGCTTCTTAATGATACTCTTCTTACGCTTCATACGCAAGCTTTCGTACGAATTCTTCCTTCGTATTCATCAAGCGTTGACGTTTCTGATTGGGTATGTGCTCTGACGTCATCTGAGTTCTAAATCGTTCGTCAATCAGATCTGTCTCTATGTCTCGGCTGAGATCTTCGACTTCACATCCGTAGTTCAGCTCTTTGTCACTTTATATCGGAACAACGTGTTTCGAGGACGCATCCCACGAGCAGTGATCATCAAGGCCGGCGACGACTTCAAAATAAGCCTCATCGTCCATGACAAATTGAAGATCGACTCAGAACAGTATATCAACTTATGAATATCGTCGATCAGCTTTTGGTTCTTTCTGCAAAGTCATTCGTTCATAGTAGCGTCGTATCAGGAAGGCGAGCAGACGACTCTGAACTTACTGATCGATTCTCAGAAAGGATTCATCTTCAAACTTCAGCGGCTTGTCAGGTACGAAAGCGAATCTGATTGAAGCGATTTCCGTGTGACATTGTTCACTGGTTCGCATGAGGCCAGCGCTTCTCTGAGGAAATTTGAAAGAGTTCTTATGATCGCTTCGAAATTCGGAATAGTCGCTCAATTGTCATATCTACGACAACTGATTCGAGACTACAACGACTTCATCTCTCGCACACGACGAATTCGCTTGGTCTGGCAATTAGAAAACATCGGTATGTGCGCAGATCGTCATTGATGAATTAGTCGCTAACGATGACAGAGGATGAAACATCGGCGCAAGAGATTTTGAATCAAGCCTTGAAGGAAGATGCACTGAATGACAGCTACGTACGTAAACTGCAAACGTCATCTCGAGATCGATGTCACTAACTCGTCTAGATCTTACGCATCTTCATCTACTACGCGTTCGAACGTATTGAGCATGGCTTCTTAAATCAGGGTCAGCACCGGCGAGTCTCTGCTCATAAGGGAACGATGAATCTGAATGATGTATTACGAGCGGAAGTGTTAAGAGAGTATAAATCGAATAAGTCAGACGCGATGCTTACAACGATAGAAAAGGGAGAAGAAGATTGGGATGAAGACACGCTTGTGAACGAAGTTTCTGGGCCTGACGAAGCAAAGCTGGCATCCGTGAAAGAAATGCTGAGCGGGCTCAAGGAAAGGAAGAAGGGCGGTGAAATGCTTGTCATGGGTAAGGCTCCTTGCCCGGTTGACCATGATGACTTACTGACGGACACCGAAGTGTCTGAATTTCAGGAAATTCGAGATGATTTGCGAAGGCTTGTGCGAGACCATTTAGATGACGGATTGAGTTTGTTGAAGATGAATTATCAGCCAAATAAATGATACGTGAGCGTTAGCCTCCGCTTAGATAAATTCAAAGTATTCCACCCAGCCACGAATAGGGTTTTTCTTCGACCTACGCAAGATCTTTTGAATGGTCAATGAGTCGACGCTACTGCAATTAGCCACAAGACTTCCGGTGAGTATTGCTGATGGTGTGAACAACTTTTGGTGTGAACCACAACTCGTGGTATGGACCACTTTTGTTGTGCACCACAGCTGATGGTGTGAACCACGCCTCGTGGTGTAGACCATTTTGGGTGTACACCACTGCTGGTGGTGTGGACCACGCCTCGTGGTGTAGACCACTTTGGGTGTACACCACTGCTGATGGTGTAGACCACTTTGGGTGTACGCCACGGCTGGTGGTGCGAACCATTTTTGGTGTACACCACAGCCGCTACTTGTAGCTCATATCAGCTGTCTCTCGTCTAGTCACGTGATGAAAGCTCTTTGTTCTCGAAGCTTGTTGCGCGCCTCATCCTTCTGCATCAGCATCCACATCTTGCTCCCAGCATCCACTTCTGACTGCCTTATCTGAGCTTCGTTCACGCAAGCGCTCTACAGAATAGGTGCCGGAATTGGAGCAAGGTGCCAGAGGTGGAGCGGGTGCCAGTTCTGGAGCTGGTAAGTTCTTCTGGTACAAATGGGCTTCATCTGAGAATTCAGATCGAACGTCGAATCTGCTCTCTCAATTTGCCTGCGTTATGGTCCGCATATCTCTTCTGCGTATGTGAAGCGCCAACCAAATGACCACACTTCGACCAGGTAACTTAAACCGTGCGGTTTATAGAAAAAAGTGCCGCGAGAAATTATCCAAGCACATCTGTACGATCCAGCTATCCAGTGGAGAATATCAACTGCTAACAAACTCTTGAAGTAACCAAGCTCGGAATATCAATTGAGCCGGCAGAAGTACGGCTGATCACAAGCGCTGACGATCCGTATACCTGGCAAATATTACCAGAGAAACAGTACCTCTTCACGAGACATTTAAGCAAGCATTCGGTCGGGGCTTATAAAGAATTGTGTCAAGGAGTTGGTATATCATTCGAGGCTGTTCTGGCATCTCAGTCAAGCAACAATGTGGAGGGGAAACTGCTCGAGCAAAGACGAGGAGCCATCGTAAGTGTACTTACCATTGCTCAGCAATGACTGACGGAATAATAGAATTTTTGTAGTCCCGAGATCAGCTTCACTACAGTAATCGAACAATTGAAGTCAGACAAGCTCGAACTGACCGCTGAGCTGAACAAGTCAAATGATCAAGCAATAAGGGCGATAGAATTGCAAGCTCTAGCCGAAGAAGAAGCGAATCAATTGAAATTAACAATACAAGCAGCTGAGATGGACAAGCAAGCATTACAGCAAGAAGTGCAAAACCTGACAGGTGTAATAGAGTGCTTAAGGCATACCACAGTAAAGTCTGTCGATAAGTTCCTCAACAGACTCAAGCTTGACCTGAATCTTTTTATTGGTGGATAGATATGTCGGTTGGGGGGTTCCACGGGAATAATGCAAGATGAATGTTAGACCGGATAGGAGGCTATATAAGCTGACGTGGAGATTACATCAAAGACAGCATTCTCGTCAATGCATCAGGGCAGTCCTCCCCTAGCGCCTTCTCTCTTCCGCCCAGCGCTCTTCGGTGCATCTCTTATCAGTATGGTTAAAAATATTAAATGACCTTGTACTTATCAGTTTTCGGTCCAGATAAGGTTCTCCCCACAGCGTTTCAACTATTGCTTGATCTTCGTATCCAAACCCACCCTCATTCCTAGGAGAAATCACCTGGGAGAATTTCTTGAACAGGCAAATACGGTTGGATCCCGTTCGATCCAAAGCCGGTTCACAATACCTAACCTCATTCCTAGGAGAATTCTCGAGGGGGCGGCCCCATACACGGTGCTAAGTCGAAGCCGGGTGCCAGAATAGGAGCAGGGTGCCAGAATAGGAGCAGGGTGCCAGAATAGGAGCAGGATGCCAGAATAGGAGCAGGGTGCCAGAAAGGAGCAGGGTGTCAGAATTGGAATTATAGTAGCGTGCCAGAACTGGGAGGCAGCGCCCAAACTACCTTTCCAAAGTGCAATCGATCCGTTCTTGCTTCTGCAACCCAATCTATAGTCTTTAGCTTATAGAGGAAAATAAGCCCTATTAGGATAACTATTAGTAAGGATACTAGAAGGGGAGTAGCAATAGCTAATCTGGATTGGATTAAAGGTACTCCTATAATATTATTATGGGTATTTTATAACTTAAGATATATCGCCGGAGAATGAACTTGTCTAGAATGTGCCTGGTTCGCCCATGACGTGTGAGCAGTTGGGTCAATAAGTCTTCGCACAACCAAAAGGGGCCCCCAGAGACGAAGAGGGGACCAGAAACGAACAGAAGGATCAAAAGTCTATTTTGGGAGGACCAAATATACCCGGGGGGGGGGAACCAGAAATGGAGCCCAGGGCGCCAGAGTTGGATGCCAGGGAGCTAGAGTTGGATGCCAGGAGATCTAGCGAAATCGGAGTTAAAAAGCATCCAGAAAAGAGCACGTGGCCTCAGAAGTGTATTAATATTCTGTCGCCGCCTGCTTGCTCTGTCTTGCAAAAGGGCAGCTGCAAATCAATTAAAATACTGAACCTCATCACAGAGATCATGGCGACTTCAATCATAAAACTCGAAATGCCTGGAAGCACCTCTTTACGCAACGACTCTGGAGAGGCTGTGAAAACGCTCACTAGGTATGCGACCAATTCAATCTTCGTAATATCCAAGCTGACTGCTCCAAGCTTTCTCAACAATTCCAGCTACTCCGATATCACGATCCTCCTTGGGACGACGGGAATAGAACTTCCTGCTCACCGAATAATTCTCGCACATCGAAGTCCTCGTATCCACAACTCCTTGATGAGAGTCCCAGAGACCGAGGTACTTCGATTTGATTTCAACGGTTGTAGCGCACATTCGTATTGGAGGGTTTTCCATTACATGTATGAGGAAAGGTATTCTACATGGCCTACAGAAGTTCTCAGTAATATAGGTAGGTCTTTCCGCTCAAACGCTTCGCACAGGGTTGAAGGTGTTTTGCAGAAGACGAGCCAGAGTTACTGAAACATTCAACCGTGGCTCTGATTGCACGTCATATGCAAATCGATCACTTGGAAGCACTCGCTCTGAAACGGCTGAGGTATCAACTGCACTCCTGGTCAATCAGCGAACTTGTTCATTAACGTCCCTCCCTGTGTGGCGAGAACCACCGTGTAACGAGAAATTGAATAGGTACTAAGACATTGAAGCAACACAGCTCTGCCCACGTCTTGATAATGAAGAAGTTTCGGTCTAAGTTGCGTGGTTTTGCTAGTCCTTTACCCTCTTGATACATGCTACCGGAAAATTACCGATCTCACCGTCGCCTTCGCTCCTGATTTGCGTAGAGCTTCATAGTATAGCGTGGCAAGACCACTTCACTATAGCTCCACCATCAAGCTTTTATCGCTCCCTATACTAATGAATAGGTCTTACCCGAGCCTTTAGAGCTTTATTCCGATAGTTAGAAGTTGATAATAGCTTCATGGCGGCCCTGGTGCCCCTCTTTCAGACGACGCCGCACGCTGATCGGTACATTCCAATCAATGCGGAAAGATCCCGGTTAGCAAAACGGCCCCCAGGCAACTTTCAAAGATAACAAAACATGTATTTAAATCAAAATAAGCGTACCTATGCGGGTCCAGTGGCTGGTGAGCTTGTGGCTGGGCTCTTTTGAATCGAAGCTAGTGAACCATAGGATATTCCAGCATAGCGACGACGGCCACTCCTTGGAGCTGAAAAACACTTGAAATCCGTCTAGCACCAGCTTGCGAATAAAGAAACCAACAGGCACCGATCATCACTTGTATGTGATCAGGACAATAGGAGTGGAGTATCATGAGCAAATTCCCGCGCTCCCAGCAAGGTATAAATGCTACTACGAAGACATCCAGATTCAACTTACCATTCATTCCGAGCTCTTGACAGCGGGAATGCTGTCTAAGATTGCGTCCCCGCCCGGTCCGTGCCGAATTCATTCTACACGATCGTCCGTTCATATTTAAACAGTATGATTCCCCATCCTTCGCACCAAACGTCCAACCGTTCTCGCCATGCCTCCCAAAAAATCGAAGCCGACAAACAAACCGAAGCCGACCAAGAAATGGTCTATGTACCCATCACTCCACAATGATGTGCTCGACCTCCTTCGCGAGCATGACCTTTTCTTCCAATTTTACGACGAAGACGATGGCAAAAATTGCGTGAACAGTTATGACACAAATATCATGGGTCGATTTACTTGTCGCAATCGTTCGTGTCCAGCCCGTGTCTGGACTAGCAAGCAGGTAGCCATCACTATACGAGAATATTCCGACGAGCGATATAATGCAAGAGTATATTATCAATCTTGCAAGAGTTGTGAGACACCGGTTGAACCAGAGTTGGATCATTCATATGTTCAAAGAGTCGCTTATCGTATTAAAAAGTGGTGCGGAGTGCAGATGGACGTTCCCCCCTTCTCAGGTCAGAGCGAGGGTCCACACAGGAGCGATCTATGTGAGGGTTGCAAGCAGGGTCATTGTGGAATGGGACCAGGGTTTTAGCAAGCTAGCAGTAATGTCGAAATGCAAATATCCTCAATCGATCAGATCAACGAGTGGTTTAGGAGAGTCGACAAGTCATACCTAGGCTCATGGTAGTGATAAAGGCAGTACACGACAACAACAGGCAGCCTTGACAGAGGCCAAGGCGGTGTAATTGATCATTCCTCGTTCACTGCGCGGCTGTTTTCTTTTCTTTAGATGGCTCGCAAGCGTGTCCTCGAGGACATCCCGTTCAGCCTTGGAGAATCGCTCAGCGGATAGAACTTCCTGCTGACAGCGGGTCGCCACTTGAGTCTTTCGATATCTCAGACGAAACAGACAAGATTATATCGGTTGTCTGCACATCCGCCAATTGTGTTGCATTCAATGCATGTTGTCCACCCGAAATGTTGCGTTCGGATCCAATTATTCGTGCCACAGGATTAATGAGGGGAAGATGGTAAATTTCGTTCGTGCTTCGTATATCATGCTGAATTGCTTGCACCACCTCCTCCTAATCATTGTAAAATCGGTTGAGCGTTTCTGCACGTCAACGCGCGATCCGTGGATGGATCTGTGAAGTTGGCGTTGGGTCACGATTCGTATTTTAGTCAATTCTCCGTAATAGTAATTTGCCCGTGGTGTAGTGGCTCTATGCCTCATATTCCTGCTATTCCATCTCGACAATAGCGTTATTCATATTGGACGCAGCATCCTTTGTGACAGTTACGAGGCTTTTTCCATGACTTTGCTTGTGCACTCAACTTCCGCGCGATTTTTGCAAGAGAGTGATCACTCCAGGGGATTCATAGGTAGTCCACATGATTATAGAGCTCATGGTTTGCTTCATAGGTGGGAGTTGCTGCGCGCGTGTAGCAAATGACGCTGTCGATTAAGTGTCCTAGCCTCTGATGAACGGGGCGGGGGCGCCAGCCGTGAGGCCACAAGTTCGAGTGCCCGTATGCCTAATAAGAGTAAGCCGCCTTGCCAAGAGCAGTCTCGGAACATCGGAAAGTCGCTCCGAGACCCCTAAGCCCAAGGGGTGAACTCCTGTGGGGATCGCTTAAGCGAAGCACGTTAAGTCAACTCAGAGGTCGTGCTGTGTCCCATGTTCTTTTCGTATCGATCATCAATCTTGAATATATCCTACAGCAACGGGAGATGTATTCTGCTTCCCCTCGGTGTCCACTTCCCTTCCCTCTTCCCAACCCTCCAGTCGTCCTTTTCCGAGCGGTCAGCCAGTCATCCAGATATGATGGGCCTTTGAGAGAAGATCTCGATTTAGTCTCAAGAGGTCCAGATAAACCAATAACAAGGAAGGCGTTTGACGATTGCCTCTCATGGAGGCGTGTGGATACGCCGTTTATACCTTTCACCAGAAGCTGGGAAAAAGTGTTGAATAGGAGACGAAGGCTAATAGGGGAGGGCCGGGAAGACGTGATAATAATTGCAATATGGTCGAGAGGGCTGCGCAATGTTTACGATGCTTATGAAGTTGCGAAACGGTTGGGGTACCACAGCCAGAGCTTGGATCCGCGAAAGCGGTTGGAGAATCATCTCGATGAATACCTCGTAGCCGGCGGCATCTCAGCAGAGGAATATAGGATATTGGCCATCTTTCATGGCCGCACGCTGGCCAATATTTTATTGAGCGTGCCTGGATTCACGGGACAGGCTATAGTTCCACATGGATTTCTGGCGGACGGCATTGGTACAAGGGTAGAGGAGAAACTTGAGAATGAGATATACCAGCACACTGGCATCAGGGGACAGAGTGAGCAGCTCCTATATCTTATAGGATCTATGACTGGTGCATTCGACTGCCCTTGGACATCATTCGTGGTCACGCGAGAGCATTAGGACTGGCGTGAATACGAACCTCAAGGTCACGAGCGTCCCAAGGCTTCTAGCCGATAGTCGGCAGGATCAGATCAGATAGAGGCACGTCTATCTTTATTGAAGAATCAACACAGCACATTCAGCAGAGCCATCAGAGCAAGACCGAGCAAATTGTCTCCCAACTGACGACTCGCGTTTACTTCCAGCGCATGTGCTTCGCGATTGTCAGGGCCAATTGCCCATCCTTGTGCAGGATTTCTTCTACATCCGGCTCATCCAGTAAATTGTTATCGGTCGTGATCTTGCCCACCATGATGTCGCGAAGTACCACATCACTTTGGAAACTTGGGTCGCAGACAAGTTTGAAAATGTTAACAATGCCCTCAATGTTATGGATTTTATCGAGGGCAACCCTGAATTTACGCCGCGCAACCTCTTGCAGATCAGGGATACCATAGAAGTCTGCAATTGCACACATTTGTGCATGTACTGCAGCATTGCCGCCGGAAGAAATCCCTTGGGAACAGCTCGATTCGAGTTCACTCGCTGCTAGTTCTTCTTCGTGCGGGAGCGACTGGTCTTCATGCCACGACCGAGCCTCTAAGCGTTCCCTTCTCCTCGACTGTAATTTTGAATTCTTTTTTCTGCCCCATTTGTCGTCTTCAGGCTTTCCTGGTCCATATTCTCCAGGCTCTTCCATGTAATCCAGACCATAGAGATATTGTAGCATATATTCCAGCAACACAGGATCATCCATTGGTACAGGGATGCCCTGATCATCTTGCATATTGATCGCTCCATTTTGCCCTTCCTATCATAAGATGGTTTTAGCGGACCGAGCGATTTCTAGAGATTGTTGCTATACCTTCCACGCCCCATGTTTGCATGCCCTTCGAAAATACTCGGATCGAGAACACACCAAAGCCTTATGTACTTCGAACGTCTTATTGCGTGAGGTAATTGTGAGGTCGGAGTATTCGCTTGAGTTGAACAGGCTGGTTTGCACCACGCTCTTAGTACGTCTGCATGATCGCCTCGATCAACAAAGGTAGCTCTTGCTTACCTGAGGACATTTTCTGCCACTTCTTCCTTAGGGCCCATCTTTGGTTCATCCAGCTTGGGAGGGAATTTTCACTCTGTAGTGGGTATATTGACTCCTACTCTATCGCAAATCGTCTTTGAAGAGTCCACAGAAGGACTATCAGGTCGATATGGATATTGCCTCGTACGTGGTGGTCGCTCAATGGTCACTAAGAGAGATTGTGGTGATAAGTGAGATCTGCGCTACTATGCCCACCTGTCCTAAAATTTTCAGCCACCTGCATCAGCCACAGCCTTAACCACGAGATGCAACAGCTTCTGAATGTCAACTCCCCAACACTGGTCCGCTGCATTACTCTCCTCGTTCCGATGTCCAGACCTCACAACGACTTTTGGATATCTCAATTGGGAAACGAGTGAAACGGACAATCGGCGTTGCGTAATGTTGCATTAGACCCTATCATATGTCCTCTTATTCCTGTCAAGGCAGAAGCATAATTCGAGGCAAGTCGTTAAAACAGGACAAAACTCGTCGCAATTGCTTCGAGCCGCCCTTTCCCTGCTCCATTCGGCTGGCATCCGGAAAAATCACGATAGTCTCTTGACCGGTTGATGCCGGAGAATGATCTCAGTGACCCACCGCCTCTGCAAAAGAACTAAGCCTTTTTTATTCGTCGGCAAATCCAACAAATGCGGCAGTTGGCTGCCCTTTAGAAATCTCCTTCAACCGTCTTTGGAACCCAAAGTAATTATTCCCAAGCATATAAACCCCTTCCCAATCGCTCAAGTCCGCCTCTTCTCGCCTCGTCCACCAGAGCTCAAATGATGGGCAAAAGAAGTTGTCCAAATCGACAGACCTTAACTTTCTCCACCTACGTCTATACTTCACGCTCGATAGTAACCCGAATGGATCTCTTGGAGGACATATCTCTTGCATTGCCGCTGTGTAGCTTCGTTGGTAGTAGGACAGCTTTTGACCTTTCCCAATGGCCACAGACAATTCATGGACCGCCCTCTCAAATTCATCCACCACTTCTGGAAAGCGGCTCTCAAGCTGCGCTTCGACATTGTCCAGCTCCTTTTCGACCGAATAGCCGCCTGCTTGGCCTAACAAGAACAGGAATACCTGCTTTATCTGGAAGCGGGAAGCCTCCATACCTAGATTGACTAGTGCTTGTGCAACTTTGCGAGCGAAGAAAGGAGGAATAACACAACGTAGATTAGCACGCAAATCACTCAGTCGTGTTTCAGGCACAAGGTTGCTCAGAGCCGGAAAAATGCCGAGCAGGCCGCTCGAGACGATCTGTGCTCGTTGCCATTGACAGATTATACTCGAGGCTGGAATCTCCCCCCACACGAGTGTCTCTGTGTTGAATTTGTGTTTTGTTGGGAGACCGCACATATTTCGTAAATCGTTCAAGGGTATATAGCTCCCCGGCGTGAGCTTCCAAGGGCAGACGAGAGAGATCTTGACGTTTGTTTCGTCCTTGTAGGTATAGAATACTAGATGAAGGGCACGGATCAGATCGGGCGTCAATGAGATGAACGGCGTAGGATTGCGATTAGAAAGATTCTGATGTCTCCCGATGTGTAAAGTCAACTGTGATGTGCCAAGTGTCTCAAGCGCTGGTGGTGGAAACCATTTTGCTCGAATATTGTCGGCTGGCTCTGTTGCTGATGATGAGTGGGATACCCTGTAGAGAATTGGTCTATGAAATGAATTCGCAGGGTGATCCCTGTAGGTATGATATAGTTCTAACACCTTCGGAGCACTGAGCGGCTGTGATTAGAAGGACATGGTAGGGCTCACTTCGTCTCTCGACTCCTGAATGACTACAGCAGTATCATCATACGGAGAGACCTCCTCTTCTATGCATAAGTCGCTAAAAGCATCTTCCAGCGCCAATCCTATTTTGCTGTCATCGTTGCTGTAGGTAGCGTGGTAAGGCATTGCTTCTTTGCGCCAGCACCTGGCTGGCTCGATCCATTACCCTATTGTGATGATCGTGACGGGACGTGAGTCAAAGGCTTCAGAAAACACAAAGCGGATACATAGCGCCCATCGACACTTCTAGAAGCCTGCTAGACGGTGCCACAAGATAAATTTAGAATAAGGTTATATAAAAATTCCAGACGGACCATACTTTCGATACAGTGTAGTGTAAAATATTAATGTAAGCTACAGAAATCTTTACGCCGAGATATGTGGTTGTTGCCTTCCGTCGCACGGCGAAAATCCCGGAATACAATCTTTTCCCGGTCAAGTGTCTTCAAAGACTGCACCTATGTCCTAGTGGGACGGATCTATTATCCTATGGCTCCGAAATCCCAAGTCATGCAATCATTCGTGCTGGATCAGGGGAAAATAGGTGAAGCGGCTTGCAACGCTATTAACGGAACGATCGACATCATGGTCAAGATCGCAGTAATTTTCTCTTTGCACAATATTTCTTGGTGTAAAAAGGGCTGAAGAATTGTGGTGTATCAACCATCAATTATAATTTTGCAAGATGGAGACTTGGGATGTCTAAAGAACAAATCCATCTCGGCACGGGGGGTTTCTCGCCACACAGGGAGGGACGTTACATTCAAGAAATGTATGCCACTGAAAATGATCATGCAAGACAATTAGTGGTCACAGAGGCAGCGAAATCTTATTTACAGGTTCCACCTCTCGCTGAAGCTCTTCAGAAAGCCGCTCGCGAGGTTGGAGACTTTGCAGTCGATTTGATGGAGGCTTTGAGGAAAGTTCATTGGCGACACGAAGACTGAGCGAGCCCATGGGCCGCTCGAGGTAACGGTTCTCTTGGATTTCTGAGGGCGGTGGCGGCAGTGTCACTGCGGTTGATGCGAACGCTAAGGCCGAAAGGGTGTTTCTCGCACGTGGTCGAATTTCTGTTCTCTAGTTACCGCGCCGTCAAATTTCTTTGCCTGCTTGCGAGGGTATGGGAAGAAGAGGACCTTTTCTTTGCTAAATGAGAAAAACCGTGCATTGTTTTGAATGGCTCTCTGACGTAATGCTCCTGTGACTATCTCACATTCGGGCTACAATCGTGTAGCTTGGTGACGGCCGTGTTCCTCTGTGGTAGCCACTGCGGTTCCGGGCTCAATCATGCCAGCGCTAGCTCCCCACTTCAGCTGTGGCTCCTCGATTCCAGTGATGCTTCTCTGCTCCAAGTTGAAAACTTGACGCGTTAATGACATACCAGTCATACAAGCCGCGACGCATACGGCCTCGAATAACACTTTCGCTAAACGAAATTCTCATTAGGCTGCTGGTCATTGGTGTCGCTGTACCTGAAGCGGAAGAGCTTGAGACGCTTGCGGTATTGCGCACCGAAGCTTCCATGCCCGGGAGAGGGGATCGAATGCGCTATGTTTAGGGTAAGAAGGATCGGTGGCTGCTGGATGGATAAGAACCTTCACGTGACTTCTCAACGCAGCGGCCCTGCAGAATTCATTACGACCAATAGAACAAATCAGGCACAATAATGCGAAACAAAAGACATTGTGGCAGCTTTTCGTCACCAATAACTGCTGTACCAGCTGGATGAACTGAGACGTTTGAAGATTTCGTCAGAAAGGAAATAAACGCAGGAGAAGTATTCAAATAGCAGCAACACCCACTACCGATTTACCCATCATACCAGGCTTTACGAGAAATCGAGCACGATGCAGCGACTCATATTACCAGTAGCTTCCAGAAGTGTGCTCCGTTGCGTCTCCATGACAGATACACCTCTCGTGGCAGCAAGATTTGGCACACGTCAACAACAGGTCCCAAGTATGACGCCTTTCGGATGCACGGAAGTTCAAGATATGTCAAGCTCGGGCCGTGGAGGCGGGTTCCACGTAAGATCTTAATCGGGGTGCCATCGCAAATAAGCTTACTATTTTGCAGAAAACCTACAATCTCTCTAAACCGCTGATAGACTTGCTTGACGTAACTCAGGTGAGAAGTATTTAAGCAAATCTGAACCACATAATACTAAAAGATTCCAGCTTTCCCGTCCTCAAGTCGTCAAGATGCTCTGGGACTATATAAAAGTCCATGAACTTCAGGATTCTTCAGACAAGCGGTACATTATCTGTGATGAAAACATGCAAGAAGTGTTCAAGACAGATAGAGTTCATATGTTCACAATGAACAGAATACTTAGCAACCACTTGTTTGCAAAGGAATGAATGTGAACGCGGTCAATATCAATAGTAATCTCACCAGTCTGGCATTGGTGGAGGGCTACTTGGGCAAGCTGCTTTTAACAGACCCACGCATTTTAGTAGCAACCTTGGCAGGTAGACGAAAGCTAGATTGAGTACTCATTTCCAACCCGATTGACCGATTTTGGAATTATCACAGTGCCATCTCCGTCTAATGAATATGAGGTTCACTCGGGTCTCGGAATCCTGCTTCTCCTGTGAGTGCGTTTTCTACAACTTCCGCCCAATATGCTTCCTCCTCGGTCTTGTCTGTTGATCACAATTAGAGTGACCTATAAGCTATTTTTATCGAGGCTAGGGATACACAAACCGCACTGTACCTCGCTGCATCGCATGATATCCCTAGAAGTCGTGTTCGAGGGAGTGTTTGGGCAAAGACCATTCTCATCTGTCATCTGTTCATGTTCCGTACACCAATGGAAATGGTGTCTACGGAAACAAGTCTCGTTGACAGGATTGGAACATTCAGGGCTGCCATAATCAGCGTCAAAATGCCACTCGTAGACAGGAATAAGCCTACCATAGCCTAGTCTCCATGCAGCTGTCTTCGATTTGCTTCAAAGCCCTCTGCTGTTCCTCTCTTTCTTCTTCCATCATCTCTATTTGCATTGTTTTCGGTGAAGGCGGCGCTGTTCTTCTCATAGGCGTCATTCCGGTAGTAATATTGCTAGCAACGGGCCTGTTTGTGTCGATAAACAGACCAGTAGGAAGATTCCACCGGGATAATATAAAACAATTGTTCAGCGCATGGGAAGACAGGCTAGAAGACGACAGTAGAGCTCTTTCAACGTGGAGCAAACTTCTGTATTGAAATGATAAGAGAGAGGACACGAGTTGGAAATTCTTTTTCACTGACCCGTCCTAGAAATGTTCTACTAGAAGAATTCTCCCAGGAATGAGTGTTAGACAGGTGAATATTGGCTTGCTTGAAAACTGAGGCGACCGAGCTCCCAGGAGGCTCTGCCTAGGATAGTGTAGGTCCAAGAGATCCTATCCTTAAAACAGCCTAGCTCAGAATTGAACATAGCTCCTAGGAGACTAGGCCTAGGAGCGGTAGCTCAGGAGGCACAGGGGAGTGTGCTCTGCAGGTGGGTCTTGGAATGGGCCCCGGGGGTCTTTTTGAGGGGCCTTGGGATCCAGAATTGGAGCTTGGATGGGATCTGATTGTCCCCGAGGTCTGGAAGGATGTGATGGAAAAAAGCAGACTACCGGGCAGGATCTTATGCGGAGGTGACTCTGATCGTTCGCAGAGAATGAAAATTTAATATTTTGTCGCATACAGTCAATTGCAAAACCCTTGTCGGACGGTTCCGCGCATAGCGCACACTTTTGAATCAACCACCAAAATTCGGGTGGGCGAGCAAAATCGACCGCCAGACGTCGAACCATAGCATACATAGATCATAGTATACATTTGAAGCCCGAATTCCCGCGCTAGCAGTCTTGTATGGTGGTTTGGTGCCTTCGAGACCCATATCCTGGCCCCGAACCACCAGCTGCTGTCCCATGGCATCAACCTCACCGGCGCCATGCCCAAGAAAGCCCCCCAGTCCAAGCAACCTGCTCCGCCTACTCGAAAGCGACGCTCCAGCCATCTCCAGAGGTCAGGAGATGCCCCAGTAGACGTCCCTGCTACACCTTCATCACGAATCCGCCTTCATGGCCCCTCCGCATCGTCCACCCCCAGCAGCAGCACCCCCGCTGGAGCACAGCGATTACGACTAACGGCGCCCACTCCCCAGCGGCAGTCAAGCTCTCAAAGCATGCCGCCTCCTTCGGTGCCGCCTACAACGGAAATACAAGCTCTAGATACATCCCCTACTATCAGCGAGGTGGTGACAGCTACTCGCCCAGGCCTACAGACTAGCGGCAGTGCCAAAGCGCGGGAAATAGTCCAACAGTATACTCAGACAACGTTTGAGACGCTTCATCTAGCTACACCATCTCGCTCATCAGCCCCCACGACTCGGCATATTGATTGGATCCATGGTCCTGTCGACCAGTCTACAACCACTCAAAGCCCCTATCCTCCTAGCCAACCCCCTTCGCCTCAACCGGAGCAGTATACGCTTGACTCCTCACCACCTCCGGAGCCTCGACACCGTACTCCTATAGGGTCTTCACGTGGAGACACTACAAAGACGGTTTCCCAAGCGGGTGGCAGCCAACCAGTGCTTAATGAAGCCTGCAAACCAAACGAGCCCGATGTTGAAGATGAGGAGGATAAGACCATCGAATACAAGTTACATATCGACATTCACATAGCTAAAGCTGCCAAAGGCACGACTGATGTCTCTTTGCTCGTTGAGGTCAAACGCTCTAGCGTTGGTCTATTCAGTAGAGCATTGTTGGACAGCATATCAAATCTCGTACAGCAGAAAGCTATGGCATGGTCTATGGAGCATAATCAACCTCTCGTTCTATTAAATATAATAGCTGTACCGCTACATGAGAAGAGCAAGAAGCATGGCAATCTCCGCTTCCCGGTTGTTGACAGCGTCTCATGGGTGTATGTTGACGAGAAGCTCGAGGCATATGAAAAGAGTGGCAAAAAGGAGCCACACGTTACATTAACGTATAACTACTCTCGTGTACAGCAGACCCAGGCCTCGCAAGCTCGTAGCTCGACCTCAGTGCCCCCTTCGAGCCAACAGCTTGGAGGTAGAGATTTCTCACATTCTCAGCCTAGACGCGGCATTCCTACCACCGTACAGCTACAAGAGATGGAAGAGGAGCATACAGTACATCCAAATCAGGCAAATACTGAAGCATTAGCTACCAAATGGACTTGTACGTCCGGGAGTTGCGAGAATGCTAGCAAAATTTGCTGGTATGACTCAAGCGACCCAAGCAAGCACTATCCTTTGAATAGCAGTCAGATCTTGACCTGGCGAGCTATGGTTGAGAAGGACACCTCCGGTCGACTTACCATAGATACTCCTCCTGAGTCTATACGCAGTCAGCTGGAGAAAGCCTCAAAGAGTGCTCAAAAAAAGAAGAAAGGCGAAGCATCTCATCAAGCAGCAAATACAGCCACTAGCATATTAACCCCAGCGTCTAGGGCCGAAAATATACACGTACACGTCTATAATCATTCCAGCAGTAACAACTCAAAGGAGGTGGAGGACTGGGATATACAACGCCTTCGAGACGAGCTCAAATTAAGAGAAGATCGACTCAAAAGTACACCATCGAGTCGACATTCTACTACACCATATCCTCAAGAAGCTCTCCGTAGTAGTCCTGTTGCTCTTACTAGAGCATCTCAGGTCGAAGACTACATCGAGTGGCTCAAGCTTGAGCGTCCCAAGTTCGCCCACCTCTTTGACGAGGCGTTGAAGGTGCTTCTTGATGAAGGCATGTCACTCGATATACTTCAAAAGATGAAGAGGTTAGAGGATTGGACGGCTTTAGGCATTGCAAAAGGTGTTGGTGTACAAATCGCTGAGAATATCAAAGCATGGGAAAGAGCCACGAGCGAGCATACATCTACATTATCAGCTACATCGAGATGTCCGCCGTCTTATAACCTCCCTGTCCGTTAGTCTCCTATCAAAAGTAGAAACAAAGGCACCATCATCTATGAGACGGTGGAGGGGGGGGGGACGCAAGCCGACATCGAGACTCAATATGATAGCGGTGACGTTGAGCTAGACGAGCAGACCGACGATTTGGAGTATACATAGAGTCATACAGTAAAGTCGTTACATAGTTATATACATCTCAATCGGAACTAGATTCATCGCTATCTGTCTCTTCTAGTCCCCCGACCGTGTCACTATCCCTATGTATAATGCCTGCTTTGCGGAAGAGATTTCTAGCGTTATATGCTCCATCTTGTGCTCGTACTGCCAGCTGTAAGAAGTCACCAAAGGTGCCAGAGTTTATAAATGCTGCAGCTAGGTCCGTATGCCTTCTAATCCAAGCCTTAAGGATAGCAAACGACGTCTCGATGGGATTGAAGTCTGGTGAGTATGGTGGCAAATATTCAACCCTTACGCCCGCCTCATTACATATCCGTAAGAGCTCCGGATGATAGTGTATAGAAGCATTATCCATGACGAGCACAGAACGCTCTCGTCCGCTGTCGATTGGAAAACAGTGAGGGAGGACTCTCGTACGGACAAAGTCGATGTATAGCTCGTTGGTTATAGAGCCTTGGTATATAATCCAATCAAGATAACCATCAATACTCAAAGCGGGCAGTATACTCCATCTCTTTGATCTTTTAAGCTCCAGCGTCATCGAGGGTGTATGCCCAAAAGGAGCCCATCCATACTTCCGATCACCTGTATAGGATAGAGTCAGCTAATGCTAGTCATTATATAGGTCCACCCTCACCTGTACGCTCACATGCGGCGCTCTCATCCAGGAAAACCAACTGGTCTGCTCGATACTGCGGCAGCTTCGTTACAAGCCATCGACTCCTTAGTTGGACGTTGCGTTGAGCAGCTATTTTACGGTTTTGCTTCCTAGACCAGCGTAGTCGTCGAAGAGCTCGAAAGACCGTTGCTTCATCGACCTGCAACTCATACTCGTCCCAGAGGAAGTACACCATCTCATCAAGATACGCCGAAGGTCGCTGCTCCAGATAATGTAACAGCTCCGCTTTATAGAAGTCGCTCAGCACCTGCGGTCTCCCTCCATGATCCGATGGCTCGATGTACACCAAGCCGTACTGCTTGAAGCTCCGCCTCATTCTCTGAACGGTACGAAGGCAGACACCATATGGGCCAGCCGTGATAGCATCGTCACTGTAACCAAGCTCCATCTCGTACTGGATTATGGCGCGAATGGGCTCCGGTGTGGGGATGCCCTTCATGGCGGCGACGATGGGACAGCAGCTGGTGGTTCGGGGCCAGGATATGGGTCTCGAAGGCACCAAACCACCATACAAGACTGCTAGCGCGGGAATTCGGGCTTCAAATGTATACTATGATCTATGTATGCTATGGTTCGACGTCTGGCGGTCGATTTTGCTCGCCCACCCGAATTTTGGTGGTTGATTCAAAAGTGTGCGCTATGCGCGGAACCGTCCGACAAGGGTTTTGCAATTGACTGTAAACCTGCGCTAACTCGAAATTCCCCGCCTCCCTCCAAGAAACGATCAAAGATGGCTAACTAAGAGGCTGAAAACAAAAGCCATAAGTTAGGTCTTCTGTGGACGGAAAAAATAGAGACCACATTTCGTGGAGACGCCCGCGAAAACGACGGGTCGATATGCAGAGAGTAAATGTCACCTCAATCAGCGCTGTAGATCTGAAAGGAAGTATAGATAATATCTTATTGGTCGTGGAGACGCGGGTCAAGCGTGTCGAATATGTCAGTGCATACAGAAGATGGCGGCGTTTCTGTAGCACCAATGAACTCGTCCGTGGCGGAAGTGTTTGATGGAGATGAATGTTCCGAGCTGATCGAAGGAGGTGTTGACGTTCCAGCGTATTGTTGGCCATACAGCTTCGTCGTCTCATCCACAAACTTATACGTGAATTGGGGCCACGTTTCGAGCTTCACGTCCAGGTCGTGATCCTTGGTCCGTCGAGACCTCTTTCTCCGGTCAGGCTCAAATTCCACTTCGCTGCCTGATCTACGCCTCTTGATGCCTTTGGTGAAGTCGATGCAATGAACATCCTGAAGGTGGAATTTCATCTCCAGAACGGATTGGAAAGCGTCGACGCATTTCAGCCTCGGATGGGGGCATTTGGTCGCTTTGCAATCGTCCAGCCTCTTGATGTGTCTATCCATATGTGCTTTCCATTTTTCTCGGTCGAGGAATTGCTGCATCCGTGTCGGAGCTGGAAGTGCAGTATCCCCCAGACAGAAAGGGCAATACTCAGGGCAGGCAAGGGTTCCGCCGTAGACGAAAGGATTGCACTGGATGGGAAGCATTTCCGGCCTCCGCAGGTGGTCCTGACAGTGATGGTTCCATTCATCTTTGCCGAGAATCCATTCACTGCAATCGAAGCACAGCTCAGCAAAGCCGCAGGTGGTCACGAGTCTCTTTTTGTAGCAGCTATAGATGTGTCTCCATCTCTCGGCCGCCGGCTTGCTATGGGAAAAGAGCGAGGTCAGCAGCTTGCTTCATTCGTGGAGGACGCACATGGTAGGGGGGATATCACGAACGTATCGAGCTCCAGCTTATGATCTGCCATCAGGCAACTGCACTTCTCCGGCTCCAAGCCCGGACGGAAGGGAACCTCGGTATCCTGTCGACAGAGCGCGATCATATCGCGGAGGACAGAGCGACCCTCATCACTCCGGATGGGAGCGACGAGGAAAAGATTCGACGTCAGTCGGTCGCGTTCGGGCATGAGACGACGAATGCGGTGGAACTGGCTGCGGTGGTATCCCATGAAGTCGGCGTCGTCGGGGCTGGCCAGAAGTTTGCTCGGCTGAAGCTTTTGGCACCTGCTGAGCTCTTCCGCCACGAGCTTTCGTTTGTCTGTCATCAGCGTCTGTCGACGTTCTTTCGCAGCCGGGTCTGTCTTTGCCTTCGGGGCCAGAGCGTCGATCTCAGTTTCGATGGCGGCGAATTCGGGGGTGTTCTCCAGCTCGTGCTGCTTCCTGGCCGGCAGTGCCTGCCATAGTTCTGGATTGCGATGCAGAGTCAGCCCGCGGAAGCGATCGTTCACGATACTGCGCAGCTTTCCGTCGAAGTAGCCCCCTTGAAGGTCGGTCCCGGCATTGTTAGGCATGTAGGAATCGCAATAGGTGCGCTCATCCCGGTGTCCACCGTGCTTCATCCTTTGAGCCGCCGAATAGAGCTTGTCTGCCACCCATGTCAGCTCGAGAAATCGGGTCAGGGGGGAAATGGTGAGACCCTACCAACGAGGTACAGGCCCTCTGCCCTGAAGTCGTGGATGGTGGGGGGCCGCAGATATCCGGCGCGCACTCCCAGCTCCCTCAGACGCCTGCTGAAGGTGTCGGCTTTTTCCATCTCGCCGGTGAAGACGACGTGGAAAAAGGGCTTGCCGAGCACACTTTCGTTCTGCCGGAGATGATACATTTCGTTCTCCGGCGGTTCGATCTCCAGCAATTCCTCCATAGTGCTGTAGTCCCTGAACGCATTCTCCGCGATGGCTCTGACCAGCATCGTGAGCACTGGATTGCAAAAAAGTGGTCGTGGCTCCAGACCCTCGTGTACGGAATGTTCCGGCCTGCTCATCAAATCAACTGTCAGAAAAGCTGTGGTGACGGAAAAGCTCTGGATGTTGTCGAGGCGAACCTTTTCTCCGGCGTCAATGTCATATTCTTCGCATCTCGCACCACTTGTATGGCGAACTCGGCTTTCCCGTGCTCATTCCGAAAGACACCAAAGGTCATGTCCTACACGAGGCATTCTCAATCAGTTTCATCCTTGTTTGAGAATTCGTTCAACTTGCGGAGAATACTTACACGGTAATAGAGGCCGCGACCGGAACCGGCACGGCAAGTGGATTCGATGTACTCACCCACCCTGGCCGATGTAAACACATAGAGCTGGATCTTCGCCCATGTGTCCACACGGGTCCGCGGCTTGTCGTAGATCTGCCAGTCTTTCTCCCAGAGCTGCGTGCCCAAGTGTATAAAGTGGTTGGTGATACCGTAGCTCCTGATCCGCTTTCTGTGAGCAAGGCCAAGCTCATCACGCAGGTGGATCTTGATGAACTGCAGGCTGGTTAGCCTCAATACTCAGAGCATGGGTTGCGGAAGCCACGGGGTACCAACGTTTGTGACGGACTGCGTTGTTTCGGGAGGTATGAGGGAGGAGTGCCTCCGCCAGCCAGCCGTGAAGTCTTTCCAGTATTGCAGAACGGACTTCTCGCCCGCCTTGGGGTCGCCATAGGTGCCATCGATACCGTACGCCATCATCCTCACAAAGTCCTTCAAGGTCTCCAAGTCGTACGGGTCAGCGCCAGGGTGGTCTTGTACGTATCTGTTTGACGAATGTCAGCTTCTTTCAGAACGCGCCAGGGCCCAGGGCGGTAGACCTACCCATTCCATAGCCCCAACGCCCGCGCGTAGTTTTTCTCGGTCTTGGGTTCAAGGTGTTTCTTGACTGCACTGCCATTGACGATCGCTTTGTTAATGTCAGAACCCTTCTCACGAGCTCGCTGGAAGAAATCCTCCGGGGACTTCTTCTTCGGCATTGGAGACGGCGTGAGGAGCGATTCGGACGGAGTGAAGAGCGAAGGCAGAATTAAAAGGGAGGGAAGGAAGAGAGACACAAAGAGAGAGTGCGCAGGTATCGTAGAGCTATATCTTGCTGGAAGCAAACAAGGCGTATTGCGAGACGATTGGCAAAACAACGGGACCAAGGTAGACAGGTAGGAAGGACGAAACAGAAAGAGCGAGGGCAGCAGACAAGGCTTTATACGCAACAGTCGGGGGAGAGGGCATGGCGTCGTCTTCGCATCCAGTTTCGCACCCCAGGGAGCCAGCTCTGGCTCCCCTCCATCCTGCTGGGGTTCGCCGTCTAAACTTGACGAGATCGAGCTGGCAGGATGCACTAAGAGTCACGAGAATAGCACATCAAGAGAGCACGAAGGAGCAGTGCCTGAGCAGTGGGTGAGCGAAAGTGAGCTGGAGTGAGCAGTGGGTGACGCGAAGGTGCGTGGTGGGTGAGAAGAGCGGCGACAGCTGACTAACCCGACCGGGAGCGAACGCAGGTTTTCGTAGGCCACCCTACCTGAATAGGATTGTTCCAAAGTGTGTTCACATTTTGGCCGATTCGTAAACCAACAGAAAATCCGAAATTATTTCATCTGAGTAGTACCGACAGCGGTCAATCGCAATATCTCAAACAATAGAACAGAAGCGCGTGGTCTTATCAACAATCTCTTGTGCCTCGCTCAGACGTAGCAACATTGATGGTATCGATTCTCGAAAGGAATGATGACATCCGGAGCATTTGATTTCTTGCTTGTTGGAACCGTTTAGGATGCTTACCGATGAGGTAAAACCTCTCCAGAAGGGCTCAGCCTATGCGGTCGCATTGCTTTCCTACAAAATCATCGACGAGGGACCATTGTCAAAGGGTCTGTACTAATCTCCTTCAGCCTGCTTTGGAAGCGAACATTCATTAGGGGGCCCCGCGTCGCATAGTGGTGGCCACGATTAGCAAACTTCTCAACAAGTACGCCGCTTTGGCAGGAACACCACTTGGGAATGTTCTGTCATTTTCGGTCTGTTGCCTCTCATCCCGCACAGCGGTTCATGTTGAATATTGATTTGCAAACTTCCGGTCATTTCTGAGAAAGTCCCTGTCTATCTCGTACTAGAATCTGCCCCTAGATTTATTAGTATATAAGGGTCAGATGAAGCGTATGCATGTGTGTATATTGGTTGAACTACAGTAGGAAGCTAGGAAGGGAGGAAGGAGGTGAAAACTCTGAACCCCCTAGCGCCAGCCCTATAGGGTGCGGAGCTGAAAATACTACCTAATCACAGGTTTTTTTTGCAACTTATACTTTCACTTTTCAACAATGGTGATTGTCCCCAAAGCTCAAACGGTTCCCACATTCGGGAAAAGGCAGATTTCTTACTACTAGCCTAAGTGATAGCATATTAACGCGTGTGAATCTGAATCAAAAGGAAAATTCTTTCGTCATCGTACTTCTCTATAGAAGTTCAGATGTCGCTTCTGGCTCAGGCATGCCTTTATTGAAGAGCTCTGGCAGCTGCCAATCCCTATGGTTCTTCGTTGTACCCATCGATCGCTCCGGCACTATGAAATTCTATGGCTCTGCTAATATCTGCCGCCTACGTCAAAGAGTCTGTCGGTTCGACATGGTGCGTTATTGGGCGTATCAACAGAGTGGTAGATATGTAAGAATCATCCTGAATAGCCACATGCCTACAGTAGTAGTGTAGATAGCCCGTAAACAGAACCTCAGCAATGCAGGCGCCCAAACACGTAGAACATAATGCCGAGTTGGCTACTATCGTAGGGATGGCGTCGTTGAATGTTGGGAGAGATTTCTTTCTGCTGTCGTAGCAAGAGATTCTACAATATATTCGGCCTTGTTTGCTCGAATCTTGTCAAGCGTTTGTGATGGATTTTCCACATTGCACTGTAGGGCATCGATCAGCGCCCAAGGCTAATTCCCGAAATGAATGCGCCATGGCTTTGGCTTACATCGTCGTCCTGACACCCACCAGTGGTACGAAGTCGATCAAGGAAGAAGATCGGAAGAGATTGGGTCATAAGTCATACGCAGAGGCGGAATGCTTTGTTTCTTTTCGTCAAGGCACACCATGTACCACCGTCTCTCAGCTGCAATTTGCTACTGTGACACATAGCCCAAACAGAAACAAACCCTCCCGCACCTATGCATGACTTGAGACCCGTGTCTTGAAATATGACATATCGGTTGGCTATTTATTAGTACAAGATTGTCGCACTAAGTTTGGTTCCATCTTTGATCATAGGGAACATTGATGGAATTAACAGGCGGTTGAATAACCTCGTGTCCAGCAACTAGACGCTTCGTAAAGCTAACAACAAGAAATATATAGGCCACGTCCGGACTTAGTTTGAAGGAAGAGCTCTCCATTACTCACGCAACTTTTCCTTTTGAACCTCATACGCCATGTTCTGCTGATGCCCCTCGCCCTTGACCCACAAAAAAGCCCAAAACATCCATTCGAAGAGCTTTTGCTTGGCCAATCCTTTATCCTTTACGTTCTCCCAGCGCCGATTTGCTGCCTTGTAAAATGCATTGATGCGAGGCCTTCGCGTTCTCTCATATACGGTGAAAATTTCTGGTATGGTTTTATTGGGATACTCTTCAAAGACTCGTGCTAGTAATACCGCATCTTCTAGTGCCAGGCCGGCGGCTTCGCCTTGGGGAGGCATCTAAAGATGTGTTAGCTCCGCGGCCATCATAAGGGCGAGTTGATGTACTGCATGTGCTGCGTCACCAATGAGCATTGCTTTCCCACGTGACCACTGCCCTGCCGGACCCAACTTGAAGATTGGGTACAAAAACAGATCTTCCAACTGATTAATTAGATGTGGAATACAGGTAATAGAAGAATTGTCATATCGCCTGTGAAGGTCATCAAGGATAGCGGTGTGGTCGAAACCTTGGGCTCTCCCGGTTTCGGACACTTGTGCCTTGGTTTCCATGACCGCAGCCAGATATACCCGAGTGCGTGCAGGATCAATGAAACTCGTCAGAATAGACCCGTAGCGGCTCATATTCAAGGCCGTATCCTGGAAATGTACAGCGGATTTGATGGACTCCAAGTTTACAACCGAATATGTTCCCGCGGTATCGGTGTAAATAGGTTTTCTGGCAGGTTCCACGTATTTCGAACGTACAGCAGAATGTATCCCATCACATCCGACGATAAAATCTGCTTGGACTGAATCCCCATTTTCAAATTCGGCGGTGATCTTATCTTTCGTAACATCGTCCCGGAGTGAGGCCAGCTTCGAACCGTAATTGGTTATAATGCCAGCATTCTCGACGGCGGCCAAGAGTGAGTTTTGAAGATCTTTCCTGAGCATACGCAATGCCTGTCCGTCTGTTCCTCGAAAGAGCATTTCTCCCAGTTTTCCGGCGGTGTGGAGTGACCAGAACTCGATGGATGTGACGGTGCACCCGGAGACCGCAACACCAAGATCTTTCAGGACTCGTAAAGCACTTGGTGTCAAATTGGATCGCCCCACCCACACTGGACGGCTCATCTCTCAATTCATGAATAGAGCAGGAAATCCCAATCTTCGACAAAGCCAAGGCTATCGCAGGCCCAGCGACTCCACCTCCGATGATAACGCACGACTTTGACATTCTTTTAGTCTCGACAATTGTTCATGAAAGGTTCTGTAGCGTTTCCTTTGGAGCGCAGAAGGATTAGACGCCCTTATAGAACATCTTCAGCGGAGCCATCAAACGCGTGGCCTTCAACGTAACTATGTCCTACTTGGTTCCATTCCGATATTATTGTTAGCATCAGCGGCCAGCAGCTGCCTAAATATGTAACGCCATTTCCCCAGCAAAGGGCTCCCTAGCTTTCATAGGTTTTGGATTTGGATTTGGATTAGGATTTGGAACCAACTTCGTGCTTTTGAAATTACTCTGGCCTTGCACGAAACATTTTGTAAGTAGGTACTCACGTGATACTCCAGCCAATTAGGAGGAAGTAGCCCCGGGCCCTGTAGAATATCCTCCATCGTTGTTGGGGATTGAATCCAATATGCTGAGAAGCATATGCAATACAGCTTCCCCTGGTCTCGAGACATTAATATTGCCATATCGCCACGAAGAACAACTGCTTCGAATTCGCGCACCAGGCGTACAGAGTATATACAGTGGTGATGTCATTCTTGTCCACCAAGGCACACAGTGCCGACGCAACCATCATAACCTTTACGACCAAATAGGTGGAAATCGCTTCGACACCTCAACCACGATGGAGAATACATGAGATTTCCCCAGCATTTCCCCAGCATGCCCCGATCCCATCCATTTGGCCTCCGCTGGCGCTCCAGCACTCTCTTTATCGTCAGCACCGTCGGCATAGGGCTTTTCACTGATCTCTTCCTCTACGGTCTGGTGGTGCCTATTTTACCTTCTATTCTAAAGGACCGTGTGGATCTACCTCCCGACCAAGTTCAGAGCAATGTATCCGTTCTACTCGCCGCTTACGCGGGCGCATCGGTCTTGTTCTCACCGCCCGCTGGTATCATAGCAGACCGACTGCCCTCGCGTCAGCTGCCGTTTCTAACTGGCCTGGCGGCACTTCTTTTGGCGACTTCGCTCTTATTGCTAGGGCAGACTATTGCCGTCTTGGCCGTTGCGCGGGCTTTGCAAGGCATAAGTGCCGCCGTCGTATGGACAATTGGACTTGCCCTGGTGCTGGACACAGTGGGGCCGGATAATCTGGGGAAGACTATAGGCTCGGTACGTGTATATGCGTTCTTAAACAGCAGTCCAAGTTACTAATATTCAAGTCTAGATTTTCGGCTTCATCTCCGTTGGCGAACTTGCGGCGCCTGTCCTTGGCGGCGTTGTCTACAAAAAAGCTGGTTATACTGGGGTATTCGTTCTGGGATTTGCCATCCTTGCAATTGACTTCATCATGCGTCTCTTGCTGATTGAAAAGAAGACCGCGGAGCAATACGAGACTAGGAATGAAATAGGGGAGCATAATCATGATAACGACCGAGACGAAGAGGACAACCACGAGGATGGCGAAGAAAATCCCCTGATCCGCAAGGAGGAGGGCGAGGCATACATGGTTCCGCCCAATCAACCTAAGTGGATTAAGACTTTACCCATTCTCTACTGCCTGAAAGACCCGAGACTTTTGACAGCGCTGCTGCTGGCTCTCGTGCAGGCAACTTTACTCTCTACCTTCGATGCTACAATTCCAACAGAGGCTCAAGAACTCTTCGGTTTTGGCTCACTAAAAGCAGGTCTTCTGTTCATTTGTTTATCCCTTCCCTACGTTTTACTTGGTCCTATCGCAGGCTGGGCGGTGGATCGATACGGCACGAAACCTGCCGCAGTAGTGGGCTTCGGTTATCTTGTACCAGTCTTGGTTTTGTTAAGACTTGCCCACCGTGGTGGTACCTCCCAGATCATCGAATATTGTGCTCTTCTAGCGCTGTGCGGTGTGGGTCTCGCCGTGATTGGGTCGCCCTCAATTGTCGAAGCATCCTTTGTCGTTCAAAGGTACGACAAAGCAAACCCAGATTTCTTCGGGGCCAATGGGCCGTATGCGACGCTCTATGCCATCAACTCTATGGTCTTCAGTGCCGGGCTTACCTTGGGACCACTACTGAGTGGTTTTTTGAGAGATGCCATTGGATACGGCAACATGAATGCCGTTGTCGCTGGACTGTGCCTCATCACCGCAAGTCTGTCTTTTGTCTATATGGGCGGGAAACCCAGAGTCTTACGCAGGAAAGGCGCATAGGATATGAAGCCGTATCTCTACCTCAAACCTTTACACTTGATATCCACAATTCATATTGCTATGGATTCATAAACATAAATATACTTGCACGTTAGTGATGACGGAGTTGATCGTGAGCCTGGGAAATTCATTTGTTCGCTATCACGTTTCAAACTCGTCATACGCGCCAATGGCTCAGGTTCCAAGCAAAGGCACACTACAGCTTATGGAATTCCGAGTGCACCGTCTGTGGAAAGCTAATGACCCAGGCACGAAGGCTTGCACGACGATTCTGGGTCATTTGTATGTCAACTCCCGAGGTTTTATTGCAATTCTTAGAGAGGACTTGTTCGACCTCAGGTTTCTTTGCGGCGCAGCACTCTGTTCGCCATAGTAGAACGAGTATGGAGAGGTCAAGGTAGAATACATCGCTATGTATGAACAACTACATATGCACCGAGATCCAGATACCTCGAATTTCAATAGATCAGAGTTTATATCAGTCGGACTCACACGTCACTACAACAACATACGGCGTATTTAGCTTGTTGCTTCAATCATTAGAAGGAGAGCTCTCCCGGCATCAGCTTTGTCCGAATTTGGTGAGTCCGAAATTATACTCTCAGGGACTTTGGTTTCCAACGAACCTGGTTGTCTGGCTATTATTACTTCGTACGTATTCAGAAGATGCTGTGCATCCCGGGGTTACATTTATTGCCGTCTTATTCATGGACAATAATCAACACGAAGATTATTTTACCTGATGATATACTACATGCACACCTAGAATATCTAATTTACCTGCGATACTCTCAGAAAGACAGTTTTGTCACCAAAGAGCTAAAATCCATTGAAAAGAACGGTCGAATGGGACAGAGAGGCGCTCACACCTACATGAAAGCAAGGATATGATCGAAGACGGTAGATGCGTATCATGATAGACTTTATGAAGTCACGGATAGCCTTCCTAATCCTCCGAGAATTGTGAGCTGGGGCCCTCTGCATTGAAGTCTTCACGTCGATTTGTCGCCCCATTTGATCCACATCGGTGCGCACTTCCAACGTCTGACTGTAAGAGAGTTTTTCTCACAGAAGTATGGCATTCTTGCGTTCTGGTACCTACCATGTAGTGATCTTCGTCCTCGAAAAATCTTTCCATTGGAGTCAATTGGTCGGATGGCAACACCACGCTCCACCTAAGGTTACTGTGAAGTTCAACTCCGAGGTCTTGCAAGACCTCGGTTGTGCGCTTCAATTGTAGCCGGTAAAGGCTTGTAACCGAGTCGGGATCGAGTACAAGTTGCCTATTTTGCTTTTCGTGCTCAGTGAGGGTTGCGCAAGTAAGCGTGGAGCAGGACACATCGGGATTCGGTGTAGGGCGAGCTTCCCCAGGCACTCCGTTATACTCTTCTTCTTTCTCGGATGAAGTACTACGGGATCCTGAAAGGGGTCGCTGGCTACCATCGACTGCATGCGTTGAACCCGCACTTGGCGAAGCCGATCTAGTTTTGGAGCAGCGGTCAGCGCCTTGCAAAAGGTGCACACGGAGCAATGCTGGTCTTGATCATGCCCAACGGGATATCAGGCGCCGAATAACGTTAAGACCTTCAGGCGTCGTTTCAAGGAGGTTTGCATGTACGAGAAATAATTATGAGGGCAGAGAGGTAGAACATACGAGCCGTCTTCTACTTCAGCATTCGACTCTTTACTCGCAGCAGCATTCATAGCACTGTTTATCGACGTCAAAGGCATGATGATGTGGGCCACCAAACTTTCTAATGTCGCTCTATAGCAGGAAGCTAACGTTCGGTGGCTTGGGCGAGAAAGACGCTGACAAAGAGGGCAGAGCGCAAAAAAGGTTCTGGAGGGGGGTTCTGAGAAGGAGTAGGCTCTGGTAGAAGAATGGAGGTTGACTGAAAACCAAAAGTGTTGCACAGGCTACTACAAACGATGAATAGAGTGGAAAACAACAGAAGGTGAAGAGAAAACTTGGGAAAGCAGGGCCGGCGAGACACTTTATGTATGGCTGCAAAGTACGAGCACAAGGGTGAAGTGCTGCAAAGCAGTGCTCAAGGATCAAGAAGAGGGGTACCTGAGCCGAGATGCAATTCGTTCGATGAACAGAAAGTAGGCACTGATCCTACCGAATCCAATTTATTAACAGCATTCTCTCTAATCTTTTACCGGGTCACCTCACTTCCCACGTTGAGATTATAAGAAAATGGGTCATAAGTCATGTATATAGGAAGGATTTCGGGTACATGTTGACAATGTGCCGCAACAAGGAATTCTAGTATATTTGCATCTGACAGACGGGGATACACATTAGGACTTAGCCAACATAATTGACCTATATGCATGATTCATGACCCACTCTTGTACGAAGCTTCTGCGCCTGCGCATAGGCTTCAATCGCCGCGCTAATCCGTTGCCTTGTTTCTTCCCCTTGACGAGGAAGCTCGCGGAAGCCCGCGGAAGCCAGCGTTTGCGGTGATAGGGCGATAAGGTAGGCGGCATCCTGATCCTTTTTTCATTCGCATGCGCCGAATTCACACCGCCCTTTTTAGCGCCACCCAGTAGGCTTGACTCGAATAATGATATCTAGCTTTTGGTTGCAGAATCAGACTTATGTCAATCGTGAAATTAAGGGCCTTTATTAAGCGCCGGAACGCAAGATGGATAAGCTCGAGAATGAATGTCTTACATCTTGGCCAAGATGGCAGCGAATCCCCATCCAACGAATGACATCGTTCGTCAGTTAAATCAGATCTTCGTGGCAAACAAATTAAACAAATGATAACACAGCTTTCGAGGATCTCAGAAAATGCAAGCACTGGAGTCTTGCTGAACTCGAGTCTAGATTTTCAGATATGCAGGAACGAGTGCCTGCCTCTGTACCCTCGCACGCCTCAGTAGAAAAGACTGATGTTCAGACTAAATCGATTGGGCTGTAGCATCCCATATCACCGACAGTCGAATTTGTTGCGTTTTCAGTTTACCCATTTAGGTTCCCGAGAGCTCAGACAACTCTTCAATATATCAGTTCGGATCGTGTTTGGCTGTATTGATGTGCCTTCATCGATGAGACCTGATGGCAGGGGTGCCCTGGACGCAAGTGCTCGCTGACTAATCCCTTCCCCTGCAATCTTGGCAGCCTCGTCGCCTCTCGAGAACGAACGACGTCGCTCGATGATTGTATCCTACATGAATCCACGTTCTTGAAGCACAGTCCAAAGAGATCCAAGGAATGGTGCCACAGTCTCCACAACATCATATAGACGACAACCCGACCCTTAAGAAGAGCGACCCACTCATGCCCATTCGTGGACTTTGGCTGATAGCTCGTAGATTCCCTCCATTTCACGAGAGAAGGCTGAAGAAGAGTTAGACCTTACCATATTAACGGGGGCTTTCATACGATCTCACCTCACCTGCGGAAGCCTTCTTACCGCTATCATGGCGACGTGGATAGATTGAACCCGCATTTCTTGCTATCCGATGTCACGGACGCGCTCTTTCCAAGCCTAGTAGGTCTCTGAGGTTGTTGTAAAGCATACTAAATGCTGCCAGGTACCTAATCGCCTGGTTTTGCGATACGGATATTGGAGGCATTGTAGATCTAGACCATATGAGACGCTTGACTCATCCAGGCCCTGAAGCGGAACCGATGCCACGGGGGGTTCCCAGATGCTTAGGTTCGTAACAATATGGAGTCAGGCCTAGTTTTCTTGAGAGTGTCGATAATGGCGTTCATCTGATTGTATAGAAAGCCCTATCGCCAACCGCGCTAGGCGGCCAATTAACAAGGTGTTTATCCAACACCAGAAAACCACCTTATGCTCTCTTCTGTTACCCACAGTCCCTTTCTCTGCAAGAACGAAACCATACTGTCAACTAGACTCTTTTTGTACCTATCAATCTCGCGATTGACCGTCTCATTCTTCCAGCTCTTTTAATTCTACCTTTCCAGCTCCCATTCCACAACCTCACCTCCTCGCTTTTCCTTACTACCTCTTTTCACTGCGAATCAGTAGAACACGCCACGAAATGGACTCCGCCGATACCTTTACCGGGTGGGTCCCAGATGAGGTCATCGTCGAGGACTCCCAGGGCCCAGTTGGAGCAGAAGACTACTCCGAGGATGACACGCAACCGTCCCCTACCATATTTGAGTACCCTCCACCCGATCAAGTCCGAATTGGGCCCTACTACGTACCGCAACAAAGCAAAGCAGCGGACGACGCCACGATGTTGCCATTTGTCAATCAAGCCACTATGGGTGGTCTGGCGCCAGCAGTAGCAGCAGCACCCCCAGCACCGTCCGCAGCACCAGCACCGTCCGCACCACCCGCACCACCCGCACCACCAGTACCAGCACCACCAGCACCACCCGCAGCGGCCATAGTGCCAGCACAAGGAGTGGTAATTGACCGACGAGGGAAGTACGTGGCGCGTGGCCTCATTCCAGACGCTACCATGGCCCAGTTGACCCTCAGACCGTACGATACGCTCTGGATGATTAACAACGCCGCGGATCAGTCTGTTCTCTCGTCCTTCAAAAGCAAAATGAAGTTCGAAACCATGTTCGCTCACGGTGTATTCCGTGTAGGAGATGTATTCCGGATAGTCGCTGCTTCGGGAGCTATCATGACAGACAAAGAAGCAACAGTAAGTAAGATGGAGACCCAGCGAGGCCTTCTCCGAAAGTAACACATTTAGGTCACTGGACTCCCTGCTTCACAAATGCCGTATCCCGACTTCCGTATCCATAATATCACGATCGGCGCCACCAGCAACCTCCAAGCGTGCAGAGGCGTCACACAATTGTACCAAGCGATGATGCATCCGGGAGCCTTAGGCCAAATCCCATTTAGCGCATTCCACGTCTATCGAAACAACCATGACCTAGGAGATCTTTCCGCGCTTCGACAGGCTTTCGAAGTTTTTGTCGAAGAAAGTGACGCCTGCACCATCAGAAATGGTGGTACAGGCCGGAGGAGAAGAGGTTAGAACGCATAGAAGGAGAATAGTATAGAGCAGGGGTGTGGAACGACGGAGAAAGGTCAGAGAAGAAGTTGCACTGCGCCAACGAGTTCTTTCCCATAGTCTGCTCGCGTGCTTGGCTGACACTCCATGTAGGGAGCATCGGTCATCCACGCCATCAATTGGTGGTAATACTCATCACGACATGCAAGTAAAGTGGTGCTATTGACAACAGGAGCTCGAAGCTGTCCTATTTCTTGTCTAGCACCACATGCGTTATGTTCCGATCTGTCGGAGCCCCAGTCTCGTTGTATCTGTTTCGATGGCTTTCAGTTTTTCATATTACAGCTTGACGATGTTTGAGCAGGAAGCTCCTGATGGAGATCTCGTAAGAACCTCAAGGTGGATAATCTGTTTCTGGCACTTCGTATGTATCTCGGTTGTTCTTTTACTCTTCTGTACCATAGCTAGTTGATGATAAGCTGGGCGGTCTTGGAGCGCAACTCCATGGGATCCTCTGAATGGAAATCCTTTTTCTTTGCAGCCACGATGGCCTCACGGAGAACACCACCTCCTGTTCTGTGAGTGTATAAGATGCTTGTACAGAAGACTAACAGGTACTATGAGGGTCTTACGAAGGAGTACGTACCTCTCTGTCTCGCGAGCTCGATCTGTCAAAGGTTCACAATAGTGTTCTCCCATTCCCTGGGTCATGGATCGATCTCCTCGACTGCGGGACCCAAAGTCAGCCTGAGCAATTCAAAATGTGAGGATGCTCTTAAGAAATTACTGTTGTTGATCTCTCTATGCTAAGGGGTTTTCAGTGTGTTGCGGATTATAGTCCATCGTGTTATATGCTTCACGGTCTTGTATCGCTTAAAGGCGTTAGCCTGGGTCCGCAACACCCAAGATCACACAAAAGAGTTATCTTCTGCTTTATTTCATGCTTCGTCCTTCGTCCGCAAAGTTTATCGATCACTGCACCAAAGATTACATTTTACTATCGTCGTACTACTCCTGTGTCTCGTATTTCGTGGCCTGCACCAGTCTTGTGCCTGTTACCAATACTCTAAAGATCGTTTATTACCCCTATTTCACTACATTACCCCCATTCTACAACAATTTTTTAAACGACCCTCGCAATGGATAACACTACCTTTTCGGACGGATCTAGAATTTTCTACTTGGCCGCTGGCCACTATCTCGTTAGCAGAGGAGCTCGAATCTCCAGAGTGCAGACCCCAGACCGGGACAGCGTGACTCCCTCTCAGACAAATGTTGGATCGGACGACGGTCAAGGGAGCGACCTCACTGAACAAGCCGCGCAGGTCGAGGATATCGCTCGTCAAGCCATTTCTGTAAATGAGGACAGTCAGGAAGGTGAAGGTTCTGCTTTGGAGGATACGCTGGAGTCAGGATCCCAGCACGAAGGCCAAGTTGGTGCTACTTGGGGCGGACACGGCACACCACCAACCCCTGGTGGGCCCTACTATGACAACGACTCTGTGATGACAGACAACGATCAACAAGACAACCACCCCAGCGTCGGTGGGCTTACCGTGACTTCCCAGGGTCCCTCCCAAACCATTAGGGTCCCTCATCAAGGCATATACGTAGCTCAGGACCTCCTGTCGAAAGACATCTTTGCCCACATGGCAGCCACTACGTACGATCCTTTATGGATCCAAAGCTACAACGTCAACCCGGCCGTCATGAACGGATTTACGAGCCGGATCAAGCTTGAGGAAATGTTCGGCCGCGGCGTGTTTGAACTAGGTGACTGCTTCCAGCTTCTCACCGCCCAGGGTGTGGCATACACGGCCACAGAGGCAATCGTAAGCTCACTCACCATATTCCGACCTGGAACGTTCGACTAACAACAGCCAGGTGCACTCCTTCCCTGCCACGCGGAATGCCTTTCCTGATTTCCGCGTTCATACAGTCGCAACACGTCGCGACCATTTCCTCTACGGCTGTAACGGAATCGGCCCGTTATATGCGGCCATGGCGAGCCCGGGTCAGTTTCGACGGCCCAACTACAACTCCTTCCAGGTAACCAGGAATGGGCACGTGCTGGGCAACCTCTCCGACCTACGCCAAGCCCTAAATGTGTACTTGGCGGAGAAGCAGAACTGGGATAGGCAGGGATGAGGATGGGGGTTTGGTTGTGGGAGAGGGAGGAAGGGGCTAGTAGTCAATTCGGTCGGGTTTTTTTCGGTGGGAAAGTATTTATGGCAGGGAATGGACTAGCATCGAAGTGGAGAGATTGCGCTGTTTTCTTTTCTCCGTCTCTTCTCCCTTGTTTAGCCCACTCAAAAATTCTACTATTTGCAGTGGAACATTGGATCTTATGCCCCGTGACTTTGTATGTGCGTCAACGAAAAGGTTCACTTGACTAAAAGGAGCAGTCGTAAGTCTGTCGACACCATCGTCACCGCCAACCCAAGCGAAGCACGAAAAGGTAGAAGGGATTGGAACTCAGGAGAAACGCGTGTGAAATGTCGCCAAAAGACGGTGTAAAAGCCCTTGTGGTGCAGTCGCCATATTGGCGATCGCTTTATGATGGATGGGTTTTTCATGGCAGGTAATTGTTTAGAAGGGGAAGTGGACAGATTGCGCTGTTCCCAATTTTTTCACCCCCTTTTCCTTTTTTAGCCGCTGGGAAATCTACTATTGCAGTGGGGCATTAGATCTTATGCCCTCATGATTTTATATGTGCATTTACAAAAAGGCTCGGTTGACTAAAAGGAAACAATCGTTTGTTCGTCCTTGCCGCCACTGTCGCCGTCCTAAGCAGAGCTCGAAGAGGAAAAGAGATTGGAGAGTTGGAAGACAAACCGTAAATTGTTGGTAGTGGATAGGGAAAGTGTCGCTATGGCTCAGGAGTCAGATTGTCAACTTTTTGGCGAGGGGAAAATGCCTTTTCCGTCACAATTGCGAATAGCCTAATTTTCTATATGGAGATAAGTACAGTCTTTCCCATCTGTGTTAGTCGCACTTCGCCTTAAATAATCCAAACATTCAATCTGAACGAAAGAATTTCTCATTAACGGTGGCTGATACATAGATGAAGAGCACTACCTAATGGAAAGAACAATTGGCAAACGGTTTGCCGTCTACCTTGGCCTTCTAAGTCGAATGCGGGTAAATTGAAAGACATTGAGAATTTGAACTGGATATTGCAGACGAATGAGGGAGAGGTAACGATGGTTCTATAGTCAAATTGACATTGATTTGAAGAAGAAGAGTTGAGATTGTCATGAATGCTCTCAATAGACTAAAAACAACCCAACTGTTCCCTTCCCCCTTTTGCCCTTACGAGTTACTAAAGTGTCTACCCATACAGAACCCTCATTGACCTTATACCCATGTAATCTTATCTTCGCAAGGCCAAAATAGTCAGCCGGCCAACGAGAATAGTCGATAATGTGTCGCTGCCATCGCAATCGTTCAGGGGCAAACTCGTCAGGCGGAAAGACATTGGGAATCCGGAGAAGAGTGGGTGGGACCGGGTTGACGGTTTGAAAAGAAAGTATGGCGGTGGTCTAGTAGTTAAGTTTTCTAATACGTAATGATGGGAAAGTCATTGCAGCCAGAATGGTCTGCCTTTCTGTGTAGGAATCGTTATGTTTCACACGCGTTTTCCTTACTCTTCCTTGAGTTATATTTCTATCTAAATAAACTATTGATATTTACCAGCTAAAGATTTCGGTAAAGAAATGTATGCATTTCCATAGCGAATTATAAGAGCAATAGATATAATCGACTAGCTTTTCGCCGCCGCCGTGACCGTCCCAAGCCAAAGACGAGGAGACTAAAAAGAGGTTGGAAAATATAGCTGGAGAGCCGCGAGTGATTGACGAACCCCCGTGCCAAGCATGGCTGTGACCTAGTAAATAAATCGGTAAACTTTTGATGGTGGGAAAGGCACTGTTGTAGCGAATGGACCGGGTTTCTGGATAAGAACTGTATGAGTTCCCCCCTTTTATCCCTTAGGAAACCACTATAAAGTCGAATAATGTAGACATATCATGAACTCTGCCCTAATGATCTCATGCGTGCGTTGCTAATAAGAATCATTTAGCTAACAGTAATGACCGATAAGTTTGCCATCGAAGTAATTCAAGTTCTCGAACAACCGCACAACTATACCGAAAACAACGGCTTTTCTACTCAGTAAACATATATAGATTTCAAAGAGAGACGTTTATGACTGATGGCAATACCAAAAAAATCTTCGCTGCTGGAGACTCAAATCCTCGAAAAGGTCTACGTATTTAGATTAGCAGATGAATGACATTTCCGTTTCAAGACCATATGTAGACTACATAGTGAAAATGATAAGGCCGATAAAAAATTGATAGATATACTACTATTGTAAGCTATACAGGTGAAATTCAAATTGACTTGCCATGAGGTATCACGCGTGTATTATGAAAGTAACGGTTGAATTAGCAAAAGAGTCGAGAAAGTCGCCACCAACATGCTATCGACATTAGGAGGGTAAAGCGGTCATCGTCCTGACTAGTAGAAATGATAACTTCTGTTCACTAAAACAACACGTGTGTAGCGTCCAAGGACGCTTAGACTGAAAGAATTTCGCCGCATGATTGATCCATCTATGGTAATGTATAACCGTCTGCGATTGGTCTCTGAATTTCAAGGCATGGTGACGGATTGGGGATCTCGGTGACTTCGACCGACTGGCAAGAAAGAGGCTTGGGATGCTGGAACGGAGAGAAATGGCGGACCCATCCATCGCCACCTCGGGTACAACTCTTCGGGGCGTTTTTGATCTGGGTTTCCGGATACGTAGATGGCGCCAACGGATGGTACAAAGTCTCAGCGCAATTGGTGGGTCTTTGGGCTTTGGCTTTTTGATGGAGAGTAAATATCTAGCGCGGGGACAGTTCTATTTCCGCCACAAGCGCGCTTCTACTTGTAGCCTTCCGTCATACGCCTGGGCCGGACGCCCTCTCAGGCGAGGATTCCGATTACTACTATCTACCGTACTGCTATCTCCTTTTCTTCGACCTATCACTACCCATGCCCGAGAGGTCCGGTCGACGGTATAGACTGTTCAGTCAACAATGATACGTCTTGTTCTCGTATCTGATGTTGATGAGACCCAAGATGACGCTCGACTGAAAAGCAAGGATGAAGTAGAAAGACAAGTGACTAAGAAAGAGCACGAGGAAAAATAACAGAAGGCGAAGATTCAGCAGGAGTAGCGACAACCCGGTCGGCGAGGGAGAAGCTGGGGGGAAAGCAGAGGCAGGCGCAGGAAAAGGACCAGAGGGAGAAACATGACTAAGGAGAAGAGAAGACTTCGTCTTTCGTGAAGCGCAACGCCAGAAGCTAATCTAACCATGACAACTGCAACGGCGAGATATGGCCGACAAGAATAATCAAACGCCAGATCAGCCTTGTGTACAATTGGACAGGAAACCGAAGTCTTAGCTGAACCACACATCGTATCACTATTGCAAAACTTGAGAAGGCTAACAATCCACAAGAGACATCTCACAAAGCCAACTCTTTTCCGCTTACAGAAAGACGTCGAGGCGACGTTATATGTGTGTATGAAAAAGTGCTCGATGCTGGGACTTGTTGCACAGAAGATCTGCGGTCGCTTTCTGTACTTAATCGAATGGCGAATCCCCTTTATCAAAACCCTGATGCGAAGTCCAAGTGCCTTGAGAATAGGCTTTCCCATTGCGTGATCTCGAGGGACAGCAGGTCTAGAGACAAAAGTGAACAAGCTTGTGGTGTGGTCCTAGCTAATTTTTGTCAAGCAGGAAACTCTTCTGCTGTTCGCCGGCAAGTGGAGAGGGTTGGAGCCGCACTGACGGGTGCTTGAGCCTTGGGGTGAGATTTTGAGAATTTTCTTCAAATGTCCAAGGAAAGGCGATTTCCAATAGAAGACATTGAGGAAAACTAGGCGTAAAGCCAGGAGCAGGGTTCTATGTGAATAAAGACTCTTCGATAGCCACCTAGAGCGGCGATCATACACCTAGTTACCCTTATCGTCTGCAGATTACAATTATCAACTAACGACACTTTCCAACCTTCGTTTTCCACCACACAAGCCCTGTCATACCGTCCATTACCCCCTCCAGACATGGGTATAAACACAAACGCCTCTCGCACATTCTCACATCGCGCGTCGCATAAACATACTCATCTCACACAGCATCTACCTCCCCTTTACTCATCTCCAATTGATCCAATAACTCGGATGTCATCCCCGGCACCTCCTCGACCGGAATCCCCGTACTACTACTCACTAATCTCTTACAATCATGGCCCGTCTGGCTCATCCCCGAATTCGCTTGAGCCTGCGCCACCAGTCTTGTTAACTCCCTGCGTCTGACCTGTGCCGCTTGGAGATCAGCCGCCGCTTGGAGGCGCGCTTTGATTTCCTCGTTGGAGGTGATGGTGCCGTTTGTGTTGGTGTGTGCGGAAGGAGAGAGGGCGGATTCTTCGGCGCGGATGTCTTGATGGAGGATGCGGTGCTGATTTTGTTCGAGAAGGGATTCTTGCTCTTCCTGGAGAAGTTGTGCCTCCGTCTTGTTCGCCGCTTCTACCAGATCATCATCGTCTCCGCTACCTTGTTCATTGAAAATAGCAAAAGTTGCACGTCGGACTTGGTGGCGCTGCTCCGCGGTGCTGTCCTGCAAGCGGAGTGCTTCTGCGTATTGTGCGTCTTTCTCTCGAGCTTCGTTCTCCAGTGCAAGAGCTACCTGCATTCCTCCATTGGCAGCCACAGAATCGAAGGATTCACTGAATGACTGAGCAGACTGGCTTTCGTAGCGCGAGGTAGTCATAACGCCTGGCTTAGGCAGTCTTTCAACGGCATGTCCATTCGGCAGCGGATGCTCCGGCAGGACTGGCGATGAAGAAGCAAACGCATAGGGATCTAGCTGGGTAACACGGGAGCGTTGTAGCATCTGATCTGCCGTTTCATTGTTCTGGTTCGGGATATCGCCTGCTGCACCGCGGCCTTGTAGAGCTCTAACACTTTTTTTGGCGTCATGGCGAACTGCAATGTGTAAAGCGGTATCGCCATTCGAGTCCTGTTTATTGATGAATCTCAGGAGCCTCCTCTGGTCCATGCTCTCACCCATCTTAGTGAGTAGCACATCGAGGTAGTAGCGAGCGCATTTCTTCTTTTGGCGACTTGTTGTAAGCATGGCGATGTGATGGAGAATAGTAGAGTCGAGGTAATCCGGCTCTTCTACAGTCGCTTGGAGGAGGGATAGAATCTTGGGCATAGTCTCCTTTTCAAAATTGTTGGTAAACAGCACAGCTCGGATCAAGGGAGTGTCCCCTCTTTCGTTCCTGGCAAACATGTCCGCTCCTCGTTGGAGAAGAGTCCGCACAATTTCCATATCACCCATAGCAGCAGCCCAGTGCAGAGCGGTATGTTTCTGACCATCAACTTTCCATTCTACTTCATAGCCTTCAGGAAGTTGTGGCGGGTCGAGATTGAGCGGCGCGTCGGAAGAGGAAAGCATGAAGTAGTCCAGGAGTGCATCGGCATACATGGTGTGCTGCTGGTCACGTAAAGACGTCTCAGGTCCACGCTTCCGCTTACGTGAACCCCCTGTATGACCTTGCTTATGATACATGTCCCCTTCGTTCATGAAGGTTGTTGAGCCCACTGTAGAGCCATCAAGAGAGTCATCGTCATTAAGATGGGTGCTAATGTTATCGTAGATGTCTTCGCTCATGTGACGAGCAGCAGGCACTGGTTTAGATTCTGTTCATTAGCCACTGACGTGTCTCAAGGACCAAGCGGGAGAGGACGTACTAGGGACCCTCCTAATGGGAGCTTGCTTTGGGAGCTTGAGTTTGTTCGACGCAGCCGTGGTGTGCTTGGGAGCTTGCGGTGGACTAATATCGCCAGGAACGTAATCGAAGATAGGCCGCAACTTCTCAAACACACCGTTACGTAGCGCTAAATCACGCCCTGAGGGTAGCGGAACCCATGTGCCTGAGATGTTCTTCAGCCTTAGATCTTTAGGTACGCACAGTGGACATCCGCTAACCCTGGTATTTCCCGTAACCTCCCTGAACTTTCTCATGCACACCTTTCTGTACATCTCTCTCCAGTATGCGTGTTCGCGCGGGTTTGTCGAAGTCGGCCACCTTCAGGATATGCGTAGCATTAATCCAATCATCGTGGCGCCTACGCATGACATGTTCACTGCCACAGGCAAATTCAAAAACCGGGACCTTTTCCGAATGTCAGTACTCGCTAAGTGCAAGACGACAATCGGGACTCGACCCACATTGCTGTACGTTGCAGAATATATTTTATTTGCAGAGTGATTGGGAGCCATGCTGTCTATCGTCTTGTTTATAAGGAGTCTGCCCGTCCGTGTGCGGTGCTACGGGCGACGTCAATGCAGGTCTAGTATATTACATGCAGCCTCTTTCCAGTATCGTGGCTCTAAACGGACATGACAAAGGTCGACCTGTATACTTTGTGAGTTCTCCTTGGCTTTTGTTTGCGTGGATCTCGCACACGTTGAGGGCGTCAAACAAGGTATAAGGATGTCGAGGGGTTGAAGAAAGACGCGGGATATTTTATATGCGGGTGGGAACGCGTCCGATTTACGATGGTCTCAACGCTTCAGTACCTAGTCACATGCTTGTATTATTCGGTAAGATAAATTTACTAGTATAGTGTTACCCTAAGGCGCGGCCTAGCCTAGTGGCCGGACTGCAAATTTGACGACAGCATGCGTAGGATCATCACACTCACACATCAACAGTTAACAAGGCCTCAAGAAGGAAGCTCAATGGCTTAAATCTTTTTTGGTGACAACTGCGAAGCTATTGCTGGTGTTCTACACTGATGAAAAAGGCATGACAGCTTTTACCAATACTGCCATGGAAGGACACAAGGATATCCTGGACTCATAAGTTGCGGATGGCTCTGATATAACCCACTAAGATACGAAGGGGCGAACAGCTCTGCACCGAGCGTCCAGAGCGCACCAAACCTTGTAGTGAAAATTCCCCTAAACGTAGGAGCGAATCGCAGGCATTTAACCAACAGAAACCTTCGCCTATCCACCACGCCGCGGCAGCTGGTTTTCTTGACGATGTGAAGAGACTCATCAAAGGCTGGTGTCTTGACGGTAGAACTGGACATCTTTGGCTGGACCCGTCGCATGGGGTAGCTCGATGTGGCGGCATGGATATCGCTGCCGAACAAGGAAACATTTGACTCTATGTGCATGACTCCACTGGAGCTGACTGTGTATCTCGTCAACAATCAGCTGTGCTTCTCACTCTGGGTATCACAAGAGGTTGCTGACCTCAAGGTTGGCATGTAGAGTAGAGCATGATACGCTGCCTGTGGGCTTGCGAGACTAACGTTACAAGCTGGGTCTGAGCTGTCTCCGACTAGCGCCTCCTACCAATTCTTCCGTGCCCATTAGCGGACGTAGACTTGCTATGCTTCCTCGACAAATCGTTCGACGCGAAAATCAACTGTCTCATGAGCCGCCCGCATATCAACATCACAAATAATAAGATACCTAACGCAGTAATCACAAGAATCGCAACGGAGAACCACCGACTTGTATACGCAAACTTGGTCCACCTCGCTTTACCATCCTGGTTGTATATTTGCTGCACGGATAACTCAATCTGCATTGCTGCCAGAATGATGCTGAAAGTTGCCCAAATAAAGATCAGCGGTGCAAAGAAGCGGGCCAAATAGGTACTGGTCTGGCCAGTCACTCGGAAGTAACTCATGCGGCCTAGGAAAAATTTACTCCAGAAATTCAAGTGGGATAGACGCAGTTCGCCAAAACGATAGCGGGCACTGACTTCAGTGTCGAGCACGTCACGGAGCGGGAAGGTAAAGGTGTTCCATGCCCTCCAGGTTGTGGATGACTGGATCAGACATCTTTCTTTCGCGAGCCCGAAATCTGATTCGTGTCTTATGAGGTGGGCGTAGGTGCGGAGGAAACCCAGAGCTGATCGCGAGAGAAGTTTACGGGCGTCGCTGGCGAAGGGAGAGTATTGCGGGGAGAAGTGTAGACCCGGAATGCGTGGTTGAGGAGATAGGAGGGGATCGGTTTGATATAGACACGGTTATCATTCCAGAGCAGATGGAGCTTTGGATTCTCCGTCATCATGATGGTACGTCCGCGTACTAACTGATGGTGGAGAGCGGAAACATGATCACTTCTCTGGGTTGCCACAAGCCACAGGTGGGGGGAAAGAATATCGAGTTCTGGGGTCAGAATCTCATTCTTGAGGAAGGCTAGAGAGTCGTTGCTGAGTGAGACTTGTGGATGACCTGGTAGATATGGTGCTCCTTCATTGCCTGTGTTGGTCAACGAAGCCTTGCCGTCCGAGCCCTCGACGAGATTGAGGTCCCCGTTTAATTCGTGTTCTTTTGGGAATGGTGGCAGAGAGACTGCCATGCAACAAGCGGCGATGGCCTCTCAGTATACACTGCCTTGGGTTGGTTCATGTCCTGCTGGAAAATGGAAGGGAGCTTTGCTACATGTTCAAAACATGAGGTCTTTACGGTCAGCTAGGGCTGAACAGTAATGCCTTATTTATGTATGATGGTGTAGGTTTGCGCCCCGCCGTCCGCCAAGAATTCCGCCTCAGGCTGTTTTCATTGTCCTTTGCGTCCCAATCACTGAAATTCAACAACAATGTGGTTTGCTTTACTCTCTGTAGCACTTTTCGTGAGTGGACGAGGAAGTTGGCGCCGAATGCCCTTGCTGACATTGAGTGTTGGTGGTTTCATTCCATAGTCGTAACATCCCAATTGGGAAATGACGACGGCGCTTTCCGATCTATGTGCGCACGGTCCACTCAGGGACAGTCATTATTTGATTGCCCATCTTGCAGGTACCAAAGCTTGTTCTCGGTATGACCTACCATTATACTGTTCGACGGTTCTGCTTCCCGTCATGGTTGACCAAACGTCTGTTTCTGAGGGGTTTGTAGCTCCTGGAAGTAATACCAGCACTACTGTACCGCCCAAGCGGAAGTGCAAATCGGACCCGAAGCAGCGTAAAAGGCTGAGGGAAAAGCGGGAATTGAGCAGCAACACTGATGCTTCAACTACTGGCATTGATCTAGATGTTCAAGATGCTGTAGTAGTCGTGAAAGTACATGATCAATCTTCTAAGAAAAAATGCAGAGGAAACTCAAAGCAAAGACAAAGAATCAAGGAAGTCAAAGCAGCTCAAGCAGCTCAAGCAGCTCAAGCAGCTCAAGAAGCAGAAGAAGTCAAAGAAGTCGAAGAGATCAAAGAGACGAAAGAAGTCAACGGTCTGAAAGCCACTTCTGAAGAAGAATCAGCGTCAGCAATTAGCTTCGGTCAGCGTGAGCTATAGCATTGCTCTAAACTACAATCAGTTGTCGACATTCGAGAGTCTCTGAGCCTTTGCTCTTTGCACAACGCTCGTCCTTTGATTCATGTTTTTGATGTCTGTGCAACTACTATTTGCCAATGCAGAAGAGGGCAAGCCGATCATCGCATCACAAGTGTTATGAGATTCAACAGAATCGACAAACATCAAAAAAGTAAGCATTAAAGCAGAGTAAGTTCTACTCAATTTTCATTGCATGAAATTCGGGAGAAGACCGGTTGACGGGCTCTTCTGGCATCGTTGCTGTGCATGGTTTGGGGTCCAATCCCGCCACGGCCTGGCGCAGGAGCCGTTCCAGGGCCACTTGGCTTGCAGACTTCCTCCCAACAACCCACAAGGACTTCAGGATCATCGCCGTCAACCATGACTCCAGGTGGAATGCGTACTCACCGGTGCAGGGTTTGCAAGACTATGGACAGGTCATCCTGGATTCCATCGCTGCACTGCGGCTAGACGAAGAGGTGGGAATGATGCTATTGTTTTACTGTTGTAGAGCTCACAAGTTCCTTGAACAGGAAAGGAGTCGCCCCTTGATACTGATTGGCCATTCCTTTGGCGGCATTCTCATTAAGAAAGCTTTGGTGATCGCGAAAGGTTTGGAAGCATCGTCTTGCAAGCTTCTTGGGCGTAAAGTATATTGAAGGACGTACAGAATCGGACCCAGACACTCGAGAGCGATCGGTAGCCGATGCTTCTGTTGGGACACTGTTCTTTGGAACACCCCACAGAGGGCATGAAAAGCTTAGGGCTCGTACATCACACAAAACATAAGAGATTGACCGCTACATTTCAGGTCAAATTTTGCGCTTTTCGGCATGCTATCGTCCTATTTCAGCTACTGGCGAGGATCTAGTGCCCATCTTTTAGAGTTTTTGACTCCTAGTTCGAAAGAATTAGATGATTTGCATCTCTCTTTTCTCCGAGCATTTGGAAGCATTTACATTTCAAACTTCTTCGAAACCGTGCTAGGATTCATAGAGCGTCAACGTAGTAAATATACGGTATCGTTTCGGCTGAGGGGAGCCTCAATTGTGGGAACATTTGTTGGAAGAACAAACGAGCTTCAGCAGATAGGAGAGGAACATGAAGTTGACCTCCTACAAACCAAGGAATCCCAGCGGCTTAAAGTGGTCATCCTCCAAGCTTTAGGAGGCGTTGGTAAGTCACAACTGGCTATTGAATACGCTACTCGACACGAATCAATCTACACAGCAGTTTTCTGGTGCAATGGTAAGAGTGAGGCTCTCTTACGACTTGATATTGCCGCCATCGCCGAGCAAATTCCTTTGAAAGACGTTCTAAGCACGAGTGGGAAATTTTTGAAAGACGAAACAGGCATTGAGAAAGCAATCGCTGCAGTCCTTGATTGGCTCTCAGAAAATGGCAATACACAGTGGCTTGTGATCGTCGATAACGTCGATAGCCAGCGAGCTGCCGGTGTAGGTTCAGACAGCCCCAAGACATCGTACGATATTTGGCGACAGTTTCCTCATCAGGGCAGCCTGCTTCTAACGTCTCGGCTCGCATGTTTGCGAAGACTTAGGAAGGGCGTGGAGATACAAGAGGTCACGGTACAGGATGGTCTTCGAATACTGTGCAACGCTACTGGAGGCAGTGTTGCGGATCGAGGTTAGTGAGCGCATCTCAGCTGTTTCATGTACTTTGATACTCCAACAGCATGCTTGGGGTATTGTGGAATGCTGACACATATGTAGAAGCCGGAATTATCGTCAAGCGCTTACACGGCCTGCCCCACGCCCTCGCGCAAGCTGGCGCGTATATCTACGAGATGGGCATAACACCGAAGAAATATCTCGAGTCATGCGAGGCCCGAACTCACGATATTATGACCCAGAACAACGATATAACGTACGCCAATGGATCCATAATGGCCACCTTCCAGATATCTTATGACGCTGTGAGAGCCCGCAACCCTATGGCTTTCGAGCTGCTTACGTCTGTGGGGCTTTCTCGACAATTCCGATGTCTAGTGGGAGCTACTCAATCTGGCCTGGAAATGTAAAGTCGGGTTTGCCGAGAGTGAGAGTGACCTCCAGAGCCCTGAAGCTTTCGGTGAACGGACTGGATCTGATTATGATCCCGAAAGCAACTGAGTGACCAAGCTTGCAAAGGATGAAGTGCTTTTCGACAAAGCTATATATACTCTCCTAGAGTTCTATTTCGTTCGCGGTAACGCAGCAAGTGACAGCTTTTCTATCCACCCCGTCGTCCATCAATGGCTGAGGCAGCGTTTGAACACTGAGAGTCGGCACGCAAATCTAAACGCTGTGATTTCCCTACTGGGGAGATCTGTGCCATTTGCTCACTTCAACGAACCATGATTCTTGCAGCGTCGTCTCGCCGCACATATGGATTGCTCTCTCGAGCTTCTTGAGAAAGCCAAAGACAACCAAATCGATTCGCCTGAAGGATTTCAAGAATTGGGCGTCTTGATATATGACCAAAGCGCTTTCGAAAGAGCAGAGGGTCTATACCGAAGAGCGGATGAAGGCTGGAGTCGAAGGCGCGGCTCGACTACTGGCAGACTCGCCGCGCCTACAGTAATATGGGACTCGCTTATCGCACGCTGGGCAAGTACGACGAAGCTGAAGTACTGTGAAAGCGTTTACTAGAGGCCTCTATCCGCACCGAGGGCACCATCAATACCCAAGGGTCATGCCGTTTACTTGACGACCTCGGCTGCCTCTTCACTATGACAAAGCGTTACGCAGAAGCAGAAGCGAACTTCGAGAAAGCGCTCGCCGGGCGCGAAGAGCAACTGCAAAACGGTGTTCGCGCCGCTCCAGGGGAGCCACTGACTCGCGGTCCTGAGCTCGGCGTTGCAGAGGCCTGCCGCCACTACGGCATCCTGAAGCAAGCCCAGGGAAAACTTGAGGACGCAGAAGCATTGCATCGACGGAGCTTGTACATCTTCAAGAAACAGCTGGGCCCTAAACACACATGGACCTTACTGTCCATTGCCGATCTTGGCGATATAAGCCGAGCGAGGGGTCAACTGAAAGTTGCAGAGATGCCTCTGAAGAGCGCGCTGCGCGATATGGAAGAGCACTTGGGGGAGAGCCATGACTATACGGTCAAAATCTATCAGAATCTGGGTGAGTTGCTGCTCCTAATGGGAAGAAAGGAGGACGCGCTGGGGTTGTTGGAGAAAGCGGCAAAGGGGCTAGAGGTTTTGAGGGGCCAGAATAGCGTAGCCGCGGTAAGGCCAAGGAGTGGATTAGGATCGTTAGGGATGAGGACCGGGAGGAGGAGTAATCGTTGGGCTGAGGATCCTCTATCGCACTGGACCATATCGGGACTTCCAAAACAGAGTATCAAAAGGTGACGCGGTGCGTAGCGCAGCGGGATGTGAGGCGTAATGGCTACAGCAAGGCGCAGTAAGTACCTAATGCCTTCTCGAAAGAGAGGTAGTCGAGTCTTCGGATTGCGGAGGGCGGGTGTTAGCAGAATATTAGTATTCCTAGGAACAAATCTTTTGCCTTGAGCTCGGTTAGCCGTAGTGGAACCGGTTGAGCATTTAATCACGTGACCGGCTCGCAAGGTTCACGCTTCGCGTTTCCAGGGCTTATCATGGTATGCGCTAGCCAACGCGACTAATTTCAATACGGCTGGGTCTTATCACCCAAGCTTGCCGCAAGTGCAACTTAACCAGTTCGAGATCACCCAACCATTGAAAACGCCGTCACCGTCGCCATGACGGCCACAGAAACCATCGGACACGCCCACGGCGTCGGCGAGAAGCATGGTAGTAGACCCCCACAACCCCCCTCCCCTCGCCCTCCCCCAGCCGTAACGAAAACTGACACCACTACCCCCGGTCCCCACCAGACACCAGCACCCGACCCCCCGCCACGCGAGAAGAAATGTCCGCCGCCCGGCTCCCCCTCGCCTACCGCGACTCGTGCGCCAACCTCCTGATCCCGCTGAACCGGTGCCGCTTTGAAGAATTCTACCTGCCGTGGAAGTGTGAGGTATGCCCTTTTTGCTAGCACTCTGGGGGGGGGGGGGGGGGGGGGTTTGTTTCTGGAGAAATTGTTGGGGGGGAGGTAAGAGGGAGCTAAGATGTGTGTGTGTGGTGAATAGAGCGAGAGACATTCGTATGAGAAGTGCCAGTACGAGGAGTTTAAGCTGCGGGTGGCCAAGATGGATGAGTTGAGGAAGGAGAGGGGGGGGAAGAGGAGTAATTGAGGGGGGGTGGGGGAGCTATGTAGATACTTTTGCGGTGGTACGGGATCGAGATGCAAGCCTTCATGGGGGATCGGCCATACCTTGGAGCGTCATCTGCGCGGATCTCATCTTCGAGGAGGACTTGCTGGAGCCGCGATGGTGAATTCATAACTCCAATCAAGACAGCTTAACCAGCGAAATATTCGACATCGTAGCCCGTTACTGATCAGTTTTTGTAAGGTTTCGTCATGTGATAGATATTATGGGATTTCTGCCATCTCATAAAGAGTACACGACCATAGAAATTATCCCACTTCAGAGCGAAACCGCCGCCCAGCTCTCACATAACCAGATCAACCTTGACCAAAGTAGATCCCAACAAAAGACATGCCAGCCGGGTATCATGCAACGCCTCGCTAAAAGTATGCTTGGATCTTCATTGGTGGAAGAGACTCCGCTCATGGTTCCCCAGCTCCATTCTTGACGTCCTTGAGAATCTCGTAGCCATATTCATCCTCAAACTTCTCGGGCTCCATGCCCAATGCGTTACGGTACCCGCGGACCTCATTCTGCAATCCAGCTATGATACGGAGTGGCACATCTTCTTCCTCGCAGCGGAGACGGTAGGCCTCGCGTAGCATCTCAACTGAGCGCATGAACTTGGCGTGCCAGTCGTCTTTTTCCAAGCGAGACTCCAGATGCGCGTCTTTCTCATCTTGAAGGAGCTTGTTGTAGTGTAGACGAATAGCGACCTCATTCTGCTTGTTGTTGAAGGAGTAGTTGCGTACCATCTCCACGATGTTCCCTACAGACGTCTCGTACTCCCCGATGAGCTTGGTGTTTTCTTTCTGCTCGCGCTTGAGGACGCAGACTTTGTTCTGTTCGCGGGCAAGGTTCTTCTCAAGATCGGCAATACGCGCAGCTGGTAAAGGTATTAGTGCCATTGGATAGCTAGAGGCAGTTGAGGGTGGTGTGCTCACCGGAGATCTCAGCATTGGCTTCCTGGAGACTGGGGCTTGCTCCTTTGGCAGCAGCACGGGTCTGAGATTGGAATGTGATGTTAGTGAATTATGCTTAACAAGTAGCTGTCTTTGAACGAAGATTGCCAGAGTTGCCCCCAAGTCGCGATTGAATGCCCTCGCTTCAGTGTCGAGATACTTACAGCAAGCTCTTCAGCTCCAGCAATGATCCCAGCGGTCTTCTCGCGATTCTCTTTGAGCACTTCGCTCAGTTCCAACACCTTCTGCATCAAAAGATTCACATCCATCTGCTGCCCTGCGCTCATTGGCATTCCCACATTCATCCCGTTCATACCAGCTCCATTCCCGTTGGGTTGAAGCACCTGGGCTTGCATTGGCGAGGGCGCAAGGCGAGGAGGAGCACTCGCGACGTTGTTCTGGCTACCTGAGTTCTCTGCGACAGGAGGAAACATGTTGCTAAAGTTGTTCATCTTGGTTGGTTCTTTGAAGTAAGTTACAGGTGGATTGGTGTCTGTAACGTAGAAGACTTGATCGCTGTAGACCTCGTTCATCTTATCGCATTCTCGGTGATGAATTAATCCGGACGTCGGAGGTCGGTGTCACGAGATGCCGGTATCGCTTACAGTTAGTGTGGTTGTGGTTGTGGCTCTTAGGGTTTAGGTCAACGAAATAAGATCATGTCGAACTGGAACATTCGTTGACAGTCCAATCATACCCCGTTCACATATACTGAAAAAGGTTCTCCTATTCGATGTACAACTCACTGTATATAGTCAGTGTCATGGCTGTATACTGCAGATGGACATTAAGTATACTTTACCAGGTTAAACTTGAATTCAGGCTTGGACACTTCGATCCTTACAGCTCAAATAAGAAGAATTGGATGTACATAAGATCAATTTCAAGCTCTGCTAATCCAGATCTTTTCAGCTAGAGATAGAAGATCCTGATGCTGGTGAACTCGATTCCAAGGACAGCTATCGAAGCTTCAACCTGGAAAAGGAGGTCTCAGTCCAATCAATATTTCGGCACCAACATTGGCTTTTGGGTATCTCAAATGGAAAACAATACGATTCCAAATTCCCAACGGTTGTAAAAAATATCTGAACTTCACACGGACGATTGGACTCCTCTGCGACTGCCAAGCCGAACCTTGCTGCAACTCATCGTGTTCCTAAGTTGTAACTCCCAAGTCATTCCTCGAAAGCCCCTCAATCTTCTCGCCAGCCCTTACCATAAGTATCTTTAGTTTCTCCAACTCTTTCTGTAACTCCCCGTCCCTGGTTGCCAAATTTGGCTGTACATTGTCCTGGGCGTTTCTGAAGGGCTCCAATAGCTCCTGAAGAAGCTTGTATTGTGCGACTTTTCGTTGCTGTGCTAGTCTTTGACGACTCAAAGCTTGGAGGCGCGATTGTAGCTGCTTATACCTAGAACATGGCCTTCAGAGCCTACAGAGCTGAAGAAAGGCGAAGTGCTGACCTGCTTGCCTCTGCGAACCTCTCGAGCTCATTGTCATCAGCAGTTCCATCATCCGGCCATTCGTCTGGGAGCTGAAGGATACTACTGCGACTTCTGTCAGCGATTGTAACTTGAAGCGCCATCTTCAACATGTTTAGGGTACACCCACTTATGGTCCTTTAAGTCTGCGCCTCTTTCCAATGTCGCGGGGCCGTCATGTTCCACATCAAGATCTGGCTCGCCCGAATCCCAGTACAGCTCGTAAATCTGTTCTGCCACATGGCGAACAACCTGGGAGGAATATGCAGCACGATTGTGGTGTCGGAGAACGAGATTCACTATCCTTAGAAGTTCCAAGTCAGCAACGCTCAACATTTATACATAATCGAGTGCCTTCCGCAACGTACACTTCTGCAGCACCTCCTGTACGACCTTCTCCTTCAATTCGCCTTCTTCGGAAACGGGAGCATTCTCGCGCCAGTCGCGCGAAGGTTGCAGTGGAGCATTGAGCGTGCGAATTTGCATGCTGAGGAAGCTTTTCTTCAAGTCAATCACCGAGAGTGGTGCTGCCATCGTGCTACATGTTGACCTTACGGTTTAAATTGTACAAGAATCCCAAATAATGTCTTTCAATTCCGCGGCAAAGCGCGTTGTAGCCAGCCGCAGCGCTATCGATAAAGCCCTACCAAGACATCCTAATCCGCCAATCGTCCAATCCCTCTTCCGATTCAAACCCACCCCCTTCAACCCCACCACAATGCCCCCCACCACCAGCACCAAACCCCTCTCCAAACCCACCAAATCCGCCCCAAAAGGCGACTACATCGAAACGGACACCGGCAACAAAGTCGCCCGCCGCGCCCAACTCCACGGCACCCAACACATCATCCTAGGCGGCCGCGCCGTAATCCAAGCCGACGTCTGCATCCGGGGCGATCTCGTCCGCCCCAGCAGCAGCATCGCCAAAGACGCTTCCTCGTCCAAACCCTCCTCGCATGCCTCGGCGCCGGGCGTCGCGGTGGCGATTGGCCGGTACAGCTTCATAAGCTCGGGGACGATACTGCGGCCGCCGCTGAAGATGTCCATGGGCCGCGCGGGGTACTATCCGCTCAAGATCGGGGAGCACACGTTTATCGGCGCGAATTGCGTGATTGAGGCGGCGCAGATAGGGGATCATGTGCATGTCGGGCGGGGCGCTGTGGTGGGGAAGTTTGCGATACTCAAGGATGGGGTGAAGGTGCTGGAGGGGGCGCATGTGGTGGGGGGGATGGTGGTGGCGAGTGGGTTTGTGGTGGGGGGGCGGCCGGCGAGGGTGGTGGGGGAGGTGGGGGAGGGGTGGGGGATTGCGGAAGGGGGAGAGGGTGGTGATTTAAGGGAGATGTGGAGGGCGACTGGCTGAGTGGGCGGGGCTATCAATGTGTGGGTGAGATTTTGAGGTTGGTGGAGTGAGATCATGTGCATTGAGGGAGTTTTGCAGCGCTGCGATACCCCTTTTGCGTCTTTCCATGGTATGTAGACTCAAATTTGGGTTCCTCATGTTTGTCTTCTATAGCATTTACTAATTCCTCATTTGATGAGTACTATAAAACAGTAGTAGAAGGGCTGCGTCCAGAAATCATGGCATTACAATTTGTTTATCATTGTCCGCTAGAAAAAAAAAGAGGTCCCTGTAGAGCCAGGATGAAGCAAAGGACCTTGATAATAAACAGCGAATGCCGGAGAACGTGCATGTCATCCCATCGAAAATTAAGCAAACCTATTGTACAGTGGTATCGTAAACAATCAAGGAAGAATCGTATCGTGAAGCAGATCAAGGCTTATTTGCCGTGTCGTTGTGCAGGTGGTGTCTTGACGTTGTTTGAGAGCCAGCCCTGATTTGGTTATTAGGAGCGCCCAAGTTTTCCCAGACGTACGAGTGACCTACCAAGCCCTCAAACAGACCTTCTCCAGTTGTAGCACAACTTGGCACAACGTACCAGATCTTGTCCTTCAGCTGGCTGAGCTTCAGCCGTTCCTGGACCTCTTGCGGGCTCATCGCTGGAAGATCGTATTAGCCATCAAGCACTTCGGGCAAGTCCACCCAAATCTACACACCTCCTGCTATATCCTGCTTATTTGCAAACACTAGCAGCAGCGCCTCCTTCATTTCTCGATCTAGTATGATCCTGTGTAACTCCTGCCTTGCCTCGTCTATCCTCGTCCGGTCGTTGGAATCAATAACGAAGATCAAGCCTTGTGTTCCTGCATAGAGGTTTCAAGTTAGCATTCCGTATCCTTTTACAAAAGGCATCGCAATGTACCTGAGAAGTAATGTCTCCATAACGGCCTTATCTTGTCCTGCCCGCCCACGTCCCACACATTGAACTTGACGTTCTTGTACGTGACTGTTTCAACGTTGAAGCCAACGGTAGGAATGGTGGTCACGTCTTGGTTCAGCTTAAGCTTGTAGAGGATTGCTGGAGTCTCGATATCAGCAGCCGTTCTCTGTTTGTTCCGGACTTCACCGTAGGGTAGAGTCCCTGGAAAGTGTAGGCATACTGGTCTTCCCCGCAGCATCCAGTCCCAGCATTAGCAGGCGCATTTCTCTTGATCCGAAGATCTTCCCCATTATCTTTGACACCTGTCCGCCCATCGTGTCGTTGTTAAAATCAAGCCCGCCTTATCAGGCAGCGACAAAGAGAGCTCTCGTGTTGACGCAATTGGATTTTCTGGAGTCTCACGGTTTTCTATGCGTTTTGTTGCTCCGGCAGTCAAGCGGTTCAATGATTGGGTGGTTTGAGACGAGTGCAATAGGTGGCCTACCAGCGAATGTATGAGGAGTTGTGGAGGTGCGAAGGTGGGGGGTGTTATTGTATGAGCCTGAGAATAGGGAATCCGAGGAAGATAATTGTGCACCCACGTGACCCTTTCTTCAGCTCAGCGAAATCACGTTTGACGTATTCCGTACTCTCGATCGTAAATAGATCCAATAAGACTGAAACAGACGCAGAGCATGCTGGTTACCTTACCCCTTGCCTAATCTACCCGCAGCAATAGTGTTGACGGTTTTACAAGGATGGCAATGACCCTTTTGAGGGTAAGGTCAGGTATCCATTGCCGTATATGTGACACTCTTAGATGTTGGTACTGCATGATAGAGAGAGGTTTGGCCAACATGCTACTTTATGGACTGATTGATATTCTACAAGGATCACATCTCGCCAAGATAGACTGCATGGGAACTCTTAGCAACCGTGCAACCAAGCTTTCCAAAAAGATGCAAGCAACGCCACCTATTGCAGTGCCCTCCGGGTATTATAATAGCTTACTACCAACGCCAATTCGTGTCTCCTGTGGTCAGACTTGGTAACCTATCTGGGGCTGAAATCTAGAACGAACCGCCGGTTAACCTCCATCTCCTGGTTCTGATCGTCTTCAAACTTCAGGCGATACACATCTTTCTTCACTCCGGTGACTTCTGCGCGGTAGAAAGTGGTTGTTTCCGGATAACGTGCAAGGACATGCTTCCCAACCGGGAAATCAGGGAGCACAGCATCCGCCGACGGTATTGCGATCAAGGCGGCTGCTGAAGACTTGTATATTTGTCCAGGGGCACCATTCTCGTCTGGCTCAGGATCTTGGACTTCGTATCTGGCTATCAATTAGCCTAATAGCTCACACCTAGCATGTTGAGGGGACACACCGTTTCTTATTACCTACTTCAGTGATTGATATGATGTTGCATTGGATCCACTGGCTTCCGTCCTCCTTCATCTTTGCTTGCTTGTATGCAACCTCTGCTCCCACGAAGAACTTGCCGGCCCGCTCTGCAGAGGGCCCTTTACTCCCCTCGGAACCCTCCTCAATCTTCACCGACGATTCTTTCACGTCTCTAGTCGATGGTACTGACCCGCTTCTTACACTGCTACCCTTGAGCCGTGATGCAGACGTTGCCACGCCTGGAGAAGGACCAGGAGAGTCTGCCGCGCCATCCATATCGAGCTTTTGCCTTTTAGGGTTGCGAGATTTGGAAGTTTGGGGGTTACGGGGCGGCTCAATCTCGCTGGCAGTCCGCAAAGCTGTCAAAATGCCGACGTTCTTAATTACGTCATTCGGCTCTTCGTTGAGAATCTTTTGCTCTTCTTCAGATAGTTTCAGACCTTCACGATATAAGGCTGCCAGTTCTTCAAGATCCTTCACAGACGGCGCTGAACAACTACGGTTAGTGTGGGTATCCAAGTCAATAGCATCGACCACCCAATCAATATCACTAGTGCTACGTTCTTGATTGTGATTTGTTGAGATATCAGAAGCCAACAGAGTTCAGGCAGGGTAACGGATTTTCGAATACAACGGAAACGTAGATTCGAGCATCTAGAGATCTCAAAACCTGGTAGTAGAAAACGTACAGGATAAACGCTTACAAGACGCAAAAAGCGTATGAACAGGGAGATAGAGTCAGGATACCAAAAGAAGTACTGACTCCCATCAAATCTCGACTCCATCTCCACAATCGCATTTGAAACCTCTGTAGCCCTAGCATGGATGACCTTCAGCCTCTTGAGATCATTCACTATTTGATTCCACATGTTCCGCTCTTCGTGCGCATCTGCAGGATCTTCCTTGGTCATGCCAGCCCGTGGTCTGCTTCGTGCTGCCATGGTTGGAGAGGCTGTAAGAGTTTAGGTGGTGGTACCGAGCTTAGTCGATTCCATTTGGGACACAGGTTTCGATATGCGGTTGACTCGGCTATGGCGCTTAAATTTGCCACTACCCAGTTAGCACTCGATTTTCTCTTGAAGATTACTGTTCTGTAGATGTTCGTTCCGCAACCTAATGGCTCGACCTTAGAGAGAATTTAATACTATGAATTACTTACGACGTGGTCGAAAGCTAACGTAGACATGAGGGTAATTTTAGCCCGTCGGCGTCGTTATACCAATGTTTTCATTCACGACAATGATGGACAGATGCTATCTACACCTATGGACAATGATTCACACGACCTTGAATTAATTACCTGCGGTCCCTTATGATCATCTTATACATAATCCTGGAACGGATGGGTTGAAAAGGTCAAAATTCTATCAGTTAAGAGTAAAAACCGCCTCCTAACGGTTATTACTCGATAGAGTAAAACCCGAACAAATAGACCGGAGGATTTTGTTGGCAACACACCCGATAAGAAATCACCCTGATACAAGAAAACATCCGCGGTGCTAGACATGAAATAATGCGAGCCCTGAGAAAGGGACACTCGAACTATTGCTTAGCAATAGGGGTATCAAGGGTAGAACATATCACCGCGCCTCTAGACTGTGCTGTTATCTACCGTACTTGTAAACCATGATGTCGAAGTCCTTATGAATGCACACCCACAAACGTACAATTAGTCACCGAACCACAATCTTAAAAGTGTGAACGGCCTTTTCCAGCTTATCATGATCCACCTCAGAAAAATCGGCCCGATGCTTGTCGAGAAGATGCTTTCGGAATGCATCAGGAGTCGGATACTCCTTCTCTCCTCTTGGACAGTTGGGCATCCCACATCTACAGAACCGTCGAGTTAGTATTTATTGTGTAGGAATGGGCATGTAATTATGAAGCATGTTTACAGAGGATCATTCATGCCTCAAACATCATAGCTCCATTTGAGATGATGCGGCCTAAATATGGAATGTACTTACTGGTACCAAGCACCATAACACGCTTTTTCCCATCGTCCAGGATCCGTCCTAGCACGAAGACGCCGGCCTTCCACAAGTATTTTGGCCATTTGGGCGATCTGATTCTTCACATCTGCATCTGCCAAGTAGGTTTGAGTGTGCAATTTGATAGATTCCAGTGTATTGTTCCGAGGCTCGAACCACTTTGGAACCTCCAGCCCAATGCCGTCATCGGGGTCATCCGTACGCTCGGCAACTTCTTCGCTTGCAACACTTTTTTCGGATTCGTGTGCCTTGGAAGATCGCTTCACGAGCCTGAGTTTGCAAATACATCTTCCCGTTGCTGTTCTTAATCTACCCCTGGCTCGCCATTCGTCCAACTTCATCACATCAAGCCCACTTCTGACACTCAACCTGACGTAATGGAATTTATGTTGAGAGTATTCGAGTTTCTTCAGCATGTCTGCATGCGTCTTCTCGGATTCGGCGGCCCATTTCCTGGCGAAATTCATGTAATTCAAATAGCGTTGGATACCACTACCACCGAATCGGTTCATTTTGTTGTTTTGTCCAGTGCCGATACTCAAGACAACCTTCGCACACTTGTCGGAGTTGTTATTCATCCTCCGGACCTCGTCATAAATCTCTACGCAGGGATTATTCGCCCCAAAGCCGCCGTCAAGGTACTCTAGGCCGTCTATCTTCATAGGTTTGAAATAGGTTGGTGCTGCAGATGTTGCCCTGGCTACCTTCCAGATTGGAATGTCGTGTGCCAGAGCAGGATTCCGGTCCAGCGAGCGCTCCTTCGAATTTTCGCTTTTGTGCAAATTTTTGTAACTCCGGAAAAGATACGGCATCTGAAACCCTTCGTGTGTCTGTTTCTGGTATGATAGAACCACCCTTTAAGACATCAGCGACGACTCGATAGAACAGATTAACAAAACTTGCGTTCTACACCTGTTCTCATCAAATGCAAAGTTTTGACCTCCCGGAAAGGTTGCAACTTTCGGCACCCGTTCTCGAACAACCTTCCTGACGACGTCTTGTAGAACCCTATGATTGTATTTGTCTCTTACCCAAAACAGTGGAGATCGGAGATGGAACCAGCGGCTGTGCCCAAACACCTTTTCTCCCAGTGTCTCATAATCTTCAATACAATCATCGATGTTCATGCGCAATCGACCAAGCATAATACTGATTAGACTAATGTAATGTTAGCTATGCTGGTATCAAGGCTCGCGGGTTACATGTTTACCCTCCAGTACTCGTGCCAGCAATATAGTCGAAGTAGTGACAAGGAAGCCAGGGGGAGGAAGCCGTCATTGGATACCTTACCGAAACCCGGCTTGGGAGGGTCTCGTCATCTGTAGCAGCATATCGAGCCGGCAGTAACGGGTGATAACTTGATGCAGCACGGCCGTCGGATACGTCTGGACCACTGGGATAAGCGCGCTCTTCTTCTCCAATGGCTTCCATGAGCTGGCGAAGAATAAGTAGTGCAGAGTATCCGCGGATACCACCACCGTCTGGGCATTGGAACTTAGTTACTTCCAGAAGAAAATAGACTAACGGGGTTCTAAGACTTACCAAGAGATAAAATTGCTTTTTGGTCCCATACCGCTGTTTCCTCGAATGATACCGAGAACTTTGTGTCTATGGTGGATGCCCTTTGGGGACTCTTGGTTTTAGAATCGTTGTCTGCCGATTTTGTTGCGTTGAATAGACGATGTTTGAGGTAGTTCCCGGCACGGTTACGTTTAGGAGCTCCAAATGTGTTTGCTCTTGCGGGAAAATCTGCTTTAGAATTTCCAATTGGGCCGCTGGCCGTGGGAGACCGGCCATTTGACTCGATGGGAACTGGGGGGTGAGTCGACCGTCTCTTTGGGGCAATAAAATCGTCGCACAAGTCATCAACCTCCGTTCCTTCTTCAAAGGGCTCTGGAGAAGAAGATCTTTCGGGGGTCACGTCACGCTCGGTAATGGTTGCAAGGTCGTTGAGGCCGGTCTGAGGGCCTGAGTTGGACCTAGGCAATACTGTTTCGCTGGAGTTCGCCATCGAAATTCATTGCAGCCCTTGAAGCCTGAGATTCATGGGAAAAAATGTCTTGACAATCTCTGACTCTATAAAAGGCTTTGTGCGATGCCCCTCTTCTTGAGCCTCGACAAGGCTGATGACAAAGGCCATACAATTCGATGGATGATCGGAGTACACCCTGCATTAAACCCAGCATATGTGCTACCACACACCAAAGGAACTCCTACGTAAAGCCGCAAAATCTAACGCCATGAGATTAGAGATGACTAGAAATAAAAACAAAATCAGCCCAAGTGGATTCCTACTCGAACCTGGAGTTTCAACAAATCGTCAGGATTGGAGGGAATGCTCACAATGCATGAAGCTTTGAAAGCAGTCGTGGGAAATTCCGCCGAAGCGGCTGTAAGTGTGCAATGGGGCGAATCAATCTTTCGGGCGACCCTCTCTGGCAAGAACGAGCAGATTCGCCCTGCGACCAATGCGGTCGGAGGCTGCCATTAATATTGCCCAGCGCTTTTACCACCTCGTATTCAAAGAAGGCTATCGCCCACACTACTGCCACGACGAGAAGGCTGTCGTCAACACGGCCTCCGACCTTACTTCGGTAGTAGGAGGCTACTGGTGTAACGTTCATACTGTGCAGCAGACTGGAGTCTCTTGAACAATGATATATCAGTGACAGATGACTGCACAAAGGAGGAATTATTCATGTTACCACAAACCCCGTGACCCGACCCTTAACCTTAAGGTACGACTGTAGGGGTAGAATAAAATCGTTTATTCTACAATAAACGTGTTTAAAACACGTTAGCGGTTTATTCATGTTTGTTTATTGGTTTTATATTATGTAAGCAAGCTAAACCCAGCTGGTTTAGCTCAGGGGGTTTGACCTCGCTGTCACCATTGATTGCTCCATACGAGTATGGAGTAGATCTAGAATATCTTCCTACCACCAGCCATGCCTCCTCAACGCGGTGGCAAACCTCGCAATCAGGCTGTTACTGATGCCTTTCAGAGCATAATCCTACCAAACCGAATCGTTCCTGCAGTGAAGTGCTTATACTGTCACCTTCAAATGGCGTCCGGAACCAGTCGTCAGCAGACTCATCTGAATCAATGCACTGCTTACATCAACAGGCCTTTCAATGGGCCAGCTGCACTAGTTCAAACGATGCTACCATCAGCAATTAAACCACTATCTACCGCAGTGGTTAAAGCATTGAATCGAACGGCAGCAGATAGAGCAATTGGCTGTGGCTAGACTAAATCCTTCGAACGATGAGGTGCTGGAGCACTTTCTGAATAGCTTCGTCGATTGTCACGTGCTCATGGAACAGTCAATTTAGTTGATACTATAAATATATACCCCCCCCTGTTGCTACCCCTGTGTTTAAAACATGTTCGTGCCCTAGGTACGAGTACTGTAACCTGGTTTTAGTGGCGGTAAATAACGAATTAGTGGAAACCTAAGCCACCTCAGCCACCTAAGCCACTTTGAACACGGCATGTCCAGTTGTCCTTCTTTACACAGTCTTTTGGCGCCGCCTCTCCGGAAGACCATTCCGGGATAAGTTTTCCGGATGAACTATTCAATAGAGAGTAATGCCTGGTTGTTGTTCCGAGTCGCAGAAGGAATGTGCATCCTCGTGCAGATTCTTGCCTCGTTGGATTACCGAGTACGGAATACAGGCGACAAACACCACAGGATGCCCCCGCCCCTGCCTAACCTGAGTCAGCCCCGGTTTCGTATGGATGCTTAAACATGTCTTGTTATCGGTGTGCCCAATGCAGGCGTCAGAGAGCTGAACTTGATCCTGCAAGTGCCGCATGTGATACATGTCACTCAGGCTATCAACTCTGTCCACAACTTATAAGCCAGAGTGTCTCCTAAATCACCAGGACCTAGTCTCAAGCGCACCGATCTCGTTCCCTGGAATTGCCAGTTTGTAAACCGTACTCTGCCTTCTGAATTCGGTTCGAAGCTTTTATATATTTATCAGAAGCACATTTTCTAATGTCCATTGCGGAGACTCGAAAGCCTACCGGTTCGAGAAGGGGAAATGCTATTGTTTTTGACCCTGCCGAGCGGACCCTTTCGACACATAGACTAGAGAGCCTAGATGGTAAGTTGTACCCTCCAGGCCTCGACGTCGAGTTGCAATACTAAGTGAGCATCTAGTGACGAGAGCCACCACCAAGCAGCCCGCCCCAAAGTTCTCCAGTCAGGTTGATGTCTTCGTGGATCGCGAGGATGGAACCGAGCGCTTGGTTGCGACTCTGAATCTTGACAAGCTGGGATGGGGCACAAACATCAAGCGCATGTGCGGAAAAATTAGCGATATCTACGTGATGGAGAATTGTGATGCGACGTCCCGGCTGGCTGACGTCGCTTAATAGTATGTTGACACAGCTTCATAGTGTCTACACCGAAGCTCATGCTAACATTCGGTCAGTTACTCAGGTTCTTACTCTTTAGACTAAGTTTCCCTCATTTCCTGGTGGATTGACGAAGTTGCTTTGGTCGATTGGCAATCACATTCGTGAAGCAGAATCTGTACACTTTTGATATCATATCGATTAACGGATCTATCTTGATAGCATTATATCAAATGCCACGACATATTTTATTAGTCTAGAAGAAGTACAAGACTGGATGGCACCGCACTTAACTCCACAGACTCATAAGGGGTGAAAATGACCTGAGCGTAAAGGCCTTACCTTGGCTTCCTTACTCTTGTAGCTTAGGGCTTTGGATGATGCTTAGGGTTAGCGGCTCTGCGTGACTAAGCAATCCATGGCCTTTTCAAAGCAAGGTGGTGGACATACCTTACTCTCTACTTCTCAGATCACAACAGCTTTTCAGACTGATCCATTAAGTATCGGGCAAGGGAAATCCCCATTGTAGATTGAACCTGTTATATCTGTATCCTCAACCCACAGTCATTCAGGACCATGCAAGTACCCCTAATACGACTCCAATGTGGTAAGTCCCTGATGACTTACAGGAACATGCGCAACGCTCATGTCACGTCGCAGGAGTAAACAGCTATGATTGGGGTAAAGTTGGATCAGAGTCAGCGGCAGCAAAGTTTGCCACCGCAACTCCGTCAGACGATCTTCACATAGAGCAGGAGAAGCCTTACGCAGAGGTTCGCAGTAGCCGCGATATCTTGTTCCATCCGCTACTGAACAAGTCTGATAGCTATGGATGGGAACGCATCCTTCATTACCATCCAACGATGTCGAAACTAAACGAACTTTGCTTGACCTCGTACAAGACAACAAGGCTCTAATGTCCTCGGAGATCAGCAAGCGCTATGGCGAGAAACTACCGTTTTTGTTCAAAGTGCTTTCCATACGAAAAGCATTGAGTATTCAGGCGCACCCAAACAAGAAACTAGCAGAGCAGTTGCATGCTAAAGATCCGAAAAACTACCCTGGTACAGAATCTCTGCTCTATTATATGACTGGTCTGACATGTATTTATCAGATGACAATCACAAACCAGAGATGACTATTGCCATCACTCCGTTTGATGGTCTCTGTGGATTCCGGCCATTGAAAGAGATTTCGCACTTTCTTTCTACTGTGTCGTCTCTTCGGAAGCTGATCGGAGAGTCCGCGGCCAAGGAATTCGAGTCCGCAATCAGGGGCCATGAGACGTCAGACTCCCCAGAGGAGCTGCAGAAAAACAAGAAAGCACTTCAAGCCGCCTTTTCCGCTTTGGTAAACCAGGAAAAATCCACCGTCGCTTCTGCCGCCAAAGACCTCGTAGCCTCGGCCAAGCATGACGGCGAGAAATTTGCTGGTAGCGGGGGCCCTGCTAATGAAGGTAAAGAGCTTGCGGACCTGGTTGTCCGACTGAACAGCCAATTCGAAGGCGACGTTGGACTTTTTGTGCTATTCTTTCTCAACTACGTGAAGCTGGAAATTGGAGAAGCTATGTTTCTGAAGGCTGACGATATCCATGCCTACCTTAGCGGAGGTGAGTGAAAGCTCCTAGACTCTACTTATCTAAACTGCGTCCTTCCCCGAGATTTATCCCCCTGCTCTTCTTTCAATCTTCAATCTTCTTACTTTCTTTCGCCCTACCCATACCTAACCTAACAACCCAGACATAATCGAATGCATGGCCTCCTCGGACAACGTCGTCCGCGCCGGCTTCACCCCCAAATTCCAAGACATCCCCACCCTAACCACCATGCTCACCTACTCGTACGCGCCCATCTCCGAGCAAAAAATGCACCCGGTCGACTACCCCTACGTCAACCTCAACCGCCCCGCCTACTCCTCCTCCTCCAGCGCGATCCTCTACGATCCGCCCATCGAGGAGTTCAGCGTCGTCAAGACGGAGCTGAACAGGGCGGGCGCGAAAGCTACGTTTGAGCCGATTGATGGGCCGAGTATTATTATTTGCACGGGAGGGAAGGGGAGGATTGGTGTGGGGCCGAAGACGGAGGAGGTGGGGGAGGGGTTTGTGTTTTTTGTTGGGGCGACGGCCGAGTGTGTGCTTGAGAGTGTAGGGGAGGGGTTCACGACATTCAAGGCTTTTTGCGAGTTGAGCGGGAAGGAGAGTGCGAATGGGGGAAAGTGAGTTTGCTGGGCTAGAATGTCGTTGCGGGTTGGCGACGCAGTAATGTGGATATGAGAGATGGAAAAAAAGATATGTTAATGACATGGATGAAGTTTGCGCATTTGCAGCACACATAGACTGGTTAAAGCTAGCAAGAATACCTTCATTTTACAGTCTTCTCGAGTGATGCGTTCCCAGCCGCGTTCACATCAGACTGCAGGAACAGCTTTGAAAAGTTCAGGAGCTATTTCCCACTTTGCAAGGTTCAATCAAGAAACACGCATCCCAGCCCCTCACTCCTCTCTGACCCCTCCCCAAAGTGATCCGAGTGTCTAGCAACCCACCGTCCAGCCCCAACCCTTCAGACCACCACCTTCGTCCCCCTTCCTACCGCCTGAGGATGCTCAACCAATAGCTGAAGAGCCCGGGGGGGTTACATTCGCTGGCGGTGGTGGAGCTGTTGGGTTGTGGGGGTGAGGGGTGGGAGGGGTGGGGAAGGGAGATGATGAAGATTCCTGTTCTCTGGCCACGGAGCTCCTGAGAAAGATGGAGTGATGCAGTGTGAGTTTACATCAATTCTTGTTGCGGTGGGCTCGGTGTTCTTTACTTGCACGGCCAGCATCGACATCGAGGAAAAGCACCGCGCTTAGAGGTGCTGCGAGATGTGTTTATGGCGAGCATTTGCAAGTTGCGTATTCTCAATCCTGTTTCAGAGAAACCTCGTCGTTCTCGAACAAATCTCCTAACTAAGAACAACAAATAAAATGCCGAGGTCTTGGGAGATAGCACTCCCGATGTCCAAGATCTTAGGAGTGCACGGCTTGAGATTATATAAATTGATTCAACCCGACTTCGGTTTAGGCACAAATTGGATTGACGGCGCGAGTTCAGCAGGTTAGTCTACACACCATACTTGCTCAGGGCTCGTCCATTTCCCCGTCATGGCTCTATATTCTCCGGCAAGAATGATATTGCCGCTGCTGTCACATTGGACATTAGAGTTTCGGTTCGTAAGCATACTGGTCCTGTTGTCATAAAGGATATCTTCAACGCTGCCTTTGGGGCTGGGATGATTGTCTGTATATATTCTTCCAGTCTCCCCTCTATGCACGAACAAAACTCCGTCCTTGTCCTCCGTAATAAAAACCATGGTGAAGTTAGTTGAGCTACTCAAGGACTTCTCGTCGATGAATCTTCGCACCAATAGGGCAACGCGATATTGATGAAGATTCTTGGGGACTTGGAAGGGCTGCAGACGGTCCGAGGGTAGTCCTGTCGATCCCGACACCATGTGAGTCCAGTCACCATCTTCGTGCCTCACCCAGAAGTATTGTGCAATGGGAAAATCTTCGAGGGAGGAGAATATTACACCGAGGCATCTGGTTTGCAGACCTCGTCGAGTGAGGGTCGTTGTTGGCATATTTACCTCGCCTGCCTCACTCCCTATGTGCGACTCAACTCCGAGAAAAGATTTCGGTGCCCACCGAAAGCCTGGCTGTTGGAGTGTCTCGTTTTGCCAGAAGACCAGTACCATAGGTATTTCAGGAAACATAGACCAAAACGCCACCATTCTCTCATTGGGCTCGACTTCGAGGATCTTATCCATGTCCAGACCTACTAAGCAGCCAAGACAAAGAGGTTCATCTGTCACTACGCTCGTGGATCGATGCTGCAAGGCAGAATGTATCTTGGACAAGTCATTGTAATGAGGTTCCTGAGCGCCAGTCTGCTCACCACGTACATTGTAGATAACGCTTATAATGTCCAGGAAGTTTACCCACCCTCGTGTAAGGTTCAAATCGTCTCTTTCAGCCGATTTTAGGACTTCAAGATCAATTGCAGCATCAGCAAACTGTAACTTCAGACGCTTTGCCAACACGGCTTCTTGCCATGTCCAGAGACGACTGGTCCACGCCGAGCTATCAACTATTATGCTCAGCTCAAGCAGACTTTTCGGGAGGCAGTTCAACCTCCGAAGGCGACGATCCAAAACCAACACCTGATCCGCCCCACCGTAATAATATCGCATCTTTGACATTGCTAATTTCTTGGCTTCGTTCGGTCCCACAGGACAGCAAAGCGTATCAATCCAAAAGGGAATTGGAGGTCCACCATCAGGGTAGAGATCTTGGACCAAGCGACTAATCTCGAGCAACTGACATCGTGACATAGCGTTTGCATGTGGATTGCCAAGACCATCGGACCACACATGTGATATAGCAACATATCGAGTATCTGGTAGCCCTTCTACAATGGAAATTTCATTGCCCAGTGTATCTGGCGGAAGTATTGGTTTTATCAACGGTATTGATCCCTTCTGAAGAGAGTCAAGCAATTTCCTTGGGTCTGGCTTGAGAAAACCACAGCGACAGCCGTCGTGAGCGTGGACGTAATTGTAGTTTGCTTCTTTAACTTGATAGGCCAGGCATTGAAACCGAGTGCAGCTGGTATGGCTTACTCCAGGATCAAGCGGTGGAAGTTGGGAGTAGAAGTATTTTGTCTCAATCATCGCATCATGCGTTCTAAGTATTTGTTTTGGGCACCAACCTGCATAGGCCATCAGAGAATCGAGCATGTCGACTCTGCCCATCCTGTCCTGGAGGATTGGCCACTGGCCATGGACATCCTGAATAAGAGGTGCCTCCCATACCATCCGGTTGATTGAAGAGACAAGATTGTTATCTCGGCTGAGGATCAGCCTCAAGACGGTTAGGAAGCGGCCAAGTAGAGCGATTGAAAGCATGAGGTTTTCATCCATCGCTGATGCAATGCGCATGCTCTCATGAGCATGATAAGCTGAAATGAGACAACTGTCAACATATTGCAATCGATTCCGAAAAGGATGACCTTCTTCTGTATCGCGTTCTATCATCCTCCTGGCCATGTCGAGTAGTTCTCGTGTGTGCACAACCTTGTTACCCGCAGAACTAGTATCAATGAATTTGTCCTCGCTCGAATTATCCCCAAAGAAGACATGTAGCAGACCAAAGAACAGCCAACACTGAGTAAAGGACTCGGCGAATTCTTTTCCTGGCGATTCAGGGTGATCAAGTGTTGACCAAGTCGATCTCGAATACACTTGTTCATCTTTCCATCCCATACGATGCGGATATTGAAGAAAGTCACCCCTATCATAGCTATTCACACAAAGATATGGGACCTTTGGTATTGAGCATGTTTGGTCTCGAGGAAGGGGTAAATGATCCATGTGAATGATTTCAGGGTTTTCTTTGCGCAGTCACTTGAACCTAGGGTTCGGAAATGTATTGCCAAGTGTTCCTGCTAAGTCGTCCCTTTGTCTACCTCTGCACTTGTCTTGAGAAGATTTGCCGGTCGCAGAAGGAAGCCTAGACGCTTTGCTCGAAAGGGAGGGTATCTGCGTCGTATTGTAGCTGTCATGGAGGATACAGGGCTTCTCAATTAGCATGAAGAAGCAGACAAGGCAACCGGACAACTTACAGATATGATAGCGGAACTGGAATCTGTGTCCGAGGCGTACAGAGTTCATCGAGACACCTGGTGTCTGGTCCATCCCCATCGGCAAGGATATCGACGACAGATGGCGAATATCACCAACTGCTGAGTGCTGACTCGGCCCGTGCTTCCGCCTACCGAAAATAAGGAAATCCACCACCTTTTCTCCAGTTCAATCTGCGACGAGTACATAGTCGCTCTTACCGCGAGACAGATTGGCAGGAAAAGAGTTGTCTCTCTTCTACCATCTCGTGAAAATAATCAGTGTTACCTATCTTTATCACTACCGAATCTCGAACAACGAGTGAGCCTTTGCGAGAGCCCCATCAACCTCTGGCTTTGTATTGTCCCTTTAAGATACGTGGAATCATGCCGGGCCTCGGGGACCTCCCTCGTGAACTATTTGAGTTTATTCTGTCTCTCCTCGATGCTTGTGAACCTCCTTCGTCAAAGTTTCTCCACGAGCAGCCTTCAATTTCCATGGTCAACTCGGATTCTCACCCTCTGAAGGACCTATCTCGAACTTGTCACTCTATGCGATGTCTTACTTTCACTACTCTTTTCAAACACGCAAGAGTCCATCTGACGGCTGGCCGTCTACCCGAAAGCAAAGCCTTTGCTCGCATTGGTGATATGAGCAGAAGAAAAAGTGTTGTTTTTGGCATTAAGAGCCTGGATAACGCTCTAGTAGCCCAAAGTACACACATTGATAGGCTGTTCTTTCGTGTCCAAGACGTTGCGGATTTCTTAGCCTTTGTCGAACTTCACAACATTGCTTTCAATGTCGAGAGTGTTTTGTTTTACGTTCTCCACCCTACTCCCAATACTGGGTTTGATTGGGCAGACGACTTACTTGAACCACTGCTGCGGAAAATCATCGAAACGATAAACCCAGAAATTCTTACAATACTAGCTCCACCATCGGTAATTGCTGATCTGGCTCGAGTCGGGGCCGACATGCGCGATGCCTGGGCTTTCGATATTATCTTACGCCTCAGCCAGCCACCGGAATCTTCGGGGCCAGCTGCATTAGCAGAAGATTCCGAGTTTGACGTTCGACGCCCGTGGAGTTCTTGTCTTTACAATGAAGGCTCTTTCTTAAAGGTTTACAGTACTTACGAGTACTTTTCGAAGCAGACACCGTCGCTGCTGGCACTTGGATGTATGTGCAATTGTTCACTCTACGGTGATCAACACTTGACCCCACTACTCCAACTCGGCAGAGTGCGCAAATCTGGATTGTTCCAAGATTCTTTGACTGCGTTAGCCCAGGACCCTTGGGATAGGCTACAGACGTTCGATTTCATCGTCAAATTCCCGCTGCATAGTCATGTCAATAACGTTCTCCGTGGGCTCTATCACTGTGCTTCTATTGTGACCTTACGGACGCAGCTTGCAAGTCATTCCGATAGCGATATGTGGAAGGACCCAGCAATTGCTTCCATACACGCGGATCTATGGATGGAATTCCAAGAAAGTTATACCATAATCCTTGGAGGCGTTCAAAAGATGGGTGAAGAGAAGTTCTTGAGGAATTTTATGATCCTAGACTGTGCTACATCTGGAAAGGGGGTAGTTGACGACCTCTTCCGACAGTGTCCGCTCGTTGGCTGGCATGAACTTGTGGACGGATCCTGGGAAAAGACCGTTCAACATGAGTTAGAGTGATTTACCTTTTTGTATCTCCCTTAATTTTGGTTCAAGGAATTCCGAGGCTTTCTCGCTCGAGTGCTACTGTTGCGTATCGCATGCGCCCTTCGGAGGTGAAATATCCAGCATGCTAGTCTACAAATCTAGGTACCAACTACGCAGGTCTACAGTGTACACCAATAGCGTTTTTGCTAAGACGGATAGCTACCTCGTACGCCAGGAAAGAGCGCATGTAAACGGAAAGGCTTGGGATTACATTACACAGCCTGTTTGCTTCTTTTGCTGCTCAACAGATTAGTTCACGAAATGACACTGTACTTAATGGCAGCCGAAGTAGCTCTGTTCCCGAGTCATCACCTATCCTTGTCGAGACTGAGCCGAGAGAAACATCAGAGGCGGTTGCGTACGCCAATAGGCGACACCGTGGACATTCCGCAAATCGGTAAATCCTCGCTAGCATGAAAGGATAGCGACCGCTTGCTACCTTCAACAGAGAGACGGACACGTGTTGTATCCAGACCAGTCAACATCTTGGCTATCGATTTTTATTTAAGTAACACTATATTATTTTGAGATTGTTCCACCAACTAACAAGATCGAGGTCCAGTCTAAGAAAGCCTGGAGTGGGTACGCAATGAGCACGAGGGCTTGAAAATGAAACACAGTCAATTTACAGACCTCCGAGAGCTCGGAAATTTCTGTATTGGACTGAATATGGAAGGTCGTGGTGCAACCACAAACGTAGAGAACCGTACGAGCTATTCGAGGACTCTTTGAGTCACCTGCACCTTCATGGGTCCGGAAAACGCTTCTCCCCTTCGTCACTCGATCCAGCCAACCACTGGGCCATAACAGTGGAGGAGGCGCAAGCAACGTCTTTGGCATTTGTCCTCTTATGACCTATAGCCTGTAGGCGTACTCACATAAGATTTGGCAAAGCCATGATGTGGATGGACCCGTTCAATATGGAATGAATAGTGCAATATGGGTTTTTGCGGCAACAATGAGCCGAATTGTAATACCTGGCAAGAGGGTAGCGGACCCGTAACATACAAGGCAGATCCCGACATCGCAGGATTAGGCGTAAGGGAGTTCTCCGTCCATCAATTGTCTTTCTCTTCTGTAAATTGTTTTTCTTCTCTCAAGCCTACTAACACTTTGCTGCTACTTCGGAAGCTTAGTCTTCACGATTCTGCCAGGTCTCGATGAGAACCCAATTTATCTTGTGGTTGCTCGTACTCCCCGCCGGTTCAAGGTCTTGAATATGAAGGATGAGCAGAAGAAATTTTGGGGCACAGTGATCGAGAGGGTAATACTCAACCTTAGCGACCAGCAATTGCTAACAGGGATCGCAATACTGGTTTTGGGGCTGATAAAGCACTGCACTATATCTGTGTACCATTTTACTGTAGTCTCCGACTTGGCTTGGTTCTCCTCATACGTGCATATGACGTCGCTCATTCTGCTTCAAGACTATCTACGTGATAGGCCACAGCTTCGGAACTGGCGAGTTTCCCTTATGCTGGTAATGCTCAACCTACTCATGGCCTATACAATAATTGAAGGCCACTGGGCGTGGGAACAGAGCTGGAGCTTCGCGGCCCAATGCGTCTTTGATGGCCTTATGGGTAGCGTTGATGGATCTCCTGCTGTATGGATGTCTATCAATATCGTAGTTCTTGTAACAGGTTATACTTCGGTCATTCTAAACCTATATCCAGGGCACATATTCGAAGCCTTACTCGATCGGGCATACAACGTGCCATTGACGTTCATGAGTGTCGGCATTATTGTGCTCCAGCAGAAAAGGGGTCGAATCGCTAACGAAGACTGGATCACGGTGCTTATCAGAGCTTCGTATGCCTTACCGATCGCCATTCTTACCGCAAAAAAACCCGCGTATATTTTCGTCGCGATGGTGTGGAGCCCCAAATATGTGGAATTTATTCTTGGGCTATTGTGGGCAGCATACGGCCTCTGGTGCTTATGGCTGGATCGCAACATTCCACCATCTGAAATGGATGGCAACGAGAACGATATGACATTTGGTCAGCTTGTTCCAATCCTTCTTTCAAACTCTACCCTGATTACGTATAAGGAGGCATATGACGGTAAATTTTAGATGATTGGTACTTACGAGTGTTCTGACCAAAGCTAATCCTGGCATTTGACAGACGCAGTTCGGGCTTATGATCTGGACATGGTATCGCATCCCGACTCACCATCTACGCCGAATTCAGCCCTTGCTGGCTGTGCCTGTGTCAGGGAATCGAAATGTCTGGAGGTATCGTTAATGGTGATGATCTCAAGCCAATGCAAGGGCCTTTATTCCTTCGTCCTGAAAACCACATAACGTCAGAAAAGCAACGCTCTTCTGTACAGATGACATCGAGAACCGGTACAGGTGCAGTATTTACAAGTCCAACCCCCCAAAACGAAATATTAGTAGGGACTGTTGACGGTGGCCATCACCACGAGCCTAATTTATTGGACTTTCAACGTGTGGATACTGAGGATGGTAGAACTGATATCTTTGCTACTGGACATCACGACTACAATCAAGGATTTGAAATCAGGGCTAATTTTCCCGCACACGTACCAAATCAGTCAATATAAGGGGGTTCTGGAGTTCTCGTATCCATTGCTTGTTCTATTGATCGATGCATTCTACATTGCTATACTTCGTCAACGCTTTTCCTATCATCTCAACTGCGCAGCACAGAGAAGTCTGTACAGGCTAGGACTGGCGGTCTGATCTGTCTCCATGTATATTGTACAAGGCTAGGATATACCACGCATCCGGATCAGGCGTCCACAAGGTCGCGAAGAGCGTTTTTCTGTGCATGGACATTCTAATTGGAAATAAGAAGCTGGCTTATCTAGATAGCGCTATTCACGTCCTCAATCGCCCAATAGGTCTATATTTCTCCAATTTCTCGGCGCTTCCTCTTCTCGATTTCTGCCAAGACCAGAAGAACGGGTCTAGAGAAAGGGAAGCGTGGGATTTTCTCCTGGAAATCATTGTGTTGAAGTGAACACAGAATTCAATATACAGCAAACGGCCTTTTAGCAAACATGATACACCCAGTATAAAATATCAAGACCAGCGTCGTCCTCTCCATTTATCCAAGCAAAAAAGACAAGCTCACTTGCAAACCGAGCTCACTCCCAATCTTCCAACCCCCCATCTCCACAACAAACACCTACTCGCACCCCCCTTCTTCCACCCCCATCCCCTCCACTTATAAACCCAGCCACCGCCTCCCCTCTTTCCCCTTTCCCCTCTCCACCCACAACACCTTCCATCCCCACCCTCTCCACCCCAGCTCCTCATCCCCATCCCCAACCCCAAACCCCCCTCCTCCTCTTCCACCCTTCCACCCTTCCCACCCTTTCCCAGCCACTACAACCCCCACCCCACCCCACCCCCTCAACATCACTCAAGCACCCAAAACCCCAACCATCACCCTCAACAACGACGAAACAGACATCAAATGGTGCATAAACGGGATTCGGGCGATGGAAAATGGGGTACGTTGGTTGGTTGGTTTTATTTATGCAAGGCAGGTACAGTAGGTATTCTAGGTGGGTGGGCACAGGTGAATTTATCCGAACGACCTTCTTCTTCATAACGGGATGAATATATCTGGTGGGATTTGGGTCCCTGAACAGAATCATACTGTAGTCACTGGTTGTTCGGGGTAATGAAAGGTACCTTCCAAAGAAACAAGAGATTCGCTATCCCCTCAAAAACCCCCACATCAAACCCGCCTACCCAGAACTTTCTCTTGAATCAAAAGAGAACATACCACCACCTCTACCCACGACATACACCTTCCCTCAACCATCCACAACCAACCTCACCCTCATAAAAGCTGCATTTTCACGATTTCATGGTCAAAATATTGGGAATTCCCAAGACGATATTGATAGGAGTGATGAAGCAGCGCTCGTCAAACTGGTATCAATGGTGCTATTACTCCCGAGACGGTTACTCTAGTCCCGCCTACTCGGGGCGGCTACCGTCTGCCCTGAAACGCCAGACGCTCCATGCATGCTCCTGTCATATCTCTCTTCTCCATGCAGAGCAGAGACTTAGTCTACGCTTGCTAGAACTACTCATCTAATAGCCAAGTCTATTCGTCACTGTCACTCTCGGCGATTTCCTCTGCTAGCCTGTTTCCTGTTAGTCTTTGTCCCCACAGAATCTCCCTGTAAAATCAAGGGTCAAAGAAAGACGGATCACATACCTCTTCCTCCTTTCCTCGTCCATCTCTCTATATGTACTCCAGCTCAGCAATAGAAATGCCCCTATGATCAGCAAGCCTCCTGCAATCGCAGCAGCGGAGAGCGGGACGCCGGTGAGAAAATAGTCGACTATGGCGACGAGGAAGATTGTGAGACTGTATAGTTATTAGTGCTGATTTCCAAGGCGTGGGTTTTGCCGAGGGAAAAGAGTAGTGGTGATTTATTTTAGCAGGGACAGGAATGTGAATAATGAGAGGAGGGACTTGGGGGAAAAGGAAGAGAGAACTTACAGAGCAGCGACGGAAGAGAGGACTGGGGAGGTGAGTGAGATCAGAACGAGAAAGGAGCCCGAGAATGCTATCAATGATTAGCATTCCAAACACCGAATATCTCCATCTCCATCTCGATGCCGATAACTCGACCATATCTAAAGTCCCATCCATTTGGACGAGGTTCAGAGTAGTGATCGAGTTTCTGCGCGGAGTGGATGAAGGAGATAACTTACTGGCATTTGCAAGTACTGAAATCGCCAGCATCCAAGCCGCCTTCCCTTGCGGTAGCTCAAACAACTCAATGCCCGTAATATGCAGTATCGGTAGAGGAATCCAGAGCACAAATAGCGTAAAAGACCCGATCAGACTTCCCATTGTCATAGCGAAGATCATGCCCCGGCCGGGACTGGTTCCTTCGGGAGGGCAAGCCAGTTTCTTGTAAAGTACTTCATAGAGCCCGTAGAGCACGCTCCCGACCCCAATGACAATGTTTCCTATCGTCCTGTACTTTACGTTGTTTTCCTCCCCTGGATCGGGTTTAGGTCCGCCGCCTACAGCACCCCCTGATTTGCCCCCATGCTTTGTTGGCGCCGAATCCCCATATGCTACAATCAAGACACCGGCTATGGCCACGGCGACGGAAAACATTTTATCGAAACGTAGCCTATCTTTGAGTAGGGGAATACTGAAGGCGTAGGCGAAAAAGGCCGAGCAATTGTAGATGGCCGTCAAATCGCTAGCAGAGGTCAGGTCGACCGCTACGTACCATGAGCCGCCAGCTACCGTCAAGGCGCACGTTATAAAAGCCGTCTTTCGAAGGATATACATGGTGGGGGATTTTTGGGATTCCCGGGTGGTGAGATGGAGGCTTTGGGATTCGACCATCTGGGCAGTAGTGCGGACGAGGTAGATGTGACGCCGCCAGAAAGGCGGCCAAGGCGTTCTCCATTTTTGTATGCGCAGGATGAGAAGGGTTACGGGCCATAAGAGGGACCATGAACCGTGAGTCAGCCATCTAGGTAGGGAGAAGGCGGTCAGCGCAGCTTTCAGCATACGGAACTGAGATCAGAACTCACAGCATACAGTAGGCCTTGTTCCACTTCAATTCATGCTGTATGTAGACTGCCGTCTCTGTCTGTATCACAAAGCTGATTAAACTCAAACCCAAGAAAAAGGCTGCATATGTATATTTCTTCTTCGTCGCCGATGCTCCAGCAAAGTCCGGACTTTTACTTCGGAACGTTGATCTTCTCGTCGTGACACCTGGTCGTACATTGGCCTCTCCGTCGTACGAGGGCCTGCGCCGTTCCTCCTTCAGTAATGGCACTTGCGAGCGACCGTCGGAAGGTCTATGCATGGGCGGCCTTTCTACCATGTTTTCCTCCTCCTCGCCTTCAGAGTCCAGCTCGCTGCCAGAGTTTCCACCGTCGGGAGTTTCTTGCGATGTTGTTCTGGGTGGGGCATGGGGGAGTGAAAGTGAGGATTTGAGAGGGGCTTTGGAGCTGTAAGGAGAAGCTTGCGGAGACCGTGAACGAGATGGCGATACTAGACTGTCATTCTGGCATGAGTCTTCGGAGGGAGGAGTATGAATGGTTGGCGTAGGGGTGCTTGACGTGAAACTGGCTTCAGATTCTCCAGTCTGTCTTGGGGCTAGGAGGTTAAGATCGGTCATCAGCCAGCAAAATCATTGGTGACCGAGCGCAATCGCTGAGGCTGTAGGATGTAATGGTGGATATCAAGCAGTGTGATGTTGTTTCCTTTCCTGGCAATATGGAATTGCTGGGTGACACCTGCACGGGTTGATTGATCCCTGTCAACCCGCCGTTATCTCAGCCTTTCAGCCTTGCAGCCTTCGTCGAGCGGCAGGGCGGAATATTTCGGGAAGGGTATGTATTAGAATGGTCCTACAGCAGTGTACTAACATCAGAAATACATCAACGAGCATTGCTGAGGATATCTTTGATCAAAAGCTGAACCAAAGTACAAGTACTCCGTAGATCTATCTACCCGAGTAAAGCGGCCCCTCGGCCACGGCCCTCCCATCGCCATGCCACCGCATGCTCTATCGAGATCTGCCCTGGTCGACACATGATCAAATCGGTCATCCGCCACGACATCGCCCGCTACCTCCCCTCATAGATGCCCCCTTTATCCTACTACTAGGTACCTCTGTTTCATGATCTATGCTTTTAGGATTCCGTTGCTTTCCCCTATTGCCCGTCATCCTTAACCTCAGTCTGCGTGACGTCGCCTTTCGATAAAGTAGACTCGATCTAGGGTCCGCTAGTATAGGTCTCAAATGTTGGTACACCCAGACTTGACAAAGCTCAGTCCCGTGGCTCGCGAACCTGGATCTAAGGCATCGTCTTGAGAAAACGGTAAACATGCCAAGCAGGGAGCTTAGCTCTTCTTTGTATCCTTCTAAGGGCTGACATGAAATGCAAGCTTAAAGCAGATTCTAGGCTCCCAGAAAGCTAGTCATATATTGCCTTATAACTGATCAGTAAACGCGTATCGAAGCATCAACCTTTCATCCTTTTTGCAGGTCTTCCCGCAAAGCTATCATCCGGTAAACCGCTTCTCTTCGTCCCGGGCAGGCTGCAAGTTCTGATATCGTTATCATCCTGGCTCACCCTTCGGTGCGGATACTGAGTTGCCATTCCTTCAAAGCAATTCGCAGTGACCTTCTCTCCATTCGCGGAGAAATATGGATGCTGAAGAGCGTCCTGCGCAGTCAACCTTTTAGCTGGGTCATATTCTAGTAGCTTGGACAACAAATCGAGCCCTTCTTGATCTGGAGTACCCGATGCTTGAGACTGGTGATAGCCTGAGCTTCTCAAAGTGTTCCAGTACCATGAATCTAGGCCAGATATGCCGTTGCCTCCGTCGCGCACGGCATACGAAAGGTTTTGAAGCTGTGCGTATTCTGGCTGATGCAAAAGACCAGGCCAATTCTCTTTCGTAGGCATACCTAGTATCTCCACAATCTTTTGCATCTGGTTCCGTTGAAATGGAACTGTCTTTTTGTTGTCCATCTTAGCTTCTTCGCCTTTGAAGATGGGACGAAGAGACAACAGCTCAGCAAAAATACATCCAACTGCCCATAGATCAACCGCAGGTGTATAATGTCGGCTTCCGAGAAGAAGCTCCGGCGCACGGTACCAGATCGTAACCACGACTTTGTCACCGTTGAAAAGCGAGTGAAGAGGCTTGTAGAAAAGCCGAGCCAAACCAAGATCGCCTATTCTGACTTCGCCCTTGGAGGTCATCATGATGTTTGCAGGCTTCAGGTCTCGATGTAGAACCCAGTTGCTATGCAGGTAGAGGAGGCCATTCAATAGCTGGAAGAGAATGGATTTGACGGCAGATGCCGGGATTGGATGTCGAGATGGCTGTGTGTGGTGCTGGATAATCTGCAGTAAATCATGCTCTGCGTACTCAAACACCATGAAGATGCATTTGTCTTCTAAGATGATCTCGACCAGATTGATGATATTCGGATGCGAAAGCTCGGAACAAAGTGCCATCTCTCGGCATGCCGACTGAGAGATGCCAGTATACTGGATGACCTCACCTTCTTTGTCCGGCTTAAACCTAGGGTAATCAGTAAAAGTAGACCAACTACTAATCACAATCACTCAGCCTCACTTTTTGATGGCAAACTCTCCGCTTTGGCCGTTGTAGCCCACAGCCTTGTAGACTCGTCCGTAGGTACCGCTGCTGATGAAACCGACGACCTTGTACCTATCGAGCACTCTAACTTTGCTGGTATAGCCATGTGATGGCATCTTTATAGGGTTCGATGGCTCTAGATACCGGCCGAGGAGGAAAGGATTAGACATGACCAGAAATGAATGATGGAACCTGCTGAACGAAAAGAGAAGCACGAGCAAAAGCACGTGCACAATGAGTGTCAAGTGACATCGTCAAAGACATGCCCGTTATAAACATGAAACCCACAGAGAAACGGGGAAAGTATGCCAAAATACCATCAAACGCAGCCTGCACACTTCGCTTCAAGCCCTGCGTCGCCCCAAGACTCCTAGCCGTTGCTGCAGCAGTACTCGGGGGCCCACCACCCGCCGAGGAGGGAGGATTCGTGCCGCTCATGCTTTGCTGTTTGTCACCCTTGGAAATGCCTTGGATGCATCAATCGGGCAGCTCCCCCCCCCGAAGCGTTGAGTTGTTCGCATACGTGGTTCCGGAGCGTACCGCGGCCAATTAAGGTAGATATCTCTGATAGGCTTTTGCGAGGCTATCGGGGCCTTCGGTGGCTCGTCGGTTGTCGATATTTCCCCGCCAGGTGCAGTATTGATAATCAACGCTCGGCGAAGATGACGAACCCCGGCGACTTGTAACAGAGAGTAGAAGTAGCTACTGTACTCTACAGCAAATATGTAAGGGGGTTGGGGTTTGGGTTGTTCGTTGGCAGCGGCTGCAGGGAGCCACGGCTGAGCTTTCACGCTTCCCCCCCGGATGTATTCCGTACATTCCCAAAATGGTATATCCTACACCAAGTTTGCACAGTTGGATGAATGATCAAAAGCCTTTCCCGATCTATCACGAGGTTTAATTGTGCTGAGATACTCTGTTCTTTACGAGACCCACTTGAGTCAAGAGTATGGCACAGCAGCATCGGTTGTCAACCACGATAGCCTAATGCAGGTGCAACACTCAAGGTCTCATTAGGACTATCACACAGCATTCATGCCATCGTGACCTTCTCGACGCTCGGCGCTGTCGGCTACGGACCTCGAGCTTCCTCTTCGGCATCTATGCCTTCAACTACCCCAGCCTCTTCACCACCCCGTATCTCCACACTTCTGTCCGCTTTTGAATCACCCACGTACAAAGCCAAATAAAGCACGCTACCCAATATCAGAATATTTCCAACAATGCTTGACAGACCAGGAATGATGCCAAGGAATATGTAATCAAAAGCCAGCGCGAATAGTAGTTGTGTGTATACCATGTTTGTCGCACGGCTGCCGCCTTTGTCGTTCGACAAACCCTCGGTAATCAGGAATTGCATGATCCATCCAGAAGCCCCCAAAGACAACAGGTATGCCCACTCTAGCGTATCAGCTGGTAACCGGAATCCAATGCCGGGAATACAGAGCAAGCAAATTGCGGACACGAGGGTGCTAAGAACTGAAAGGTAGTTTACAGAGACCAGCGGATGGGCTCGACTGCCAATCCAGCGAATCGAGATATAAGCCACAGCCGCACCACAAACTCCGAGAAGACCGACAACGATGGCCGACATTCTTTGCTCGGAAGTGACTTGGCCAGCGGTAGCATCATCATCGATGGAACAGTCGACGTTTGCGAGCTGAAAGCTATTTTCTGCTTGGCCGCAATTAGTAGACGATGAATATATGGTACTTGATGCCGCCCCAAACAAGAACGGAGGACGAGCGATCACAATAACGCCAAGGAACGAGACGAATCCTGCAAGCTTCTCCATAGAAGTGACAGGCTCGTGCAGAAGGAAAGAGTAGGCCAAGCAGCTGACCAGTGGTGCAAGAAAGCATATCACAGTTGCATCTGCTACTGTCAGATACAAAAGAGAGTCTAGAAACATTCCCAGTCAGCAAAACTTTCGGGAACCCAAGGGCACCCATTGCTTACAGTATAGGCCCAATACTCCAACAAAGCCCGAGATCCCTCGTAAAACTAAGAGCCAACGGATTTCCTTGATCCCAAGTGGAGCTATGTTGTGGTACAACATATAGATGAGACAGAGGATAGAAGTGATACCCATACGTGCGAACAGAATCTACTCCAAGTGCTTCATCAGCATGTTCCATGCGTGGATAGCCCCGCGGCAAAGACTGACCTGAAACGGATGCATGCCCCCACCATCACTATCGTTCGTCTCCAGTAATCGGGTTGTGAGGCTCATCAATGCCCCAAAGAACATGGCAATAACGACCAGTACAGAGCCACGATTCCTCATCCAAAAGTCTCGCCTCAGATTCTTCCATTGATTCACGGGTTCCAGTAACGGCGAGCCCGGCCTTGCTGCATGTTCAACGAGGCATAATCTTGTCAATCCATCACCAACATCTTCGACGTGAGTGGAAATAATGGACAATACGTCACAAGACGGTTTAGAATCAGGGTGTAATGGCGGGTCGAAAGACTTGTGGAAATCATAGGCTGTTGTTGGTCTGCTATTCTCGCTAGTGGTTGTGACTACCACTCCATCATAACGAGGAATTGGATTCTCCCTCTCCAAAAGTGGAGTCAAACTCGAATTGTATTCCTCCTCATCATTCGTGCCAGGCATGTTAGCAGACGTGCGCTTACTAATCGAAGGTGGGAATTCAATTCCATCGCGCAGGTCAAATGAGAGAGCATATGTACTTGGATTTAAAACATTAGAATAAAATAAAATGTAAGAAAGCGCAGTGACATCTACACAAGAAAGGAACTGAAGCGAGAAAACAGCCTGTGAAAGCCCGTAAATGCACATACAATCAAGTGCACTTGCATGCATGTGAGTGGCCTAAGCAGCCCTTCATTGCGCTCAGTGCTGTTTAGATTCTGCAGCGTACCTCTTTCGTCGACCAGAGCTTTTCCTGCAGCCAAATACCCCTTCCAACCCCTGCTTTCAAGATCACATCTATGATGGTTTCATTGTCGACAGATCTGAAGAGAGATGCACTAATGCGCATTGCCGCTCCTCCAGCTTAGCCGGCACGGCGGAAATGCAAGGATGACAGAAGTGGGTGCGCCGTCGAGCCAAGCACTTTGATCGCTGATACACCTCCCAAAGCACATGTGGGTCTGCGCATGCATGATCAACGCATCAACGGCTCAAGGTAGGTAGTTGATCTCATCGATATTCCAACCATCTACAGTAGCATCGGAGGAACAAAGTCTGTTCACATCAATGACAACGTCCAAATCAAGTACTGAATGCATCTTCGTCACTCGCCCTGCATCCAGCGAGCCACTGTTAGTTCGACTCTTGCCAGACTCGGCAAATTTGTCCCTCGTGTCCATTCTGTGCGGATCTCCATGTTCGGCCCTGATCTTAGGGTCCTGCTCGTCTGCACTATGTCCTGCAATTAATCTCGATTCACTTCTCTGTTAGCTTCTCTAACTGCTGGTTCTCCACTCTTGTGGTAGGCGAGGGGAGGTAATCAATCCATGGAAACCATGGTGGAATCGTATCAGGGCGTCACGGAATCAGTAGAGAATGCAGTAATGGAAGAATCGCTATAGGGTATCTTGAGCACCAAAGCAAGTGAACGAAGCAAGAATAAAAATGCCTCTATCACCCCTAAAGCCGAACAGTAGTCATCCTTCTGTAGGGAAAGGACCCAGCCTCCCCTTCCCAACCCCACGCCTCAATCCTGCCTTCACTCCAATCTCGATCTCAAGCCTTTCTCCACAGCTTTGCTTTCCTAGGCGACAACCACATGTCGTCTGCGGAAGAGCCCTCGGCGGAAGGGATTAAGCCTACGTAAGTTCCAGCGCCGATGGACGCCACTGTTGCTGACTGTAACCCCGGCGTTGACGTGGCGTCTGCCAAACGCTTTGGTGTGGAAGAGAGGCATCTTTCCGGTTGGCTTGAATAGTGGTTGGGGAGAGACTCGAGATGCTCGATACGATGGTTGCGTGCGGAGGACCGCCGTGGTTGCTTTGCTGCTTTACCGGTGAATCGTGTCTGATGGACAGATTAGGGTATGCTGGCATGCATTTGGGCGAAAGCGAAGGTATCCATACCTTGAGGTGCTAAAATGTTGGCTTGAGCTGGCTTGAGCTGGCTTTGGCGTGCTGAAGGCTTGATCAGCTAGCTACATTGCCAAATGAGAGAGGAGTAAGGCCAACCTCGTAGTACTGTAGGTCTATCAGGAGAGGGTTTGTATCAATACGAGTTATGTTGTTTTCAGCAAGAGATCCAGATAGGTAGGCAAACAAACACGAAGCCACGGGTCAGATCCCATAAAGTAGTATCACATCTTGGAGGAAGGTGCGACCGAGACAATCCTCGGTATCGCTACTGAGTACGGGGAAGGGATAAGATGCTCTTTGTTATATCATGAGCCATTTCTTGCTGTCGCCGTGGTGATAAAGCCAGCTTGATGTGGAGGCTGTACCTGAGGTAGGAAGTATTTGTGATGGATGAAACTTCCATGTGGAACACCACGAATCTGTCACGGCGATTGCGGAGATAACAGATACGCTAAACGCCAAAACCAACGCCAACGTTATGACGTCCAAACTCACTTCCCAAAAGGTCTTCAAACAAAGGTTTGTAGGTCGGGAATAACACATTGTCAACATGCCTCTTCTAATGCAAAACCCTAAACCAAGAGTGATCCTTGGCCTTATGACTTTTGGCCCAGACGAAGAAGCTAGTGCCCGTGTCACCTCGCTCGATGAATACAACAAGTGCCTAGATTACTTTCAACAACAAGGCTATAACGAAATAGACACGGCGCGAGTTTACGTTGGCGGGAAGCAGGAAGCCTTTACTGCTGCAGCTCGTTGGAAAGAGCGTGGACTGACTCTAGCAACCAAGTGGTACCCCCGCCAACCTGGAGCTCATAAGCCCGCTGTTCTCAAAGAGCAGGTCAATACATCGTTAAAAGAATTGCAGACAGACTGCGTGGATATCTTCTATCTCCATGCGGCCGATCGATCTGTTCCTTTCGAGGAAACGCTCGAAGCTGTCAATGAGCTACACAAGGAAGGGAAGTTCGTGCAACTGGGGCTGAGCAATTATACAGCATTCGAGGTAGCAGAGATTGTCATAACTTGCAAAGAGAGAGGGTGGGTACGCCCGTCAATTTACCAGGGAATGTACAATGCTATTAGTGTGTACCCCTTAATATTTACACCAATCCTGTTATTCTAAACCAATGTCGCAGCTCGATCACTTGAACAAGAACTCATCCCGTGTTGCAAACGGTATGGGATCGATGTAGTCGTCTACAATCCGTTAGCAGGTGGGCTTTTCTCCGGCAAAATCAAGAGCGCCGACATCCCCACAGAGGGTCGTTACAGTAATCAAGCTGCAAGAACTGGAGAGCTGTACCGAAAACGATACTTCAAGGATTCTACATTTGACGCTCTGCGTCTCATTGAGCCAGTGGCTCAAAAGCACAACCTGACATTACTGGAGGTGGCACTTCGATGGTGTACCCACCACTCGGCGCTTAACATGCAGAACGGAGGCCGGGATGGGGTGATAATGGGTGTCAGCAGCTTCTCGCAGCTTGAGAGTAATCTGAAAGACCTTGAAAAAGGACCGTTACCTGAAGAGGTTGTCAAAACCCTGGATGAGGCTTGGCTGATCACGAAGCCTACAACACCGAATTATTGGCAACTGGAACTTGCTTATACGTATGACACGCAAGAAGCACTGTTCAAGACCAAGACATGAAGTTAAGTTAGTATGAGTGCCACATTTTCGTAGCTTCTCATTAGCCTTGACATTGAAACTGTAACTTCTCCTTTCATGAACACGCTGGACATAATACAACACGAAGAGAAGCTCTCCGCATTAGGCCCCTTTAGGATCTACTCAGCCAATCTATGTGATACAAACGTTGACCAAGCTTTTCGGGTAATGTAGTAATGAGACCAGATCCAACTTGGAAGGGGTCTGACCTATCTCACCCAAGTGAGCGCTGTCAGTCGGGGTCCGTCCATTCCTAAAGTACTGTACCTTAGGTAGATGGCCCCAGTCATGTTTCGGCGCTAGTTTCACCAACATTTAAGACCAGAGTCGTTTTCCTCTGGACTCCTTACTTTACCGTTCTGCTACGCATCAGAAAGTCTCAGCCTTTGAGGAGTCTCGGTTCCTCCGCACATTTCGTTGAAGAAGAAGAAGAAGAAGAGGAGCTACTAGCGTGTCTACCATCTGTGGCCTGCCATTGCTGTCTTACTTCAACACTTCCTATTCCACCCCGGTGCGATCAACCGCCGTTGTTGGTGCGATCAACCGCCGTTGTTGGTGCGATCAACCGCTATCATTTTCCTTCGACCATAAGCTCTTTCCTAGAGTCCTATCAGTACCGTCACATTGACTAGCCATCAACGTCAAACATCGGTAGATAAGATGGCCACGATCACTGAGGAAGAAGAGCTTCCTATAGCCTTGGTGCCGACCGTGCCTCTTCTAAAGTATCACGGTGCACCGTTGCACTTTATGAGCCAATCTGGCTTGAGCCAGCAAGAGTACGAGCAGAAGATCATGACCGAACGGTAAGCATGCCCTCTATACAATTGTTTTCCGTGACTTAGCCGACCACATGCGTTAACTCCTGCATCCGATATTCTGTCTCCCTCATCAAGCTGCAACGCTCTTGGGAAAGATTGTCAATGTGTGTGTATCTAGACTGTAATGATCGTTGTGTTATAAATATTATGTCGAACCTCATGGATCTGTCTACTCTGAGATGTAGAGACACAGTGCAGTACTAATGTGTGATTTACTAGGCCTGGCGCAATTGACGACGACGTAATCGATGTTTTGTGTCCCGATTTACCTGACGGAAACGGCCGCCCTTTCAGGATGAGATGTTCGTCTCTTAGCCGCTCACCCGCTTTCGCCAAGTTCTTCAGGTCGCCCCATTACTTGGAAGGCTGCAATATGCAAATTACTTTCATGAGCGATCCAGCTGCGTGCTTCCAGATAGCACGAAATTATCTGGATGAAGGACCCGATATATACAACATGACCAGATTGAGGCTGTTTGTCACGATGAACTACCGGGTCGTCGATCGCTTCATCATCCTGATTAGGCTTCACTTGTTGGCGAAGAAAATGGCTCTACCCGGCCTTATGGATATGGCGTATGATGCCATGGTCGAAGGAGAGAGGTTGATCACCCCCCCATCTTGTATCACGATAGCGAGCGTTGTCTTTTCGAAGAATGCTGGATTTGACAAGCTGTTGAAGGATTGGTGCGTGAACCTAGTTCGATGCCACCTCATCGCACTGAACATCGAGGAGTGGTATGACGCTCTGGAAACCCTAGAACCGGAGCTGAGCGAGCAATGGACCATGCTCTTAGACATAAACTCTGCAATTCTCGCCTTCATCGACGAGGAAGCAAGCAAGCGATCCGTCGGCAAAGAGGCCCCCGGGAAAGCCGTTAGCGGCATGTCGACTGAGGGTCACGGAAACGCTATTACGACTGTTGAGAAACAAGACTTGACTGTCGAAGAGTTGATCAAGAAGGTTAGGGAGGAAGAGCGTCGTCCGAGTGAGGACGGGTGGGAGAATGTGGAGCAGCTGATTAGAGAAGACCAAACCCTGGCGGACACCAAGGCGAGGGAGTTACTGGGAATAGATCCTTTTAGAAATATGGAACCGGAAGGTAAAGGGGAACCGACGACTGAGGCAAAGGCTATGGTGCCTCCTGAAATGGCCAAGGCAAGATCAGTCATGGGGCTGGATGGCAATTACGGAAGGGTTACATGGTCCGGACATACGCTCAGGGCAAATCGTGCGAGCAGGTTGTTCAAGCTCTTGAACTTAGCCGACGCATGACGCTCGGGTGCCGGGTTTTCGTTTAGAAATTCTCCTGGATTATCTCGTTCTTGTACGAGGCGCGGCGCAAGACGTCCATAAGCATCTTTGGGTGGACAGTGGACGGCGTCTATGTGCTATGCCAATCCTGTCAAACTCGGAAAATGGTGTGGAATATTCAGACTTTAACGGACGGAGTTCGAAGTTCATATTTTCCATAGGATCAGATTTCCAGGTGGGGAATCGCAGGTGCCTCTATTTCATGTCAACGTTTCTCGCAAGGCTCTTTGTGTATGAGGCACCATGGGTAAGAAGGAACCAATGGTACGAGCTGCGACAGCAAGATTCTCATCAGATATGCCAAAGACTAGCGGATGTAAAAACATTTGTTGATACGAGAAAATCTTGATGATCTTGAGTTGATTTACCAACAACTCAAACAATCCAATACCTCCTCACCTTCATTAAATCTTCTCAGTGAATCGTTACCTAATTCCTTATTCCTAGTCCTTTCGAGTAGTAAACAGGAAATCATAAAGCCATCAACAAATGCACCAAGCACCCATTTCGCCTACACAAACAGCAAAACAGACCTCCATTGCAACCGCTTGCTGTCTCTTCGTACATTTCAACGGATCCCACCCCAAACCCACCCTATCGGCCCCCAAGCAGAGACTCACCCGCCCCCGCCCCAACCTTCCCAAAGCACAACCCCTCAAAAACCCCCCCTGACCAACCCCTGCAAGATCCCCACCCCGGCCTTCACCCCATCCACCACCCTCACCCCCTCCCCACACTCCTCCCTAACCCACTCCTCCATCCCCACCATCCCCGCACACCCCAACACCACCACCCCCACCCCCCCCTCCCCCCCAACCAACCTCCCCACCGCCCCCCTAACCCTCCCCTCCACCTCCCCGTCCCCCTCCCCATGCAACTCCCCCGCCCCAACCCCCACGCACTCCACCCCCTTAAACACCCTCCGCGCCACCTCCCCCCCCAGCAGCCCCCACACCGCCTCCCCCAACACCCCCCGCCACACCTCCCCCGTGCTCACAATGCCGAACCGCTCCCCCTCGCGTAGCAAGCTGCGCGCAACCGCGACGGACGCTTCGAGGATGCCGAGGACGGGGATGCGGGTGTGGGCGCACAGGGCGGGGATGAGGGGGTGCGGGGAGTAGCAGGCGAGGAGGACGGCGTGGTGGGTGGGGAGGTGGGGGAGGGCGAGGGGGAGGGTAAGCGCGGTGGATAGGTGGGCGTCGTGGGGGGTGTTGATGGAGGGGGGGTGGGTGGGGTGGGGTGGGGGGGTGAGGTAGGTGTAGGTTGTCTGTTGGGTGGGGTGGGCGGTTAGTGGGGTTGTAAGGGGGGGGAGGTGGGAGGGATGTTACATTGTTGTAGTCTAGGGAGTCTATGGGTGAGCGGAGGGAGTCGGTCATGGATTGGTTGGTGTTGGGGTTTATGATGAGGATGCGGATGGGGTGTTTTTCGGCCATGGGGTTGGATGGGTAAGGGGTTAATTGTCGTAGCACTTGGACTGGTGTAGAACGGAAAAGGAGAAACGTGATCCGTGCTTTGTTGCAAGAGGCTCAATAACAACAAGATGTATGCGCATGTTAGGTAGATCATTGAACAAGAAGTTGGACTATCTAGGGCCTAGTTTCTCCAGCACCCGCGGTCCTTGCTCTTCCCATTCTTGCTTCGTAATCCACATGTTCTCCTTGTCCGCCATCTATAGTGTCATCAGCACAAGTTTCAATTGATCCCTAGAGTATTGAGAATTGGAAAGTGATGAACATACGATATTCGCAAGCACTGCACCGCCTAGGAACACCATATGCCTTCGCCGAGGCGGGTCTTCTATCCTGACTTTAAATTTCTGCAGCTGGCTGTCAGCAATTTTTCACGCCACCAAACACTTTAAACTTACATTTAATCTCTCCGGATTTCCTTGTAATACTTTCGTCAACCATAATTGCTTGATTTCCTTCTCTAACCTTGACGGCAGCCCCGGGTACATGCTACTACCACCACTGAGCACAATCGCCTTGTACAAGCTAGTCCTGACATCGACATCGGCTGCTTGTATGGTATTGAAAAGAAATTCCGCAATGCCTGGCTGTTCCACGTCCACCAAGTGTGGCTGGAATAGACATTCAGGAGCCTCGAATCGCTCACTTCCAACTCTTATTACTCGGCCGTCAGGCAAAGTATATGACTCCACCAATACCGTTGTATCCTCACTAAGCCGCTGGTCAAGCTCCAAATCATATGAAACATAGCAAAGCTTCTCTTTTATTTGCCTGACTGTCTCGAAGTCAGCCGTCCTGTTCAGCGCGTAGCCTCTTCGTAGCAGCAGAGCAATGAGATTCCTAGTAACATCGCGGCCTGCGACATCTAGACGCCGTGTGAGATGATTCAGTACTGTGGACTCGTATACTGGCACAATGTGCGTGACACCATCGCCGGAATCGACGACAACACCACTGCTCAGACCTTGAAGAATAAACTAGTCAGTTTTATTGATCACACTCCGGATCATACAACGGACCTTGCGCGTAAAGAGCCAATACGGCTTGAATAGCAACGTAGACTCCTCCAAAATTGTACTTCTCAAACATGACGCTACACATTTGTTCCCGGTTTTTCAACGGGTTCATTGGTGGCTCCGTTAGAAGTATCTTCCGCCCCGTAGTATCAATCTTCATCTTTTCGTTGAATGTGTAATTCCAAAGATGCTCCATATCGTCCCACCTCTTCACTATGCCATTCTCCATCTATGCAGCACCGCGTCAGGATCTAGGGTTTAGCTCTCCAGAGGTGGTGCGATCGTACCGGATAGGTTATTTGTAGCATTGACCGAGCCGCTGCTGCTTCGTCCCCACACATAATGTCCTTGACCACAATATCCCCGGACCGCTCCTCGGAACGTAGAATGGGTCGCCCGACGATAGAAGGGTACTGATGCTCCGGAAAATTCTGTAGACATAATATAAATCAGCCTAGCGCTGAAATGAATGATGAGTGTGGGAGAGTCCGTACTTGTGCAGCATACCCAACTTTAAGGAACCCAGTGCCTCCATCGAGGACTGTGAAATGTCAGTAGGCCATCCCTCAGCAAACTTCTCGACTATTGCATACCTATGGGTGCCTCTGCCATCTTGGACAGAGTTAATCAAGAATACAATGCCGCGACTTCCATGGATTTATCGATAATACGGTTCAGAACGCAGCGAAGCGATTGGCTGGCGCTTGCGTCGGAGAAATAGAGAGACCGTGATCCGAGATCCGCGGCGTGTAACATCCAGATCCCAACGTCGTGAGCGTCCAATTTTTTTACCCCTTCTGAAGTCGATGTTCATAGAATGTTGTTTCCACACAAGTTGAAGACCAGGAGACACGCAGTGATGCTAGAAACAAGGTGAGTGCACGTGGAAGAGAAAGATAAGGGCACGTTCAATCTCGCCATTTTTTTCGATATCAATATTTAATGAAATCTCTGTCACAGAACATGAATGTACGGCAGGGGACGGATAGCGATGCTGGAATGCAGTGTGAATCCTAGCGGAAGATAGAGCCGGCAAAAGGATTTCGAATCCCTTGTTCGCTCTATAGTCGATGTTTGATGAAGTCTCTAATCGCACACAATGAATGCCAGACGAAGCTTCCCGGCAATGGATGGTAAGATGAAGACTGATAGGATAGTATAACAGGTTCACGCATACTACCCGACAAAACTGTGCTCCTCCTAGGGTACAAATATCCTAGACACCCCCGCCCATTTCCATCCTTTATTCTAATAACTCCAGCCCATCCGAGATAACTTCCCAGATTATTCTTTTGGCTCGATATTATACTGATATACTATTCTCATTAGCTAGTCCAAGGTCGTCATTGTTAGACATCAGTCTGAACGTCTATGTATCCACTTCCATACTCTTTAATTAGTTCTAATTGTGCTATACTCAGTTGCCTTAAGCCTGTCGATAATGCCATTTACAACTGCCATCTGGCAGGAAATTCGGTTATACTCCTATGCACTATCACCACTCCCACTATCGGTCTTTCTGTTTTTCATTGTAGTCATTTCATACTGAGCTTCCCTTCTTCCCTTATCCGTATCTTCCATCTACTATTCCTTGTATTCGATGTTCAACAACCGACTTCGATACTCTTGCTGTCGGTCTTCCAGTATTCCATCGGGGTAACATAAATCTAAGCTCTACTCCTTGAGCATACTTATTCACCTGGCATCTAGCAACCGCAATCCGTGACCAGCCACAGAAAAGGCAATTCCGGCATCCTTGCTATCGCTTTTACCGTTTCTCAGCGGAACAACATGATTCTGGGCTTTGCTCTATTGATTACACATCTTCAAGCTATCCATCATCAGAACAGGAATTTTAGCTTCATTACCCTAGCTATGTATTGAAGCGCAAAGCCATGGCTATCTGTTTCTCATAATAATCCGCCAACGTTGAGCCTCACTCTTTTGATTCTCAATCTTCCAGCTATCAATAAATTGAAGGCGAAACTCAGCTTATGACTTGACGTGTCTCGAAGCTTACAGCAGGAGCTACCACTTCCCGAGATCCAGTATTTCTTCAATCTTTCCAGCCCGAAGAATTATATGATTGGCCGGTGAAAGCAACGACATCGTTGCTATACGTGAATTGCTAACACAATCAATCCTCGCTAGTCTCGTGATCTGCGAAGCCCTTCTTTGTTTTTCCCGCGAATTTCGCCAACGCTATTCGAATTTGCAAAACCTCACCGCACTGCCCAGCAACACCTCTAGCCTTTGACTTCCTTACCTATACATGAGCTCATTATCATCTAGAACCGCTATATAATGTGCACTACATATCAGTGCAAGCTCTATGTTTAGCTTCAGCCGGTTGTGTGGTCTCAAACACGTCATTCTGTACTACCTACTCAAGATCAACCGTCAACCTGTGATCTCTAATATCTACGGATATGCTGTTTGGAGCTCAGATGGTCTTCTTAGCCTTGTACGTAAGTACTTGTCTAAAGTCACATTGGCTCGAGCTACGACACTCTGATCTGCCTCTCACGCTGTCTCTAACCGATTCAGATCAACCACCAAGCTTGTGACTTGCCTTACCTTGCTCAAGAAGACATGTATACATACACACGACCTCATAGGATGGCTATCTGGACGAGGTTGTAAGTGCCAATCTTGAGTTTTACTCACTCAAACTACGTCACCTTGTCCTTTCTCAGAGGCTGACTCTAGCACCACAGGTGGGCCGTCTAGACATCAGAAGAAACATATGATGTCCTCTCGCTGGGCTAGTAAAACCAGAAGAAGAGCTGTTACCTACCCCTAATCCCATAGCCATCTATCCAACAGTCCCAGAGGAACAATTTCTATCTCCAAGCTTGAGATCCTTGGGCAAGAGCGCCGTTTTAGAATACACAAGAACTTAGGACGATATCAGCAATCGACCAAACAGGGTCGGTTTCCTCGTCTTGAACGATTTCTACAAGGCAAATCCTGGACTATTGGAAGTTTTGAAAGTCCGGTTTCTTAGCCTACTTGGCCTACCGTACTTATCCAAGGTCCCAAATAAACAGCTTCTGCTTTCCGTATTTAGAGCCTTGGGCAGACTGCGCCCGTAGCTTCTCCGGATTCAATCAATACATGTGTTCAAAGCAGTAAAGGCTCATTCAACTTCTCCAGCAGTCATCTATCCAATTTCTGACTTCCGACATTCAAGTCAGTGGGCGATGGCGCTTGTGGCTTCTCTATAGACGGGAATTACATTCGCTATGATGAAAGCAGAAACGGCCCAGTGAGTCAACATCCAGTTGGGCGAGAGGGGTTCAAGAGAGATACATTCAAGGTCAAGATGTAACCTTGTAACAGAGTCAGCGATAAGGCAAGGCAGATACTTCGCGCGTGGTCTTATACCAGACGCTGCCATTATCGGACGTTGCCATGAGCCATTTCACTTCAGCTCCACTGTCTCTTCCTTTGTTTCTAAAGATAATCCCTGTGGCGGTAATACGAAAAGAGAACTGCGACTTTCGAATTTACTCTCTATCGAGCATGACTAGCGGAATCCGAGATGGGACATATCAATCGACGTCTCTCATCCTGGGCGTTTCCTCTCGTTCGCTTATGGAGGCTGTTGTCGGGCCATGCCATCAGCCCACTAGGATTGCTGCCTAGAAACCATTGTATGGAGAAATAACCATCGTCATTGTTTGCCCTGGGCCCTTTGGTATCCAGTCGTTCGGCCGCTGTCATTGCTGCAGCAAACGAGGATCCACTTGGAAACGGCTGCGAAAGGACCTTGTCATACAGGTAGAAATCTGAAAGGTTTCGACGGTTATGGGAAGGAAGTTCTTCCGAATTTCTTACTCACAGTGCGTGAGCACTCGAAACCACCCTTCATGGCTGCAAACCAGCAGAACACCATCTTTATATAGAAAAAGGTAGTCTCGACACATTCAGAGGACATTCTAAGTTTAAGCCTGGAAGTCCTGGAATATCATGAAGAAAGACATATTGGCGACTGGCTGTGTCTATAAGACAGACCACGTGAAAGGGGGATAGCGGAACTTCCTACGGTAGGGAATCTCTTCTCCTCTTACAACCAAACCAAATGTATTCATTATAAGTGCCGCTCGCTGAGCACTCCATACGGATACCTATGGAAATCTCTGCCATACCGATCTTCAAGTCCTCAGCTACTCTTCATTGTGACCAATGCGCTGTTGGTAACGTCGACCAAGGACCTCAGGTTTCTCGTTCGGAAGATGTTTGGTCAGTCGAAACAGGCGGAGTTAGGACACTATAAGGGGACTTAGTCAGGAACACATACAACCGATGTCGACCAAGTCACGTTGTCATCCGCAGCACCACTTCCGGGTGGTCTGCTTCTAGACGCCTACTATGCGGCAGCGAAGGACCGCCGTTATGACGCTTTTTGGATGGAGAGATACGGGCTCTCTGCAGATCGCTATGCAGTACCGATAAATCTTTCAGGTTGTCGATGTTCATGATGCTACCTGGTCGCCTGGCTATCGCGGCTCGAAGCATTTCCCAGACATCTAAGTGGACCCTCTTCTCGTCATTCTGGCTTGGAAATATTGTCGTGCAAAGGAAAAGATATAAACTCTTGCACCAGTTGAAAGCTCAACCCAAGCTCAGGAGGATAATGAAGTTTTTGCATGGTGTTTGACAAAATCGGGGAGCCACAATCAATTTCGATTTCGACCAATTGAGAACGCGGATGATCATTTGCGACACTGGAATGAAATATACGCCTGCATCGCAGCCTTGTTCACGTATCTAGGGAGCGGTTCTTGCTCTTCTAATTAGACTATCCAGCATATCAACGCCTTGGTAAGTCGGAGCCCTGAACCGAATACAAGTTCATGAAAGAGAACCTGGCTTCTAGCCGACCCTCCTAAGACGGAAGCTCGAGATTCAGACCATGATCTGACGGGCAGCAGTTGGATATGTTCCATATGTACGAAGCCATACCATCAGCAGACATGTCACATGTTCCAGCTCCCGAATCAAGAGCAAGAAACCTCGATTCTGAATCAACAGCATCTAGGAAATGTCCGCCTCTCAGAATCAATCTGAAGCTTTGAAGTGGACCGCAGCTTTCATCCAACGAACTCGCACATCCTCTGTCTTCGTCGTCACCAGTTTGCAACAGAAATGGCTAATCACGAATTAACCGCATATTCCACTTGTATATTTGGACTCTGAAATATGTTATCAATCAGAAAGTACACGCATATTCTCCAGCCATAATACAGCAAGCTGGAATTGGCGGATCAAGGTATTCTATGCAGAGCTACAAGTTATACACGTCGGCAGCAAAGACATAAGCGTTAAGTCAACGGAAAGGGAACGAAACTCGAGAGAAGTGTCAGTTGAATTTTCTAACAAGACGAAATACCCCCTCGACCAAAAAGCAGACGCATATTTGCGAAGGCTTTGGTCAAGCAACCTGAACTCGACCCATTCTGACTGTACATCCTCAGCTTCATCTGCAGAGATGACGCCTGGTTTCCATAGAATTCTCAAGATTCTCATATCAGAGAATTAAACCCCGTTTGACTCATATGATCTCTGGCATCAACTCAAAACAGCGACCTGGCTCTGCATGAAACGATATTTGACAGGAACTCTGCATTTCACTTCAAAGTTTCGCCCGCTCTCCTTGACAGCATGTTCTCATCTGGGTTGGCTGGTTTATCGAGCCCAGTGCTATCTGACAATAAGCTAGATGCGGTCTAAATACCTGAAGGTCGTTGGGAATTTTGACCTAAGTGTTGTTCGCGGACTGCTATGGCGTAGGTTTTGGAGGCTACTACGCCCACGTCGTCACCAGGGCCGGCTTCGCCAACGGAGTTGAACATCTCATGGACGACGATAAAGCCAGCAACATCAGCAGGTGTCTTAAGGGTGGCGAAGACCATTCGGAACATGAGTCAAGAGCCATAATACAGCAAACGGCAATCCACAGTCAAAATGCCCGATGGAGATTCTTGATCTCCGGCCATCGTCATAGCGTCTACATTGGACCCGAGCGTGATGGAGAAGCTGTGAAACGAATGGCCAATTACGAGTTGATATTCCAGTACACAATTTGACTTCAAGACATCTGAAAACTCAATAAGCAGATGTCTATCTGCAAGTTCCCAAACCCTGCCAGCTGTAATCGACAGCTCAAGATACCTCACTCAAATATCACTCCTTATTTTGATATGCAGTGATGTCGCTTGTTCATCTCTTTCATCAATGGAAACAAAAATGTTCTACTCGCAATGTCTGCAGGATTTACAAATCGGTCAATTCGTTGACACATACCGTGGAGAGATCATTACCTGCGAGGAAGCAGATCGACCTCGACTGTGCATTAGACGAAACTCGATAGAAACTCGACATTCCAGCTCTCTCAGCATTTTGGAATCTTACTTGGAAAGTATACTCAGAGCATGAAGTCGAGAACCATAACTGACTAAACCGGACTCAACATCGCAAATACCCTTGGAAATTCCTAGGTCAGCATCAAAGACGCGGATAGTGAAGGGGCTGGTATCGGGGGACGAGATTCAAGAGAACGTTCATCCGAGCATGGAGACAGTAAATGATACCACTTTAGTATCTCTCATAAATACCTACCGCGAAGCAAAAGAAGCAGCAGCGAAGGAGACCAAGATAGCTTAAAGCCTCTCATGAGGGTTAGCGATCTTCACGCATTTCTATCTTCAACTCGAGCGCAACAAGTAACCATCTTCAGCGGTATTCGAGATAGAACAACCAAAAGATTTTTTTTTGAACTGATCGATGTTCTATCATCCGCATGCGAGGATTATCGACAGACATTATCGTTAATTCAGAAAGACAACTGTGTGAAAAATGTCATTTGAAGGAATAATCAACGTCATTAATCGTTCCCGAGCCTCTCAGGAAAAGTTCCTTCAGCTGCTGTGATTGTCTCAGTCAATGCAGATTCAATTGATGTGTCTAGCGTGAGAATGCACTGACGCCGCCCATGTTGAAGACAACGCAAAACCACCATCAGATTGGCTAGAGCGTCATGTGCTATCAATGATTCCGATGGCTGATCACGAGTTGACCCCATCCTTCAGTGTTCCACATTCTTTGTTAATCGAAAAGACAAAATCATACCGTCAAAACCCTTAACCGAGCACACCAGACCCGACGCTTCGGAGTTCCTGTTTGGGGTTATATATGCTCAGCCATCGTTACGACATTCCACCTCAGCATCGAGCCAATGAGTACACGAGATGAGAACGTCTTGAGGATACAGTTGCGACAGTGCTTCTGCAGATAGAAGATCTGACGATGAATGGACTGCGACACCGCCAATACCTTAAATGATAGAATGATCTTGAGAGCGAGAAAGCAAGAGTGGGAGACGGTCGAAGATTCTGCGACTTGTTCACTTAATTCTAGCCAGCGGATTTGGAAACGTGGTGGGTCATATAATTCAACAGCTCGAATTTCACACGATGCTTATTGTTTGCACGCATAGTCTTGGCTATCACGCTGTTTCGCTTTACCCCTTCCGTGGTATTGTTCCCAGTGCTGGATCATAATGCCTTGGCGAAAGGATCGTGACAATGGGTTTTGTAGAGGTGAGAGCGATCCTCAGAGAAATGGAATCGAGATTGAACTGCGAATCGATCGATGAGTTGGATGCTTGAATGATTGAAAGAAGGGAGCAAAAGCAAAAGATGATCGAAGATTCTCCAAAGTTTTGTTTCTAGCGATTACTGTGACACTGGAGTTCGTGAACCGACAGCAGTTTTGAGGGGATGAAAATGGTATAGTATGGTGGATCATGGATGATAAGATGGTCAAGAGACAAAGGAAGCAAGGGCGGGAGATGATCGAAGATTCTAACATTGGATCTGAATCACTACGCACAGTCTGGGCACCTAAAGGCCCCTGGAATCTTTGAATTGGGACGTGATGATTATCACAGTATTTGAACAAGAGAAATTCCAACAAAAAGCACATAGCCAAGAGAGCGGAATCCAGAACCTTTGGAATACAAGGAAGTGTTCACAGCGGTTTTTAGCAGATTGACTTAGTTGGAAGTGGTGCGGTAAGATAGTCTTATCATTGAACAGCCGTGGAGGAAAGCAGGAGTGGATAACAGTCGAAGCTGCGACTCGTTTCATTTACTCCTACTACAGTACTACCGAATCTGACCATGCGCTGGAAACCCGACGAAAAACCATGGACATGGATATCACCAAAAGTACAAAAACTAACGGAAGCTGCTCCCGAGTTTCTTTCCGAAAGTTAGGGGATTTTTACACAACTTACATCCAGACCTGTTCGTGACGATGAGGACTATCTCCGTAAGAGAGCAGATTTGACGATGGGTATGTTACGATGCGGGCGAAAAGCCGAAGCGGGCAATGGCCGAAGATTCGAGGACTCGTTCAATTACTCCGAAGACCGAATTCGAGGAGGTGGATGACTGCTGAATGGGCTGAATGGTTGACGGTAGGATTCGTGATTCTTTCTTACTTCTGATGACGAGGTCGATGGTTGGCAAAGCTGGTAGGATGATCCAAACAAGAAGGAGAAAGCAAGGGTGGGCGATGGTCGAGGAATCCTGCTCGCTCTGGACTTTACTTCTGGTAACGAAACTGGAGAAGTAAAGGACCATCCATAATCCGGTAATTGACAGGAAAAAGGGAATAAGAGATACACGCACGAGCCCAGAGCCAAGAAAGTGGCTTTTGGAACTTTCGGATAAGGAGATTTTCACGGTTTGTATATAGACTTGCTGCTCGGTTCAGTCGTCTATATAAGGGGACTCATAGTCCGTAGCCTTCGAAAGCAAGACAGTGAGTCCAGAATTGGGTATATTAGAAATTGCACTCGTCTTACAGGATAAGTCCACATAACTATAGACATCCCTTTTCTTTATACAGTACACCAACATCACCCACAACCCACCATTTTTAGTCCCACCTCTCTTCCGTCATCAACCCCATCCCCTTCGCGACTTTTTTAATCAGCGCTTTCTTCAAGAATTCCTCGCGTGCTAGACTCCTCGTTTGCTGTACACATTTAGCACTTTCGCAAGACTCTCATCATAGACAGCAGAATCCTCACCTTTGCCCACACATCACCCCCAATTCTCCCCTTATCCAGCGCCCGCCCCACCACCGCTCTCGATTCCTCCAAACTCTGCTCGTCGGCCACAAGCTCATACAACTGGCCCGCAACTACCGTTGGCGCAACCAGTACCTCGTCAACATTAGGCACCTTGCGGCGCTTTGCATCTTCGAGGACTTTGTCGGCGTCACGCATTGCTTGGTGGAGAATGACCTCGTTGGAGCAGAGGAGAGACTCGAGATCGGCGAGCTGAGAGATCTCTTTGTTGATGGCGTTGAGAGAGGTGGTGATGGCAGCTTGCTGAGCCCGCAAAGGGGGAAGAGCAGCTTGATTGGATTCGAAAGTTGATTGGACTTGTTGAGTGAGGGTTTGGGAAAGCGCATTCAACATAGCGTCTTTCTGCGGGTTAGGGGGGATGGGCGGAGGGGCGACGTTGGGTGTGGAGGTCGGTAGGGTCGTCTCGAAAGGAGAGGTTAGAAGGTCTTCTGGAGGTTTGGCTTTAGATTGCTGTTGTTGTTGAATGGGATAGTATTGTTGAGGAGGATAAGGTTGGACAGGCAGCTGTTGTAGCTGTCGCTGAGGTTGCTGGTGAGGGGGTTGTTGTTGGCTCCATCGAGGATCTGTCGGGCCTGATTGTGAAGCGCCGCTTGGTAGTGACGGAGGAGGTATCCCTTGTTGATTATGTTGAGGTTGAGGAGGTTTTCCTGTAATTGGGGGAGGCCTTGTCTGGTGGAATGCTGGCGTAATGGGACTCACTGGACTGAATGAATCTTGCCGTCGATGCTGGTGTGGGAGATATGGGCTTTGTTGATAGGAAGATACTGGATTTGTTTCGTTTCGAAGACTGCCGGCTCTCTGTGGCTCAAATTGAGGCTTGGGTTGCGGAGGTCTAGCATATCCGTTCTCATAACTTCCACGTGCTGGGGCATGTTGACTTTGCAATTCTGTAGGAAGCGGTGGGAGTGGCGGTGCTTCATTCGGATGGGCAGACTGCATATCTCCACGATGAGCGTATGGTTTGGGAGGTGGTGCAGGAGGCCCAGAACGAGGGCTTGATGCCGCGTGAGATCGCGCTGACCTGGAGTCTGGTCTCTCCAGCTCAGGGGGTAGTGGAGGTATCGGTGGAGGTTCTCCATTTGGGCGTGAAGGGGGTGCTGGCTGGGGTATCTGCTCCTCTCTGGCAATTACGGGTGGCTCTCGCGCAAATACTTCTTGAAGTATGGATAGAAATTCTGCAAGATTGGATCGCTAGATTCCTATGATTAGCCCCAACGATTCACGAAATGTAAAGCTAAGCGCTGCTATCCCAGGAGATTGAGCTCGTGAAGCAGACAGAACCTTATGTACATGTCGATTTCCGGTAGGAGCGCTAAAGCTTACGCACCTCTTGTCTCCAAGCCGCCAGATACGGATGATATATCCTGCCTTCTTCACTAACATACTGTCCCGGCCGTACCACCATATTCTTGGTTGGCGTCACAAAGGCGATCGGAACAGCTGTTGGATACTCGTGAGGCACCCATAGCGACACGGGGAACATGTAGGTTGTGCCACGAAAGGAGACTGGTAGAGTTCCTGCAACATTAAGAAGAAGCGAGGATCGACCATGTTCGTAAGCTGAGTATATCAGTCCTCTGTACTACTCAACGCAGAAGAGGTGCGGCTGCCGTCACATACTATATACATCGGTCCGGAGGGAGAAGTCGGGGTTGTATGATAGGGTTTGGGCGATGTCTGAGTAGGTACGATTCACATCTAGGTACTCCTGTGCGATCGTCAACCATGTCATACTCCTCCTGAGGAAGGTACAGTACATTTCTCAGCGCCCCATGAAGCCAACCCAAGACCTTCTGTGGGACAGCTGCCATGCTTGCTGAACTCACTTGGAGAGTTTTGTTAGGTAGACGAATGGCATTTCGTCATCGCCAGATATGCGTTGGAAGCTCCAAGCTTTGTACTACCATGCGAGACCACAATCTCCTTCGCTGACGCTGTCGTCGGAATTGTCCACCATGATGCACGACGTTAGCCAAGATCTGGCCAACTTGAGCCTCAATGTCAAGTCAACAGGATCGAGGAGCCACAAGCTCCTCTCACGGGCTGCCGCTTTTAGTGAGCCAGATGACAGGGTTCTGATCTCATGCCTTGCTACTGTTTGCCATCACATACAAAAATGTCCATTTCTTCAGTGGCACTATGTGAAAGGCGATGTATGTAAAGTGATGAATACATACATCGCTCTAAAGCGCAAGTATGGCTGTACTCGCAGAACTTCCACCAATCAATGAATATATCCTCTTTTCAATGCAAAAATGGAAGCTACCATAGATTATTACCTTCGCGTCCAGCTCCAGTTCTAGAGCGAAGGAAGCAGGCTCGCGCTGAAAGTCAAACGGGCATAGTACTACAGAACATCAACTAATCAACGTCTTTGCTGGCTTGAGTTGTATTTTGACTTGTGCTCCTCACTTTGTTTCAGCATTGCCTCATTTTTCGTCTTCATGGCGACGATTGTTTCAAAGATTGGAGAAGTAGCGGTGCAACAGGATCCACCTGCTACCGCCGAAGGATTTGGCCACGCGGTGCGGACGGCTATCAAAGCTGGTAAACTCGGAGAAGTCCAGTCTCTTCTTGGACAATGGCGATCGGACTCCTCCATATCCGGTCCAAGCCCTGAAGACATCAACTATCTAGTTCCTCGAGCAGCTGAGAACAATGGCGAACCAGAAATCCTAGAATACCTGTTGTCCCAGGGCGGAGAAATCGGCACGCATACAATAGGCCGAACCACTTCCCCAGAAATCTTCCAGATTTTCGTGCATCATGGTTGGAAAGCCGACAATAGAGTACTCCACACCCATGTTTCCCACCCAAACCTCATCTCCTTCTTCCTCTCCCATGGCGCGGATCTCAAAATCCCCACCGCTGGTGGCGGTAACCCTCTCATTCCAGCTGCCCATCACGCCCCGCTCGAGTCTGTCAAACTGCTGCTCTCTCGCGGCGCACCCCTAGGTTCAGGTAGTGCGGCCCTAAACGCTGCCGCACAGGGAAACGCACCAGACCGCATCCCCGTTATGGCATATCTACTCGAGCATGGCGCCGACATTAATGGGCTGGTAGATGACATCACCGGGCCATCAGAGGCGCGAAGAGCGGGGAGGAAGGGTACGCCATTGCACACCGCTGCTAAATGGGGAAATGAAGAGGCGATGGCGTGGTTATTGGAACATGGCGCTAACCCAGAAGCCAGAAATCAGGCTGGGGAAACGCCCGCTGAGTGGGGGAAGAGGTTTGAAAAGGACGGGCCGGAGTGGATAGTGAGGGTGCGGAGGGCGATCAATCGAAAGAATACGCTGAAAAGGGAGAAGGAAGAGAAGGAAAGTCAGAAGAAGGTGCAGGAGAGTAACGCAGGAGCAGCTGATACTGATTTCAACTGGGTTACTCTTTGAGACCTCGATCGCCTTTGAAACGCCGCGGGATTTCCTCCGCATAAATCCCTTCGCAGCTACTTCTCACAAAAAATTTCTTTCCAGACCGTTTTATCGCTCGACACCCGCGCGAACAGCACGTACCCAATGATCACGATCCGAGGTGTTGGTGCAATGTCTCAGCCAGCTATTGAGGACGCAACATGGTTGCAAGAGATGACGTGGCATATGCGATGTTGTCTTGCCGAAATCGACTCTAAAGGCATTCTAGAGAAGATTCGCGCGTCCCAAGCAGCGATCAGTTCTGCATTTGCAGTCAGGTCATGAATTCGACATCCAAAGGCTTTGAAGCACCAGAGCATCAGTTAGCTTAACGATGTGGTGTCGCTGGCCAGCGAACATAAATCTAGCGAGCCTCAATGGAGTAAAGACGAGTTCTAGACCCTCGAGGATGTGATGCTGGGACGTCCTTCTCGCTGGTCTACACTACCACGCACCAAACCTGAACAACGACTGACTATACCCTTCGATCTACCAAAAACCTACAAGAAGGAGTTTCCGATACAAAACCCCGCCGTTGTGCAGGGCGAATCAGCTCTACTCACCTCCAGCCAATCATACTCAACCCATCAAGTCACCGCCAGCAGTGCATGGAGCCGACTGGTGGTAAAGAGAACTCCACTTTTGGACTGAATTCCACGTGAGAGGTCAGGAGGTGCCCCATGAGCTCGAGCACTGCTTAGATTATATCAACCCCGGTCTTTGCATCCCACTCCCCCTTTACTGCAGCAAAAACCAAGCCAGCAAATGACTTGACCAAGAGCAAAGTACGTTGATAAAGACCCAACACTCGCACTCAAAAATCCCACACACCCACGGCCTCCCGAAGAACCTTTCGCACAAAATTTCTCTGCTTGTTGTCAAACGGTGAAGGCACAGTTGTAGATCCATCAGATTCATTCCGGTCGTGGTATTCCTATGCCAGAGTGATTGTATGAATGGAAAGGTGCCGGTGCACTTCAATGGATTGGCGGATTGAACGTGTGGCAAAGCGTGAGAATGCTCGGCTTTGTGTATTCCATGCGTGAAGGCGATAGGCTATTGAAGTTTGCTGGAATACACTGCTAGAGCTACAGTATGTCCACAGCCTTCAAGATATTTTCAGAGAAACTTGTTTTGTATGTGAAGTTGACTGACTCCTTTGCTTGGTGTCTTCTTTGAACAACGGTTGTGGCTGTCGTATGTATGTATCAGTTGTAAAGTGCTGGGGAGTACTGTAGAACTCGAAGGAGAAAGAATTGCATCAACGCATGGTGCGTGACTCTCGGTCTCAACAACGACTCGCAGACCTCTAGAATCCCCGCCTTGGTGTTTAGATGTCTATCCCGTCTTTCTCTCTTCTACTACATCCAAGTATGGCCTAAGATGTGCAAGTCGTGATCTGCTACAGTATATCCCCTTGTACATCCCATGCATGACCCAATTCTAGTGACTGCCGCCCTACCAACTTCCCCATTCTCACATCTCACTCCCCTTCCACCGCAGCTCATACCCATAAACCGTCCTCCTCAAAAGCTCATCCTACGAGCTCAAAACGTTAGCTCTCCCCATTCAATCACGCACCAAACCCCACACAAAAGAAAACAATCACACTCACCCCCCTATCAACCTCAAACATCGGCTTTGCCATTACCGTCTCCACCACTTTCTCCACCTCGAACCCTCCCTCCCTCGCTAAACCGAAGAACGCCAGATCCTTATGCAGCAACCAGGGCCTATGCGGGCTGAAGAAGACCAAAGCTCGCGAGACCGGGGAGCGCCGGAGCGTGGATTGGACGGTTTGAAGGAGTTTGGCGTGCTCGGTGTGGTTGAAGATCAGGTCGGCGAGAATCAGAGTGTCAAAGCCTGCTGGGGCTTGGGTGTTCTGATGGGACAGCAGGTGCGCGGTCGATGCACCCCAGAGGTAGCCTTCGACGCACGTTGTCGGTTTCGGCGACGGTAGAAGTGGCTGCATGGTGGAAATATTGGCTTTAAGATTGTCCAGGAGCTCCTGGTCCGGGTAATCCGTCAGGACGACGCTTCTGGCGCCCAGCACGGCAGCCACGAAACTAGGGAGGCCCGCCCCAGCGCCGAGCTCTAAGATGTCTTTCTCGCGGGCTAGATCTTCCGCATGCCGTTGCAGGTATTCGGAGAGGACTTGTGCGGCGTTCCAGAGGAAATGGCCCTAGGGGTTTGAGAAGGAAGCGGTTAGTAGGGACTGCGGGAGGGAGAGAGCGGGTTTCTAGGGGGGAACGGGACTGTACCCACAAGGGATTGAAGCCGACGAGGCGGAGGCGGAGAGTTTGGCCGTTGAGGAGGGTGTGCTCTGCGTAGGTTGCGGGCTTCTCGGGCTGGAAGTAGCCGTCGGGTTCTTGGAAAATGGAGGGGTCGAGGAGGAGTTCGTCGTTGGAAGCCATGGTGGAGTAAATTAGGGGAGGTTGAATAGGAAAGCTTTGCTGCAAGATGTGTTATTAAAAAAAACCTACTCGTACGCGGGAGCAATTAAAGGAATGCAAACCTCAACGAATGTGGTGGGAGACATTTTGCCCAATGACGGAATCCCACCGTCAGCGGCGGCTCGGCCCAGATTGGGAAATCTTGAGGCTTGTACAACATCGCTTCTCGGTTCAATCCAGCCAGCTAGAATGTTTCAATTGATGTCCCGGTCTGCAGATGTACAAGAGAAGAGCATCTGAGCAGGGTGTAGAATACTGATGGCCTAGAATGGGTGCTAGAAATAAATAGTATGTCTGAGTGTTTGAAGTATCCTGTTTTTGGTTGGCTTCTGAATCCAATAACAACCATTCATGAAGTATGCTATCTAGCTTGTCAAAACCATGCACGCATGCTGGTATCAATGCTCATCACCTCACTTCTATCACGCATCCCACGATCGATCACGCACCCATCACTGACTGTCTCGCTAATGCTCTTACTGCTTCGCAATATCCGCCTCCGCGCTCCTCTGCGACGCCTTCCCATCATCATGCTTCATCTGATACTTATCCTGCCCCGCCCTATCCCCCGTCAACCCCGCGACCGCACTACCCACCGCTCCCCCAACCCGATCCTGCATCCCATGTCCATAATCACTCAGCTGCCCGTGCGCCTCCTGGCCCTTGCCCTCGGCGTTCTGCTGCTGCCCTTCGCGCTTGAGACCCTCGGCACCGACCAAGTTGCCAATGGACTCTTTTGCGCTGCCGACAGTTTGGTTGTAGGAGCCAGCGGCGCGGTCTGGGTTGTCGGTTGATACGCCGCCTTGGGGGGTGACGGAGAGGGGGCCGAGTTTGCCGACAGAGTGGGAGGCGTCGCGTTCGGTGGAAGCTTGGGCTTTGGTGGTGTCGGCTTGGGACTGTCGGGGTTTAGGTTAGCGGATGTAGTGCTTGGAGCGTCTGGGTGCAAGCTCGAAGGGGGAGGGGTAGGGGGTTGATGGTAGTACAGTAGAAGAATGGGTAATTATGGAAAGGATTGGAACGGACCTTGTCTGCGGGGTTACCAGTGATGCTGCTGACTACGGACTGTGCTCCAGCTACGGCAGAGTCGACGTAGGACTTGAGGGTGGAAGAATTGTCGCCTGACATGTTTGCGGTTGTTTGTAAGGTTATGTCGGATTGCTTGAGGGTAGGTTGTCTTTCGTAAGGGTGATTTCAGGTTGATGTAGTTGAGAGTGCACTTATGAAGTCTTTGTAGTACAGAATGAAAGGTGATGAGCTTCTGTGTTGATGGTGAGGGGCCCTGGAATGTATTGGCAGGTATGACGTCAAACGTCACATGCCGGCAACTGGCTGATCACCGATCACATGATACCACTTCACTAATTCTATGGCTCTACCCTACAGTTACTAATATGTATCCAAAGCTCCTACCTCGTGTTGTATCTGTCTAGGCAATTCGCTAATCAAGAACAAGAAGAGAAGAAACTGAATCCATAGCCACGCGATAGCATACTACAGACAATGTGTACAGAGTCTGAGGAAGTAGCTGGAAGTCATCGGCAGAATCCCTATACACAGAGACTTTCCCCCAAACCCAACTCGTACATATGAGTGAACTTCAGAATATCCCCCATGAATATCCTCTATACTCTACTTCCTCATCTCCTTAAACCCACCTCTACCTACATCCTCACACGTAAGAAAACAAGAATCAAAAGAAATTACCAATCTCCTCCAGAGTTCTCGACCGCGTACTTTCTTTTTCCACCTGCTGCCTCTGTATGAGGCCACTTTCTTCTTTTTCATCTTCCGTTCGCGCTCTACTTGTTATTTTAGCCTTTTTCTTTTTCTCTGCGAGCTTAGGCATCCATTCCCGCATCAGTACCAGTTCAATCTCCACATCCACCATGGCCAGCTCCATTACTGTTTCTTGGTGAGAGTTGAGTGTTGCATGTTCTTGATGACTGGGCTTGAGCGTCTCCACTTCCGTTTCTTGATTGGAGCTAGGTGTGGCAGCCGTCTCGCGCTCCCCAGGAGGAGGCTTGATATCGCTGCGTTTGGGCCTGGGTCTGGGATTTAATGGTTTAGGGCGCAGAGACGGTAATTTGACGGCTTTCAGTGCACTGTCAAACCAGCCCTTATGACTTTTGGGCGTTTGGCTAGGATGAAGTCGCGACGGCTTACCCTGCGGGACAACTACCGAGATGGCCGTATTGTTGCTGGTGAGTCTTTCTCGAGATTGCTGAAGGCCGTCATCCTTCCAAGGACAAGGCGTGGAAGGGAACGAGGAAATATATGTCTGTAACGATGAGGATCGCTGGGGGATCTGAGGATATGTGGTCCAAGGGCTAGCGGAAGCTGACCGCGCTCTCGACTCTAATGAAGCTGAAGTTGATAAGCCTACAGAAAGCGGATGACCGCAACTGGAGAGAAGCTCCTCAAGTACGCCCTTTCGAGTGACCAGTTCCTGGCGGGTGAGTTTAAGAGCGGTGAGTTTGCGCACGTTTGGGGGAAGGTCAACGGCAGAAGTCATGGAGATTCTGGGCAGAGTGATGACACGGGCCCAAATGATGTTGATGTAGCAGGCTTCCTTGGGGATACAGAGGCCGTAGCAGAAAGCAGTGCGATAGTAGAAGAAAATCTACTGCCGGTGAAGGTAGATAGACTTGGGGATTCTCTATGCTTCAAGTTCTCGTTGATGCTGGGTGGAAGCAGGCAGTTGTAGTGTGAACGAAGGCATAGGGAAGGCCGATTAATATAATGCTGCGAAAGACTAATAGCAGTGACGGCATGTCGATGATATGGTGAATGGCGTTCCATGACCACGGGGAATAGTGAGGATTCAACGAAACAAGAGACAGTTTAGGTAATGAAGAGAATGGAAGTGCGTTGAGACATGGGAAATTGATGGATTGGTTGAAACAATGTTTCCATTGTTCGATTCACCAAAAATTGCTGGGGAGGAGCCAGATTTCGAAAACCGCATGCATCATCGCAGAAGTGCATGATAAGGCTGTGAAGAGCAGAGTTCGCGAACCAGCTTCTAAGGTGAAGCAATTATTCAATAATCACTGTGGATTACCTAGGGCATAGATGTGAGGATGGCCAAAATGATTGAGCCTCCAAGGACCTAATATAAATTATCTTTGTAGATCTTTAGCCGTTGTATTCTTTTGGGTATCTCTGGGTATCAATTAAATTCTGCCGATATACCTTTCCTGCCGGATGTGTGCGCCGGATCACATGACTGTGCAGCAGCTATTCTTCAGCTTCCGTAAGACCCTTGGAAGGTACTTCTTGACGGCAGCCTCAATCTCGTCGTTCTGATTATGTTGTTGTGGCCCTCCAGTCTGAGGTTGTTGCCCTGGATAGCCGCCTTGTTGGTATTGCGGGCCACCCTGATATTGTGGGCTACCTTGGTATTGCTGCTGTCCGTGTGGTTGGCCGTGGTTCTGCTGTTGCCCATGGTACTGCTGGTGGCCTCCAACATTCTGATTAAACTGTGGAGGCATCTGGGCAGAACCTCCAGTCAAGTTGACATATATTCTACCTGCATTTGCCTCGGTAGTATATTGTAGGCCAAGCTCCTTACAAACTTGCTCGACCCGAGGCTTGAGCTTGTCGACATGGTTGACGGAATGATTGCCTTTTCCTACGACACTTTTCAAAGAGTCCAGTTAGTTCGAGCCATCCGAGGATAGACTCTTAAAACCGCGCTTACACGTGTAGATGGGTCTGCCCATTCGCCTGAGCATATCTTATCCGCTGTTCGACTATATCCGCAGCCTCTTCGACAAATTGTCCGTGGAGATCAATCGTATCCCCGTCCACTCTGCCCACTGCATTGTTTTCCCTGAAGATGTAATCGGAGGCTTGCTTGTTGTATTGGTCCATCATCTGGCCATGCCTCTTCCCCTCCTCTGAGAGCTCATGGGCGGCTGCTCCATCTCCGCGCTCATAGGCTTTGCGAGACTGGCAGGATGGCTCAGCAATGTCATAATACTCTCATTGGCTTCGACACCCACCTTGTCCAGGCAGGCAGAGCGCTTGCCATGTTCTTGCCGTGCCAACTCTCTAAGCCGATCGTATTCAGCCTCGGCACTGCTGCTCTGGTTATGATTGAAAGCTGTCGACCTTTTGAGCGTGCCGGCGCATAGTATACTTGGAGAGTGGGGTTGACTTACCACTCCCACCTATTTGCGTCAAAGGGTACGACATGATGACTAGCCTAACCTCAGACAGACGCGTTTGAGCGTGCAGGCCTCGAGCAAGGATTCATATCTACGCTGTATGTGGTTGACAGTCGGCAGTAGGGAAGTCTCCGCGAACGGGATTCGAGTTTAGGCGCTAGCGTTCAAGATTAGATTTCCCCCAGAGGTTAAGGAAGTACATACTCCGTACGAGTACCGAAGTGAACGATTAGAGAATCAGTAGATTAGTACGGAATAATGGAGTGAAGCTTCCAAATACTATGTACTATGAGTCTCCTCTCCATCATCATCATCATCATCATCAACATAGGCTGGCCATTTGGCCCACCATCAGAGAGTTTTGGCAGTACGCAGAGGATAATCAGATGCTTGTTTTGAGATGTTGGATTCGAGAAGGCCAATTGGCTCTCATCTAACTTCTAAGGTAAGGTACGCTCTTACGCCGCACAGTAGTCAGCCCCCACAGCCTTCTGGTGTTCCAGCGTGACAAGCAACAATGCGGCCAACAGGCGGCCATTGTCAGTGTGAAGGAGCAATCCGCTTTGCTTCACCGTCCATGGCCCGTGGATTGAAGCTTTCTCCCAGCTGTTGTATCGTTTCTCCATCTATGTAGGACACAGTATAAATCTCGCTTGATGGTCTACTCATATCCTTGCGAGCCCGTACGGTGTACTCCGTAAGCCTTCGTATGACCGAATCAAGCTTGATCTCATCATAATCTTTGGGAAGCAGACCGACGGAACTGGACAAGTTGCAGATCCTTCCGTTGCTGCCAAACCTCGCTAGAGCGCTTTTTCTCCTGAATCTGGCCGTCTCTTCGGGGCTTAGCGTGGCCCCTCATACCAAGATCCCTATCATACCTTATGTTTCATTCTTTCTCCATCCACCATAACCTCCATCCTTTCGACTGTTTCCCTATTCGAGTCTCCCAGTAGATAGCAGGTGTCGCCATACACGACATTCGTTCTGCGACCTGCCGCTTGCCAGGTCTTCGAGTTCTTACCGGCCCTTCTGTTCTTCCGGCTCCACACCAAGCAACTGTCCGGTTTTAATAGCTTCAGCCCCGGATCAACCGACTCGTTCCTTTTCGCACTGCACATCACGAAGGAGTAGTCAAGGCCACCGCTTGCAGAGTGGTCCAGACAATTCTACTACTGTTTCTTCACAAGAAGACACATCTTGTGGTAAGCTTCCCCGGGCGCAACGGTTGTACCAGTAGTCGCAGCAGCGGGCTCTGCATCCACGACATCCATGTTTTCGTTGCTTCCGACTGTCCAACAGTCTGTTACTAAATCTCATGCGATCACCCTCCATTGAGCTCTCTTATGTCATTTGAAGATCGTGGTCAGAAATGGGAACTAACAGGTATTTCAGGATCCGCGGAGAAGACGGCTTCACATTGGTAATTCAGCAATCAACAGTGAAAATTCTCGATCGCCGCCAAAATGGGCTGTGGGATGAGTACAGAAGAGAAGGAGGGGAAGCAGCGAAATGAAGAGATCGAAAACCAGCTGAAGCGTGACAAGCTATCCCAGCGCAATGAGATCAAGATGCTCCTTCTCGGTACGAGTATTCCCATTCCATAAGTTCATAAGCTGACATTAGGCCAGGAGCTGGAGAATCTGGGAAGTCAACGATCTTGAAACAGATGAAACTCATCCACGAAGGGAGTTATTCTCGAGACGAGCGCGAATCGTTCAAGGAGATCATTTACAGCAATACCGTCCAGTCAATGCGTGTCATTCTTGAAGCCATGGAATCACTTGAGTTGCCTCTCGATGACCAACGTACCGAATACCACGTACAGACCATATTCATGCAGCCACCCCAGATCGAGGGTGATAGCCTGCCGCCGGAGGTTGGGGGTGCAATTGATGCTCTTTGGAAAGACGCTGGCGTCCAAGAATGTTTCAAGAGGTCAAGAGAATACCAATTGAACGACTCAGCAAGATAGTAAGTGCTTACGCTAATACCCTTTCTGTTCTATACCCCGTGAGAATACCGCCTATGCGAAGGAGTATTCGCATTTTGTGCGCACCGTTTATGCGCAGCCTTAGATATTGGACTTGACTAGCGGTCAAAAGCCTCACCATTACTTACTCTCACGTTCTAGCTACTTCGACTCCATTGGGAGAATTGCGCAACCAGACTACCTCCCCAACGACCAAGATGTACTGCGCTCGCGTGTCAAGACCACTGGCATTACCGAGACTACTTTCATTATTGGAGAGCTCACATACCGTATGTTCGATGTCGGCGGTCAGCGATCAGAACGTAAAAAGTGGATCCATTGCTTCGAGAACGTCACTACAATCCTGTTCCTTGTTGCCATATCTGAGTACGACCAACTGCTCTTCGAGGATGAGACTGTCAACCGTATGCAGGAGGCCCTCACTCTGTTCGACTCCATCTGCAATTCGCGCTGGTTTGTAAAGACCTCGATCATCCTATTTTTAAACAAGATCGATAGGTTTAAGGAAAAGCTTCCGGTTAGCCCGATGAAGAACTATTTCCCAGACTATGAAGGCAAGCTCAACCAAAATGGAACGAACGGGAGGGAGCACCAGAGATCTAACCTTACTGAAGGTGGACCCGATTATGCCGCAGCCTGCGATTATATCCTGAATCGCTTTGTTTCTTTGAATCAGCACGAGACTAAACAGATCTACACCCACTTTACATGTGCTACCGACACGACCCAGATTCGCTTTGTCATGGCTGCTGTCAATGGTTTGTCCACAATCTATTTCTACCAATGTATGACAAGTATCTAACAATGCCGTTTGCAGATATCATAATCCAAGAAAACCTCCGGGACTGCGGTCTGTTATAGTCCTACATCCCTGCCATTCGACATCTTGGATCAGAAGCTGAGTGGAGAAGGTCTCATATAACGGCGGTGATCTCCTGAAAGCATCGGTGTTTTTCCACGAAGGGGCGTTGGCGCCTACGATTACGGTTTCGATTACAACCCCCTTATCTCCTCCCAATACTACTATTCACCACCATGGCCTGAAGCAATATATCGTTGCCGACACGTCTAGAAGGGGTTTTTTTGGTATGCAGAAGAACTTGTGTAGGACTGGAGGAAAGGGATGACTTGTTTGTTGGGGTCTTGCTACTTCTTTGTGTCCAGTATACTACCCATGTGTTTTTTAATCCGATACCATTCGCCAAGCGATGTGCGAAGCGTTTTCCTTTGCTCGTTTGACTGAAGGGGTGAACAAGGGTTGCTGGGTAGAGCAGGTGAAATGTATCAAATTCGCATACGGTTGAATTCAGTATTGCTATAAGATCAGAACGTATCGTGGCCTTTCGTGGGGCATAGTCTTCTAAGCTTTATCTCATACCTACTAGGCTACTACTATAACCCCCCCGGTTCCCCCGCAAAAACCATAAATCTCCTGCAGGGCAAAATTTGCAGAGGGTGGACCCTCGATTTTGGAAATTCTAAATTCTAACAGGCACTATGAAATAGGGGTAACACAACTCCAAACGCCTTTAGGCACTAGCAAGCCACCTCCAAATCTTGTCAATGAGTACATTGCCGAATTCCCAACTACGGTTTCATGGGGAACGGAGGAGAGAAACAAAACAAAAGAACAGGAAAGAAAAGAAAAGAAAAGAAAAGAAAAGAAAAGAAAAGGGACGAGGGAAAAGGAGAGGACAGGCAGGTGACACAGAGCCGTTGGGGCTTTGGATATGCACGAGGTGGCGCAGGTATAGAGGGAACGAGCATTAGGTAGAGAAGAAGAACCAGAACAGGGGTGTGCATATATGCTGCAACCGGTCGATGCGGGTAGCAGGGATTAGGCAGATCTAAGAGGGATGGATATAGATAGAGTGGAATAGAGAGGTGGGGGAGTGATGGAAGGGGATGAGGGAGGGGAGGGTATAGATGAGAGACGGTGTGGATACCTAAGGATGCGGATGATACAGCGGTGGACTTGGAGCTCGCGGGTCAGACGGTGGAGTAAGGTGGTGCATTGGAGGGTGTGGAGGGGGAGGGGGGGGGGGGGGGGGGTGGACGCGAAGGGGAGTGGGCTTATTGTTTGGAGGAAGAGGGGTTGTGGGTAGCTTGTATAATGAGATAGTTTTTGGTCGAGTTGATGTCGTTTATGTCTTGGCTGTTTTTGGTTGCATGGAAGTGCGTGTATGTTTCTTACTGAGTGCTAGGTATCTCCCCCTTCCTTCGTGGTCGTGCTGTGCACTAAACCAGGGTGTGCCGTCCTCTTCCTCAAAGACCAATAACACCGCACTAGGCGAGGGTGAGTCTAGAGCCTAGGAGCAAGGCTAGGGTACCATTTTCCTCTTCTTCGTTCGACCTCTGTAGACTCTCGCTCGAGGGTACTTCTTGTATTGCGGACTGATATGCCGGTGCTGCTCAGGGCGAATGCCTGCTCGTGCGGGCAAGGTTTGCAAGATAGTAGATATCGGGGCTTGGGCCCAAGTTGGCTCCTCCAGTCTTTTTCACAGAGTATTTTCGCTCAAAATCTAAACTTCGGCCCCACAAACACCAGCAATATCGCCACAACCCATAACCCAGCAATCCACGCATACAGCATCATCCGTCCAAACCATCCTTTCCCCTCCGTCATCCTCCTCAACATTCCCATCCTCTTCCCCGCCGCCTCCATGCCCCCCGCATTTTTATCTAAGCCTTCTGTCGCGGCGTTAAGGACTGCCGTATCAGCTTCTAGGGAGGTGGAGAACGCCTGAGAAGACTGTTTGAGAGCAGTGGCGAGGGAGAGGAGGGAGGATGTTAGAGCTGCTTGGGTCGTACTGTCGGATTCGAGGAGAGGGGCGACGGAGGGGGAATCGGAGGGGAGGGCGGTGGTGGTGCTGGAAGTGGGGTAATTCAAGGAGGGATGGCGTCGATTGCGGAGGGTTGACTCGGGAGAGGAGTCTTTTCGCCGGTCAACGGTGGACGTAGGAGGTGAGGAAGGCGTAGGGGGAAGGTCGCCGTATTCGGCTAGGAGATCTTCAGAGCTTTCGTTGGAGTAGTTGTCGTCGTCTAGGTTATCCAACTCCTGAAGGCGATCTGTAAGGCGCTTGATCAGGGCTCGTTGGGCGTTGAGGTCATTCTGGGCGGCTTGTTTGCGGGATTGGATCTTGATCGATGAGGAGGCTTGCTCGAGGCGGAGGAGGAGCGTGCGGGCATATTCGAGATTCTAGCCTCCGAGTTAGTAAGTAGGGTGTCCGGGTTTTCTAAGGGAGGGGCATACGGCTGAGGTTTTGGTTCGTTCGTAGCTGGAGTATTGGAGCCGAGGGTCTGGAGAGGATAGGATCTTGTGCTCTAGGCGCGAGAGAATTCGGTTTAGGTCAATGGCTGTTATGTCGGGCGATTGGAGATTCAACGAGGTTGTTCGCGCCATATTATTGCTTCGACGATGAAGGTTATGCAAGTTATCGCAACCACCAGTTGTACCTTTGGTGGTAGGCAAGCCATCCGTAGCTGACGGTTTTAGCACCGAGATGGATTTCGGGCTAAGCCGGTAGGGCTGAGCTCTATCTACCGTAGCTCTTCGTTCGAAAATTTCTTATCCGTGATTGCCCATTAACTTCGACTTCCATCAATCCCCTACATACTTGTTCTATCGATATGCTTCAAGCTCAAGACCAACTGCTGATCTTTCCCGAGTGCTACTCTACCCTCTTGCACTCTGATCGGTACATCCTTCCTTAGCTACACTGATCAATATTCTATTTCGTAGTCTATTAATGTCGATGAAATCGGAGAACGTCAAGATATTCGATGTGGAACAAGAAAGATCGGGCACCTGGAATTACATCTACAGGGCTCCCATTGTCATGGTAGGTTCATCTCCAGATCCGTTACCATAAGATCCTGTGATGATTACACCAAAAAGCATAGTTCAGCTGATGGTCCAAGGACCAGATGAACGAAGAAAATGTCAAATATCTTTCGCTCCTATCTGAGAATCATGATTGCAACCAATGTGGAAAGACTTTTGCCCCACGTGCTACGCGAGGCTGATGATTCTTTCTTTAGGACCGAAGCTCCATTCAGCTTCGTAGAGGGGGATAATAGGGTATTCAAACGCGAGGCTACTGTCAGCGACTACGAGGCATCGGCAGGCAAATCACTTGCCAGCATGAGTTGAACTTTTGACCCGTGAACCTTATGCTACAAAATAACCAGAAACAGAAGAGTTGGTGTGCGGAGGAAAGAAAGGAAGGGGTCGAATAACCGAGTGCCTCGACCCTGCTCGATGCCGTCTCCCCAATATAGTCTCGCGCTGCGAAGATATACCTTAGTTTCGCGCTGCGAGAAAAGGCTTTATGCAGTGCCATGCTAGGACCATGCTCAGGTTTGCTGTCTTTATACGCAGATACTGCAGCTCTATCACGTAGTAATCCGTCCGTTGCTGCGAGGGATGGATTGTTAGCAAGCCTAGCAAGCCGAAAGACAATGGGGATTGTAACGAAACTTCCGAAAAAAGATGGAGTACATAATGGTAGGAAGGTATTGGATTCCCTGACATAGCGCGAAAGGGCTTGCCTCAACCACGTGTTGAACAATACTGTTTCGGAATTGGATGGTACTTGGTGCTTTCAATGGCGACTGCCAAGTTTACCTTTACTGCTACTGCATACGGTAGGGGTGACACGATGCTATTCGTGGGAAGATGTGGGTGTTCAATCGGCCACAACCAATTGAATGTACAAGCTCTGGTCGTCCGTTTGAGCGTGGAGTGCATGGAAGACTGCAGTACTTTCTTAGGGAGAAGGTGTCATAAGTGGCTAAAAGAACCCTTGTTTGAATTCAACTCACAATCCCCCTCGAAAAGCATCAAAACCCATGGACAGTTGGAAAGTTTGTCTTATCCGCCGGGAGGAGAGTCCCGAGCCAAGATGGGTCTCTCAGTGTGGAATCCACTGGCTGCTAATGCTCCACCTGCTCTGCCGCATGATTGACACGTCAGATCATCGCCTCGAATGGGCCAAGTATTGTGTGCCAAAGCATGCCAGCGCGCAGCTAATCCTTGACGATGTTGCACTTCTGTACCTCGAATCACACTCTTCGATAACGATTACTATGAGACTCCCCCCCCCAATTACGCCTAATACATCAAATACTTGTTTCCGCGCTCGAGTGACCCCGCCCGCGACCTGCTGGCAGTCGCTTTAAGTCCGCTTCAATCCCCCCCTTCACACCCCCTCGTATTATTTCTTCGTCCAAAGGCTTTCCCCTTTACTCTTATTCCAGCAGAACATAAAATTCCTTCGTGATTCGGAGGCTCTTTCTTTTCATCTCAAGTTACTTGCGACTTGGACCCCCGAAAAGATTTACCAGAACTTGTACTGTAGGTTCTGGTCCGTCTATTGGAGTATATACATCTTCCACTGCGACCGCTCGGATAAGTACCTAGGACATATCATTGAACAGCGTGTCACTGCAAACCGCATACAGCTACGAAGACTTTGAGCATCCGCTCAAGCCTTCAGGATCTATAATGAGGTATTACTCTTTTCCCTGTAGCAAACCAGAGCCGCTTTTTCTTTGAGTTTTTCTCTTTCGTCTCTTTCTTTCCTGCCATCCGCAGCGGACTGTTATTCTAGGACCTTCCTGTGGACTCCGCTCTATCGAGAATCTCCCAGGACTACCGGAGGAGTCATAATACGTGCTCCATGCACTTTGTAATACCTACTGCTTAGATGGACTCTTGCAACGCAATGATCAGCCAATTTTGGCTAGCTACCTATTTGGTTCTACGGATTGAAGAACCCTATGGTAATCCTTGTCACTTCGTCTCAACGGCAGACATTGATCACAGCCCACCTGGATCCCGCAACGTGCAATATTGCTGTTCAGCATAACCGCACATCTGCGGCCGGACTTGAGAGCCAGCGACGTTGTCGCATCGCGCTTCAGTGCTCACAAATTCATAGTTCGCATGATTACTTACTGTTCCTGCGGTAAGAGAATGATCCCTGTGAGTTGCCAACTGGCTGGATCCTGGATGGCCGGTCTGAAGCTGTTGGTACTCCCGGCTGTTTGTCGGTGATGCACCAAGCCAATCTCAGCCTACCGAAGGTATTAACGATAAAAACATTCCACAGGCGGTTATTGTGAGCTCAGCTTCTGGACCTTTGTTACGACAGCACAACTCTTCCAATCACTACTCACACACCAATAGTTCGAGTAGAGAACGTCGTTCTCTTGACTTGTTGTCTTCTCAGCTTTGTGTTATTTACATGGACCCGAGGACTTTCCCTAGATTAACCGACCATGGGGAACGACACGCTATTGATCCTCTTATTGGATGCGAAGTCAACCACCCTGCCAAGGACTCTTGGATCATTATTTCATCCTGGACTCTGTGGTGTGTATTTGAGAGCGCTATGAGTGGTTCCACTTGCGCTAACGATACATTGCTACAGGATTTTCTTTGCTCTTGTGTCTGTCTTAAATTTTATGCGACATGATATTCTACAGCATTGTCTCTACAGATTTTACAATTTGCACAAACTGACCCATGATCCTAGCTTTTGCAAGAGCTCTACCTCTGTCACCCAAGGACAACTACCTAAAATGGCCATCAAGAAGAATAACCCATTCACTGGAAGCCGCTTGAGTGGTATTGTATCGGACAAGAATTGTTTACAGGCCAAGGATTCTTCCAGAGGACAAGACTTTTCTGTGTTACCCACTGGATCTCTCAATGATGAGCAGCTTTTATTCCGGAGTAGTGGTTCAATATCAAGTTCGGGTCACAGGACGTTCTTCAACGATCCGGCGCAGGTTCGCCAATGGGCTGCTAACAGTGCCACTGGTTCCGACACGATTGTGGACGTTCCATCTTATGGACATTGCAGCGCCAGCTATGGGATTGATCCGTCCATGACCACTGCCGCGCCACAAATACCCGGCTGTGTTTCTGCTTTGCGTTCAGATGTTTCTCATGTTTCTTTTCAACATCTTACTCACATGCCTGAGACCAATGGGGCCGGATCCGTCTATGATCCTTTCTCTCCGACGAGTGCAGGGAACACTGCCTCTCCAATAGATCCTGGGCTTGGGTTCCACCAATTCCAAGACATTGACAGCAGCGTGGGAGTTCTGGAAGAACAGTACCCTCGTGATTTTTGGCAGTTCCCGACTACAGGCACCGACGATGTGATGTTTGCTAGCCAAGTAGCCCCAAGCTCTCTGGCAATGGGAGGCCACAATGGTGATTCTGGCTACCGCGCGGGATGGTCTATGGCGCCTATCCAGGCAGGCGACAAGATATTAAGCACCGGCGTATCTTCCACTGCATACCCGATGGCGTGTTCTCCTTTGTCAGCAGTTGATCCATCTGTTTCTTCTTCGTTCTCACAGAGTAGTTTTCTGGGACCGCAACCAAACACCCCGATATCACCAGCGTTTCAGGAAGGAACCTGGCCGGCTGAGCAAAATGGGACCCTAGAAGAAAATGCCCTATTCCCGGCCTTTACCATTGGGGAAAGCACGCACGGGTCACTTCCATCTGGATGTCTGCATGAACATGTCGACCTGCAAAGGTTTGTTAAACTTTCTATGGGACCCTTTCGGTGGTCTGACACTACTCGTAGTACATTGAAGGCACCTCATCCTTTTCAGCGCACACCAATCTCAAATATGAAGATGTGGCCGCAACCTGAGGCACCCAACCAAGAGCCCATGTCATCTCCGTTCATGGAAATTACTTGCCAACGAAGGTCGAGCGAAGGTGAAGCTTCGACAGCACGGGAGCATCCTCTTTACCAAGTTGGCCCCTCGGACGACGGCTTGTACCACTGCCCCTTTGCGGGCAAGGAAGATTGCTCCCACAAGCCCGAGAAGTTGAAGTGCAATTACGAGTGAGAATTCTTGAAGTACCATAAACCTTGGAAAAACTAATCAAGAACCCTAGTAAACACCTGGACTCTCACCTCAAGCCATACCGTTGCAAGGTGTCTTCTTGTGTTGCCGTTCCATTCTCATCAACGGCATGTCTTTTACGGCACGAGAGGGAAGCCCACGGTATGCACGGCCATGGAGAGAAACCCCACCTGTGTTGGTTCGAAGAATGTGATCGGTCTGTCCCTGGAAACGGTTTCCCGCGCCGATGGAACCTATTTGATCACATGAAAAGGGTTCATGATCATACTGGACACGCTTCATCCAATGAGAGCAGTTCACCATCGCCTTCGTCGGCGAGCTCTTACTATCAAGGCTTGGCTCCCTTACCACTTCGCAAGCGTAGACCATCGAGTCCTTCCCAAGCAGAGCCAATGAAGCGGACCAAATCTAATAATGGGACCAAACCTCCAGCAAAGGCAAGTAAGCCTGTTTCATCCGCTAACCCTCCTGGAAAGCAACAGTCAATGCAGAAGTTGTGGCTCGAGCAGAAAGCAGCCATCAAAGCTCGCCTGGATTCCTTAGATCCACATGATGCCTGTGCATCGGAACAAATTAATGCGGACTATGCTTTGCTACAAAGTATTGGGTTAACTATCCGCCATCGGGTGACAGGCCAACCTGCTAACGCGTGAACTCTACATACCCATGGATTACTTGGAGTGCAATATGCCCTTCACATGATGATACAGAGCGTTCTGATACAGTAGCAATCTACAGAAGGAAGCCGCAGTTCACAGTCTGCGCATCATGACAACCGTCATGATCTCTTTTTCCTTGTTGGTTTCCCGTTGTGCCGGAGCCCAAGTGATTCCCGGATTTGAGTCATGGATTCTGCATGGAACACCTAACTCGGAGACCCATTGGATCTCCATACTAAAAGGGCACTCCCACCAGGGAACAGTTCTCAGGCCTTTTTACTGGCACAGAAAATTTCGTAAAAGGAGGATTTTGTTTGCTTGAGTGATCATGACCGACGTACTTTCTTGTATTGATGCGACTTGTTAACGTTCTGGTGGATCTCTTGCTGTGCTTGTTTGTCCATATGGTTCTGAAATATCCTGTAAGATCTTGTGACTCTATCGTGTCGGCCTTTTGATATAAAACTTAGTAGTGCGGCTGTCTGACATAATTTTGGGGGCAGCTCTGCTATGTACGACATGAAGGAAAGCACAAAAGGTCGACGGTATAGTCATTTGGATGGTCATCAATATAGCATCATTCACAAAAAGACACTGACTGCGCAAACTGGCAGAAGCAAAAATCAAACGAACTGTCAACAGTTATCATCCCCCTTTCCTCCGGATTCGTCATTACGAAAGTGGAGACCGCTATGGTCAATATAGCCATTCTTAATGTTAGCTACCGGAAACCTTCGGAACGCCAGGTTGTAAGAGATGAGGTAGAGCAGTTCCTAAACATCGTCTAGAAGACCACAGGGCTCCAGTGATAGCGCTTAGCATGCCCGTGAGATTGTCCGCTCTATTAAGCTCTACATCATCCGACAACTATCAATGGATCCTAATGGGGTTCAGAACTAATGCTGGCGACGTCTAACCCACCAAGTAATGCCTTCCGATGTCATTCATCGTCGACATAAGTTCAAGAGACAGAGCTATTGGGACGGGGCTGACGCGGTGGCAGCACGGACCAATCAAATGTTACTCGTAGGCATTTCTAATACGTGGAATTCAGGAATCCAAACCACTATCGTGGAAATAATGAAGAAGAGACCTGATTCAAGTCTGCTACTCATCCACAGAATACTTTCACCGTATAGGTTCGGTGCCTCTCCTTCGTTCTTCTATACTTGGGTATTATGGTGGTTTATTGAGTCGTCAGTAACCGGTTTCTCACGTTTTGGCCGAGTATGTAATACTCCGCTGTTTCATATTGAGGATCAACTCTTCATGACTCTTTGGTAGAGCATATAGATACTATTTCAGGGAACCCTGGGGGGGGTGCCTACGCGATTCTTAACACAGAGTACCAGTGAAGAGACCTTTCAATTTTGGCCGTTTTATCTTTCGCCTAGGGGCGCTAGGTGGAATTTCTTTGCTTTCACCAACCAGCCAAGTACCATATTGATTGAACGAGTTAATTTTGCTCTCAGAAGTCCCCTGGCAGGTTTGTTTGCTACCGGTTTCTCGTCGACTATGATAGATCTCCGGTTATTTGGCGAATTGCTCACACTTGACTGGCATTGCTGATCGGAAATTTTGTTCACTCTCTTCATAGCTCAGCTGGTAGAGCGCAATTTCCTGGCGTTCATGAACGTTAGGATGGGGCAATTGTTGAGGGCCCTGGTTCAATTCCAGGTGAAGAGAGACCCTTTGCAATTTCCAATTCTTCTTTTTGGTGTACTTCACTAAGGCGTACGCTTCACTCCCAAGCTTACCAAGTAGCCATCGGCATACGCTGCTGGTTGAGTGCCCTCTGAGCCTTGTGGATAGCGGATGGTGAAGCCTCAGATTCTTATCCAGACTGAAAGGCCTTGCAGATCCTTACTACTCACTCTTTCTCGCGTTCGAGTAAAGCTGGCTTCTTCTTGCCGGACAGCGATTCAGATTGCGTTCGTTAAGTCATCTACTGCGTCTCATGTGTTTGAATAAGGTTTGATCCGATGGTTCTTGAATACTCTTCATAGCTCAACTGGTAGAGCGCAATACAAATCTCGTCGTTAATGGGCGGCGAGAGTCTATTGAGATCTCTGACTCAATTTCGGGTGGAGAGACCTTGGGGTTACATTTTGCTGTTTACTCGATGATGAATGCTATGAATTTGCTTCTTGGGCGAGAAGGTACTACCAAGCACAGAAGACTCGTCGACGTCTTCACAGCTCAGTGGGTGATAGCTGCGGGGTTGATGCATGGCTTTAGGTACTTTTTGATGTGCAATCTAGGAAAGAGAACTTGGTACTGAACAAGTAGCGGAGCCATACCAAGCAAGGTATCTGACTTCACTTCCAAAGGCTAATGACAACCAGAATAGCGCTACGCTCTGAATGGAGATTCTATTGTTCAGGGTATCGCCTCCGGTAGACCCGCTTCTCCTGATCTATTCCTTGTTGTCATTCTACTTTTGGGAGAGTATGGCCTCCCAGGAATATTGATAGCAATCAACCTCGTTATCTAGATGGTTTAGTCGCTCTTGACATCAAACTTTCCGGTTTCGATGATTTACCCAGGAGATAACCATCGACAATTGCTTGCGTTTTGTCTCGCAGCTCAGAATAAACCCTCCAACTGACCCTCATTCCTCAACAGCTTCTGCATATCCTTCCCCTCTAACCCCCAGCAAGGCTCCGGCCACTACACTACAACCTTGAACTCACCCATTCACCACCTGCTCCTCCGCCCTCTCGCCCCTCCGGACACTTGGCCCCCCTGAAGTCCGCGCTATCGCAGGATTGCAAGTCAGCTAGTGGCAGGAGTGAGGGAGGCAGCCATAAGTGTGATCGTGTTGCAAGACGTAGTCCGAGGTTTCATGCGAGTCTTGTAGCGCGTAATTGTGGGAAAGTAAGGGCTCCCGAACTGCAGTGCGTGATGCTATGTCGATTCTCCAATCCTCGTGGTCATTGCCTTGCCAGTCGTGTATGCTTACACTGTTTCAATAGATTGGGTGAGCGACGTGTCCCATGACCCAGATTCCCTTGATCATGTGAGGATAGGGGGTCCGGTCACCTTGGACTACATCATTTCCTCTCCTCCAGACCTTACCCTCCTTCCCAACATTGCGGCCCTCCCCCAGCCCTGAAACTCTTCTCTCACCAAAAAGCCCTTCCCCCTCCTTCCCTCCTTTCCTCCTTCCCCTCGTCCCCCCAACCCTCTCAACCCACACCAATCCCCCAAACCTATTCAAACACAAAGACCTTTCCACCTCTCAGACCACCCCCACCAAACCGAAACGCCCGCAGACGCTACCAAAGCGAGAACCGCGAGAACGACACCACCGGCACAGCCAAGAACGATTCTTCGAAAGAGTTTGCGAAAAGTGGGTTTCGCCGCTCGGTATGAGGTTTTTGAGATAATATACTGCTTTGTTTCCTACCTGCACAATATAGTGAATATTTCCCCAGCCCTGCCTCATCGATATCTCCCCGTCTTCATCGCCAGCAAGAAACACATGAAAAACGATAAAACCAGGGCCCGGTAGGTCTACTGGAAAAATCCAGCATCACATCCCTTGCACTCAAGCCGACACAAGAAACAATTCGACCGCATGTCACAGTTCTACCATTTTTTCCCCCCAACGCTTGCACACAAGCATAAACTAACCAAAAGTGTCGTTCTCGGTTGTTGCGAAGCAGGACCAACCAGGAAAGGAAAGGGATACGGGAGAGCTTGGAGCACCTCACCCAAATCAAGGATGATTGAGAATTTACAATCCCTTATTAGCCTCACGCTCGCCGGCAGCTGCAATACCTATTCGGCAACAGGAACTGCCCGGCCTGTGTATGTGGCGCGGAGGTAGCATGTGTAGCTGGAGAGGGGTTTGGGGATGGTGGTGCGGTGGTGCGGTGGTTTGAAGGGATGCTGAATATTCGGTGGTGGAAGGGTGGCGGGGTTGTGGAGGTGGGGATGCTGGGGGATGGTGGTGGAGGTGGAGGCGGAAGTGCCGCAGGGGTATCTGGTGTTATAGCGAGCACTAGGATGAGTATTGGAAAATGTCAGTTCTATATCTCAGTGGATGAGGCATAGTAATCTTGATTAGCATCAAATTCTGCTGTGGGAGTACTAATACAATCACTCTCGCTATGCTATTGAAAAGCTCATGCCTAGTATCCAGCACCGAGAACCATGCGAAACAAGATCTTCCTTGACTCATAACAGGCGAACATAATTACCTATGTTGAACGTTAGCACTACACTCATCCTAATAAACCTTGTCGCACGCTACGCACCAGGAAACTGCCCCGTCTTTCCATTCAAGGTGCCTGTCCACCACTCATTCTCGGTCGCCCCTTTCTGCACAATCTCAATCACATCTCCCGTGGTAAAGCTTAGATCCCCCATGGCCTGCGCCTCGTAGTCGAACAGCGCCGCCGCCCTATCCGACGCCGGCATTCCACTTAAGCGGCTCGGCTTCGGTTTTGGCGGTGGAGGGGCAGCACCCTTTGCTTTCGCAGCGGAGCTCCATGAACTACCTGTGCTGTTGGCGCGCGTGATGGCAGAGTCGCCATTGAGTGAAGGGGATGCCGAAGAGTAGGGAGGAGGCGGGTTGTCGACGAAGTCATGGGTTTGTCTTCTGGCTGATGCAGGGTCGTAGGACTTTCGACCTTCGATTGCTAGAGTAGTCTCGCCTGCGCTGCTTGTTGGTTTCCGGCCTTCCAGTGCTAGCTTGCTGCTACCATACTTCGGCGGCCCTGGTTTCTTAGCGCCTGTTGTCTTGTATTTGACAATGGAGAGTGCTTCGACTTGGTCTTGGATGGAGCCGCGTTTCTTCTCGAAGGCGGCTTCGACATCAAGCGTTAGGTCGAAGTAACCGATGTCAATGTTTTGCATCTTTTCATGGAGGGTGTAGAAGACGTTAAGTTGCATATAGTAGAACGATTGGAAAAGGGGACGGATAAATTCGGCTTCTAGGGTGAACAGCCTGGGTAGCTCTTTTTTTAGGAGATCGTTGAAGTAGTTGAATTCCTGCGTTGCTTGCTCTACTTCGCTTTCGGCCTTGTATAGTGCCTTCTCGTCCTTTAACGTTTTGTCCTTCTTGTCTTGTATTTTCTTTAGATTGGCTCTGCGCCTGTCATAATCCAGCTGCTTGTGCTGCCGTTTGATAATCGATTTCTGGACAATCTTTATGACGCCCGAAAGCTCGTCTGCTGGTCCAATAACTCTTGCTTGTATCATTTCCAATTCCGGCAACAAAGTGGCTTGCAGGTCTTTCACGATGGCTTCATATTCCTCACAGGCCTGGATGCCTTCTGGATTGCCTTCTGGGATTATGGAGCTGGGGTCAGATACTCGTCCAGAGATTGGTTGGTAGATTTCCTGCACAGCTTTCGAGAACTCAATTTGATGATTCAACATGCCTGTTCGAACAGGTTAACCCCAGTTTACAGGCTTTAATCCAGCAGGAAGTAGCTGACCATTGATGGCGTCAAAGTACCTGTTGTCTTCAGTAGATATTTGTAAAATGCAGGACCCTTTTATGCTCACTTCTTCGACTCATCATGCAATTTCTTCGTCTCCTATACTCATATAGTTGTTAGCGCACATGCCACATCGAAGAACTGGCGATCGTGCCTTTTCAAGCTCCTGGAATCGCCGCTCCGCATCGATGTAGACTGCATCCTTCGTATGCTCTCCCTAAGAGTGGAAAGCATCAGTGACTTTTCCAGGTCTAGCTTAAAAGTTTTGGGGGATCATGAAAGGGAGGGCGCGTTTCATACGATGTTGAACCTCTGCTTCAAGGTTTGCGGCGCCTACTCGAAGAGTAGATTAGCAAGAATACCGAGTGCTGAGAGAGGCAGCAGCAAGTGTATCTATGCACATACTCGCACGGCAGCCTTGCCCAACCCCTTCAAACTCATTGTACCCCAGGTAACTTCAGAATTGGACAAGCCTGGGTTTCTATGGTAGTCGACTTTGGCGGATACGGTAGGGAGATGCTGCTGGAAAGTATGCTGGATTCAAAGTATATCCAGGTATAGCTTGGGTTGAGGCGCAATGCTGACGAGTCCCCGTTGCGACGTGACCTGCAAGACCTGGGTCGACTCTTTGGAGCACAGCAGCGCCTGTGAATGCGGAGAGGGCGGAACGGTAGTACGAGTAATGGGGGCTTTTCGCGGTCAATGAGTCGGCGAGTAGTTCTATTCGTTAAAGAAGGGCGAGGTGCAGCTGTGCCTAGACGTGTCTTGCAGGTTCCGTCAAACGCTCTGTCGGTGAAAGAAAAGGCTCATGCCGGCTGACGGCATCGACAAGCACTATTTGATGGGCGCCTGGCCTAAAGAAGCGAGACTGACGGATTCGCGGCCTCGGTGGAAGCTCCAAGTATTTGGGATTCTAGCATCGTTCACATCGTAACACGCACAAACCCCCATCTGTGCTATAACATGCTACAACATGAACCTTCATACAATACACAGCATCATCTTACAGCATTGATAATACTTCCCTGATCCATTATCCGAGCTGGACCTTCAATGGTCTCACCAATAGCAGCCTAGTGCCGGAAAGAGGAGCGATTGGTTCAACGGGAGTGGCAATTATCTATCAATCAGATTAGGGTTGCCAATCCACGACTCACTCCATCTTCCTACGAAAACACCTTCGTGGGTTTGCAGCAGGCTTTGTCGAGATGTCAAACTTTGCCCCCACAACTATACGGCAAGCGGCGAGGCTGTCCTCCAGACGCTTGTCACGTTCGCATGGCTTGATCAGAAATTCGCCGCATCTTCGAACACCAGCAATTGCCACCAACAAAGCATTAAGACGACCATATGTATCAGCATCAACAGCGGACAAGGCACAAGTCAACGTCGATACTACCATAACGGCGGATCATAATGCCTTTATAGCACAAACGGGAAAGCTGCCTGAGAAGGTCAAGATGCCGGGTACAGATATGTCTGCAGATGTCATGATGAGCCCAGCAGCTGGAATACTCAAGCAGGCTACCGTCATGGACGAAGGAGCGCGACCCATCTACCTTGACATGCAAGCCACAACACCCACAGATCCGCGAGTCCTCGATGCTATGCTTCCTTTCTTTACTGGTCTTTACGGAAACCCTCATTCAAGAACCCATGCTTATGGCTGGGAGACGGAAAAGGCAGTAGAGCAAGCTAGAGAGCATGTTGCAAGTCTTATTGGTGCCGATCCTAAGGAGATTATTTTCACTAGCGGGGCGACAGAAAGCAACAATATGAGCATCAAGGGAGTTGCGAGATTCTTTGGAAGAGGAGGGAAGAAAAAACATGTCATCACTACGCAGACAGAACACAAATGTGTTCTAGACAGCTGCAGACATTTGCAAGACGAAGGCTACGAGGTTACATATTTGCCAGTACAGAGCAATGGACTGGTGGACATGAAAGAGCTAGAGGCCGCCATCCGACCTGACACGGCGCTTGTCAGTATCATGACAGTCAACAATGAGATTGGGGTGATCCAGCCCATGGAAGAGATAGGGAAGCTTTGTCGGTCGAAGAAGGTGTTCTTCCACACCGATGGAGCGCAAGCCGTTGGAAAGATCCCCATCAGTGTCAATGACTGGAATGTTGATCTAATGTCTATATCTGCACACAAAATCTACGGACCTAAAGGAATTGGCGCTTGTTTTGTGCGAAGACGACCTAGAGTTAGGATTGATCCAATCATCAGTGGGGGAGGGCAAGAAAGAGGGTTACGGAGCGGCACACTTGCGCCTCCATTGGTTGTTGGCTTCGGAGAAGCTTGTCGCATTGCCAAGGAAGAGATGGCCGTAAGTTGATGAAACCGAGTAAATTGATACCTGATGATAACGTGTGACTGCAGTACGACTCCAAAAGAGTCACCGCTCTCTCGAATCGTCTTCTAAAAGGATTACTCTCCCTCGAGCACACATCTCAAAACGGCGACCCCGAACATTTCTACCCCGGCTGCGTTAACGTCTCCTTCGCCTATGTCGAAGGCGAGTCTCTCCTAATGGCCCTGAAAGACATTGCCCTTTCATCCGGGAGCGCCTGCACCTCCGCATCCCTCGAACCCAGCTACGTTCTTCGCGCCCTCGGAAACAGCGACGAGAGCGCACACAGCAGCATCCGATTCGGCATCGGGAGATTCACGACCGAGAGCGAGATCGACTACGTGCTGAAAGCCGTGACGGAGAGGGTCAGTTTTTTGAGAGAGCTGAGTCCGCTGTGGGAGTTGGTGCAGGAGGGGGTGGCGCTGGACAGTATTGAGTGGAGCCAGCATTGATTGATTGGGGAGGAGCGGTTACGATTTATGGTGAGTTTCAATTACTATCTTTACGGTGTATTGGAGCGGTGGGATTATTGTAGCATAACTTTTTAGGGCTGGGCGTTGTGCTTTCTTGTACCTTAACTTACCTACGCTTTGTACCACCGGTACTCAAAACGCGTTGTGCGACTTTCCAAATGGTGAGCATGACACGCTTTGCAAAATTCGATCGAAGCCTCTGCTCTGAATGTAGCTCGAGAGTTCTATCCCCTCACGTTTCTCAGTACGGTGAACGAAGAACATCTTGGCGCCTGGAGAATACTGAAACCTCAGCCCAACGTCTGCCCAGACGCAGCTTAAGAATCAGCTGGTAGTAGTTTCATATATTCCAGATCTCGAAATAATTGCAAAATTCCCATGTCCGCGTGTCACTACTCCGTACTCTAGTCACCCAACAGTAAAATAGATAGTTTAGTTTCTTCAGGCCCCCCATAGAGCAAGCTATGGCTTCTCCCTTCACGTTGTTTCTCGTACCTCGAACCTTTCCTTACTCTCTAATCAGCGTACAGTTTCGCATCTATCATTCCAAAACTCCTATCCTAGTTGTATACAGTACACACATCTCATTAACACTAAAGTGGAAAGACTACTCTAACCCGGACGACCGGAATTGATAAGCTAAGCACGAACTATTCTTCTACTCCCCATAGAGATGCTGTGTCCGCCGGTTCTAGAGCAAAGGGGGGAAGCTTCGGTAGTTGTAGCAAGACCTGCGAGGTGAACCTGATAGTTTCTGTTCATTAGAAGACATGGCGATGCTGGAATTACCGTTAGAAATGCAATTGAAAAAGCCTTTCGTGGAAGCTGTAAGAGATAGATGTGCTAATCGAGTTTTTCGATGCAGACGCAGCGGTAGTATGGTTTTCTTAAATGTTGAAAAGATTCAATTCCGTAGTTCAGAATAGCAGATAGCGCAGGCCATACTAACAAACAAGAATTATATTATAAAATAAGACCATCTTCAATAGATCTCGGGCTGGATAGTTCAGTGGCAGAAGTCAGTATTTCACCAAACTTATCGAAATTTAATTTATTCTAATCATTAAGCAGTTCTTGCTTTGGGTCAATATCTCACATGTAAGAGGTCCTGGGTTCAAATCCCAGTTCAGCCCCGCTTTTTTGCTATTTCTATGTAGAACCTCTCGATATCCTCGAATCTAGATAATACCTACTCTTCAATCTTCATGCCCCCGCAGCCCAAGGAGGGGCAGGTCACGTGACCTGTCCGTACGATGACGATGCCCTGCATGCATTAAGGTATGTCTTGTTCATAATTCACTACATAAAATCATCTTAAAGGATTTCTACAACCAAAAAAGCGCCGAATTCAATTCCCTGTTCATCTGATTTCGTCTTCCGCAAGTGGAGATTCCGGCAAGTCCCTTTCTCCGCCGGAGTTAGGATGCCGGGGCCACTTTAGCATGCAATAAAGAACTCACAAAGTCACAATGAAAGGTAAAGTAATCGAGTGTTCCGTACACACTTTGAGCTAAATCTACGTGAACCTTGGGCATGTGTCTCTTTACCAGGTTGATTACTATTCAAGCTGAATAATTCCATATACTATACCTACCTAGCGTACCTTGCAGTCCCCTCGGCGCACTGGTATTCCATTTCCGACACCAAAATCCATTTACATCTTCTTGCATCTTCTGTCTCTTTCCCATGTATCTAAAACCACCGTTCCACTGACATCAAGTACCCCAACAGCAGACTTGCGCTGGTCAGAATTTGCCCTCTACCTTCTCGCCACCACCGCTGAACTTTGAAGCCGAACGGCAAATCCGTCGATTTCACTATTCCACAAACACCGCAAGATATATAACAAGCAAGACTTCCAATATCCAACATAGATTCGGTCAGCCGTCTTAAGCGCCATGATCCCGCCAGTCCCTATCTTGGAAGACTATGGCATGTCGCCGGAACATGGCTTTCTTCCCATTGAGCTTCCACTGGAGGTTCTCCCAGATCCATATTACAGGCGATGGGAGGCCGTAGTAGGAAATCTACAGGCTCTGATACTCAGCAGGAGGTTACGAGGCGTGGTGGACGGGATGCCGGTACTGTCGACGTGGAGGCTACAACGTCGCGCAGAGCTGCGTCGGGCGTACAATTTGCTGGCATTCATGACACATGCGTATATTTGGGGAGGAGACAAGCCTGCAGAGGTATGCCAATGTTGTTGTGTGCTCAGCATCAATGGCTGCTGACGGCCACCCAGAGAGTCCCGCCTTCCATTTCGATACCTTTTCTCCAGGTCTGCAAATACCTCGAACTACCTCCAGTCGCTACATACGCAGGCGTTTGTCTATGGAACTTCAAGAAAATATTTCAAGACGAACCTATGGACTCCCTCGATAATCTGGCCACACTCACGACCTTTACGGGCTCAACCGACGAATCCTGGTTCTACTTGGTATCTGTGGCAATCGAAGCACGAGGAGCCCCAATAATTCCTCTCATGCTCCATGCAATCGCCGCTGCTCGTATAAATGACAGCAGAACGGTGACAGAATGCCTGCACTCGTTCGCAGACAGGCTCGACGAGCTAGGAACTCTCCTTCAAAGAATGTACGAAAATTGCGATCCCCACGTCTTCTACCACCGCATCCGCCCCTTTCTTGCCGGCTCGAAAAACATGGCCGATGCTGGCCTCCCCAATGGAGTGATATTCGAAGATGGCACGGGCTACGAACAATATCGCCAATACGGCGGCGGCAGCAACGCCCAGTCTTCGCTGATTCAATTCTTTGACATTATCCTTGGCGTATCGCATCGTCCCACTGGCGAAAAGAAACCCTCGTCTTCTACCTCCATCTCGGACTCTGAGCCAGAAGGGCAGGCCCCACCATCCCGTCACAACTTCATCCACGAGATGCGCTCCTACATGCCTGGCCCGCACCGGCGCTTCCTCGAGCATGTGTCCAACGTCGCGAATATCCGTGAGTACGTCGAGTCGCATAAAAGCAATCGAGCATTGAGTATAGCGTTTGATGCATGTCTGGCTATGCTGCGCTCGTTGCGCGACAAGCATATCCAGATGGTCTCGAGGTACATTATTGTCAAATCTCGGGAATCACGCTCGCACTCCCGGTCGCTCTCCCCTATGCATCCTGTCAACCTCGCCTCCGCGAACAACGGTGGTTCCAAAAACAAGAAACTCCGCGGAACAGGCGGCACCGCTTTAATCCCCTTTCTCAAACAAGCTCGCGACGAGACGGGTGAGCCCGCAATTGATGCGTGGGCGCGAAGGATACTGAGCAACGGGCCTGGAGACGCTGAAAGGAAGGGATTTGCGGCGCTGGGGAAAATGGGGGAGCATGCGGATGGGGAGATGGAGATCGTGGGGCTCGCGGGTACGTGGGCGATGGACGATAGTGAGGGGGGTTTGTGTCATTGGTGATGGTAATAGTCCCTTCTACCGGATGGATGTTGTGTTTATTGCGATGAATGTATGATGATACCGGTTGATTCATGACCGATAGATAGATGTACATATGGGCGGCACTTTTCTAACATCCGAAGCAACGGATGTGGCGACAGTCGAAGGGAAAGATTTCAAAATTTATTGTTCTAAAGAACAGACTTGCGAAAATGTGTTTCAGCCCAGATAAAAACCTTGTGAGAGCGACTGCGTTTGCAGTAGAAATTCATGAGTGACAGACATTCAATGAATCAAATAAAATAAATCTACCAACTCGCCCATGTCAAACGCCCCACCCCCCCCATCTTCATCTCACCCCCCTCACCCCCCCTCTCCCCCCTCCCTTCCCCCTCCCCCCCCCAACCCAACCCCATCACACCCCATCACACCCAATACCAACCCAATACCATACCATCACCCCCACCCCCTCCCCCACCCCATCACACCCCATCACACCACCCCCACCCCCACCCCCACCCCCAAAACCAACCCAACCCAACACCATCTCATCTTAACCTCCGCACATCATCCCCTTCCCTCGTGGCCCATTTGCATCACACACCATAAACACACCATAGAGGCGATTTCTGGTAAATCCGTCATGTTGACCGAGTGAGTATTGTGGGTGGAGTAGGGTTTTTGTTTGGGGGGGGGAGGGGGGGGGGTGGAGTGGGGATAGAGGATAGGGGATGGGGGGGGGAAGATAGGAGGGGGAGGAAGAGAGGAGGGAGGGGGGGGGAAGAGAGGGGGAAAATGAATCTGAGAGGAAGAAGAAGAAGGCAAGGAGGGAGGGAGTGAGAGAAAGAATCCAGTAAGTAGAAAAACGGTCGAGCGAAGGCAGTGAATGGGGAGTAGGTGATCGGGCATGGAGGGTAAGGTAAGAAAAGAAAAAGAAAAGAAAAGAAAAAACAGGAGGACTCCCTTTCTCAACCACCCGGTTTGTCGTTACTACATACATGAATCCCATTCCCCCTTTTCAACCCAGACATCTGAAAATCCCCATTCCCCATGACCCCTTGCGCTTGCCCTTGCCCTTGCATTTCGCATCCTCCCATTTTTCCCGCAATCACTACTGCACCTTTCCCTACGAACCCTTCTAACTAATCCTCTACTACCAAAACCATCCCCCCTCATATCGGATCTCTAGCAGCTTCAGCGACATATGCGAACGTATTCGAATACTTGCTGGGGTGTGAAGGCTGTCGTGGGTTGCGGTTGGAGGCGTTGTTACAGTAGGTTGCGGTTAGGATCGGCGGTGGGAGGGAGGTTGGTCTTTTCCTTGTGATTGAGGGGGTTGAACTCCGAGTAAGGTGTGATTTCTTCTGCGCGATGCTGAGACGTAAGGAGTGGGAAGAAATACTTTTTTTTTCCTTCATATCAATGAAAAGTATTGGAAAAAAGGGATGGGCCTTGGTACTTTGGGAAAAAAGGGCTTCTGGTGGTCAGCAAGAACAGGAGTGTTAATCCTCCTGTACCTTAGCCGGCAGCCTGAACCTTTTTACTCCCCTTCAAGAAAAACCCCCAGCGGTGGTTCTCCTTCTTCTTCTTCTCCATATATCTTAGACCGTTTTGCTTGCACCATCCCGTATTCTTTTCTCTCCGCTCTCAGCCAACCCGAGTGCTACGTGTAATTTGAGGACTGTTTTTTCCTTGGCAAAGACTAGGGGTTTATCTTCTGTGGATTGGCTTTTTTTTAAAAGATGCATGAACGGTCAGACCTGGTTTTCTGTTGAATCGTAAGTTCATGCGATTGTGCGAGATGCTCTTTGCTAGAATCTGCATATTGTCAGTATCATACTGATTGTGCGACAGACATCGAACCCACAGTCATGATGTCGTCTGTACCCATTCATCGAAACAATAAACCGATTCTTTGTGTTTCTGGTATAAGTTCATCTCATCATATGAGATATGTTTTGCACATAGAACGCGTTGCTTTTTGTAATGCACGATTCACGTAAGCAATAATCACGAGCTCGGTCAAGACAGTTCGTCAAGTTATTGAACAGTCTCTTCTTATTCGGTTGTGAGTTCTTTCCATTATACAACATACTCGGAACCAAAAATATCGAATAGTCAACGTTCTGTACACTCTGGTCTCCAGAAACCGCTGCCTGGATTGTATCTGTTCCTTATATCGATAAACAATCTCTCTTTGTTCTGTTGTGAGATTTTCTCGTCATATAGCATGCATTAAACCAAAACCGTCACTTATTCACGGTTCTGTGCATTCTGAAACCGACCAACAACTGTCTTATCGAGCATGACTGTCCGTTTTCTAGATGACCAACGTAGCAGATCTAAAGGCAGAAATTCACCTCACCGTCCACTAGACCCTGGCCCTGAATCCGCACAGCGATGATAAACGTTATGGGGTAAACAACCCATATTGACCCTATTTTCGATGAGCCCAAATCGGCATGGCGATTGGCTCCGTTGATGTTTTTGTTATGAGGTACAAGATGCTCCACATCGATGTAGATAGTATAGAAATCCACGCTCGATTTGCTGCAAATCCAGACTCGATATATGGGAATAAGCAAACCAATATCTAGTCAATCAAGCATTCAAAGCAGTAGCAGTAGCAGTAAGTAAGCGACTAAAGGTGTATCCGTCTGTTTAGCAGAAAAAGCTGACAGAATAGAAGAAATGGCAAAACTGGACTCACTGGCCCTAGAGCTGACAAAAATGATCGCCCAACAATTGGACAATTGGGACAGCACTTCACGCCATAGGCTTGCTCTTGTTTCGAGGACGCTGTATGCCAATCTGTATGCTACGCCTGGTCGCCCTCCAAGGATGACGAGGGCCGAGTGGGTCCAGTTCAACGAGTTCGAGCGCCACGCTCCACACTGCCCCATAAGCCTTCCATGTCCGATATGTGCTACGCTCCTCCCGCCAACCTCCTTCATAGACAACCACTCCACCACAGGTAGGTTCGTAGACACCGGCATCAATTGGGCTGGAACCTCCCTTACCGTCATATCATCCCCCATAACAGTAATTTTGCCCTGACCATACTTTTGGTTGCAATGCACCCGTCTTAGCCAGGATACTCCCAGAAGTAGATCGTATACTTCAACATCTACCAGCCAAGCTTTAATCACGGCTTCAATCCCTTCTACATTAACCGGGACCAAAACATATTCCCGAAGGGTAGTGACGGAATCGTTGGCCAGGCTTACCCTGATGTATCCGTCCGTCCAAATCCTGGGTTTAGGCTTCATCTTGTTGTAAACCTTCCGATTGAGTAGTTCCACCAGGGAACCTCCATCCAACAGTGATTTTGGTAGACGCTGGGTTCCTATCCAGGAATTGATCATTAGGGGTTTGCTAAGACCGTCATCTTCGTACGCCCTGGCAGTGACTTCCGGCGGTAGAACCGCTGCAGAAATCGTCATACTGGCTTGAACGTTTTCCGCTTCTTGAGTATCACCTTCGGCATTGACCTTTGATCTTTTGATCCTGTACCTAGGGGTCGACCTCTGCATGTTAAATGCCAGATCCTTGATGGTGATATCAGACCGGTCCAGAAGTTCCCCGACAGTGAGTTCTAGCGGCAGGTCGAGAATTCTACTGATATCGAACCTGCTACGACTCTGCATGCCTCTGATGGGATCCGTAGATTTGGGTCCTTTCGGCGTCACTAGTTCCTGAACCTTTCCGGTCTTGCTAACCTTGGTCTGAGGTAGTCCTTTCCTAGTTTGGTTTGCTTTGGAAGTAGATTCCCGAAGAACTGGTTCGTTGTTCTCCTCTATTTCCATATCTTCCGGAGTTTCCAGCTCCTCATCTTCGTCCTGATGTATGCCACTTACTAGACGGTCCGTGGTAGCCGCTGCCGCCTCGCCTGTGGTATTCGGACCGGGACTTACCAGAAGGTTTCCTTTAAATTGGGGGGCATACTATCATTCGCGTGTGGGGGTTGTCGTCAGGCGATGCCGTTGCCGCTGGAAGACAGCTGCGTGGAAAATATCATTTGGAGGAATAGCCAACGTCACCAATCGCCATCGGACCTCCCAGGAAACGTTCCTTCAGCTACTGTAGTAGCCGCAGCCACGGCAGATCCAGTTGGGGTATCTAGTGTGGGAATGCGTTGGTGCCGCGCATGCTGGAGACAACGCACGACCACTGTCAGACTGGCTAGAGCGTGATAAGAACTCATATCGGCAGCGGTCATAGAGATTGCACCCAAACTAATGAGCCATGGCTAGGCGACGGAAAGGAGGAGCGGATGATATGCATTTTATAGCATTGTTTCGGTCTACAGATTTGTTCCTCCTGAGGCTTTGAGAATTTTCCTAAATGGCGGCATACTTTTTTGTTAAGCCTAAGTAAGTTTTCACTCCTTCCGCTTTTCTGCTCGTAAGAAACCATTGTATCTGTCACCGGCTAATGCTTAGCCGAAGTTGTTGTTAAGATGCTCGATGAAAGAGCTCCGAATTCTTGTCTTGGGGAGGTTGTTCTGTCGGTTAAGGTTCATAAATTGCCTACGAATTCGTTGTAGCTGTGGAAGCGAGACCGGGTTCGCCGGCAATTCGATGGTGTTTTCCTCGACATTCAATTCTCCGCCGCCCTCGCCAGGGTGGTCTTTTTGCCACTGCAGTATCACGTTCGTTATTTCCTGCGACGTCTTATCCAGCTCGTACAGATAGTCTGATTCGGCTGCCGGTTTCTTTACTTGTAGTTAGCTCGTTAACAATATGTCAGGCGGCACAAGTCACCGTACTGTAACAGTTGCTGCATTAGGTTTCACTCTCTTTGCCTTCCCCTCAGACCCAACCATGGCTTCCCATATAGCCTCAAAGGGCGGGGTCTCATCATCGTAGGGTACGGTGAAGAGCGGGCTATCCCATCTTGTCATGCCATTCGGCTCCTCATACCTGTAGACCAAGTTCTCAAAGACATCATTTGCGTAATCTCCTTCATGGCTTGGGTCTTCCACACGGTTTGTATGGAGCTCCCGACATCTTTCAATAGGCGTCCCTACATGAACCTCTAGCATAGTCAGCCCAGAGTACTGGACTACGCGCGATGTCCAGTTCTTCCGCGAAGGAGCTAAAACGTACAACGCAACTCGGTGTTTGCACAGCCTTTGCCTCACAGTACAACTGATACCGAAACCCCTTGATGTAGTTTAAGCCATCGGCAACTACAATAGTATCCCTCCCCAAGGCCCGTTTGACCGCGGAGTACTCCGCCGCTCGAGCATCTTTTTCACTTCGAGCTTCGCGGTACACGTCTCGACTAAGTCCAAGGTTTTGGTCGTTGATATGGCAGACACTGAGCCGGCTAATGCATGGGTCTAGGGTGGAATTGATTTTTGAATTGAAGAATTCGACCAGTTGGTTTGCACGATATGTTTTGCCGGAGCATGGGTAGCCTGAGATCAGTATCAACTAAGCGTATTAGCAGGGTCGTCATCGGCTTTGCGATTGAGGCGGACGCACTGGCATGTTAACGGTGATGCTGACATCTACTGGCGGGCGGGATGTGAGTATCTATGTACTGTAGATATGTAGAGAGTCGCTCGGTCGAGCGAGGCCCGGGTCCCGCTTGGAGCATGTGGTTCAGGCTGCTTTTGACACAATTCCGGAGCTACCTACTATACATCATCTTCTAGAAATACTGCGCAATTGTACAACTTAATACCAGCTGCTATCATTGTTTCTATGTGTGTTGTATCTTGAAAGCTATTTACAGCTACCTACAGCTCTTTTTTTTTTTTTTTTGACAGATGCCAGCTTGTAGAGCATCTGAACGTATAAGACTCTACCGTGAGCTACTGTAGGTAAAGTGAAACCCTTTGCCAATATCCATGTGCATGGCCGTCTCCTCCCGAAACCATGGACGGGTTTGACCTGCATCCTCGATCGATCCTGAAGTATCAGCTTCGCTCGAAAGTGGCACTGCCCTGTTCATCCCTTTTCTTGGCGCTACACCCCTTTGATCGAGTACAATCTTCCTTGCGGTACCATCCATTTCCAATAAAGAAGCATTCGAGTTCATTTCCGTTAACCCTCCAAAGCGAATCCCCGAGTCGAAATTTACAAGGACAATTGCACTCTCCTTTTCTAGGTTCTCCTTCGCCATGTAGACGATTGACCTCTCATCTGATACGGCCTGGACCCCTCCACCAACTATTCGTTGACCAGCAAGGTGAGATCTGGTACCTGGGCTTGGGTTAAGCAAGTCCAGTAGCTCCTCAGGCGCGTTTGCTGTAGGCCATATATTAATACCTCTATCTGTAAAGCGACTTTCACTGTCCTCGATTGCAGTTCCCTCAGTATCGTCCATTATTGGCTGGTGAAGAATTCCATTAGAATCAAGAGGAGAAGATTGCTTTCGAGATCCGATGCGGAGCCGGATTTGCTGTGTCCATCGTCGTTGAGAATGAGCATGGTCATCAATCACTAGATCTAAAAAAGCAGAGCAACTGGGGTTGTAGGCTCGGTGTTTTGTTTTGGCCAGAATAAACGATCGAGGCACTGAAGCTGTGGCGTCGTCGGTATATTCACGATGGCAGTTCCGATCTATGCGTTGGTGCGCTGCTTCGTAGAGCGGTCTGCTTTTGCCGTCGAGCAAGCCAATGAGTGGATCCCCAATAGGCAGAGTCATAGTCCCAAGCTCTCGGGGCGGCGTCGTTGAGCCTGTGGTTGGGGGCGGAGTAACCATCAGATGATCGGGAACCTGTCCCGGCGTGTAAGGGAAAATGAGCGGTTGGTGATAGTAGGTTCGTCTCTGCGTACTGCCCCCATCCTTCCATTCACGTCGGCACTCAGTAATCAGTAGATTGCCAGTGCGCTCGTCTCTATGCAGTGAGAGTTCTGTCCACGAGTCGTTGATAGGTCCTTCTCGATGCTGCCTTCGCCACAATTGCTTAGGCTCTAAATGAGTTGGTGAAGGATCGTGAAGCGGAAAGCGATAGCAGTGGTAGTAAGACGTCCAGTCTATCTCCTCGAACTCGGCGGAAGACTGGTTCGAGATCGCATATAGGAAGTCGCCGTAAATCTGGAAGTTCACAGTTTGACCAACGTCTGTTCCAAACAGGTTCGGCAATTGCAGGTCTGCGAATCGATGGCCATTCTTCAGACTGTAGCCTCGTAAGACCCATTCATGATGTCCGTGTGTCCCCAAGCCGACATGTGAACCAATGAAGAGGTATCGAGAATCGTTCCGAACCCAGAATTTTGACTCTGGGCATTCGATGGCTAACTTTACTCTTTCGGCGTTGGGCGGACTGTCTTCGGTGTTGAGAGCGATGAGCCAAGGTTGTCCAGTAAGGTCCGTATCATAGACTAAGAAGGAATGCACACCATCTTGGTAGTGGAGCAGCTCAGTATGAGTGATGTCTATGTGGTGTTTCCAAATCGCTTGGCCAACGTAATTGAGGTCAATTACCTTCTCGGTAACGTCTGCTTCATGAACATTGAGGATGCGAATCGTCGCTTCGTGAAGGTAACACAAGACCCCATCCCGGTATATGAAAAGGCTTCCAAAGCCTAGCAACAGAGCCGAACAGGGTCGGGCCAAAGCAAACGATTCTCTCCTGCAGAAAGTTCTCTGTATAGCAGCCGCATAGTTGATGATACCCTTTTCGGCAAGTTGAGATTCTTTAGAATAGTAGATGTGTCTCTATACACTTCAATCAGCGCTGGCCATGTTTGGACTCCCGCACACAGACTAGGATAGGGGTTTATTATCTACAGACCCTGGCTGTTTCACCACTAATTCTCTCACCGTGGAGAGTCTCAAAGAGCTCCTTTCCTGTCCACTTCAAGTTCACAAAGTCTTCTAGATTGAGATATGAGACGACGTTGATCAGAATTTCAAGAGGCAGCGCCGTGATGCTACAATGCGTTTCCATTAAATTTCAGAGATTACAAACCCCGAGATATCCACTATGGAATTATAATAGGCAAAACAATATCGAGATTGACCGCACATTGGGTGATGGTGTGGGCGAGTTTCAGAAATGGAAGTCTCGTTCAGTGACTTCAGTCTTGGATTAACATCAAGATTGGACGACAGCGGAAAGCGAGAAGGTCCACAATGATAATCATTCAAAGCCATGTCTAGAGAATGTGACAGAGCCTGATTTATGAGGGTACTCACCAGAGCCGCAGCCAGCCGGCTTCGATGAGGCTGAGATGTTGTCTACGTTCTCTTACCATACTAGAACTGGATTATGAAACCAGGAGATGAGATGTCAGTGATCCCGTACGTCGATGCAAGGTACAAGGTTTTTGCCAAAGCCATGACCTTACTTCGATGTCTGCGTCTCATGACGACGGGTGAAAGGCGAAGACCGGAGTCGGACAGGCCAATACGGAACTTGAGGCTCCGCGTCCAACGTTACACGGTCAAGGCAATCCAACAATTTGAATAAGGCAAACTTTTGAACGATTGAGCCTCATAGATGTTAGTAATTTAAAGATTGCGACTGCCTATAATATACTAGTGCATTGTGCAGTGCAGATGGATGCATGCATGCAACCCAAGAACTAAGGTACTACTTGGCGATACCTTACCTAGGGTTCGGAAACGTATAATACATCATAATCACTGATCGTATTAGGTCTTGTATTACAAACATGTAGTATGTTGATCGAGTGAATGTTGAGAAAATACAGCAGGGGTAGTTGACCAATGATATTAAGGATATGCCATGTACATCGGTTTTGGGGGTAACCTCGATCAATTATAAGTACCTATTTCAAACCGAACAAGCGAATTTTTTCCTTTTTCATAGCCTTCTGGTATTCAATGCATGTCTCTAAATGAGACGCTCGACATGTGTTCTTAGTAGATAGATACTTGCAATAATAACACTTCTATCAAGGCACCTTCTTGGCTTCAAAAAGGATGAATCTGAAATTATCCTTCACTAGAAGATTTACTAGGTCTACCTATCACCTCATCGTTGCATTGTAAAGTTAGTATATATGGGGAGGTACTTAATATCAGGCTTATCCTGGAGCAAATGAAGGTAGCTCCCTACATATGCTAACTTACTAACATCTTACTAGTATTATACGTTTATTTCATGGTCATGTTTGCACTTGATGTATTATACATGTATGTTGAACCAAAATACGTATTTTTCCGAACCCAACTTGACGAGGTACATGCTGAATACTGAGTATGCAGCCTCGCTACATTGCCTTAGGGCGTGCAGACGACCTCCATATGCGTCGTCCGTGCTCGACTATACTACTCGCAAAGTCACCGAGTACGAGAATTCCTTCGATCACGCCATCTACCTTCGGATCGATTGGCAGCCTTGCAGGGTGACAATCACCAGCCTTGTCTGCGCGTCACGACCTCCATTGAGTCCCGCTTTGATTCCCGTTGAGGCTCTTCCAAAGCCAGTGATACTTTCAGCAACCGAGCCTGTTGGGACGAATGGCGATTCTAAGGCGCAAATCCAGATTCTAGACCGTCATCTTCGAGTATCTATGTTGTTAATTGGACGTAGCTAATGCAACTCCCCTCTTATACTTCGATGATAAGAAACCCCGAATGCAAGCCTTGTTCTTTGACAAGCCCGTGATCTTCTGACCAGAGTTCAGTGCGGACAGCATTGGAAGGCTGCAGAAGCTGTGGAGCCAAGCCTTCACGGTACACCGCATGGAGCTCAAGACAAACAACACCAAAAAGTGGAGAAAACTATTCGCCAGCCGTGATGTTGGAACGGAGAGCGCCAATGCTCAAGAAGATAAGGATGACAGCTCAGAATGAGTAACTCCGTAAGCCTTGCCAACAATAATCTTCATGTGATATGATACACTCAATGAAATGCCTTTCCTGAGAACGTTGTTTTTCCCAGCAAGCCAAATAGTAACAACTTTGCTTCTTCGATACTAAGTCGGTGTTGCAGTAAGGTAAGAGATCCTGAACTCATGTTCATCTGCCACGAAGTTTGGGGTGTTGACTCTCATTTATGTCATCTCGAAACATCCTCTCTATAACAGCCTATCCGCTAACTCGAGGCCTCCATTGCTGAAAGAACTTCTGGTTCACAAAGAACTGCACGCCATCTTGAATGCGAATACGGATGCGAATGAAAAGAGAATACCGCGAATCGCAGCGAAGTGATAATGACTTGGCGCGGACTAAGTAGTACACGCAGCTGCTAGCAATAGATTCTGCCATCGAGAACAAGCCAGGCTTTGTAGATCTTGAATCAGACAGACTAAGGAGAAGAAATCGATAGATACACCGATAACGCAGAAAAGGTGAACAAGAATGTGTAGATTGAGCTGCTTTGAATTTGACAAGAAATCCCTCCATATAAGAAGCAGTGATTCTGCTATCGCGCTGCAAGTACTGAATCAAAGGTCTGCACGCTGTGAAGTTTCGATATATAAGGATGGGAAGGCAGAAAGCTGATTAGACCCACCTTCTGCAATAATAAGCTTTCATCCCAACGGAAGCAGGGCGCCTTCAAAGGCGTGCCGGCCTTCCCAACTTGGCGTAGCTCATCGTCTCCCTCCCTCTCGACCGTTGTCATAAATCGTTCGTTGTATCGGGTTCGGATTCGCTAATTTGTAAGCGTCCTATTTCCGAGAGTGTCATGCCTAATTTCCGTCTCTCAGAATCTCCATCTCTCTTCATTTCCCAAGTTGTGAAGCTTCCTTTGGGACTATCACGATCTCTGGAGCTACCACGTTGAACTTGTCCAATAGTACCCAAAAATTCTTGTTCTGTAGGTGAAGATTTTCGAACAATATGGGTAGGTTTTACGTACTCAAAAGGTGTGGTCAACTGCCTCGGAAACACACTTCAAACCCTAGAGCAGACAGCTTACAGGAATCGTGCTAACACTCAAAGTTTCGTTTGCGATTAAGGGACTATTGCCGAAATCAATCATGGCCACGATGAAGGCGTTAGTGATCCACGAAGCGGGCGGCGCTGAGGTTCTCAAGCTCGAACAAATACCACTTCCCACGCCTCAAAATGAACAGGTCTTGATTCGGGTCAAGGCTTTCGGACTCAATCGCTCCGAGATGTTCACTCGGCAAGGCCATTCCCTCAATGTCAGATTCTCACGTATCCTTGGCATTGAAGCAGTTGGTACTGTCGAGGATGCGCCAGGTAAGGAGTTCCGCAAAGGCGATGTTGTCGCAACCGCAATGGGTGGCCTTGGACGAGTATTCGACGGTGGCTATGCGCAATATACGTGCGTACCCGCAACATAAGCTCAAGTCATCAAGACTCAAATAGCTTGGGAAACTCTCGGTGCTATTCCTGAGATGCTGCAGACTGCGTGGGGCTCATTGTTCAGGTCACTTCGCCTTCAGAGAGGTGATCGTTTGCTCATTCGAGGAGGTACGACCTCAGTAGGGTTAGCCGCGGCAGCCATTGCCAAAAATCATGGTGCATTCGTGACAGCAACAACACGCAGGTCCGATCGTGAGAGCTTGCTACGTGCAAGTGGCGCTGACCAAGTGTTCGTCGATGATGGGTCGATTGCAGAGCAAAATAAATCCCACGAAGCTTTTGACACAGTGCTTGAGCTGATGGGTACAACAACGCTCAAGGACTCACTCCGCTGCACAAAAGACGCTGAAATTGTATGCATGACTGGCATAGTTGACGGCAAGTGGTCGCTGGAAGGATTCTCCTCAACGGACATGATCCCAACGACGGTAAATTTGACGACATACTCGGGTGGATCCGAAGATTTCATGAGTACACCACTTGAGGAGTTGGTCCAATAAATTGAGAGAGGTCAGTTGCATATTCAGATTGGCAAAGTTTTTGAACTTGATGATATTGTGGAGGCGCACCGCTACGTGGAGGAAAATAAGGCCGGCGGCAAGATTGTGGTTCTAGCATAAACGTTTAGAGAAAGTATATGAACATGGTCTTGACGTTGAGCATCATGGGATTTCGTCCAATTGACACAGGGATCTTGCATGTCACTCCACGTAGTAGATAGGTAGATGATTCGGTGGACCATCAGACAGCTCGCTCCAAGAAGTTTAGAACGGAGGAGGATTGAGTTTCACCGCCTCAACTTGCACACATGTACCTGCAAAGTTCCCCAGCCAAGACGTTGATATGATAGCTCCTTGCCATGGCACGCCTGAATCGTACGAGCTGGGACAGCAGAGTACTTTTGTACAGCGATGGCTACCTTTGTCGACAGCTCACTAACACCGTAAGAAATGCAATCAAATAATCTATCAATCCAAATCCAATCCATTAACGATACGGTAGCAACTCGCTGCTTCGATCGTGAAATGGTGACAACTGGCGAAGAGCGCTATAACTATTGCTCTAGGATTGGTCAGCTGCTGCTTCTGCACCTTTTGTACTGTCTTATGCAATCTTCCCATGCAGTGACAAAGAGTTCGAAGCACTCGATTTGGAAGCAGGCAAATCAGTGAACACCTGCCGAGTCAGGTTTCTTCCCTTGCTGTTGAAGGACGAGCGTGCCCGGCAAACCAGACGCGAGACGTTGGCATTCCGAGACTGCATATGCTCTGTGGCAGGATCGATAAGTTTCGGAAAAGCACGGTGCCAAAGGATTGAGATAACAAGCGATGTATTCTCAATTGCTCCCGACTCTGAAGAGATCCCACAAGAAATCAAAGAACAGGATGCAAAAATACGCGAAATCAAAGTCTGGATAATTCTACAGACCAACCAGCACTACATGAGCGCTAGATAACATGTGGGGACCAGTGCGACGAAAGACGCCCACTATGCCGCAATTGCGAAAGACACTATGCCAATATTGAAAAATGCGATTTGGATAGTCCGAGCCCGAGTACGTCCGGTTCACGAAACAGGGTTTCTTCTTGTCTGAGAATCCATTATCTGTACCTGCTGGTGTGAGCACCCTGCCAGTTCGTGGGAAGTGGACCTCTAAGACGTCGTGCAACAGAATTGCAGCCATCACTACCGACAGCAGTTGGAGCGGGAATGCTAGATCCATTCGAAGCTCGTCCGCCAACTTAAGCCCTGGATGTAGACAAACCGATGAACCATTGTAGGTATCACTTTATGGGAGCGTTTTGCAAAAGAGATACCTTTCCGAAGCCGAGCCTGATCACTAGTTGCGCTATACTCTTAGATCTCTCGATGTTCGTATACCGATCCCTTCCCTAATTTCGCTACATGTCCCATGATCTAACTTTGATGGTGTTGGAATACAAGGTCATATCCCTAGGGGCATATTGATATTCTGGTTGTTGCTGTTAGGAGGCGTGGGAGGCTATCTAGCAGGTGGAAGTGGAAGGTGAAAACTCTACAGTACTATGTAGCAGGCCCAGCCCTACCAGCCCTATGAGGCGGAGGTTACCTTACCAACTTCCCTATTTCCAACAGGTGGCCTTTTGTCCGAACAGACAATGTGCTTTTTCACATTACTCTTCTACTTAGCACGCTGAATCTGGAGAAGCTGGAACAACAACAGGAAGGCGCTATTCGAAAAAGCTGCTGGGAGAGAGTGTGACGCTTTTGAGAAGTAGACAGCAAGATCCAGACCTGGGTATATCATGTTGGTTCACGAATCGGCCAAAATGTGAACACACTTTGGAACAATTCTATTCAGGTAGGGTGGCCTACGAAAACCTGCGTTCGCTCCCGGTCGGGTTAGTCAGCTGTCGCCGCTCTTCTCACCCACCTTGCCTCAGGACCTCAGACGTGTTTCCGTAGCTAAGCCCCTTCGGGTTAGCTACTTCCCCTAAGCCTCTTCGGGTTAGGGACCCTCTGGATGACTACGCAGCCTACGGGTAACACATCTGAGCGTACAACCCTGTATTTTTGCCAGATATTTGTTATTTTGATGCGCGTCCATACAAATTTTTGACTTAATGTTAAAAATCATCAACATTCGTCTTTGAGACGCAATCATCAACGCAACACACTTATTACTTGCATATGTTCGACTGGGAAAAATACTTTTGTATCTGCTCTATCTGTTGACATACATTGTGTATCTTTATCCCGCAGCCCGCTGACAATCGAGTGTAATCTCGATCGCACCGTCATGTCTTGCTTTTGTGCAATAATCTCGACATCATTTTCAAGATTTTCAAGATATGCTAGATTCATTTTTCATTGCTCGATGAGTTCAGCTGCTCGTTCGACTGTTCGAGTATAGTTTGAAGACTTTTCAACGGTTGAAATATGATTCTGTAACGACTCGATCGTTTATTAGATAGATAGATTCTCAGTAGATAGGTAGGTAGATTCTCAGCACGCAGGTAGATAAATTCTCAGCAGGTAGATAGATAGACTCTTCATAGGTAGGTAGATAGATTTGGTAGAAAGTCATGAAGAATGTTTGATAAAGAGGTCGGTAGAAAGTTTGGTAGGAATTTTGGTAGAGAATTCGATAGAGCGTTTGATAGAGCGTTTGATAGAGCGTTTGATAAAGCGTTCGATAGAGAGTTCGATAGAGCGTTTGGTAGAGCGTTTGGTAGAGAGTCATGAAGGGTGCTTTCTATTGAGCTAATTAGCATGTGCTATGAAGCATGTATGAAGCATACTATGAAGTAGATCATGAAGCGAATGACGCGTATTCAAACGCGTCGCATGAAGCATGTTTTGAAGCATTTTTGAAGCGAGTAGACTGATGAAGTAAACGATCGAGTAGATAGCTGAGTTGATAGCTGAACATGTAGGTAGGCGAGTAGATAGAATGATGAGTAGAATGGTGAGTAGAATGATGAGTAGAGTGATGAGTAGAGTGGTGAGTAGAATGGTGAGTAGAATAGTAGAATGATGAGTAGAATGATGAGTAGGGTGATGAGTAGAATGACGAGCATGTAGAGTGATGAGTAGAATGGTGAGCATGTAGGGTGGTGTTAGGGGCCAGCATAGAGCGAGTCATATGGGTGTAATGTAACGAGTATATAAATGCTAAGGAAGGAAAGTATCTAGAAGGGAAGAGCCGGCTATCTATATGACTCAGGAGAACATAAGCTAA